>Ga0070741_10000292_pt1 | contig 191286 bp, 204 predicted proteins | sample Coa_R1_4_FD_66440 | JGI IMG/M metagenome (GOLD analysis project Ga0070741, IMG submission 66440) | Surface soil microbial communities from Centralia Pennsylvania, which are recovering from an underground coalmine fire - Coalmine... | ecosystem: Environmental > Terrestrial > Soil >... | reverse complement strand
GATCTCGACGAACTCCTTCTCCTCGGTCTTCGCGGTGCCGGTCATGCCGGCGAGCTTCTCGTAGAGGCGGAAGTAGTTCTGGAGCGTGATCGTCGCGAGCGTCTGGTGCTCCTCCTGGATCTGCACGCCCTCCTTCGCCTCGACCGCCTGGTGCAGGCCCTCCGACCAGCGCCGCCCCTCCATGATCCGGCCGGTGAACTCGTCGACGATCTTCACCTCGCCGTCCTGGACCACGTAGTCGACGTCGCGCTTGTAGAGCGACTCCGCCTTGAGCGCCTGGATCAGGTGGTTGACGAGCTGCACGTTGCGCGGGTCGTACAGGTTGTCGATCCGCAGCGCGCGCTCGACCTTCTCGATCCCCGACTCCGTCGGCGCGACCGTCTTGTGCTTCTCGTCGAAGAGGTAGTCGTACTCGCGCGCGAGGATCTCGTCCTCCGCCTTCGTCCCCTTCGACTGCACTCCCGAGAGGCCGCGCACGACGCGCGCGAAGTCGTAGTACGTCTTCGCCGCGGTCGTGGGCTCGCCCGAGATGATGAGCGGCGTCCGCGCCTCGTCGATCAGGATCGAGTCGACCTCGTCCACGATCGCGTACGCGTGGCCGCGCTGGACGACGCCGTCGAGCGAGATCGCCATGTTGTCGCGCAGGTAGTCGAAGCCGAACTCCGAGTTCGTGCCGTACGTGATGTCGGCCTCGTAGGCGAGCCGGTGCTCCTCGGGCGACATCATCGTCTCGATGTGCGCGACCGTCATCCCGAGCCGCTCGTAGACGCCCCGGTTCCACTCGGCGTCGCGCTTGGCCAGGTAGTCGTTCACGGTCACGAGGTGGACGCCCTGGCCGAGCGTGCGCCCGTCGCGGGTGGTCACGGTCGGGAGCGCGTTCAGGTAGAGCGCGAGGCTCGCGACGAACGTCTTCCCCTCGCCGGTCTTCATCTCGGCGACGTCGCCCTCGTGGAGGACGATCCCGCCCATCAGCTGGACGTCGAACATCCGCTGGTCGGACTCGCGCAGGCGCGCCTCGCGCACGGCCGCGTACGCCTCGAAGAGGAGGTCGTCGAGCGGCTCGCCGTTTCCGAGCCGCTGCCGGAACTCCGCCGTCTTCGCGCGGAGCTCGGCGTCGGAGAGCGCCCTGAACTCCGGCTCCAGGCTCGTGATGTAGGCCGCCTGCTCCTGCAGCCGCTTCATCCGCCGCCCCTCGCCGAAGCGGAGGGCCTTCTCGAGTGCGCCGCCGACCTGGGCCATCCGCGACAGGGTACCGACGCTCGCGCGCGGCCCGGGACGGGCGCCGCCCCCGGCCGGGGACCGGCGCGGCTGCGGCCGGGGACCGGCGCGCCGCGAGCGCTCCGCGCGGGGGCGGCGGGCCGGCGCTCCCGCTAGAGCGGGTGCGCCTCCACCTCCCAGAGCTCCCCGTCGACCCGCCGGGCCCGGACTGCGTGCCCGGGCCGCTCGAGGAGCGGGATCGTGCCGAAGGCGTGCTCGCCGTCGACGAGTAGGCTCCGCTCGGCCCCCCGGACGGTCAGCTCGAGCTCCTCGCCGGCGATGCCGGGCAGCTCGACGAGCTCGATCCGCCGGCCCGCGACCGCCCACAGGGCGCCCTCGCGGCGCACGGCCTCGGCCCGGTAGGGCGGTCGCAGCTCGCGCTCGAGCGCCTCGGCGAGCGGCTGGAGGCCCTCGGGCCCCTCCTCGACCACGAGGTCGCCCCCCGGCACCACCACGAACGCCGCCCGCTCGCCCTCGAGCCCGGGGACCTCGGCCGTCGTGACCGCATCCCACTCGCGCGGGCGGTGGAGGCCGTGGATCCCCGACGCGTCCCACGGCGGCCGCGGCTCCGCGCCCACGAGGGGGACCCCGCCCTCGCGCGCGAGCCGGACGTGCAGCGGCTCTCGCCGGCCGAAGAGCCTCACTCGCCGTTCTTGTGCGGCGCGCGGCGGCGCGGCTCTTCCGTCCGCTTCTCGCGGTAGCGCTTGACCTGGCGCTCGAGGTTCTCCACGAGCAGGTCGATCGAGGCGCGAACGTCGCGCGCCGCCTCGCGCGCCCGGAGCGTCGGCCCCTTGGTGAAGATCGTCGCCTCCGCGACCGCCCCGTTGGCGATCGACGGGTTCTTCTCCTGGGAGAGCTCGACCTCCACCTGCGTCTGTTCCGCGAGCTGCTTCTGCAGCTTCGCGAGCTTCGCCTCCGCGTAGCGGCGGAGGGCCGGGGTGATCTCGACGTTCTTGCCCTTCACCTCCAGCCGCATCGACGCCTCCTCGGTTCCCGGTGGTGGTCTCGACCCGCGCACTGAGCCTAGCGAACGGCGCGCGCGAAGGTCACCACGTGCACCTCGCGGGCGCCGGCCGCCCGGAGGGCCGCCGCGGCCGCGTCGGCCGTCGCTCCCGTCGTGTAGACGTCGTCGACCAGCACGACCCGCGTCGGGACGCCCTCCGGCCGCGCCGCGAAGGCGCCGCGGACGTTGCGCCGGCGTTCACGGCGGGAGAGCGACGTCTGCCGGGCGACGGGCCGCGTGCGGACGAGCAGGCCGGCGACCGGGAGCTCCCACCGGCGGCCGAGCTCGACGGCGAGGTCGCGCGCAGGGTGGCGGCCACGCCTGAGGCTGCGGTCGTCGTCGGGGGGGATATAGGAGATGACGTCCGCCGCGGGCCGCGGCACGCGCTCGGCCACGAGCCCGGCGGCATCCGGCGCGAGCCGGCGGAGGCCGCGCTCCTTCCAGGCCCGTACCGCCGGGCGGACGGAGCCCGCGTAGCAGACGGCCGCGCGGGCCGAGGCGAAGGCGAGCCTCCGCCCCGCGCACTCGGAGCACCTGCCCGTCGGCCAGGCGGTCGGTGCGCCGCAGCGGCCGCACCACGGCGGGCCGACCGCCGGGGCCGCGCGCCTGCAGGCGGCGCAGAAGAGCGCGCCGGGAGCGCCGCAGCCGGCGCAGCGAGTCGGAAAGAGCAGCTCGAGGAGCCACGCCGACCACGATAGGGCGCCGCCGGCGGCCCGTTCGTGCCAACTTCGTACCAGTTCGTCTACAGGTCGAGCGAGTAGACGCTGCGCGCCGGCAGCCCCGCCCGCTCGCGGTAGCGGTTGTCCGCCTCGAGGAGCTGGTCCGGGTTGCCGATGTCGAACCACGCGCAGTGGAAGCGGAACCCGTACACGGGCGCGCGCGGATGGAGCCACGTGACGAAGCGCCCGGGCGGGTCGGGCGGGTTGCCCTCCCCGAGGTAGCGCGAGAGCAGCGGCAGGTGGTCGCGGTGGAAGAGGTAGCTCGCCGTCGACACGAGGTCGCTCCGGGGCCGCTCCGGCTTCTCCTCGAGCGCGACGACGCGGTCGTCGGCGTCGAGCTCGACGACGCCGTAGAGGTGCGCGAGCGAGGGGTCGGCGAGGCGATGGACCGCGACCGCGCTCGCCACGCCCTTTCCCCGCCAGAAGGCGACGTAGTCGGCGAGCGAGAACTCGAAGAGGTTGTCGGCGGCGATCACGAGCAGGTCGTCGCCGGCGAGGCCGGCACGGTCGACGGCGAAGGCGATGTCGCCGAGCGCGCCGAGCCGGTCCTCGTTCGAGGTCGTGCCGTCGTTCCAGACCGAGATCGGCCGCCCGTGCGCCCAGCGCTCGAAGTCGGCCGCGTAGACCGCGTTGGTGACCAGGTGGAGCTCGCGGGCCACCCCCGCATCGACGATCCGGTCGACGATCCAGTCGGCGATCGGGCGCCCGCCGACCGGTAGCAGCGGCTTCGCCGTCGTCTCGGTGAGCGGCCGGAGCCGCGTCGCATAGCCGCCGGCGAGGAGCAGCGCCTTCATCGGGCCGCCGCCGCGGACGCGAGCGACTCCTCGAAGGGGGCGCGGTGGACGCCGCGCTCGGTGACGATCGCCGTGACGAGAGCCGCCGGGGTGACGTCGAAGGCGGGGTTGCGCGCGGGGAAGCGCGCGGTCACCTCGGCCGGGTCGCGCTCCTCGATCGGGATGTCGGCGCCGCGCGCCGTCCGCAGGTCGACGGTCGAGCTGGGCGCGACGACGTAGAACGGCAGCTCGTGGTGGCGAGCGAGGACCGCGAGCGCGTACGTGCCGATCTTGTTCGCGGTGTCGCCGCTCGCGGCGATGCGGTCGGCGCCGGTGAGGACGGCGTCGACCTCGCCGGCGGCCATGAGGGAGGCGGCCGCGGAGTCGGCGATCACGGTGTGCGGGATGCCGGCGGTCTCGAGCTCCCAGGCCGTCAGGCGCGCACCCTGCAGGAGCGGCCTGGTCTCGTCGACCCAGACGTGCGCCAGCAACCCCTGCTCCCACGCGGCCACGAGGGCGCCGACGGCGCTGCCGTAGCCCCCGGTCGCGAGCCCGCCGGCGTTGCAGTGCGTCAGCGCGCGGGCACCGGGCGCGAGCAGCGCGGCGGCGCGGGCGGCCATCGCGCGGCAGCGTGCGACCTCCTCCTCGTGAATCGCCCGCGCGTGCTCCGCCGACGGGTCGTCCCGCATCTCGTCGAGCGCCCACGCGAGGTTCACCGCCGTCGGGCGCGACTCGCGAAGCATGCGCTCCGCGGTCTCCAGGTCCTCCCCGCCCGCCGCCGCGAGCGCGTAGCCGTACGCGGCGGCGATCCCGATCGCCGGAGCGCCGCGGACGACCATGCTCCGGATCGCCTCGGCCACCTCGCCGGCGCTCCGGCACTCGACCTCGACCTCGTCGTCCGGGAGCCGGCGCTGGTCGAGCAGCACCACCCGCCCGGGCTCGAGGCGGAGGATGCGCTCAGGCGCGAGCAAGCAGCGCCTCGGCGCGCGCGGGGTACGGCCGGCGGAGCTCCGTCTTCGGCAGCGTGAGCACGCGAAACGTCGGGAAGAGCGCGAGGCACTCCGCCTGGCCCGGCGGCAGCGGCGAGCGCACGAGCGAGACGACGAGCCGACGGCCGCGCTGCACGACCGACGAGACGTGGACGCGGCCGTCGGTGCAGCCGAACTCGCCGAACACCGCCACCACGGCCGAGCGGGCGAGGTCGACGCCGGCGACCCGCTTCGCGGCGGACGGGGGGAGGTGGGGCGTGAACCGCGCCGTCGCGCGCCGGTCGAGGGCGAGGTAGGCGACCGGCGCGGACGGCTGCACCCCGGCGGCGGCCCCGCGGACGAGCTCGTGCCAGTGCAGGGCCGCGGCGGCGGGCGCGGCGGTCGCGAGCGCCGCGCCGGCCGCGGCGGCTGCGATCACGTGCCTTCGTCCCATGAAGCCAGGTAGCGCTCCTGCTCCTCCGTGAGCCTGTCGATCGAGACGCCCATGGTGCCGAGCTTCAGCCGGGCGATCTCCTCGTCGATCTCGCGCGGCACGGGATAGACCTTGCGCTCGAGGGACGCGGCGTGCCGCACCGCGTACTCCGTCGAGAGCGCCTGGTTCGCGAACGACATGTCCATCACGATCGCGGGATGCCCCTCCGCCGCCGAGATGTTGACGAGCCGACCGTCCGCGAGCAGGTAGAGCCGCCGGCCGTCGGCGAGCGTGAACTCCTGCACGAACTGGCGCGCCTCGCGTGTCTCGGCGGCGAGCGAGCGCAGCGACGGGATGTCGATCTCGACGTTGAAGTGACCGGTGTTGCAGAGGATGGCGCCGTCCTTCATCGCCGCGATGTGCTCGGCGGCGATCACGTGCTTGTCGCCGGTCGCGGTGCAGAAGATGTCCCCGATCGCCGCGGCCTCGCCCATCGGCATCACCTCGTAGCCGTCCATCAGCGCCTCGAGCGCGCGCATCGGGTCGACCTCGGTGACGACGACGTGGGCGCCCATGCCGCGGGCGCGCATGGCGACGCCGCGCCCGACCCAGCCGTAGCCGGCGACGACGAACCGCTTGCCGGCGAGGAGCACGTTGGTCGCGCGGACGATGCCGTCGATCGTCGACTGACCGGTGCCGTAGCGGTTGTCGAAGAAGTGCTTCGTGCGGGCGTCGTTCACGGCGATCACCGGGAACGCGAGCGCGCCGTCGGCCTCCATCGCCTTGAGGCGGATGACGCCCGTCGTCGTCTCCTCCATGCCTGCGATGATGTCGCCCAGCTGCTCGCGGCGGGCGCTGTGGAGGACGCCGATCACGTCGGCGCCGTCGTCCATCGTGAGCTGCGGCTTGTGGTCGACGGCCGCCTCGATGTGCTGGTAGTACGTGTCGTTGTCCTCGCCCTTGATCGCGAAGACGGAGATGTCGAACTCCTCGACGAGCGCCGCCGCGGCGTCGTCCTGGGTCGAGAGCGGGTTGGAGGCGCAGAGGACGACGTCGGCGCCGCCGGCCTTGAGCGTGCGCATCAGGTTCGCCGTCTCGGTCGTCACGTGCAGGCAGGCGGAGATGCGGTAGCCGGCGAGCGGCTGCTCGGCCGCGAAGCGCTCGCGGATCGCCGCCAGCACGGGCATCTGCCGGTCCGCCCACATGATCCGGCGCACGCCCTCCGGTGCCAGGGAGAGGTCCTTCACGTCGTGTCGTCTCGTCGTCGCCAATCCGGTTCCTTCCTGTCGCTGGGAGTCGCTCGGGTCGTCTACGCCGCCAGGAGCCGCTCGTGCTTTCGCTGCTCCCACTCGATCCACGAGCCGGCGTCGGCTGCGGCCGCGAGCCAGCCGTCGAGCGCGCCCCTGAGCTCCGGCTCGCGCCGAAGCCGCGCGGCGAACGCGACCTGCGCCGGGTCGACGCCGAAGCGTCGCCGGAGCTCGCGGAGCGCGTGGAGCTGGTTGAGCTCGCCGAGGCCGTAGAGCCGGTAGCCCGCCCGGCTGCGGCGCGGGACGACCAGCCCGTGGCGCTCGAGGTAGCGGAGCATGCGGGCGGACCAGCCCGTCCGGGCGGCGGCGGCCGAGACGGTCAGGGCGTCCACGGCCAGCGACCTTAGCACAACCGTGTGAAGGTTGGCCGGCGGCGCCGCGGCGGTCCAGGACGACGCCTCGGCCCGGCCGCACCCCCCACCCGGGGGTGCGCGGCGCCCCTGCCGGCACGGTAGCTGCCCGGATGCCACGGGTCCGTGACGAAAGCGAGTCGATTCGGTGACGGCGTCCACGCGACTCCGGGCCCTGCGCCACCGTGCGGCCGCGCCGCGCCGCGCCGCGCCGGCTCGCCGTCGCGCTGCGCGGTGCCTGCGGCCCCGCCCCGGCGGGCCCTGACCGCCACGCCCCCTCCCGCCCTGCCCGCCCGCTCCGCCCGCTCGCCCTCCGCCGCGCGGCGAGCCTCCGCACCGGCCCCGGCCGGAAGCCGCGCCGCCTCGAGCCGGCCGCGTCCCGGCCGGCTCCGCGCCGCGCGCCCCGCCCCCTGCGTCCCGACCGCCCGCCCGCAACGCCCGGAACGCCCGGGCGCCGGCGGCCCACGGCTTCCGCGCGGGCGCCCGCGGCCTACGGCTCGGAGGTGCCGGCGCGCCCGTAGGCGTCCTCGAGGCGGACGACGTCCTCGAGCTGCGGCGTCGAGACCTCGAGGATGGTCGTGTCGTCGAGCGCGGTCACCCGGTGCACCGTGCCCGGCCGGAAGCGGAACGCCGCGCCGGCGCCGACCACCTCCTCCTTGAGCGCCTTCTCGCCCACCGCGCCCAGCTCGACCTTCGCCCGGCCCGCGTGGACGAGCCACGACTCGTCCTTCTCGCGGTGGAACTGGAGCGAGAGCGAGTGGCCGGCGCGGACGAAGAGGATCTTCCCGCAGTAGGCCTCGCCGAGCGCCCAGATCAGCTCGTAGCCCCACGGCTTCTCCACCCGCCGGGGGGCGAACGCCCAGCGGTCGAGCGAGTCGATGTTCGGGGAGTCGGCTGCGTCGGCCACGTGGGGCGATCCTCTCACGCCGCGAGCCATTCAGGGTGGGCGGCGACGTGCTCCGCGGCCGCGCGGAGCTCCTTCGGCGTGTTCACGGTCAGCCACAGGCCCTCGTGCCGGTAGGCGTAGAGGCGCCGCTCGGCGGCGAGCTCCGGGAACGTCGTCGTCTCGTGGTCGCCGCGCTCGGGCAGGCGCTCGACCGCCTCCTCGGAGAAGACGTAGATGCCGCAGTTGACCCAGTAGGGGATCCGCCCTCCCTCGCTGAAGCCGACGATCGCGTCGTCCTCGCCGAGGTCGACGACCCCGAAGGGCGACCTGGGCCGGGCGACCGCGACCGTCGCCGCCGCGCGCGCGTCGCGATGGCGCCGCAGGAGCGCGGCGAAGTCGACGTCGACGAGCTCGTCGCCGTTCATGGCGTAGACGTCCCCCCGCTCCCGGCGGAGGCGCGCCGCGAACCTGATCCCGCCGCCGCGCCCGAGCCGCTCCGGCTCCTCGGCGCAGGCGAGCTCGACGCCGAGCCCGCCGAGCTCCTCCTCGAAGAGACTCCCCTGACCGGCGGCGCACGAGACGATCACGCGCTCGACGCCGGCGCGCGCGAGCCGCCCGACCTGGTAGGCGAGGAGCGGCAGGCCCGCGACGTCGACGAGCGCCTTCGGGCGGCCGCCGGCCGCGTCGCCGAGCCGCTCGGCCTTGCCGCCGGCAAGGACGATCGCCTCCACGGGCCGCCCCTCAGACCTCGAGCTCGGGGTCGCGCTCCCGCGTCTCCGGGAGCACGTCGGCGGGCGAGACGGGGCGGCCGACGCCCTCGTACACGAACCCGGCCCGTCGCGCCTCGGCCGGGTCGAGCAGGTTCCGCCCGTCGACGATGAGCGGGTTCGCCATCGCGGCGCGCACCTCGTCGCGCGCGAGCTCCTTCAGCTCGGGCCACTCGGTGACGAGCACGGCGGCGTCGACGCCCCGGACCGCCTCGAGCACCGACGGGGCGAGCTCGACGCCGCGGGGCAGCGCGCGGCCGTCGGCGACCGGGTCCCAGCCGCGCACCTCGGCGCCCTCGGCCAGCAGGCGCGACGCGAGCACGATCGACGGCGCCTCGCGCATGTCGTCCGTCCCCGGCTTGAACGCGAGGCCGAGGAGCGCCACCTTCTTCCCGCGCAGCGACCCGAGATGCCGCGCGAGCTTCCCGATCACGCGCCGCTTCTGCAGCTCGTTGACCTCGATCACCGCCGAGAGCAGCTGGAAGTGGTAGCCCGAGTTCGACGCGAGCTGCTTGAGCGCGAGGGAGTCCTTGGGGAAGCAGCTCCCGCCGTAGCCGATGCCCGCGCGCAGGAAGTGCGGACCGAGCCGGTGGTCGAGGCCGACGCCCTCGGCCACCTTCACGACGTCGGCGCCGGTCGCCTCGCAGACGTTCGCGATCTCGTTGATGAACGAGATCCTGGTCATCAGGAACGCGTTCGCCGCGAGCTTGATCATCTCTGCGGAGTTGACGTCGCAGCGGACGACCGGCGCGTCGAGCGAGCGGTAGAGCTCGGCGACGGCGTCGCCGTCCGCGTCCGAGAAGGCGCCGATCACGATCCGGTCCGGGTGGAGGAAGTCGCGGACCGCCCCGCCCTCGGCGAGGAACTCCGGGTTCGAGACGTAGCCCACGTGCGTATAGCCGCGCGCGTCGAGCCCGTGCCGGACCTTCTCCCCCGTCCCGACCGGCACGGTCGACTTCATCACGAGGAGCGGGTGGCCGGGCAGGTCGGGCAGCTCGTCGACGACCGTCCAGACGCGAGAGAGGTCGGCGTCGCCCGAGTAGGTCGGCGGCGTGTCGACGCAGACGAACAGGAGCTCGCAGCCGGCGACGTCGGCGACGTCGAGCGTGAACGAGAGCCGCTCGCGGTTGCGCTCGAGGAGCTCCGGGACGCCCTCCTCGTGGAACGGCACCTCGCCGCGCCGGAGCGCCTCGACCTTCTCCCGGACGACGTCGCGAATCACCACCTCGTGCCCGAGCTCGGCCAGGCAGACGCCGGTGACGAGGCCGACCCAACCCGCGCCGAAGATCCCGACCTTCGCCATCGCGCCGACTCTACTTCTTGGCCGTCATGGGTTTGAGGCCCTTCGCGATCGCGATCATCGTCTCGTTCGAGAGCGAGTCGAGGAGCGTGTTCACGACCCAGTAGCTCACGTCGCCGACCCGCAGCACGACCATGTGCAGGTGCGGCCCCGAGTAGTAGAACTCGAACTCGCGGCCGCGGAGGACGTGCTGGAAGCTGCGGTCGGCGAGCACCGGGGCGTCCGGCCAGTTCGTCTCCTCGATCCCCCAGAACTCGCGCGCCCCCGTCCGGAAGACCATCCGCACCGCCTTGTGGCGGCCCTCGATCCAGTAGAGGCGCACCGGCTTGTCGCCCGGGAGGGTGTCCGGGTACGACGAGCGCTCGAGGATCGTCGGCACCTGCAGGCGGAACGGGACGCGCGCGCGGAGCGGCTCGAGCAGCTCGCGCCCGGGCGCCGGGTCGTAGCGGACGACCGCCGGCTGGCGCTTCGGGACGTTCACGGGCGGCGGCGGCGGAAGCTGGTTGTGGAACGTCTCGCCCACGATCACGAGCAGCATCGAGCCCGGGTCGAGCGCGCGCAGCCGCGGGTCGGCGGGGAGCCTGCGCACGTCGGCCGGGGCGAGCAGCTTCTGCATCGCGACGGCCGCCTCCTTCGCCCCCTTCTGCCGCGGGTCGAAGTAGATCTGCGAGTGGAAGTAGGGCGAGGTCGGCGCGTTCGGCTCGAGCCCGTTCGGCGGGAGCACCATCAGGTAGCCCCGCTGGGCGAGCAGGTAGCTCGCGTTGGCGGCGGCGCCCGGGACGTTGTTGCCGTTGAGGACGGTCACGGTCGTCTCCTTGGGCGGCGGCGTCTTCGTCTTGATCTTCCTGCCGAGCGCGGTCGCGTTCGCGACCTTCGAGACGCTGACGTCGGGAGAGACGAACTGGTTGACCGCCTCCCTGATCGAGTCGGTCGACGCGTGCAGCTCCGAGTAGCCGCTCACCTCGCTGATCCGGTCCTGGAAGAAGTGGCCGCCCGGCAGCGTGGCAGCGAAGAGCGCGTAGCGCAGCACGGTGGTGTCGCTGAAGTTCGACTTGGCGCCGACCTCGACGTTGCGCGTGATCGCGGAGACGATCTTCGGCAGCTTCAGCGGGTCGAAGTTCTTCGCCACCTGCTCCTTGAACGCGCGCACGAACGCCTGCTGACGCGCGAGGCGGTAGAGGTCGGAGTCGGTGTGGCGGTAGCGGACGAAGGCGAGGGCGGCGCCGCCGGTGAGCCGCTGGTAGCCCGGCTGCAGGTTGATGTTCGCGAAGTTCGTCGCCGCGGTGCCGACGTTCCGGTTGTAGTAGCGGCGGTCGATGTCCATCCAGACGCCGCCGAGCTCGTCCACGATCTCCTTGAAGCCGTGGAAGTCCACCGTGATCAGGTAGTTGACCGGCAGGCCCGTCAGGTGCTTCACCGTCTCGAGCGTGCCCGTGGAGCCGCAGCGCGAGTACGCAGCGTTGATCCGGTCGTTCGTGACGAACCCGCCCTTGCAGTAGATCGGGACGACCAGGTCGCGGGGGAAGGAGAGCATCGAGATCGTCTTCGTCGCCGGGTCGGCGCGCAGGAGCATGACCGTGTCGGAGCGCGAGCCGGCGGCGGTGCCGTCGCCGACCCGGAAGTCGTAGCCCACGACGAGCGCGATCGCCGCAGCCCCCGGGAGCGTGACGTCGAGCTGCTGCTGGGCCCGCTTCACGTCGGTCGAGTGGGCGCGGATCGCCGCGACCGACTGGTGGAACCAGAGGTAGAGCCCGCCGGCGACTGCGAGCGCGAGCGAGAGCGCCGTCAGCACGATCGCGAGCACGATGCGGCGGAGGACGTGCAGCCCGGTGCGCGGCGGGGGCGGCGGCTGCTCGTAGCGTGTGACGGCGCTGACCGCGGCGGGCGGGAAGACGGCGTGGCCGTTGCCGTTCAGCTCGGAGCCGCGGCCGACTCCTCTCTTCAGCGTGGTCCTCATCTACGAGCGCGGCGCCTCGACGGCGCCGTGGGGGAGGATAACGGAGGGGTCAGCGGGAGGCGCGCGCCACCAGCCGCTGCGCCAGCCGGCGCTCGAACTCGGGCAGCTGCTTCTCCTGGACGGAGGGCGCGACCACGTTCACGTAGATCTGCGTCCTCCCCTTGCCGAGGAAGAGGTAGTCGCTGTGGACGACCACGGTCCGGCCGCCGGACTTGACCGCGATCGGGACCCGGAACGCGGCCGAGCGGTCGGCGACCTTCGGGAACGGGAGCCGCGACGGCTTCAGGAAGGTGAAGCCGCTGCCTCCGATCGACTTCGCGAGGTCGTACTCGAGGCAGCGGAAGAGCTTCGGCTGGAGGAAGCGGTCGAAGCGCGCCTTCGCCTGCTTCTCGGTGCGGAAGATCTCGACGTCGGAGTCGACCTGCACACCGCCGTTGCCGTTCGAGAAGACCGACTCGGCGTGCGCGGTCAGCGTCAGGTCGCCGTCGTTCGGCCGCTGGGCCGGGCACGTCGGCGCCTTGAGCGAGACCGGCTTGCGCGCGCCGCCCTTCCACCCGGGGCCGAGGTCGCCCTGCGTCAGCACGATCGACTCCGCCTGCCGCTGGTCGGCCGCGCGGATCTTCGTCCTCGGGTCCCAGGGGTCGCGCGCGCCCGCCGCGGCCGCGAGCACCCCGGCGAGGGCCGCCGCCGCGGCGAGGCTACGCCACATCGGTCGCCCCCCGCTTCACGAGGATCTGCGCGATCGCGGCCTCGAACGTGACGAGCTGGTTCCCCTCCACGGCCGGGGCGACGACGTTCAGGGAGTGCTCGATCCGGCCCTGGCCGAAGAAGACGTGGTCGCTGACGATCCGGATCAGGCCGGCGTGGGAGCGGACGACCAGCACGGCGCGGTAGGCGGCGCTCACGTCGCCGACGCGCGGGAACGGGAGCCTGCGCACGAGCGCGGAGACGACCTTGCCCTTCCCGGAGGCCTTGAGCTGGTGGGCGAGGCAGCCGGCGAGCTTCGGGCCGATCGTGCGGGCGAAGTCGGCCGCCACGGCGCGCCGGCTCGCGAGCACCTGCGTGTCCTGCGCCAGCGTGAAGAGCCCGCGCGCGTACGTGAAGCGCGCCTCCGCGTGGCCGGTCACGACGAGGTCGGACTCCTTCGGGTCGAAGCCCGGGCAGTCCGGCGCCGTCAGCTTGCTCGGCGTCCTCGGCCCGCCGGTCCAGCCGACGCCGAAGTCGCGCTGGCGGAGGAGCGCCGCCTCGGCCCTCATCTGGTCGGCGTGCGAGATCCGCACGGTCGGCTCGTCGGCGAGCGCGGCCGACGCCGCGGCGAGGACGACCACGACGCTCGCGAGGAGGGACTTCGCCGCGGGCACTCGTCGCGTTGTAGCACGGAAATCCTTAGCGGACCCTAACGAGTCCTTATGAGTCCGTGAGGTTCGGGCGGAGCCAGCGCTCGGCCTCCTCGACCGGGACCTGCTTGCGCGCCGCGTAGTCCTCGAGCTGGTCGCGCCCGATCCGGCCGACGGCGAAGTAGCGGGCCTCGGGATGGGCGAGGTAGACGCCGCTGACCGCCGAGCCCGGGACCATCGCGAACGTCTCCGTGAGCTCGATCCCGGCGCGGCCGGCCCCGAGCAGGTCGAAGAGCTTGCCCTTCTCGCTGTGGTCGGGGCAGGCGGGGTAGCCGAAGGCGGGGCGGATCCCGCGGAAGCGCTCCGCGATCAGCTCGTCGGGCCCGAGCTCCTCGGCGGGCGCGTACCACTCGCGCCGGGCCCGCCGGTGGAGCCACTCCGCGAAGGCCTCGGCGAGGCGGTCGGCGAGCGCCTTGACGACGATCGCGCGGTAGTCGTCGTGCTCGGCGGCGAAGCGGGCGGCGAGCTCGTCGGCGCCGTGGATCGCGACCGCGAACGCGCCCGCGTGGTCGCCCTCGGCGGCGACGTAGTCCGCGAGGCAGCGGTTCGGCCGGCCGTCTCCGTGGTCGGCCTGCTGGCGCAGGAAACAGAAACGCGCCCCGTCGAGGACCACGTCGTCGCCGTCGGCCCGTGCCGGCCAGAAGCCGTACACCCCCCGCGCCCGCAGCGAGCCGTCGCGCGCGAGCTCGTCGAGGAGCGCGCGGCCGTCGTCGTAGAGCTCGCGGGCGGCGGGGTTCTCGAGGATCGCGGGGAACTTCCCCTTCAGGTCCCAAGCGTGGAAGAAGAACTGCCAGTCGACGTAGGGGACGAGCTCGGCGACCGGCGGAGCGACCTCGCGCGTGCCGGTGAAGGGCGGCTCGGGCAGGTCGTCGAAGGCCACGCGCACGCGGTTCTCGCGCGCCGCCGCGAGCGGGAGCAGCGGCCGCCGCTGCTTCGCCGCGTGCTGCTCCCGGAGCCGCTCCTGGAGGGCGCGGTTCTCGCGGTCGAGCTCGCTCCGGCGCGCGGGGTCGAGCAGCGCCGAGACCACGTCGACGACGCGGCTCGCGTCGAGCACGTGGACGGTCTCGTGGGAGTAGGCCGGCGCGATCCGCACCGCGGTGTGCTGCCGCGACGTCGTCGCCCCCCCGACGAGCAGCGGCAGCTCGAGCCGCCGGCGCTCCATCTCCCGGGCGACGTCGACCATCTGGTCGAGCGAGGGGGTGATCAGCCCGGAGAGGCCGACGACGTCCGCGCCCTCCGCCACCGCCGTGTCGAGGATCTTCTCGGCCGGCACCATCACGCCGAGGTCGACGACCTCGTAGTTGTTGCAGCCGAGCACGACGCCGACGATGTTCTTGCCGATGTCGTGGACGTCGCCCCTGACGGTCGCGAGCACCACCTTCCCCTGGGCCGAGCCGCCCGCCCGCTCCTCCTCCATGAACGGCTCGAGGTAGGCGACGGCGCGCTTCATCGCGCGCGCCGACTTCACCACCTGCGGGAGGAACATCCGCCCCGACCCGAACAGGTCGCCGACGACGCGCATCCCGTCCATCAGCGGCCCTTCGATCACGTCGAGCGGCCGCGGCAGCTTCCGCCGCGCCTCCTCGGTGTCGGCCTCGATGAAGTCGACGACGCCGTGGACGAGCGCGTACTCGAGCCGCTTCTCGACCGGGGCGTCCCGCCAGGAGAGGTCGAGCTCGCGCCTGCGGCCCTCCCCCTTCACCTGCTCGGCGAGCTCGACGAGCCGGTCGGTCGCGTCGGGCCGGCGCGCGAAGACGACGTCCTCGATCCGCTCGAGCAGCTCCGGCTCGACGTCCTCGTAGACCGCGAGCTGGCCCGCGTTCACGATCCCCATGTCGAGGCCCGCGCGGATCGCGTGGTAGAGGAACACGGCGTGCATCGCCTCCCGCACCGCGTCGTTGCCGCGGAACGAGAAGCTGAGGTTCGAGATGCCGCCGCTCGTGCGGGCGCCGGGGCAGCGCTCCTTGATCAGCGGCAGCGACTCGATGAACGCCTTCGCGTACTCGTCGTGCTCCTCGATCCCGGTCGCGACGGCGAGCACGTTCGGGTCGAAGATCAGGTCCTCCGGCGGGAAGCCCGCGCGGCGGGTGAGCAGGTCGTAGGCGCGGCCGCAGATCGCGACCCGGCGCTCGACGCTCGTCGCCTGCCCCTCCTCGTCGAACGCCATCACGACGACGGCCGCGCCGTAGTCCCGGATCCGGCGCGCCTGCGCCAGGAAGGCCTCCTCGCCCTCCTTGAGGCTGATCGAGTTCACGATCGCCTTCCCCTGCACGCACCGGAGGCCGGCCTCGATCACCTCCCAGCGGGAGCTGTCGATCATCACCGGCAGGCGCGCGACCTCCGGCTCGGTCGCGATCACGTTCAGGAACGTCCGCATCGCCTGGACGCCGTCGAGCAGGTCGGCGTCCATGTTCACGTCGAGGACGTTCGCGCCGCCGCGGACCTGCTCGAGCGCCACCTCGACGGCGCCGGTGAAGTCGCCGGCCTCGACGAGGCGGCGGAAGCGCGCCGAGCCGGTGACGTTCGTCCGCTCGCCGACCATCACGAAGCCGGTGTCGGGCCCGAGCTCGAACGGCTCGAGCCCGCTCCACCGCGTCGAGGCTCGTCTGGGCGGGACCGGCCTCGGCGGGATGCCGCGCACGGCCCGCGCGATCGCGGCCGTGTGCTCGGGGGTGGAGCCGCAGCAGCTCCCGGCGACGTTCAGGAGCCCGTCGCGCGCGAGCTCGCGGAGGAGCGTGCTCGTCACCTCGGGCGTCTCGTCGTAGCCGCCGAAGGCGTTCGGGAGGCCGGCGTTCGGGTGCGCGCCGACGAGGCAGGGCGCGAGCCGCGCGAGCTCGGCCAGGTACGGGCGCAGCTCGCGCGCGCCCAGCGAGCAGTTGACGCCGGCGATCAGCGGCTCCGCGTGCTCGACCGACGTCCAGAACGCCTCGATCGTCTGCCCCGAGAGCGTGCGCCCGGAGAGGTCGACGACCGTCGCCGAGATCCAGAGCGGCGTCCCCGGCGCCGTCTCGCGCGCGGCCGCGATCGCCGCCTTCGCGTTGAGCGTGTCGAACACGGTCTCGACCAAGAGCAGGTCGACGCCGCCCTCGACGAGCGCGGCGACCTGCTCGGCGTAGGCGTCCTTCACCTCCTCGAAGGTGTGCGTGCGGAACCCGGGGTCGTCGACCTTCGGGCTGAGCGAGAGCGTGACGTTGAGCGGCCCGACCGAGCCGGCGACGAAGCGGTCGCCGGCGGCCTCGCGGGCGAGCCTCGCCGCCGCGACGTTGAGCTCGTGGACGGCGTCCTCGAGCCCGTAGTCGGCCTGCCCGATCCTCGTCGCGGTGAAGGTGTTCGTGGTCGTGATGTCGGCGCCGGCGGCGAGGTAGCGCTCGTGGATCGAGCGCACGAGCGCCGGCTGGGTCAGGTTGAGCACGTCCGGGTCGCCGGCGACGTCGGCTCCGTGCGACGCGAAGCGCTCGCCGCGGTAGTCGGCGGGCGTGAGCCCGGCGGCGTGCACCATCGTGCCCCACGCGCCGTCGAGGACGAGGATCCGCTCGCCCGCGATCCGCCTGATCTCCGCTGCCGCGTCCCGTCTCGCCACGTCTCGCCTCCGACCTGCCCAAAGAGGATGCCGCGCGGTCGGCGGGCGAGGCTCTTTAGGCGTTTGGTGACCCGGTCGCCAAGCTGCCGTTCAAAGCTCTCCGGGTGGAGGAACTGTAGCGGCCGCCGGCGGCGGCGGGAGCGGTCCGTAGACTGTTCGGCCGGATGAGGGCGACGGTGCTCCCGCTGCTGCTCGCGGCCGCGCTCGCAGCCCCCGGGGCGACCGCCGGGACGGGGACGCGGGACGCCTTCTTCGTCAGCACGTGCGGCTTCAGCCACCGCTCGCCCGACGACCCGATCGTCCATCCCCGCGCGCCCGGCTTCTCCCACGACCACAGCTTCGTCGGCAACGTCTCGACCGACGCGTTCTCGACGGCCGCGTCGCTGCGCCGCGCGGGCACGACGTGCATCCCGAAGGCGGACCGCGCCGCCTACTGGGCGCCGACGCTCCTCGCCGACGGCAAGCCCGTGGCACCGCTGGAGGCGACGATCTACTACCGCCGCCTCACGGCCGCGCCGGTACGGCCGTTCCCGCCCGGGCTGCGCATGGTCGCCGGCGACTCGCACGCCGTCCGGCCGCAGCCGGCGTCCGTCACCTTCTGGGACTGCAGCCTGCTCAAGACGACCTTCTACGGGCCAAACGGCGGCGCGTCCGGAGCGGTGACGCCGGCCGCCTCGAGCGAGGTGCCGACCTGCCCGCCGAAGGCCGAGCTGCAGCTCCACGTCCGGTTCCCGGAGTGCTGGGACGGCGGGAGGCTGGACAGCCGCGACCACCGGAGCCACATGGCCTACGCCGCGGGCGGGCGCTGCCCCGCGGGCCACCCGGTCGCGCTGCCGGCGCTCGAGCTCGTCTACCGCTACCCGGCTCGGGCGACCGACGGCGCGCACGTCGTCATGCTCTCCTCGGGAGGCCAGCACTCCGGCCACGCCGACTTCGTGAACGCCTGGGACGAGCGGGAGCTGGCCCGGCTCGTCCGCCGCTGCCTCGACGAGTACGCGTACTGCCGGGCGGAGACGAACCTCGGCTGACGCCGCGCTCAGCCGCGGCCGGCGACGGCGAGCTGGTTCTCGGCGTGGCGGATCCGCTGCTCGACCTGCCAGCGGTCCGCCGCCGACTCGCCCCGCTCGATCGCCTCGAGCTCGGCGCGCGCGGCCTCGAGCTGCTCGCGCGCCCGCCCGTCGTCGATCTGCGACGCCTCGACGGCGTCGTCGACGAGCGCGATCGCGCGGTCGTTCAGCATCTGGAAGAAGCCGGGGCCGGTCGCGTACTCGATCACCTCGGCCCCCTCGCCGGGATGGATGCGCGTGGCGCCGGCCCTGAGCGTCGCGATCAGCGGCGCGTGCCGGGCGAGCACTCCGATCTCGCCGATCTGGCCGGGGACGACGACCATCTCGGCCTCGCCCTCGTAGGCCGCGCCGTCCGGGGTGACGAGCGAGAGGTCGAACTTCTTCCCGGTGCCGGGCATCAGGCGGCGGCGAGCTGGCGGCCGCGCTCGACCGCGGCCTCGATCGTCCCGACCATGTAGAAGGCCTGCTCCGGCAGCTCGTCGTGCTTGCCGTCGATGATCTCCTGGAAGCCGCGGATCGTGTCCTCGAGGCGGACGTACTCGCCCGGCGTGCCGGTGAAGACCTCGGCGACGTGGAAGGGCTGCGAGAGGAAGCGCTGCACCTTGCGCGCGCGCGCGACCGTCAGCCGGTCCTCGTCGGAGAGCTCCTCGATCCCGAGGATCGCGATGATGTCCTGCAGGTCCTTGTAGCGCTGGAGGATCTCCTGCACGCGCGTCGCCGTGTCGTAGTGCTCGTCGGAGACGATCCCGCGGCTGAGCGCCCGCGAGGTCGAGTCGAGCGGGTCGACGGCCGGGTAGATCCCCTGCTCGACGAGGGCGCGCGAGAGCACCGTGGTCGAGTCGAGGTGGGCGAAGGTGTTCGCCGGCGCCGGGTCGGTGAGGTCGTCGGCGGGCACGTAGATCGCCTGCACCGAGGTGACCGAGCCCTTGCTCGTCGAGGTGATCCGCTCCTGGAGCTGGCCCATCTCGGTCGCGAGCGTCGGCTGGTAGCCGACCGCGCTCGGCATCCGGCCGAGGAGCGCCGACACCTCGGAGCCCGCCTGCACGAAGCGGAAGATGTTGTCGATGAAGAGCAGGACGTCCTGGCCCTGGTCGCGGAAGTACTCCGCCATCGTGAGACCGGAGAGGCCGACGCGCAGGCGCGCGCCCGGCGGCTCGTTCATCTGCCCGTAGCAGAGCGCGACCTTGTCGATCACCTTGCCGCCGCCGCCCATGTCGGCCTCGGACATCTCCAGGTAGAGGTCGTTCCCCTCGCGCGTGCGCTCGCCCACCCCGGAGAACACGGAGACGCCTCCGTGCTCGCGCGCCAGGTTCGCGATCAGCTCCTGGATCAGCACCGTCTTGCCGACGCCGGCGCCGCCGAAGAGGCCGATCTTGCCGCCCCGGACGTAGGGGGCGATCAGGTCGACGACCTTGATCCCCGTCTCGAAGATCTCGACCTTCGCGGAGAGCTCCTGGAACTCGGGCGGGTCGCGGTGGATCGGCCAGCGCTCCGTGCCCGCCGGCGGGTCGCCCTTCTCGTCGATCGGCTCGCCGATCACGTTCCAGAGCCGGCCGAGCGTGGCCGCCCCGACGGGCACCGAGATCGGCGCGCCCGTGTCGACGACGTCGGCGCCGCGCGGAAGGCCGTCCGTCGAGTCCATCGCCACCGCCCGCACGCGGTCGTCGCCGAGGTGCTGCTGCACCTCGGCCACGAGCTCGCCCCCCTCCGGGCGCTCGATCCGCAGCGCCGAGTAGACCTCCGGCAGGCGGTCGGGGAAGACGGCGTCGACGACGACGCCCTTGATCTCGACCAGCTTGCCGACGTTCTCGTTGCTGCCGTTCGTGGCCAAATTCGGTCCTCCTCGACTGCCGGGACGGGGCGGGCGGCAGTCTAGACGAGCGCGCGCGACGCGAACGACTGAACCGTCCGGGCCGCGGTCACGAACACGGCGGGCTCGATCCGGCGCGCCTCGACGCTGGCGAAGACGCGCTGCTCCTGGGCGCTCCGGAAGCTGAGGGCGCTCGGCGGGTGGCCGCCCGAGCCGGCGACGACGATCCCTCCGAGCACCGCGGCGGCGGCGACGCCCGCGAGCGCGAGCGACGCGGCGGCGCGGCGGGCGGCGGTGCGGACGCGGGCGCGGGCGCGGGCCGGCAGCGGGAGCGGCCGCTCGAGCGCCACCGGCCGCGCCTCGCGCAGCAGGCGCGTGAAGGCGCGGAGGTCGGCGCCGAGGGCACGGCACGAAAGGCACGAGTCGAGGTGCCGCGCGAGCGCGGCGCCCTCGAGCTCGGAGAGCTCGCCGTCGAGCTCGAGGGAGATCCACTGCCTCGCCCGCTCGCAGGCGCTCGTCTTCCACCATCTGGCCATCACCACTTGTGACGGCGCCCGCGGGCCGTGGTTAGCGCGCCTCGGCGGCGGCGCGGCCCCCGAAGGGGCGGCGCAGCTCGTCCTCCGTCATCGGCCACCGCTCGACCGGGTAGTGGCAGGCGGCCTCCTGGTCGCCCTCGAACCGGCGGAGCTGCGGCTCCTCGACGTCGCAGTGGCCGCGCTGGAACCGCGGGCAGCGCGGATGGAAGACGCAGGCGTGCGGCGGGTCGACCGGGGAGGGCACGTCGCCGCCGAGCACGATCCGCTGCCGCGCCCCCGCCTGCCCGTTCGTCTCGGGCCGCGGGACCGCCGAGAGGAGCGCGGCGGTGTAGGGGTGGCGCGGGTGCTCGTAGAGGAGCTCGGACGACCCGATCTCGACGACCCGGCCGAGGTACATGACGGCGATCCGGTCGGAGATCTGGCGGATCACCGAGAGGTCGTGCGAGATGAAGACGTAGGTGAGGTGGAACTCGTCCTGGAGACTCTTCAGCAGGTTGAGGATCTGCGCCTGCACGGAGACGTCGAGCGCCGACACGGGCTCGTCGCAGACGATTAGCTTCGGCTGCAGCGCGAGCGCGCGGGCGACGCCGATCCGCTGCCGCTGGCCGCCGGAGAACTCGTGCGGGTAGCGGTTGTAGTGCTCCGGCGAGAGGCCGACGCGGTCGAGGAGCTCCTGCACCCGCCGCTTGCGGTCCTTCTCGGTGTGGTGGATCGCGAACGGCTCGGCGACGATCTGGCCGACGCTCTTCCGCGGGTTGAGCGACGAGTACGGGTCCTGGAAGATGATCTGCATCTGGCGGCGCAGCGGGCGGAGCCGCCGCTGGCCCCAGTGGGTGATGTCCTCCCCGTCGAAGCGGACGCGGCCGGCGGTCGGCTCGAGCAGGCGCACCATCAGGCGCGCCGTCGTCGACTTCCCGCAGCCCGACTCGCCCACGATCCCGAGCGTCTCGCCCCGCTTCACGGTCAGGTTCACGTCCTCGACCGCGTGCACGACCCCGCGCGCGCGGGAGAACACGCCCTGCCTGATCGGGAAGTGCTTCGTCAGGTGCTCGACCTCGACGAGGGGCCCCTCGCCCGCCCGTGCCTCCGCGCTGCTCATCCCTCCTCCATTCCGCACGTGTCCCCGCCCGCCCTCTCCGGCGGCAGCCGCCGCAACAGAAGTGTGACGGACAATCCTGTAGGCGTGGGGCTCACCGGGGGCTCAGGCCGTGACGCCGAGCTCGGCCCCGACGCGGGTGTTCCAGATCTCCCGCTTGCGCTCGGGCGGCAGGTGGCAGGCGTCCGGGTGGCCGCCGGGGATCGGCTCGAGCGGCGGCCGCTTCACGTCGCACGGCGCGAAGCGGTACTTGCAGCGCGGGTGGAACGGGCAGCCCGGCGGCGGGCGGAGGAGCGAGGGCGGCGAGCCCTCGATCGGGACGAGCACGTCGAGCCGCTTCTCGACCGTCGGCATCGACTCGAGCAGCCCCCAGGTGTACGGGTTCTGCGCGGCGTTGAAGATCTCCTGCGCCGGGCCGTACTCCATCGCCCGGCCCGCGTACATCACCATCACGTGCGTCGCGGTCTCCGCGACGACCCCGAGGTCGTGCGTGATCAGGATCACGCCGATGTCGAACTCCTTCTTGACGCGGTCGATCAGCTCGAGGATCTGCGCCTGAACGGTGACGTCGAGCGCCGTCGTCGGCTCGTCCGCGATCAGCACGTCCGGGTTGTGCACGAGCGCCATCGCGATCATCGCGCGCTGGCGCATGCCGCCGGAGAACTGGTGGGGGTAGTCGCGCGCCCGCGCCTTCGCGTTCGGGATGCCGACGGCGCTGAGCAGCTCGACTGCGCGGTCCCACGCCGCCTGCCGCGAGACGTCCTCGTGCGCGCGCACCGCCTCCGCGAGCTGCCACCCGACGCGGTACATCGGGTGCAGGCAGGCGAACGGGTCCTGGAAGATCATCGAGATGTCGCGGCCGCGGACCCTGCGCAGCTCGTCCGGGCTCAGCTTCAGGAGGTCCTGCCCCTCGAACAGGATCTCGCCGTCGATCTCGGCGTAGGCGCGGTTGAGGAGGCCCATGACCGCGAGGCTCGAGACGCTCTTGCCCGAGCCCGACTCCCCCACGACCCCGAGCGTCTCCCCGCGCCGGAGGGCGAACGAGAGGTCCGAGACCGCGTGGACGATCCCGTCGCGCGTCCTGAAGCGGACGGAGAGGTTACGGACGTCGAGGAGGGTCGCCGCGCCGGCCGACGCGGCCGCGTCGCTCACGCGTACCTCACGCGCGGGTCGATGAACGCGTAGACGATGTCGACCACCAGGTTCATCAGCGCGACCGCGGTCGCGGTGCAGATCACGACGCCCAGCACGGTCGGCAGGTCCTGCGTGAGCGCGCCGTTGATCGCGAGGTACCCGAGCCCCTGCAGGTTGAAGACGGACTCGGTGATGATGGCGCCGCCGACGAGCAGCGCGATGTCGAGCCCGAACAGCGTCACGATCGGCGTCAGGCTGGCCCGCAGGCCGTGGCGGAAGATCACGCGCCGCTCGGAGAGCCCCTTCGCCCGCGCCGTCCGGATGTAGTCCTCGCCGAGCGTCTCGAGCAGGTTGTTCCGCGTCATCCTCGCGTAGATCGCCATGTAGAGGAGCGCGAGGACGCACCACGGCAGGATCAGGTGGGAGGCCCAGTGCCCGACCCCGTCCGACAGCGGCTCGTAGCCCGAGCCGCCGGTCAGGTGGAGCGTCTTCCAGAAGATGAAGAGCGCCATCAGGCCTAACCAGAAGACCGGCGCCGAGATCCCGAAGAGGGCGAACCCCATCGCCAGCCGGTCGAAGATGGTCCGTCTCTTGACGGCCGAGAGCACCCCGATCGCGACCCCGAACGTGAGCCAGAGCGTCGCGGCGCCGGCGATCAGCCAGAGCGTCCGGGGCGCGCGCTCGACCACGAGCTTCCGCACCGAGGTGAAGGTGCCGTACGAGTAGCCGAGACCCGGCCAGCCGAACTCGTCTCCGCTCACGAAGTTCTTCACGAAGTAGCCGAACTCGACGTAGAACGGCTTGTCGAGGTGCATCCGGTGCCGGATCAGCTCGAGCTGCTCGTCGGTCGGCGACTTGCCGGCGAAGCGCACGGCCGGATCGCCGTTCGGCAGCTTGAAGAAGACGAGGAAGGTGACGAACAGCACCGCCAGGACGACCACGATCGTCCAGAGGAGGCGGCGTGCGACGTAGATGAGCATTCGGCTGTCCGATCGGCCTCCGGGGCGTCCGAGGGACGCCCCGGAGGCGGTCTCTCACCTCGATTCCTGCTTTTACTTCACCGCGATCTGCGCGTACGCGGGTGTCGTGAACGACTGGTCGTACTCGTACTTCGTGACGTTCTTGCTCGTGATGCGGGTCACGTACGACCAGAGGTACGGGACCCACGGCACGACGCTCGTCATCAGGAACCTGTCGAGCTTCTCGTAGCAGGTGACGCGCGGCTGGCCGAGCAGCGCCGCACAACGGTCGAGCTGCGAGTTGATGCTCGGCACGCCCGTGCAGTTGCCCTTCACCTTCAGCGCCGTGCACTGGGCCGGCGTGATTCCGACGAGCGAGTAGTTCGTGTTGCCGTGCGCGATGATCGTGCGTCCGTCGAAGAGCGGGCTGAAGAACGTCAGCGGGTCGGCGTAGTCCTTCCCCCAGCCCGGCCGCTCCGCGATCGGGATGTTCTTCGACGGGGTCTGGATCGTCGGGTAGGCGCCGTTGATCGTGCGCACCGTGAAGGTGATGCCGATCTTCTTCGCGCTGGCCTCGATCACCGGCAGCATCGCGGTGTCGACGGCGCGGGTGTCCGCGAGCAGCAGGACGCCCTTGCACTCCTTGGCGCTGCAGGTGCCGTCCTTGTTCGTGTCGTACTTCGAGCCCTTCATCGCGGCCTTGGCCTTCGCGACGCTGCCGTGGTCGCCGGGGGTCTTGTACGGCTGGAACTCGGCGAGCTGGTTCCCGAACAGCGAGTCAGGCGCGATGTGGTTCGCGACCGCCCCGATGTTCGGGCCGCCCCACGCCTTGACGAGGTTCGCCTTGTCCATGACCCAGTTCATCGCCTTGCGGACGTGGACGTCGTCGAAGGGCGGCTGGGTCAGGTTCAGCGTCAGGTACCACGTGCGGTCGCCCGAGTTCTGATGGAAGTACTGCTTCAGGCTCGGGGTCGTCGCGTACTTGCGCAGCACCTGCGGCGGGATGCTCGAGACCGCCATGTCGAGCTCGCCGGCCTCGATCTTGTTGTAGATGTCGGTGTTGCTCGCGTTGACGATGAACCGAAACTCGTCCGCGTAGTTCTTGCGGTACGGGTCGGTCGACTGGTCGTAGTTCGGGTTGCGGACGAGGTCGAGGATCGTCTGCCCGTCGAAGCCCGAGGCCGGCTTGATGTTCGAGCACGACGAGACGTCGACCTTGTCGATGCCGTTGATCATGTACGGGCCGCTCGAGATCACGTCGAGGCCGTACTTCTGCGGCTGGCCCTCGAAGCACTTGCCGACCTCGGGGGGGATCGGGCCGGTGGCCGGCATGCTCATCCGGTAGAGGAAGTCGCCGGTCGGCTTCGTCAGGTTGAAGACGATGGTCGAGTCGTTCGGCGTCTTGATGCCCGAGATCGACTTCGCCTTCCCGGCGCCGTAGGCGTCGAAGCCCTTGATCACCGAGTAGTAGAAGGCGTACTGGGCGCCGTTCTTCGGCTTGGCCAGCCGCTCCATCGCATAGAGGTAGTCCTTCGACGTGATGGCGCGGTTCACCGGCGGGCCGAACTTGAGGCCCGACCGGAGGTGGAACGTGTAGGTCTTGCCGCCGTTCGTCGGCTTCGGCAGCGACGACGCCGCGTCGGGCACGACCTGGTTGCCGGGGCCGCCGGGCAGGTGCTTGTAGCCGACGAGCATCCGGAGCATCAGGTTGTTGTAGATCCCCTGCGCGTCGCCGAGGTACTCGCCCGTCGGGTCGAAGCCGTCCGTGAAGCCGAACGACTGCTCCCAGCCGACGTTGAGCGTTCCGCCGCGCGAGACGGCGGACTTCGCCTTGGCGCCGGAGCCGGCCGCCACGAGCACCGCGCCGGCCACGCCGGCCGCGACCACGCTCATCAGCAGCCTACGAAATGGTGCTTTCACGATAGGTGTCTCCCTCCTTCCCCATGCCTGGCGGCGCGGGGTTTCGCAGTGACCGCACGCTTTGACGTCGAAAGCAGAGCCACGGTTAGTTCTCACCGGTCCGAGCGCACGTCGAGCGCGTCCCGGAGCCCGTCTCCGAGCAGGTTGAAGGCCAGGGTCGTCAGCACCAGGAAGGCGCCCGGGAACAGCATCAGCCACCACGCCACGTCGTAGTAGGTCGCCGCCTGGTTGAGGAGCCCGCCCCACGAGGCCGTGTCCGGGGGCACCCCGAGCCCGAGGTACGACAGCGCCGCCTCGAAGAGGATGTTGTTCGGGATCAGCAGGGTCGTGTAGACGATGATCGGCCCGATCAGGTTCGGCAGGATCTCCCTGAAGATGATCCGGGCGTTGCTCGCGCCGAGCGACCGGCTCGCCTCCACGAACTCCTTCTCGCGCAGCGACAGGGTGAAGCCGCGCACGATCCGGGCGATGTAGGGCCAGGTGAAGAGCGAGATCACGACGATCACGACCGTGAGGCCGGGCTGGATCAGGCCGTTCAGGCAGCCCTCCTTCGTCGTGCTGCAGGCGGCGACGATCCCGATCGAGATCAGGAGCTGCGGCATCGCGAGCATCACGTCGCCGACCCGCGACAGGAGCGTGTCGATCCAGCGGCCGAAGAAGCCGGCCGCCATCCCGACGACGAGGCCGACCGTCACGGCGACCGCGGAGGCGACCACGCCGACGAAGAGGGACGTCCTGGCGCCGTACATCGTCCGGACGAAGAGGTCGCGCCCGGCGGCGTCGGCGCCGAACCAGAACTGCGCGTTCGGCCCCTTCGGGATCCCGAACGAGTCCTCCATCTTGTCCGGGTAGCCGGTCGTCGAGGGGTGGCCCGTGATCCAGGCGGCGAGGGGGCCGCCGAAGATCGCGACCAGCACCAGCAGGACGATCACCGAGGCCGCGAAGATGGCCGCCTTGTCCTCCCGGAAGCGCGCCCAGAAGAGGCTGAGGGCGCTGCGCGTCCCGACGAACGTCGCCCCGCCCGGGCTCAGGAGGTCGGTCGCGGCGGTCATCTCGGTGCGCTCTGGATGAGCACGGCCAGAGTATGACGCCTGCGGGTGACAGGTGTTAGCAGGGCTATTGCGTGAGGGCGTCCGCCCCGGCGACCACCTCGAGGATCTCCTGGGTGATCTCCGCCTGGCGCGCGCGGTTCATCGCGAGCGTCAGGGTGTCGATCAGCTCGCCGGCGGCCTGGGAGGCGTTCCGCATGGCCGTCATCCGGGCGCCCTGCTCGGAGGCGGCCGACTCGAGCAGCGCCCGGTAGAGCTCGGTCTCGACGTAGACCGGCAGGAGGCGCTCGAGGATCTGGCGCGGCTCCGGCTCGAAGAAGAAGTCGACCGGGTGCCTCGGCTCGTCGGCGGCGCCCTCGAGCACCGAGGTCGGGATCGGGAGCACCTCGCTCACGGTCACCGTCTGGACGAGCGGCGAGACGAAGGCGTTGTAGACGACGAGCACGCGGTCGACCTCGCCCGCGACGTAGGCCTCGGCGAGCACGTGGGCGATCGCCTGCGCGTCGGCGTAGGCCGGCTTGTCCGAGAAGCCCGTCCAGGACTGGGAGAGCTCGAGCCGGCGGAAGCGGACGGTCGACTGGCCCTTCTTGCCGCTCGGGTAGAAGCGGACGCGCTGCCCCGCCGCCTGGGCCTCCCGGGCGAGCGCGAACGCCCGGCGGAGCACCTGCGCGTTGAACGCGCCGGCGAGGCCGCGGTCGCCGGTGATCGGGACGAGGGCGACCGTCTGCACCGTCTCGCGCCGCTCGAGCAGCGGCAGCCGCACGGCGCCGGCCGCCTGGGCGGTGCCGCCCATCAGCTCGAGCATCCGGTCGGCGTAGGGGCGCATCGCCTCGATCCGCTGCTGCGCTCGGCGCAGGCGCGCCGAGGCGACGAGCTCCATCGCCCGCGTCAGCTTGCGCGTGTTCTGGATCGAGCGGACGCGCCGCTTCAGGTCCTGGACCGAGGCCACGGTGGGCTACGCGGCCGCCTGCACGTTGAACATGCCCTTGAAGCGCTCGATCTCCGCGTTCAGCCTCTGCGCGGTCTCGTCGTCGAGGTCGGCGGTCTCGCGGATCGACTTCAGGATCCGCCCCTCCGCGCGCAGGTGCTCGCGCAGCTCCTCCTGGAAGCGGCTCACCTGGTCGGTCGGGATGTCGTCGAGGTAGCCGTTGACGCCCGCGTACAGCGCCGTCACCTGCTCCTCCATCGGCCACGGCGCGTACTGCGGCTGGTTCAGCGTCGCCACCATCTTCTCGCCGCGGTTCAGCGCCTGCTGGGTCGCCTGGTCGAGCTCCGACCCGAACTGGGCGAACGCCTCGAGCTCGCGGTACTGGGCGAGGTCGAGCCGCAGGCGGCCGGCGACCTTCTTCATCGCCTTCGTCTGCGCCGACGAGCCCACGCGCGAGACCGAGATGCCGACGTTCACGGCCGGGCGCACGCCCGAGAAGAAGAGGTCGGACTGGAGGAAGATCTGCCCGTCGGTGATCGAGATCACGTTCGTCGGGATGTAGGCGGACACGTCGCCCGCCTGCGTCTCGATGATCGGGAGCGCCGTCAGCGAGCCGCCGCCGAGCTCGTCGTTCAGCTTGCAGGCGCGCTCGAGCAGGCGCGAGTGGAGGTAGAAGACGTCCCCGGGGAACGCCTCCCGGCCCGGCGGCCGGCGCAGCAGCAGCGAGAGCTGCCGGTAGGCGTCGGCCTGCTTGGTCAGGTCGTCGTAGATGACGAGCGCGTGCTGGCCGTTGTAGAGGAAGTACTCGCCCATCGCGGCCCCCGCGAACGGCGCCATCCACTTGATCGGGGCCGCCTCGTGCGCGGGCGCGGTCACGATCGTCGTGTACGCCATCGCCCCGGCCTCGCGCAGCCGCTCGTACACCTGCGCGACCGTCGAGGCCTTCTGGCCGACCGCGACGTAGATGCACTTCACGTCCTGGTCGTGCTGGTTCAGGATCGTGTCGATCGCGATCGCCGTCTTGCCGGTGGAGCGGTCGCCGATGATCAGCTCGCGCTGGCCGCGGCCGACGTTCGTCATCGAGTCGATCGCCTTGATCCCGGTCTGGAGCGGCTCCTTCACCGGCTGGCGCTGGACGACGCCGGGCGCCTTGAACTCGAGCGGCCGGCGCTCGCCGGCCTCGATCGGGCCCTGGCCGTCCAGCGGGTTCCCGAGCGGGTCGACGACGCGTCCGAGGAGCGCCGGGCCGACCGGGACGGAGGCGACGCGGCCGGTGCGGCGCACCGGGTCGCCCTCCTTGATCTTGTCCCACTCGCCGAAGAGCGCGACGCCGACGTTGTCCTCCTCGAGGTTGAAGGCGAGGCCGACGACGCCGTGGTCGAGGTCGAGCATCTCGAGCGCGACGCAGTTCTCGAGGCCGTGCACGCGCGCGATGCCGTCGCCGAGCTGCAGCACGGTGCCGACCTCCGCCAGGTTCGTCTCGACGTCGAACTCCTCGATCCGCTGGCGCAGGATCGACGTGATCTCTTCGGGGCGCAGCTTCACCGCTCAGCTCCTTGTGGTCGCGAGTTGTTGTCGTAGTCGTTCCAGCCGGCCGCGCACGCTCGCGTCGAGCCGCATCGAGCCCGCCTGGAGGACGATCCCGCCGATCAGGCCGGGGTCGACGGCGCGCGTCGCCTGCACCTTGCGGCCGGAGGCCTGCTCGATCCGGCCGAGGATGCGGCCGAACTCCTCGTCCGTGAGCTCGTGCGCCGTCGTCAGCTCGACGTCGAGCACGCGCTCCTCCTGGGCGACGAGGGCCTCGAACTCGGCGGCGATCTCCCGCAGCTCGCCGCCGCGGCCCTTCTCGACCGCGAGCCGGACGAGGTTGCGGACGAGCTCGTCGGCGCCGCCGAGCACCTGGTCGAGCACGCTCGCCTTCACGTGCGACTCGATCTCGGGGTTGTCGAGCAGTGCGGCGAGCTCCGGCACGTCGCGGAGCGCCGCGACGAGGTCCGCGAGCTCCTCGCGCACCTTCGCCACGCGGCCCCGGTCCCGCGCCGCGTCGAAGAGCGCGCGGGCGTAGATGCGGTGCGCGACCGCTATGAGCGGCTCGCCTCCAGCTGCGAGAAGTCGATCTCCGCGAGCGCCTCGTCGATGAGCCGCCGCTGGTCGGCGTCGGTGAGGGTCTTGCGGGTGATCTTCTCCGCGGCGAGCACCGAGAGCGCGGCCACCTCGCGGCGGATCTCGCCGAGCGCCTGCTGGGTCGCCTGCTCGATCTGGCGCTCCGTCTCCTCGAGCCGGCGCTGGCGCTCCTCCTCGAGCTCGCCGCGCATGCGCTCGCGCTGCGAGTCCGCGACCTTGCGCGCCTCGCCGAGGATCTGCTCGGCCTCGCTCTTCGCCTGGCCGATCAGGGCCCGGTGCTCCTCGAGCAGGCTGCGCGCCTCCTCGCGGGCGCGGTCGGCCTCCTCGAGCGCCTGGCGGATGCGGTCGCGGCGGGCGTCGATGTACGCCTGCACCGGCCCGAAGGCGTAGCGCTTGAGCACGACGAGCGTGATCACGAACGCGACGAGCGTCCAGATCATGAGGCCCGGCGTGACCTGGATGAGGGGGTTCGCGGCGACGAGCATGGGGCTAGACGAGGACGTAGCCGAGGAGGCCGCCGACGAAGCCGTAGAAGACGACCGCCTCGGTCAGCGCGAAGCCGAGCCACATCAGGCCCTGCAGCTCGCCGCGCAGCTCCGGCTGGCGCGCCACCGACTGGATCATCGAGCCGAAGATGTTGCCGATGCCCGCGCCGGCGCCGGCCGCCCCGGCCCCGATGCCGAGCGCGAGGGCGATGGCCTTGCCGGCGTGCACGACGGGCGTGTCCTTCACCGAGGCCGCGATGAGGAAGAAGCTGTGCATTCCGATTCGGTCTCCTTAGTGTTCGGGCTCGATCGCCGAGCCGATGTAGATGGCGGACAGGGCGGCGAAGATGAACGCCTGGATCGAGACGACGATGATCACCTCGAACAGGTAGAAGAGCGCCGAGAGGCCCACGAGCGGGATCGCGAGGTAGCTCTCGAAGACGAAGATCAGGCCGATGAAGGTCAGGATCAGGATGTGCCCGGCGAGCATGTTCGCGTAGAGCCTGACCGAGAGGCTGATCAGGCGCATGAACTGCGAGAGCACCTCGATCACGGTGATCATCGGCAGGAGGCCCCTCGGCACCGGCGGAACCCAGGAGCGGAAGTAGCGGATCGGGCCGTTCCAGCGGATCCCCTCCACGTGCGTGAAGACGAACGTGACGACCGAGAGCGCGAGGGTGACCGAGAGCGACGAGGTGGCCGCGTAGATCCCCCACAGCGGGACGCCGTGCCACGTCTCGCCCGTGAGCGGGAGCGGGATGAAGGAGATCATGTTGATCGTCCAGATGAAGAGCATCAGCGTCGCGACGTACGGGAACCAGAGCCTGATCGCCTTCGTCGGCAGGCCCATCTCCGCGACCTGGGTCTGCGCGATGTCGTAGATCAGCTCGCCGACCGTCTCGCGGCGCCCCGGCGTCGGGCGCAGGCGGAAGCGCATCAGCCCGATCCCCATCAGGCACGTGAGCCCGGCGCTGATGAAGAGGTAGACGACCGCCTTGTTGATCGAGAGGTCGAGCCCGCCGAGGTGGATCGGCACCCAGTCCTTCAGCTCGAACTCGTCCGACGGGTCGAAGTCGGCCGCGAGCGCGTTCGCCGGCGCGGCGAGCGCGAGCGCGACGAGCGCCGGGACGACTCGGTTCATCTTCACCCGCCTGCCTCCCCTCCGAAGTACGCAACGAGCGACCACCCGAACTCGACCGTGAACGCGAGCGCGTACACGACCGCCGCGGGCAGCCCGAGCCCGGAGTCCGAGACGGCGATGACGATCAGGACGGCGACCAGCACCACCGCTCGGGTCATCCGGCCGAAGGCCACCAACCCGGCGGCCGCGAGGTTACCGCTCCCGAGCGAAACGCGGTCGAGGAACGCGCCGATCGCCTGGTAGGCGGCCCAGAGGCCCGCGGCGATCCCCCACGCCGCGAGGCGCCAGCCGGCGGCGAGGAACACGGGCAGCGCGACGAGCACGACCGCCGTGCCCGCGAGGGCGGGGAGCCTGCGCGCCGGGACGGGCCGCGGCGTGGCGAAGACGCCCCCGGGCATCACCTGAAGTAGCCGCGGTAGCGGCGGTAGACGGCGGCGACGCCCGCCGGCAGCCCGACGAGGCCGCCGGCGATCAGCCCGATCCCGAACGAGCCGGCGGCGTACCCGATCAGGGCGCCGGCGCCGAGCCCGGCGAGCGTGACTCCGGCAAGGAGCGCCCCTGCCTCGGCAGGCGGGAAGAAGCGGGGCGCGGCCGGCTCCATGCCGCGCGGAGCATAGCGGACGCCCGGTCCGACTTCGTGACAGAGGAAAGCCGCTTTCCTAGCCCAAAGCGCTCGACTTCGTTGCAACCTGCTCTTTGGCGGCCCGGCGGCGCAGGAACGGGTTCGCGAGCTTCACGATCTCGAGCAGGTAGACGACGTAGAGCGAGGCCCCGAGCGCGAGGGCGCCGACGGCGGCGTCGATCGCGACGTTGACGGCGTCCCAGTCGCCGTGGCGGTGCGGGTGCACGAAGCGCGTGGCGAGGGCGGCGAGCGCGAGGATCGCGCACCAGCCGTAGAGGTAGACGACGGCGCGGCGCTGGGAGAAGCCGACCCGCTCGAAGCGGTGGTGGAGGTGGTGGCGGTCGGCGACGTAGACCGGCCGGCCGTGCTTGATCCGGCGGGCGACCACGAACGAGGTGTCGAGCAGGGGGACCGCGAGGACGAGGAGCGGCAGCACGAGCGTCGCGAGGGCGGCGGTCTTGAGCAGGCCCTGAACCGAGACGGCGGCGAGCGTGAACCCGAGCAGGAGCGCGCCGGAGTCGCCCATGAAGATCCGTGCCGGGTAGAAGTTGTGGCGCAGGAAGCCGAGGCACGCGCCGAAGACGATCGCGGTCAGCACGGCTGCGTCCGGGCGGCCGAGCGAGAGGTCGATCAGGCAGAAGGAGCCCGCCGCGATCGCGCAGACGCCGGCCGCGAGGCCGTCGAGCCCGTCGAGGAAGTTGACCATGTTCATCACGGCGACGATCCCGAGGATCGTGACGGCGATCCCGACCGCCGCCGGGAGCACCTGGCGGCCGACGCCCGGGAAGGTGAAGGTGTGCACCCAGACGCCGAACCCGGTCGGGATCGCGGCCGCGCCGGCCTGCCCCGCGAGCTTCTCCCACCAGGCGAGGCCGCGGAAGTCGTCGACGGCCCCGACCGTGGTGGCGACCGCGGCGCCGAGCAGGATCCCGCGCATCTCGCCGCCGAGCGGGAGGAAGGCGAGCGAGGGGACGAGGCAGCCGAGGAAGAGCGCGAGCCCGCCCAGCCGGGGGACGCCCCGCGGGGCGCTGCGGCGGCCGTTCTCGGACCGGTCGACGACGCCGAGGAGGCGCGCCATCCCGCCGACCGCGGGGGTGAGGAGCACGACGACCGCGAGCGCGGCGGCGGCGCCGTAGACGACCTGCAGGTGGGAGGTGAGCTCGTGCCAGACCATGCGCGCGCCTACTTCGTCCCGTAGAGCCGGTCGCCTGCGTCGCCGAGGCCCGGGACGATGTAGCCCTTCTCGTTCAGGTGCGAGTCGATCGCGGCCACCACGATCCGGACGTCGGGGTGCGCCCGCTCGATCCGCGCCACGCCCTCGGGGGCCGCGATCAGGGCGATCAGGGTGATCTGCGCCGCGCCCGCCTCCTTGACCGTGTCGACCGCGGCCGCGGTCGAGTTGCCCGTCGCGAGCATCGGGTCGAGGAGGAGCACCTCCCGGTCGGCGACGTCTGCGGGCAGCTTCACGTAGTACTCGACGGGCTCGAGCGTCTCCTCGTTGCGGTAGATCCCGATGAAGCCCACCCGTGCGACGGGGACGAGGGAGAGGACGCCGTCGAGCATGCCGACGCCCGCGCGGAGGATCGGGCAGACGGCGACCTTCTTCCCGGGGATCCGCTGCGCGGTCGTCCGCTCGAGCGGGGTCTCGACCTCGACCTCCTCGAGGCCCATGTCCTTCGTCGCCTCGTACGTGAGGAGCAGCGTGAGCTCGTTCACGAGCCGCCGGAACATGTCCGTGTCGGTCGTCCGGTCCCGCAGGAGCCCCAGCTTGTGCCGCACGAGCGGATGCGTCACCTCAACGACCGGCACCTGCACCTCCCACCCGGACGCCTCCGGCCGCAGCCGCCGTGCCCCGGCGGCAGCCGCTGTGACGGAGGTGTGACGGGCTGTCCACGGGGGCCGGTCAGGCCGCGTACGTCGTGTACCCCCGGAAGCCGGGGTAGAGGGGGCGGCGGTCGCAGAGGGCCGTGGCCCGCGCGGCCAGCGCCCCGACGTCGGCGCCGGGCCGGAGCGCCTCGACGATGATCGCCGCCACCTCGCGGAAGTCGTCCTCGTCGAAGCCGCGCATCGTGGCGGCCGGCGACCCGAGCCGCACGCCCGACGCCACCATCGGCGGCCGCTCGTCGAACGGCACCGTGTTCCTGTTGACGGTGATCCGGCACTCCTCGAGCCGCTCCTGCGCCGCGAGGCCGGTCCACTCCGTCGCCCGCAGGTCGAGCTGGACGAGGTGCGTGTCGGTGCCGCCCGTGAGCACGTCGAAGCCGCCCTCGACGAGCCCCGCCGCGAGGGCGTCCGCGTTCGCCCGGATCTGCCGCTGGTAGTCCCGGAACGCGTCGGTCGCCGCGATCCGGAAGCACGCGGCCTTCGCCGCGATCGTGTGCTCGAGGGGGCCGCCCTGCATCCCCGGGAAGAGGGCCCGGTCGAGCGCCTGCGCGTGCTCCTCGGTGCAGAGGACGAAGCCGGCGCGAGGGCCCGCGAGCGTCTTGTGGGTGGTCGACGTGACGAAGTGGGAGTGCGGCACCGGGTTCGGGTGAAGCCCGGCCGCCACGAGCCCGGCGAAGTGCGCCATGTCGGTCATGAGGAGCGCGCCGACCTCGTCGGCGATCGCCCGGAAGCGCTCCGCGTCGACGACCCGCGGATACGCCGAGCCGCCGCACACGATCAGCTTCGGCCGCACCTCCTTCGCCTTCGCGAGCACCTCGTCGTAGTCGACGGTCATCGTCTCGCGCGAGACGCCGTAGTGGTGGAACTCGTAGAGCTTCCCGGAGAAGTTGACCCGCAGCCCGTGCGTCAGGTGACCGCCGTGGTCGAGCGACAGCCCGAGCACGCGGTCGCCCGGCTCGAGCGCGGCGAAGTAGACGGCCATGTTCGCCTGCGCGCCCGCGTGCGGCTGCACGTTCGCGTGGTCGGCCCCGAACAGCGCCTTCGCGCGCTCGCGCGCGAGCTCCTCGATCGCGTCGATGAACTCGCAGCCGCCGTAGTACCGCTTCCCCGGATAGCCCTCCGCGTACTTGTTCGTCGGCGTCGAGCCGATCGCCTCGAGCACCGCCGGCCAGGTGAAGTTCTCGGACGCGATCAGCTCGATCTGCCCGCGCTGGCGCTCGAGCTCGCGGCCGAGCGCCTCGGCGATCTCCGGGTCGACCTCCGCGAGCCCGGCCGTCCGGAGGTGCTCGAACGTCTCCTGCGCGATCGCCATCTCGTCTCCTTGCTCGGGGGCTCCCGGCCATCGTAGTGGCGTCAGCGGAGCCCGGCGGCCGCAAGCGCCGCCGCCGCCGACCCCGCCCCCTCGCGCAGGACGACCGGCCGGGCGCCCGTGAAGTCGACCACCGTCGACGCGACTCCGGTCAGCCGCCCCGCGTCGAGCGCGGCGCCGGCGCGCGCGCGGATCCGCGGCGCGACCTCGTCGAGCGCGGCGGCCGCCGGCCCGCCCGGCTCGTTGGCGCTCGTCGCCGCCACCGCGCCGACCGCCTCGACCGCCTCCCGCGCCGCGGGCGGCAGCACGGGCACGCGCACCCCGATCGTCTCCGGACGGGCGCCGGTGAGCCACGGGAGGCGCCGGGCCGGGTTCCGGAGCACGAGCGTGTACGGCCCGGGCAGGAGCGCGCGGGCGACCTGCTCGTCGCGCCCGGCGAGCTCGGGGATCCGCGCGAGCAGCGCCTCGACGCTCGCGGCGAGGAGCGCCGTCGGCTGCTCCGCCCCCCGGCCCTTGAGCGCGTAGAGCGCCTGGACCGCCTCCTCGCAGTCGGCCGAGCAGAGCCCGTAGACGCCGTCGGTGGGGAGCAGGACCGGCCGCCCCGCCCGCAGCGCCGCGATCACCTCCTCGGCGCCGTCCACCGCCCCTCCACCACCCGCTCGCGCCCGGCGAGGTCGCGACCGACCGCGACCGCGTCGTACCCGAGCGACTCGAGCAGCGCGGCCACGCGGGCGGCGCGCTCGGCGTGGCACTCGAGGAGGAGCCAGCCGGCGAGCACGGAGGGCGCCGCGCGCGCGATCGCCTCGGTCTGGCCCCGGTCGACGAGCGCCGCGCGCGGCTCCCAGTCGCGCACCTCCGGCTCGAGCGCCTCGAGCTCCTCGCGCAGCACGTACGGCGGGTTCGAGACCACGAGGTCGAACGGCCCGCCCACCCCGTCGAGCAGGTCGGTCTCGACGAGCGCGACGTCGAGTCCCAGCCGCCCCGCGTTCTCGCGCGCGAGCGCGAGCGCCTCGGCCGAGGCGTCGGTCGCGGTCACGTGCGCGCCCGGCCGCTCGGAGGCGATCGCGAGCGCGACCGCGCCGCTCCCCGTGCCGACGTCGAGGACGCGGGGCGCCTCGACGCCCTCGAGGAGCGCGAGCGCCCGCTCCACCAGGACCTCCGTCTCGGGCCGCGGCACGAGCGCGCGCGCGTCGGTCCGGAGCACGAGCCGCCGGAAGCCCCATTCGCCGAGCACGTAGGCGAGCGGCTCCCGCCGCCCCCGGCGCTCGACGAGCGCGCGGGCCGCCCCGCGCTCGGCCGCGGTCAGCGGCCGGTCGTGCTGGGTGTAGAGCTCGACGCGCGTGAGCCCGAGCGCGTGGGCGAGCAGCCGCTCCGCGTCGAGGCGCGGCGAGTCGACGCCCTTGCGCTCGAGGTACCCCGCGGCCGCGCGCAGCACCTCGCCCAGAGTCACCGCTCGAGGGCGCGCCGCCGCTCGTCGGCCGTGAGCGCCTCGGTGAACTCGCCGAGGTCGCCGGCGAGCACGTCCTCGAGGCGGGCGTTCAGCCCGACCCGGTGGTCCGTCACCCGATCCTGGGGAAAGTTGTACGTCCGGATCTTCTCGGCGCGCTCGCCGGTCCCGACCTGGGCGCGGCGGACGGCCGCCTGCTCGGCCTGGACGCGCTCGCGCTCGGCCTCGTACAGCCGCGCGCGGAGCACGCGCATCGCCTTGTCGCGGTTCTGGAGCTGCGAGCGCTCGTCCTGCATCGCGACGACGATCCCCGTCGGGAGATGCGTGATGCGGACGGCGGAGTCCGTCGTGTTGACGGACTGCCCGCCCGGCCCCGACGAGCGGAAGACGTCGACCTTCAGGTCCCTCTCGTCGACGTGGACGTCGACGTCCTCGGCCTCCGGCATCACCGCGACCGTCGCGGTGGAGGTGTGGATGCGGCCCTGCGACTCGGTCTCGGGCACCCGCTGCACGCGGTGCGTTCCGCCCTCGTACTTGAAGACGGAGTACGCGCCGTCGCCCTTGACTGCGAACGTGCCCTCCTTCAGCCCGCCGCCGTCGTTCCCGCTCACCTCGAGCTGCTCCCAGCGGAAGCCGCGGCGCTCCGCGTAGCGCTGCAGCATCCGGGCGACGTCGGCGGCCCACAGCGCCGCCTCGTCGCCGCCGACGCCCTGCCGCACCTCGACGATCACGTCCTTCTCGTCTGCCGGGTCGCGCTCGACGAGGGAGAGCTTGAGCTCCTCCTCGAGCCGGGCCGCCTCCGACTCGTAGTCGGCCGCCATCTCCGCCAGCTCCGGGTCGCGGCGCGCCGCGTCGAGGTCGGCGCGCGCCTGCCGCCACGCCTGTGCGAGCCGGTAGGGGCCCTCGAGCTCCTTGAGGCGGCGCCCGGCCGCGGCCGCCTCGCGGTGGTCGGAATACACGGCCGGGTCGGCCTGACGCTCGAGCGCCTCGGTGTAGGAGCGCTCGAGCTCCTCTACGAGCTTCTCGAGCGGAGTCATCGCGGCGCCCAGGGTACCCGGGCGCCGCGATCCCGCTACTCCTCGGCGGCGGCGCCGACCTCCGCGCCCTCCCCGAGCTCGTCCTCGGGCGGGGGCAGGTCGGGCAGCTCGAGCGTGATCTCGATGCCCGCGAGCGCCTTCGACACGGGGCAGTTGAGCTTGGCCCGCTCGGCCGTCTCGCGAAGCTTGTCGTCGGGGATCTCGCCGTCGAGCGTGACGCGGGCGGTGAGCTTCGAGCTCACGATGCCGACGCCGACCTCGAACCCGACCGTGCAGGACACCTGGATCTCGAGCGGCTCCCACCCGCCCCCGACGAGGCCGGATGCGAGCGCCATCGAGTAGCACGACGCATGAGCGGCGGCGAGGAGCTCCTCGGGGCTCGTCTGCCCGGACTCCTCGTCGGTGCGGCCCGGCCAGGAGACGTCGAGCTCGGGCAGCTTCCCGCTCGTGGAGTTGACGATCTTCCCCTCGCCGTCGAGGAATGCGCCGATCCATTCGACGTCGACCGTACGTTCAGTTGCCACTTAAGCCATCACCTCCACTCTCCGATCGGCGGGGGCCAGGCGGCCCTCGCGTTCCAACACCTCGCGCAGTGCGCGAATCGAGACCTCGAGCTGGTCGAGCGTGGGCTCGCGGGTGGTGAGGCGCTGCAGCCAGAGTCCCGGCGCGAGCGCCGTCATGAGGAGGCGGTTGCCCGCGTGCTTCCCGGCGAACCTGATCAGCTCGTACGCGATGCCGGCGATCACCGGCAGGAGCGCGATCCTGGACACGATCAACCAGTACCACGCGATGCGCCCGAAGAGGGCGAAGACGAAGACGCCGATCACCATCACCCAGAGGAGGAACGCCGTGCCGCAGCGCGGGTGGATGAGCGAGTAGCGCTGGGCCGTCTCCGGCGTGAGCTCCTCGCCGGCCTCGTACGCGTTGATCGCCTTGTGCTCGGCCGCGTGGTACTGGAAGACGCGCCGCAGCGACGGGATCAGGCTGAGCACCGTCAGGTACGCCACGAAGATCGCGACCCGGATCAAGCCCTCGACGATCACGAACCAGCCGCCGTTCGAGATCGGGAGCAGGTCGGTGAGGAGCGCCGGGCTGACCTTGAAGAGCATGACCGCGAACCCGATCGCGACCGCGAACGAGAAGACGAGCGCCCAGCGGCCGAGCTCGACGGGCTCCGCGTCGCCGTCGGCGCCCTCCTGCGCGGCGTAGTTCGCCGAGACCGAGAGCGCGCGGAAACCGATCGCGAGGCTCTCGCCGAGCGCGACGACGCCGCGGACGAGCGGCAGGCGCAGGGCCCAGTGGCGCGCCATCAGCGGGTCGATCGCGCGCGCCACCTGCGCGATCTCCCCGTCGGGCTTGCGCACGGCGACCGCCCAGTTGCGCGGTCCGCGCATCATCACGCCCTCGAGGACGGCCTGCCCGCCGATCGCCGAGGCCATCGCTACCCGGAGCGGGCCGAGCTCGAGGCCGCGCGCCCGGCCTTCTCGAGCCGCCGCTGGAAACGCGCGACGCGGCCGCCCGTGTCGACGACCTTCTGCTTCCCCGTGTAGAACGGATGGCACTGCGCGCAGATCTCGACGTTCAGCTCGGCCTTCGTCGAGCGCGTGACGAACGAGTTGCCGCACGAGCAGTGCACGGTCGCGAGGACGTACTCGGGATGGATCTCGGCCTTCATCTCCGAGCCAGGATACCAGAGGCGATTTCGCGGGCCACGTTGCCTCCGCTGACGACAACGACCGGTCTGGCGGCGTCCACCCTGCCGGAGAGGAGCGGCGCGGCGGCCGCCGCGGCGGCCGGCTCGACGGCCAGCTTCGCACGCTCGTAGAGGAAGCGGAACGCCTCCTCGATCTCCTCCTCGGAGACGAGGACGCGCTCGAGCCCGGCGCAGAGCTCGAGCGCCGGGGCGCCGCAGTGCGGGGCGTTCAGGCCGTCCGCGATCGAGGTCGCCTCGACCGGGACCGGGCGGCCGGCGGCCAGGCCGGCGTGGAGCGCCTGCGACCGCTCCGGCTCGACGGCGACCACGCGCACCCGGTCGCCGATCGCGGCCTGGATGCCGGCGACCAGGCCCCCGCCGCCGACCGCGACGAGGACGGCGTCGGCGTCGGGCGCGTCCTCCTCCACCTCGAGCCCCACCGTCCCGGCGCCGGCGACGACCACCGGGTCGTCGAACGGGTGCACGAGGACCCGGCCGGTCTCGTCGAGCAGGCGGCGCAGGCGCTCGAACGCCTCGTGCACGTCGGCCGCCTCGAGGTCGACCTCGGCGCCGTACCCGCGCGTGGCCGCGAGCTTCTGCGGCGAGGCGCCGCGCGCCATCACGACGAGGGCGTCGACGCCGGTCTCGGCCGCGGCCCACGCGACGGCCTGGGCGTGGTTCCCGGCGGAGATCGTGATCACCCCGCGGGCTCGCTCGCCGGCCGTGAGCGAGCTCAGCTTGTTGAGCGCGCCGCGGGGCTTGAAGGAGCCCGTGCGCTGGAAGAGCTCGCACTTGAGCCGCGCGCCCAGGGTGCGCGAGGAGAGGGTGGGCGTGCGCGGGAGGCGGCCGCCGATCGCGGCGCGCGCCCGCAGGACGTCGTCACGCCCGAGCACGCTGGCGCCGCGCCTCGAAGAGGAGGATCGCCGCCGCGGCCGCCGCGTTGAGGCTGTCGGTCGCGCCCGGCGCGACCGGGATCGAGACGGTCTGGGCGGCGGCCGCGCGCCACGCCGGCGGGAGGCCCGCGGCCTCGGCGCCGATCGCGATCGCGACGGGCGCGGCGAGGTTCGCGTCGGTGTAGCTCGTGGGGGCGTCCGGCGCGGCCGCGACGAGGCCGGCGGGCAGGGCCAGCACGTCGGCCAGCGTGCCCTCGACGACCGGGAGGGTGAAGACGGCGCCCGTCGAGGCGCGGATCGCGTTCGGGTTCCACGGGTCGGCGCGGGCCTCGGCGACGACGAGCGCGTCGGCGCCGGCCGCGGCCGCGGTGCGGGCGAGCGCGCCGAGGTTCCCCGGCTTCTCGATGCCGACGGCGGCGAGGTAGAGCGTGCCGTCCCGCGGCAGCTCGCGCCGCGGCGCCTCGACGACCGCGAGCACGCCTTCCGGCTCGGCCCGGTAGGCCATCTTCGCGAGCACCCGCTCGCTCACCTCCTCGCCCTCGGGCCAGTCGAGGAGCGACGGGGCGAAGTAGGTCGCGACGACGGCAAGCCCGGCGGCCCGCGCGCGCTCGACCTCCCGCGGGCCCTCGGCGACGAACAGCCCCGTCCGCCGGCGCTCGCGCGCCTTCCGCAACCGCACCACCTCTCTCACGTGCGGGTTGTCCGCCGAGGTGATCACCCGCCGAATCTAGAGGTTCCGTCCCTCGGCTCGCTCGTGGGCGGCCGGCGGGAACCGAGGTCGCCGAGATCGCACGGCGGCGGGGCTACGTGAGCGTGTACTCGGGGCCCGAGCCGCCCTCCGGCGGGGTGAGGCGGCCGCCCTTCGCGGTGATCGCGCCGCACTGGACGCAGTTCGACGGGGTGATCGCGACGCGGACGAGGCCGCCGCCGGCGCCCGCAGCCCCGCCCTCCGCGAGCTCGTAGACCTGCGCCGGGCACATCCGCGCCCACATCCGCGCGAGCTCTCCGGGCACCTCCGCCGCGACCCGGATGTGGCTCGGCTGGTCGTCGCGCGTGCGGTTCCCCGAGAGGAAGACCGACGAGAGCTTGTCGAAGGTGAGCTTCCCGTCCGGCTCGGGGTAGGAGGACGCGCGGCCGGTCGCGAAGAGCTCCTGGTCGGCGTCGCGCTCGGTCGGCCGGTCGTCCCGCGGCAGCCGGCCGCGGGTCGCGGTCGCGACCCCGGCCTGCGCGGAGCCGCGCCAGAAGCCGCGGGCGAAGCCCTGCCGCATGTTCCGCACCTCCCGCAGCTCCCGCCAGAGAAACGACGCGCGCAGCGCCTCGTCGTAGGCCGAGAGCTCGCCGCCCCACGCCGCCTCCGCGGCGAGCCGCCCCGACTCCACAGCGTAGTGGATCCCCTTGAGCGCGGGCACGTTCACGAGCCCCGCCCCGTCGCCGCAGAGCAGGAGCCCGGGCGCGTGGAACCGGCGCGGCAGCGCGACGAACCCGCCCTCGGGGATCGTCTTCGCCCCCCACGCGATCCGCTCGCCGCCCTCGAGCAGCCCGCGCAGGAGCGGATGCGTCTTCAGCTCCTGCAGCAGGTCGTGCGCCGACAGCTCGACGTCGCGGTAGTCGAGCCCGACCACGAGCCCGAGCGAGACCAGCTCGTCGCCCATCGGGTACGCGAACGAGCCGCCGAACTCCCGGAACCGCGCCCCGGCGCGGAGCGGCCAGCCCATCGTGTGGATCACCCGCGGGAGCGGCCGCGGCACCCGCCACACCTCCTTCACCCCGAGCGCCCACGCCTGCGGGCCCGCGCCGGCGAGGCCGAAGCGCTCGAGCGCCGCGCCCGTGAGGTGGCCGGCCGTCCCCTCGCAGAGCACCGTGACGCGCGCCCGGATCTCCGACCCCGGCTCGAAGCGCGCGAGCTCCTCGCCCTCGCGGCCGCGCCCCCGGTCGGCCGTCCGCACGCCGACCACCCGCCCGTCCTCGAGCAGCAGCGCGACCGCCGGCGTCTCCGGCAGCAGGGTCGCGCCGGCCTCCTCGGCCCGCTCGGCGAGCCAGCGCCCGAGCTGCGACAGCGAGACGACGACGTTCCCGCGGTTGCGCATCGTCGGCGGGGTCGGCACGCGCCACGCCCGCCCGCGCGTCAGGAAGTAGACCGCCTCGCCCGGCACCTCGCCGTACGACGGGAACTCCCCCGCGAGCGCGCGCAGCGGCCCCGGCCGCACGACCGCGCCCGAGAGGAGGTGAGCCCCCGGGCCCTTGCCCTTCTCGAGCACCGCGACCGGGATCTCGCCCAGGCGCCCCGGCTCCTGCGCCGCGAGCTGCCCGAGCCGGATCGCGGCCGCGAGCCCCGCCGGCCCGGCCCCGACCACGAGCACCCCGACCTCGACCGGGTCGGGGTCGCTCGGGGCCGCGAACGCCTCCTCGACCCGCCACGGCGGCGGGTAGTCCGACGGCCTCACCCGCGGCGCGCCCGCAAAAGCTCGGTGAGCCTCGGCACGATCTCGTGGAGGTCGCCCACCACGCCGAGGTCCGCGTACTCGAAGATCGGCGCGTGCGGGTCCTTGTTCACGGCGACGATCGTGCCCGCACCCTGCATCCCGACCTTGTGCTGGATCGCGCCCGAGATCCCGACCGCGACGTAGAGCTTCGGCGAGACGGTCTTGCCGGTCTGCCCGACCTGCGCCGAGTACGGGTACCAGCCCGCGTCGACGACCGCGCGCGTCGCCCCGACCGCGCCGCCGAGCGCGTCGGCGAGCGCCTCCACGAGCGCGAAGCCCTCCGGCCCGCCGAGACCGCGCCCTCCGGCGACGATCACGTCCGCGTCCTCGATCGACGGCCCGCTCTCGCCCTCGTCCGACGCCGCCTCCACGAGCTCGGCGAGCAGCGAGTGCGGCTCCAGCTCGACCGCCGCCTCGCGCACCTCCGCCGGCGGCGCGTCCGGCGCCGGGTCGAAGGCGCCGGCGCGGAACAGCGCGAGCCGCACGCCGGACGTCCAGCCCGCGTCCACCCAGACCGAGTCCGCGAGCGCGGGGCGCTTGCCGACGAGCACGCCGTCCTGCTCGACGAGGTCGGCGAGGTCCCAGTTGAGGCCGGCGTCGAGCCGGGCGGCGAGCCCCGCCGCGACGTCGCTCGCGAGCACCGACTGCGCGAACAGCACGGCGTCGAACCCCTCGTCGCGCACGAGCTTCGCGAGCACGTCCACCCGCGGCGCCGGCAGCGGCGGGGCGAGCCGCGGGTCCTCGGCGACCCAGACGACGCCGCCCGCGGCCCCGGCGAGCCCGCGCACGCCCTCGCCCGCGAGCACGCCCTCCGCCTCCCCGAGCGAGCGCGCCCTCGCGAGCACGCCCAGCGACGCCTTCGCGATCGCGTCGCCGTGGTGCTCGAGGAAGACGAGCGCCCTCACAGGACCCGCCGCTCGGCCAGGAACTCCAGGATCCGCTCGGCCGCCGCCCCGTCGTCCTCGATCCGGCGGCTCTCGCCGCGCGGAGGCGGAGGCGCGAGCGCGAGCACCGCCGTCCGGGACTCGGCCGCGCCGCCGACCTCGGCCGCGGAGAGCGTCTCCTGCGGCTTCGACTTCGCGCCCATGATCCCCTTCAGCGTCGGGTAGCGCGGCTCGTTGATCGCGTCCGAGACCGCCACCACCGCCGGCAGCGGCGCCCGCACGCGCTCGTAGCCGTACTCCGTCTGCCGCTTGCCCGTGACCGCGCCGTCCCCGACCGCGAGCTCGGACACCTGCGAGACGGCCGGCCGCCGCAGCAGCTCGGCCACGGCCGCCCACAGGCACGCGCCGTCGCCGTCGGCCGACTGCTGCCCGAAGAGGACGAGCGCCGGCGCTTCCCGCTCCAGCGCCCCGGCCAGCGCGCGGGCCGTCACGAGCAGGTCGGCGCCGGCGAGCGCGTCGTCGGCCACGAGCACCGCCCGGTCGGCGCCCATGGCGAGCGTCTTCCGCAGCGCCTCGAGCGCCCGTGCGGGGCCCATCGACACCACCACCACCTCGCCGCCGCGGGCCTCCCGGACCCGGAGCGCCTCCTCGACCGCGTGCGAGTCGAAGTCCGAGAGGGCGAGGTCGCCGCCCCGGTCGAGCCGGCGCGTGGCCGGGTCGAGGCGCCGCCCGGTGGCGGCATCCGGCACCGCCTTCACGCAGACCGCGATCTTCACGGGGCCGTAGGTTATGCGGCCGCACGGGCGCGGAGGAAGGCAACGATCTCGGACGTCGGCGCCCCCGGCGTGAAGACCTCCGCGACGCCGAGCCGCTTCAGCTCGGCCACGTCGCCGGCCGGGATCGTGCCGCCTGCGACGACGAGCACGTCGCCGGCGTCGCGCTCGCGCAGCAGCTCGACGATGCGCGGCACGAGCGTCATGTGCGCCCCGGAGAGGATCGAGATCCCGACGGCGTCGGCGTCCTCCTGGATCACCGTCTCGACGATCTGCTCGGGCGTCTGGTGCAGGCCGGTGTAGATCACCTCCATCCCGGCGTCGCGGAGCGCGCGCGCGATCACCTTGGCGCCGCGGTCGTGCCCGTCGAGCCCGACCTTCGCCACGACGACCCTGATCGGAGGCCCGGTCAGAAGACGGGCGTCTCGCGCCAGGTGCCCCACACCTCCCGGAGCGCGTCGCACATCTCGCCCATCGTCACCTGCGCCCGGGCGGCGTCGAGGATCGCGGGCATCAGGTTGCGCTCGGAGGCGGCCTCCGCGGCGAGCCGCGCGAGCGCCCGCTCCGCCGCCCCCGCGTCGCGGCGCGCGCGCAGCGCCCGCACCCGCTCGACCTGCCGCCGCTCCAGCTCCGGGTCGACCCGCAAGAGCGGCGGCTGCGCCTCCTCCTCGACCGCGTAGCGGTTGACCCCGACCACCACCCGCTCGCCCGCCTCGACCTCCCGCTGGTAGCGGAACGCCGCCTCCGCGATCTCCCGCTGGAAGAAGTTCTGCTCGATCGCCGCCACCACCCCGCCCAGCTCCTCGATCCGCTCGAGGTACCCGTACGCCTGCCGCTCCAGCTCGTTCGTGAGGTGCTCGAGGAAGTACGAGCCCCCGAGCGGATCGGCCGTGTTCACCACCCCCGTCTCGTGCGCGATCACCTGCTGGGTGCGCAACGCCAGCCGCACCGCCTCCTCCGTCGGCAGCGCCAGCGCCTCGTCGTAGGAGTTCGTATGCAGCGACTGGCAGCCGCCCAGCACCGCCGCCAGCGCCTCCAGCGCCGTGCGCACGATGTTCACCTCCGGCTGCTGCGCCGTCAGCGACACCCCCGCCGTCTGCGCATGGAAACGCAGCCGCAGCGAGCGCTCGTCACGAGCGCCGTAGCGCTCGCGCAGCTCCCGCGCCCAGATCCGCCGCGCCGCCCGGTACTTCGCGATCTCCTCGAAGAAATCCAGATGCGCGTTGAAGAAAAACGACAACCGCGGCGCGAACTCGTCCACCCCGAGCCCCCGCTCCAACGCCCACTCCACGTACGTGAACCCGTCCGCAAGCGTGAACGCCAGCTCCTGCGCCGCCGTCGAGCCCGCCTCGCGAATGTGGTACCCCGAGATCGAGACCGGATGCCAGAGCGGCATCTCCGCCGCGCACCACTCCACCATGTCCGTCACCAACCGCAGCGACGGCCCCGGCGGAAAGATCCACTCCTTCTGCGCGATGTACTCCTTCAGGATGTCCGTCTGCACCGTCCCCCGCAACCGCGCCCGCGGCACCCCCTGCCCCTCCGCCACGCACACATAGAACGCAAGCAAGATCGCCGCCGGCGAGTTGATCGTCATCGACGTCGACACCTCTCCCAGCGGAATCCCGTCGAACAGCAGCGCCATGTCCTCGACCGAGTCGACCGCCACCCCCTCCCGCCCCACCTCGCCCAGCGAGCGCGGATGATCCGAGTCCAACCCCATCAACGTCGGCATGTCGAACGCCACCGACAACCCCGTCTGCCCATGCCCGAGCAGATACCGAAACCGCGCGTTCGTCTCCTCCGCCGTCCCGAACCCCGCGAACTGCCGCATCGTCCACAACCGCCCCCGATACATCGACCCATACACCCCACGCGTGAACGGAAACCCACCCGGCCTCCCGAGATCACGCTCGTACTCCACCTCCACGTCCCCAGCCCCGTACAGCGGCGCCACCTCGACGCCGGAAATGGTCGTGAAGCTCTTCTCCGTCGTCGCCATCGGCGAGAGTCATTCTGCCCGCGGGGCCGAGCCGCCGGGACGCCAGAGCGGCTCGGCGCCTGCGTTCGCCGCCCGGGCGAGCACGAAGAGCAGGTCGGAGAGGCGGTTCAGGTAGACGGGCGCGAGCGGGTTGACCGGGCGCCCGGCCGCGGCCGCGAGGAGCTCGCGCTCGGCGCGCCGGCAGGCGGCGCGGGCGACGTGGAGCCGGGCCGCGAGCTCGCTCCCGCCCGGCAGCACGAAGCTGCGCAGCGCGGGGAGCCGGGCGTTCACCTCGTCGCAGTCGGCCTCGAGCCGGTCGACGTAGGACTGCGTCACGCGGAGCCTTCCGTCGCCCTCGGCGTACGGCACGGAGACGTCGGCGCCGAGGTCGAAGAGCTCGTTCTGGATCCGCTCGAGCCGCGCGTCGCCGCCGGCGGCGCGCGCGAGCCCGAGCAGCGAGTTGACCTCGTCGACCGCCCCGTACGCCTGCACGAGCGGGTCGAGCTTGGAGACGCGGGAGCCGTCGCCCAGCGAGGTCATGCCCGCGTCGCCGCCGCGGGTGTAGATGCGCGTCAGGCGCACCGGCTCGTCGCGGCGCCGCGTCACGTCTCCCTCAGCCCGAGGAGCTGGCGGGCGATCACGAGCCGCTGGATCTCGCTCGTCCCCTCGTAGATCTCGGTCACCTTCGCGTCGCGGTAGTAGCGCTCGACCGGGAACTCCTTCGTGTAGCCGTACCCGCCGAGGATCTGGATCGCCTCGGCGGTCTGGCGGCGGGCGGTCTCGGACGCGAACAGCTTCGCCTTGGCGCCGGCCTCCGTGTGGGCGAGGCCCCGGTCCTTCAGCCACGCCGCGCGGTAGGTGAGCAGGCGCGCGGCGTCGATCTCGACGGACATGTCGGCGAGCTTCCACTGGATCGCCTCGAACTCGCCGATCCGGCGCCCGAAGGCCGTGCGCTGGCGCGCGTACTCGCGGGCGACGTCGTAGCCGGCCTGCGCGATCCCGACCGCCTGCGCGGCTATGCCGATGCGCCCGCCGTCGAGCGTCGCCATCGCGACGCGGAAGCCGCGGCCCTCCTCGTGCAGCAGCCGGTCGCGGCCCACCCGCACGCCGTCGAGCGCGATGTCGACCGTCTGCGAGGAGTTCAGCCCGAGCTTCTCGGTCTCGTGCGTCACCTCGACGTCGGCGCCGTCGACGAGGAACGCGGAGACGCCGCGCGGCCCGCTCGTCGCCGGGTCGGTGCGGGCGAAGAGGAGGATCGTGCCCCCGAACCCGCCGTTCGTGATCCACTGCTTCGCGCCGGTGATCCGCCACCCCCCGTCGCCGTCGGGCTCGGCCCGGGTGCGGAGCGCGCCGGCGTCCGAGCCCGACCCCGACTCGGTGAGCGCGAACGCGCCGATCGCGTCGCCGCGGGCGAGCGGCGGGACGAAGCGACGGCGCTGCTCGTCGGTCCCGAACGCGAGGATCGGAAGCGTGCACGCGCTCGTGTGCACCGCGACGGTCACGCCGATGCCGGCGTCCGCCCGCGAGAGCTCCTCGAGCACGAGCACGTACGAGACGAAGTCGGCCCCCGCCCCGCCGTGCTCCACCGGCACGCACACGCCGAGCAGCCCGACCTCGGCGAGCCGCGCGAGCAGCCCGGGCGGGAACGCCCGGTCGCGGTCCCACTGCGCGGCGTGCGGCTCGACCTCCTCGCGGGCGAACTCGCGCGCGAGCGCCTGGATCTCGCGCTGCTCCGCCGTCAGCTCGAAGTCCACGGCGAGAGCGTAAACCGCCGCCTTAAACCGCCGCCTACTTCGGACCCGCCTCCACCTTGTACCCGACGCCGAAGCGCGTCTGGATGAACGAGTGCCGCGCTCCCGCCCGGTCGAGCTTCTGCCGCAGGCGCCGGACGAAGACGTCGACGGTCCGGTCGCGGTGCGTCTCGCGCCTGCCCCACACCCGCTGGAGCAGCTCGTCGCGCGAGACGACGCGGCCGCGCTCGAGCGCGAGCGTGTAGAGGAGCCTGAACTCGGTGGGGGTGAGCTCGGCGCTCTCGCCCGCGACGTACGCCTGCACGTCGCGCGGGTCGACGAGCAGCTCCTCGATCTCGACGGGCTCGCCGCGCCGCTCCTCGGCCGGGCGCACGCCCCGCCGGGCCGCCGCGGCGACGCGCGCGACGAGCTCGCGCATGGAGAACGGCTTGACGAGGTAGTCGTCGGCGCCGATCTCGAGCGCGTGCACGCGGTCGTGCTCGGTCCCGCGGGCGGAGACGACGACGATCGGCGTCCCGATCCCCTCGGCGCGGGCGGTCTCGATCAGCTTCCAGCCGTCGACCTCGGGCAGCATCAGGTCGAGCACGCACACGTCCGGCCGCTCGTAGCGCAGGCGCGCGAGCCCGAGCTCGCCGCGGCCGACGACGACCGGGTCCATCCCCGCCGCGCCGAGGTGCTTCGCCATGCTGTCGGCGACGACCGCGTCGTCCTCGACGATGAGGATGCGGGGCACGACCCTACGATAGACCGGTGCCCGCGGCGCGCCTCGTGACGGAATGGTGACGATCTGGTGAACGGAGGACACGGGCGGGCCGGCGGCGAAGAGACGGAGCGAGCCGTCAGGCCCGATCCGGTTGCGGAGCCGTCGCCCACCTTCGACGAGCTCCGCACCGGATTCACCGCCGCCGTCTCCCACGAGCTGCGGACGCCGCTCGCGCGGATCCTCGCGCTGCTCGAGTCGGCCGACCTCCCCGGCGCCGACGTGCGCGCGCTGCTCGACCAGGCCCGCGCCGAGGTCGAGAGCGCCGGCGCGCTGATCGACGAGATCCTCTTCCTCGCCGAGCTCGAGAGCGGCCGGGAGGTCGTCTCGCTCGGCGCGACCGAGGCGCTGCCGGTCGTGCGGGAGGTGCTCGCCGAGCACGAGGCGGCCGCCGCGCGCGCCGGCGTCGCGCTCGAGGCCGCGGGAGACGAGCGCGCGGAGGTGCCCCTGCGGCCGCGGATGCTGCGCGTCGTCGCCGAGAACCTCGTCGAGAACGCGATCCGCTACGCCGGCCACGGGTCGACCTTCCGCCTCTCCGTCGAGCGGGCCGACGGCGCCGTCGTGCTCTCCGCCCGCGACGACGGCGCGGGCGTGCGGGAGGCGGACCTGCCGCGCCTGTTCGAGCGCTTCTGGCGCGGCGACGCCGCGCGGGCCTCGCGCGGGACCGGGCTCGGGCTCGCGATCGTGAAGCACGTCGTCGCGGCGGCGGGCGGCACCGTCGAGGCGCGCGGCGCCCGCGGCCGCGGCCTCGAGGTGCGCTGCGCCTTCCCTACCTCTTCGTGACCCTGAACGTCGCGCGGTCGAGCAGGAAGCGGTCGCCGACGGCGAGCTTCCCGCCCTCGACCGTGAGCGTGGCCCTGTCGATCTCCGCCCGGTCGGCCGTCCAGTCCCACGGGAGCCCGATGCAGACCGCCGTCCGCGAGACGGTGTCGAGCGCGTGGACGAACGGGTAGTTGTTTCCGTTTCCGTAGAGCGTGTAGACCCAGCGGCCGCCGGCCGCGGCCGCCCGCGCGAGCGGGTAGCCCTCCATGACCCAGTCGCGCTGCCGCTTGTCGGCGACCACGCGCGCGAGCAGGCGCCCGTGCGCGAGGTCGTAGGCGCGGACGCGGTAGCTCAGGAGGTTGCGGGCGGAGACGTGCTGGATCAGGTAGAGCCACCGTCCGTGCGGCGAGAGCGCGTCGAAGCCGAAGTCGCCGCGGAGGGTGACTGTGCGCGTCACGCGCGGCGGGTTCGTGCGGACGACCGTGAAGCTGCTCTCCGGGCGCAGCTCCCCGGTCGGCGAGAAGCGCTCGCCGAGGACGAGCACGCGGCCGTCGGCCGAGAGCCCGCCGACCTCGCCGTTCAGCGTCACGCGGGGCAGGCCCCACGCGCCGCGCAGCGTGAGCGAGCCGGACTCGCCCGCGACCGTCGTCGCGCCGTCGCGGACGACGGCGGTGTAGCCGAGGCCCTCCGCCGCGGTGCCGAGCCACGGCCCGGCGCCGGACGCGCCCGGAACGAGCAGGAGCGCCGGCAGGAGGGCGAGCAGGATGAGAGGTGATCTGCGCATGCCCTCCCTACACCGGTCAGCCCGGGCCGGTTCCCGCGAGCTCGCGCGCGACGCGGAGGGCCTCCGCCCGCGCGAGGCCGCGGCCCTCGAGCCGGAAGGTCACCGCGCCCGCGCTCCACACGAGCACGTTGCCCGCGAGCCTGGGCGGCGCGGCCGGGAAGGCGACGACGTGCGGGGGGCCGGCGATCCAGATCCCCGGGACGCCGGGCGCGACCTCGAGCCACTCGCCCTGCTCGGTCGCGACCTTCTTGATCAGGCCGGCCGACCCGAACTCGGTCAGGAGCGCCGGCCCGGGCGCGGCGAGGAGCGTCGAGACGAAGCCCTCGCGCTCGTAGAGCGGCCCGTGGCGGCGCGGGAGGAAGTCCGTCCCGAGGAGGCGCGCCGCCTCGGCGTCGCCGACCGGCCGGCCGAGCCCGGCTGCGAGCGGCCGCTCCTCGGCCTCCGGCAGCGTCGCGACGCGCACGACCTCGACGCCGCCGAGGTGGAGGACCCGGAGGATCGCGCTCCGCGACTGCGGGACGGCGAGCGCGGCCGCGAGCGCCGCCGCGGCCAGGCCGGCCGCGAGCGCGAGGCGGCGGCGCGGCCGCCGCGGCGCGAGCTCGAGCCGCGAGGCCGCGTCCGGCGTCTCCGGCCACTCGACCCGGAGCGAGCGGAGGGCGCGTTCCAGCTCAGCCATACGCCTCCCTCAGCCGCTCGAGCGCGCGCGCGACGCGCGACTTGACGGTGCCGCGGCGGACGCCGAGGGCCGCGGCCGTCTCGGCCTCGGAGAGGTCGAGCAGGTAGCGGCAGGCGAGCGCGAGGCGGGCTGCGTCCGGGAGCGCGTCGAGCGCGGCCGCGAGGCGCGCGCGCTCCTCGGCGGCGAGCACCGCCGCCTCGGGGGACGGGGCCGCGTCCCCCGAGACGTCTTCTTGCGCGGCGCGGAGCGCGAGCGCCGCCCGCCGCCCGGCCGAGCGGCGGCGGTTGCGCGCCTCGTTCGCGACGATGCGCAGAAGCCACGGCCGGAACGGCGCGCCGGGGCGGAAGCGGCCGAGCGCGCGCCACGCCTTCGCGACCCCGTCCTGGAGCGCGTCCTCGGCCTCCTCCCCCGAGATCAGGTACGCGACTCTGAAGGCGACCTCCTGGTGCATGCGCACGAGCTCCGCGAAGGCGCGCTCGTCCCCCCGCCGGGCGCGGCGCACAAGCTCGCGCTCCCCGAGTGGACGGCCCTCCACCGCCCCACTACACCGGCCGCTACGAGGCGGTTCCGAGCACGCGCGGCGCGTGCGAGGACGAGTAGACGTCCTTGCGCAGGATCTTCCCGTCCCGCAGCGGGAAGACGTCGACCCCGTCCCACTCGAGCGCCGTCCCGTCGGGGCGCGTCGCCGTCGCCGTCCACTCGCTCACCGCGAAGTCGTCCGCGACGTAGAGCCGGCGGCCGCGGAAGCGGAGCGACGGCCAGCGCTCGAAGATGCCGCCGACGTGCGCGCGCACCGCCTCGGCGCCCTCGGCCCGCTCGCCGGCGGTGTGGTTCTCGAAGACGATCGCGTCGTCGTGGAACGAGCAGACGCGGTCGAGGTCCTGGGCGTTCCACGCCTCGTTGTAGGCGTCGATCAGCGCGCGCGTCCCGCGGCTCACCGGCGGAATCTACCGCCCGCCCGAGGTAGGCTCGCCAGGTGACGGCGGTCCAGGACGAGTCGACGCTCGTGGCCGCGCTGCGCGCGGGCGACGAGGCGGCCTTCGCGGCCCTCCTCGACGCCTACGGCGGCCCGATGCGCCGGCTCGCCCTCTCGTTCGTGCGCAACGCGGCCGTCGCCGACGAGGTCGTGCAGGAGGCGTGGCTCGGCGTGCTCCGCGGGATCGAGCGGTTCGAGGGGCGCTCGTCGCTCAGGACCTGGCTCTTCACGATCCTCGCCAACACCGCGCGCACCCGCGCGCAGCGGGAGGCGCGCAGCGTCCCGTTCTCGTCGCTCGACGACGAGGCGGCCGGCGGCGACTCCCCCACGGTCGACCCCTCGCGCTTCCTGAACCCGCGCTTCCCGGGCGGCTGGACGACGTTCCCCGAGCCGTGGGACGTGCCGGAGGAGCGGCTGCTCGCGCGCGAGACGCGGGCGCGGATCGAGGCCGCGATCGCCGAGCTCCCGCCCGCGCAGCGCGCCGTGATCAGCCTCCGGGACGTGGAGGGCTGGCCGGCGGAGGAGGTCTGTAACGTCCTCGGCGTCTCCGAGTCCAATCAGAGGGTGCTCCTGCACCGGGCGCGGGCGAAGGTGCGCGCGGCGCTCGAGCGGTACCTCGCCCCGGAACCCCAATGAGCGCCGACCTCACCTGCAAGGAGCTCGTCGAGCTCGTCACCGACTACCTCGAGGGTGCGCTCTCCGGCGAGGACGCCGCCCGCTTCGAGCATCACCTCTCGCTCTGTCCGGGCTGCACGACCTACGTCGAGCAGTTCCGCGAGACGATCCGCCTGACGGGCACGCTCCGCGAGGACGACCTCGAGCCGGCGGCCCGCGACGCGCTGCTCGCGCAGTTCCGCCGCTGGAAGAGCGGCTCGGCGTAACGCTGCGCCTCCTCCCGAGTCGGTAGCGGGGTGACCAACCCCCAACCGACAGGAGGACCGGAGATGAAGCGCCTCTTTCGACTGCTCTTCCCGACCGTCGCGCTGCTCGCCGCGCTCGCGGCGGCCGCGACCGCCGGCGCCCGGAGCTCGGACGACGAGCCGGGCGCCGTGTACACGCTCACCAACTCCCCGGCGGGCAACGCCGTGCTCGCGTTCGCACGGGCGGCGGACGGCTCGCTGACCCCGCTCGGCTCGTTCGCGACCGGCGGCGACGGCAGCGGCGCCGGTCTGGGCTCGCAGGGCGCCGTCGTCCTCTCCGGCGACGGGCGGCGGCTCTTCGCCGTCAACGCCGGCAGCGACTCGATCTCGCTCTTCGCCGTCCGGCCCGGAGGGCTCGACCTGCTCGACACCGTCTCCTCGGGCGGCGACCGCCCGATCAGCCTGACCGTCCGTGGCTGGCTGCTCTACGTCCTGAACGCGGGAGGCGCCGGCTCGATCAGCGGCTTCGAGGTCGGCAGGGACTCGCTCGCGCCGATCGCGGGCTCGGCCCGCCCGCTCGGCGCCGGCAGCGCCGGCCCGGCGCAGGTGCAGTTCACGCCGCGCGGCGACGCGCTCGTCGTCACCGAGAAGGCCTCGAGCACGATCGACGTCTACCCCGTGGGCGACGACGGCCTCGCCGGCGCGCCGGTCGTGAGCCCCTCCGCCGGCGGCACGCCCTTCGGCTTCGACTTCGACAACCGGGGCCGGCTGCTCGTCTCGGAGGCGGCGGGCTCGGCCTCGTCCTACGCCGTGTCGACGGAGGGTGCGGCGGTGATCAGCGGCGCGGTCGCGACGCACCAGGGCGCGCCCTGCTGGCTCGTCGCGACGACGAACGGCCGCTTCGCGTACACCGCGAACGCCGCCGCCGGCTCGATCTCCGGCTTCTCGGTCGGAAGCGACGGCACGCTCGCGCTGCTCGACGGAAGCGGCGTCACCGCCGGCCTCGGCGCGGGCAGCCACCCGCTGGACGAGGCCGTGAGCCGCAACGGCCGCTACCTCTACAACCTCACGGACGGCGCGCACCTGATCAGCGCCTTCGAGATCGCCGCGGACGGCGGCCTGACCGCCGCCGGGCAGGTCGCGGTGCCCGCCGGCGCGGCCGGCCTCGCCGCTTCCTGAGCGGACCCCGGACGCGCGAGGGGCGCCCCCGCGGGGGCGCCCCTCGCCGGACCCCGGCGGCGGGCTCTCAGGTGGCGGGCTGGATCAGCTTCAGGGTCTTCTCGGCCGCGACGAGGACCGGCTTCGGGATCGGCTCGAAGAGGAGCTTCGCGGTGAACCGCTTCGGGTCCTGGCCCTGGGTCAGCGCCCAGAAGACGAGCTTCCGCAGCTCGGCCGCCTTGGCCGAGCGGGTCGGAAGCACGACGTAGGTGTAGGTGCAGATCGGGTAGGCGGCCGTGAACTTCCTGCCGGGGTTCACGATGTGCAGCTCGTTCGTGCTCGGCACGCTCGTGAGGCTCTCGGCGGCCGCCTTGATGTTCCGCAGGCTCGGGTAGACGAACTTCCCGGCCGCGTTCCTGATCGCGGCGAAGTGCAGGTGGTTCGAGAGCGCGTAGGCGACGTCGACGTAGGTGACGGCCCCCGGGGTGTTGGAGACGACGCCGGCGACGCCCGAGGAGCCGCGCGCGCCGACGCCCGCCGGGAACTCGACCGCGGTCGAGAAGCCGACCTTCGACTTCCACTCCGGGCTCACGCGCGAGAGGTAGTCGGTGAAGTTGTAGGTCGTGCCGGAGCCGTCGGAGCGGTAGACCGGCGTGATCTTGAGGTCGGGCAGGGCCGCCCCGGGGTTGAGGGCCTTGATCGCCGGGTCGTCCCAGCTCGAGATCCGGCCCAGGTAGATCTTCGCGAGGACGTCGCCGGAGAGGTGCAGGTGCACCGGCGCGCCGGGAACGTTGTACGGGATCGACGTCGCGGAGAGCGCCCACGGGATCTGGACGCAGCCGTTGCACGCGCTGAGCTGGTCGGGCGTGAGCGGCGCGTCGGAGGCGCCGAAGTCGACCTGCCGGTTCGAGATCGCCGCGATCCCGGCGCCCGAGCCGACCGGGCTGTACTGGACCGTGTAGTCGAACGCCGAGCCGAGCGCCGGCGTCCACACCGACACGAGCGGCGCGACGAAGGTGCTGCCGGCGCCGGTGATCGTCGTCGCGCTGTGGGCGGCGCCGGCCGCGCCGGCCGCCGCGAGGGTAGCGGCCGCCGCCGCGATCGCTGCGAGAAGGACGTGCCTCCTCGGTCTCATTCGTCTCCTCCCCTTGTCTTCGGTTCCATGTCGCGGCCAGCGTGCCCGCGGCGCGGGGCGGCGTGGGCTGAGACCGCGTGACGGTCCTGTGACGGGGTGGTGAACGTCAGCGGCCCGCGAGCTTGCGCCGCGAGCGCTCGAGCATCGCGCGCGCGACCAGGCTCAGCACGAGGACCGCGGCGATCAGGACGAACGCCGCCGCCCAGGCCTGCGCGTGGAGATTCGGGTCGGGCGACTCCGAGTAGGAGAAGATCGTCACGGTGATCGACGCGACCGAGTGGGACGGGTCCCAGTCGACGAGCGACCCGGCGATCGAGCAGGTGAAGAGGAGCGGCGCGGTCTCGCCCGCGGCGCGCGCGACGGCGAGCGTCGTGCCCGTCACGATCCCGCCGGCGGCCGCCGGAAGCACGAGGCCGAGCACCGTCCGCCACTTCGACGCCCCGAGCGCGTAGCCGGCCTCGCGCAGGCTCGCCGGGACGAGCGCCAGCACCTCCATCGTCGTGCGCGCGACGAGCGGGAGCATGATGATCGAGAGCGCGAACCCGCCGGCCCAGGCGCTCTGGTGGTGGCCCACGCCGAGGAAGCGGGCGTTCACGACGAGCGCGTAGACGAAGATCCCGATCACGATCGACGGGAAGCCGTTCAGGACGTCGAGCCAGAGGCGGATCTGGTCGCCGGCGCGGCGGGGGGCGAACTCGCTCACGTAGAGCGCGGTCAGCACCCCCGCCGGGAGCGCGATCGCCGTCGCGATCCCGACGACGAGCGCCGTCCCGGCGAGCGCCGGAGCGATCCCGCCGCCGGCCTGCCCGAACACCGCGGGGCCCTTCGTGAAGAGGCCCCAGTCGAGCGCCGGCAGCGCGCGCCGGAGCACCGAGACGACCACGGCCGCGAGCACCGCGATCGCGAGGAGCGCCGCCGCGGTCGCGGTCGCCTCGGCGGCGCGGTTGACGCGCAGGCGGCGGCGGCTCGCGCCGCGTGCGGCGAGCGGCGGCGGCGCCGTCAACCCAGCCCCCGCCCGCGCTCGAAGCGGAGCACGATCCTCCGCGCCGCGAGGTTCGCGAGGAAGGTGATCGCGAGCAGGATCAGACCGAGGTAGACGAGCGACGCGACCTGGAGTTTCGAGACCGCTCCCTGGTACTGGTTCGCGAGGCGGCTCGCGAGCGTGTCGCCGGGCGCGAAGAGCGAGACCTTCAGGGGCACGAAGTTGCCGATCGTCTGCGTGACGGCGATCGCCTCCCCGAGCGCGCGGCCGAGACCGAGCACGACCGCGGCCACGACCCCGCCCCTGACGCTCGGGAGCACGACGCCCCTGACCGTCTCCCAGCGGGTCGCGCCGAGCGCGAGCGCCCCCTCCTCGAGCTCGCGCGGGACGCCGAGGAAGAGCTCCCGGCAGATCGACGAGGTGATCGGCACGGCCATGATCGCGAGCACGAGGATCGCGGGCAGCATCCCGCTCTGCGACGGCTCGCCCGCGAAGACGGGCAGGAAGCCGAGGGCGTCGTGGAGCGGAGGCTCGACGTGGTCGCGCACGAACGGCCCGAGCACGAAGATCCCCCAGAGGCCGACGACGACGCTCGGCACCGCGGCCAGCATCTCGACGAGCGTCCCGACCGGCGCGCGGACCGCCGGCGGCGCGAGCTCGCTCAGGAAGAGCGCGATCGCGATCGAGAGCGGCGCGGCGATCAGCATCGCGCCGAACGAGGTGACGAGCGTCCCGACGACGAGCTCGCGGGCGCCGAATGCGGACGTGACGGGGTTCCACTCCGAGCGCCAGAGGAAGCCGGCGCCGAACGCCCTGATCGCGGGCAGGGAGCCGTCCACGACCGCGTAGACGATCGCCGCGACCACCGCCAGGGCGAGGAGCGCCGCGGCGCCGGTGACGGCGTGGAGGGCCCGGTCGCCGATGCGGTCGCCGAGCCTGCGCGTCCGGCGCAGCCGGATCGGGGCGGCGGTGACGCTCATCGCCCCAGCCTTCCAGCGGCCCCCGCGGGCCGGGAGGGGCCGTCACCACTCCGTCACACGGCGTTCACATCCCGTGCACCCTCCGGCCCGCCTGCGCCGGAGACACTGGCGGCCGTGAGCACCGTCCGCGCCCAGCCCGTGGTCCGCGTCGCTCCTCCGCAGGCTCCGGTCGCGCGCGAGACCGTCTTCTCGGTCGACGGCCTCTCCGTCTTCTACGGCGGGACGCCCGCGCTCAGGGACGTGTCGCTCGACCTGCACGCGAACGCGATCACCGCGCTGATCGGGCCGTCGGGCTGCGGGAAGTCGACCTTCCTGCGCTGCCTCAACCGCATGAACGACCTCGTCCCCGGCGCGCGCGTCGAGGGGAGGCTCCTCTACCACGGGATCGACCTGTACGGGCCCGACGTCGACCCGATCGAGGTGCGCCGCCGGATCGGGATGGTCTTCCAGCGCCCGAACCCGTTTCCGAAGTCGATCTACGACAACGTCGCCTTCGGCCTCCGCATCCTCGGCATGAAGGACGACCTCGACGGGCGCGTCGAGCAGGCGCTCCGCCGGGCGGCGATCTGGGACGAGGTGAAGCACCGCCTCGGGCGCTCCGCGCTCGGGCTCTCCGGCGGGCAGCAGCAGCGCCTCTGCATCGCGCGGGCGATCGCCGTCGAGCCCGACGTGATCCTCCTCGACGAGCCCGCCTCGGCGCTCGACCCGATCTCGACGCAGGCGATCGAGGACCTGATGCAGGAGCTCCGGCGCGACTACACGCTCGTGATCGTCACCCACAACATGCAGCAGGCGGCGCGCGTCGCGGAGATGACCGCGTTCTTCAGCCTCGAGGTGGGGGCGGACGGGAGCCGCCACGGGATCCTCGTCGAGTACGACTCGACCGAGAGGATCTTCACCCAGCCCGCCGACGAGCGCACCGAGGGCTACGTCACCGGACGCTTCGGCTGATGAGGGCCTCGTTCCACGGCGAGCTCGACGAGCTCGAGGCCGCGCTGCAGGAGGAGGGTGCGCTCGTCCTGCGCGTCCTGCGCACGGCGCTGAACGCGCTCGCCCGCGGCGACGGCGAGCTCGCCGACGAGGTGATCGGCTTCGACGACGAGATCGACCGCCGCTACCTCCGGATCGAGCAGGGCGTGCAGTCCCTGCTCGCGCGGCAGACCCCGGTGGCGGGCGACCTTCGGCTCGTGCTCGCCGTGCTCCGGATCAACCTCCACCTCGAGCGGATGGCCGACTACTGCGTGACCGTGGCCAAGCTGACGCAGCTCATGGGCGGGCTCGGCGTGAGCGGCGACGCGATTCTCTCCTCGCTCGAGGACATGGGGCAGCGCTGCGAGCAGATGATCCGGGTCGCGCTCGACGCGTTCGCGGGCCGGGACGCCGAGAAGGCGCGCTCGCTCAACGACCTCGACGAGCTGATCGACCGCGCCAACCGCCGGGCGATCGAGGACGTCCTCTCGCTCGGCGACTCCCCGGAGGAGCGCGAGTACGGCCTGCGGATGCTCGTGATCTCGCGCTGCGTCGAGCGGATCGGCGACCACGCGGTCGACATCGGCGAGCAGGTCGCCTACCTCGTCACCGGCGAGCTCCTCGAGCTCACCGACGCGTCGCACCCCGCGCGGGCGTAGATTTCCGCCTGCCGCACGAGGCGGAGACCCGGCGGTGGAGGGACCGCGAAGGGTGGGATTCGACGAGACGAAGGACGCCGCGAGGCGCACGCGCCTCGCCAACGAGCGCACCTACCTGGCCTGGTGGCGGACCGGGCTGACGTCGATCGCGGTGTGCGTCGGCCTCGGCCGCATCGTGCCGGGGGTGACCGACGTGACGAAGTGGCCCTACGAGCTCGTGGGCGCCGGCTACGGCGTGCTCGGGATCGCGTTCATGGTGCTCGCCCACATCCGCGTCCGCGCGGTCGAGGCGGCCGTCGACCGGGGCGAGTTCGCGCGGCTGGACGCGCGCTGGGGCCTCCTCCTCCTCGTCGCCGGCGCGGTGCTCGGCGTCGCGGCCGTCGTCCTCGTCGTCGCCGAGCCCTAGAACGCGCCCGTCCAGGCGCCCACGAGGAGCGCGACCGCCGCGGCGCCGGCGACGAGCACGACGACGAAGTTGGCGGCGAGCGCGTAGTCGAGGAGGCGCGAGCGGCGGCGCGCAGGGGCCGTCGGCGGAGCGCCGCCCGACAGCCTCGCCACGATCAGCCGGTTCAGGCTCACGCCCTCCCGCTCGGCCGCCTGCGCGAGCTCGCCGTGCAGGGAGCGCGGCATGCGCAGGAGCAGGCGTCCGCTGTGCTCAGTCTCCGGTGACTGACGAACGGCGCCCACGCTTCCCAGAGCCTAGTCCCGCGCGCCCCGCATCGCCAGCCGCCCCGGGCTCCGGCGCGAGGTCGCGGCGCATCTTCACGAGCGCCCCCTCGAGCACCCGGCCGACCTGCACCTGCGAGAGCCCGACGGCGTGCCCGATCTCGGCCTGGCTCAGGTCGAGGAAGTACCTCATCGCCAGCATCCTGCGCTCGCGGCGGTCGAGCACACGCGCGGCCGAGGCGACGAACGCGCGCGCGACGGCGTCGTCCTCGGGCGCCTCGGGGACGGTCACGGCCTCCGCCTCCCCCTCGAGCGCGGCCGGCGTCCGGAGCGTCGCCATCAGCGCGGCGTCGCCGTGGAGGCGGCGAGGGATCCGCAGCGGCAGGCAGAGGTCGCGGAGGTGGCGGCGGATCTCGCCCTCCACGCACACCGCGGCGTAGGAGTGGAACCGCGCCTCCGCGCCGGGCCTGCAGCGGTCGACCGCGGAGATGAGCGCCACGCTCCCCACCTGCACGAGGTCCTCGAGCGGCTCGCCGCGGCCGCCGAAGCGGGAGGCGATCGCCCGGACGAGCGGAAGGTGCCGCTCGATCATCTGCGCGCGCTCGGTCGAGGTCATTCGAAACCGTCGCGATTCTCTCACGTGACAATTTCGGTTGCATTCCTCCGAACTGCGTATGTCGACCTGCACCAATGGGTAGGTGTATCGGCAACGGCAGCGGATGGGAGCAGGCTCCTTGCTCGTGTGGTCAGGATCCGGAGGTGTAGCGAACGACTCCCGCTTCGCGGTCGTCGCCGCCGTCGTCCTCCTCGCGCTCGGCCTGCCCGCGACCGCCCTCGCCGACGACGTCGTCTCGCTCCCGGCGGACGCCGCGTCGGCCCTCGCCGCCGGGACCGCGCTGCTCGACGCGGCCGCGCCCGGGGCGACCGCCGCGCTCCCCCCCGCCGAGCCGCAGCCGGCGTCCGCCCCGCCCCCCGCGCCCGCCGCGGCGGCGGTGATACCGGCTCCGGTATCGGTCGCGAACGTAGTATCAGAGCCGGTTTCCGTCGCGGCCCCGCCGCCCCCGGCTCCCGCCGCGACGACCGCGCCGGCGCCCGCGCCCGACCCCGCCCCGACGGCGTCCGCGCCGCCCCCGTCGCGGCCGGCGGCGCCCGTTCCGGCCCCGGAGCCGGCGCCCGCGCCCGCTCCGGCGCAGCGGCCCGCTCCCGCCCAGGCCGCGCCCGCGCCCCCGGCGCAGACGGCGCAGACGGCGCCTGCTCCGGCCGCGCCGCAGTATCAGCCTGCGAATAGCGGCGATACCATTTCCACACCAAATACAAGCGGAGAAGAGGAGAACTCGGTCGACAAATCGCTCGAGGGCATTCTGTCGGCGTTGACCTCGGGAACCCATCCGATCCTCGAGGTGAACTGCGACTCGTTCTGCAACGTCGCCCTCTCGGTGCGCATCCTGAGCCCCGGCGACGACGGGAGCCTCGCGCAGGTGAGCTCGGCCGAGTCGGCGAGCCTCGCGAGCACGGTCTCGGCGCTCCGCCAGACCGCGCTCCTGGAGACCCCCGTCGCGCCGCCCGTCGTCGTTCCCGGGCCGAGCGACCCGCTCCCGCCGCTCCCGCCGCTCCCGCCGCTTGCGCCGGCGGTCGACGTCGGGCCGGCGGCCCTCGACACGATCGTCGGGACGGGCGCGCCCGCGCCCGAGCCCCCGCTCGACGAGCCTCCGGCGCCAGCGGAGGACGCGGCCGCGCCGGAGGAGGGCGGCGTCCGCGACGCCCAGCCCCCTCCGGCCGGCGCCGCGCCCGACGCGGCCGGCACCGAGCCCGCACCGGTTGCTCCGGAGCCGCGGCGCCCACCGCCGGCGGGGCACGCGCCCCGCCGGCCTCCGGGCGTCGTCCACCTCGCGCACGCGGGCGCGACCGCTCCCGAGCGCCCCGCGCTCCCGGCGGCGACGCCGGCGGCCGAGCCCCGGGCGGCAGCGCCGCGGCCGCCCGACGGCGGGCGGGGCGGGCCGGCGTCGGCGCCCGTGCGCGGCGGAGACGCCCCCGGACGCCCGCCGGACCGGGCCCCTCCCGGCGACGGCCCCGGCGTCGCGGCCGGGAGCGCGGCCCACGGCGCCGGGTCGGCGGGCCTGACCGCGGGCCTCCTCACCTTGCTCTGCTTCCTCGTGCCCGGCTTCGCCCACTGGCTCTGGGCGAGGACCGAGCTGCGCCCGCGCGCCTTGCGCCTCGGGCGCCCCGAGCGTCCCGGCTAGGTCGGCCCTCGACCCAGCCCCGCGCCGGCCGGCGGGCCGGCGCAGACGAACGCTCGAACGAAGGAAGGAGAACGAGGTTGACCAGACGATTCCTTGCGTCCGTCGTCGGGGCCGCCCTCCTGCTCCTCTCCGTGGGAGCGCTGACCGCGACCGCAGCCGACGGGGTGCAGGTCGCGGGACAGTCCGCCACGAACGAGCAGGCGGCAGGGGCGGCGTCCGGCGCGACGCAGATCCAGCCGAGCAACACGAACGTCTCCGTTCGCGTGCTCAGCCCCGGCGACGACGGGTCGGTCTCGCAGACCAACTCGGCGTCGTCCGAGGCGAAGGCGACGAACGACAACGACACCGACCAGGACTCGAGCCAGCACCAGGGCGGCTCGGGCGGGATCCAGGCCGCCGGCCAGTCGGCCGGCAACGCCCAGCTCGCCGGGTCGCTCTCGGCCGCGAGCCAGTACGGGGCGAAGAACGCGAACACCCAGGTGCGCGTGCTCAGCCCCGGCTCGAACGGCAGCGTCTCGCAGTCGAACGACGTGAGCTCGAGCGCGACGTCCAGGAACGACAACGACACCGACCAGGACGCCCACCAGTCGCAGGGCGGCTCCTCCTGCGGGTGCGATGCCGCTTCGGGCATCCAGACGTCGGATCAGTCCGCCAGGGACGGGCAGGCCGGCATGGCCCTGTCCGGCGCCCGGCAGGCTGCGCCGGCGAACGCCGACGCCCCGACCGCCGTCGGGTCGAGCGGCGCCGCCGGCACGACGAGCCAGTCGAACTCGGCCGACTCGTCGGCGACGTCGAAGAACGACAACGACACCGATCAGGACTCCCGCCAGAGCCAGGCCGGGTCCGGGTCGGGGATCCAGACCTCCGACCAGTCGGCGGAGAGCGGGCAGCTCGCCGTCGCGGCGTCGTCCGCGTCGCAGGTGAGGCCGACGAACACGAACGTCTCGGTTCGCGTCCTCAGCCCCGGCAACGACGGCGACGTGCGGCAGTCGAACTCGGTCTCGTCGACCGCGAGGGCGTCCAACGACAACTCGACCGACCAGAGCTCCCACCAGGACCAGTCCGGCAAGGACGGGTCCTGCGGGTGCGACTCCGGTTCCGGCATCCAGGTGGCGAAGCAGCGTGCCTCGAACGAGCAGGGCGCTGCCGCGCTGTCCGCCGCGACCCAGGAGGGCGCGACGAACGAGAACGTCCCCGTTCGCGTGCTCAGCCCGGGTAACGGCGGCTCCGTGCACCAGTCGAACTCCGTCGACTCGGACGCCACCGCGCGGAACTCGAACGACACCGACCAGCGCGCCCACCAGTCGCAGCTCGACGGCCACGCCGGGGAGTGCGGCTGCGACGGCGGCCTCGGCATCCAGGTGCTGGGGCAGAAGTCCCGCAGCGAGCAGGGCGCCCTCGCGGCGTCCGCAGCGGTGCAGGACTTCGGCAGGTCGGAGTGCGGCTGCCGTCAGGGCGGCAACACGAACGAGCCCGTTCGCGTGTGGAGCCCGGGCGACGACGGCTCGGTGCGCCAGTCGAACTCGGCGGACTCGTCGGCACGGGCGTCGAACTCGAACGACACCGACCAGGACGCACGGCAGCTCCAGGCCGGCGGGTCGGGGATCGCGATCCAGGCGCTCGGCCAGCAGGCGGAGAACGGGCAGCTCGCGAAGGCGCTCTCGGGCACCTTCCAGCTGCACGCCTCCAACACGAACGACCCGACGCGCGTCTACAGCCACGGCGCCGGCGGGTCGGTGTACCAGTCGAACTCGGCGGACTCGTCCGCTCGGGCGAAGAACGAGAACGACACCGACCAGGACGCCCACCAGAGCCAGCACGGCTCCGGCGGGTGCCGGTGCTCGGACGGCCTGCAGATCCAGGCCCTCGGGCAGTCGGCCTCGAGCTGGCAGGCTGCGTTCGCGCTCTCGGCGGCGCTGCAGGCGGCGCCGCGGAACGCAAGCGGCGGGACCTCCGTGTGGAGCCCCGGCCGCGGCGGCTCGACCGGGCAGGCGAACGACACCGCGTCGACTGCGAACGGCAGGAACGGCGACGATGCCGATCAGGACGCTCGCCAGTACGCGAGCTGAGGACGGAAGGGGGCCGGCCCGTCTCGGGCCGGCCCCCTCCCAGACCGGCCCCGCGGGTTGCCCGGTGGGGAAAGGAGAACTAGGGTATGTCCGACCCCAAGCAAGGGGGGTGGGATGAACGGACGGTCGTCGTTCCTGCGGCGGGGGCGAGGCAGGGCACGGGCGTGCCGGCAGGCGGCGGCCGTCGCGTGCACGGGCGTCCTCCTGGCGGCGCCCGCCGCGCCGGCCGGCGCGGCGGGGCTGCGGCCGGACCCCTCGTCGGGCCCGGCCCCGGCGGAGCTGCGGCCGGACGCGTTCCTCGCCCCGGGGGCGGCCGCGCCGCTGCGCACGACCGCGAGCGGAAGCGAGCCCGAGCCCGCCCCGGTCCGGGCGGCCCCGAGCCGGCCGGGCGGCGTGGGCGCGTCGCTCGCCCCGGCGGCCCGCCCGGCGGCGCCGGCGCCGCGCGTCACCCCGCCGGCGCCCGCGCCGCGGATCGTCGTCACCCCGCCGGCCCGCCCCGCTCCCCCGCCCGTGGAGCGCCGGACGGCCCGGCCCGCCTCGCAGCTGCCGAAGCTCGCCCGCACCCACGCACCCCGGCCTGCGAGCCTCTCGCTGCCGCCGGGCGTGCGCGGGAGCGTCGCGCTCCCGTCACGGGTCGCGGCCCGGACGGTCGCGCCCCCCGCTCCCGTCTCCCGGCGGCCGCTCGTGCCCGCCGCGCTCGCGCTGCTCGCCCTCGTCGTCGCGAGCGGCGCCTTCCTCGCCTGCGCCGCCCTGCGGCGGCGGGAGGGTCGGGAGGGGTAGGAGGTGAGGCTCCGGGGGTCGCCGGCAGCCGCCGCCGTCGCGGCGGCGCTCGCGCTCGCGCCGGGCGCGGGCGCGGCGGTGTCCGTCAACTACACGATCACGTCGGGGACGCCCGGCGACGCCGGCTGGTACCTGAGCGACGTCTCGGTCGGCATCCAGACGCCGGGAGCGATCGACACGACGTGCCCCGTCGTGAAGACGTTCCGGTCGAGCGCGGACACGCTCGACTGCACCGCGACCGACGGGGCCGCCACCTTCACGTTCCACCTCCAGTTCAAGATCGACAAGGACAGGCCGACCGTGACCGGGGCGAGCCCGGACCGGCAGCCGAACGGGAACGGCTGGTACGACGCGCCCGTCACGGTCTCGCTCGCGGGGAGCGACGCGACCTCGGGGATCGCGTCCTGCCAGCAGGTGACCTACAACGGCGGGGACTCGGCGAGCGCGAGCGTGTCGGGAACCTGCCGCGACCACGCGGGCAACGTGAGCGCTCCGTTCGCGTTCGCGCTCAGGTACGACGCGACGCCCCCCGGCGTGAGCGCGAGCCCGGCGCGCGAGCCCGACGCGGGCGGCTGGTACACCCACCCGGTCGCCGTCTCCTTCAACGGGTCGGACGCGACCTCCGGGATCGACGGGTGCACCGCGGCGAGCTACGGCGGGCCGGACACGGCGGGGACGACGCTCAGCGGGACGTGCGCCGACAAGGCCGGCAACACGGCCGGCGGCTCCTACTCGCTCCAGTACGACTCCACCGCCCCGAAGGTGACGCTGGCGCTGGCGCGGGCCCCGGACGCGAACGGCTGGTACAACCACCCGGTCGCGGTGAACGTCACCGCGGCCGACGACGGGTCGGGCGTGGACGGCTGCACCGGCGGGACGTACGACGGGCCCGCCGACGACGGCGCCTCCCTCACAGGGACGTGCAGGGACAGGGCCGGCAACAGCGCCTCCGGCTCGGTCGGGTTCAAGTACGACGCCACGCCGCCCAGGGTGAGCGAGGTCACCGCCGCGCCGGGGAACGCGACCGTCACCCTCCACTGGACGATGTCGCCCGACTCGTCCGTCACGGTCGTGCGCACCGCGATCTCTAAGGGGAACCCCAGGAAGACCGTCTACCACGGCGCCGGGGAGAGCTTCACGGACACGAAGCTGAGAAACGGGCTCCGCTACCGCTACTCGTTCTCGGCGGTCGACCAGGCAGGGAACGTCGCCACGGCGACCGCGGCCGCGACGCCCCTCGCGCTCGTGCTGCTCCCGCCGGGCAAGAAGCTGAAGCGGCCGCCCAGGCTCTCCTGGGCGAAGGTGCCGGGCGCGAGCTACTACAACGTCCAGCTCTTCCACGGCAGCCGGAAGATCCTCAGCACCTGGCCGGTGAAGACGTCGCTCGTGCTCCCTCGGAGCTGGACCTTCGCCGGCAAGAAGCACAAGCTCGTCCCGGGCCGCTACCGCTGGTACGTCTGGCCGGGCTACGGCCCGCGCTCGGCCTCGAAGTACGGCAAGCTCCTCGGCGGGAGCGTCTTCCTCATCGGGTAGGCGCGGCGTCGAGGTCGGCGGCGAGGCCGCGCACGAGCCCGTCCACCTCGTCGCGGAGCGCCCGCACCTCGGCGAGCGGGCGGCCCTTCGGGTCCGGCAGGCGCCAGCTCACGTAGCGCTTGCCGGGGACGACGGGGCAGGCGTCGTCGCAGGTCGCCACGACCACGTCCGCCCAGCTCACGAGCTCGTCGTCGAGGAGCGTCGGGACGTGGTCGGACGCGTCCACGCCGACCTCGGCCAGCGCCTCCACGACCGCCGGATGCGGGGCCGGGCCGGGCGCGCTGCCCGCCGAGCGCGCCTCGTGCCGGCCGGCCGCGGCGCGGCGGAAGAGCCGCTCGGCGAGCACCGACCGGCCGCTGTTCGCGACGCAGACGAAGAGCACGCGCGTCACGGCCCGGATCCTCGACGGGCGGCCGGGCGCGGGGGGCGCGCCCACGGCGCCGGGCCGGAGCCGTCGTGCCGGCGGCCGCCGGGACGGCGAGGGTCGCGCGCGACCCGGCCGGCGCCGGCGACCCGGACGAGGTAGGCCGGTCGCGGCGAGCGCAGGTGGTCGAGCACGGCCTCCTCGTCCCTGGCGCACGGGAGCATCGTCTTCCACGTGGCGAGGTGCGCGGGGACGTGGAAGTCCCCGGTGGCGACGGCGGGCAGCCCCGCCCGGGCGACCCACGGGAAGACGGTGTCGCGGTTCACGAGCTCGAAGCGATCGACGAGCGGGCTCCAGCGCGCCGGGTCGCACGCGAAGGCGGCGGTGGCCCGGGCGCTCGTCGCGGCCGTCTCGAGCGGGTACGGGTGGGCGGCCACGAGCGCAGCCCCCTCGGCGCGGGCCGCGCGCAGGGCCTCCTCCAGCCCGGCGCCCACGCCCACGAACGAGCGCAGGCCGAGCGCGACGGCATGCCCGGCGGCCTCCGGCTCCGGGGCGTCGTAGGTGAGCTCGAGCCCCGGCAGGACGAGCAGGTCGTAGAGGCGCCGGGCCCGCGCCGCCTCGCGCTCGACCTCGGCGAGGTACGCGCCGAAGTCGGCCGCCTGGAGGTGGGCCCGGAGGGCGGTGTGGTCGGTGATCGCGAGCACGTCGAAGCCGTTGCGCCCGTAGAGGTCGCAGAGCTCCCGGACGCCCAGCTCGCCGTCGCTCCAGCGCGTGTGCGCGTGGAGCTCGCAGAGCAGCAGGCCCGGGTTCGTCGCCACGGCTCCAGTGTTCCCGTTCGAGGGCGGCCTCCGCCCCGTCGGCGCCGGATCCACACGAGCCGTTCACCGCTTCGACACGCCGGGCGCGCGCGCCGGCGCGGCCTCACGCGTTCTTCACGAGGATGTTGCCGATGCGGTTGGCGGCGGTGTCGCAGGCGTCGACCGCGTCCTCGAGCGCCTCGTAGATGTCCTTCCAGCGGATGACGAGGGCGGGGTCGATCCGCTCGTCCTTGAACAGGCTCGCGCGCGCGGCGCGCGCGACCGCGTCGGCCTCGTCCTCGATCGCCTTGATCGTGCGGATCTCCTCGGCCGAGCCGCGGAGGCCGTGCAGTCGGCCGAGCAGCCTCGAGAGCTCGACCGTGGCTCGCACGAGCAGCTCGCACAGCTCGATCGCGTGGCGCGTCGGCGCCTCGACGCCGTAGAGGCCGAGCAGCTCCGAGGCGTTCTCGATCTTGTCGGGCACCTCGTCGACCGCGAACGCGAGGGTGACCAGGTCCTGCCGGTCGTACGGCGTCACGAACTGCGCGTTGATGCAGCGGAGCAGCTCGGACACGATCGCGTCGCCGGCGTGCTCGAGCGCCTTCACGTCGTCCTGCGTCACGCTCGCGGACGGATGCTCGCGGAAGCGCCGCTCCGCCGTGCGCGCGGTCTCGACCGCGTTCTCGCCGGCGCGGGCGAGCAGCGCGAACATCTCGGCGCTGCCCGGTCCGAACCCGAACCGCATCGCCGGCTAGAAGAGCCCCTGGATCGGCCAGTAGCACGCGGCCGAGACGGCCGCCGCGGCCGGGATCGTGACGACCCAGGCCGCGACGATGTTGCCCGCCACGCCCCAGCGCACCGCCGACAGGCGGGTCGTCGCGCCGGTCCCCATCACCGCGCCCGAGATCACGTGCGTCGTCGAGAGCGGGTACCCGTACTTCGTCGAGCCGTAGATGACGGCGCCCGCGGTTAGCTGCGAGGCGAAGCCGCCCGCCGGCTCCATCTTGTAGACGCGCTGGCCCAGGGTGCGCATGATGCGCCACCCGCCGGAGTACGTGCCGGCGGCGATCGCGAGCCCGGCCGCCACCTTCACCCAGGTCGGGATGTAGAACTCGTCGATCCGGCCCTCCGAGTAGAGCGCGAGCGCGATCACCCCCATCGTCTTCTGGGCGTCGTTGGCGCCGTGCGTGAAGGCCATCCACGTTCCGGAGGCGAGCTGCCCGAACCGGAACGAGCGGTTCGCGATCCCCGGCGTCAGGCGCTGGAAGCCCCAGAGGATCGCGAGCAGGAGCGCGAAGCCGCCCACGAAGGCGATCGTCGGCGCCCACAGCGCCGGGATCACGACCTTGTGCGCGATCCCGTGCCAGAGCACCCCGTTCTCGCCCGACTGCGCGAGCGCCGCGCCGACGAGCCCGCCGATCAGCGCGTGCGACGACGACGACGGCAGCCCGAGCCACCACGTGATCAGGTTCCACACGATCGCGCCGATCACGGCGGCGAGCACCGTCTCCTCGGTCGCGAGCCCCGAGTCGATGATCCCCTTCCCGACGGTCTTCGCGACCGCCGTCGTCGCGAACGCGCCGCCGAGGTTCGCGGCCGCCGCCACGAGCACGGCCAGGCGGGGCGAGAGCGCGCGGGTCGACACCGACGTCGCGACGGCGTTCGCCGTGTCGTGGAAGCCGTTCGTGAAGTCGAACAGGAGCGCGATCGCGACGGTGACGACGAGCAGCGTCACGTCACCGGCTCACCGGTTCTTGACGAGGATCGCCTCGAGGACGTCGGCGGCGTTCTCGCACGCGTCGGTCGCCTCCTCGAGCTGCTCGTGGATGTCCTTCCAGCGGATGATCTCGAGCGGGTGGCGCCCCGAGCGGAAGAGGTCGGCCACCGCCTCGCGCGAGAGCCGGTCGCCTTCGTCCTCGAGCTCGCGCAGCGCGAACAGATGCCTGTGCGCGTCGCCGAAGCCCTCGAGCAGCTCGATCGCCTCGTGCAGCCGCGACGCCGCGCGGTAGATCACCTCGGCCTGCTCCCGCGCGCGCGGCGGCACGTCCGTCACCTCGTAGGCGTCGATGTTGTCGGCCGCCTCGTCGACGTGGTCGCAGATGTCGTCGATCACCGAGGCGAGCCGGTACATGTCGTCGCGGTCGAACGGCGTCACGAAGGTGCGGTTGAGGAGGTTGATCACCTCGTGCGTGAGGCGGTCGCCCTCGTGCTCGGCCTCCCGGATGTCGCGCAGCAGGCCCCGGCTCGCCGGCCAGCTCTCGAGCAGCTCGACGAGCAGGCGCGAGATCTCGCGGGCGTTCCCGGAAGCCTGCGTGAAGAGGTCGTAGAACTCCCGCTTCTGCGGTTTCAGCCGAAGCGGCATGGGCCGCGCGTTTGTATCAGAGGCGGCGGCGCCAGGCGAGCGAGAGCAGCGGGTCGGTGGCCCGCTCGACGACGCGGACGAGCAGCGAGACGAGGGGCCGGCCGAGGCGCACGACGACGAGCGCGCACAGGGTCCCGACCGCCGCGCCGGCCAGGACGTCGCCCGGGTAGTGCTCGCCAACGACCACCCGCCCCGCCCCGATCAGCGCCGCGAGGAGCAGGAACGCCGCCCCGGCGACCGGGTCGATCAGGAGCACGGCGACGGCGATCCCGAACGCCGCGCTGGCGTGGTCGCTCGGGAACGACGGGTCGGCCTTGCGCGGGCCCCACAGGTGCTCGACGTGGTGCGCGGCGAAGGGGCGGTCGCGGTGCCACACGCCCGAGACGACCCTGTTCACGAGCAGGCCCAGCGCGGCCGACGCGAGCGCCGACCCCGCCGCGAGCTTCCACTTGCGGCTCCCGCCCGGACGCGCCAGCAGCCAGAGGCAGACCGCCGCGACGCCGATCGCGATCGTGCCGTAGCTCTCGATCCCGTGGAAGAGGCGGCCCAGCCACGCGTGGTCGGCGACGAAGCGGTTGACCGCGTGGTAGGCGCGCCAGTCCACTTGCCGTCCGAGCTTAGCCACTGGCGGCCGCGCCGCCTCGGCACTACGCTTGCGCCGAGACCATGCGCGCAGCCGGAGCCGGGGTGGCGGCCTGGATCTTCCTGACGGCGGCCGCGGCCTGCGGCGGTCCCGGGGCGCCGGCGGGGGCGCCGCCCGGCGAGCGGATCTGGGTCGCGAACATCGGGGGCGTCGTCGACCAGCTCGGGCGCGACCTCGAGCTCGCCGGGAGCGGCGGCGCGACCCTCGAGGCCGCGCGCTCCGCGCTCGGCGACCAGGCGGACCTCTACACGATCCTCGTCGCGTACACCGACTTCGGCGGCTGCAGCCACATGGTCGCGGCGGCCGGCGACGCACCCGCCCGCTTCGTCCGCGTCGAGCGCATGCTCGGGTCGGCGTGCGCGCTCCTCGAGCGCGCGGCTCGGCTCTTCACGCGCGCGACCTCGGCGCACGATCCCCGGGCGCTGCTCGCGGCCGGCCGGGCGACGCTCCGGGCGTCGCCGCTCCTGGCGCGCGCCCGCGACGAGCTCGAGCGCGCCCGCTGAGCCGGGCGCGTCAGGCGGCGAGGAGCAGCTCGTCGCGCACGCCGCGGAGGCGGTGCTCGGCGGCGCGGAAGGCCGCGGCGACCCCCGGGTCGAACTGCCCGCCCGCCTCGCGGTCGATCTCCGCAGCGGCGTCGGCCCAGCTCAGGGCCGGCCGGTAGGGGCGGTCGCTCGTCATCGCGTCGAGCGCGTCGGCGACGGCGAAGATGCGGGCCGCGAGCGGGATCGCGGGGCCGCGGAGGCGGTCGGGGTAGCCGGCGCCGTCCCAGCGCTCGTGGTGGGAGCGCACGACGCCGAGGCCCTCGCCGCACATGAACTCGACCCGCCGGAGCAGCTCGTACCCGAGCACGGGATGCTGCTCGATCACGCGCCGCTCGGCCGCCGTGAGCGGGCCGGGCTTCTGGAGGATCCGGTCCGGGATCCCGATCTTCCCGACGTCGTGGAGGAGGAAGCCGTACTCGACGCCGAGGTCGCCGACGAAGCGCGGGGCGACGATCCGGGCGAGCTCGACCGCGTAGCAGTGGACGCGGCGCGAGTGGGCCCGCGTCTCGGCGTCCTTGCGCTCGAGCGCCTGCGCGAGGAGCGTGACGGCGGCGCCGTCCGACTCCGCCGCGAGCCGGCGCTCCACCCGCTCGGCCGTCGCGACGGCCCCGTCGTCCGCTCCCGTTACCAGCCGCATCGCTCTCCTTTGCACCGCGCTCCCGCCGCTCGTTGACTTTGGTTAAATTGTCCTCGGGCGGGCCCGCCTGTCGCTACCCCGGATGGGTGAAGAAGCCCTCCCCGCTCTTGCGTCCGAGCTTTCCCTCGGCGACGAGCCGGCGCAGGAGGGGAGCCGCCTCGAAGCGCGGGTCGCCGAGCCCGTCCCGGAGCACGTCCATGATCGCGACGCAGGTGTCGAGGCCGATCAGGTCGGCGAGGGCGAGCGGCCCCATCGGGTGGCCGAAGCCGAGCCTCGCGACGGTGTCGATCCCGCCGGCGTCGGCGACGCCCTCCTCGAGCGCCCGCACGGCCTCGTTGATGAACGGCATCAGGATCCGGTTCGCCGCGAACCCCGGCACGTCCCGGACCTCGACCGGCTCCTTGCCGAGGTCGCGCGCGAGCGCGACGACGGCCGCGGCGGTCGCGTCCGAGGTCGCGGCCGACCGGATCACCTCGACGAGCCGGAGCACCGGGACCGGGTTGAAGAAGTGCATCCCGATCACGCGGTCCGGCCGTCCGGTCGCGGCGGCGAGCGAGCCGATCGGGATCGAGCTCGTGTTCGACGCGAGGATCGCGTGCGGCGGCAGCGCGGCGTCCGCCTCGCGGAAGACCGCCTCCTTCACGGCGGCGTCCTCGACGACGGCCTCGACCATCAGGTCGGCGTCCGGCGCCGCGTCGGCCACCCGTTCCACCGTGGTGACGCGCCGGAGGACGGCGTCCGGGTCGGGACCGCCCTTCTCGGCCAGCTTGCCGAGGCTGCGGCGCATCGCCTCGAGCGCCCGGCCGGTCGCCCCCGGCGCGCTGTCCTGCAGCGCGACCGCGCGCCCGGACGCGGCGACGACCTGGGCGATCCCGCCGCCCATCTGCCCGGCCCCCACGACGAGCACCTTCCCGATCTCCACGGACCGAGCCTACTCCCCGCCCGCGAGCCGGCCGAGCAGCTCGACGTCGCGCTCGTAGGTGAGGAGCGAGGCGACCTCGCCGAGCGGCACCCAGCGCACCTCGTCGACCTCGTGGCCGGCGACCGGCTCGCCGTCGCAGCTCATCCGGAAGTACCGCACCTCCTTCAGGCCGTAGGCGGTCGAGCCGACGAGCTCGCCGAGCTCGCACGAGAGGCCGGTCTCCTCCTCCACCTCCCGGAGCGCCGCCTCCTCCCACGTCTCGCCCAGGCGCAGCTTGCCCTTCGGCAGCGACCAGTCGTCGTAGCGCGGCCGGTGGACGACGAGCACGCGCCCGTCGCGGACGACGACCCCGCCGGCCGCGCGGCCCGGCCGGATCACGCCTCGACGAGCAGCGCGTCGCCCTGACCGCCGCCCGAGCAGATCGCCGCGAGCCCGAGCCCGCCGCCGTTGCGGCGCAGCTCGTGCACCATCGTCGCGACGATGCGCCCGCCCGAGGCGCCGATCGGGTGGCCGAGCGCGACCGCGCCGCCGTTCACGTTCACCTTCTCCTCGTCGGCGCCGAGGAGGCGCGTCGAGTGCCGCGCGACCGACGCGAACGCCTCGTTGATCTCGACGCGCTCGACGTCCTCGATCGTCTTGCCCGCGCGCGAGAGGGCGACCGCCCCCGCCCGCGCCGGCGTGCGGGCGAGGAACGCGTACTCGTCGGCGACGTACCCCTGCGCCAGGATCGTCGCGAGCGGCTCGATCCCGCGGCGGCGCGCCCACTCCTCGCTCGCGACGACGACGCACGACGCGCCGTCGTTCACCCCCGGGGCGTTGCCGGCCGTGGTCGTGCCGTCGGGATCGAGCACGGGCCGGAGCGCCGCGAGCTGCTCCAGCGACGTGTCCCGGCGCGGGCTCTCGTCGGCGTCGACCTCGCCGACGGGGACGAGCTCGTCGCGGAACCGGCCCGCGTCCTGCGCGGCCACCGCGCGCCTGTGCGAGCGCTCGGCCCACGCGTCCTGCTCCTCGCGCGAGATCCCGAGCTCGCGCGCCACGAAGGACGCCTGCTCGATCATGTGGCGCCCGTCGAAGGTCGACGTGAGCCCGTCGTGCACCAGCAGGTCGACCAGGGTCCCGTCGCCGAGCCGGTAGCCGAAGCGGGCGCGGGCGAGCGCGTAGGGGGCGTTCGACATCGACTCCATCCCGCCCGTGACGACGAGCTCGACGTCGCCGGCGCGGATCATCGAGTCGGCGATCTCGACCGCGCGGAGCGACGACGCGCACACCTTGTTGATCGTGTCGGCGGGGGTCTCCTTCGGGAGCCCCGCCCCGACCGCCGCCTGCCGGGCCGGCGCCTGCCCGGCGCCGCCCTGGAGCACCTGGCCCATGATCACGTACTGCGGCTCGCCCGGCTCGATCCCCGCGCGCTCGAGCGCGGCCCGGATCGCGATCGCGCCGAGCTCGGTCGCCGGATACGCGGCGAGACCGCCGCCGAGCCGGCCGAACGGCGTCCGCACCGCCGCGACGATCACGCTGCGCGCTGCCACGGGAGCGACGTTAGCGGAGGAGGCTCGTCTCGCGGCCGAGCCGGCGGGCGAAGGCGGTCGCGAGCGCGACCACCGCCTCGAGGTCGTCGAGCGAGCAGAGCTCGACCGGGGAGTGCATGTACCGCAGCGGGATCGAGAGCACGCCGGTCGGCACGCCGCCCCGGGCGACGTGGACCGCGTCCGCGTCCGTCTGCGTGCGGCCGGCGTACGTCTCGACGCAGTGCCGGATCCCCTCGGCCTCGGCCGTCTCGACGAGGAGGTCGGAGACGGCGGGGTGGACGACGGGCCCGAGGGTGATCGCGGCGCCCGAGCCGATCTCGACCCGTCCGGCGAGCTTCGGGTTCCCGCCCGGCACGTCCGAGGTCCAGGTGACGTCGAGCGCGAGCGCGACCTGCGGGTCGAGGGCGAACGCGGCCGTGCGCGAGCCGTGGTGGCCGAGCTCCTCCTGCACGGCCGCCACCGCGACGACGTCGACCTGCGCGTCGCCCGCCTCCGCGACGCGGCGCGCCGCCTCGAGCGCCGCGTAGGCGCCGAGGCGGTTGTCGAGCGCGCGCGAGACGACGCGGCCGTTCGCGAGCTCGACCGGCCCGCCGACCCAGACGCCGGCGTCGCCGGCGCGGACGAGCCGCTCGGCATCCTCGCGGGAGGTCGCGCCCACGTCGAGGTGGAGGTCGGCGTGCTCGAGGCGCGGCCGGTCGCCGCGGCGCTCCTCGCGCGTCAGCCGGCGCCGCCCCACGACCCCCGGGACGAGCCCGTCACGGCCCGCGATCACGACGCGCTGGCCGCAGAGCTGCTCGGGCTCGCACCCGCCGAGGACGCTGAAGGCGAGCAGGCCGTCGTCGCCGACGTGGGTGACGAGGATCCCGATCTCGTCGATGTGCCCGACGAGCGCGAGCGTCGGCGCCCCGTCGCCCGCGCGGACGCGCGCGAACGAGGTGCCGAGCGTGTCCCGGCTCACCTCGGCGAACGTCGCGGCGGCGTCGCGCCAGACCGCGGCCGCCGGCCCCTCCCGGCCCGACGGGCCGACGGCGGCGAGGAGGTCGCGAAGGAGGGGCGGGATCGCCACGCGTCAAGGTTTTCACAAACGCGTAACCCGTTCCTGCCGCGCCGGGCGTACCGTTGGGACGGGGATGGCACGGTTCGAGTACCGCGTGCGCGTCCGCCTCGCGAGCGGGAGGACGCTGGGCGCCGCGCCGTTCCTCACCTCCCAGGCGCGCGGCGTCGGCGACCTGGTGCGGCTCCCGGTGCGGCCCGACGGGGAGCTCAGGCCGGGCGAGCGCTTCGACTGGCGGGTGACCGCGGTCGAGGCGGACGGGACGCTCGTGCTCGAGTTCGACCGCGCCGCCTGAGGCGGGCGGCGGGAGGCGGTTGCGAAGACGGCGCGCTGCGCCTACGCTTCCGGCGATGACTCCCTCCCCGCGCACCCGGTGGTCCTGGCGCACGAGCGGGGCGGGAGCCCGCGCCTGACCGGCGCGCGCCAACCCGTCACCGCTCGACGAAGACCCGGGAGGGTCTTCTTTCATGTCCGAGACCGCCGTCACGCCCGTCCTCGACACCAGCCTCCTGACCCCGCTCGGGGCGTATCTCCGCCTGCGCGAACGGGGGCGCGCGAGCTTCCTGCTCGAGTCGGTCGAGCGGGGACGGCTCGGGCGCCACTCGCTCGTCGGCGCCGGCTCGCGCCTCGCGACCTTCGAGGAGGCCGAGCGGGGCGGCGAGCCGGTCGTCGGCTACCTCGCCTACGACTTCGCCGCCGCGCTCGAGCCGACGGTGCCGCTGCCGGAGCCGGGGCGGGGGTTCCCGGAGAGCCGCTTCGTCGTCGCCGACGTCCTCGTCCGCTTCGACCACGTCCGCGGCGTCGCGGAGGTGCTCCGGGGGGACGCGGCCGAGGTCGCCCGCCTGCTCGAGGCGGACGCGCCGCGGCCGCCGCGCGAGGCCGCCGCGCCCGCCGAGACGCGCCGCTTCCCGTCGCGGGCCGAGTACGAGGCCGGCGTGCGCGCGTGCAAGGAGCACATCCGCGCCGGCGACGCGTTCCAGATCGTGCTCTCGCAGCGCGCCGAGCGGGCCACGGGGGTCTCCGCGCTCGCCCTCTACCGCGCCCTGCGCCAGGTCAACCCGTCGCCGTACCTCTTCCTGCTCGAGCTCGACGGGATCGCGCTCGTCGGCTCCTCGCCGGAGACGCTCGTGAAGTGCGAGGGCCGGCGCGCCTCGCTCAACCCGATCGCCGGCTCGACCCGCCCGGGCGAGGGCGACGCCGAGCGCCTGCTCGCCTCCGAGAAGGACCGGGCGGAGCACGTCATGCTCGTCGACCTCGGGCGCAACGACCTCTCCCGCGTGTGCACGCCGGGGACGGTGAAGGTCGAGCGCTTCCTCGAGGCGGAGCGCTTCTCCCACATCACCCACCTCGTCTCGGAGGTCGCGGGCGAGCTCCGCGAGGGCGTGAGCGGCTTCGACCTGCTGCGCGCCTGCTTCCCGGCCGGCACGGTCTCGGGCGCGCCGAAGGTCCGGGCGATGCAGATCATCTCCGAGCTCGAGGGCTACCGCCGGGGCCCCTACGCCGGCGCCGTGCTCTACGCGCTCCCGGACGGGGCGCTCGACGCGTGCATCGCGATCCGGACGATCGTGCTCGCCGGCGGGGTCGCCCACCTGCAGGCGGGCGCCGGGATCGTCGCCGACTCCGACCCGGCGGCCGAGCACGAGGAGTGCCTGCGCAAGCTGGCCGCGCTCGAGGCGGCGATCGACCTCGCGGAGGCGGGCTGATGGCGAAGGTGCTCCTGATCGACAACTACGACTCGTTCACGTACAACCTCGCTCACCTTCTCGGCGAGCTCGGGGCGGAGGTGGTGGTGCGGCGCAACGACGAGGTGACGGTCGCGGAGGCGGAGGCGCTGGCGCCGACGCACGTCGTCGTCTCCCCCGGGCCGGGCCGGCCGGAGGCGGCCGGCGTCTCGGAGGCCGTCGTGCGCGCATTCGCGGGGCGGGTGCCGGTGCTCGGCGTCTGCCTCGGCCACCAGGCGATCGTCTCGGTCTTCGGCGGCGAGGTCGGGCCGGCGCGGGCGCTCGTCCACGGCAAGGCGACGATCGTGAGCCACGACGGCCGCGGCCTCTTCGCCGGCCTGCCCGAGGACTTCCTCGCGGGCCGCTACCACTCGCTCGCGGCCACGTCGGTCCCGGACTGCCTCGAGGTCTCGGCCACCGCCGCCGACGGCGAGGTGATGGCGGTGCGCCACCGGGAGCTCCCCGTGGACGGGGTGCAGTTCCATCCCGAGTCGGTGCTCACCCCCGTCGGGCGCGACCTCGCCCGCAACTTCCTGGAGGGGCCGTGATCCAGGAGGCGCTCGCGGAGCTCCTGGAGGGCCGCGACCTCGGCCGGGAGCGGGCGCGCGCGGTGATGGACGCGATCATGTCGGGCCGGGCGACGCCGGCGCAGATCGGCGGCTTCCTCGTCGCGTTGCGGCTCAAGGGCGAGACGGCCGACGAGATCGCCGGCTGCGCCGAGGCGATGCGCGCGCACGTGCTGCCGGTGAAGCCCCGCCGCGAGGACCTCGTCGACACCGCGGGCACCGGAGGCGACGGCGGCAAGACGTTCAACATCTCGACCGCGGCGGCGCTCGTCGCGGCCGCCGCCGGCGCGGGCGTCGCCAAGCACGGCAACCGCTCGGTCTCGTCGCAGGCCGGCTCGGCGGACGTGCTCGAGGCGCTCGGCTTCGAGCTCGACCTCGCCCCGGAGCGGATCGCGCGCTCGATCGACGAGCTGGGGTTCGGGTTCATGTTCGCGCCCACGCACCACCCCTCGATGAAGCACGCCGCGCCGGTGCGGCGCGAGCTCGCGGCGCGCACCGTCTTCAACGTGCTCGGCCCGCTCACCAACCCCGCCGGGGCGCGCGCGCAGATCGTCGGCGTGTACTCGCCGCTGCTCGTGCCGGTGATCGCGGACGTGCTCGCGGCGCTCGGCGCGCGGCGGGCGTTCGTCGTCCACGGCGCCGGCGGGATCGACGAGCTCTCGCCCGCGGGACCGAACCTCGTGTACGAGGTGGTCGAGGGCTCCGTCCGCCGGCGGGAGATCGACCCGCTCGACCTCGGCGTCGAGCGCTGCGACCCCGCCGAGCTGCGCGGCGGGACGCCCGAGGACAACGCGGCGCGGATCCGCGACGTGCTCGGGGGCGGGAACGGCGGGCGGCGCTCCGCGATCCTGCTCAACGCGGCGGGCGCGATCGCCGCCGCCGGCCATGCCGAGGACCTGCGCGAGGGGCTCGCGCTCGCCCGCGAGGCGCTCGACTCGGGGGCCGCCGCCGAGCGCCTCGACGCCCTCGTCTCCTTCAGTCGCGGCCGGGGGCCGGCCCCTGAGCTGCCGGCCCGGGACAGGCCGGCGCGGGACGCGCCCGGAGGGGACGCGTGAGGTTCGCGGACGCGCTGCGGGAGGGGTTCGGCGCGATCGCCGAGTTCAAGCGGCGCTCGCCGTCGGCCGGCGACCTGCGCCCGGACGGCGACCCGGCCGCCGTCGCCCGCGCCTACGAGGCGGCGGGCGCGCGGGCGATGTCGGTGCTCGTCGACGAGCGCTTCGCCGGGAGCTGGGACGACCTGCGGGCGGCGCGGGCGGCGACGTCGCTCCCGCTGCTCGCGAAGGGCTTCTTCTCGACCGCCGGGCACCTGCGCGCCGCGCGGGAGGCGGGCGCGGACGCGGCGCTCCTGATCCTGCGCGACCTCGACGACGCGACCTGCGCCGCGCTCATGCGCGAGGCGGCCGCGCTCGGGCTCGACACGCTCGTCGAGGCGCACGACGCGGCGGAGCTCGCGCGGGCGGAGGCGCTCGGCGCGCAGGTGATCGGCGTCAACGCGCGCGACCTCTCGACGTTCCGGGTCGACCGCCGGGCCCAGCTCGCGCTCCTCGCCCGGGCGCCGCGCGACCGCGTCGTCGTCGCCGAGTCGGCGATCGAGACGCGCGCCCACGGCGCCGCCGCCGAGCTCGCGGGCGCGGGCGCGATCCTCGTCGGCTCGGCGCTGATGCGCGCGCGCGACCCCGGCCGGAAGCTCGCCGAGCTCGTCTCGCGCCCGCTCGTGAAGGTCTGCGGCCTCACGCGGCGCGAGGACGTCGACGCCGCGGTCGAGGCCGGCGCCGACCTCCTCGGCTTCATCCTCGCGCGCGAGAGCCCGCGCCGCACGGACGAGCTCCTCGACGCGCCCGATACGGTGCTGCGCGTGGCGGTCTTCGTCGGCGACGAGCACGAGACGGACGCGGACCTGGTGCAGTTCTACGAGCGCGATCCCAGGACGCGTATGCGTGCGCGCGACGGCGTGCTCCGCTGGAACGGCGAGCGCGTCGCCGCGGTCGTCGACCTGCCGTGGGAGGACGACGACCCGTCGCACCTCGAACGCGCGCGGGCGGCCGAGGGGCGCGTGATGCTCGCCGGCGGCCTGGGGCCGGGGAACGTGCGGGCCGCGATCGCGGAGGTGCGCCCGTGGGCGGTCGACTCGGCGCGCTCGACCGAGCGCGAGCCCGGCGTGAAGGACCACGCGGCGGTGCGCGCGTGGGTGGAGGCCGCCCGGTGAGCGTCGCGACGACGTTCGGCGCCTACGGCGGCCGCTACGTCCCGGAGACGCTGATCCCCGCGCTCGACGAGCTGACCGCCGGCTGGGAGGCGGCGAAGGCCGACGACGGCTTCCGCCGCGAGCTGCACGAGCTGCTCACGAGCTACGGCGGGCGGCCGACGCCGCTCACGCGCGCCGAGCGGCTCGCCCCCGGGAAGCGCCTCTACCTCAAGCGCGAGGACCTGCTCCACACCGGCGCGCACAAGCTGAACAACGCGCTCGGCCAGGCCGTGCTCGCACGGCGGCTCGGCAAGCGGCGCATCGTCGCGGAGACCGGCGCGGGCCAGCACGGCGTCGCGACGGCGACGGTGTGCGCGCGCTTCGGCCTCGAGTGCGTCGTCTACATGGGCGCCGAGGACATGCGCCGGCAGAGGCCGAACGTCGAGCGCATGCAGCTGCTCGGCGCGGAGGTGCGCGCGGTCGAGCTCGGGACGAAGACGCTGAAGGAGGCGACGAGCGAGGCGATCCGCGACTGGATCACGAACGTCGAGACGACGCACTACCTGATCGGCTCGTGCGTGGGGCCGGCGCCGTATCCGGAGCTCGTGCGCGACCTCCAGCGCGTGATCGGCGACGAGGCGCGCGAGCAGCTCCTCGCCGCCGAGGGCCGCCTGCCGGAGGCGGTCGTCGCGTGCGTCGGGGGCGGCTCGAACGCGATCGGGACCTTCTACGGCTTCGTCGACGACGCGGAGGTCCGGCTCGTCGGCGTCGAGGCGGCCGGAGCGGCGAGCCTCGGCGCGGGCCGCACCGCGATCCTGCACGGCGCGCGCTCGTCCGTGCTCGCCGACGAGGACGGGCAGATCGCCGACGCGCACTCGATCTCGGCGGGGCTCGACTACCCGGGCGTCGGGCCCGAGCACGCGGCGCTGCGCGACTCGGGCCGCGCCGAGTACCTGCCGTGCACCGACGAGGAGGCGCTCGCGGCGTTCCACCGGCTCGCGCGGACGGAGGGGATCATCCCGGCGCTCGAGAGCGCGCACGCGCTCGCGCGGGCGCTCGACCTCGACGAGGAGCTGGTGCTCGTCTGCCTCTCGGGGCGGGGCGACAAGGACCTAGCGGAGGTCCTCGCCCGCTGAGGGCTCGCGCCGATGCCAGTCCACGAAGCTCGAGAGGTACGCGGTCAGGAGCGCGAAGGCGGTCAGCATCTCGATCATCGTCGCGCTGCGCGCGCCGCGCGAGCGGGCGAGCACGTCGCCCGGCGGCGAGATGAACGCGGTCGAGACCGCGTAGTAGAAGAGGTCGGCGAAGCGAGGCGACTCGGGCAGGCCGGCGAACGCCGCGTGCGGGTGGAGGGCCCAGAGCGCGACGTACACGAGCGTCCAGGCGAGGAAGAACGCGAGCCCGAGGAGCGGCAGCCCGATCCGGCGCAGCACGAGCACGAACGCCTCGCCCGCCCACGGGACCGAGAGGCGCCGCTCGAGCCGCCTCGTGGCGCCGAGCAGCACCGCGACGCCGGCGGCGGCGAGCGCCGCGCCGATCCCCACGAGCGTCCAGGCGAGCCCGTGGGTCAGGCGCGTCCGGATCATGCCGACGGCGACGACGAACGCGGCCAGGAGCGCGAGCCGCAGCATCCCGGCCGTCGGGCGGAGCTCGCCGGTCGCGGGACGGAGGGGCATCGCGCGTGAGTTCGGCGGGCCGCGCGAAAAGCCTCGTCGTCTACCTCGTCTGCGAGCCGGAGACGCCGGAGCTGGCGGAGGCGGCGGTCGAGGGCGGCGCCGACGTGCTCGAGCTCGGGATCCCCTTCTCGGACCCGCTCGCGGAGGGGCCGACGATCCGGCTCGCCTCCGAGCGCGCGCTCGCGCGGGGGATGCGGACGCGCGAGTGCCTCGAGTGCGTCGCCGCGGTGCGCTCGCGGGTGGACGTCCCGCTCGTGCCGATGACCTACGCGGCGATCCTCGAGGCCTACGGGTACGAGCGCTTCGCCGCCGACTCGCGCGCCGCGGGGGCGACGTCGGCGATCGTCGTCGACCTCCCCGTCGAGGAGCACGGCGAGGTGCCGAGGATCCAGCTCGTCGCCCCGACGTCGACCGACGCGCGGATCGCGGCGTGCGCCGCGCGCACCGACGGATGGCTCTACCTCGTGTCGCTCACGGGGACGACGGGGGCGCGCGACCGCGTCTCCCCCGCGCTCGCCGGCCTCGTCGAGCGGGCGCGCGCGCTCACGGACGTCCCGCTCTACGCCGGGTTCGGGATCTCGGCGCCGGAGCACGCGGCGGCCGTCGCGGAGCTCGCCGACGGGGTGGTGGTGGGCTCGCGCGCCGTGCTGGCGGCCGAGGAGGGACCGGCGGCGCTCCGGGCGTACGTCGCGAGCCTGCGGGCGGCGATCGACGCGGCCGTCCCGGCGTAGGCTTGCCGGCGATGGAGGCGACGGTGCGGGCCGCGTGCGTGCAGGCGGAGCCGGCGGTGCTCGACCGCGACGCGACGATTTCGAAGCTCGAGGCGCTCGTCGCCGAGGCGGCGGGCGCGGGCGCGGAGCTCGTCGTCTTCCCGGAGACCTTCGTCCCCGTGTACCCGTCCTCGGCGTGGGCGCGCGCGCTCGCCGGCTGGGCCGAGCCGGGCGCGAAGGAGGCGTTCGCGCTGCTCGCGCGCGAGTCGGTCGCGGTGCCGGGACCGGCCGAGGCGCGCATCGGCGCGGCCGCCCGGGAGCACGGCGTCTGGGTCGTCACGGGCGTCAACGAGGTCGACCCGGAGCGCCCGTCGACCCTCTACAACACCCTCCTCTACCACGGCCCCGACGGCTCGCTCGTCCAGAAGCACCGGAAGCTCGTGCCGACGAACCACGAGCGGCTCGTCTGGGGGCAGGGCGACGGCGGCGGGCTGCGCGCGCTCCCGACGCCGCTCGGCCGGATCGGCGGGCTCGTCTGCTGGGAGAACTACATGCCGCTCGCGCGCTTCGCCCTCTACGAGTCCGGCGTCGAGATCTACGTCGCGTCGACCGCGGACGACGGCGACGCGTGGCAGGCGACGCTCGTGCACATCGCGCGGGAGTCGCGGGCGTTCGTCGTGTCGCCGGCCCACTTCCAGCGCGCGTCCTCGTATCCGGACGGCTTCCCGCTGGCGGCGCTCCTCGAGGGGCGCGGCACGCTCGGCCGCGGCGGATCGGCGATCCTCGGGCCCGACGGCGCCTACCTCGCGGGGCCGCTGTACGACGAGGAGGGGATCCTCTACGCCGAGCTCGACCCGGCGCGGCTCTGGGAGGAGCGGCAGCGGTTCGACGCGGCCGGGCACTACCACCGCCCCGACCTGCTCCGGCTCTCCGTCGGGCCGACGTGAGCGGGAGCGCCGTCGTCGTCGGCGCCGGCGTCTTCGGCGCCTCCGCGGCGCGCGAGCTCGCGCGGCGCGGCTGGGAGGTGCGGCTCGTCGAGCAGTACGCGCCCGGGCACGTCCGCTCGGGGTCGGGCGGGGACACGCGCCTCCTGCGCTGCTCGCACGGCGACGCCGAGTGGTACACGCTGCTTGCCCGGCGGGCGCTCGAGCTCTGGCGCGGGCTCGAGGAGGAGACCGGCGTGCGGGTGTTCGAGCAGGTCGGGCTGGCGTGGTTCGAGGCGGAGGGCGACGAGTTCACGCGCCGAAGCGAGACCACGCTCCGCCGCCTCGGGATCGCCTGCGAGCGGCTCTCGCCGGAGGAGTCGCGCTCGCTCTTCCCGTCGCTCGGCCTCGACGGCCTGCGCTCGACGCTGCTCGAGCCGGAGGCGGGCGTGCTCCACGCGCGGCTCGCGACACAGCTGCTCGCGCGCGGGCTCGAGGTCGAGCGCGGCCGCGCGACGCCGCAGGAGCCGCCCGGCGGCGACGTCGTCCTCTGGGCCTGCGGGGCGTGGCTGCCGGGTCTCTTCCCGGGGCTCGTGCGGCAGCGGATCGCGCGCCGCGACGTCTTCTTCGTCGGCGGCGGCGGGAGCTGGGCCGGCGCGCCCGGGTTCTGCGAGTACTCCGGGCCCTACTACGGCCATGGCGACGTCGGCGGGCTCGGGGTCAAGGTCGGCTGGGACGGGCCCGGCGGGGAGGTCGACCCGGACGCGCTCGAGCGGCGGCCCGACCCGGCCAGCGAGGCCGCCGCGCGCGCGTACCTCGCGCGCCGCTTCCCGGCCCTCGCGGGCGCGCCGCTCGTCGGCGCGCGCGTCTGCCAGTACGAGCTGACCGAGGATACGCACTTCCTCTTCGCCCGCCACCCGGAGCGCGAGCGGTGGTGGCTGCTCGGCGGCGGCTCGGGCCACGGCTTCAAGCACGGCCCGGCGCTCGCCGAGTACGTCGCCGACTGCGTCGAGGGCCGCCGCGAGCCCGAGCCGTTCCACGCCCTCGGCCCCCGCTCGGGCCACGCCGGCCTCCGCACCGCCCTCGCCGACGGCTGACCCCGCCGCCCGAGCCGGTCGAGCCGGCTCGTCGTCGCCCGGCCGCGTCCGGGCCGAGCCGGCTACGCCGGCCAGAAGCCCGCGACCTGCTCGATGTCGCCGCGCGGATCGTCGATCCGCGTCGAGACGATCAGGAGCTCCGCGTCCTCGGGCCCCTCGTTCCAGACCGACCGCACGACCTCCGGCGCGACGCGGACGGCGGTGCCCTTCCGCGCCTCGACCACCTCGTCGCCGAGCTTGAACTGGAGCTTGCCGGAGATGACGAAGTACACCTCCTCCTGCCGGCGGTGGAAGTGCCCGTAGGAGCCCTTCCCGCCCGTGTGCTGCGGCATCCGCCGGTAGGTGAGGGCGACCTGCTCGTTCCCGAGCTCGGGGGTGAAGAACTGCATCTCCCCCGGGTAGTCGCCGAGGATGTCGGGCACGTCCGCGAGCGTTTTGATGGTGTAGCCCTTCCCCATGGCCGAATTTACGCAGCCCACCGGGACCACGCGCAAGCGGCTCGTCCTCGCGGCGTGCATCCTCGGGTCGACCGTGGTGTTCGTCGACTCGACCGTCGTGAACGTCGCGCTGCCGGCGCTCCAGCGCGACCTCGGCGGCGGCCTGGCGCTCCAGCAGTGGGTGGTCGACGCGTACCTGCTCACGCTCGGGGCGCTCCTGCTCCTCGGCGGCTCGCTCGGCGACCTCTACGGCGGCCGGACGGTGTTCGCCGCGGGCGTGCTCGCGTTCGGGCTCACGTCCGTCCTCTGCGCCGCCGCCCCCGACGGGACGGTGCTGATCGTCGCGCGCGGCCTCCAGGGCGTCGCCGGCGCCGTCCTCACCCCCGCCGCGCTCGCGACCATCACCGCGGTGTTCTCCGGCGAGGAGCGCGGCCAGGCGATCGGCGCGTGGACGGCCTGGACCGGGATCGCGTTCGTGATCGGACCGCTCGTCGGCGGGTGGCTCGTCTCCGTCGCGTCGTGGCGGTCGATCTTCCTCGTGAACGTCCCGCTCGTCGCGGCGACGCTCGCGCTCGTGCTCGCGGCGCTCCCGCGCACGGACCGGGGCCGCCCCCACGGCCGGGTCGACGTTCCCGGCGCCACGCTCTGCACGCTCGGGCTCGCGGGCCCGGTCTTCGCGCTGATCGAGGCGCCGAAGCGCGGCTTCGGCGACCCGCTCATCCTCGCCGCCCTGCTCGGCGGGGCCGCGCTCCTGGCCGCCTTCGTCGCCTGGGAGCTGCACGCCCCCGCCCCGATGCTGCCGCTCCGGCTCTTCAGGCGCCGGAACTTCACCTTCGCGAACGTCGAGACGCTCGCCGTGTACGCGGCGCTCTCGACGCTGACCTTCTTCCTCGTCCTCTTCCTGCAGCAGCTCGCCGGCTACTCCGCGCTCGAGAGCGGGCTCGCGACCGTGCCGATCACGGCCGTCATGTTCGTCCTCTCTCCCCGCGTCGGCAGGCTCTCGATGCGCACCGGCCCGCGCCTCTTCATGGGCACGGGGCCGCTCGTCTGCGCGGCCGCGCTCGTGTGGATGCGCCCGCTCGCGCCGGACTTCGACTACTGGACCGAGCTGCTCCCGCCGCTCGTCGTGTTCGCCGTCGGCCTCTCGCTGATCGTCGCCCCGCTCACCTCGACGGTGCTGGCGGACGCCGGCGAGCGCGACGCCGGGATCGCGTCCGGGGTCAACAACGCGGTCGCGCGCGTCGCGGGGCTGCTCGGCATTGCCGTCGTCGGCGCCGCGATCGCGGGCTCGGCGAACCAGCTCGACCTCGCCGGCTACCGCACGGCGATGGGGATCACCGCAGGACTGATCGCGGCCGGCGGCGCGATCGGGCTCGCCGGGATCAGGAACCGGACGTGAGCGCGGCCGCCGAGATCGTCTTCGACCGCGTCTCGAAGCGCTACCCGGGCCGGGAGGAGCACGCGCTGCACGGCCTCTCGCTCGCGATCCCGGCCGGCACGTTCTGCGTCCTCGTCGGGCCCTCGGGCGGCGGGAAGACGACCGCGCTGCGCCTCGTCAACCGGCTGATCGACTTCGACGAGGGCGACATCCGCATCGACGGCCGCAGCGTCCGCGACCTGCCGCCCGTCGAGCTGCGCCGCGGGATCGGCTACGTGATCCAGCAGGTCGGCCTCTTCCCGCACATGACGGTCGGCGACAACGTCGCGACCGTGCCCCGCCTGCTCGGCTGGCAGAAGGCGCGGGTCCGCACGCGCGTCGCGGAGCTGCTCGAGCTCGTCGGGCTCGACCCGGGCGACGCCGGCCGCTACCCGGCGCAGCTCTCGGGCGGGCAGCGGCAGCGGGTCGGGCTCGCCCGCGCGCTCGCCGCCGACCCGCCGCTGCTGCTGATGGACGAGCCGTTCGGGGCGCTCGACCCGATCACGCGCGCGCGGCTGCAGCAGGAGCTGCGGCGGCTGCACCGCGAGGTCGCCAAGACCGTCGTGTTCGTGACGCACGACGTCGACGAGGCGATCACGATGGGCGACCGCATCGCGATCCTCCGCGAGGGCGGGACGCTCGCGCAGTACGACACCCCGGACGCGATCCTCGCGCACCCCGCCGACGCGTTCGTCGAGGAGTTCATCGGCGAGGACCGCGCGCTGCGCCGGCTCGCCCTCCACCGCGTCGGGGACGTCGCGCTCGAGCCGCACGGCGGCGGCGCCTCGCGCGACGGCCTGCCGCTCGTGTCCGCGTCCTCGACCGTGCGGAACGCCGTGTCGCTGATGCTGCAGACCGGCGCCGACCGCGTCGCCGTCGGCCGCGACGACGGCTCGCCCGCGGGCGTGCTCACGCTCGAGCACGCGACGGAGCTGCTCCGCCCGTGACCGCCGCCGGCCCCGTCATCCCCGAGTTCGGCAAGGGCAGCGCGTGCGTGACCGGCGACCACGTCTTCTGCTGGGACTGGGTGCGGGACCACTGGGACGACACGCTCCAGCCGAGCCTCGTCGACCACGTCGAGCTCACGCTGATCGCCGTCGCCGTCGGGTTCGCGATCGCCTTCGCGCTCGCGCTCCTCGCCCATCGCGTCCCCGGCGTCGGCCAGCCCGTCGGCGTCGCGGCGGCGCTGATCTACACGATCCCCAGCCTCGCGATCTTCCAGATCCTCGTGCCGTTCTTCGGGCTCTCGACGACGACGGTCGAGATCCCGCTCGTCGGGTACTCGCTCGTGATGCTCTACCCGAACATCCTCGCCGGCCTGCAGGCCGCGACCCCGGAGGTGCTCGAGGCGGCACGGGCGATGGGGCTCGAGCGGCGCCAGGTCCTGCTCCGCGTCGAGCTCCCGCTCGCGGTCCCCGCGATCGTCGGGGGACTCCGGCTCGCCGTCGTCTCGACCGTCTCGATCGCCACGATCGCGGCCTTCCTCGGCGAGCAGGGCCTCGGCTACCCGATCTTCCAGGCGCTGAAGCAGCCGACGCCCTTCAAGACGGAGATCTACGCGGCGGGGGCGCTCGTCGTCGCGCTCGCGCTCGCCTGCGACCTCGTCCTCGTCGCCGCGCGCCGCCTCCTCGTCCCCTGGGCCCGGGCCGGCTCGTGATCGGCGACGCCGCCACCGCCCAGACCTTCCTCGACGCGGTCGCCTTCGTCGTCGAGCACCCCGGCTTCCTCGCCGGCAAGGCGCTCGACCAGCTCGCGCTCTCGGGGGCCGCGCTCGGGCTCGGCGCGGCGGTCGCGCTGCCGCTCGGAGTCGCGCTCGGCCACCTGCACCGCGGCTCCGGCGTCGCCATCGGCGCGTCGATCGTCGGCCGCGCGCTGCCGAGCCTCGTCCTGATCGGCGCCTTCCTGACCGTGCTCGGGATCGGATTCGTCAACAACATGGTCGCCCTCGCCGTGCTCGCGACCGGGCCGATGCTCACGAACGCCTACGACGGGATGGACGGGGTCGACCGCGACGTCGTGGACGCGGCGCGCGGCATGGGCATGTCCCGCGCGCAGACGATCGCGCGGGTGGAGCTGCCGCTCGCGACGCCGCTCCTTCTCACCGGGATCCGCGTCGCCGCGGTCACCGTCGTGGCGACGGCGCCGATCGCCGCGATCGCGGGCGGAGGCGGCCTCGGCGACGTGATCGTGAACCAGGCGAGCTACCGGCTCGAGGGCGTGCTCGGCGCCTCGTTCTGCGTGATGGCGCTCTCGGCGGGAGTGTGGCTGGCGCTCGCTGCGTTGCAGAGAGCGATGACCCCCAGGGCCCTCCGCACGGATAGGGTCCCGGGCGCAGCCGACCTGACCCGAAAGGAGTTGCCGTGATCAGAAAGCACACCCGACGGGCCGCCAAGGCGGCGTTCGCCGTCTCGCTCGCGGTGGCGATCGTCCTCGGCCTATACGCCGGGGCGGCACGGCCCGCGCGGAGCGCCGGGCCCACGATCGTGATCGGCACGAAGAACTTCCCGGAGCAGTTCATCCTCGGCCAGCTGTACAAGCAGGCGCTCGAGGCGAAGGGCTTCGACGTCTCCTACAAGGAGAACATCGGCTCGACCGAGCTGATCCAGACCTCGCTCGGAAGCGGCAAGATCAACTTCTACCCCGAGTACACGGGCGTGATCGTGCAGGTCGTCTTCCACCGCACGTTCTCGGGCAAGACCGCCGCCGCGACGACGGCGCTCGCACGGAAGCTCGAGGCGGCGAAGGGCTTCGCCGTCCTGAAGCCGACGCCGTTCTTCGACACCGACGTGCTCGCCGTCACGAACGCGACGGCGAAGCGCTTCGGGCTCGAGTCGATCGGGGACCTCAGGAAGGTCGGGGCGTTCAAGCTCGGCGGGTTCCCGGAGTGCAAGACACGGAACACCTGCTTCCTCGGCTACACGAAGCAGTACGGGCTCCAGAACGCGACGTTCGTGCCGCTCGCCGGCATCTCGGCGTACGCGGCGCTCGACGCGGGGAAGGTGCTCGCGGCGGACGTCTTCTCCACCGACCCGCCGCTCGGCAAGAGCTCCAAGTACACGGTGCTCGCCGACCCCAAGCACGTGACGGGGTTCCAGAACGTCGTCCCGATCGTGAAGGCGAGCGTCGCGAAGGCGGCCGGGCCGGCGTTCACGAAGACGGTGAACGCCGTCTCGGCGAAGCTGACCCAGAACGCGATCGTCGCGATGAACAGGGCCGTGATCGTCGACAAGCAGGACCCCGAGGCGGTCGCGAAGGCGTTCCTGAAGGCGAACAGCCTGCTTTGAGAGTCGTCGTTCTCGGCGGAGGGTCGACCGGCGAGCACTTCGTCGGCGCCCTCCGCCGGCTCGACCGGGACGCCGAGCTCACCCTCGTCGAGCGCCGCCTCGTCGGCGGGGAGTGCTCGTACTGGGCGTGCATGCCGACGAAGACGATGCTGCGCTCGCCCGAGGTGCTCGCGGCCGCGCGCCACGCGCCCGGCGTCGCCGCAGGCGGGCTCGACGCCGCCGAGGTCTTCCGCTGGCGCGACGCCGTGGCCGAGCGCGACGACGCCTCGCAGGTCGAGTGGCTCGAGTCGATGGGCTGCGCCCTCGTCCGCGGCGACGGCGTCGTCGCCGAGCCGGGGCTCGTCCGGGTGGGCCGCCGCGAGCTGCCCTACGACCGGCTGGTGATCGCGACCGGCTCGTCGCCCGTCGTGCCGCCCGTCGCCGAGGGCCTCGGCCACTGGACGAACCGCGAGGCGACCGAGGCGACGGAGGTGCCGGGGCGGCTGCTCGTGCTCGGCGGCGGCCCCGTCGGCTGCGAGCTCGCGCAGTTCTTCGCCCGGGCCGGCTCGGCGGTGACGCTCGTGCAGTCGGCGGAGCGGCTGCTCCCCAGGGTCGACGCCGACGCGGCCGCCCTCGTCCTGGCGGCGCTCGAGGCCGACGGCGTCGACGTGCGCGTCGGCGCGACGGCCGAGCGGGCGGGCGGCGGCCTCTCGCTCGCGGGGGAGCCGCTCGCCTTCGACCGGCTGCTCGTCGCGACGGGGCGGCGGGCGAACGTGGAGGGGCTGGACGCGCTCGGGCTGAGGATCTCGCGGCGCGGCGTCGAGGTGGACGAGCGCATGCGGGCGTCGGAGAACGTGTGGGCGATCGGCGACGTGACCGGGATCGCGCCGTTCACGCACGTCGGGAAGTACCACGCGCGCGTCGCGGCCTACGACGTCGCCGGCCGGCCGGCGCGCGCCGACCACCGCGCCGTCCCGGCGACCGTCTTCACCGACCCGCAGGTCGCGACCGTCGGCACGCTCGACGGGCTGGTCGCGAGCTGGCCCCTCACCTCCACCCCGCGCCTCTCCACCTACGAGCGCCCGAGGCGCGAGGGCTTCGTGAAGGTCGCCGCCGACCCGGAGCGCCGCGTCCTCACCGGAGCCGTCGCGGTCGGGCCGGAGGCCGGCGAGTGGCTCCAGCAACTCACCGTCGCGATCCGCGCCGAGGTGCCCGTGGAGACGCTCCTCGACGTGATCCCGCCCTACCCGACCTTCAACGAGGCCGTCTTCTACGCGGTCCGCGAGCTCGGCCTCGACCTCTGAGGGTCAGGGCAGGCGGCCCTCGACGAGCCGGCCGGTGCCGAGCGCGCCGAGCAGGAACACCGCCGCCGCGGCGGCGAACCACGACGTCACCTCGCGCAGCTCCGTCTTGCGCCCGATGCTCGAGCCGAGCGTCTTGTAGATGTTGACGAGCCGGCTCGCGCTCCGCGCCGTGTACGTCGTCCCGCCGGTGGTGCTCGCGATCAGCCGCATCGTCGCCGGGTCGGGCGGAACCGGGATCGAGTTGATGTAGAGGCCGAACCCGAACGAGACGACGCCGTTCGGCGTCCCGAGCGCGACGGTGTAGACCTTGATCCCGGCCGCCTTCGCGTTCCGCGCCGCCTGCGCAGGCTGCAGCACGCCGCGATTCTGCGCGCCGTCGGACATGAGCACGATCGCGGCCGGGAGCGCCTTCCCCGGCGTGCGCTGGATGCCGGCGTCCGCGAGCGACGACTGCACGAGCCTCGTCGCGACCTGCAGGCCGTCGCCGATCGCCGTGCCCGCCTCCGGCATCAGGTACCCGAGCGCCTCCCGCACGAGCTGCCGGTCGCGCGTCGGCGGCGCGAGCACCTCCGGCTCTGAGCTGAAGGCGACGAGCCCGACCTTGAAGCGCGGCGGCAGCTTGTCGAGGAACGTCCGCATCGCGTTGACGGCGGCGTCGAGCCGCGTCGGCTCGACGTCGTTCGCGCGCATCGAGCCGGAGACGTCGACGACGAGCACGACGGTGCCGTTCTCGTCGGGCACCGTCAGCCGCGCCTTCGGGCGCGCGAGCGCCGTCGCCGCGCACGCGAGCGCGAGCGCGAGGAACGCGAGCGGCACCCAGCGCCGCCACGCCCGCCGCCGCTCGACGAGGCCGGCGAGCAGCTCGAGGTTCGTGAACGCGAGCGGGTAGCGTGCGCGCCGCCTGTCGACGAGGAGCGCGAGCGCGACCGCCGCCGGGACGGCGAGGAGCGCGAGCAGGGCGAGCGGCGACGTGAGGCTCATCTCGCGCAGGCCACCCCCACCTGCACCCTGGTCCGGGCCGACCGCGGCAGCGTGCGGCTCGGGTTGATCGTGACCGCGAGGCGGCCCGAGACGACGGTGCTGTGGACGCGCACGGCCGAGGCGAGGCTCGGGGGCACCGGCACCGCGAAGCTGACCGCCGTCCAGGAGTCGACGAGCCGGCCCGCCGCGCACGCGAGCGTGAGGTGCGAGCCGTCGGGCTCGACCGGCACGAGCGTCGCGGCGAGGTCGAGCGGCGCGCCCGCGGGCGTGAGCGCGCGCGCCGACGTCGTCGAGCGCTGCCCGCCCCCGGTCGGGATGCAGCCGATCCGCGGCTCGAAGAGGCCGGCCCGGTGGCGGCCCGAGACGGCGTGGAAGAAGGCGTAGCGCGTCGTCGTGCGCCCGGGGGAGACGGGGCCGCCGAGGAGGCCCTCGAAGACGACGTGCACGTCGCGCGAGCTCGCGAGCGAGTCGACGCCGCCGACGACGCCGCGCCGCTGCGGGCACTCGAGCAGGAACGAGGCCTCCCCGCGGGCCGGCACGGCGACCCAGGGGCCCGGCACGTCGATGCACGTCGGGAGACCGGCGCACTCCACCGTCCGCGGCGGCGCGGGCGCCGCCGCGAGCCCGCCGGCCGCCGCCCCCGCCCCGAGCGCGGCGAGCGCCGTCGCGAGCAGGAGCCGCGCCCTCACACGAGCCTCCGGAACCAGAGCGCCGAGAGGAGCGCCCCGAGCGCGATGAAGCCGAGCGCGCCGGCGGTCGTCCAGGCCGTGATCTCGCGCTTGCGCGTCACGCTCGCGAGCCGCGAGCCGAGGTCCTTGTACACCTGCTTGAGCGCGCTCGCCGAGCCCGCCTTGAAGAAACGCCCGCCGCTCCCCTGCGCGATCGCGCGGAGCTGCGCGGGCGCCGGGGGCACGGCGCTCCGCTCGGTGAAGCCGCCCGGGATCTTCTGGTCGACGAAGCCGTCGGGCGTGCCGAGCGACACGGTCGAGATCGGCACGTCGAGCTTCCGCGCCTGCTCCCACGCGTCCTGCGGCCGGAGGCGGCCCGCGTTCTGCGCGCCGTCCGAGAGGAGCAGGACGGCCGCCGGCGGGTGCGGCGCGCCCGGCTTGCTCTTGCCCACCGCCTTCGAGGCGACGAGCACGGCGGTGGCGGCGCCGTCCGCGAGCGCCGTCCCCTCGACCTCCGCCTTCGCCGGGAGGGCGCCGACGATCAGGTCGCGGTCGTAGGTGGGCGGGACGCGCACGGTGGGCCGGTTGGAGAAGGTGACGAGCGCGACGCGGTACTTCGACGGGAGGTCGTGGAGGAACTGGGCGATCGCGGCGTCGGCCGCGCGGAGCCTCGTCGGCTTCACGTCCTTCGCGGCCATCGAGCCCGAGACGTCGAGCGCGAGCACGACGGTCGCCCCCTCCCGCGGCTCGCTCAGCCGGGCCTGCGGCCGGGCGAACCCGACGAGGAGGAGCGTCAGGCCGACGAGGAAGAGCGCGAGCGGGACGAAGCGCCGGCGGCCCGGGCGCCCGCTCACCATGTTCGGCAGGAGCGCCGGGCTCGACCACGCCGCCGCACGCTCGCCGCGCCGCCGCTCGAGGCGGGCCCAGACGGCGACGGCGGCCGGGACCGCGAGCAGGAAGAGGAGCAGGATCGGATGGCCGAAGCTCACGCCGACCCCTCGCCCCCTCGCCCTCGCGGCCGGCGGAGCCGGAGGGCCGCGCCCCGCCTCGAGGTCGGGGCGAGACGTCTCACGGCCCGCACCTCACTCCGTCCTCTTGAGGAAGGCCGCGAGCGAGCGCAGCCAGTCGCCGTCGGTCGAGAGCCACGTGTGCCGGACGCCCGCGGAGGCGAGCAGCTTCACGAGCCCCTCGCGCTCCCGGCGGGCGGCGCTCGCGAAGCGGGCGCGGAGCTTCGCGTCGCTCGTGTCGACGCGCAGCTGCCGGCCGGTCTCGGGGTCGACGAGGCGGAGCTCGCCCACGTCGGCGAGCTCCTGCTCGCGCGGGTCGCGGATCTCGATCGCGACGGTCGGATGGCGGCCCGCGACGCGCAGGAGCGGCGCGCTCCAGTCGCGGGGGCCTCGGAAGTCGGAGACGATCACGACGAGCGAGCGCTGGACGGCGAGCCCGTCGAGGAGCGTGAGCGCCTGGCCGAGCGTCCCGCTCCCGGCCGGCTCCTCGCGCAGCGCCGCGAGCGTCAGCAGGAGGCCGCGCCGGCCCTGCCGCGGGCGCCGCCACCGCTGCTCGTCGGGCCCGAAGGTGACGAGCCCCAGGCGGTTGCCGCGCCGGGTCGCGGCGTGCCCGATCGCGAGCGCCACCCCCTCGGCGACGTCCGCCTTGCGCCGCTCCGCCGTGCCGAAGTCCATCGAGGCGGACGCGTCGAAGACGAGCCACGTCACGAGCACGCGCTCGGCCAGCTCGACGCGCACGTGCGGCAGCCCGGTCCGCGCCGTCACGTTCCAGTCGATCCGGCGCACGTCGTCGCCCGGCTCGTACGGGCGCACCTGGTGGAGCTCCGTCCCGAGGCCCGAGAACGCCGAGCGGTAGTCCCCCGCGAGCAGCCCGTCGACGCGGCGCGCGATCGCGAGCTCGAGCGCCTCGAGGCTCTCGGGAGTGATCGGTCCTGGGCCCGGCCGCGCAGCCGTGCGCTCGCGGCCGGCTGCGGCGATCAGGCTCTTCACGCGGCGGCGGGAGCGGCGCGGCCGAGCTCGAGCTGCGGCGGCGCGACCGCTGCCAGCACCTGGTCGAGCACCTGGTCGGCGGTGACCTCCTCGGCGAGCGCCTGGTAGGAGAGGACGAGCCGGTGGCGGAACGCGTCGCGCACGAGCGCGTCGACGTCGGCGGCGACCACGTAGTCGCGGCCGCGGATGAGCGCGAGCGCCCGTGCGGCGGCGATCACGCTGATCGGCCCGCGCGGGCTCGCGCCGTAGGAGATGTACGGCGCCACGTCGGGCGCGCCGTGCTCGGCCGGCCGGCGGGTCGCCGTGGCGAGGTCGACGACCCACGAGATCAGCGTCGGGTCGACGTAGACGTTCCCGACCTCCCGCTGGAGCTCGCGCAGCTGCTCGATCGAGAGCACGTGCTCGAGCTGCGGCGGCGCCTCGAGCGACCGCGCGACGACGGTCAGCTCCTCGTCGTGAGCCGGGTAGTCGACGAGCACCTTGAGCATGAAACGGTCGACCTGCGCCTCCGGGAGCGGGTACGTCCCCTCCGACTCGATCGGATTCTGGGTCGCGAGCACGAGGAACGGGTCGGGCACCCGGTACGTCTCGTGGCCGATCGTGACCTGCCGCTCCTGCATCACCTCGAGCAGCGCAGACTGCACCTTCGCCGGCGCTCGGTTGATCTCGTCGGCGAGCAGGAAGTTGCAGAAGACCGGGCCCAGGTCGACCTCGAAGTCGTGCCGGTCGGGGCGGAAGACGCGCGTGCCGACGAGGTCGCTCGGGACGAGGTCCGGGGTGAACTGGACCCGCTTGAACGTCCCGCCCAGCACCGACGCCGTCGTCTTGATCGTCAGCGTCTTGGCGAGGCCCGGCACGCCCTCGATCAGGAGGTGCCCGCCGGCGAGCAGGCACACGAGCACCCGCTCCAGCATCGCCTCCTGGCCCGCGATCACGCGCCTGATCTCGAAGAGCGCCTCCTCGAGCCTCGTCAGAAGCTCGCTGTCGACGGCGCCAGCCTGCTCGTCTGCCATGGACTCCTCCTCGCGGGCCGCGGTTCACTCGTTCGCGCCCCGTAAAGGTAGCTGCCCCGGGCGGGAAAGAGGGAGAGCCGGCCGGGACGGTCTTAGGAGCTCCTTAAGGTCGGGGCCGGCGGGTCGGGCGGGCGACCCGCCCTTCGCGGTGGCTACCCCAGGGCGACCATGCGGTCGATCGCGCCCCGGGCGCGCGCCGCGACCTCCGGGTCGACCGTCACCTCGTGGACGCCGTCGCGCAGCGCGTCGCGCAGCTTCTCGAGCGTGATCATCTTCATGAAGCGGCAGACGGCGCCGTCGCGGACCGGCTCGAAGCGCTTCCCCGGCGCCTCGCGCCTGAGCCGGTGGAGGATGCCCTCCTCGGTCGCGACGAGGAAGCGCTCCTTCGGCGAGCTGCGCGCGTGCTCGACCATCCGCTCGGTCGAGAGGATCTTCGCGCTCTCGTTCGCGAACGCCAGCGCCTGGCTCGCGCAGCCGCACTCAGGGTGCACCAGCAGGTCGGCCTCCGGCGCCTCGCGCTGCCAGTAGGCGACGTCGCTCGGCCGGATCCCGGCGTGCACGTGGCACTCGCCGAGCCAGACGCGCAGGCGGCGGCCGGTCACGCGCTCGAGCCAGAGGCCGAGGAAGAGGTCGGGCAGGAAGAGGATCTCGCGCCCCTCCGGGATCGCCTCGATCACCGCCTGGGCGTTCCCCGAGGTGCAGCAGTAGTCGCTCTCCGCCTTCACCTCCGCGGTCGTGTTGACGTACGAGACGACGACGGCGCCGGGGTGCTCGGCCTTCCAGGCGGCGAGCTCGGCCGCGGTGATCGACGAGGCGAGCGAGCAGCCGGCCTTCGGGTCGGGGATGAGGACGGTCTTCGCGGGCGAGAGGATCTTCGCCGTCTCGGCCATGAAGTGGACGCCGCAGAAGACGATCGTGCCGGCGTCCGTTGCGGCCGCCTGCCGCGAGAGGCCGAGCGAGTCGCCGACGTAGTCCGCGACGTCCTGCACCTCGGGCACCTGGTAGTTGTGGGCGAGGATCACGGCGTCGCGCGCGCGCGCGAGCTCGCGCACCTCCTCCTGGAGCGCGTGCACGGCCCCGCGGCGGCCCTCGAGGGGACGCGACGGCGCGCCGAGGGCCGTCACTCGACCTCCAGCGAGACGTGCAGCGACCGCGCCGAGTGCGTCAGCGCGCCGACCGAGACGTAGTCGACCCCGGTCTCGGCGTACGCGCGCACCGTGGCCAGCGAGATCCCGCCCGACGCCTCGAGCTCGGCGCGGCCGCCCACGAGCTCGACCGCGCGGCGCACCTCCTCCGGCGTCATGTTGTCGAGCAGGATCCGGTCGGCGCCGGCCGCGAGCGCCTCGGCGACGTCGCCGAGCGTCTCGGCCTCGACCTCGACCGGCCGCCCGTTCCGGAGGGCCGCGACGGCAGGCGCGATCCCGCCCGCGAGCCGCAGGTGGTTCTCCTTGAGCAGGACGGCGTCGTGGAGCCCGAAGCGGTGGTTCCGGCCGCCGCCGCAGCGGACCGCGTAGCGCTCGAGCGCGCGCAGGCCCGGGGTCGTCTTGCGCGTGTCGAGGATCGCCGCGCCCGTGCCGGCGGCGAGGTCGACGTAGCGGGCCGTCAGGGTCGCGATCCCGCTCAGGCGGCCGAGCAGGTTGAGCGCGGTCCGCTCGCCCGTGAGGACGGCACGCGCCGGGCCCTCGACGGCGGCGATGCGGGCCGGGACGGCGGTCACGCGCGCGCCCTCCCCGGCGAGCGCCTCGACCCGCACGTCCGGGTCGAGCGCGCGGAAGACCGCCCGCGCCGCCGGGACGCCGCAGACGACTCCCGGCTCCTCGAGCACGAGCGCGGCCCGGCAGCGCGCGCCGGCGGGGACGACCCCCTCGGTCGTGACGTCCCCGGCGCCGACGTCCTCGGCGAGGGCGGCGCGCACGACCGGCTCGAGGAGGGCGGGCGTCAGCTCCATCGCTCGAGCCGCGGCTCCTCGCCGCGGGCGACGACGACGTGCGCGGCGAGCGCCTCGTCCTCGGTCGGGTAGTCGGAGCGGAAGTGGGCGCCGCGGCTCTCGCGGCGGACGAGCGCGCTCGCCGCGACGAGGCGCGGGAGGAGCGCGGGCGAGCGACGCAGCCGCTCGAGCCCCTCGGCGCTCCGGATCACGCCCGCGTCCTCCCAGAGCGCGCGCCGGACCTCGTCCGTGACGGGCGCGTCCGGGAGCTCCGGGGCCGCGACGGCGGCGCCGGGGCCGGGCGCGCCCGGCTCGGCCAGGGCGGCGAGCGCGGCGCGGCGTCCGAACACGAGGCACTCGAGCAGGGAGTTCGAGGCGAGGCGGTTGGCGCCGTGGACGCCGGTGGCGGCGCACTCCCCGGCGGCGTAGAGGCCGGGCAGCGTGGAGCGCCCGTCGAGGTCGGTGACGATCCCACCGACGCTGTAGTGCGCGGCCGGCGCGACGGGGATCGGCTCGGTCGCCGGGTCGTAGCCCGCGCGCTCGAGCGTCGCGATCAGGCCCGGGAAGCGGCGCCGGTCGACCGGCCGCAGGTCGAGCCGCGCGGCGCCGCGCGCGACGATCGCGCGCGTGACGACGTCGCGCGGGGCGAGCTCGTCGGTGAAGCGGTCGCCGTCCTCGTCGACGAGCAGCGCGCCCTCGCCCCGGAGCGCCTCGGAGAGCAGGAAGCCGCTCTCCGCGAGCGCGGTCGGGTGGAACTGCACGAGCTCGAGGTCGGCGAGCGCCGCCCCCGCGCGGTAGGCGAGCGCGAGGCCCTCGCCCACGGCCCCCGGCGGGTTCGTCGTCCGCGCCCAGAGCGCCGCGTAGCCGCCGGTGGCGAGGAGCGTCGCCGCCGCCCGCACCGAGCGCCGGTCGGTCACGACGCCGGCGCAGCGGCCGCCGGCCTCGAGCAGCGCGCGCACCCGCTCCTCCGCGACCTCGATGCGCGGGTGGGCCCGCACCCGCTCCGCGAGCGCGCCCGCGATCGCGCGCCCGGTCTCGGCGCCGCCCACGTGGGCGATCCGCCGCCGCGAGTGGCCGCCCTCGCGGCCGAGGTCGGGGTCGAAGGGGACGCCGAGCCGCGCGAGGTCCTCGACGCGGGCCGGCGCGTCCTCGACGAGCACCTCCACCGCGCCCGGGCGGCAGAGCCCGCGCCCGGCCCGGAACGTGTCCTCGGCGTGGAGCGACGGGGCGTCGTCGGGCGCCACGGCGGCGGCGACGCCGCCCTGCGCCCGCCAGCTCGCCGAGGCGGCGACGGGCGTCTTCGCGAGCAGGAGCACCTCGGCCTCCGCGGCCGCGCAGAGGGCCGCGTAGAGCCCCGCGACCCCGCCCCCGACGACGACGATGTGAGGTTTTCTCCTCAAAGGCGATAACCTGTCTCCGGAGTGTACACGGTTTCCGATCCCCGGGCGAAAACAGGCGCGGCCGCCCACGCCGTCCTCGCCGCCGTCTTCTGCGTGCGCGGCGGCCGCCTCGAGGTGCTCCTGTGGGAGCGGGCGCTCGACCCGTGCGCCGGCTGCTGGTCGCTCCCGGGCGGCGAGCTCGGCCCCGCCGAGACGCTCGAGGCCTCGATCCGCCGCCACCTCGCCGCGAAGGTCGACGTCCGCGAGCTCTCGCACCTCGAGCAGCTCGAGACGCTGAGCGACCCGGAGCGCAACCCGGCGCGGCGCGAGCTCGCGACCGCCTACCTCGGCCTCGTCCCGCGCGACGCCGACCCCGCCCTCCCCCCGGACACGCGCTGGCACCGAGTCGACGACCTGCCGGTGCTCGCCTTCGACCACGACCGCGTCGTGCTCGCGGCCCGCGAGCGGCTGCGCGGCAAGCTCTCGTACACGAACATCGGGTTCGCGCTCGCACCCACGGCGTTCACGATCTCGGAGCTCCGCGACCTCTACCGCGCGGCGCTCGGCCACGAGGTCTCGGCGACGAACCTCCAGCGCGTGCTCCTCCGCCGGGGGGTGCTCGAGCCGACCGGCGCACGCCGCGAGCCCGGCCCGGCGGGCGGCCGCCCCGCCGCCCTCTACCGCTTCGGGCGGCGGGAGCTGCAGATCACGGACCAGTTCGCCGCGTTGCGGCCCCGACCAGGCGCCACGCCCCCGGGAGCGCGAGCGCGGCGAGGTACAGCTTGACGAGGTCGCCCGGCACGAACGGGTAGAGGCCGTCCGTCAGCGTCGTCTGCCAGCTGTTGCCGTAGCCGTGCGCGCCGAGCCAGTGGTGCAGCCAGAGGAGCCCGAGCAGGTAGATGACGACGTTGCCGGTGAGCATCGCCGACACCGACGAGGAGACGCGCCGGTCCCAGCCGCGCTCGGCGAGGAGGCCGGTGAGCGCCGCGGCGGCGACGAACCCGACGAGGTACCCGCCGGTGGAGCCGCTCACGACCTCCCAGCCGTGCTTCTGCTCGGAGTAGATCGGCGCCCCGGCGAGCCCGACGAGCACGTAGAGGAGGAGGCTCGCCGTCCCGCGAGCGGAGCCGAGCGCCGCGCCGACGAGCACGACGGCGAAGGTCTGGAGCGTGATCGGCACCGGCGTGAAGCCGAGGTGGAACGAGATCTGGGCGCAGGCGCTCACGAGCCCCGCCCCCGCCACGACGAGCGCCGCGTCGGCGGCGAGGCCCGCGCGCGGGAGCAGGGCGAGACGGAGCGTCGGGGCTGAGCTCGAGACGGTCATGTGTGTACCTCCGGGAACCTAGTCGTAACGAGTGTGTGACGCTATCCTGTTGAGAGCGCAATGAGGGACATCCTCCCGATCTTGCAGCGCTGGACGGGTGAGGGGCAGGCCGTGGCGCTCGGCTCCGTGATCGAGCGGATCGGCTCCGCGCCGCGCGACCCGGGCGCCGCCCTGGCCGTCTCGGCCTCGGGCGAGGTCGCGGGCTCCGTGACGGGAGGCTGCGTGGAGCCGGCGGTGATCCGCGAGGCGACCGAGGTGCTGAACGGCTCCCCGGGGCGCATCTGCCGCTACGGCCTCACCGACGACGACGGCTTCGACGTCGGGCTCTCGTGCGGCGGCACGATCGCGGTCGCCGTCTACGCGCTCGACCCGGACCTCGTGCCGTCGCTCGCCGAGGCGGTCGAGTCGGACACCCCGGCGGCCCTCACCGTGCGCCTGGCGGAGCAGCGCTTCGGCGAGCAGCGGCTCGTGATGGGCGCCCGCGGCGAGGCCGCCGACCCGGTCGAGGCGGCCGCGCGCTCGCTGCTCGAGCTCGGGGAGAGCGGCGTCGTCGAGACGGCGAGCGGCGAGCTCCTCTTCGTCGAGTCCTACGCGCCGCGCCCCGACCTCTACGTGTTCGGGGCGAGCGACCACGTCGCGGCGGTCGCGCGGATGGGGAAGTTCCTCGGCTACCGGGTCACCGTCTGCGACCCGCGCGGCGCGTTCGTGACGGCGGAGCGGTTCCCGGACGCCGACGAGCTCGTCACGGAGTGGCCCGACCGGTTCCTCGAGACCGCGCCGGTCGACGCGCGCACGGCCATCTGCATGATGACCCACGACCTCAAGTTCGACGTCCCGGCGCTCAAGCGCGCGCTGCAGACCGGCGCCGGCTACATCGGCGCGATCGGCAGCGAGAAGACCCGCACGGAGCGCGAGGCGCGCCTACGCGACGAGGGCGTCGGCGAGGCCGACCTCGCCCGCCTCCACGCCCCGATCGGGATCCAGATCGGCGCGCGCACGCCCGAGGAGGTCGCCGTCACGATCGCGGCCCAGCTGATCGAGTCGAACGTGGTCGCGCGCGCGAAGCGCGTCGCCTCCCTCGTCCGCGCGACGGTTCTCTCGTAGGCCGCGGCGGGCCTGCTGCTAGCGTTGGGATCCGTCCGTTTCAACCTCCTCGAAGGGGCTCCTATCCAGATGAAGAAGATCAGGGTTCTCACCCTCGGCGTCGTCGCGACCGCGCTCCTCGTGTGGGCGCTCCCGGCGACCGCGCAGCGCTCCGCGCCCAGGGCGACCGTCGTCAAGGTCACGGCGGGCAAGCCGTCCGAGTTCAAGTTCACGCTCTCGGCGAAGTCGGTCAAGCACGGCGCCGTCACCTTCCAGGTGACGAACTCGGGCGCGCTGCCCCACGACTTCAAGATCGCCGGCAAGAAGACGAAGCTGCTCTCGGGCGGTCAGTCGCAGAACCTGACGGTCACGTTCGCGAAGGCGGGCAAGTACCCCTACCTCTGCACCGTCACGGGCCACGCCGCCGCCGGCATGAAGGGGACGCTGACGGTCACGTAGCGGACCCCCGAATCGAGGAGTCTCTCGCCCTGCGGCCGGCTTCGACGGCCCGCCTTCCGGCGGGCCGTCGCCGTTCAGGCGGCAGGCGCTCACCGCCGCGCCGGGAGCGCCGCGTCGAGGTCGGCGAGCGAGCCGAGCACGACGTCCGCCTCCGCGACCGCCTCGCCCGGCGGGAAGCGGGGATTCGGGATCGCGGCGCACCACATCCCGGCCGCCTTCGCCGAGCGGATCCCGTTCTCGGAGTCCTCCACCGCGGCGCACTCGCCCGGGCGGACGCCGAGGCGGCGCGCCGCCTCGAGGTAGACGTCGGGCGCCGGCTTGCCGGCGGCGACCTCCTCCGACGACACGGTCGCCCGGAAGAGCCCGGCGACCCCTCCGGCCTCGAGCACGAGGTCGATCAGCTCGCGGTTCGACGACGACGCGAGCCCCAGCGCGAACCGCCCGGCCGTCCTCCGGACCGCGTCGAGCGCGCCCGAGAGCCACGGCGGCCCCGCGGCGTACCGCTCGCGCATCCGCTCGACGACGAGCCGGTTGATCTCCTCCGGCGGCTCGGCGAGCCCGATCCGCTCGTGCATGTAGCGCGACCACTCCGGCGAGCTCATCCCCATCATGTCGCGCTGCGCGCCGGGGTGCCAGACGCCGCCGCGCTCGCGCGCGAGCGCCTCGCGCACCTCGTCCCAGACGTGCTCGGAGTCGATCAGGACCCCGTCGAGGTCGAAGACGACCGCCCGGATCACAGCGCGTGGTAGGCGCGGCCGAGGTAGACGAGCGCCCCGCGGCCGGGCCCCTGCTCGAGGCGCTGCACCTCGCCGACGAAGACGGTGTGGTCGCCGGCGGGCACCTCCTGCACGGTGCGCGCGTCGAGCCACCCGACCGCGCCCTCGAGCCGGCGCGGGTCGCGCTCCTGCACCGCGACGCCGTTCCAGAGCGCGATCGGCGGGATGCTGAGCGCGAAGTGCTGCGCGAGGTGCGCCTGGTCGGCCGCGAGGATCGACGCGGTCCACTCGCCCGCCTCGCGCAGGACCTCGTAGAGCGACGCGGTCAGCGCCAGCGAGATCCCGACGAGCGGCGGGTCGAGCGAGAGCGAGACGAGCGAGTTCACGGTCAGGCCGGCGCGGCGCCCGTTCGCCTCGGCCACGACGACGCAGACGCCGGTGGGCCAGCGCCGGAAGAGCGCGCGCTGCTCGGCGCCGCGGTCGTCCACGGACGCCGAGGCTAGCTGCTCGCCGGAGGGGTGAAGGCGCCGGACGCGGGCCCGGCGCCTTCGGGCTCCGTCAGTTCGGCCGGCAGAGGGAGTCGTGCAGGCCCGCGATCTGGAGGTTCGCCTCCTCGTCGGCGGCCTGGTTGTACGGCCCCGGCGGCGTGCCCTCCCACATCACGTCGGGCGTCACGCCGGGCCCGAGGATGGTCGCGCGGTACTTCGTGCCGTTGCCGGCGGGATGGGCGCCGTGGGGGTTGAAGCTGTAGCAGAAGACCCCCGTGCCCGTGTGCGTCAGGAAGCTGTTCTCGCGGATCCAGCCCGCGCCGTACTGCGAGTCGAAGGTGTCGACGTAGAGGTTGCGCCCGAAGGTGTCGAGCGGCGCGCCGGTCGAGGTCGCCTTGAACCCGTACACCGGCTTGCCCTGGTAGGTGTACGTGCCGTAGAGGTGGTCCCAGCGGTGCCACGCCCAGTCCGTGTCGATCTTCAGGACGGGCAGCTCGCCGGTCCAGTGCGCGAGGTGCACCTCCCAGGCCGACTGCGTCGCGCTCGGCTGGACGCCGTAGTCGGGCAGCAGCCGCTGCCAGGACTGCACCGCCCAGTAGCTTCCGTCCGGCGCCTTGCACGCCGTCACGAGCCACGCGAGCTCGGGGCCGTCGTACGCGGCGCACGACCCGCCGAAGCCGTCCTTCCAGTAGTTGCGCGCGAACTCCGACGCCCGCTGGAGCTCCCGCACGACCGGGCTCGCGAGGTAGCCGGGGGTGTTCTTGATCCGGTTGTACTTCGCCCGGAGCTTCTGGACGGCCGGGTCCTCGTTGTAGTACTTGTCGAAGCCGCCCGAGTAGTCGAGCTGGAAGGCGACCTGCTTTCCGCCCCGCTCCGGCGGCACCGCGTTCACGGCGCCCCACGCGAGGACGTGCACGGTCTTGCCGCCCGTCGTGTACGTGAGCAGGGCTTCGCCCTTGGCGTTCACCGCCAGCTTGACGCCGGCCGCGGTGCTGGTGCTGATCACCTGGGAGGCGTCGGCCGCCTGGACCGCGACGAGCGCAGCCGGGACGACGAGGAGAGAGAGCAAGCGCCGCACGAGTACAACCCCCTGTCGGAGTTCCGAGTCCAGCTGGTGACTCGGCGCGCCTCGTCCGGCGCTCGCTCCCTCGTTCGAGGGAACCTCAGTCGGGCGAGCCGAGCTCCTCCGCGAGGAGCGCCAGCGCGAGCAGCCGCCAGGCGAGGTCGAGGTCGCCCGCGAGCTCGAGCACGGCGCCCCGCACGCGCGGGAGCGCCCGCGCCCGGAGCGCGAGCGCGTCGAGGCCGGCGGCGAGCCGGGCCCGCCGCTCCTCGCTCCAGAGGTCGGCGGCGAGCGCCTTCACGGCGCGCTCGTCGACGCCGAGCTCGCGCGTCGGGTCGCCGCCCGCGGCGAGCAGGAGCAGGGCCCGCCGCCGGGCCTCGTTCAGCTCGGCGTCGGCGAGCGCGACCCGCTCGCCCGCGACGTACGCCAGGACGGCGAGGGGGTCGCCGAGCTCGCCGTGCTCGAGCCTCGCGAGGAGCTCGTCGAGGGGGTCCACGCCCGAATGATGGTGCGCGCGGCGAGGGCGGCGGCGAGGCCGAGCAGCAGGCCGCCGGCGACGTCGGAGAGCGTGTGGTCGCCCCCGGCGACGAGCGCCGCCGGCACGAGCGCCGCCCAGGCGGCCGCCGCCGACCGCAGCCCGGGCCAGACGAAGGCGACGAGCCCGGCGAGGAGCACGGCGCGGGCGGCGTGGCCGCTCGGGAAGGAGTGGTCGAAGGGCGTCACGTGGACGGGCGCCGCCGCGTTCGACCAGTGCACGGCGGGCCGCTCGAGCAGGCGCTTGCCGGCGACTTCGGCCGCGTTCAGCGCGCACCACGCACCGGCCCAGACGAGCGCCGCGCGGCGCGAGAGGCGGAGGCAGACGAGCGCCACGACCGCCGCCGACACGAGCGCCGAGGCGGGGTACTTGCCGGCGTCGAGCAGCTTCTCCCACCAGGAGGCGTCGAGCGGGAAGGGTCGCCAGAGCCCGGTCGGGTCGACGACCCCGTGGTCCTGCGCCAGCGGGTCGAGCCCCGGCATCACGTGGTCGACCCCCCAGGCGTCGAGGCGCGACGCCGCGCCCGCCGCGACGAGCGCGGCCGCCGCGGCCAGCGCGGTCACCGTCGCTGCGAGCGCCCGCGCCATCGTCCGCGGAATCTACCCTCGTCCCGGTGGACGAGCTCGTCGAGATCCGCCGCTCGCGGCGCGCGCGGCGCTGGACCCTCCGCGTCCCGTGGGGCGACCCGGTCGTGCTCACGGTCCCGGCCGGGATGGGCGAGCGCGAGATCGCGGAGGTGCTCGAGGCGCACCGGGACTGGATCGCGCGCGAGCGGGCGGCGCAGTCGCCGCGCCTCCGCCTCGACGCGCGCCGCGTCTCCGAGGCGGAGGCCCGCGGCGCGGCCCGCGAGCTCGTCGCGATGGTGCTCGAGGAGGAGGCGCCGGCGCTCGGCGTCGCAGTGCGCGAGGTGCGGATCCGCGACCAGCGGACCCGCTGGGGCTCGTGCTCGCCGCGCGGCGCGCTCGCGTTCAACTGGCGGCTCGCGCTCGCGCCGTTCGAGGTGCTCGACTACGTCGTCGTGCACGAGCTCTGCCACCTGCGCGAGCCGAACCACTCGCAGCGCTTCTGGCGGCTCGTCGCCTCGCGGCGGCCGCAGTGGCGGCGCCAGCGCGACTGGCTGGACGCGCACGGGCCGGAGCTGCTGGCGTTCCGGCCCGGCGCCTGACGGCTACGAGCTCGCGAGGTCGAGCAGCCCGGTGACGGTGCTCCAGTTGCGCCGCGTGACCGGGACGCCGAGCCGGCGGTCGAGGTGGGGCGGGAGCTTCGAGCGGCCGAGCCCGCCCGGCAGGTGGAGGTGGATCTCGGTCCCGACGACGGCGAACCGGTCCGGCAGGAAGCGCTCCGGGTCGAGCGCGCGGACCGCGTTGCCGCTCTGGATCAGCGTGCGGACGTTGCGCAGGCCGAGCGACTCGAGCAGCTCGCGCAGCCCGACCATGGGCACCAGGCCCCTGCCGCCGACGTCGACCCCCCGCAGCGGCGGCACGTACGTCGGCACGCGCCGATCCTACGGGCCGCGGGTCAGGCGACCTTCGGGGCGAGGTCCTCGTGGATGCGGCGCAGGCGGCGCTCGCGGACGGCGAAGGCGGCGACGACCTTGGGGTCGAACTGCCGCCCCGCCTCGCCGAGGATCTCGTCGACCGCGTCCCGCCAGAGCATGCGGGTCCGGTACGGACGGTCGTTCGTCATCGCGTCGAGCGCGTCCGCGACCGCGAAGACGCGGGCCCCGACGGGGATGTCGTCGCCGCCGAGCGTGTCCGGGTAGCCGCGCCCGTCCCACCGCTCGTGGTGGGAGCGGACGACGTGGATCCCCTGGCCGTTCAGGAGCGGGATGCCGCTCAGGATCTCGGTCCCGATCAGCGGGTGCTGCTCCATCAGGCGCCGCTCCTCCGGGTCGAGCGGGCCGTGCTTGTTCAGGATCGCGTCCGGCACGCCGATCTTGCCGATGTCGTGGAGGAGGAAGCCGTACTCGAGGCTCGAGTCGTCGAGGAGGTCGCGGTCGACGCCCGCGGTCAGCTCGAGCGCGTAGCGCTGGACGCGCAGCGCGTGCATCCCCGTGCGCGGGTCCTTCGCCTCGAGCGCGTCGGTGAGCGCCGCGACCGTCTGCCGGTACGCGTGCTGGAGCAGCCGGCGCTGCACGCGCTCGACCTGGAGGAGGCGGTTGAGGTCGTGCGCGTAGACGAGCAGCTGCTCGGCGCCGGCGGGCGCGGGCTCGGACTCGAGGAGCCGGTCGCCCTCCGGCAGGCGGTCGACGAGGCTCACGAGCTCGAGCGGGCTGAACGGCTTGCGCAGGAGCGCGTCGGCGCCCGCGCGCCGCACCTCGTCGGCTCTCGCGTCGGCGCCCGTGAGCAGGATCACGGACGGCGAGCCGAACGCGGCGTTGCGCTTCAGCTCGCGGCAGAACGCGAGGCCGCTCATCCCGGGCAGGCCGACGTCGAGGACGACGAGCGTCGGCCGCCAGAAGCGCGCGATCTCCGCGGCCTCCTCGGCCGAGGCCGCGTCCTCGACCGCGTACTCGTCCGCGGCGAGCGTGGTCTGGAGGAGCACGCGGAGCGCCGGGTCGTCGTCGACGACGAGGATGCGCCGGCGGTGCTCGGACGCGTGCGCGAGCGCGCGCTCGGGGCGCCAGTCGGGCGGGGCCGGCCGGCCGGCCGGCTCGGTCCGCCCGCGGCCGCGGACGGGCGCCCGGGCGAGCGCGAGCGCGGTCGCCACGAGCGCCCACGCGATCAGGCCCACCAGCACCCATACGGCCCATTCCGGCACCAGAACCCCCCGGCAGCGCCGATCCGGCGCGTTGCTCGACTCCGAACCTGGACGGCCGGGCCGCACACGTGCGCCGTCCGCTCCCCAGTGTCACCGATCGACCTCCGAAACGAAACGCTTTTCCCTGCAAATCCCCCGATCGAGGGATGCCTGGTAGGAACTTGCGCCGCCCGTGTGGAACCATGTAGCAAGCGTCCGGGGGGCAGTGGATGAGCAAGCGAATCGAAACGGTCGCCGCGGTCGTGTCCTTCGTTCTCGTGGGCACGACGGCGGCCTCGGCGTCGGTCTCCCTGACCGGCCCGGGTACGATCCGGATCACCGACAGGATGGTCAAGCACCTGCACGTGGACGGCGGGAAGAAGGGCCGCGGCGCGGGTGACATCGACTTCTACCGCCAGTCTCTGTTCAACACGCGGGTGACGCCGAGCCCGATCGGCCATTCCGACCTCACGTGCATCAGCACGGGCACCGGCTCGCAGAGCTGCTCGGGCACGTACTTCCTCCCGAAGGGGAAGATCATGGTGACCGGCGTCGTCGCGTCCAGGCTCTTCGCGGTGCTCGCCGTCGTCGGCGGCACCGGGCTCTACGACAACGCACGCGGCACTCTGACGGCGACCTACCTGGGCGGGCTCCCGGCCCGCGAGCTCCTGCTCTTCAGGCTCGTCGTGTGAGCGCGCGCCCTTGACGACGATCCTGATCTGCGATGACGAGCCGAGTCTTCGCGAGCTCATGCGGATCTCGCTCGACGCCGGCTACTCCTTCGCCGAGGCGAACGACGTCGCCGAGGCGATCGAGCTCGCCGAGCGCCACCGCCCCGACCTCGTGCTCCTCGACGTGATGATGCCGGGCGGGAGCGGCCTCAGCGTGATCGAGCGGCTGCGCTCGGATCCGGAGCTCGCGAACACGCCGGTCGTCGTCGTGTCCGCGTTCGCGACCGAGAGCGACCGCCTCGCCGCACACGACGCGGGAGCGGACGGCTTCATCGGCAAGCCGTTCGACCCCGAGGAGCTCGAGGCGCTCGTCGAGGAGCTGCTTGCATCCCGCCGCTGAGCTCCGCGCCGCGAGGCCGTCCGGCCTCGCCCGCGCGCTCCGCTTCGGGCGGCTCGGCGTCGGCGCGTCGATCTCGCTCCGCACGCAGGTGATCGCGGCGAGCATGCTGCTCGCGGTCCTCATCGCGGGGACCTTCGCGATCCTCCTGATCGCGATGTCGGACCTGAAGAGCTCGACCGACGCGCAGGCCCGGTCGAAGGACGTGACCGCCGCCACGCTCGAGCTCCAGCGCGTCGTCAACGAGCTCGAGCTGAGCCTGCGGGCCTTCGTGATCAGCGAGAAGGGCGGGTTCCTCGCGCAGTGGCGGCAGGCGCGCCGCGACCTCGGGCCCGCGATCGGCGAGGTCCAGAAGCTCGTCGGCTCGCAGGAGCGCGAGCAGAACGAGGTCGCCCGCCTCTCGAGGCTCGTGAGCGAGTTCGTCGACGAGTACGGACGGCCCCTGATCGCGATCGCGAGGCTGAGCCCGGAGGCCGCGCGCTCGGCCGACGCGACGCAGGAGGGGCTCTTCCGCATCCGCTCGATCCGGGCCGCGCTCAACCGGCTGCTCGAGAGCGAGGACGCGTTCGCCTCGACGCGCTCCGCCTCGGCCAAGCGCGAGGCGACCCGCGCCGTCGCGGTCGGCGCCGCCGCGCTCGTCGCGATGGCGGCCATGCTCGTCGCGTTCGGCGTCTTCCTCGCGCGCGGCATCGCGCGGCCCGTGCGCACGGTCGCGGCGGGCGCCTCGCGCGTCGCGACGGGCGACCTCTCCACGCGGCTGCCCGAGGAGGGCGCGGCCGAGATCCAGCAGCTCACGAAGGCGTTCAACCGGATGGCGCAGTCGCTCGAGCACGGCAAGCGCGAGCTCGAGATGCAGAACGAGCAGCTCCGCCAGAGCGAGCGGCTGAAGTCGGAGCTCGTGAGCGTCGTCTCGCACGAGCTGAGGACGCCGCTCGCGAGCATCCTCGGCTACTCGAGCCTGCTGCTCAAGCGCGACTTCGACCCCGAGGACACGCGCCGGTACCTGGAGATCATCCAGACGCAGGGAAACCGGCTCGCGTCGCTCGTCGAGGAGTTCCTCGACGTGGAGCGCGTGGAGGCGGGTCGCATCGTGCTGAAGGACGAGCCGGTCGACGTCCGCCAGGTGCTGCTCGAGGAGGTCCGCCTCGCCGCGAACGAGACGTCGAAGCACCGCATCGTCGTCTCTGGCCCCGAAGAGCCGCTCCCGGTGCGCGGCGACCGCGACCGGATCGCGCAGGTGTGCGGGAACCTGATCTCGAACGCCGTCAAGTACTCCCCCGACGGCGGCCTGGTCGAGGTGCGCGGCGAGGTCGGCGACCACGGCGTCCGCGTGCAGGTGCGCGACGAGGGCATCGGGATCGCCGACGAGCACCAGGCGCGCATCTTCACGAAGTTCTTCCGCGGCGAGGCCCGCGAGCGCGGCTTCGTCGGCACCGGCCTCGGCCTCGCCGTCGCACGCGAGATCGTCGAGGCGCACGGCGGGCGGGTCGGCTTCACGAGCGCGCCGGGCGCCGGCTCGACGTTCTGGTTCGAGCTCCCGCTCGCCCAGCCGGCCCGCGGCTGATCCGCCGGCCCGGGGGTCAGCCGGTGTTGCGGAGCGCGGCCGCGATCCCGGCGATCGAGCGCAGCAGCGGCCGCAGCGCGCCCGGGTCGCCCGCACGGTGGCGCAGCAGCAGCTCGACCTGCACCGCGTTCATCGGATCGACGTACGGATTCCGCAGCCGCACCGAGCGCTGCACCTGCGGATGCCGGTCGAGCAGCCGCCGCGACCCCGTCACCGCGAGCACCGCCTCGACCGTGCGCGCATGCTCCGCCTCGACCCGCTCGAACAGGCCGGCCCCCTCCGCGTCTACCAGCCGCAGGTAGTCGCGCGCGATCCGCATGCTCGACTTCGCCAGCGTCATCTCCAGGTTCTCGACGAGCGCACGGAAGAACGGCCACTCACGGTACAGCCGCCGCAGCTCGCCCACCTCACGCGCGGCGAGCGCGCTGCCGGCCCCGTACCACGCGGGCAACAGGCAGCGGTTCTGCGTCCACGCGAAGACCCACGGGATCGCGCGCAGGCCGGCGAGCCCGGCGTCCGGCTCCGCCTCCGGCCGCACCGCGGGGCGGGAGCCGATCTCGAGCAGCGCGAGCTCGTCCACCGGCGTGAAGCGGCGGAAGAAGCCGGGGAACGCCGGCTCCTCCCAGACGAGCGCGCGGTAGACGCGCCGCGCGTCGGCCGCGAGCCCGTCCAGCAGCTCGGCCGCTCCGGCCGGCGGCTCGGGGGCGAGCGCCGGGAAGGCCGTGAGGAGCGTCGCCGCGACGGCGGCCTCGAGGTTGCGGTACGCGAGCCCCGGGAGGCCGTACTTGAACGAGATCGTCTCGCCCTGCTCGGTCAGCTTGAGCCGCCCTGCCGTCGCGTGCGGCGGCTGCGCGAGCACGGCCGCCCAGGTGGGGCCGCCGCCGCGGCCGGTCGAGCCGCCGCGGCCGTGGAACACGGTCAGCTCGGCGCCGCGCTCGGCCGCGAGCGCCGCGAGGCGCTCCTGGGCGCGGTAGATCTCCCAGTTCGCGGCGACGTAGCCGCCGTCGAGCCCGGAGTCGGAGTAGCCGACCATCACCTCCACCCGTTCGCGCGGGGCGCGGTCGAGCCAGGCCGCGACGACGGCGTCGGCGCGCCGCAGGTCGTCGATCGTCTCGAAGAGCGGCACGACCTCCGCCTCGAGGCCCGCCTCGCGCGCGAGCGCCTCGGCCGCCGTCAGGTCGCCGGGCGAGCTCGTCATCGACACCACCAGCCGGTCGAGCGCCTCGACCCCGTGCCGGCGCTGCAGCCGCGCCGCGGCGGCGAGCGTCGCGAGCAGGCGCGGCTCGCGCTCGCGCACCGCGCGTGCGTGCGTCCGCACCTCGAGCTTCGCGAGGTGGAGCCCGAACACCTCGACCCGGCGGCGCAGCGCCGCCAGGCCGCCGTCGGCGATGCGCGCGCCGCGGTGCCCGCGCAGGCTCGCGTCGAGCAGGTCGAGCTCCGCGAGCAGCTCGCCGGCCGACGCGAACGCGTCCTCCCCGAGGCGCCGCCAGATCGACGTCAGCCGGCGCCGGTACGGCTCGTCGGCGTTCTGCTCCGGCGGCACGTCGTCGACCGCGCCGACCGCCGCGTCGGCGCCCGCGAGCTGCTCCGACATCCCCCACGCCCGCGCGAGCTCGCGCACGTCGCGGCGCAGGAGCTCGCGGGCGAGCGAGCGGGCGAGCTCGAGCGCCCGCTCGACCGTCTCCGGGCCGGCCTGGGGGTTCCCGTCGAGGTCGCCGCCGACCCAGCTGCCGAAGCGGAGCGGCGAGGGGCCCGACGGGACGAGGGCGCGCAGCTCCGCGAGCAGGCGCGGCGCCGCCTCCCACAGGCTCTCCTCGAAGAACCAGAGCAGGTGGCGGATCTCGTCGACCACGCCCTGCCGTCGCGAGCGCACCTCGTCGCTCTGCCACAGGATCGTCACCTCCTCGGCGAGGTCGCGACGGACGCGCTCCTCCTCCGAGGGAGGCAGCTCCGGGTCGTCGAGCTCGCGCAGGAGCCCCGCGATCCGCCGGTGGGCGCGCAGGATGCCGCGGCGCGTCGCCTCGGTCGGATGCGCGGTCAGGACGAGCTCGACCGAGAGCCGCCCCGCGGCCGCGCGCACCTCGTCCGCGCCGACGCCGGACCGCTCGAGCCGCGCGAGCGCGTCGGCGACCGACTCGCGCGGCACGCGGCCCTCGTGCTCGTACGCCCGCCGCCGCCGGAGGCGGTGGTGCTGCTCGGCGATGTTCGCGAGCTGGAAGTAGAGGGCGAAGGCGCGCAGCACGCGCGCCTGCCGCTCGAGGTCGAGCGCGGAGACGGTCTCGCGCAGCTCCGACGCGGCCGCCGCGTCTCCCTCGCGCCCCGCGCGGGAGAGGGAGCGGATCCGCTCCTCGAGCTCGAACAGCTCCTCGCCCTCCTGCTCGACGAGCACCTCGCCGAGGATCCCGCCGAGCAGGCGCACGTTCGCGCGCAGCGCGTCGTCGGCCCCGGTCTCGTCGGTTTGCGCTCGCGGGCGCACGGCGGCCCAGGCTAGCGAGCGCGGGGCGGCCCGGCTCCGCCGGCCGGGGCGCGCCGCCGGCCGCTCCAGCATGATGGAGGCGTGGGCTACTCCTGGCCGCTCCGCCCGTTCGACAGCCCCCACCCGGTCCGCGCGTACTTCAACGACCCGCGCATCTCGGGGCAGTCGCGCGCCTTCCACTTCGGGATCGACGTGTCCGCGCCGAACGGCACGCCCGTCTACGCCGTCGAGGCGGGGCGCGTCCACCTGGAGGACCAGCGCGCGATCGCGGTCGCGTCCGGGAACGTCGACTTCGGCTACTGGCACGTGGTGCCGGCCGTCGCGCACCACCAGGACGTGGCGCGGCACGAGCTCCTGGGCCACGTCGACGCGCCCTGGCTGCACGTCCACTTCGCCGAGCGGCGCGACGGGACGTACCGCAACCCGCTCCGCCCCGGCGCGCTGACGCCGTGGCACGACGGGACGAGGCCCCACGTGACGGCGGTGACGTTCCGGCGCGGCTCGGTCGAGGTGCCGGCGGCGGCCGTGAGCGGCGCGGTCGACGTGGTCGCGGAGGCGTACGACACCCCGCCCGTCCCGGTGCCCGCTCCGTGGGACGGGCTTCCGGTCACGCCCGCGCGGCTGCGCTGGCGGGTGCTCCGCGGCGGCGAGGTCGTCAGGAGCTGGCACACGCCGGTCGACTTCACGCGCACGCTCCTCCCGCGGTCGGCGTTCCACCGCATCTACGCCCCCGGGACCCGCCAGAACCACGCGGGCCGGCCCGGCCGCTACCGCTTCTACCTCGCCCACACGTGGAGCACGCACCTCCTTCCCGACGGGCGCTACAGCCTAGAGGTCGAGGCCTCCGACGTGGCCGGGAACGTGCGGACGCGCTCGTTCGCGTTCACGCTCGCGAACGAGCTCTGACGCTCGCGCGACACGCGAGCGTCGGCCCCGGGGTCTTGCGGCCGCGTCGCGGGCGCCTCGAGGGGCGCGCGGCTCGGGGAGATGAGTTTCCGGCGGCCGCCGGGTCCAAGCTTCGATGGCCTCTTCCGCGCGGCCGAGGATCGCCTTCGCCGTCCGCGGGCCGATCGCCCGAGAGGACCTGCCGGGCCTGTGCGAGCGGGTGTGCGCGCTGCTCGCGGCGGCGGAGGGGGCGGAGGCGGTGTGCGACGTCGCCGGGGTGCCGGCCGACGCGGTCACCGTCGACGCGCTCGCGCGCCTTCAGCTCGGGGCCCGCCGCCGCTCGTGCTCGGTGCGCCTGCGGAACGCGTCGCCGGAGCTGCTCGAGCTCCTCGCGTTCCTCGGCCTCGAGGACGTGCTGCCCGAGTGAGGCCTACGCGTCGAGCCGCGGCGGCAGCCCGAAGAGCGGGAAGAGCCGCTCGGTGCCGAGGAAGAACGTGAGCTCCACGATCTTCCCCCCCTCGAGCTCGAGCACCTGCAGCGCCCACGGGTCGTAGCCGCTCCCCGACGCGCTCGGCTTGTACTGCCCGAACGCCGGCGAGCCGTTGGCGGCCGCCGCCGGCAGCACCCGCGACCCGCGGCAGCCGATCCCCGGCCCGAGCCACCAGGCGAAGATGTCGTCGCGCCCGGAGAGCCAGAGGTCGTACGGCGGCATCGACTGCTTGGCGTCCTCGTGGACGAGCGCCGTCAGCGCCTCCATGTCGTACGCCTCGAACGCCTCCACGTAGCGCTCGAGCAGCCTCCGGTCGGCCTCGCCGAGCTCGGCCGGCGAGTCGGCCGCCGAGAGCCCGGTCGCGTCGAGCGTCGCGCGTGCCCGCTGGAGCGCGCTCGTCACCGACGCGACGCTCGTCTCCAGCAGCTCCGCGACCTCGCTCGCCTTCCAGCGCAGCACCTCGCACAGGATCAGCGCCGCGCGCTGCCGCGGCGGCAGGTGGTGCAGCGCCGCGACGAACGCGAGCCGGATCGTCTCGCGCGCGACCGCGACCTCGGCGGGGTCCTCCGTCCCCGGCAGGACGAGCCCGTCGGGCGCCGGCTCGATCCACGTCACCTCCGGAAGGGCGTTCAGGTTCGACTCGACCGGCTCGCGCGCCGGCCCGAGGTCCATCGGCCGCGCCCGCCGCTCGCGGCTTCCGAGCATGTCGAGGCAGACGTTCGTCGCGATCCGGTACAGCCACGAGCGGAGCGCCGCCCGGCCCTCGAAGCGGTCGAGCGCCTTCCACGCCCGGAGGAGCGTCTCCTGCACGGCGTCCTCCGCCTCGAACGGGGAGCCGAGCATCCGGTAGCAGTAGCCTGTCAGCTCCCCCCGGTGCTGCTCGAGCCGCCCCTCGAGCTCGGTGCGCGTGACGGCGGACGCCTCCACCGGGGAGATCGTAGTCCCCGTGCCCGGCTTGACAGACGCCCGCCCCCGCCCGTAGGCTCGCCGTCATCCCTGTGACTTCTGTTCACGTACGTGAACGAGATGCGATGCTCCGGATCACGAGCCTGCACGGACGCCCGACCGACCCCGCCGAGTTCGACCGGTACTACCGCGACGTCCACACCCCGCTCGTGCAGCGGATCCCGGGCGTACGGAGCATCCGGTTCGGCCGCGTCCTCTCCACCGCCGACGGCGCGCCGCCGCCCTACTACCTCGTCTCGGACGTGTACTTCGACGACCGCGCGGCGCTCGACGCGGCGCTCGAGTCGGACGAGATGAAGGCGGCGATCGCCGACGTCCCGAACTTCGCGACCGGGGGCGTCACGATCATGCTCTGCGAGTACGCCGACTTCCCGCCCACGGCCCCGGCGGCGTAGCCCGGCCGGGAAGCGACATGGCCGTCTCGGCGCAGCCGCCGCTCGTCAAGTCCGCCACCCGGACTCTCGACATCTTCGAGCTGCTCGCGGCCGAGCCCGCCGGCCTGACGATCGCCGAGATCAGCAGCCGGCTCGGGGTCGCGCGGAGCAGCACGCACGCGCTCGTCCACACGCTCCACGCGCGCGGCTACCTCTCGCTCGACGAGCGCCGCTCGTACCGCCTCGGCGTCCGGCTGATCCAGCTCGGCCTCAACGTCGTCGACCGGCTCGAGCTCCGCTCGGCCGCCCGCGAGCCGCTCAAGAAGCTCGTCGCCGCCACCCACGACACGGCCCTGCTCGTCGTCCCGGACGGAGGCGAGCTCCTCTACGTCGACAAGATCCTGAGCGACGCGCGCGACGTGCGCACCGACCCGCGCCTCTCGAGCCTCGGCCGGCCGCTCCACTGCTCGAGCCTCGGGAAGGCGCTGCTCGCGGCGCTCGACGACGAGGCGGTCGCCGACGTGCTCGCGGAGCGTTCGCTCGCCGGCGCGACGGAATTCTCGCTCACGACGCTCCCCGAGCTGCTGCGCGACCTGGCGGCCACGCGCGAGCGCGGCTACTCGATCGACCGGCAGGAGGCCGTGCTCGGCGTCTTCTGCGTCGGCGCTCCGGTCCGCGACCACACGGGCCGCTCCGTCGCCGCGATCAGCCTCTCCACGATCAAGGACTTCTTCGACCCCGCCACGGCCGGGCCGCTCGTGGCCGCCGCCGCCGTCGAGATCTCCCGCGCGATGGGCTGGGAGGGCGAGGCCGCCGAGCTGTACCGCCCGGTCGCGGGCTCCGAGGAGCTCCTCCTCCCAGGGGAACGGTGAACGTCTCGGTGAGCGTCTCCGAGAGCCACGAGGGCAGCCCGGCGAAGGCCGACTCGCCGGCCTGGCTCGTCCTCGGCCGGCGGCTGGACCCGCGCGCCGGCGGGCAGGCGGTCCCGCTCGGCCTGGCCGCCGCGACGGCGGTCGCGATCGCGTTCCTCGAGCCGGCCTTCTACCACACGTCGAACCTGCACGTGCTGATGCAGCAGTGCGCGACGCTCGGCCTCGTCACGCTCGGCCAGCTGCTCGTGCTCCTCGTCGGCGGGATCGACCTCTCCGTCGGGGCGGTGATGAACGCGTGCCTGATCACGATCGCGCTCATGAACCAGCGCGACGACCACCTGCTCTGGGCCGCGCTGCTCGCGTGCGTCGGCATCGGCGCCGGGGTCGGGCTCGCGAACGGCCTCCTCGTCTCGCTGCGCGACGTGCCGCCCTTCGCGGCGACGCTCGGCATGACCGCGGTCGTCCAGGGCGCGATCCTCGTCTACACCAAGGGCGTCCCCGCGGGCAACATCCCGTCCTCGCTTCGCCCCGTCGCCCTGTCCGGGATCGGCATCGTCCCGTACTCGCTCGTCATCTGCCTCGCGATCGGCGCGGCGCTCGTGTTCGTGCTCCGCCGGGGGACGTTCGGGCGCAAGATCTACGCCGTCGGCCGCTCGCCCGACGTCGCGCGCCGGGTCGCGATCTCGACGCTGAACGTCCGGCTCGTCGCGTACGCGCTCTGCGGCGTCCTCGCCTCCTTCGCGGGGATCATCCTGAGCGCCTACGTCGGCTACGTCGACCCGACGATCGGCGGCAACTACAACCTCGAGTCGATCGCCGCGGCGGTCCTCGGCGGCGTCGCGTTCACGGGCGGCGAGGGCGGAGCGATCGGCGCCCTCGCCGGCGTGCTCTTCCTCCTCGCCCTGCTGAACGTCGTGACCCTGTCCTCGCTCAACCCGTACACGCAGCTCATCGTCCAGGGCGTGGTGCTGCTCGTCGCAGTGTCCGTCTTCCAGCTCCTGAAGAAGCGTTCCGCCACTTGAAAAAGGAGGGTGTCAAGATGTTCGATCAGGATCGGCGGCCACGGTCTCAGCCGCGCCGGTCGGTGCTCCTCGCCGGGTGCGTCTCCGTCGTCGCCGTGCTCGGGCTCCTCGTCGCAGGCCTGTCCTCGGGCGCGTCGACGGCGACCCCGACCGTGGCCTTCATCTCGCAGGGGACGTCGAACAGCTGGGCGGCCCAGCTCGACGCGGTGGCCCGGAAGACCGCCAAGCAGCTCGGGCTCAAGCTCGTCTACTACAACGGCCAAGGGGACGCGACGAAGCAGCTTCCCGAGATCTCGGCGGCTGCCGCGACCCACCCGGACGCGATCGTGCTCGTGCCGCTCGGCTTCGCCGCCGACGTCGGCCCCGTCGAGCGCGCCATGGACAGCGGGATCCCCGTGATCCTCTGCGACAGCTCGATCGACTCCGACAAGTACACGTCGCTCGTCAACCCCGACCCGGCCACGGCGACCCAGCCGCTCGCCGAGTGGCTGGCGAAGAAGATGAACTACAAGGGCAACCTCCTCTACATCGGCGGCCTGCCCGGGAACGCCACGACGATCCTCTACGACCAGGGCTTCCACAAGGTCATGAAGAAGTACAAGAACATCAAGATCGTCAACGGCGGCAACGCGAACTACTCGATCAGCACCGCGAAGCAGCTCACGCAGACGGCGCTGGCGAAGGGCACGAAGTTCGCCGGGACGTGGGGCGTCGGGGGCGAGGCGGCCGTCGGCATCCTCCAGGCCTACATCGACTCGAAGGTCCGCCCGATCCCGCCGAACGCTGGCGCCGCCGCGACGAACGGCACGCTCCGCCTCGCGGTCGAGAACAACGTCCAGGCGGCGATGCTGCAGTTCCCGCCCGCCGACTCGAAGGTGTGCATCGAGACCGCCGCGAAGGTGATCAAGGGCGAGAAGGTCCCGAAGTACATCAACATCTCCAAGTCGAAGGCGTACGGGAACCTCTACCCGCCGCTGAAGCGCTACTACAAGCCGCAGTACAGCGACGACCTCTACGTCGGCACCGACGCGGTGCTGACGCGCTCGGAGCTCGCCGCGATCCACCTCACGAGGTAAGGGAGGGCGCGATGGAGAGCCTCGAGGGAGCGGTCGTCGCGGCGCGCGGGATCCGCAAGCACTTCGGCGGGATCACCGCGCTCGACGACGTCTCCCTCGAGGTCCTCCCCGCGGAGATCCACGCCCTCGTGGGCGAGAACGGCGCGGGGAAGTCGACGCTCGTCAAGATCATGACCGGCGCCGAGACCCCGGACACAGGCGAGCTCGTCGTGCAGGGCGAGCGCTTCGCCCACCTGACCCCGGAGAAGGCGCGGGAGCTCGGCATCGGGGCGGTCTACCAGGAGCCGAGCCTCGTCCCCGAGCTCACCGTGCTCGAGAACATGTTCCTCGCCCGCGAGCTGCGGACCCGCGCCGGGCTCCTCGCCCGGAAGGCGATGCGGCGGCGGGCGCAGGCCGCCCTCGACCGGGTCGGCGCGCACGTGCCGATCGGGCGCGACGTCGGCGCGCTCGGCGTCGCCGAGCGCCAGCTCGTCGAGATCGCCCGGGCGCTGATGTACGAGGCCAGGGTGCTGATCTTCGACGAGCCCTCCGCGATCCTCTCGGGCGCCGAGCTCGACCGCGTCTTCGCGGTGATCGAGGAGCTGCGGGCCGCGGGGCTCGGGATCCTCTACATCTCGCACCGGCTGGCCGAGATCTTCCGGCTGGCCGACCGCGCGACCGTGCTCAAGGACGGGCGGGTGGTGACCACGCGCCCGGTCGCCGGGCTCACCACCGACGAGCTGATCCGGCTGATGGTCGGGCGCGACATCGGCGAGCGGCCGCCGCGCAGGCCGCCGTCCGAGCGCGTCGTGCTCGAGGCTCGCGAGCTGCTGCTGCGGGCCGACAGCGAGCCCGTCAGCTTCGAGCTGCACGCGGGCGAGGTGCTGGGCGTCGCGGGCCTCGTCGGCTCCGGCCGCTCCCGGCTCGCGGGCGTGCTCGGCGGCATCCACCCCGCCCGCGGCGGCGAGGTGCTCCGGAACGGGAAGCCGATCCACCTGCGCAGGCCGCGCGACGCCGTCCGCGCCGGCATCGTCGTGATCCCGGAGGACCGCAAGCGCGAGGGCCTGATCCTCGCGCAGTCGGTCCGCGAGAACGTCGGCCTCGCCTCGCTCGACGAGATCTCGAGCTTCGGCGTCGTCCGCGCCCAGGACGAGCGGCGGCTGGCGGCGGAAGCGGTGAAGCGGTTCGGGATCCGCCCGCCGGCGCCGGATGTGGCGGCGCAGAACCTGAGCGGCGGCAACCAGCAGAAGGTGGTGCTGAGCAAGTGGCTCGTGCGCACGCCGCCGCCCGAGGTCGCGGTCCTCGACGAGCCGACGCGCGGGGTCGACGTCGGCGCGAAGTTCGAGATCTACCGGCTGATCGACGAGCTCGTCGCGGGCGGCGCCGGAGTCCTGCTGATCTCCTCCGAGCTGCCGGAGGTGATCGCCATGAGCGACCGGATCCTGGTGATGAGCAGCGGCCAGGTCGCCGGAACGCTCGAGCCGTCCGAGTTCAGCGAGGAGCGGATCCTCACGCTCGCGGTTCTCGGCTCCGACCACGCCCGCACGGCGGTGGCGTCGTGACCGTGGACACCCGGGCGCTGCGCGTCCCCGCGCCCCGGGGGGCGCGCCACGCCGACTGGCTGCAGCGCCAGTCGCGCGTCTTCGTCGTCTGGGGCCTGCTCGCGGTCCTGATCACGATCGGCTCGATCATGTCGGGCACCTTCCGCTCGGAGCCCGTCCTCGTCGAGACGCTCAAGGGCGCCACCTTCCTCGGGATGGCGTCGGCGGCCCAGTTCTTCGTCGTCGTCGGCGGCGGGATCGACCTCTCGGTGGCCGGCGTCGCGACGATCAGCGGCATGGCCGCCGCCGTGATCATGAACGGCCAGGACGGCAACATCGCCTACGCGCTGCTCGCGACGCTCGGGATCGGCCTCGCGGTCGGGACGATCAACGGCCTGCTCGTGAACGTCCTCAACATCGCGCCGTTCGTCGCGACCTTCGGGATGTTCTACATCCTCCAGGGCGTCGGCTACACGTGGAGCGTCAGCCCGATCGGGCAGGCCGCGCCCTCGTTCTACGACCTCTACGTGGACAAGTGGGGCCGGGTGCCCGTGATCCTCGTGATCAGCGGGGTCTTCTGGTTCGCGTGCTGGTACGTGGCGCGGCAGAGCGCGTTCGGACGCCACCTGTACGCGGTCGGCGGCGACCGGGAGGCGGCGCGCCTCGCCGGCGTCCGCACCGCCTGGGTGAGCATCGCGTCGTACGTCGCCTGCTCGGTCGTCGCCGCGCTCGCCGGGATGCTCCAGCTCACGCAGACGAGCGTCGCCGCGCCCGACCTCGGCGCGACGCTGCTCCTGACGACGGTCACCGCCGTCGTGATCGGCGGGGTCAGCCTCTTCGGCGGCCAGGGCTCGGTCGTCGGCGTCCTCGGCGGCGTCTTCGTCCTCGCGTTCCTGAACCAGCTCTTCGACACGGTGCAGGTGAGCGCGCTCTGGCAGCAGCTGATCCAGGGCCTGATCATCCTCGCCGTGCTCGGCATCTACCGGCAGCGGAGGCGCGCGGGGTGAGCGCGGAGCGGAGGTACCTGCTCGCCGAGTGCCGGCTGCCGGACGTCGAGGCGCAGCTCGCGCGCAGCCCGCGCGTGCTCGTGCCGCTCGGCGCGACCGAGCAGCACGGGCCGCACGCGCCGTTCGGCACCGACGCGATCCTCGCCTCGGAGGTGTGCCTGCGCCTCGCCCGCCGGGTCGACGCGCTCGTCGCGCCTGCGGTCCCCTACGGGGTCTCGGGGGACCACCGCGGCTTCGCCGGCGTGCCGTTCGTCTCCGTCTCGACGCTCTCGGGCGTGATCCGCGACCTCGCCGTGTCGCTCACCGGCGGCGGCTTCAAGCGCGTGCTGTTCGTGAACGGGCACTACACGAACACGATCGCGATCCAGGCGGCGCTGTTCGAGGCCGACGACGACCTGCCGGACGACGCGATCGTCTACGGCTTCAACTACTGGGACCCGCTGCCGCCCGAGCAGGCCGAGGAGTACCTCGGCTTCCGGGTCGGGCTGCACGCGAACGTCGGCGAGACCTCGGCGGTGATGGCCGTCGACCCGGCGCTCGTCGACCTCGGCGCGGCCGTGGCCGAGTACCCGAGCTTCCCCGGCGGGGTCTCGGCGCCGCTCGTGTCCGCGTTCTTCCTCTCCGGCAAGGGCCGCACCTACCGCGCGACGCGCTCGGGCGTCTGGGGAGACCCGGCCGGCTCGACCGCCGAGCGCGGGGAGGCGTACCTGCGGCAGATCGAGGACGCCTGCGTCCGCTTCATGGAGGGCGTCGAGCAGGCGTTCGCCGCCTACCCGGAGCGCCCGTGACCGAGGCGCTCACCCCGGAGGCGGTGAGGGAGCTCGCCCGTGCGCGCGGGCTCGAGCTCGGCCCGGAGGAGGCGGCCGAGGTCCGCGACCGGCTCGAGTCGATCCGCGCGGCGCTCGAGCAGGCCCGGGCGCGGCTCGGCGCGGAGGCCGCCGAGCCCGCCGTCGAGTTCGAGGCGGCGCCGTGACGCGCGCCGCGGCCGGGGGGCGCGCGTGAGCTGGGCGATCCCGGCGGGGGAGCCGTGGCAGTGGGGCGTGGTGGAGGCCGCCGCCGCCGTCCGGAACGGCGCGGTCGCTCCCTCCGAGCTGGTCGAGTCGGTGCTGCGGAGGATCGAGGCCGTCGAGCCCGACCTGCACGCGTTCACGCACGTCGACCGCGCGGGCGCGGAGGCGCAGGCCGAGGCGCTGACGCGGGAGGCCGCGGACGGCGCCTGGCGCGGGCCGCTGCACGGCGTGCCGGTCGCGATCAAGGACATCTTCGACGTGGCAGGCCTCCCGACGCGGTGCGGCTCGCGCCTCTTCGACGACGCCCCGCCCGCGGCGGTCGACGCGGAGGCGGTCGCGCGGCTCCGCTCGGCGGGAGCGGTGGTCGTCGGCAAGACCGCGACGCACGAGCTCGCCTGCGGGGTGTACACCGAGCCGGCGCGGAACCCGTGGGACCTCGAGCGCTGCTGCGGCGGCTCGAGTGGCGGCTCGGCGGCCGCCGTCGCCGCCGGGGCCGCGGCGGCGGCGACGGGCTCCGACACGGGCGGCTCGATCAGGATCCCCGCCGCCCTCTGCGGGATCGTCGGGGTGAAGCCGACCTACGGGCTCGTCAGCCGCCGCGGCGTGGCCGCGCTCTCGTGGTCGCTCGACCACGTCGGGCCGCTCGCGCGCTCGGTCGAGGACGCCGCCGCCGTCCTGGAGGCGATGGCGGGCGTCGAGCTCCGGCCGCTCCCCGACCTCGACCTCGCGGCCGTCCGCCTCGGCGTGCCGGACACCCCGGTCCTGACGCGGGTTCAGCCCGAGGTGCGGGCGCGCTTCGAGGAGGCGTGCGCCGCGCTCGCCGCGGCGGGCGCCGCCGTCGTGGACGTGCCGCTGCCGGAGCTCGAGGAGACGCTGCCGGTCGAGTTCGCGATCGTGATGGCCGAGGCCGCCTCCTACCATGCGCGCGCCGTCCGCGAGCGCAGCGAGCTGATCGGAGCCGGGATCCGGGAGCTGCTCCGGAGCGGCGCCCTGCTGCCGGCCGAGGACTACCTCGCGGCGCAGCGGCTGCGCGCCGCGATCCGCGCCGCGGTCGCGCGGGCCTTCGCCGACCACGAGCTCGACGCCCTCCTGACGCCGACGCTGCCGCTCCCCGCCTACGCCCCCACGGACGAGCGCGTCGTGATCGAGGGCGTCGAGGAGCCGGTGATCGAGGCGGCCGTCCGCACGACCGCGCCGTTCAACCTGACCGGACTGCCGGTCGTCTCCGTCCCGTCCGGGCTCGCCGGCGGGCGGCTCCCCGTCGCGCTGCAGCTCGTCGGGCGGCCGCGCGGCGAGCGGCGGCTGCTCGCGCTCGCGCGGGCGTACGAGCGGCTGCGCGAGACGCCGGACCTCGACGCGGCGCGGCCGGTCGGGCGCGAGACGCTGCGGCCGCGCGACGCAGCCGTTCCACGAACCTAGGAGGGAAGCCGATGGAGCTGGAGCACCTCGTGAGCGCCGGCGTGGGCGAGCCGCCCGAGCCGTACTGCCAGGTGGTCAAGGCAGGGTCGCTCGTGTTCATCGCGGGCCAGGTCGCGCTCGACGAGAGCTGGCAGCTCGTCGGCCGCGGCGACCCGAAGGCCCAGGCCGAGCAGGTCTGGAAGAACATCGAGCGCGCCGCCACCGCCGCCGGCGCCTCGGTCGCCGACATCGTGAAGATCACCGTCTTCCTGGCCGACATCCGGCACGCGCCGGCGGAGATGGAGGTCCGCGCCCGCTACTTCGAGCAAGGCAGGTGGCCGATCTGCACCCTCGTGCAGGCGGCGAACCTCGGGCTGCCCGACCTGCTGATGGAGATCGACGCGATCGCGGTCGTCCAGGGGTGAGCGGGCCGCGGCTCGAGGGCCGGGTGGCGATCGTCACCGGCGGCTCCCGGGGGATCGGGCGCGCGATCGCGGAGCGCCTCGCCGGCGAGGGCGCCGCGGTCGCGCTCGTGGCCCGCGACGGGGCGGCGCTCGCGGACGCCGTCGACGGCCTCCGCGCGCGCGGCGCGGAGGCGGTCGCCGTCGCGGCCGACGTCGCCGTGGAGGAGGACGTCCGCAGGTACGTCGCCGAGACGGTGGCGGCCTTCGGCCGCGTCGACGTCCTCGTCAACAACGCGGGCACGATCGAGGTGGCCCCGCTGCTCGAGACGCCGGTCGAGGCGTGGGACCGCGTGCTCGCGGTCAACGCGAGGGGCGTCTTCCTCGGCTGCCGGGAAGCCGCCCGGCAGATGATCGCGCAGGGGACGGGCGGGCGGATCGTCAACTGCGCGTCGGGTGCCGGCCGCCAGGGCGGTCCCTCGATCGCCGCCTACGCGGCGAGCAAGTTCGCGGTGATCGGGCTCACGCAGAGCATCGCGGTCGAGCTCGCTCCGCACGGGATCACCGTCAACGCGTGCTGCCCCGGGCACGTCACGACGACGCCGATGTGGGACCGGATCGACGCGGCCTTCGCGCTCCTGACCGGCGCGGAGGCCGGCGACGCGAAGCGCTCGGCAGTCGCCGCGGTCCCGCTCGCCCGCCCGGGCCGGCCGGAGGAGGTGGCGGCCGTCGTCGCGTTCCTCGCCTCCGACGACGCCTCGTTCGTGACGGGGGAGTCGGTCGTCGTCGACGGAGGGCTGCTCCGTCACTGAGCGGCGCTCACCACGCGGTCACGGCCGGCGGCGGGAGGAGCAGCGTGTCGAGCACCGCGTTGGCCCGCTCCACGTGCCGCTGCCCGTCGCGCAGCGAGACCGCGAAGTGACCGGGGAAGAGCGCGTCGAGCGCCAGCGGGCGCAGCCTGCGCAGCGACGCCGTCAGCGCCTGCACGCTGCAGTCGTGCGTCGCCTGCAGCAGGACGGTGCCGCCGTGGAAGACGAGGTCGCCCGCGAAGAGGCTCCTCCGGCCGCCGTGCTCGAGCAGGAACGAGAGGTGCCCGTCGGCGTGGCCGGGGGTCTCGAGACACTCGAGCTCGAGGTCGCCGACCGCGACGCGGTCCCCGTCGGCGAGCCTGCGCTCCACGGGGCACGGCTCGAGCCGGTAGCCGGCCGGGTAGATCCCCGCCTCGATCGCCGGCGCGAGGCTCGTCCCCACCTCGTCGCCGCGCTCGATCAGGCCGGCCGCGTGGGCCGACATCGCGAACGACGCCCCGGGGAGGAGCGCGCGCATCCGCGCGGCGCCGCCCGCGTGGTCGCCGTGGGCGTGGGTGCAGAGGACCTGGCGGATCCGCGCGGGGTCGAAGCCCGCCCGGCGCACGTTCTCGACGACGGCCCCGGCGCCCATGCCGGCGCCGGCGTCGACCAGCGCGAGCTCGGAGCCGCCGTCGAGCAGGTAGACGTGGCAGTCGTACGGGTCGGTCAGGTCGAAGCCGTTCGCGCCCGAGCCGACGAGGTGGATGCGCTCGGCGAGCCGCACCGGAGGGTTACGTGGAGTGCGCCTGTTCGTAGGTCGGGCCGCCGCCGCCCTCGACCCAGTAGCGCCGGGCCCACCCCACTCCCTGCCATGTCTTGACGTTGACCGGCCGGAAGCGGAAGAGCCAGCGGGGCTGGTCGAGCGTCGGGACGAGGTACGACGGGCCGTTCTCGCCGAGGTACCGGACGGCCATCCGGTTCGCCACCTCGACCCAGCGCCCGCCGACGTTCGGCTCCTCGACGAGCTCGGCGACGCCGTCGCCGATCACCTTCTCGAGCGTCTCGTCGTCGTCGACGACGAACGACAGGCGCCCGTCGCGCGCGAGCAGCGCGGCCCAGCGCGAGCGCTGGCGCGGGACGAGCCAGAACCAGCCGTCGTGCCAGTCGTGCCAGCAGACGGCGATGTACGGGGCCCCGTCCGGCCTGAGGCACGCGAGGCGCATCAGCTTCCCCTTCGCGAGGAAGCGCTCGCGCTCCTCGTCGGACATGCGCCCGACCTTGCCCCTCCAGCCGCTGTCAGCCGCCGCCGCTCACCCCGTCGGTGAGACTATCGCGCGAGAGGCACCGTGCTGACGCCGTACGCATCCTCCCTCGCCCGCGTCCCGTACTCGCGCATCCGCGAGCTCGGCGAGCTCGCGCTCTCGATGGACGGCGTCCTCGCGCTCTACTTCGGCGAGTCGAACGTCCCGACCCCCCGCTTCATCGTCGACGCGGCCGCGCAGGCGCTCGCCGACGGGCACACCTTCTACTCCGAGAACGCGGGGCTGCCGTCGCTCCGCGAGGCGATCGCGGCCCAGTACCGCACGCTGCACGGGGTCGAGCTCGACCCCGCGTCGGAGATCGTCGTCACCGCCTCGGGGCTCCAGGCGCTCCACCTGGCCGTGCGCTCGGCGCTCGATCCCGGCGACGAGGCGATCGTCCTCTCCCCCGCCTGGCCGAACGGCGCCTCGATCGTCGCGCTCTCGCACGCGACCGCGGTCGAGGTCCCGCTCGAGCTCGACGGCGGGCGGTACGCGCTCGACGCCGACGCGCTCGAGGCGGCGGTCGGGCCCAGGACGCGCCTCGTGCTCGTCACCTCGCCGTCGAACCCGCTCGGCTGGGTGGCGACGGAGGAGGAGCAGCGCCGCCTGCTCGACCTCTGCCGGCGGCGCGGGCTGTGGCTGGTCGCGGACGAGGTCTACGAGCGGATCTACTACGCGGGCGGGGCGCCGGGCGCCCCCGCGCCGTCGATCCTCCGGCTCGCGGACCGCGACGACGCCGTCCAGGTCGTGCAGTCGTTCTCGAAGAGCTACTGCATGACGGGATGGCGGGTCGGGTGGCTCGTGACGCGGCGCGACCTCGGCCCGAAGCTCGCCCAGCTGAACGAGTTCTTCGTCTCGCACGCGGCGACGTTCACGCAGATCGCGGCGAAGGCGGCGCTCGAGCACGGCGAGGACGGGCTGCGGCGGATGGTCGCGGCGCTCGAGTGGAACCGCGACTTCTGCGTGGGCGCGCTCGCGGAGATCCCGGGCGTCACCGTCCCCCGCCCCGACGGCGCCTTCTACGCCTTCCCGAGGATCGCCGGCCTCGACGACTCGGTCGCCTTCTGCCGGCGCCTGCTCCTCGAGCAGCGCGTCGGCCTCGCCCCGGGCTCGGCGTTCGGCGCCGGCGGCGAGGGCTCGGTGCGGCTCTGCTACGCGGCCGAGCGGTCGGTCCTCGAGCCGGCGCTCGAGCGGCTCGACGCGTTCGTCCGCGCCGGGCTCTAGACCTTCGACGAAAGGAGCATGCAGATGGCGAAGAAGTTCCCGCTCGGCAAGGGCCGCGGCCTCACGCCCGAGGAGATGCACGCGTTCCTGACCGAGACGAAGATCTTCGCGAAGGTCGGCACGATCGGCGAGGACGGCTGGCCGAACGTCAACCCGGCCTGGTACGAGTACGACGGCGAGGCGTTCTGGCTCGTGACGAAGGAGCTCGCCGCGTTCTGCCGGAACATGCGGCGCGACCCGCGCGTCACGCTCTGCATCGACAACCCCGAGCCGCCGTACCGGCGCCTGATGGTGCGCGGTCACGCGGAGGTCGTGGACGGCGACTGGGTCGAGCTCGCGCGGCGCATGGTGCTCCGCTACCTCGGGCCCGGGGGGCTCGACTACTTCGAGGCGACGCTCGACCTGCCGCGCGTGCTCGTCCGGATCCGGCCGGAGCGGATCTCGAGCTGGAACGGCGGCGGGGTCGACCGGACGTTCTCGAAGCCCGCGGTCTGGCACGACGTGCGGCCGGGACAGCCGCTCGAGGAGGCGGCCGCGTCCTGAGCGGCTACGCCGGCACGGGCTCGAGCAGGGCGCCCATCGCCGCGAGCGCCTCCTCGATGCGCTCGAGGCTGTTCGCGTAGGAGAGGCGCAGGTAGCCGGCGCCGTGGGCGCCGAACGCGGTGCCCGAGAGGACGGCGACCCCGGCCTCGTCGAGCAGCCGCGCGGCGAGCGCGTCGGACGGGATGCCGGTCCCCGTCACGTTCGGGAACGCGTAGAACGCGCCGCGCGGCACGAGGCACGAGACGCCCGGCAGCGCGTTCAGCCCGGCGACGACCGCGTCGCGGCGACGGCGGAACTCCTCGCGCATCGCGTCGACCTCGCCGCGCGGGCCCGTCAGCGCCGCGACGCCGGCGAGCTGGACGGCCGGCGGGGTGCACGAGACCGAGTTGATCAGCAGGCGCGTGACCGGCTCGACGAGCGGCTCGGGGAGCGCGGCGTACCCGAGCCTCCAGCCCGTCATCGCGAACGTCTTCGAGAAGCCGTCGAGCAGGATCGTGCGCTCGAGCAGGCCCTCGTGCCCGGCGACCGTGTCGTGGGCCGCGTCGTAGAGGAGCTCGGAGTAGACCTCGTCGGAGAGGATCCAGCACGGGTGCTCGGCGAGCACGCGCGCGATCCCGCGGTTGAGCTCGCGCTCGACGATCCCGCCGGTCGGGTTCGCCGGCGAGTTGAGGACGACGAGCTTCGTCCGCGGCGTCAGCCGCTCGGCGAGGTCGGCCGGCTCGAACGCGAACCCGGTCTCCTCCCTGAGCGGAAGCGGGACCGGGGTCGCGCCGGCCCACCTGATCACGGACTCGTAGATCGGGAAGCCCGGGTTCGGGTAGATCACCTCGTCGCCCGGGTCGCACGTCGCGAGCACGCCGAAGAGCAGGAACGGCTTCGCCCCGGGGGCGACGACCACGCGGCCCGGCTCGATCTCGAGGCCGCGGTGGCGGGAGAGGTGCTCGGCGCAGGCCTCGCGGAGCGCCGGCAGGCCGGGCGCGGGGCAGTAGTGCGTGTGCCCGTCGCGGAGCGCCTTCGCGCCTGCCTCGACGATGTGGGCGGGAGTCGGGAAGTCCGGCTCGCCGATCTCGAGGTGGATCACCCGCCGGCCCGCGGCCTCGAGCGCGCGGGCGCGCGCGAGCACCTCGAAGGCGGTCTCCGTTCCGAGTCGCCCGAGGGCGGCTGCGAGCGGAGGCCGCGTGAGCTCACGATCCGGCACGGTGCCGCGGATCGTAGTCGGGCCGGCGCCGCCGCGCGACCGGCCGGCGGCCGCGCCGGCGACGTTCGGGCTGGCCCGACCCGGACCCACGGCCAGCCTCCCCGTCCGGGCGCTGCCCTACACTCGCCGGGTGAGCCGCATCTCCGTGCTCGCCGTCCTGCTCGCCCTCGCCGCCTCCGTCGCGGGCGCCTCCGCCACGGCCTCGTCGAAGGGCCTCGACAGGACGATCACGACCGACGTCACCCGCATCTGGAACGCCAACTCCTGCTGCGTGGTCGAGCGCGTCGTCGACGGCTGGGCGACGATCCCGTCGCTCGGCCGCCTCCACGCCACCGGGACGTACGACCTCGTCTCCCACTTCGTGACGCCGGACCCCGGCCTGACCGGCGGGCTCGTGCTGACCCTCACCGCGAGGAACGGCGACAGCCTCACGATCGGCGGCTCCTCCGACCTCTTCGCGTTCGGCGCCGCCCCGCCCGCCTCGCCCTGGGAGGTCGTGAGCGGCACCGGCCGGTTCGCCGAGGCGGCGGGCTCCGGCACCTACACGGTCTCCGGGCCGGTCCTGGACGACACCGCCGACACGACCCCGCTCTCCTTCGCGTTCGAGGGCACGCTCGCGAAGTAGGGCGCAGGCGCGCGCTCAGCGCGCCGCCGACGGCCCCGGGAGGTACGCCGCGAGCGCCCGCGCGCACGCCCGCCGGCCGGCGATCCGGGTCCGCCGGCCCGTCGGCACGTCGAAGAAGACGACGCCGCCGTAGCGCGCGGCGGCGGCGCCGCGGCTGCCGCGGAGCCGGAGCGCGACGCCGTCGGCCCCGCACCGGACCGCGACGCCCTCGTACACGGGCACGGCGCGGAGCGCCGGGTCGCCGCGGGCGATTCGCAGCGCGCCCGTCAGGTCCCAGTCGGCCTGGAAGACCGGCGCCCCGGGCGGCACCGACGCCGGCACCCCGAAGGCGGCGAGCAGGGCCCCCGGCGGCAGGCGCGGGAGCCCGAGGTCGATCGACGACAGCACCTCGCGCTGGCGCTCCGCCGCCCTCGCCCACGCGCGCTCGTCGCGCGCGAGGCGGACGGCGTAGCCGGCGGCGACGAGCCCGGCGAGGCCCAGGGCGACGAGCCGCGCGGCACGCTCCGACGGCACGGCGAGGCGCGCCGCCGCCGCGAGCACGGCGTAGGCGAGCCCCGCGTAGGCGAAGCGCGCGAGGAGGTTGACCCGGCTCCCGGTGCCGGCGTCGAGCGGGTGCAGGAAGCTCCCGAGGAAGGCGACGTACGACGCGGCCACCGCGACGGCGCAGCCGGCGCCGACCGCCAGCCACCTGCGCGCGGCGTGCCCGGGCGCGGTGCGCCACGCGACGAGGCCGGCGAGGGCCGCGACGGCCGCCAGCGCGGCGGCGGTCCCGCCGGGCCCGAGGTCGCCCGCCGGCACGAGCGAGGCGGCGCCGAGGTCGAGGGCCTCGCGCGCTGTGCGCGGCACGTCGGCGGCGCGCTCGTGCAGCGACGCGACGTGCCTGACCGGGCTCGTGCGCACGAGCGCGAAGCCGAGCCCCGCGCAGACGGCGGCGGCGTCGGCCGCCCACAGCGCGAGCGCCCGGCGCGCCGGGGCGCGGCCGAGGTAGAGCAGCCCGGCCAGGAGCGCCGCGGCGCCGGTCGCCTCGTAGGTGAGGACGCTGAGCAGGTAGCAGAGCGCGGCCGCGGCGTGGACCGCGACGGCCGCGCGCCCGCGCAGGGCGAGCCCGCGGAGGGCTTGGCCGAGCCCCGCGAACAAGAGGATCACGGCGACCGTGTTCACGCTCGCCGTCGGCCACAGCTCGATCGCGTCGGCCCACGGGAAGAGCAGGCCGAGGAGGGCGATCGCGGTCGCGTCCACCCGCTCGAGCCCGAGGGCGCGCAGCGCGAGGTAGCAGCCGAGCGAGGTGCAGGCGGCGAGCGCCGCGGCGAGGGCGAGGTGGAGGCCCGGGTGCAGCCCGAAGGCGGCGTGCGGCAGCGGCAGCAGCGCGGCGAGGAGGGGCCGGCCGCCGAGCTCGTGCCAGAGGCTCCTGACCGCCTCCGGGTAGCGCGGGGAGCGGGCGAGCCGGTAGCCGGCGGCGTTGCCCCAGTCGTCGCTGTAGAAGCCGCCGTGCAGGACGTACCAGCCGAAGGCCGCGGCGGCGGCCGCCGCGAGCAGGCCCGGGACGGCGAGCGCCTCCAGGCGCGGGCGCGCACGCTCGCCGGCGGCGGAGGCGGGGGCGTGAGCGGCGGCCACGGAGATTCGCGCTCCCCCGGGCGGCGGCCCGTCCCGACGGGGTGGTTGAGCGTAGCACCGGCCGGAGCGCCCGCCCTGCGGCGGGCCCGGCCGCCGGGCAAGATCGCAGTCTCGTGGAGCTCCTCCGCCGCGCCACCACGCGCCCCCTCCGGCACGCCGAGCTCGCGGCCGCCTCGGCCGCCTGCCTCGCCTACCTCGCCGCCCGCCTCTGGTCGTACGCCGACGTCTTCGGGCGCGACCCGCCGCTCCAGCCGGACTCGGTCGACTACCTGCGCGCCGCCTCGCTGCCCCTCGCGCACGCGCGCTTCTGGACGTACTTCAAGCCGTGGGGCCTGCCGCTCCTCTACAAGCTGCTGCCCGGCGCGAACGACGTCGCGACCGCGGTCCAGTTCGCGATCGCCACCGTCGCCTGGCTCGTGCTCGCGGTGACCGTGGCCGGGACCCTCCGCCGGCCGCCGCTGCGGGTCGCCGGCCTCTGCGCCGTCCTCGGCTTCGCGCTGACGCCCCTCGTGGCCGAGTGGGACGGCCAGCTCCTGACGGAGTCGCTCTCGAACTCGCTCACGGCGCTCGTCGTCGCCGCGGCGATCGCCTTCGTCCGCCGGCCGGCGCCGCTTCCGCTCGCGCTCCTCGTCCTCGCCTCGTTCGCCGCGGCGATGACCCGCGACGCCAACGGCTACCTCGCGCTGCTCGTGCTCGTCCCGCTCGGGCTCGCGGTCGCGGCGCGGGGCCGGGCCCGGCTCGGGCTCGCGCTCGCGGCCGCCGTCGTGCTCGTCTTCGCCCTCGCGGTCTGGTCGTACAACGTGCGCCGCTGGCGCGGGCCGATGCAGGACGTGATCGCCGAGCGCATCCTGCCGGTGCCGGGCGCGCTCGCGTACTTCCGAGCGCGGGGCATGCCGGTCCGTCCGGGCCTCGGGGCGCAGCTGATCGACAACCGGGTGCCGCCGACGAAGTTCGACGACGCTCCGGGGCTCGCGTACTTCAGGCCGTGGTTCCACGCGCACGCGCGCCGGACGTACCTCGGCTACCTGCTCACCCACCCGGACGTCTCGCTCGGCAAGCCGCTGCGCGGGCTCGACTTCCTGCTCGCCCCCTCGCGCGCGCCGCCGTACGGGCTCGACTACTTCCGTCCCGAGGGCTACCGCGACCCGCTGCCGCGCCTGGCCGTCCGGGCCCTGTACCCCCAGCACGGCTGGGCGGTGGCGGCCGCGCTCGCCGCCGCGCTCGCCGCGGCGGCCGCGTTCTGGCGGGCGGGGCTGGCCGGGCCGGTCTGGCTCGTGCCCGCGCTCCTCTCGGCCGCGGCCGTCCCGCTCGCGGTGGTCGTGTACGCAGGCGACGCGATCGGCGTCGACCGGCACTCGCTTGTCGTCGGGATCGCGGCCCGTCTCGGCGTGATCGTGCTCGCGCTGCTCGCGGCCGACGCCGTCTGGACGGCGCTCGAGCGCCGGCGCTACACGGCGAGCAGCGCGACGAAGTGGAACCCGCGCTCGAAGACGAGGCTCGCCGGAAAGGGGTAGAGCCCGACGCGGTCGCGCCACTCCTCGACGCGGAGGTCGAGGCGCGCGAAGGCGGACCGCCACTCGGCGCGGCTCCAGAAGGTTGCCGGGATCGAGATGCCGTGCCGGGTGTTCGCGAGCCGCTCCATCAGGTGGAGCGTCCGGCGCGCGCCGATCCCCTCCGCCAGCTCGTCCTTGACCACGATCGCCCGTCGCGCGACCCGCCGTGCCTCGCCGAGGAGCCGGAGCGGGTCGTCGGCGTGGTGGAGCACGTCGACGAGGACCGCGGCGTCGAAGCTGCCGTCGGCGTACGGGACGCGGCGCCCGTCGAACGGCCGCACGGGAACGTGGCCGTCCGGCCGGATCAGCACCTCGAGCGCCGTCAGCTCGAGGTCGGGTCGCCGGTCTCCTAGCTTCCTCGTGACGAGACCGTCCCCCGCCCCGATGTCGACCACCGTGGCGTCGCGCGGCAGGAGCTCGGCGAGGTGGCGGCTGAGGACGTCCGTCCGCCGCGGGTGAACGTAGCGGGAGTGCACGACGCCGAAGAGGGTCATGCGCGCTTCAGGCCGAGGATGCTGAGGAAGAAGCTCGCGAGGATCGTCTGCGAGCCGAGCGTGAGCAGCGTCACGGCGGGGATCGCGAGCCGCATCGTCGAGCTGTAGTCCAGCGGGCCGAACGACTCGCGCTCCCAGTGGACGAAGGCGTACACGGAGAGCCCGAGCCCGGCGGCGAAGAGCGCCGCGCCGGCGCAGAGCCCGGTCTCGAGCGTGACGATCCGGAAGAGCCGGCTCCAGCGCGCGCCGGCGGGCAGGAGCCCCTCGGCGACGGCGAAGATCTTCGCCCCGACCGAGAAGATCACCGCCTGGTAGCCGACCACGACGGCGAGCGCCGTGAAGAGGAGCGTGTGCACGTCGAAGGTCACGTCGCCGATCGTGCGCGGCCCGGCGAGGAGGACGCACGAGAGCGCCGTCCCCACGGCCATCGCCGCGGCGCCCGGGTAGAGGAAGAGCCACGACGGGCTGTAGAGGAGGAGGAAGCGCAGGCTGCGCCACCCGTCGCGCCAGGTCCGCAGGTGCGGCTCGCCGGCGCGGCCGTCCGGCGAGAGCGTGGTCGGGACCTCGGCGACGCGCAGCCCCTGCAGGCTCGCCTTCACCACCATCTCGATCGCGTACTCCATGCCGGCGGAGCGCAGGTCGAGCCGCTCGATCGCCGACTTGCGGAAGGCGCGCAGCCCGCAGTAGACGTCGCCGGCCGGCGTGCGGAACATCCGTCTCGCGACGAAGGTGAGCGCCGGGTTGCCGAGGTAGCGGTGGAGGAACGGCATCGCGCCGCGCTCGATGCCTCCGGCGAAGCGATTCCCGACGACGAGGTCGTCGCCGGCGCGCAGCCGCTCGACGAACCGGTCGAGGTGCAGGAAGTCGTAGCTGTCGTCGGCGTCGCCCATGATCACGAACGTCCCGCGCGCCGCCGCCACCCCGGCCGCGAGCGCGCTGCCGTAGCCGCGGCCGGGCGCGTCGACGACGCGGGCCCCGCTCCCGGCGGCGAGCTCGCGTGAGCCGTCGGTGCTGCCGTTGTCGGCGACGACGACCTCGCCGGCGGCGCCGAGGCGGCGGAGCGACTCGCGGGCCTTCTGCACGCACGTGGCGATCGTGGCCGCCTCGTTCAGGCACGGGATCACGACCGAGAGCTCGATCCGCTCCCCGGCGTCCGGGGCCGGGCCGCCCGGCTCGCCCGGAACGGCCGCGCGAAGCCCGCTCCCGCGCGCGCCGGAGCCGTCGTCGGCGATCGCCACGCCTGATTATGTGTCCGTCCCGGCCGGAAAGCGAGCGCGCCGGCGACCGCGGCGCGGGTCGAGCCCGCTCGAGCCGTCAGCCCCGGGCGGGCGGCCCGCCGAGGTCCTGGGTGAGCTGGAGGAAGGTCTCCCGGTCGATCTCGCCGCGCGCGTAGCGGAGCCGGACGAGCGCCTGCGGGTCCTCCGCCGGAGGCGCGGGCGCCGCGGCCGGCGCCGCCGGGCTCCCGCGGCCGACGCCGAGCCTGCTCGCGAGCGCCACGGCCAGCCCGGCCGCGAGCGCCAGCAGGAGCACGAACAGCACCCACGCGAAGACGTGCCAGCCGTCGCCTCCGTGCGCGTAGCCGTGGTAGATCACGACTCCACCGTAGCTCTGCGACCTTTGAGCCGGATAAGACTTGCGGCGCCCCGCGCCCGACACGCCAGGGTCCGCAACACCCTGGGGTCAGACCCCGGAACGTTGCGCCGCAACATCTCGGGGTCTGACCCCGGAATGTTGCGCGCGACGCGGCGAGAGGCGGCGGGGCTGGGATTCGAACCCAGGGGACGCTCGCACGCCCAACGGTTTTCAAGACCGCCCCGTTCGACCGCTCCGGCACCCCGCCGTCCGGCTGACGGTAGCGGCCGCGCGCGCCCGCCGCGCGCGGCGACGCCGCGCCCCCGCCCCGCCCCGGCCCCGGGGCGGTCAGCGGCCGGGCTCGAGCACGACCTTCATCGCCGCGCGCGCCTCGAGCGCGACCCGCATCGCCTCGGCCGCCTCGGCGAGCGGGAAGCGGTGCGTCACGAGCCGGGCGAGCGGCACGCGCTCGTGGTGGCGGGCCAGCAGCGCGAGCGTCCCCGCGTAGGCGCGGGCGTCCTCGCCGCCGACGCCGAGGAGCGTCAGGTTGCGGCCGCAGAGCTCGGCCGGGTTGAACCCGACCGGGCCGAGGTCGACGAAGGCGCCGACCTCGACGAGCGTGCCGCCGTCGCGGAGCGCGGCGAGCGCGGGCGGGAACGTCTCCGGCACGCCGCTCGCGTCGACGGCGACGTCGGCGCCGCCGCCGGTGAGCTCGCGCACGCGCGCCGCGACCTCCTCCCCGTCCCCCTCGGCGACGACGCAGTCGGTCGCGCCCAGGCCGGCCGCGAGGTCGAGGCGGAAGGGGTGGCGGTCGACGGCGACCACGCGCCCGGCGCCCATCAGCGCCGCCTTCGCGACGTGCACGGCGCCGACCGGCCCCACCCCCAGCACCGCCACGGAGTCTCCCGGCCGGAATCCGGCGGGCCGCGGCAGCCGCGCCGCCGTCTCGAGGCCGTGCGTGACCGCGAAGAGCTCCGTCAGCACGGCGACCTCGAGCGGCAGCTCCTCCGGCACGCGGAAGACGGGCGTTCCCGGCAGCAGGTAGAGGTACTCGGCGAAGCCGCCGAAGAGGTGCGGCGGCCTGCTCGCCGTGAGCGAGTTGCCGTAGTTGTCGAGCCGCCGGCAGAGGTAGTACGGGAACCCGCGCAGGCACGGGCCGCACGCGCCGCAGGCGCGGTTCGGCGCCGGCACGACGCGGTCGCCCGGCCGGAGCTGCGTCCCGTCGTGGGCGAGCGCGCCGCCGGGCCCGACCTCCTCGACGACCCCGACGTTCTCGTGCCCCTGGACGATCGGGAACGGGGTCGAGCGCGCGTGGCCCGCGCCGGCGTACTGCTCCGTCTCGCCGCGGAAGGTGTGCTTGTCGGTGCCGCAGATCCCGGAGGCGAGCATCCGGAGCAGTACGGCGCCGGGCTCGAGCCGCTCGGGGTAGGGGTAGCTGCGGAGCTCGAGCCGGCCGGGCTCGACGAGCGTGACGGCCGCGACCTCCCTCACAGCCCGGCGTGCTCCCGCAGCCAGGCGCGGTTGCGGCGCTGCGCCTCGGCCGGCTCGGCGATCGGCTCGTCGTCGCGGAGGATGCGGTCCTGCTCGACGCAGAGCCAGCCCTCGTAGGCGAGCGCGCGCAGCTCGCGGAGGAAGCCGTCGAGGTCGACGTCGCCGGCGCCGAGCTCGCAGAAGATCCCGCGCCGCCACGCCTCGAGCGCGGGGGCGCGGTCGCGGACGACCTCGCGCAGCACGCCGAGCCGCACGTCCTTGACGTGGACGTAGTTGACGCGCGGCCCCCAGTCGCGCAGCGCGCGGATCGGGTCGGAGCCGCCGATCAGCAGGTGCCCGGTGTCGACGAGGAGGCCGACGTCGGAGAGCTCGAGCACCCGGTCGATCTCCCACGGCGCCTCGACGAACGTGCTCGTGTGCGCGTGGAAGGTCGGCTCGAAGCCGCGGCTCCGGGCGAGCTCCTCCGCCCGCCGGAGCCCGTCGGCGAAGCGCCGCCAGCCGGAGTCGTCGAGCCCGAGCGAGCGGTCCTCGTTCCCCCGCCCCGGGTTCGCGCGGCGCGCCTCCGAGCCGCCGTCGCCGAACACCGGGCGCGCCGTCCCGCCCGCCGCCTCGAACAGGTCGAGCGTGCGCGCGAGCTCCGCGAGGTCCTCCTCCCAGTGCTCCGGCTCGCTGAAGCGCACCGGGCACCAGCCGCCGGTGAGGACGAGCCCGTGGCGCTCGAGCCGCTCCCGCAGCTCGTCGCCCTCGCCGAGGTAGCCCGGCGGGCCGAGCTCGATCCCCTCGTAGCCGGCCGCCGCGACCTCGGCGACGAGCTCCTCGGGGCCCGGCACGTTCGGGAAGATCCCGACCGTCAGCTCGAAGGCCCCGTACGAGAGGGGGGCGTTGCCGACGCGGATCACGCGGGCACCAGCGGGACGCGCGGGTCCCTCGGGGTCTCGGCGAACGTCGCGCGGATCCACGCGAGCGCCGGGTCGTCCGAGGCGGCCATCGAGTGCCGCTCGCCGGCGAGCGCGTTGAAGTAGTAGAAGTCGTAGCCCGGCGCGGCCGAGAACGCGTGGTAGCCGTAGGGCACGAGCACGAGGTCGCCGTCGCGCACCGTCCACGTCTCGTCGACCCCGTGGCGCGGGCTGTAGAGCCGCTGGAGCCCGAACGCCTCGGGCGCGGGCGCGCGGTAGTAGTAGACCTCCTCGAGCACGACCTCGCCGGGCGGCCGGTCCTCGTCGTGCTTGTGCGGCGGGTAGCTCGACCAGTTGCCCGCCGGCGTGAGCACCTCGACGACGAGGATCCGCTCGGCGGGGAAGCCGGGCTGGATCATGTTGTTGATCTGCCGCGTCGCGTTGCCGGCGCCGCGTACCTCGACCGCGACCTCGTCCGGCCGCTGGAGCACCGGCTCGAGCCGGCGCTCGGCCGGGCAGCTCGCGACGGCGAGCTCGGCCTCGCCCTCGATCCGGTACTCGGTGTCGCGCGGGAGGTAGAGCGTCCACGGCAGCTCCTCGAAGACGCCGGCGCGCGGGCCGAGCTCGAAGCGCTTCCCGCCGGCCTCCACCGCGCAGCGGCCCGCGAGCAGGACGAGCGCGACCTCCTCCCCGCCAGTGCGGCGCGCGTCCGCCCCGGCGAGGCGCTCGACGCCGAAGGAGAGGAAGCGCCAGCCCGCCGACGCGGGCGTGACCCGGTCCCACTCGCCCGCCCGGAGCAGCAGGCTCACGGCTCGACCTCGACCTTGACCGCCCGCCCCGCCCGCAGCTCCTCGATCGCCGCGGGCAGCTCCTCGAGCCCGATCCGGTGCGTCACGAGCGGCTCGAGGTCGAGCCGCCCCTGCTCGAGCAGCCGGATCGCGTCGGGGAAGACGTCCTGGCCGACGAAGCTACCGAGGATCGTCAGCTCGCCGCGCGTGATCCGCTCCTGCGCGACCTCCGCCCGCGCCTGCGTGTTCACGCCGAAGAGGAGCACGCGCCCGCCGCTCGCGACGAGGTCGAGCGCGGCGGGCAGCTGGGAGCCGACCGCGTCGACGACGACGTCGGCCGGCTCGCCCGGCCCCTCGCCCGGCGCGACGACGCGCGCCGCGCCGAGCCGCAGCGCGAGCGCGGCCCGCTCGGGCGCCGGCTCGACCGCCACCACGGTGGCGCCGGCGAGCGAGAGCAGCGCGACGAACATGAGCCCGATCGGACCCGCGCCGATCACGACGGCGGTCTCACCCGGGAAGGCGGCCGCCTGCCGGGCGCCGTGGACGACGGTCGAGAGCGGCTCGGCGAGCGCCGCGACGTGGGCCGGCAGCGACGCGGCGATCGGGTGGCACTGCGCCGCCGGCACGCGCACCTTCGGGGCGAGCCCGCCGTCCACGAAGATCCCGATCGTCGTGAAGCGCTCGCAGTGGTTGCGGCGGCCGCGGCGGCACGGCCCGCACGTGCCGCAGGAGACGTTGGGCGCGACCGCGACGCGCTCGCCCTCGGGCAGCTCCGCCTCCGGCCCCGCCTCGGCGACGACCCCCACCAGCTCGTGGCCGAGCACGACGCCGGGACGCGCGGGATGGCGCGGCGGGTCGCTCAGGATCTGCAGGTCGCTCCCGCAGATGCCGCAGGCCTCGACGTCGAGCACCACGTCAGCGGGGCCCGCGAGCCGCGGCACCGGGCGCTCGAGGATCTCGACCCGCCCGGGGCCGGCGAACACCGCGGCGGGCATGGTGCCGGCCGCGACCGTCATGCGCGGGTCGACGCGCCCGGCATCCCCGCGAGCTCGTGCTGGAGCTCCACGAGCTCCTGGCCGCCGGCCATCAGCCGGACGAGCTGGTCCTGGTCGACCTCCGCCTTCCCGTAGCTCCCGAGCATGCGGCCGCGGTTCAGGATCACGAACCGGTCCCCGACCGGATAGGCGTGGTGCGGGTTGTGCGTGATGAAGACGACGCCGACGCCGTGGTTGCGCGCGGCGAGGATGTTGCGGAGGACGACGCCGGCCGCCTTCACGCCGAGCGCCGACGTCGGCTCGTCGAGGATCAGCACGCGGGCGCCGAAGTAGACGGCGCGCGCGATCGCGACCGCCTGCCGCTCGCCCCCCGAGAGCGTCCCGACCGGCTGGTCGGGGTCACGGATGTCGATCCCCATCTTCAGCATGTGCTCGCGCGCGGCGCGCTTGGCGAAGCCGATGTCGACGCGCCGCAGCGGCCCGACGCCCCTCGACGGCTCTGCGCCGAGGAAGAAGTTGCGCCAGATCGACATCAGCGGCACGACGGCGAGGTCCTGGTAGACGGTCGAGATGCCGCGTGCGCGCGCCTCGCGAGGCGAGTGGAAGGTCAGCTCGGCGCCGTCCACGAGCAGGCGGCCCTCGTCGGGCGCGTGGACGCCGGAGAGGATCTTGATCAGCGTCGACTTGCCGGCGCCGTTGTCGCCGAGGATGCACAGCACCTCGCCCGCGTCGAGGACCGCGGAGACGTCCTTCAGCGCGATCACGTTGCCGAAGTACTTGCTCACGTTGTCGACCTCGAGGAGGTGGGCGGCGCGCTCGCTCATCGTCTCGCCTTCTCCGCCTGGTGGCGGATGATCGTGTTCAGGAGCACGGCCAGGAGGAGGATGATGCCGAGGAAGAGCGCGCGGTAGTTCGAGTTCCAGCCGGAGAACGGGATCCCGATCGTCGCCATCCCCATGATCATCGCGCCGATCGACGCGCCGATCGCCGAGCCGTAGCCGCCGGTCAGGAGGCAGCCGCCGACGACGGCCGCGATGATGTACTCGAACTCGCGCCCGATCCCCTGGCCGGCCTGGATCGAGCGGAGCTGCAGCGTCACCATCGTCCCGAGCAGCGCCGCCGTCGTCGAGGTCGTCACGAAGAGCGCGATCTTCGTCCGCACGACCGGCACGCCGACGTTGCGGGCGGCGACCTTGTCGCCGCCGACGGCGAAGATCCAGTTCCCGACGCGCGTGCGCGTGAGGATCCAGGCACCGACCACCGTGATCCCGACCCACCAGATCACGCGCGTCTCGAAGTCGTTCGGCGACCAGAAGCTCGAGCCGAGGAGCTTCCGCGCGAGGTCGTAGCCGTCGGCCGCGTCGACGTCGGAGATGTAGACGGTGCCGGTCACGTGCTGGGTCAGCCCGAGGTTGAGCCCCTCGAGGCTGAAGAACGTGCCGAGCGTGACGATGAAGCTCGGCAGCCCCGTCTGGGTCACGAGCAGGCCGTTCAGGAGCCCCACCGTCATCCCGAACAGGAGCACGATCGCGAGCGCGGGCCAGACGTTCCAGCCGCCGTGCGTGACGAGCCACGCGAAGAGGAGGCCGGAGCTGCCGCTCATCACGCCGGCGGAAAGGTCGAACTCGCCGCCGATCATGAGCAGCGCGACCGGCACGGCCATGATCCCGATGTTCGACGCCTCGTCGGTCCACCGCGCGAGGCCGGTGACGCTCGCGAACCCGCCCGCCGTGATCGCGAACAGCGCGAAGACCGCGACGACCCCGACGAGCGACCCGATCTCCGGCCGGCGGAAGGCGTGCGCGAGCAGCCCGACCCGCACGACCCGCTCGTCGGCGGCCGTGGGCGTGCTCTCGGCTGCTGCGTGCTCGGCCATCTCGCGTCGGTCGGCGGCGGCGGGCCCGGCGCCCCGCCGCCGCCCGGGTCGCCCGCTAGCGCGTCCCCTTGCCCGCGAGCGCGATCACCTTCGCCGCGTTCGACTTGTCGACGAACCCCGGCCCGGTCAGCACCGGCTTGCCGCCGCCGACGGTGTTCGCGTTCGTGTTGTTGAGGAACAGGAACACGATCGGAAGGTACCCCTGCAGGTACTGCTGCTGGTCGACCGCGAAGAGCATCTGGCCCTTCTGGATCGCCTTCAGCACGTCCGTCGAGAGGTCGAAGGTCGCGACCTTCGCCTTCGAGCTGACGCTCTGCGCCGCCTGGAAGGCCGTGAAGCCGACCTGCGGGTTGAGCGCGAGCACCGCGTCGATCGACTTGTCGGCCTGCAGCTTCGAGCGGATCTCGTTCTGCGTCGTCGCGAGGTCCTTGACGCCCGTCACCTGGAGGCGCGAGACCTTCCCCTTGAACGTCGCCTTCGCGCCCGAGAAGCGCTGCTCGAGCCCGACGTTCCCCTGCTCGTGGACGACGATCAGCAGGTTCTTCACGCCCTCGGACGCGAAGCGCCTGCCGGCGCCCTGCCCGGCGACGACCTCGTCCTGGCCGACGTGCGTGATCGCGCCGAGCCGGCCGAAGTCCTTCTCGCCGGAGTTGAGCGTGATCACCGGGATGTTCGCCTTCTCGGCGCGCTTGAGCGCGTCCGCGATCGCGCTCGCGTTCGGCACCGAGGTCGCGATCCCGGTCGGCTTGCGCGCGACCGCCGTGTCGATCAGCTGAGCCTGCTTCTGCGGGTCGTTCGAGCTCTCGGAGTACGTCGCCTTGACGCCGAGCGCCTTCGCCGCGGCGTTGACGCCGTTGTGGACGACGACCCAGAAGAGGTCGCCGGCGCCGTGCGTGATCACCGCGTAGCTCAGCCCCGCCGTCGCGCGGCGCGTCGCCGCGGCCGCGGCCGGCGCCCCCGCGAGGCCCGCGCCCGCCACGAGCAGCCCGCCTCCGACGAGGAGGTCGCGCCTGCTCAAGCCGCGCTCCTCGCCGAGCTGCTCCTCCTCGATCCCGCCGTGGTCCTGGTCGCTCACTGTCTTCTTCCCCTTTCTGTCTGTGTCGTTGCTACGGGGTCGTCGCCTCGACCGGCTCGAGCTCGACGCGCCGCCCGTCGCGCGCCGACGCGTGGATCGCGTCGCAGAGCACCGCCGCCCGGTGGCCGTCCGCGAAGCTCGCCTGCCGCGGCGGGACGGGCCGCTCCTCGAGCGCCGCCTCGAGGAAGTCGCGCCACTGGTGCACGAGCGCGTGCTCCCACCCGAGCACGTGTCCGGGCGGCCACCAGCGGTCGAGGAACGGGTGCTCGGGGTTCGTCACGACCACGTCGCGGAAGCCGCCGAGGCCCTCGCGCTCGTCCTCGAGGAGGAACACGTGCAGGCGGTTCGGGTCCTCCATGTCCCACCAGAGCGACCCCTCGGAGCCGTTCAGCTCGACGCGCTGTCGCCCCTTCCAGCCGAGCGCGCAGCGCGAGGCCTCGAGCGTCGCGGTGGCGCCGCCCGGCAGGTCGAGCAGGGCGGCGAACTGGTCCTCGGTCGGCGACACGAAGGTCGCGCGCTGCGCCGACACCGCCTCCGGCTCGCCGGCGAGGAAGCGGAGCATGTCCACGACGTGGACGTAGTCGAGCACCGCGCCGGCGCCGCCGTGCGAGGGCCGCGTCTGCGTCCCGAGCACCTGGTAGTCCTGCAGGTAGAGGCCGCGGTAGTGCCGCAGCTCGCCGAGGCGGCCCGCGTCGACGAGCTCCCTCGCGAGCGCGACCGCCGGCACGTAGCGGTAGTTGAAGCCGACCGCGTTCGTCAGCCCCGTGTCGTCGGCGAGCTCGCGGAGCTCGCGCGTCTCGTCGGCGTCGACGCCGAGCGGCTTCTCGCACAGGACCGGCTTGCCGGCGCGAAGCGCCGCCGCAACCGCCTCGGCGTGCGCCTCGACCGGCGTCGCGACCGCGACGACGTCGACGTCGCCCGCCTCCGCCACCTCGGCCCAGTCGGTCGAGGAGCGGGCGAACCCGAGCTCGGCCGCGAAGGCCGCGGCCCGGCCGGCGTCGCGCCCGGCGACCGCCGCGAGCTCGAGCCGCCGCGGCAGCGGGGCGACGTGGTCGAGCGTGAGGATCGCGTGCGCGTGCGCGCGGGCGATCCAGCCGTACCCGATCAACCCGATGCGGAGCTTCTCCCGCGTCGTCTGCGTCCTTCCTGGCACCCGAGGCACCGCGGATGACAACGATTGCAAAATCCGTGCGGATCGTCAATGCTTCCGCCCGAAGGGAGACCCGGATGGCAGCCACGGACGAGCAGGCGGCGGCCGCGCGCGCGGCGGCGCTCCGGCACCCGACGCTCGCCGACGTCGCGTCGGCCGCCGGCGTGTCGGCCTCGACCGCCTCGCGCGCCCTGCGGGAGAGCCCGCTCGTGCGCCCGGAGACGCGCCGGCGCGTGCTCGAGGCCGCCCAGGCGCTCGGCTTCCAGCCGAACCGGCTCGCCCGCTCCCTCCGCACCCGCTCCTCCGACCTGATCGGGGTCGTCGTGCCGGACGTCGGCACGCGATTCTGGGCGGCCGCGCTCAAGGGCGCGCAGGACGTGCTCGAGCGCTCCGGCTACCTCGTGCTCGCGATGTCGAGCGAGCGCGACGCCGGGCTCGAGCGCGCCGCGCTGCGCACGCTCCTCGCCCACCGCGTCGACGGGCTCCTGGTGGCGACGAGCGGCGGCCTCGACGCGCCGGCGGCCGTCCCGGTGGTCGCGTTCGACCGCTTCGGGCCGCCGGGCGCGGACGCGGGGCGCGTCGCGGTCGGGAACCGCGAGGGGACGGCGCTCCTCTACGAGCACCTGCGGCTGCACGGGCACGTCCGGATCGGCTTCGTCGGCGGCCACCCCGGCTCGACGAGCGCCGACGAGCGGCTCGCCGGGTTCGAGGGGGCCGCCGCCGCGGCCGGGCTGCCGGTACCGCCCGGCCACGTCCGCCACGGCGACGCCGCCTGGTCCGAGGCGAGCGGGGAGAGCGCGGCCGCAGAGCTGCTCGCGCAGCCCGAGCGGCCGACCGCGATCGTCGCGGCGAGCGACGCGCTCGCGATCGGCGCGCTCCGCGCCGCCCGCCGCGCCGGCCTCGGCGTCCCCGGCGACCTCGCGCTCGTCTGCTTCGACGAGCCGGCGTTCGCCGACCTGCTCGACCCCCCGCTCACGAGCCTCTCGCGCCACGACCGCGAGATCGGCGAGCTGGCCGCCGGCCTGCTCCTGCGCGTGCTCGCGGGCGACGTCGACGGGCGCCCGGAGCTCCGCGTCCCGCCCGCGCTGAACATCCGGCGCTCGTGCGGGTGCGATTCGCCAGGATACGGACGGGATGGCTGAGATGTACCTCGCCGGGGAGTGGCGCGGAGACGGCCGCGAGGACGAGGTCCGCAACCCCTACTCGGGCGAGGTGGTCGGGACGGTGCCGCGGGCCTCCGCGGCCGACGTCGAGGCCGCGCTCGCAGCCGCGGTCGGCGGCGCGGCCGCGATGCGGCGCCTCTCGGCGCACGAGCGGCAGACGGCGCTCGAGCGCGCCGCCGCGCTCACCGCCGCCGCGGCGGACGAGCTCGCGCGGACGATCAGCGCGGAGGTCGGCAAGCCGATCGCCGAGGCCCGAGCCGAGGCGGCGCGGATCCCCGACCTGATCCGGCTCTCGGCCTCCGAGGGCGCCCGCATGCACGGCGAGACGGTGCCGGTGGACGCCGCGCCGAACGCCGCCGACAAGCTCGGCTTCACGCTCCGCCAGCCCTGCGGCGTCGTCGTCGCCGTGACGCCGTTCAACTACCCGGCGCTGCTCGTGGCGCACAAGCTCTACCCCGCGCTCGCGGCCGGCAACGCGGTGATCCTGAAGCCCGCGAGCGCCACGCCGCTGACCGCGCTCCTGCTCACGCGGCTCGTGCTCGAGGCCGGCCTGCCCGCGAACGCGGTGCAGTGCCTGACGGGCCCCGGCGGCGAGCTCGGCACGGCCCTGTGCGCCGACGAGCGCGTGCGCAAGATCAGCTTCACCGGCTCGACCGCGGTCGGGCGCGCGATCGCGGCCGCGGCCGGCGTCAAGCGCCTCTCGCTCGAGCTCGGCGCCAACTGCCCGGTGATCGTGCTGCCCGACGCCGACCTCGACCAGGCGGCGGCCGCGGTCGGGCTCGGCGGCTACGTCAACGCCGGCCAGGTGTGCATCTCCGTCCAGCGGGTGCTCGTCGACCGCGGCGTCTACGGCGACTTCCTCGACGCGCTCGTCCCGCGGGTCGAGTCGATCCGCGTCGGCGACCCGTTCGCGGAGGAGACGCAGCTCTCGGCGCTGATCGACGAGCGCGAGGCCGAGCGGGTCGAGACCACGATCCGCGACGCCGTGGACGCGGGCGCGAAGCTGCTCACCGGCGGACGGCGGGAGCGCGCCGTCGTGGAGCCCGCGGTGGTCGCCGACGTCGACCCCGCGCTGCCGCTCTCGCGCGACGAGCTCTTCGGCCCCGCCGTCGCGGTCACGCCGGTCGCAGGGATCGACGAGGCCGTCGCGCTCGCGAACGACAGCTCCTACGGGCTCGGCGCCGGCATCTTCACGTCGGACGTCACGAGCGCGCTCCGCTTCGCCCGCGAGGTCGACTGCGGCGCCGTCCACGTCAACTGGACGCCGCTCTGGCGCGCCGACCTGATGCCCTACGGCGGCCTCAAGGGGAGCGGGGTCGGGAAGGAGGGCCCCCGCTACGCGATCGAGGAGATGACCGACCTGAAGACGGTCGTGTTCCACGGAATCCGATGAGGAGGATCTCTTGGCGAGCAGAACGGTCCGGCTGACGACGGCGCAGGCGGTCGTCCGCTACCTGCAGGCGCAGGCGAGCGAGCGCGACGGCGAGACCCGGCGCCTGATCCCCGGCGTGTTCGGGATCTTCGGCCACGGCAACGTGCACGGGCTCGGCCAGGCGCTCGACGAGCACGGCGCTGAGCTCCAGTTCTTCCAGGGCCACAACGAGCAATCGATGGTGCACGCGGCGGCCGGGTTCGCGAAGGCGACGCGGCGGCGCGCCACGCTCGCGTGCACCTCCTCGATCGGCCCGGGCGCGACGAACATGATCACGGGCGCCGCCGGGGCGACGATCAACCGCCTGCCGGTGCTGCTCTTCCCCGGCGACACGTACGCGACCCGGCGCCAGGGGCCGGTGCTGCAGCAGCTCGAGCACCCGCTCGCGGGCGACGTGAGCGTGAACGACTGCTTCCGCCCGGTCGCGCGCTTCTTCGACCGGATCGTGCGGCCCGAGCAGCTCCTGACCGCGCTGCCCGAGGCGATGCGGGTGCTCACGAGCCCGGTCGAGGCGGGCGCGGTCGTGATCGCGCTGCCGCAGGACGTGCAGTCGCAGGCCTACGACTTCCCGGAGCGCTTCTTCGAGCCGCGCGCGTGGCGGATCGAGCGGCCCCTCCCCGACCCGCGGCGCGTCGCCGAGGCGGCGGAGCTGCTGCGCCGCGCGGAGCGGCCGCTCCTCGTCGCGGGCGGCGGCGTCCGCTACGCCGAGGCCGAGACCGAGCTCGCCGCGCTCGCGGCGAGGCTCTCGCTCCCGGTCGCCGAGACGTTCGCCGGCAAGGGCTCGGTGCGCGAGGACGCGTGGTACCTGCTCGGCGGGCTCGGGCTCGAGGGCAACCCGGCCACGAACGACGTCGCCAAGCGCGCCGACCTCGTCCTCTGCGTCGGCACGCGGTTGACGGACTTCGCGACCGGCTCGCACTCGCTCTTCGCCGAGGACGCCCGCTTCGTCGCGGTGAACGTCGTCGACCGCGACGCGCGCAAGGAGGGCGCGCTGCCGCTCGTCGCGGACGCGCGCGAGGCGCTGCGCGCGCTCGCCGACGCGGCCGAGCCGGCCGAGCGCTCCGCGTGGCGCGCCGAGGTCGAGCGCGCGAAGGCGCGCTGGCTCGAGCAGCGGGCGCGGCTCGCCGACGGCGACGGCGGCGGCGCGATGACGCAGGGCCAGCTCATCCTCGCGCTCAACGAGGCCGCGCGGCCGGGGGACACGGTCGTGACCGCGGCCGGGACCCCGCCCGGCGACCTGCTCAAGCTCTGGGACGCGACCGGCGGGCGCGAGTGCCACCTCGAGTTCGGCTACTCGTGCATGGGCTACGAGCTGCCGGGCGCCCTCGGCGTGCGGCTCGCCCAGGAGGGCGGCGAGGTCTACGCCTACGTCGGCGACGGGACGTACGTGCTCAACCCGGGCGAGCTCGTGACCGCGGTGCAGCACGGGCTCAAGCTCACGGTCGTGATCTCCGAGAACCACGGCTTCCAGAGCATCCGGCGCCTGCAGATGGGCCGCGTCGGCCGCCCCTTCGGGAACGAGTTCCGGACGCGCGACGGCGGCGGCCGCCTCGACGGCCCGTACGTCGAGCTCGACCTCGCGCGGAGCGCGGAGGGCTTCGGCGCCCGAGCCTGGCGCGCCGCGACGACGGACGAGCTGCGCGCCGCGCTCGAGGCCGCGCGCGGCGAGCGGCGGCCGTGCGTGATCGTGTGCGAGACGGCGCCGCACCACTACCTCCCCGACGGCGGGGTCTGGTGGGACGTCGCCCCGGCCGAGGTCTCCGGCCTCGCCGAGGTGCGGGAGCGGCGCGCCGAGTACGAGCGCGACCGCGACGCCCTCCAGACCTTCCACTACTGAGGCCGGGCGGTGACCTTCCGCGAGCGGCTCCGCGCGGGCGAGCTCCTCGTCGGCTGCTTCCTCAACACCGGCTCGCCGGTGGCGGCGGAGATCTGCGCCGGCGCGGGCTTCGACTGGGTGCTGCTCGACCTCGAGCACGGCTCGGCGACCGAGGCCGACCTGCTGCCGCAGCTCCAGGCGGTCGCCGCGGGCGGGGTCACGCCGCTCGTGCGCGTGGAGGCGAACGAGCGGCCGCGGTTCACGAAGGCGCTCGACCTGGGGGCGGAGGGCGTGATGGTGCCGCGGATCGGCGGCGCGGCGGACGCGGCGCGGGCCGTCTCGCACCTGCGCTACGGGCCGGCCGGCGTGCGCGGCGTCGCGCTCCTGAACCGCGCCGGCGGCTACGGCGAGCGCGGCCGCGAGAACGTCGAGAGCTTCGACGAGCGCGCCGTCTGCGTCGTGCAGGTCGAGAGCGAGCAGGCGGTCGCGGAGGCCGACGCGATCGCCGCGGTCGACGGCGTCGACTGCCTCTTCGTCGGGCCGGCCGACCTCACCCACGCGCTCGGGATCTTCCAGCAGACCGCGCACGAGCGCTACGTCGCGGCGGTCGAGTCGGTGCGCGAGGCGGCGGCGCGGCACGGCAAGGCGACGGGAGTGCTCGTCCCCGGCGCCGAGGAGGCGCGGCGCTATCGCGAGCTCGGGTTCACGCTGGTCGCGGTCGGCTCCGACACCTCGTTCCTCGCCGGGGGCGCGCGGGCGGCCGTGGCCGCCGGGCGCGGATGAGGATCGTCGCCACCGGGCCGGTCCCGCCGGTCGCAGAGGAGCTCCTGGGCGAGATCGCGGTCGCGGGGCCGGGCGAGCTCGAGGCGCTCCTGCCCGAGGCGGAGGTGCTGATCGCGCGCGGCGGGACGGTCGTGACCGCGGAGACGATCGCGGCCGCGCCGCGCCTGCGCGTGATCGGGCGGAGCGGCGTCGGGTTCTCGGAGGTCGACGTCGAGGCGGCGACCCGTCGCGGCATCCCGGTGGTGCTCGCGGCCACGGCCGGCGCGCAGGCGGTGGCCGAGGGCGCGCTCGCGCTCGTGCTCGCGCTCGCGAAGCGGCTGCCGGAGCTCGACCGAGCCGTGAAGGGGGGCCGCTGGGCGGAGCGCGACCGCGCGGAGGTGCGCGACCTCGAGGGCGCGTCGCTCGGCATCCTCGGCTACGGGCGGATCGGCCGGCGCCTCGAGGCGCTCGTCGCGCCGTTCGCGATGCGCGTCCGCTTCTGCGACCCGTACGTCGAGGGCGGCGTCGACCTGCGGACGCTCTTCGCCGAGAGCGACGTCGTCTCGATGCACGCCCCGCTCACCGCCGAGACGCGCGGGATCGTGGACGCGGAGCTGCTGGCGGCGGCGCGACCGGGGCTCCTGCTCGTGAACGTCGCGCGCGGCGCGCTCGTGCGCTCGCTCGACGACCTGCTCGCCGCGCTCGAGTCGGGCCGGCTCGGCGGCGTCGGGCTCGACGTCTTCGAGCCCGAGCCTCCCGACCCGGCGCACCCGCTCTTCGCCCACCCGCGCGTCCTCTGCACGCCGCACGCGCTCTGGCGCACCCCGCGCGCGCTCGACGGGATCTTCCGCGAGCTGGGCGAGGGCGTGCTCGCGGCGCTGCGCGGCGAGCGCCCGGCCGCGGTCGCGAACCCGGAGCTCTACGAGTGACGGCGGGCGCCGGCGGGGGTCCGCAACAGCGGAGGGTCTGACCCCAGATCGTTGCGCAACGACGGAGGGTCTGACCCCAGATCGTTGCGTCTCGAGGTCAGAGCAGCGGGCGGACGTCCTCCCAGCGGCCCGAGTCGGCGGAGCGCACCATCGCGTCGATCACCCGCGCGGCCGCCTCGATCTCGCGCACGCCCGGCTCGCGCTGCACGCCGTCGGCGATCGACTCGAGGAAGAGGTGCGCCTCGATCACCTTCAGGTCGTCGTAGCCCATCGGAATCCCCTGGCCGGGCTGGAAGCGGACGAACTCGGGATGCGACGGCCCCGTCAGCACGCGCGCGTACCCGTGGTCGCCCGTTGCCAGCGGCCCGTAGACCTGAAGCTCGTTCATGCGCTCGAAGTCCCACGCGACGGCGCCCTCGGTGCCGTTCACCTCGAAGACGTAGCGCGCCTCGGCGCCGACGATGACGCGGCTGACCTCGATCGTCCCCTTGACCCCGCTTGCGAACTCGACGAGCGCCGCGGCCCAGTCCTCGTTCTCGACGTCGCCGAGCTCTGCGCCCTCCGGGGCGACGCTGAAGTGTGTCCCCTCCCCCGGCGCGAGCCTCGGCCGCCGCGGGATCAGGATCGAGGTCGCCGCCGAGACGCGCGCGATCGGGCCGAGCAGGCACTGCGCGAGGTCGACGGCGTGCGAGCCGAGGTCGGCGAGGATGCCGAGACCGGCGAGGTCGCGGCGGAAGCGCCACGTCAGCGCCCCCTGCGGGTTCGAGGAGTAGCTGGCGACGAACTGCATGCGGAAGTGCGTGACCTCGCCGAGCCCGCCCTGACGGATGAGCCGTCGCGCGTGCTGGACGGCGGGCGGGTGCCGGTAGTTGAGCCCGACGATCGTCCGGACCCCGGCCCGCTCGGCCGCAGCCGCGATCTCCGCCGTCTCCTGCGGGAAGCGCCCGAGCGGCTTCTCGCCCCAGAAGTGCTTTCCCGCCGCCGCCGCCGCGAGCGCCATCTCGCGGTGGAGCGCGTTCGGCGCGGTGATCGAGACCGCCTCGACCTCCGGGTCCTCGATCACCTCGCGCCAGCGCGTCGTCCAGCGCGCGTAGCCGAGCTCGTCGGCCGCCTGCCGCGCCCGCGACTCGACCTCGTCGGCCGCGGCGACGAGACGGGCGCGGCCCTCGCCTTCCGGATAGTGGTAGGGCACGCGCAGGTAGGAGGCCGAGTGGAGCCGGCCCATCCAGCCGACTCCGAGCAGCCCGATCCCGATCTCACGCGGCGTCGTCGCCCACCTCCTCGATCCGCACCGGCCTGCCCTCGGCCCGGGAGCGGTCGCACGCGACGGCGACCCGCAGCGCGTGCATGGCCTCGACGCCGGGGGTGAGGCTCGTCCGGCCCCCGCCCGCGAACTCGAGGAAGGCGCGGAGCTCGGCGTCGAACGCCGCCGCGAAGCGGTCGAGAAAGCCGTCCCACGGGCGCGACCCGAGCGGCGCCCCGGCCTCGCCGAGCGGCCGCAGCGGCGTCCGCTCGCCGAGGCCGACCGCAACGGAGTCCTCGGAGCCGAGCAGCTCGACGCGGAAGTCGTAGCCGCGGGGATCGTGGCGCGAGCCGGTCACCACGACGGGCAGCCCGTCGGCCATCGTCAGCAGCACCGCCGCCGTGTCGACGTCGCCGTGGCGCGCGAAGCGCTCCCACCGGCGCACGGCGCCCACTGCGTACACGCGCTCGACCTCCTGCCCCGTCAGCCAGCGGGCGGCGTCGAAGTCGTGGACGTGCAGGTCGCGGAAGATGCCCCCGCTTCCGGGAATGAAGTGCTCCGGCGAGGGCTCGTGGTCGTACGCGCACATGCGCACGCAGTAGAGCGTCCCGAGCTCCCCCTCCGCGACGAGCCGCCGCGCCTCGGCGAAGGCCGGGTCGAAGCGCCGCTGGAACGACACCTGGAGCAGGTCGCCGCCGGCCTCGAGCGCCTCGCGGGTCTCGAGCGGCGTCGGCGCGATCGGCTTCTCGCAGAGCATCGGGAGCCCGCGCTCGGCGCAGGCGCGGATCTGCCACGGGTGGTCCGGCGTCGCCGACGAGATCACGACCGCGTCCGGGCCGGCGTCGAGCGCGCGCTCGACGGTGCGCTCGCGGACGCTCCCGACGAGCACCTCCTCGACCTCCGGATGGGCCCGCAGCCAGCCGGCGCGGTACGCGCCCATCCGGCCCGTCCCGAGCACGGCGATCCTCACAGCTCGTCCAGCCGCACGGCGCGGCCCTCCTGCGCCGAGCGCAGCGCCGCCGCGGCGGCGGCGAGCGCCTGCCGCCCGTCGCGCGCGGTGACGGCCACCGGCGCGCCGTCGAGCGCGTCCGCGAAGGCCTCGAGCTCGCGCACGAACGCCGGCGCGTAGCGCTCGAGGAAGAAGTGGGGCAGCGCCGGCTCGTGGAGGCCGGCCTCGTCCGCGACGAGCGCGGTGTGCCGCACCTCGTTCCGCGCCTGCGCCATGCCCGCCGTCCCGTGCACCTCGAGCCGCTGGTCGTAGCCGTAGCTCGAGCGCCAGCAGTTGTCGATCACGCCGAGCGCGCCCGTGTCGAGGACGACCAACGTGACCGCGGTGTCCGCGAGCCCGAGCTCGCGCGCGTCGTCGGAGACGAGCGACGCCGCCCGCGCGCTCACCTCGACGATCTCGGCGCCGGTGACGAAACGGACGAGGTCGAGATCGTGCGAGGTCGTGTCGACGAAGAGGCCCGGCGTCTGCTCCAGGTAGTCGCGCGAGGGCGGCTCCGGGTCACGCGCGGTGACACGCACGATCACCGGCTCGCCGACGCGGCCCGAGGCGACGGCCTCGCGCACCGCGGCGAAGCTCCGGTCGAAGCGGCGGTTGTAGCCGACCTGGAGCACGATCCCAGCCGCCTCCGCCGCCTCGACCGCACGGTCGGCGGCCGCGACCTCCGCCGCGATCGGCTTCTCGCAGAAGACGTGCTTGCCCGCCCGGGCCGCCGCGACGATCTGCTCCGGATGGAGCCGCGAGGGCGAGCAGACGAGCAGGGCCTCGACGTCGTCGCGGGCGAGCAGCTCGCGCCAGTCCTCCGTCGCCTCGCAGCCGAGCTCGGACGCGAGGGCGGCGGCAGCGCCCGGCGCCGGGTCGGCGACCGCGACGAGCCGGAGCAGCGGAACGCGCGCCGCCGCGTTCTCGGCGTGCAGCCGGGCGATCCGGCCCGCGCCAACGAGGGCGACGCGGTGCTCAGCCACGGCGACCGATCCTAGTGGGTGTAGCCTGTCGGAGAGGCATCGCGATGGCAACGAAGGCACCCGCCCGCTTCAAGAGCCCGTTGCACGAGATGGTCTCGACCACCCCGACCGACTTCTGGAACGACTCCTCCTCGGTCGAGGAGCTGACGTACGCGATCGAGCACGGCGCCGTCGGCGCCACGTCGAACCCGACGATCGTCGGCGAGGTGCTCGCGAAGGAGCTCCACCTCTGGCGCGACCGGATCGGCGAGCTGATCGAGGGCAACCCGACCTGGGGCGAGGAGGAGGTCATGTGGGCGCTCTTCCAGGAGATCGCCGTGCGCGGCGCGGAGCTGCTGCTGCCGGTGTTCGAGCGCGAGCACGGCCTCAAGGGGCGGCTCTCGATCCAGACCGATCCCCGGCTCTACCGCAACCCCGCCGCGATCGTGGAGCAGGCGCGGCGCTTCGCGGCCCTCGCGCCGAACATGCAGGTGAAGATCCCGGCGACGAGCGCCGGCATCCGGGCGGTCGAGGAGGCGACTGCCGCCGGCGTGAACGTCAACGCGACCGTCTCGTTCACGGTGGCGCAGGCGATCGCGGTCGCGGAGGCGGTCGAGCGCGGCCTGCGCCGCCGCGAGGAGGCGGGCGAGGACGTCTCGACGATGCGGCCCGTCTCGACGATGATGGTCGGCCGCCTCGACGACTGGCTCGAGGTCGCCGCCGCGCGCGACCGGGTCCTGCTCACGCCCGGCAGCGTCAACTGGGCGGGCGTGGCGTGCTTCAAGCGCGCCTACCCGATCTTCCGCGAGCGCGGCTACCGGACGCGGCTGCTCGCCGCCGCCTACCGCCACCACCTGCACTGGTCGCAGCTCGTCGGCGGCGACGTGGTGCTCACGATCCCGTCGAAGTGGCAGCGCCTCTTCAACGCGTCCGGCCTCGAGGTGCGGCCGCGGATGGACGACCCCGTGCCCGAGGAGGTCGTCGACGAGCTCACCCGCCTGCTCCCCGACTTCCGCCGCGCCTACGAGCCCGACGGGCTCTCGGTCGCCGAGTTCGACACGTTCGGCCCCACCGTGCGGACGCTGCGGTCGTTCATCGCGTCGTACCACGACCTCTGCGCGGCCGTCCGGGATTTCATGCTGCCCAATCCGGACCTCGGCTAGAGGGCCCGGACGGCCGGGCACTGGCGCAGGCGGCACGCAACGCCCTGGGGTCGACGCTCCGTCGACGCGGCACCGGGAACCGGCGCCCTTCCCGTCGCCGAGCCCGGCGTCGCCGCGCCGGAGCTACGGCCCGGTGATGCCGCAGTGGGCGTGCTGGAAGGCGATCAGCTTGCGCGAGTCCGTCGCCGTGAACGTGCCTCCCGGCGTCGCCAGGTTGTACCCGTTCGCCTTCGCCCTCGCGAGCCACGCCACCTCGTGCTGCGTCGCCGCCTTGATCGACGGCGGCGCGGCGGCGACGAGCCGGTCGCCGTAGCCTTGCCCAGCGGCGATCACCGCCCTGAAGATCTGCGGCGTCAGCCTTCCGTAGTGCTTGTTCTTCATGTAGCCGGCCGCCGTGTTGATCTTGATCACGAGGGCGCACCAGCTGGCGGTGTCGCGCCTCGACGCTGGCCCGGCGGGCGCGCCCCCGGCGAGGGGCGCGGCGGCCCCGGCAGCGGCGAGCGCGGCGAGCAGGAGCCGGATCGACGACGAAGTCTGCATTTCGCCTCTCCTTCGCGGAGGATGTCCTCCGGGAACGCTACGGCTCCGTCCGGCGCCGCGCAACCGAGGGGCCTGCCGGCGGCGGACCAGCGCGGTCCGCAACACCCCGGGGTCAGACCCCGAGACGTTGCGTCGCGCGGCGGACGAGCGCGGTCCGCAACACCCCGGGGTCTGACCCCGAAACGTTGCGTCGCGCGGCGGGAAGCCGGAGCCTGGCCGGGGGGCGGTCGCGGGCGAGGCGTGGACTACCATCTGGCGCGGCCGACCATGGCGCGCTACGTCCACGGCTACGCGACCCCCGAGCAGGAGCGGCTGGTCGCGCAGGCCGAGCACTGGCGTGAGCTCATCCGCGACGGCGCCCCCCTCGCGCCGGGGACGCGCCTGCTCGAGGTCGGCTGCGGGGTCGGCGCGGTGCTGGCCGTGCTCGGCCGGGAGTACCCCGGCGTCCGCCTCTCCGGCGTCGACATCGAGCAGCGGCAGCTCGACTTCGCGCGCGGGCACCTCGCGCGCGCAGGCGTCGAGGCGACTCTGACGCGCGCCGACGCGCTCGCGCTCCCGTTCGCCGACGAGTCGTTCGACCACGTCTGGATGATGTGGTTCCTCGAGCACGTGCCCGACCCGCCGGCGGCGCTGCGCGAGGCCCGGCGGGTGCTCGTGCCGGGCGGCGCGATCACGGCGATCGAGGTCGACTACTCGACGTGCTTCGCCGAGCCGTCGACGCCGGCCTTCGAGGCGCTCGTCCGCGCGATGGTGCGGGGGATGGCCGCGGGCGGGTGGAGCGACGCGGGGACGCGGCTCCCCGGCTGGCTCCGCGAGACCGGCTTCCGCGAGGTCGACGAGGGCGAGCGCCCGCTCTCGTTCGAGGGCGGGGAGCTCGCCCGCCAGGCGCCCTACGCGGCCGGCGTGCTGGAGAGCGCCCTGCCCGCGCTCGCGGAGCTCCCCGGCGTGCGCGAGGCCGAGCTGCGCGAGGGGCTCGCCGACCTGCGCGCCCTCCCCGGCATCCCGGGCGCCCGGCTCGGCTGGGTCGTGCACAGGTCGACCGCCGTCCGCTGACTCCGCCGCGGTCAGCCGAGCCCCTCCTGCCGCTCGACCCGCATCCCGTCGCGCACCCAGGTCATGCACGCGCGGGTGTTGGGGACGCCGTCGACGACGACGAGGCAGTCGAAGCAGACGCCCATCCCGCAGAAGACGCCGCGCGGCTCGCCCTTCGCCGTCCTCCGCGTGGCGGCCTCGCCCAGCGCGAGCAGCACGGCGGCGACGGTCTCGCCCTCGTACGCCTCGACCGGCCGGCCGTCGAGCAGGAGCTCGACGCGCGGGCCGCGCTCGAGCTCAGGCGGGAGCGGCAGCCGCGACATGCGGCATCACCTCCCGCGCGAAGCGCTCGAGCGAGCGGTTCGCGAGCTCGATCGGGAGGCCCGGCGGGCGGGCCCAGAAGAAGAGCCGGTCGCAGCGGAGCCGGCCGGCGATCGCGCGGATCCCCGCGGCGACCTCCTCCGGCGAGCCGACGAGGTAGCGCTCCCGCGGCAGCTCGTCCGCCGACGCGAGCGTCGACGCTCCGCCCCACTCCCGGTAGCGGTTTCGCTGGTAGAGGAGGTGCTCCGCGACCTCCTCCCACTCGCCGACCCAGACGGTCGGGTTCGTCGCGACCGCGCGGCCGCCGAGCGAGCGGTAGAGCTCGACGACCTCGGGCTCGACCCACGCGTCCGGCATGAAGCCGCAGCCGAGCGCCGCCGCGCGCCGCGCCGCCGCCGCGGTCGTCCCGCCGAGCCAGAGCGGCGGCTCCGGCTCCTGCAGGGGCGGCGGGGTCACCGTCCCGTCCGCCCACGCCCGCCGCGCCTCCCGCACGAGCTCCTCCGTCCGCCGCGCCCGCTCCTTCCGCGGCACGCCGAGCAGCTCGAACTCGCGCTCGCGGTAGCCGAGCCCGAGCCCGAGCTCGAGCCGCCCGCCGGAGAGCTGGTCGACGACGGCCGCGTCCTCCGCGAAGCGCAGCGGGTGCTGGAACGGCGCGAGCAGCACCGCTGACCCGAGCCGGAGCGTCCGCGTGCGCTCCGCGATCGCCGCCAGCATCGGGAACACGGACGGGAGGTAGCCCTCGTCGGTGACATGGTGCTCCGACACCCATGCCGACTCGAACCCGAGCTCCTCCGCGTAGACGATCTGGTCGAGGTTCTCGCGGTAGAGCTGGGCGTAGGGCCGGCGCCACCGCGGCGGGTTGCGGAAGTCGTGCCAGATCCCGAACTTCACCGGACGTACGTCGCGCCGTTGACGTCGAGCGTCGCGCCGGTGAGGTGGCGGACGCGTCCGCTCGCGAGGAAGACGACGAGCTCGGCGACCTCCTCCGGCGGCACCCACTCTCCCATCGCGAGCGACGCGGTCACCGCCTCCTCGCCGCCGACGCGAGCGGCCGCCTGCTCGGAGAGCCGCGTGCGGACGACGCCCGGGGCGACGACGTAGGCGAGCACCCCGGCCTTGCCGTAGTGCCGCGCGACGGTCTGCGTGAGCGTCTTCAGCGCCGCCTTCGACGCGGCGTAGGCGACGAGCGCGGACGTCCCCGGCGCGCGCTGCGCCACCCAGGACGAGAGCGAGACGACCACGCCGCCGCCGTGCTCGACGAAGTGCCGGACCGCGGCGCGTGTCAGGTCGGCGGCCGCGAGCGCGTTGATCTGCAGCGCGCGCTCCCAGCCCCGCCGCCACTCCTCCTCGGACCCGTCGAAGGGCGTCTCCTCCATCACCGCCGCGTTGTTCACGAGCACGTCGACGCGGCCGCGCCAGCGGACGGCCTCCGCCCACAGCCCCGCGGCCGCCGCGGGGTCGGCGAGGTCGGCGCCGGCCACGAGCCGCCGCTCCTCCGGGATCCCCGCCGTCGCCGCGCGGGCTCCGGCCTCGTCCGAGCCGTAGTGCGCGACGACGGCCGCGCCGGCGGCGCCGAGCGCGCGCACGGTGGCCGCGCCGATCCCCTTCGACGCGCCCGTGACGAGGACGACCCTGCCGTTCAGCTCCCCACCGGGACGCCGGCCCGCTTGCGCCGGTAGGCCCGCCACGTCGTCGCCCACGTGCCGGGGTCGTCGAGCGAGACGTCCGCGAGCTTGTGCACGACCTGGTTGTGCGGCGCCGAGCGCACGAGCTCCGGGTCCTCGTAGGCCTCGCGGCAGACCTGCGCGAGCACGTCGATCCAGTAGTCGACGTCCTCCTTCGACCACATCTCGCCCGCCTCCGGGGTGATCGGCTCGGGCACGATCCACGGCTCGTGCGAGAGCCAGGGAGCGTCGACGCCGTAGTCGGCCATCCGGTTCTGCACGTCGAGGACGCCCACCCCGGTCTCCTCCAGCAGCGTGCCGAGGCTGTAGCGCGTCATCTCGAGCCGCGGCACGCGAAGCTGCGGGTGCGAGCGCGTGACGCCGCGGATCTCGAGCAGCCGCTTCTCCATGTAGTTGTTCGCGAGCACCGAGAGGTCGGCCGCCTTGCGGATCCCCTCGGCGCCCATCGCCCGCGCCCAGCCGTAGGCCTTGACGAGCTGGGGGACGTTGCCCCAGAACTCCCGCACCTTGCCGATCGAGTCGGGCCGGTCGGAGTCGAGCCGGTAGCGGTCGCCCTCGCGGACGACGACCGGCACGGGCAGGAAGCGCTCGAGCTCGGCCGTGCAGCCGAACGCGCCGACCGCGGGGCCGCCGCCGCCCTTGGCGACGCCGAACGTCTTGTGGAGCATGTACATGCAGGCGTCGAAGCCGAGGTCGCGCGCGCGGATCCGACCCATCACGCCGTTGAAGTTGGCGTGGTCGTAGAAGCAGAGGCCGCCGGCCTCGTGGACGATCCGCACCCACTCGTCGATCTGCGGGTTGTAGATGCCCATGTCGTCCGGGTTGTTCACCATCAGCGCGGCGGTGCGGTCGGAGACGGCCGCCTCGAGCGCGTCGAGCGGCGCGTAGCCCTCGTCCCCGAGCATCAGCGTCACGACCTTGAAGCCCGCGGCCGCGGCGGTCGCCGCGTTGCAGGGATGGGCCTGGATCGTCGTGATCACCTCGTCGCGGCGGCCGAGCTCGCCCCGCGCGGCGTGGTAGGCGCGGGCGATGCACGCGAACGTGTACGAGGCGTGAGCCCCGCCGCCCGCCTGGAACACGAACCGGTCCATGCCCGAGAGCGCCCGCAGGATCTCGTCGAGCCCGTGGACGAGGCCGAGGACGCCCTGCAGCGTCTCCTCGTCCTGGCAGGGATGGAGCTCCGCGAGCTCCGGCCGCGCCGCGAGCTCCTCGCCGAGGCGCGGGTTGTACTTCATCGTGCAGGTGCCGAAGAGGCTGATCCCCATCATCCCGAGCGTCTCCTGCGAGAGGTGCAGGTAGTGGCGCAGCACCTCGGGCTCCGAGAGCTCCGGCAGGGCCGGCGGCGCCGCCCGGCGGGCGCCCGCCGGGAGGAGCGAGGCCGCGTCGCCGACCCGCTCGCGCACCTCCGGCTCCGCCTCCGGGAAGACGATGCCGCGGCGGCCCTCGCGGCCGAGCTCCAGCACGAGCGGCTCGTCCCAGACCGCGGCGTGGTAGCGGCGCAGACCCGTCATCCGCGCATCACCTCCTCGAGCGCGGACGCGAGCCGGTCGAGGTCGGCCTTCGCGTGCACCTCCGTCACGCACCAGAGCGAGCTCCGCCCGAGCTCCGGCAGCTCCTTGCCGCCGAAGATGCCGCGCTCGCGGAGGCCGCGGTTCACCTCGGCGACCGGCCGCTCGAGGTCGGCCACGAACTCCTTGAAGAAGCCGTCCTTCCAGCGGACGCTCACGCCCTCCACCTCGTCGAGCAGCGCGGCGGCGTAGCGGGCCCGCTGCACGATCAGCTCGCCGAGCTCGACGAAGCCCTGCGGGCCGAGCAGCGACATGTACGCCGCGGCGGCGACCGCCCACAGGTACGTCGAGTTCCCCGTCCAGTCGTTTCCCTCCTCGCGCGAGCCGTAGGAGGTCTGGTGGAAGAGCGCGATCCCGAAGCCGCGCTCGCCCGGGACGACGGTGTCGCAGATCGAGAGGTTGAGCGTGGGGTACTCGCGCGCGTAGCGCTCCTCGTCGCGCGAGGCGATGAACCCCCCGACGCCGCCGCCGCAGCTCATGTGCACCCCGAGCGGCTGGATCGAGCCGACGGCGATGTCGGCGCCGTAGTCGCCGGGCGGCGCGAGCACGCCGAGCGAGATCGGGTCGACGCCCGCGATCGCCTCGGCGCCCGCCTCGTGTGCGAGCTCGACGATCTCCGCGGCCTCCGCCTCGATCGTGCCGAGGTACGAGGGCGTCTCGAAGTAGACGGCGCAGACGCGGTCGGAGAGCTTCGCGCGCAGGTCGCCGAGGTCGAGCCTCCCGGTGGCCGGGTCGAGCTCGACGCGGCCGACGTCGAGGTGCGCGTCGAGCTCGCCGCGGCCGCAGTAGCTCTCGATCACGGCCATCCGCTCCGGGTCGACGAAGCGGGGCACGAGCACCTCGCGGCGGCCGTTCAGCCGCGCCGCCATCCGGATCGCGTGCCCGGCCGCGCAGCCCCAGCTGTAGACCGGAAGGCCGACGAAGTCGAGCGCGAGCAGCTCGCCGAGCTGGCTCGCGAACTCGAACCACGCCTGGTTGCGGCCGTAGTCCGACGACGGCGTCCCCCACACCGGGGTCAGGAACTCGCTGCGCCTGACGACCTCGTCGCAGACGGCGGGGACGTGGTGCTGCCAGCAGCCGGCGCCGAGGAAGCTCAGGTTCCGCTCGCAGCTCTCGTTCCGCGCGAGCGCCTCGCGCAGGTGGCGCGAGAGCTCGACCTCCGAGGTGAGCGGGGGCGGGAGCTCGAGCGGCGCGCGCAGCCGGTGCGACTCCGGGATCTGCGCGAAGAGCTCCTCGACGGTGGCGGCGCCGACGGCCTCGAGCATCTCCTCCTCGATCGCGGGCACCGAGTTGGCCATCCACGGATGCGCGGTTCGCATGCCTCCCTCCTAGGTCGTTACCTCGAGCACGAGCGTCCGCCCGGGCGCGACGCGGACGCGGCGGAAGCCGGCGAGCTCGGCGTCGAGCTCCGGGTCGCCGGTGTCGACGCGGAGCGCGGGCGGGTCGAGCGCCAGCACCTTGTCGAGCGACGCGACGATCTCGATCCGGTCGGTCCCGACGCGCCGGATCACCTCCGGGCTGAGCTGCTGGTTCCCGCGCCCGAACACGTAGCCCTGGCCGCCGACGACGCCCACGACGATCCGGGCGGCGCGCCCGTCGAGGAGCTCGAGGAGCTGCGCCTCGTTCAGGTCGCGGCCGACGAGGCGCCCGCGCTCGACGGCGTCCACGCCGAGCAGCGTGCCCTCGACGCCGAGGTGGGCGAGGATCCGCTGCGTCGTCGTGCCGGGGCCGACGAGCGTGAGGCGGTCGCTCTCCTCCGCGACCCGGCGGCAGAGCGCGTCGAGGCCGGCGTCGGCGGGGCGCGAGGCGGCCTTGGGGTGCTGGACGCGGGCGCGGTCGACGGGGACGCGGGCGACGCCGTGGAGCCGGGCCGACATCCGCCCCGCCCTGAGCGCCTCCTCGTCGACGTCCATCACCTCGACCTCCCGGAACCGCGGCGCCGCCGCGAGCTGCGCGGCGGCGAGGTCGCCGGCTGCCTCCGGGCTCGTCGCGAACACGGCCGAGTGCATCTTGACTCCGGTCGGGACGCCGAGGATGGGGACGCGCGTGCCGACGGCGTCGACGACGTCGCGCGCCGTGCCGTCGCCGCCCGCGAACAGGATCAGGTCGACCTCGCGGCGCTCGAGCTCGCCCGCGGCCGCGCGCGTGTCGTCGGCGCTCGTCTCGTCGCGGTCGCCGGCGGCGAGGAGCTCGGTGCGGAAGCCGCGCGCCCGCGCGACGTCGCCCCCCATCGCGCGCGCCGCGGCCACGATCGCGACGTCGTCGCGGCGGCGCTCGAGCCGGGCGAGCGCGCGGTCGGCGCGCCCGGGCGCGACCGGCCGGGCGCCGAGCTCGCGCGCCCGGCGGACGGTCTCCGCCCCGTCGGTGCCCTTGAGCCCGACCCGGCCGCCCATCCCCGCCACGGGGTTCACGATCAGGCCCAGCCGGATCACGCGAGCTCGGCCGCGACCTCGTCGACCGCGCGGCGCGCGATCGCGACCATCCGGTCGAGCTCGGCCTCGGTCACGACGAACGGCGGCGAGAACGCGATCGTGTCGGACAGCGGGAGCGCGCGCGTGATCAGCCCGAGCTCGAGGCAGCGCCGGTACACGCGCGGGCCCACGCGCAGCGACGGGTCGAAGGCGACCGGCGGGCTCTTCTCCGCGACGAGCTCGACCGCCGCGATCAGGCCCATGCCGCGCACCTCGGCGACGAGCGGGTGGTCGTCGAACGCCTCGTGCAGCCGCGCGTGCAGGCGCTCGCCGAGCGCGGCCGCCCGCTCGACGAGCCCCTCCCGCTCGAGCACGCCGAGGTTCGCGAGGGCGGCGGCCGCGGCCAGCGGGTGGGCGGTGTAGGTGTAGCCGTGCCCGAACGGGCCGAGCTGCCCGGACCCCTCGACGAGCACGCTCCACACGCGCTCGGAGACGAGGCAGCCCGAGAGCGGGACGTACGCGGAGGTGATCCCCTTCGCGACGGTCACGAGGTCGGGCTCGATCGCGAAGGCCTCGGCGCCGAACCAGCGGCCGAGCCGGCCGAAGCCGGTGATCACCTCGTCGGCGACGAGCAGCACGTCGTACGCGCGCAGCACCTCCTGGACTCGCTCCCAGTACGTGCGCGGCGGGACGATCACCCCGCCCGCGCCCTGCAGCGGCTCGCCGATGAACGCGGCGACGGTCTCGGGCCCCTCCGCGACGATCAGCCGCTCGAGGTCGTCCGCGAGCTTCTGCGCGAACGCCTCGTCGCTCATGCCCGGCTCCGCCTCCCAGAGTCGGTACGGCGCGGTCGTGTGGCGGACCATCGGCAGCGGCAGGTCGAAGCCGGCGTGGAGGCTGTCGAGCCCGGTGAGGCTGGCCGACATCACGGTCACGCCGTGGTAGCCGCGCCGCCGCGCGACGATCTTCTTCTTCTTCGGGCGGCCGAGGACGTTGTTGTAGTACCAGACGAGCTTCACCTGCGTGTCGTTCGCGTCCGAGCCGCTCGAGCCGAAGAAGACCTTCGACATCGGCACCGGGTAGAGCTCGAGCACGCGCTCGGCGAGCTGGGCGGGCAGGTCGGTCGCCATCGACGAGAACGCGTGGTAGTAGCCGAGCCGCAGCGCCTCCTCGCGCAGCGCCTCCGCGATCTCCGCGCGGCCGTAGCCGACGTTCACGCACCAGAGGCCGGCCATCGCGTCGAGGTAGGAGCGGCCCTGGGAGTCGCGCACCGTCACCCCCTCGCCCTCGACGATCACGGGCGCGTCCGACCGGGCGTGGTCGGCGAGCTGGGTGAAGGGGTGGAAGACGAAACGCCGGTCGAGGTCCTCGACCCCGGCCGGCCGCGTCGTGGGCGACGTGCTGTGCATCCTGGCCTCGACCTCCCTCCGTGCGCATTGCGATAGTCCGCGCGGTGTGCGAACCTTCGCACACTACCCGGCGGCCGTCCACGTGTGCGGGCGCCGGGAGCGGGAGCCAGGTGAAGATACGGCGCATCGACGTCCACGCGGTGCGGTACCGCCACGCCGGCGGGCCGTTCGCGATGTCGGGCGGCCGCGTCTCGACCGAGCAGGAGAGCACCGTCGTCCGCGTCGAGACCGACGACGGCGCGGTCGGCTTCGGCGAGGCGTGCGTGATCAGCCCGGACTACGCGCCCGGCTACGCGCCGAGCACGCGGGCCGCGCTCGGCCTGCTCGCGCCCGCGCTCCTCGGGGCCGACCCGCGCGCGCCCGAGCTCGTCCAGGCCCGACTGGACGCGGCGGCGAAGGGCTACGGCGAGGCGAAGTCGGCGCTGGACATGGCCTGCTGGGACCTGTTCGGCCGCGCGACGGGCCTGCGGGTGAGCGACCTGCTCGGCGGCACGCACCAGGAGGAGCTCCCCCTCTACACGGGCGTCGGGATCGCGGCGCCCGAGGAGATGCGGCGCCGCTGCGAGGAGCTCCTCGCCGCGGGCTACCGCCAGGTGCAGGTGAAGGTCGGCACCGGCTGGCGCGAGGACGTCGAGCGGATCCGCGCCTGCGCCGACGCGCTCGCCGGGGCCGACCGGGTGATCGTGGACGCGAACGGCTGGTGGACGCAGGCCGACGCGCGGCGCGTCGTCGCCGCCGTGGACGGCCTCGACCTGCTCGTCGAGCAGCCGTGCGCGACGATCGAGGAGTGCGCCGAGGTGCGGCGGGCCTCGCGCCGGCCGTTCGTCCTCGACGAGAGCCTGACCGAGCTCGGCGACATCGTCCGCGCGCGCGCCGCGGGCGCGGCCGACGCCGTCCGCCTCAAGCTGACGCGCTTCGGCGGGATCACGCCGGTACGCCGGGCGCGCGACCTCGCGGTCGCGTTCGGCCTCCCGCTCACGATCGAGGACTCGGGCGGCGGCGACGTCGTGACCGCGGCGACCGCGCACCTGGCCGCCTCGGTGCCGCCGAAGCTCCTGCTCGCCGGCTACCTGCCGAGCGAGATGGCCGCGGAGCGGATCGCCGCGGGCACCCCGAAGGCCGAGGACGGGCGGACGCGCCTCCCGGCGGGGCCCGGGCTCGGGATCGAGGTCGACGAGGGCGCGCTCGGGCCGCCGGTCGCGAGCTACGAGTGACCGAGCTCGCCGGCCGCCGCGCGACCTTCGTGCAGTCGCTCGACCGGGGCCTCGCCGTCGTGCGCGCCTTCGCGGGCACGGAGCCGCTGACGCCGAGCGAGGCGGCGGCCGCGACCGGGCTCACCCGCGCCGCCGCGCGGCGCTTCCTGCTCACGCTGGCCGAGCTCGGGTACGTCCGCGCGGACGCGCGCGCCTTCCGCCTCAGCCCGCGCGTGCTCGAGCTCGGCCGCGCCTACCTCTCGGGCCTCGCCCTTCCCGAAGCCGCCCTCCCCCACCTGCGCGCGCTCGTCGCCGACGTGCGCGAGTCGTCGTCGCTCGCGGTCCTCGACGGCGACGACGTCGTCTACGTCGCGCACGTGCCCTCCGGGCGCGTGCTCTCCGTGTCGGTCACGGTCGGGGGCCGCGACCCCGCCGCGGCCACCTCGCTCGGGCGCGCGCTCCTCGCCGCACGGCCCGACGAGGAGCTCGAGCGGCTCCTGGCGGGCCGGCGCCTGCGCCGCTTCACCCCCCGCACGATCGTCGACCCGGCGCGCCTCGCGGCCGAGCTCCGGCGGGTGCGACGGCAGGGCTACGCGCTCGTCGACCAGGAGCTCGAGGAGGGCCTGCGCGCGCTCGCGGTGCCGGTGCGCAACCGGCAGGGGAGCGTCGTCGCGGCCGCCAACCTCTCCCCCCACGCGAGCCGCTGGAGCGCCGAGGCCGTGCGCGCCCGGCTCCTCCCGCGCCTGCGCGAGGCGGTCGCGGGGATCGAGCGGGACCTGCGCGCGGCGCCGCCGAGGCCCCCGGCGGCGCGCCCCGGGCTCCCGCCCGGGAGGGAGGCGCGGAGCGGCGGGCGGCGGCCCGACTTCGTCCAGTCGCTCGAGCGCGGATTCGCCGTCATCCGCGCCTTCGAGGCCGCCGACGAGAGCCCGACGCTGAGCGAGATCGCCCTCGCGAGCGGCCTCACCCGCGCCGCCGCGCGCCGCTTCCTCCTCACGCTCGTCGAGCTCGGCTACGTGCGCGCCGAGGGCCGGTCGTTCCGCCTCAGCCCGCGCGTGCTCGAGCTCGGGCGCGCCTTCCTCTCGGGCCTCGGCCTGCCCGAGCTCGTGCTCCCGCACCTGCGCGAGCTCGTCGCCGACGTGCGCGAGTCGTCGTCGGTCGCCGTGCTCGACGGCGACGACATCGTCTACGTCGCGCACGTGCCTGCGCGCCGCGTGCTCACCGTGACGGTGGCGGTCGGCGCGCGCGACCCCGCCGCCGTCACCTCGCTCGGGCGCGTCCTGCTCGCGGCCAAGCCCCCCGGCGAGCTCGCCGCGGTGGTCGCGCGCGGCACGCTCGCGCGCTACACGTCGCGCACGATCGTCGACCCGGCCCGCCTCGCGGCCGAGCTCGAGCGAGTCCGCCGGCAGGGCTGGTCGCTCGTCGACCAGGAGTTCGAGGAGGGGCTGCGCGCGCTCTCGGCGCCGGTGCGGGACCGCGACGGCAACGTCGTCGCCGCGGCCAACGTCTCCGTCTACGCGAGCCGCTGGAGCGTCGAGGCGATCCGCGCCGAGCTGCTGCCGCGGCTCCTGCGCACCGTCTCGGCGATCGAGGACGACCTCGCCGCCGCCGGCCTCACGTCCCACGACCTCGCGCGTCCACGCCCGAGCCCCGTCTAGCCCGCGGCGGCGAGCGCGGACGCGCCGTCGAGCGACGCGACGAGCTCGTCGAGCTCGCGCATGACCGGGATCAGCTCGGCGAGCCGCCGGCGGCCCTCCTCGCCGAGCCGCGCGAAGGTGGTGAGGGGCGGCCGGACGTCGCCGACCGGGTGGCCGGCCGCCGCCGCGAGCGCCTTCGAGTAGCACTGGTGGCCGTAGGTCGGATGGCCCTCCGCGATGACGTGGTCGATCCGGTTGATCAGGCGCTGCACGCGCTTCGCGTCCTCGATCCGTCCCTCCACGAGGTAGTCCCAGATCCGGTGCGACGCGCGCGGGATGTAGTTGCCGTACGGGTTCACGTAGCCGACGGCGCCGAGCAGGAACGACTCGACGATCCGCTCCCCCGCGAAGACGTTCATCACGCCCTCGGTCTCCTCGATCACGTCGTGGACGCGCGCGACGTCGAGGCTCGCCTCCTTGATGTAGCGGATGTTCTCGAAGGCGCGCGTGAGCCTGCCGACGAGCTTCGCCGACATGTCGACGTTCGAGGTGACGGGGTTGTTGTAGAGCATGATCGGGAGCGAGACCGCGTCGCAGATCGCGCGGTAGTACTCGAAGATCTCGTCCTCGGTCGGGGTGAAGTAGTACGGCGGCAGGATCATCAGCCCGTCCGCGCCGAGCTCCTCGGCCTCGCGGCTGTAGCGCACCGCGTTCGGCGTGTGCGCGTTCATCGTCCCGACGAGCACGGGAATGCGCCCGGCGACGTGCTTCACGGCCGTCTCGACGAGCGCCGTCCGCTCGTCGTCGCTCACGCACAGGAACTCGCCGGTCGTCCCGAGCACGATCACGCCCGGCACCCCGACCTCGAGCTGCCAGTCGAGGAAGCTCTTCCACGCCTCGAGGTCGACGGCCGAGCCGTCCTCGGTGAACGGCGTGATCGTGACCGTGTAGCTGCCCCTGAACGGCTCCGACATCGGTGCTCCTTCCGGACGACTGCGCGCCCTGCGAACGATAATGCCGGGCGGTGAGGCCCGGCAAATGAAGACCGACGTCCTCGTCGTCGGCGGCGGCGTCACCGGCTGCGCGGCCGCCTACTTCCTGGCGAAGGCGGGCGTCGAGGTCGTGCTCGCCGAGCGCCACGACCTGAACACCCAGGCCTCCGGCCGGAACGCCGGCGGCCTCCACGGCCAGATCCAGCACGAGCCCTTCCTCGAGCTCGGCGAGGCGTGGGCGCGCGAGTTCGGCCCGTCGCTCGCGCTCATGCGCGACTCGATCCGGCTCTGGCAGGAGCTCGAGCGCGAGCTCGCGACCGACCTCGAGGTGAGCGTCTGCGGCGGCCTCGTGGTCGCCGCAGACGAGCGGCAGCTCCGCGACCTCGAGCGCAAGGCGGCGATCGAGCGCGAGTTCGGCGGCGAGGTCGAGCTGCTCGGCCGCACGGAGCTCCGCCGCGTCGCGCCCTACGTGTCGGAGCGGATGGCCGGCGGCCTCCTCTGCCCGCTCGAGGGCAAGGCGAACCCGCTCCTCGCGGCGCCGGCGCTCGCGCGCGCGGCCGCCGCGCGCGGAGCGCGGCTGCTCCTCCGGACCGAGGTGCTCGCGGCCGGGCCGGTGCGAGGCGGCTGGCGCGCCGAGACGAGCGCGGGGGCCGTCGAGTGCGGCCGCGTGGTCGCCTGCGCGGGCGCGGAGACCGGAGCGCTGGCCGCCCTCGCCGGCGCCGCGCTCGAGGTCGAGTCGCACCCGATCCAGGCCGCCGCGACCGAGGCGTTGCCTCCGCTCGTCGCGCACCTCGTCTACTTCGCGGGCGGGCGGCTGACGCTGAAGCAGGCCCGGCAGGGCGCCCTGCTCGTCGGCGGCGGCTGGCCCGCGCGCCGCGACAGGCGGACCGGCCGGCTCGCGGTCGAGCTCGCCGGCCTCGCGGAGAACCTCCGGCAGGCGGTCGAGGTCGTCCCGGCGGCGGGCGGCGCGTCGCTGCTGCGCACCTGGACCGGCGTCTGCCCGGGCCTGCCCGACCAGCGCCCGGCGATCGGAGAGGTCGCGCCCGGCTTCCTCGTCTCGCTCTTCCCCTTCCTCGGCTTCACCTGCGGCCCGCTCATGGGCCTGCTCGCGGCGAGGCTCGCGCTCGGCGAGGAGCCGGGCTACGACCTGCGCCCGTTCACGCCGGAGCGCCTCGCCCGCCCGGCGCCGCCGCCGCGGCCGCGAGCGCGACCGGCAGCGGCTTGAACGGCGGCGCCGGCGCGAACCACGCCTCCTCGTCGAGCGGCCGCCCGCTCCGCCGGGCCGAGAGCTCGGCCAGCACGCCCGCGCAGTAGCGGCCCTGGCAGCGCCCCATCCCGGCGCGCGTGAGGCGCTTGACGGCGCCGATCGCCAAGGCGCCCTCGTCGAGCGCCGCCTCGACCGCCGCGAGCGGCACCTCCTCGCAGCGGCACACGAGCGTGCCCGGCTCGGCGAGCTGGTCGAGGAGGCGCGGCGCCGCGTAGAGCTCGAGGAGCGCGCGCTGGAAGCGGCGCGCGCGCGCCGCGGCGCGCGCGGCGCGGCGCTCGCCCGCCGGGCGCGGCGCCGCGAGGCCGAGGCTGCGCGCGGCGTCGAGCCCGGCGAGCGTCCCCGCGGCCTCGGCGAGCCGCGCCCCGCCCGTCCGGGCGCCGTCGCCGACCACCCAGACGCCGTCGACGGCCGTGCGGCCGCGCGCGTCCGTCACGGCCGCGAGCTGGCCCAGCGCGGGGTCGAAGGCGTGCTCGACGCCGAGCGTGCGCGCGAGCTCGTTCGAGGGCAGGAAGCCGAAGCCGGCGCAGACGGCGTCCACCTCGAAGGCGCGCTCGCTGCCCGGGAGCGGCCTCCCGGCGCCGTCGACCCGCGCGACGACCGCCCGCTCGACGCGGCCGTCCCCCTCGGCCCGCACGACCGTGTGCCCGAAGCGGACGGGCACGCGCGCCCTCCGCAACCGGGCGAGGAGCTGCGCTCCCTCGAGCGCGAGCCCCGGCGCCGACGCCGCCATCCGCGCGAGTGCGCCGGCCCGCGCCGGGGTCGCGGCGCGCGCGAGCTCGCAGAGGGCGACGACGGTCGCGCCGGCGCGCGCGAGCTCGGCCGCGACCTGCGCGTTCAGCGGCCCGTTGCCGGCGACGAGCACGCGCCGGCCCGGCAGCACGCCGTAGGCGCGCAGGAGCGTCTGCGCCGCGCCGGTCGTGAAGAACCCCGGCAGCGTCCAGCCGGGCAGCGGCACGCCGCGCTCGTACGCGCCCGCCGCGAGGACGAGCCGCCGCGGCCGCAGCACGTAGCGGACGCCCGGCCCGAGGGCGTGCAGCTCGCCCGGCCCGGCCGCCGCCCACACCTGGACGCCGGCCAGGAGCGTCGCCCCGGCGCGCTCGGCGCGGGCGATCAGCGCGCGCCCGCGGCGGTACTGGCGGTCGAGCGCGCGCCCGTCCGCCTCGAACGCCTCGGAGGGCTGCTTGTAGTACTGGCCGCCGAGCTTCGGGCGCTCGTCCGCGACGACGACCCGCGCCCCGGCGGCGGCCGCGGCGGCGGCCGCGGCGAGCCCGGCGGGTCCGCCGCCGACGACGAGCACGTCCGGCTCGAGCCCGGCCGCCTCGAGCTCCGCGGGCGGCGGCGGGGGGAGCGCCCCGCTGCGGAGCGGCTCGACCGCCAGGCCGTCCCGGACCGGGGTCATGCAGGCGCGCGCCGGCGCGCCGTCGACGAGCAGGACGCACTCCTGGCAGACGCCCATGCCGCAGAAGACGCCGCGGGGCTCGCCCGCGCCCGTCCACCTGCAGGCGAGGACGCCCGCGGCGACGAGCGCGGCCGCGACCGAGTCGCCCGGGCTGCAGACGACCGGCCGGCCCTCGACGAGGAGCGTCGCGACGGCGCCGCTTCGGCGCAGACCTGGGGGCGTGACGCGCACGGCGCGATGATCGCACCCGCGGTTGTGCGCATTGCAAAGGTTCGCGCGTTCTGCGAACATCGAGGCACGTCGGGGCGGACGGCGCGGGCCTCCCCGGAGGCCCGCCCGACCGCCGTCGAGCACGCGACCGTGGAGGTGAGGATGTCTGAGCACGAGAGTGGGCCCGCCGTCGCGACCCCGGAGGCGAGGACGACCCGGGGCGGGCTCCTGAAGGCGGGCGGCATGGCCGTCCTCGGCACGGCCGGCGTGGCCGCGCTCGCGGGCGCGCCCGCAGCGGCCGCCGCGCCGAGCGCGGCCGCCGCGGACGAGTCGATCCTGGACAAGTGGCAGAAGGAGAAGAAGGCACGGCTCGGCGTCGACCTCAGCTTCCCGCCGCTCCAGTTCGTCGACCCGAAGACGAAGAAGCCCTCCGGCTACATCGTCGAGCTGACCGAGCTGATGATGAAGGACCTCGGCGTCACGCCCGAGTGGGTGCAGACGCCCTTCGCGCAGCTCTTCGCGGCGCTCGCCGCCGGGAAGTTCGACATGGTCGGGATCGCCGCCACGATCCTTCCGACACGGGCGCTCCAGGGCTGGTTCGCGGGCATCCCGGCGTTCTACGAGTCGAACGTCGTCGTCGTGAAGAAGAGCTCGAAGGCGCACTCGCTCTCCGACCTCGCGAAGGCGCGCTTCGCCGTCCTGCAGGGGAGCTCGCAGCAGGCGAGCGGCGCGGTGATCTTCCCGAAGGCGTCGTTCAAGGCGCTCGCGACCGAGTCGGACGCGGCGACGGAGGTGTCGGTCGGCCGGGCCGACGCCGCGATCTTCAGCGAGTTCTCGACCGGCTCGATCCTCCAGAACAACAAGAACCTGCGGACGCTCGGCGGGCCTCCGCTCTTCGTCGACGCCAACACGTACTTCATGCCGGAGGGCGACATCAAGCTCTGGCAGTGGGTGACGAACTGGATGCGCTACCAGTCGGCGCACCAGACGATGGCCGGGCTCTGGAAGAAGTGGGTCGTGCCGCCGTCGAAGAAGTTCCACCTCGCGACGTCGCTCGTCGGCACGAACGGCGTCCAGGTGCCCTTCCTCTCGTAGCGGGACGGAGGCCGGAGGCGCCGCGTCTCCGGCCTCCGCCCACATGCCGTCGTGATCGGTTACAACGCCAACTGGAACCCGGTCTTCCAGCACTGGCACGAGTTCCTGCTCGGCGCGTGGCTGGACGTCTGGGTGACGCTGATCTCGTTCGTGCTCGCGTGCCTCCTCGGCGTCGCGGTCGCGCTGCTCCGGCTCTCGGGGCTGCGCCTGCTCGCCTGGCCGGCGTTCGCGTACGTCCAGCTCGTCCGCGGCGTGCCGCTGCTCGTCTTCCTCTACTGGGTCTACTTCGGGCTCGCGATCGTCGCCGGGCTCGCCTTCTCCGGCGTCGAGGCGGCGATCGTCGCGCTCACGCTGACCGGGTCCGCGTACACCGCCGAGATCTTCCGCGCCGCCGTCTCGAGCGTCGACCGCGGCCATCCCGAGGCCGCGACCGCGCTCGGCTTCACGCGCCGGGCGACGTTCGTGCACGTCGTCTTCCCGCAGGCCCTCCGGATCGCGCTCCCGCCGCTCGGCAACACGCTCGTGGGCCTGCTCAAGGGCGCGACCCTGATCTCCGCGATCGGCGTCTCCGACATGGTCTTCCAGGCCCAGCAGATCAACCTCTCCTACTTCACGCCGTTCGAGCCGTTCACGGCGGTCGCGGTCCTCCTCGTCGCGCTCGTCGCCGTGGTCTCGCTCCTCCTGACCGGGCTCGAGCGCGCCCTCCGCCTGCCGTGAGCGCGCTCGCCCCCGGCCTCCTCGGCTACACCTTCCGCTGGTCGATCGTCCCGGAGGTGATGGGGGAGCTCGCCCACGGCGTCCGGATCACGCTCGAGCTCTCCGGGCTCAGCGTCGTCTTCGCGCTCGCCCTCGGCCTCCTCGTCGCGCTCGCCCGGGGCTCGCGGCTCGCGCCGCTCCGGATCGCCGCATACGTCTACATCCAGCTCTTCCGCGCGCTCTCGCTCTACATCTACGTCCTCTGGATCTACTTCGGCATCGCGGCCGCGGTCGGCGTCAACCTGAGCCCGCTCGAGGCGGGCGTGATCGCGCTCACCTTCCTCAACTCCGCCTACATGGCGGAGATCTACCGCTCGGCGCTCGGCGCGGTCGACCGCGGCCAGCACGAGGCCGCGTTCAGCCTCGGCTTCAGCCGCCCGCGCGCGTTCGCGACCGTGATCCTCCCGCAGGCGATCCGCGTCGCGGTGCCGAGCCTCGTCAACCAGTTCGTCGACATCGTCAAGGACTCGTCGATCGTCGCGATCGTCGGCACGAGCGACCTCATGGGCGTGACGACCCAGCTCGTCGGCTACTACCGCGCCCCCTTCGAGCTCTACACGGTGCTCGCGGGCTTCTATCTTTCGATCGTGCTCCTGATCTCGGCCGCCGCCGCCGTGCTCGAGCGCAGGCTGCAGAGGCACCTGCGGTGACCGCCGCGGCCGAGACGCGCGCGACGGCCGCGGCGGACGTCGTCCGCGCCGAGGGGATCAACAAGTGGTTCCACCGGGGCCACGCGCACGAGCTCCACGTGCTCCGGGACGTCGACCTGCGCGTCGCGAGGGGCGAGGTGCTCGTCGTGATCGGGCCGAGCGGCTCGGGCAAGAGCACGCTCCTGCGCTGCCTCAACTTCCTCGCCCCGCCCGACACGGGCTCGGTGACCTTCCTCGGCGAGACGCTCTCGCGCGAGAGCGTCCCCCGCTTCTCGGTCGGCGCTCGGCTCGACTACGAGCGCCGCCTGCGTCACTTCCGCACCCAGATCGGGATGGTCTTCCAGCACTTCAACCTCTTCCCGCACATGTGCGTGCTCGACAACGTCGCCGCGGCGCCGGTGCGGGTGCTCGGCCTGCCGAAGCGCGAGGCGCGCGAGCGCGCGCTCGCCGAGCTCGAGCGCGTCGGCATGGCCGGCAAGGCGCGGGCGTACCCGAGCCAGCTCTCCGGCGGTCAGAAGCAGCGTGTCGCGATCGCGCGCGCGCTCGCGATGCGACCGCAGCTCATGCTCTTCGACGAGGCGACCTCGGCGCTCGACCCGGAGCTGATCGGCGGCGTCCTCGACGAGATCCGCAAGCTCGCCGACGCCGGGATGACGATGATCGTCGTCACGCACGAGATGGGCTTCGCGCGCGAGGTCGGCGACCGGCTCGTCTTCATGGACGAGGGCCGCATCGTCGAGGAGGGGCCGGCGCGCGAGGTGCTCGCCGCGCCGAGGAGCGGGCGTACGCAGGAGTTCCTGCGCGCGATCCTCTGACGCGCTCGCCCGCGCGGCGGCGGTCAGTACACGTCGTCGCCCTCGCGGAACGCGGGGCCGTTGACGACGAGGTAGGTCATCTCGCCCTCGAAGGCGTACGGCGTGCCGCGCGGCACGACGACGGCGTCGCCGGCCGTCGCGGCGAAGGGCGGGGCTTCGCCGACCGTGAAGCGGGCCTCCCCGTCGAGCACGTAGTAGACGCGCGTGGAGCGGTCGGTGCGGAGGCGCCGGTGCCGGCCGGAGAGGCGCACCCACGTCAGGCTGAGGTCGGGGCCGTGCTCGGCCGCGCGGACGAGCGGCCGCATCGCGACGGCGTCGGCCGGGACGGCCACCTCCTCGACGTCCCCCGGCCGGACGAGCGGCTTCACGAGGGCTCCGGGCGCCGCTCGGCCTGCGCGAGCGGGAGGTCCCAGGGCACGTCGCTCCCGTTCGTGAGCTGCCGGCGCTCGGCGATCCGCCAGCCCGCGGGGGTGCGGACGAGGCGGTCGTGGTACTGCGCGTAGAGCGTCTGCGTCGCGCCGTCCGGGCGCTGGTGCCAGGCGAGGACGTAGCTGACGCTGCGGGCCGCGTCGTCGCCCTCGAACTCGACCTCGACGTTCGAGAGGTGGTGCGAGGTGCGCGCGAACCGCCAGAGCCGCCGCAGCGACGCCGCCAGGCCGGCCGCGCCCCGGCTCTGCATCCGCTCGTCCGGGCCGTAGACGACCAGGCAGTCCTCCGTGAAGAGCTCGGGGACGAGCTCGAGCTCCATGCCGTCGAGCATGCGGCAGTAGCGGTGGAGGAGCGCCGCGATCTCGGCGCGGTCGGCGCCGCGCGGATCGTCGCGTGCTCCTCGGCGGGCGCGCTCCTGCGTCATCAGCATCCGGTCGCGCCACGCTACACGCTCCTCCCAGCGCTCGAGCGGGAGCAGCCGCCGCCGCTCGGAGGCGACGCGGGCGACGAGCTCGGGCGTCCACGGGTCGTGCTGGCCCCGCTCGGCGCCCATCCGCTCGTAGGCGGGGCCGAGGCGGGCGGCGTGCGCCTCGATCCCGCCCCGCGTGTTCAGGTCGGCCGTCTCGAACGGCCCGATCACGGCCCAGCGGCGCCCGAGCCCGTCGCGGACGACGCGGTCGACGTCCTCGACGGAGGCGACCCCGTCGCGGACGAGGCAGTAGGCCTCGCGGAGCACGGCGCCCTGGAGCCGGTTGAAGACGAACCCCTCCACCTCCCTGCGCAGGCGCACGGGGGTCATCCCGGCCCGCTCGAGCAGACGCGCCGCCCGCGCGACCGCGTCCCCGTCCGTGAAGGGCGCCGGGACGAGCTCGACGACCGGAAGCAGGTACGGCGGGTTCGCGGGGTGCGCGACGAGGCAGCGCGCACGGCCGGGCAGGCCGCCAGCGACCACCGAGGGCGGGATCGCCGACGAGCTCGACGCGAGCACGGCCTCCGCGCCGGCGGCGGCGTCGAGGCGCTCGAAGAGGGCGCGCTTGAGCGCGACGTCCTCGGGCGCGCACTCCTGGACGTACGCGGCGCCCTCGACCGCGGCCTCCACCTCGGCCGCCGGGGCGACGCGGGCCGCCACGGCGGCCGGCGGCTCGTCCAGGAGGCCGAAGCGGTCGAGCTCACCGAGCCGGGCGGCGAGCTCGAGCGGCGCCGCCTCGAGGCGGGCCGGGTCGGGGTCCTGGAGCCGCACCGGGTGCCCGGCGCGGGCGAACACGATCGCCCAGCCGACGCCGACGCTGCCCGCGCCGACGACGGCGACGTCCGGCGCCGTGGTACGCATCGCTGGCATGGACGCGGAGTCTTACACCGCCGCCCCCGCGCGGCCGGCGGTGCGGGGCCGCAGCGGCCGGCGCGACCTCGTCGACGTGTCGCTCTTCGTCTTCGCCGCCGACCTCGTGTGGGGGATGGTCGCGCCGACCTTCTCGCTCTTCGTCCGCGACCTCGGCGGCTCGCCGCTCGCGGTCGGGGTCCTCGCGGCGACGGTGGGCGCGACGCGGCTCGTGGGCTCGTTCCCCGTCGGCGCCCTCTCCGACCGCGTCGGCCGCAAGGCCGTGCTCGTCGCCGGCGGCGCGCTCTTCGGCGCGGCGTTCCTGCTCTTCACCGTCCCGTCGGACCCGTGGCTGCTCGCGGGGCCGCGCGTCCTGCTCGGGCTCGCGATGCTCGCCACGTTCCCGCTCGGCGTCGCGTACATCGCCGGCACGGTCTCGCCCCGGCGCCGGACGCTCGCGATCAGCGTCTACGTCTCGGCGCAGGGGCTCGGCTACGCGCTCGGGCCGCTGCTCGGCTCCTGGCTCGCGTCCGCCTACGGCTACGAGCTCACCTACCGCGTCGCGGCCGGGATCGCCCTCGCGGCCGCCGCCGCCGCGGCGCGCCGCCTGCGGCGGGAGCCGCCGGGCCCCGCGGCCGCGCGCCCCCTCCGGCTGCGGCGCCTGCCGCGCGACCTCGCCGCCCCCGCGGTCGCGAACGTCGCCGTGATGCTGATGTTCAGCGGCGCCGTCACCCCCTTCCTCTCGCTCTACGCCGCGCGGCTCGGCCTCGGCGTCTTCGCGGTCGGGGCGCTCTACGCCGCCCGGGCGGCCGCCTCGGTCTCGGCCCGGCTCCCGGCGGGGCTGCTCGCGCGCCGGCTGCCGAACGCCCGGCTCGCCGTCGCCGCCGTGGCCCTCGACGCCGCCGCCGCGCTCGGGGTCGCCGCCTCCGGCTCCGCCGCGCCGCTCGTCGCGGCCGCGCTCGCCGACGGCGTCGCCTTCGGCGTCTTCCTCTCGGCCGGGCAGAGCCTCGTCGCCGAGCGCGCGCCGCCCGGGCGGCAGGGCGCCGCGATCGGAGCGTTCGCCGCGGCCGGCGCGCTCGGCGAGACGGCCGGCGCGCTCGGATTCGGCGTGCTCGCGCACCTCGTCTCGCTGCGCGCCGTCTTCGTCGTGGCCGGGGCCGCGCTCGCCGCCGCCGCGGCGGCGTCGTCGAGGCTCCTCGGCGAGGACGGGGTCAGTCGTGGACGCGCGCGATCAGCTCCTCGCGCTTGAGCACGCGCACGCGGTGGCTCGAGCGGACGAGCCGCACCTCGTAGCCCGCCTCGCGCGGGAAGAGCACCTTGTCGCCGGGCTCGACGGCGGCGACGTCGGGGCCGACCGCGGCGACGATCCCCGTCAGGCACTGCGCCGCCTCGTTGATCGGCACGATCAGCCCGGTCGCGGTCTCGGACTCGTCGAGCGGCTCGACGACGAGGTAGTCGTCGAGCGGCTCCAGCGTCACGTCGGTGCTCGAGAGCGGATCGAGCATGCGTCCAGGTTACCTTCGGCGGCTACATGCGCCCCGCTGCGACGATGCGCTCGAGGAACTGACGCGTCCTCGCCTCCGCCGGGGCGGTGAAGATCCGCTCGGGCGGGCCCTGCTCGAGGATGACGCCGCCGTCCAGGAAGCAGACGCGGTCCGCGATGTCGCGCGCGAAGCCCATCTCGTGCGTCGCGATCAGCATCGTCATCCCGCCCGCCGCGAGCTCCCGGATCACCTCGAGCACCTCGGCGACGAGCTCCGGGTCGAGCGCGCTCGTGACCTCGTCGAGCAGCATCAGCTCGGGCTCCATCGCGAGCGCGCGCACGATCGCGACGCGCTGCTGCTGGCCGCCCGAGAGGCGGTCGGGGTACTCCCCCGCCTTGTCGGCGAGGCCGAAGCGCGCGAGCAGCTCGCGGGCGCCGGCCTCCGCCTCCGCGCGGCCGCGCCCGAGCACCGCCCGCGGCGCGAGCGTGACGTTCCTGAGCACGCTCATGTGCGGGAAGAGGTTGAAGGCCTGGAAGACGATCCCGATCCGCCGCCGCACCCGGTCGACGTCGATCCCGCGGCGCGTGACCTCCTCGCCGCGGACGACGATCCGGCCGGCGTCGACCGGCTCGATCAGGTTCACGCAGCGGAGCAGCGTCGACTTGCCCGAGCCCGAGGCCCCGATCAGGCAGACGACCTCGTGCTCGGACACCTCGAGGTCGACGCCCCGCAGCACCTCGAGCCGCCCGAACGACTTGCGCACGCCCTCGAGCGCGAGCACGCTCACGCCGCGACTCCCGCCGCCTGGCGGCGGCGCCGGTCCCTGAGCACGAGCCAGTCGGTGAAGCGCGCGAGCGGGATCGTGATCGCGACGAAGAGCAGCGCCGCCGCGAGGTACGGCGTGTAGTTGAAGGTGGCGCTCGTGTCGATGTCGGACTGCTTGAACGCCTCGACCGCGCCGAGCACCCCGACGAGCGCCGTGTCCTTCTGCAGGCCGATGAAGTCGTTCAGGAGCGGCGGGATCACGCGCCTCACGGCCTGCGGCAGGATCACGTAGCGCAGCGCCTGCGCGCGCGAGAGCCCGAGCGAGCGAGCGGCCGCCTCCTGCGACGGGTGCACCGACTCGATCCCGGCGCGGTAGACCTCCGAGACGTACGCGCTGTAGACGAGCACGAGCGCGACGATGCCCCAGAACGTCGTCGAGGTCGGGACGCCCTTCAGGGCGAGGGCGGGCGCGCCGAAGCCGAGGATCGCGATCACGAGGATCGTCGGCACGCCGCGGAAGAAGTCGGCGTAGGCGATCGCGAGCGCGCGGAGCGGGAAGAAGACGGGCCCCGGCAGGCTGCGGATCACGGCGAGCAGGAGCGCGAACGCGAGGATGAAGACCTCCGCGATGCAGAAGATCTTCACGTTCAGCTCGAACGCGCGCGCGATCTCCGGGAGCGAGTCGGCGAACTGGCCCCAGTCGAAGAAGGTGCGCTGCACCTCGTCCCAGCCCGGCGCGTGCGTGATCGCGACGGCGACGAGCGCCACGAAGACGACCGTGCTCGCGAGGGCGATGCCGACGTTCCGGACGTCGGTCCCTCCGCCCAGGATCTTCGACCTGCGGCCCGCTACCTCAGGACCGGCGCGCCGGTCGCCTTCGCTAGCCACGTGTGCTGGATTCGCGCGAGGGTGCCGTTCGCCTTCAGCTTCGCGAGCGCGCGGTTGACGCACGCCGCGAGCGGGTTGCCCTTCGCGAAGACCATCCCGAAGTGCTCGCCGCCCGGCACGGGCGGGAACTGCCCGAGCACCTTCGAGTGCTCGATCTGCGCCCCCGTGATGTAGAACGCCGTCGGCAGGTCGACGACGAGCCCGTCGATCTGCTTGTTCTTGAGCGCCTGGACCGCCGCGGCGTTCGTGTTGTAGACCGCCGTCGTCGTCGAGGGGTCGATGTGGTCCTCGATGTACTGGTAGCTCGTCGTGCCGAGCTGCGCGCCGAGCTTGAAGCGGCGCAGGCCCGCGCGCGTCTTCACGCGCGCGATCGGCGTCCCCTCGAGCACGACGACCGCCTGGCTGACCTCGTAGTAGGAAGCGCTGAAGGTGACGATCTTCGCGCGCGCGGGCGAGAAGGAGATCTGGTTGATGTCGAAGTCGAACGGCTTCGGGCCGGGCGCGAACGAGCGGTTGAACGGGACGTAGATCCAGTCGACCTGGCTCCGCTCGTAGCCGAGCTGCGCGGCGACGGCGTAGGCGACAGCCGACTCGAACCCCTTCCCGCTCGTCGGGTCGGAGACCTTCCACTTCGAGCCCTTCGGCGGGTCGCCGCCGAACCAGGGCGGGAAGGCCGGGTTGTCCGTGCCGATCGTGAGCCGGCCCTCGTGCAGCGTCGGGCAGGTCGCCGCGGGCGCGCCCGTGCGCGCTGGCGCGCCGGCCGCCGCCGCGAGGGCGGCGGCGGCGACGAGGGCCGCGACGCCGAGCGCTGTCCGCACGACCGACGAGCTTACCGCTCGAACTCCTCGTGGTGCTCGAGCCACCAGTTCGCGATGTCGACCCGCCGCGCGAACCACACGTCGCCCTGGGCGAGCGCGTACTCGATGAACTCGCGCAGCGCCGACGTCCGGCCGGCCTGCCCGGCCCAGCGCGGGTGCAGCCCGATCGACATCATCTTCGGGTGGCCGGCGTGGCCCTCCCTGCGCAGCTCGTCGAGCGCGCGCCGGCAGACGTCGAAGAAGTCGGAGGGCCCGCCGAAGCCCTGCGGCAGCACGTAGCGGCCGTCGTTGTAGACCATCGTGTACGGGATCACGAGGTGCCGCTTGCCCTTGACCTCGGTGAAGTACGGGAGGTCGTCGTTGTAGGCGTCCGAGTCGTAGAGGAAGCCGCCCTCCTCGACGAGGAGCTCGCGGGTGTTCACGCTCGGCCCATAGCGGCAGTACCAGCCCACCGGCCGCTGCCCCGTCGTCTTCCGGAACGACTCGATCGTCCACCGGATGTGCTCCCGCTCCTCCTCGCGGTCGAGCAGCCAGTGCTCCTCCCAGCGCCAGCCGTGGCTGCACGGCTCGTGACCGGCCTCCTGCAGCCACTGCCCCACCTCGGGGTTCCGCTCGAGCGCGATCGCCGCCGAGTAGAAGGTCGTCTTGACGTCGTACTCGTCGAAGAGGCGGAGGAGCCGCCACACGCCGGCCCGGCTGCCGTACTCGTAGATCGACTCGGCGCAGAGGTCGCGGTACTGCGGGTCCATCACGTACGGGATCTCGGCGAGCCCCTCGTTGCGGCCGTCGCCCGCCGCCTTCGAGTACTCGGATCCCTCCTCCTGGTTGATGCAGAGGCTCACGACGGCCTTCGCGTCGTTCGGCCAGAACACCTTCGGCGGGCGCCTCCCGTAGCCGACGTACTCGCGCCTCGGGCCGGGGATGTCTTGATCGATGAGTGTCATGCCTCTCCTTTGACGGTCGCAAGCGCAGGTTCTTCGAGGTGCCAGGACGTCGCCGCCTGGTACGCGGCGCCGGCGGCGACGAGCGCCGCCTCGCCGAAGCGCGGGGCGGCGAGCTGGAGGCCGACCGGGAGGCCCGTGTCCGAGAAGCCGCACGGCACGCTCAGCGCCGGCAGCCCGGCGAGGCTCCAGCCGTAGGTCAGCCGCACGAGCCGGCGGGTCGTCTCGATCATCTCGGAGCCGATCGGCGGCGCCGTCGTCCCGGTCGAGGGCGCGAGCACGAGGTCGACCCGCTCGAACGCCCGGTCGACCGCGCGGCGCCAGGCCCGCGCCTGCTCGCGGTGCCGGGCGTAGTCGGCGCCGGTGATCGAGCGCCCGAGCTCGAGCCGCCGGCGGACGTCGTCGCCGAAGCGCTCCGGCTCGTCGCGGAGCCGGTCGGCGTGGATCGCGAGCGCCTCGGCCCGGATGATCGCCGTGGCCGCCTCGACCGCGTCCTCGGCGCCCGGAAGGTCGAGCTCGACGACGTCGGCGCCCGCCGCCGCGAGCGTGTCGGCCCCGGCGCGGACGAGCGCGACGACGTCCGCGTCGACGTCGTCGAAGTAGAAGGTCCGCGGCACGCCGATCCGGAGCCCCGCGACCCCGCGCCTCAGGGCGCCGGCGTAGTCGTCGACCGGGGCGTCGACCGAGCGGGTGTCGCCGGCGTCGTAGCCGGCGAGCACGCCGAAGACGGCCGCGAGGTCGGCGACGTCGCGCGCGATCGGGCCGACCGTGTCGAGCGTCCACGTGATCGGGAAGACGCCGCGAATCGAGATGCGCCCGTCCGAGGGGCGGAGCGCGCTCACCCCGTTCAACGCGGCGGGGATCCGCACCGACCCGCCGGTGTCGGTGCCGAGCGCGACGGCGCAGAGGCCGGCGGCGACCGCGGCGCCGGAGCCGCCGCTCGAGCCGCCGGGGATCCGCTCGGGGTCCCACGGGTTGCGGCACGGGCCGTAGTGGGCGTTGTCGTTCGTCGCGCCGTAGGCGAACTCGTGCAGGGCGAGCTTCCCGAGCACGATCGCCCCGGCGCCGCGGAGGCGGGCGACGACCTCGGCGTCGGCCTCGGGCACGCGGTCGGCGAAGAACGAGGAGCCGACCGTCGTCCTGAGGCCGGCGGTGTCGATGTTGTCCTTGAGCGCCACGGGCAGGCCGTGCAGGGGCCCGGGCGGCTCGCCGCGCGCGAGCGCCTCGTCGGCCGCGCGGGCCTGCGCGAGCGCCGCCTCCCCGGCCACCGTCAGGTACGCGCCGAGCGTGCCGTTCAGGCGCTCGATCCGGTCGAGGTAGGCCTGCACGGCCTCGACCGCCGCGACCTCGCCCGCCCGCAGCCGCTCCCGCAGCCCGGCGGCCGGGAGCGCGCTCACCAGCCGGAGCCCTCCTCGAGCCGGTCGAGGAGCGTCTCGGCGCCGCTCTCGATGTGCTCGCGCATCCGCTCGCGCGCCTGCTCCGCCCGCCCCGCGCGGATCGCCGTCATCATCGCCTCGTGCTGGGCGAGCGACTGCTCGGCCCGGCCCGGCAGCGCCCACATCGTCCGCCAGGCGAACCCGTCCCAGAGCCGGCGGATGAAGTCGTTCAGGTACGCCGACTCGACCGAGTCGTACAGCGTCCAGTGCCACGTCGCGTTCACCTCCGCGATCCGCTTGCCGCGGCCGGACGCGACCGCGCCGCGAAGGGCGGCGTGGAGGCGCTCGAGCTCGCCGAGCCGGTCGGCGGGAAGCTGCGCGACGGCGAGCTCGGTCGCGAGCGGCTCGAGCAGGCTGCGGATGCGGTAGATCTCGCGCGTGACCTCCGGCGACGTCTCGGTCACGACGACGCCGTGGTGCGGGCGGTAGTCGACGAGCCGGTCGGCCTGGAGCAGCCGGAGCGCCTCGCGGATCGGCGTCGCGCTCATGCCGAGGAGGTGGGTCAGGTCCTCGAGCGCGAGCCGCTGCCCGGGCGCGAGCTCGCCGGAGCGGATGCGCTCGCGCAGGAGCTCGAGCGCGAGCTCCGTCTTCGTCAGGTGACGCGGCGGAGCGGGGACGGGCGTCGGAGCGTCCAGAAGAAATAGAATATAGACTCGCGCGCGTGGAACGGGCCCGGCAGCCTGTCGACTGGGAGCGCCAGACGCTCCGCTCGCTCCTCTTCGCCCCCGGGAACCACGCCCGCCGCCTCGAGCGGGTCGGCGACTTCGGCTCGGACGCGATCGTCCTCGACCTCGAGGACGCGGTCGCGAACGCGGAGAAGGTCGCGGCCCGCGACTCGACCCGCGCCGCCCTGCCGACCTACCGCGAGGGCGTCGTCGCCGTGCGCGTGAACGGCACCCAGACCGGGCTGCTCGAGGGCGACGTCGAGGCGGTCGTCTGCCCCGAGCTCGACTGCCTGCTGGTCCCGAAGGTCGAGAGCGCGGAGACGCTCCACGACGTCGACCGGCTGCTCGCGCGGCTCGAGGCCGAGCGCGGGCTCGAGCCGGGGGGAATCCGGCTGCTGCCGCTCGTCGAGACGGCGCTCGGCGTCGTCCGCTGCGAGGAGGTCGCGCTCTCGGCGCCGGCGCGCGTCGTCACGCTCGTGTTCGGCCTGGGCGACTTCTCCGTCGACATCGGCGTCGACCTGACCGCGGACGCGACCGAGCTCCTCTACGCGCGCTCGCGGGTGGTCGTCGCCGCCCGCGCCGCGCGGCTCGCGCCGCCGCTCGACGGCCCCTACCCGGACATCCACGACCTCGACGGCCTCCGCGAGAACACGCTCCGCTCCCGTCAGCTCGGCTTCCAGGGGCGCGTCGTCGTCTACCCGGGCCAGGTCGAGACGGTGCAGCGCGCCTACGCCGAGCTCACGCCCGAGGAGGTCGAGCGGGCGCGGCGGGTCGTCGAGGCGTTCGAGGAGGCCGAGGCCGCGGGGATCGCGTCGATCCAGGTCGACGGCCGCTTCGTCGACTACCCCCTCTACCACCGCGCACGCCACCGGTTGCGCCTCCACGAGGCCCTCGCGGCCGAGCGCCACGCGTGACGGACGGCGCGCCCCTCCCGCTGACCGGGCTGCGCGTGGTCGACTGCGCCACGCTCTTCGCCGGCCCCGTGATCGCGTCGCTCCTCGGCGACTACGGCGCCGACGTCGTCAAGGTCGAGCACCCGCGCGGCGACGGGCTCCGGCAGATGGGCTGGCAGAAGGACGGGGTCTCGCTCTGGTGGGCGCTCGTCGGCCGGAACAAGCGCTGCGTGACCCTGACGCTCTCGGAGCCGCGCGGGCAGGAGCTGATGAAGCGCCTCGTCGCCGGCGCCGACGTCCTGATCGAGAACTTCCGGCCGGGCACGCTCGAGCGCTGGAACCTCGGCCCCGACGCCCTGCACGAGCTCAACCCCGGGCTGGTGATCGTGCGCACGACCGGCTTCGGCCAGACGGGGCCGTACCGGAACCTGCCCGGGTTCGGGACGCTCGCCGAGTCGATCTCCGGCTTCGCGCACATCAACGGCTGGCCCGACAAGCCGCCGGCCCTGCCCCCGCTCGCGCTCGGCGACGGGATCGCGGCCCTGACCGGCTGCTCGGCGGTGATGTTCGCGCTCTGGTGGCGCGAGCACGGCGGGGAGGGGCGCGGGCAGGTGATCGACCTCTCGATCTACGAGCCCCTCTTCTGGGTGCTCGGCCCGCAGGCGCTCCTCTACGACCAGCTCGGGATCGTGCAGGGGCGCAGCGGCAACAGGGCGCCGTTCACCGCCCCGCGCAACGCCTACCTGACGAAGGACGGGAAGTGGCTCGGGCTCTCGGCGAGCGCGCAGTCGATCGCCGAGCGCGTGATGCGCATCGTCGGGCGGCCGGAGCTGATCGACGAGCCGTGGTTCGCGAACCACATGGGCCGGATCGAGCACGTCGACGAGCTCGACGAGATCATCCAGGGCTGGATCGGCGAGCGCACCGCCGACGAGGTGATGGCGGCGTTCGCCGAGGGCGAGGCGGCGATCGCGCCGATCTACTCGATCGCCGACATCGTCGAGGACCCCCAGTACGCCGCGCGCGAGACGATCGTGCGCGTCCCCCACCCGAAGCTCGGCTCGGTGCTGATGCAGAACGTGATCCCGCGCCTGTCCGAGACGCCCGGGCGGATCCGGCATCCGGGGCCCGAGATCGGCGAGCACAACGAGGAGGTCTACTGCGGCGAGCTCGGCCTCACCCGGGAGGAGCTCGCCGAGCTGCGCGACGCGGGGGTCGTGTAGTGCGCGTCCCGGCGGGCTTCGGGACGCGGATCGGCTTCGGCGAGCGGCCGGCCCTGCTCGTCGTCGACATGGCGCGCGCGTTCTGCGACCCGTCCTTCCGCGTCGGCGCCGACCAGACGCCCGCGGTCGAGGCGATCGCCGAGCTGCTCCCGCCCGCGCGCGAGCGGGGCGTGCCGGTCTACTACACGACCGTCGCGTACCTGCCGAGCGGCGTCGACGGCGGCACCTTCGTCCGGAAGATCCCCGCGCTCCGCGACCTCCTCGTGGACGATCCCGCCGCGACCGAGATCGACGCGCGCATCGCCCCCGTCGAGGGCGAGGTCGTGCTCGTGAAGAAGTACCCGTCCGCGTTCTTCCACACCCACCTCCTCTCGATGCTGATCGGGGACCGGGTCGACACGGTGATCGTGACCGGCTGCTCCACGTCGGGCTGCATCCGCGCGACCGTGGTCGACGCGGTCTCGTACGGCTACCGGGTCGCCGTGCCGGAGGAGGCGGTCTCCGACCGCTGGCCCGAGCCGCACGCCGCCAACCTCTTCGACATCGACGCGAAGTACGGGGACGTCGTCCCGCTCGCCGAGGCCCTCGGCTACCTGCGGGCCCTGCCTCCGGTCGGGCCGCCTCGGCTCGCGGCCGCCGCGAGCGGATGAGGGCGGTCCGCTTCCACGAGTACGGCGACGCCGGCGTCCTCGTCGAGGAGGAGGTGCCGACGCCGGAGCCGGGGCCCGGCGAGGCGCTCGTGCGGGTCCGCGCCTGCGCCGTCAACCACGTCGACGTCGACATGCGCAACGGGACCTCGCGTCTCCCGCTCACGCTGCCGCACACGCTCGGGTTCGAGATCGCGGGCGAGGTCGCCGCCGTCGGGCCCGGCGTCGCCGAGGTCGCGGTGGGCGACCGCGTCGCGCCCCTCTACCAGATCCACTGCCGCGAGTGCGAGTGGTGCCGCCGCGGCGAGCACATGCACTGCGAGCGGATCTCGATGCTCGGCGTCCAGTCGCCGGGCGGCTACGCGGAGTACGCGCTCGCGCCCGCCTGGGCGCTCGTCCCGCTGCCGCCGAGCCTCTCCTTCGAGCAGGGCGCCGCGATCCAGACGACGTTCGCGACGGCCTGGCACGCGCTCGTCGCGCGCGTGCCGGTCTCCGAGGGACGGTGGGTGCTCGTGAACGCGGCCGGCAGCGGCGTCGGCACGGCGGCGATCCAGGTGGCGCGGCTGCTCGGGGCGCGCGTGATCGCGTCGGCGGGATCGGCCGCGAAGGTCGCGCGGGCGCTCGAGCTCGGGGCCGAGGCCGGGATCGACTACGCCGCCGAGGACCTCACCGCCCGCGTGCTCGAGCTCACGGACGGCCGCGGCGTCGACGTCGTGATGGAGTCGGTCGGCGGCGACGTGCTCGCGCGCTCGCTCCCCGCGCTCGCGAAGAACGGCGCGGTGGTGACGGTCGGCGCGCACGCCGGCGAGGTCGTTCCCGTCGACGTGATCCTCCTCTTCCGCAACCAGTGGTCGCTCGTCGGCTCGGTGCGCGCGACGGCGGACGAGATCCGCACCTGCATCGACCTCGCCGCCGAGGGCAAGCTCGCGCCGGTGATCCACGCGTCGCTCCCGCTCGCGTCGGCGCGCGAGGCGCACCGGATCCTCGAGGCCCGCGAGCAGTTCGGCAAGGTGCTGCTCGTTCCGTGACGCGCCCCGTGCCGGCCTACCTGCCGGAGGTCGCCGAGGCGGACGCCGAAGGGCGGGTGGCGGAGCTCTACGCCGACATCCGGCGGGTGCTCGGCCTGCCGCTCGTGAACCTCGTCTACCGGCACCTCGCCGTCGAGCCCGGGCGGCTCGAGAGCACGTGGCGGTCGCTGCGGCCGAACCTCGCCTCGCGCGGGGCGGACGAGGCGGCGCGGCTGCTCGCCGCGGCGGCGGCGCCGCCGCCGGTCGAGCCGCTCGCGGCCGCGGCGCTCGCGCGCGCAGGCCTGGCGGGCGACCGCGCGGCGCTCGCCCGCGCCACCCTCGACACCTACGCCCGCGGGAACTCGCGCAACCTGCTCGGGATGTGGGCGCTCCTCGACGGCTGCGCCGGCGGCGGGCCGGGCGCGGAGCCGCTCGACCCGCCCCCGCCGGAGCCGATCCTCCCGATGGCCGACCTCGCCGCGCTCGACCGGCCCACCCGGGAGCTCCTCGAGGAGCTCTCGCGGCCGCTCGTCGGCGGCGGGCCGCCCGTGCTCGTCCCGAGCCTGCTGCGGCACTTCGCCGAGCCGCCCCTGCTCGCGCTCGTGCGCGAGGCGCTCGGGCCGGCGGCCGGGGGGCGCTCGGCGCGGCGGGCGGCGGTGTCCGAGACGGCGCGCGGCCTCGCGGCCGCCCTTCCGCACCCCGTCGCCCCGCTCGCGGAGGGCGCGGGCCGGGACGTCGCGGCGCGCTTCGCCGGCACGATCTCCGCGCTCCTCGTCGCCGGCGAGACGCTCCGCGCCGCCTTCGCCGCCGCCGGCTAGAGACGCGCAACACCCCGGGGTCGGAGCTCACGATGTTGCGCCGTGCAACGCGCGAGCGCCGACCCCGGGATGGTGCGCGGCCCCGTCGCGGCCGCTGCCGGGTCGAAGCGGGAGCCGAGGCCTACTTGATCCCCCACAGCTTCTTGTAGCCGATCTCGTACGCGTTGCCGTACCCCGTCGAGAGCTTCGGCGGGCGGCCGGCCTCGTCGATGTTCTCCGAGGTGAACGCGCGCAGCGCCGTGTGCTCGTTGAACTGCCGCGGGATCTTCTCGCCGGCGAGGATCCGGGCCTCGGCGTCGATGTACGCCCAGCCGAGCCAGTTGAGGTTCTCGCCGACCTCGAAGCGCACCGCGTTCCCCTGCTGCAGGTAGCCCATCACGAACGGCGTGCCGTTGTAGGTCGCGATGTGGACCTTGCCCTTGCGGCCGGCGGCCGTGATCGCGGGCACGACGAACTGCGACATCGAGTCGTAGATCGGGATCACGTAGTTGACGTTCGGGTCCTTGACGAGCGCCGACTGCACCTGAGGCTGGATCTTCGTCGACCAGTCGGCGACCGGCGCGTTGATGAGCGTGTACTTGCAGCCCGAGCCGCACTGCTTCGCGAACTCGTCCTTGAGCGCCTTCACGATCGCGGGCGTCGGCACGATCTCGTTCGACGTCACGATGATCACGTCGGCCTTGCCCTTCGTGTCGAGGATCACCCAGTCCGCCTCGAGCCGCGCGGCGCGCTGGTAGTCGGCGGGAATCGAGAAGTCGACCGCGACCGGCGTCTGGGTGATGTCGTAGAGGTGGGAGGTCCCGATCGGGATCCCGGCCCGCTTGGCCGCCGCGACCTGGGGGCCGAGCACCCGCGGGTCGGTGCCGCCGAGCATGTCGATCAGGTCGACCTTGCGGTTGATCGCCTGGCCGATGCCCTGCACCCACTGCGAGACCTGGGCCTGGTTCGTGTAGTTGATGAACTTGATCCCGAGCAGCTTCGCCGCGCCCGCCATCGCGGTCTCGATGTTGGCGGTGAACGGGTTCGCGCTCGAGACCGGGATGCTGAGGATCGTCTTGCCCTTCACCTTCGACGTGTCGAAGGCCGGACCCGGCGGGACGAACTTCGGCGGCGCCATGTACTTCCGGATCTGCGCGCGCAGGTACGCGAAGTTCGGACCGGCGGAACGCGCCTCCTGCTTCTGCGGCGTCCCCTGAGCGAGCCCGGTCAGCGCGAACGCCAGCAGCCCGGCCAGTCCCACGCTCACGCGCAGGCTCCAGCGGCGTCGACTCACGGGTGTCCTCCTCTCGAGAGATATCTCATATATTTGATTGCCCCGTGGGCGAGCCTAACGCCGAGGGTCCCGATGGTCAACCGGCATCCGTCCCGGGCGGTGCGGGCGTGACGGGCGCCGTCCGCGAGATCCGCACGGACCGCTACAGCTACGTCTTCAGCCCCTACGCGGAGCCGGTCGCGTCCGTCCGGCCGGGCGAGGTCGTCGACGTCTTCACCGAGGACGCCTTCGAGTCGCGCGTGCGCTCGGAGGACGACCTGCCGACCAGAGTCCTGAACTTCCCGTACCTGAATCCGCAGACGGGGCCGATCCACGTCGAGGGCGCCCGGAAGGGCGACACGCTCGCGGTCGAGGTGCTCGAGATCGAGCCGACGCGCGACTTCGTCGTGAGCGCCCACATCCCCGAGTTCGGCGGGCTGACCGCCACCGCCCAGACCGCGCTCCTGAACGAGCCGCTGCCCGAGCGCGTCTTCGTCTACCCGCTGCGCGACGGCCACGTCGAGCTCCCGCACGGGCGGCGCGTGCCGTACGAGCCCTTCCTCGGCACGATCGCCGCCTCGCCCGAGCTCGAGGCGATCGCGACGCTCGTTCCCGGGCCGTTCGGCGGGAACATGGACGTGCCCGACACGTGCCCTGGCAACGTCGTCCGCCTGCCGGTGTCCGTCGACGGGGCGCTCTTCTACACCGGCGACGCGCACGCGGCGCAGGGCGACGGCGAGCTCTGCGGCGTCGCCTGCGAGCTGACGGCGCGCGTGCGCCTCCGCTTCACGGTCGAGCCGGGGCGGACGATCGCCTGGCCGCGAATCGAGTCCGCGACCGAGCTGATGACGGTCGGGAGCGCGCGACCGATGGAGGACGCCGCCCGCATCGCCTGGAAGGAGCTGATCGCCTGGCTCGAGGCGGACCACGGCTTCGACCGCTGGGAGGCCTACCAGCTCCTCACCCACGCCGGGCGCATGCGCGTCGGCAACATGGTCGACCCGCTCTACTCGGTGGTCGCGCGCCTCGACAAGCGCTACCTGTAGGAGGGCTCGCGCCACGCGACGGCGCGGACGGGGCAGCCGGAGAGGCCGGGGACGAGCGCGGGCAGCGCGGCGAAGCGGACGCGCTCGCCCGCGATCCGGTCGAGCCCGCGCAGGCCCTCGACGATCGCGACGCCGCGCTCGAGGAGCGTCCGGTGCGCCGGCCACGGCCGCGGCTCGCGAGCGTCGCGCTCGCCCCACCCGTGCACGCGGTAGCCCTCCCGCACGTGGTCGACCGACGCCGGCTCGACGCCGACGGCCTTCGCGCCCCGGTCGGCGAGCCACGCCGCCGCCCCGGGCGTGAGGTAGGTCTGGCGCACCGGCACCCCCGGGCCCGCGTCCGCGAAGCCGGACGAGACGAGCACGATGTCGCCCGGCTCGACCGACGGGGTCGCCGCGGCGAGCTCGCCCGCCGTGTACCCGTGGTCGGGGTCGTCCGGCACGAGGTCGAGCACCACCGCCTCGCCGATCAGGAGCGCCGGGTCGACGTCCTCGAGCCAGCCGCCGCCGGGGACCATGTGCACCGGCGCGTCGACGTGCGTCCCGGCGTGGTCGGGGATCCGGAGGACGCACGCGGTCGCGGTCGCGCGCTCGAGGTCGGACACGACGGCGACGTCGAGGTCGCGGAAGTACGGCGGAGGCTCGCCGTCGGCGAGGTCGCCGAGCAGCGCCCAGACGGTCTCCTGCGTGAGCGGCCGGGTCAGGTCGACGAGCTCGGGTTGCCAGCGCTCCCTCATCGGCTCGGCTTCGGCGCGGCGACGAGGACGCGCGCGTCGTCGCCGCGCAGCCCGGCGGCGAGCACGGCGGCGGCGAGCGCCACGAGCCCCGCGCAGGTCCCCCAGAGCGGCCGCCAGGAGCCGGCCGCGTCGACGAGCGCCCCGAGGAGCGGCGGGAAGACGACCGAGCCGGCGAAGATCAGCACGAGCACGTGCCCCGAGACGCGCCCGACGTTCCCCGGCCCGGCGGTCTCGGCGACGAGGCCGTAGTACGCGCCGTTCCAGCCGACGACGCTCGTGCCGGCGAGCGCGACGAGCGGCCAGGCGAGCCCGCGCGAGGGCAGCCACGCGAGCAGCGCGAGCGCGGTCACCTGCAGGCCCGCCATCACGAGCAGGACGGCGAGGCGCCTGCCCGAGACGTCGCTCGCCCACCCCCAGGCGAGGCGCGCGCAGGCGCCGAGGCCCTGCGCGAGCGCGAGCGCCGCTCCCGCGAGCCCGAGCCCGAAGTGGAGCCGCTCGGTCAGGTAGAGGACGAGGTAGGTGAGGAACGCCCACTGGCTCCCGGCCATCACGAAGCCGAAGGCGGCGAGCGCCTGGAGCCGCCGCCGCGGCGGGAGCGGCGCCGACCCGCCGCCCTCGAGCCGGAAGGTCTGCGCGTTCCGGAGGAGCGGCGTGGCCGCGGCCGCGAGGGCGCAGGCCGCCGCCCCGAGCCCGACGGCGGCGCGCCAGCCGAACGCGATCGCGACGGGCGGGAGCACGAGCCCCGCGGCGAGGCCGCCCAGGGGCACGCCCGACTGCTTGAGGCTGAGGAAGAAGCCGAGCCGCCGGGCGAGCCGGCCCGCGACGACGACGGTCGTCGGCGGGTTCACGCCGCCGTAGGCGAGGCCGGCGAGCACGGCCGCCAGGAAGAGCACGGTCCGGTCGGGCGCGAGCGCGAGCAGCGCGACGGCGGCGCTGAAGAGCGCCATCGCGACCCCGAGCACGCGCGCCGGCTCGCCGCGGTCGGTCAGGCGCCCCGCCGGCCACGAGCCGACCGACGCGCCGAGGAAGACGAGCGAGGTGACGACGCCGATCTCCGTCCGCGAGAGGTCGAACGCCTCCTCGAGCTTCGGCGCCAGGACGCCCGGGGCCGAGATCGCGAAGGTCCCGGCCGCCAGGGCGGCGACCGAGACGAGCACGACGGCGACGGGACCGGGACGACGCTCCGACAGGGAAATAGAATATAGACTCACCGCCCGTGGGGACGCCGACGCCGCCCTCCCTCGAGCTCAGGAACCTCTCCAAGAGCTTCGGCGGAGTCCGGGCGCTCGACGGCGTCGACCTCCGCGTCGAGGCCGGCGAGGTCCACGGCCTCCTCGGCGAGAACGGCTCCGGCAAGTCCACGCTGATCAAGGTCCTCGCCGGCTACCACGTCCCGGACGACGGCACCCTGAGCGTCTACGGCGAGCCGGTGCGGCTGCCCCTCCGCCCGGGGCAGTTCCGCTCGCTCGGGATGGACTTCGTCCACCAGGACCTCGGCCTGATCCCGTCGCTCAGCGTGATCGAGAACCTCTACGTGAGCGAGCTCACGTCGGCGCGCCACGGCGTCCACATCTCCTGGACGCGGGAGCGCCGGCGGGCAGCCGAGACGTTCGAGCGCTACGGCCTCGCGATCGACCCCCGCGCGAAGGTCGCCGCGCTGACCCCGGTCGAGCGCGCGCTGCTCGCGATCGTCCGGGCGGTCGAGGGGATGCGGGCGAACCTCGCCGCGACCGGCCTCGGCGGCGGCATCCTCGTCCTCGACGAGCCGACCGTCTTCCTCCCGCGCACCGGGATCGACAGCCTCTTCGCGCTCGTGCGCGAGGTCGCCGCGTCGGGCGCGAGCGTCGTCTTCGTCTCGCACGACCTCGACGAGGTGCGCGAGATCACCCACCGCACGACGGTGCTCCGGGACGGCCGCGTCGTCGGCACGGTGGTGACCGCCGAGACGAGCGAGTCCGAGCTCGTGCGGCTGATCGTGGGCAGGCACCTCGAGCTGCTCGAGCCGATGCCGCACAACCCGCTCGGGAAGGAGGTCGGGATCGCGGTCGAGGGGCTGACGGGCGGCACGCTCCGCGACCTCTCGATCGAGCTCCACGAGGGCGAGGTGCTCGGCCTGACCGGCCTCGTCGGCTCCGGCTTCGAGGAGGTGCCGTACTTCCTCTTCGGCGCCTGGAGACCGGAGCGGGGCCGGCTCCGGATCGCCGGCACCGACCTCGACCTGACCGGGCTGACGCCCGCCCAGGCGCTGGGCGCCGGCGTCGCGCTCGTCCCGGCCGACCGGCAGGCGGACGGCGTCGTCGGGTCGCTGCCCGTCTACGACAACATCCTGCTGCGCTCGCTCCGCGGCTTCTTCCGCACCGGCGTGCTGCGGCGCGTGAAGATGCTGCGGGAGGCGGGGCGGATGATGCGCGACTTCGACGTCCGGCCCCCCGACCCGCGGATGACGTTCGCGTCGCTCTCGGGCGGCAACCAGCAGAAGGCGCTGCTCGCGAAGTGGCTCCACCGCCAGCCGCGGCTCCTGCTCCTGCACGAGCCCACGCAGGGGGTCGACGTCGGCGCGCGCCAGCAGATCTTCGGCCTCGTGCGCGACGCGGCCGCGAAGGGCACCTCCGTCGTCTGCGCGAGCTCGGACTACGAGCAGCTCGCCGCCATCTGCGACCGCGTCCTCATCCTCGCCCGCGGCCGCGTCGTCGAGCAGGTCGTCGGCGACGCGGTGACGAAGGAGCGCATCACCGAGCGCTGTTACAACAGCGTCGTGCTGTCCGACGAGATGACGCTCACGGTGTGATGGCGAACGTCGAGGAGTCAGTGCCCGGGACCGACTCGGCCGCGTTCAGCAGGCGCGAGCTCGTACGCGAGCACCTGCGCACGCACCTGGCGCCGGGCGACATCGCGCAGCGCTACGCGCTCCCGTTCGTGTGGGGGCTCGTGTGCCTCTTCTTCAGCGTCCTGCCCTCGACCTCGGACACCTTCCCGACGACGGGCAACTTCTCGACCATCTTCGGCTCGCAGGCGATCATCGTCGTGCTCACGCTCGGTCTGCTCATACCGCTCACGACCGGCGACTACGACCTGTCGGTCGCGTTCAACCTCACGCTCTCGTCGATGGTGCTCGCGGTGCTGAACGCGAACCACCACTGGCCGGTGGGCTGGGCGATCCTCGCGGCCCTCGGCGCGAGCGTCGCGGTCGGGTTCGTCAACGGCGCGTTCGTGATCATCTTCGGGATCGACCCGTTCATCGTCACCCTCGGCACCGGGACGTTCGTGTACGGCGTCGTGCTCTGGATCAGCGCCTCGAACACGATCAGCGGCGTCTCGAACGCGCTCGTGAACCCGGTGATCGTCGACCGCTTCCTCGGGATCCCGCTCGAGTTCTACTACGGCCTCGCCCTCTGCGTGGTCCTCTGGTACGTCCTCGAGTTCACGCCGATCGGCCGGCAGCTCCTGATCGTCGGGCGCGGCCGGAACGTGGCCCGCCTCTCCGGCCTGCGGGTGAACCGGATCCGCTGGGGCGCGCTCGTGGCCTCCGGCCTGATCAGCGGCATCGCAGGCGTCCTGTACGCCGGGACGACGGGCGCGGCCGACCCGTCGTCGGGCTCGCAGCTCCTGCTGCCCGCGTTCGCGGCCGCGTTCCTCGGCGCGACGACGGTGATGCCCGGCCGCTTCAACCCGTGGGGCTCCCTGATCGCCGTCTACTTCCTCGTCACCGGGATCACCGGGCTGCAGCTCATGGGCGTCGAGAGCTTCGTGCAGCAGCTCTTCTACGGCGGCGCGCTCGTGCTCGCGGTCGCGCTCTCGCAGCTCGCCCGGCGGCGCGAGGCGATCCAGGCGGGCGCGGGCTAGTATGGACCGTCACCGAGATGTGCCGACAGTTGCGGCTCATCTCGTCTTCACCTTGTTGGCACCGTAGACGATGTCGGCGGGGATGCGGCCGCGGGTGAGGCGGCCGTTGTGGACGCGGCGGA
>Ga0070741_10000291_pt1 | contig 191496 bp, 157 predicted proteins | sample Coa_R1_4_FD_66440 | JGI IMG/M metagenome (GOLD analysis project Ga0070741, IMG submission 66440) | Surface soil microbial communities from Centralia Pennsylvania, which are recovering from an underground coalmine fire - Coalmine... | ecosystem: Environmental > Terrestrial > Soil >... | reverse complement strand
TGTGCTTCGACAGCACCTTGGTGATCGCCGCCGTGAGCGTCGTCTTGCCGTGGTCGATGTGCCCGATCGTCCCCACGTTCACGTGCGGCTTGCTGCGATCAAATTTTTCTTTGGCCATAACTCAGCTCTTAGCTCCTAGCTCTGCCTGCTAGCTTTCAAATCCCCGACGAAACCAGATCGTCTCCGTCGCTGCCCTCGCCGGACACGTAGTACGCGCCCAGCACAGTTTCGCGTTCGTACAGCTCGGCTGCGTGAATCAACTGGCTGAACCGTGCCAACTTCTCTGCAGCCGAACGGCGAAATAGCTCAAACTCGATATGCGAACTCCAGAAATCGGTTACTCAAAACCGGCGTTCGCGTTGCGATTCACAACGGAGCTTCGTTCCCAGATAGCCATCCACCGATTCCAGGAACTTGCTCCACAACCCCGCTACACCGAAGACGCGATCAAACCCGGCTTCGCGTCCTTTACAAACCCAAAACTCCCGTACGACGGCAAAGCGCGAACTACCTGCTAGCCGCGCTTTTTCCCTGCACCCGGGCAATGATCTCTTCCGAAACCGCCCTGGGTACCTCCTCATAACGCGCGAAGTGCATTGAGTAGGTGGCGCGGCCCTGGGTGGTGGAGCGCATGTGGGTGGCGTAGCCGAACATTTCCGCCAGCGGCACGATCGCCTTGATCACCTGGGAACCGGCGCGGTGCTCCATACCCTCGATGTGTCCGCGGCGCGAATTCAGGTCGCCGATGATGGTGCCCATGAAGTCCTCGGGCACGACGACTTCCACGTGCATCACCGGCTCGAGCAGCACCGGGGTGGCCTTGCGCGCGGCCTCTTTGAACGCCATGGAGCCGGCGATCTTGAAGGCCATTTCGTTCGAGTCCACCTCGTGGTAGCTGCCGTCGTACAGGATCGCCTTGATGTCGACCATGGGGTAGCCGGCGAGCACGCCGCCCTCCATGGCTTCCTGCATGCCCTGGTCCACCGGCTTGATGTACTCCTTGGGCACGGTGCCGCCGACGATAGCGTTCTCGAACTCGTAGCCCTTGCCGGGGTTGGGCTCGAGCTTGATCTTGACGTGACCGTACTGGCCGCGTCCGCCCGTCTGGCGGATGAACTTGCCTTCAGCCTGCGACGGCCGGCGGATGGTTTCGCGATACGCGACCTGCGGCTTGCCGACGTTGGCCTCGACCGAAAACTCGCGCATCATGCGGTCGATGATGATCTCCAGGTGCAGCTCGCCCATGCCGCTGATGATGGTCTGGCCGCTCTCCGGGTCGGTGTGGACCTTGAAGGTCGGGTCTTCCTGCGCCAGCTTCGACAGCGCCACGCCCATCTTTTCCTGGTCGGACTTGGTCTTGGGCTCGACCGCGACGGCGATGACCGGCTCGGGGAACTCGATGGATTCGAGCACCACTGGATGATTCGGATCGCTGATGGTGTCGCCGGTGGTGACGTTCTTCATGCCGACGGCCGCGCAGATGTCGCCAGCGTAAATCTCGCTGATCTCTTCGCGCTTGTTGGCGTGCATCTTGAGCAGGCGGCCGATGCGCTCGGTCTTGCCGGTGCGCGCGTTGAGCACGGCGTCGCCGCTCTTGAGCTGGCCTGAGTAGATGCGGATGAACGTGAGCTGGCCGACGAACGGGTCGGTCATGATCTTGAACGCCAGCGCCGAGAAGGGTTCCTTATCGTCGGCTTTGCGAACCACTTCCTTCTCGGGGTGGTTCAGGTCGGCGCCGGTAACCGGCGGAATGTCGACCGGCGAAGGCAGGTAGTCAACCACCGAGTCGAGCAGCGGCTGAACGCCTTTGTTCTTGAACGCCGTGCCACAGATCACCGGGAACAGCTTCAGAGCGATGGTGGCGGCGCGCAGGCCCTTCTTGAGTTCCTCAGGCGTAATGGTTTCGCCCTCGAGGAATTTGTGCAGAAGCTCGTCGTCGTTTTCGGCGACAGTTTCCACCAGCTGAGCGTGGAAGGCTTCCGCCTTCTTGCGCAGGTTCTCGGGAATTTCCTGGACTTCGTACTCGGCGCCGAGTGTCTCGTCGTTCCAGATGATGGCTTTCATCTGGATCAGATCGACGACGCCTTTGAAGGCAGCTTCCTGGCCGATGGGGATCTGGATGGCGACGGGGCGGGCGTTGAGGCGCTTGCGGATGGTGTCGACGGCGTGCTCGAAATCAGCACCCATTTTGTCCATCTTGTTAATGAAGCAAATTCGCGGCACGCCGTACTTGTCGGCCTGGCGCCAAACCGTTTCCGATTGCGGCTCAACGCCGTGCACGGCGTCGAACACGGCGCAGGCGCCGTCGAGCACGCGGAGCGACCGCTCCACCTCGGCGGTGAAGTCCACGTGGCCGGGCGTATCGATGATGTTGATGCGGATGTCGCGCCACGTGCAGGTCGTCGCGGCAGACGTAATGGTGATGCCGCGCTCCTGCTCCTGCTCCATCCAGTCCATGGTGGCGGTGCCTTCATGGACCTCTCCCAGCCGGTGCAGCCGGCCGGTATAGAACAGGATGCGTTCCGTCGTGGTTGTCTTGCCGGCATCGATGTGCGCCATGATGCCGATGTTGCGACAACGCTCTAATGGGACTTGCCTGGCCACGTGTTTCTCTTTTCCCTGTGTGTTACCGAATTCGCTCCTGGCTCTTGGTTCCTGGCCAAAAGCTAGAGCCCCGCTGGTTCTTACCAGCGGTAATGCGCGAACGCTTTGTTCGCTTCCGCCATTCTGTGTACGTCTTCCTTCTTCTTGATCGCCGAGCCGCGGTTGTTGGCCGCGTCGAGCAGCTCGTTGGCGAGCTTGTCCTGCATGCCCTTCTCGGTCCGCGCGCGGCTGTAGCTGATGAGCCAGCGGATGGCCAGCGAGGTGCGCCGGTCGGGATTGACCTCGACGGGCACCTGGTAGTTGGCGCCGCCCACGCGCCGCGTCTTGACCTCAAGCAGCGGCTTGGCGTTCTCGACCGCCTTCTTGAACAGCTTCAGCGCTTCGTCGCCGCCCTTCTTCTCCAGCTCCTTCATGGCGCCGTAGAAGATGGCCTGCGCGGTGCTCTTCTTGCCGTCCCACATCATGCAGCTGATGAACTTGTTCGCCAGCGGCGAGTCGTAGACCGGGTCAGGAGCGACTTCCTTCTTCGCGATGTGACCTTTTCGAGGCATACAAAAGTTCTCAGTTCTCGGTTCTCAGTTCTCAGTCAAAGCTGGGAACAGGAACGGTCATTTCTGGCGCTTGGCGCCGTATTTCGAGCGCGACTGCTTGCGGCCGGCGACGCCGACCGCGTCGAGCGTGCCGCGCACCACGTGGTAGCGAACGCCGGGCAGGTCCTTTACGCGGCCGCCGCGGATGAGCACGATCGAGTGCTCCTGCAGGTTGTGGCCGACGCCCGGGATGTAGGTGGTGACCTCGATCCCGTTGGTCAGGCGCACGCGGGCAACTTTGCGCAGCGCCGAGTTCGGCTTCTTGGGCGTCTGCGTGTAAACGCGGGTGCAAACGCCGCGCTTCTGCGGGCTCTGCTGCAGGGCCGGCGAGGCCGTCTTGTACTTCGGCCGGGTGCGGCCCAGGCGAACGAGTTGGTTAAATGTCGGCATTCTGAGTTCTCAGTTCTCGATTCTCAGTTCTCAGCCACGACGCCGGCGCGGACATCACGCAAACGTCCTGACAGCCTGCGCATTGCTGCGCGGCGTCTGTCACGCCCTTATCCCGCATGCGGGCCTGGCCGGCGATTGACTGGCCATGCATCTTCGAACGCAGGACACACGTCCGGAGAGATTCACGATTCCTTGATGGGCCTTCGACGGTGGCGCCAAGCCTTGCGGACGCGCTCCGTTTCGTTGGCCTCGGCCTGCATATCCCCCGAAGACCGGCGGCAGCGCAGGCGCGTTTCAGCGAGGACGCCTTTACGGGCGGGTAACTCGACTACAGCTTAACCGCAGACCACACTGGTAAGCCCAAGCTAACTCGCAGAACCTGTCTAATATAGCAACGGTAAGAGGGTTACGTCAATCGCGGAGGGCACCCAGGGCTCGGCCCGTGCAGCCTCAGCGCCGCAAGTGCCGCTGCGCTAAAAGAATAAAGCCGGCGAAACGCGGAAACGTTCGCTCAGGCGCTTGATGTGGTCCTTGTTCAGTTCTCGTTTTCCGTTCAAACCCTCAACCGCTTCCAGCAAAGAAATGTAATGCCCGTTTTGCTCATCGGAACGGACAACGTCGGGCGCGGGGACACATTTTGCGAAGTGTCAATTGGAATCAGCAGCCATTGCCGGCCAACAGCGAGAGATAAAGGTCCGCTCTCACTCGGCCAGTCCCGCCCACCGGATGGCGTTGAACAGCAGCTTGAACGTGCCCTCGGTCTGGCCGCGGTGCTGGGCGCGGAAGCCGATCATGACCACCTTGCCCTTGCCCTGCTGGAAGGCGACGACGGCGGCCTTGCGCTCCAGGCGCTCGGCGCCGCGAATCCAGCCGGAGGCGAGGATGTCTTCGGCATCCTTGGGGTACCACGCCACGACGGAGCGCTCGGTGTCGGCCATGGGGAGCGAGGTCTGGTAGGCAATGCCGGAGTCGACGAAAGCGGCGGCGGTATGCGGCATGCCGTAGGCGACCGGGTGCGACGGGTCGAGTTCGATGTTAAGCAGCGAGCCGGGGGCGAGGAACTCTTCGCTGCGGACGCGGGCGAGCGAGTTGCGGACGGGAAGGTTGAAGTCGTCAATGATCAGGTCGCCGGCGGCGGCAAGAGTAATGATGGTGCCGCCCTTGGCGACAAAGTCCTTGAGCGCGGCGACGCCTTCGCGGCCGAGTCCGTCCTGGAAGTCAGGCGGGAGGTCGGGGCGATAGCGCGGGCCGCCTTCGCTGTCGGCTGCGGCAGCCGGGCGCGCCGCGCCAGGTTGTGGCGGACGCGGGCCGTTGAACATCATGTCGCGCGAGAGTGACGGGAAGACGATAGCATCGAAGGCGGCGTTGAGGTTGCCGGCGCGGACCGTCTTGCTGTCGATGGGCTTGGGCGCGAAGCCGTACTGCTCGAGCACCCAGCGCGTCCATCCTTCATCGATGTTGCCGCCGGGAACGGTGGGCTGATAGATGGCGGTGCGGACGGCGCGGAGCTTGGCGGTGGGGACCTTGGGGGCTTCTGGCGTGGCGAAGATGTCGAGGTGGTGTTTTATGGCCAGCTCGGCAACGTCTTCGCCGCCCTGGACGATCGCGGTTCCGGCGGCGAATGACTGAGGGCCAATCTTGAACGTTTCTCGCGCAATGCTGATGTTCGTATTCGGCTTGGCGGCGAGCTCATTCAGCACGATCGCGGCCTCGTTCGCTTCGGGTTTGAGCAGCTTGAATGCGCCCTTGCCCACAGCTTCGCCCTGCGGCCAGTCCTTCTCTGTGAGCGGGCGCATCTTCGAAACGGGCGCGCTGTTCCGGGCGACGGGCACACCCATCAACAGCGGCAGCGACCAGGCCGTCATGTCGTACGGCGGAATGAAGTTTGACCCGGGCACGAGCTTGGTTTTTGGGTATCGCTGGACGCCCAGCATCTCACTCACAAACTTGCCGTAGGGCTGCCCTGCCGGAATGACGTAATCTCCCCGCTCGTCTACGAACACCTCCACGCCGTGGTCGCTCATCAAGTGCGCCAGTTTGGCGGCGACAACCGGATCCGGTGAAGCCGCTGATATTTCAAAATGATCGGACGGAGATGCAGCCGCCGCGATCGCATCCTGCGCCATGCTGGCCACGCCGCGCAGGTAGTCTTCGCGGTTCGCGGCGGCGCGCTCCAGCAGCGCGTCACTGATCACCCGCTCATAGTCCATCACGTCGCGCAGGCGCCAGCGTCCGCCAGGCCAGGGATTGGGGAAGCTGACCTGCGGGCCGTACTCCACCAGGCCTTTGGGGCCGCCGGCGAGCTCGGTGGCGGGGATGTTGACGGGCGTGGCGATGCGAGCGGAGGCGGTCTCGGTCAGCAGGCCGAAAATGTTCTTCCACCAGCCGGTGTTGCGGGTGCCGCCGGGCCAATAGGCGTCGAAATCGAAGCTGTGGATCACGCCGGACTTGTGCTGCTCTTCGAGGCGAAAAGCCATGGTGGTGCCAATCAGGTTCACGCCGCGGAAGATGAGCGGGTTGATCGAGGGCGAATACGGCTCGGCGTAAGGCGGGACGAAGATGCGCGGGCCGGTCTCGCCCATCTGGTGCTCATCGAGCCAGATGCTCGGATACCACTCGTGGTACACGGCGTGGTTGATCGCCTTGGTCTCTTTCTGCGTGAGCATGTACCAGTCGCGATTGTTGTCGTGCCCAACGTAGTGGTGGTAGAGGTACGGCATGGGTCCGCCCTCGAAGCGCGTGCCCACGTACTTGCGGTACCAGTCGGTGACCATGATCTGCCCGTCGGGATTGATCGACGGCATGAGCAGCAGGATGACGTTGTCGAGGCGCGACTTCGTGGCGGCGTCCTGTGCGGTGGCGAGCGCGTAGGCCCACTCCATGGCCATCTGGCTGGCGCCGATTTCGGTGGCGTGGATGTTGCACGTGACCAGCACGATGGCCTTGCCTTCGTGCACCAGCGCTTCGATCTGCTCTTTGGACTTGCCGCGCGGGTCGGCGAGCTGGCGGGCGATTTCCTGGTAGCGCTTCTTGTTCTTCAGGTTCTCTTCCGACGAGATCACGGCGATGATCAGGTCGTTGCCGAGCGTGGTCGGGCCTAGGTTCTCGATTTCCACGCGCTTCGACGCCGCGGCCAGCGCCTTGAAGTAGCTGACGATCTGCTTGTAGTCGGCCAGCTGGCGGTCGGCGCCGACTTCGAACTTGAGGAACTGCGAGGGCGGCGGCGGAACGTTCTGCGCCGCTGCTGCAGGAACAAACAGCGAGGCAATCAGCAGGAGGCTGGTGACGCGCGCCGGGCGGCGGGACGCGAAGGACATTTTGGGGTTCTCCGAAAAGCCGGGCATTGTACCGCACGTGAGTTGATCGTGGTCGCAACAAGCTTCGGACGGCGAGCAGAAATCCCCGCGCAAGCCGGAGGAAGGCTTGAGCGGGCCGCCCATCCACCCGGCGGATTCGAGACACGGGGCCGCCTTGCCGAAAAATGGCGCAGAAACTACACTGAAAGTTTCCAATGTGCCTGCGTTCCATAGACACCCGCGTCTTCGGCGCGGGTGAGGTTTGTAGGCGGGCGGAACCGTCTGTGTCCCAAACGGCCGGACGGGGAGGAGCGATGACGGGTTTCGGGGAACGAGTTCGCCGCGCGCCGGCCCTGGCCGCCGGCATGGCGCTGCTTTGCCTGTGGACAGCCTGCGGCGGCGGGAGCAGCAGCACCACCGATAACAGTCAGAAGCCAGGCTTCCCCAACCACGTGACACTCACACCGGCCACGGTATCTATCAATAAGGGAGGCGTCACCAGCCTCACGGCCCAGGTCCAGGACATCAACAACAACGTGGTCGCGAACCAGACGATTACTTTCACGTCGAGCAACACAGCCGTGGTGAGCATCGCGAACAGCGGGTTGGTTTGCGGCGGGACGTGGGACTCGCTGACCACTCCGGTGGTATGTACGCCGGGGCCCGCGGGACAGGCACAGGTGACGGCGAAGGCGGGGTCGCTGACCAGTCCGCCGGTGACGGTATTCGTTCACGACCGCGTGGACAACATTACGGTGAGTCCGGCGAACCTGAGCGGCTGCCTGTCGAACGCGCAGACCCAGCAGTTCACGGCGCAAGCTTTCGCCAACGGCCAGGACATCACGTCCAGCGTCGGCTCATTCTTCTGGCAGACCACGAACCAGACGGTGGTGACGGTGAACGCGACGACCGGACTGGCGACGGCGGCGGCGCCGGGACGCGCCGGCATTTTTGCCAGCGTGGGTACGGTCAACAGCGCGCCGGTGAACTTCGACACCTGCGCGGTGCAGGCCATCTCGACGCATGTGCAGAACGGAACGGACACAACCGTGACGCTGGCGGCGGCCGCCACGGCACAGCTGGCTTCCGACGTGACCGACAGCGCAGGCGTGACCATTCCTTCGGCCTCGCTTACCTACAATTCCTCGGCCCCGGCGGTTGCGACGGTGGTGGCGGGCGGGTTGATCAGCGGTATCGCGCCGGGCACGGCGACGGTGATCGCATCGTGCACGCCGCCAAGCTGCAACTCGAACCTCGGGCGGGCGGTGTACGGCAATCCGATCACGATCACCGTAACCGGCACGGCGAACTCGACGACGGTGCTGGCGGCCAGCAGCGCGGGCACATCGATGGTGCCGATCGATACCAGCACGAACACGGCCGGCACGGCAATCACTCTTCCCTCGGCTCCCAATTCGCTGCTGATCAACCCGGCGGGCAATCGCGCCTTCCTGGGCAGCGCCGCGGGGTTGATGACGGTTGACCTGACGACCAACGGCGTATCGCAGGTGCCGCAAGTGCCGGGCAAGGTCCTGGCGATTTCGCCCGACGGAGTGAAGGTAATCGTCTCTGACGTGGCCGGCGGGCGCGTGCGCGTGTTCGACACCGGCTCGAACCTGGTGGAGACGTTCATCATCGGCAACGCGATCTCGGCGGACTTTTCGCCTGACAGCTTCAAGGCATTCATCGCAGCGGGCAACACGCTGTTTGTGTACTCGCCGCAACTGGTGCTCAGCAACGTGCCGCCGCTGCCGGTGGCGCCGCGGAGCGTGGCGTTCCTCGACCAGGGATCGTTCGCATACGTGGCGGGCGGATCGGCGTCGGCGATCACGGTGCGCGCCAACTGCGACAACAGCCAGCGCGACACGCTGGCCACGCCGGGTACGGCGACGCTGATGGCGTCGCTGCCGAACGCAACCCAGATGCTCGCCGTCGACAGCCCCGGGATTGACGTGATTACGCCGGCCATCACCGCTTCCACCAGCGGCCAGCAGTGTTTTCCCAACCTGAACGAGGCCCTCGTCTCGCGCGACTTCGGACAGGGCGGCTTCAACGCGACGCAAATCCTGACCACGCTCGACAGCTCGCGCGCCTTCGTGCTGTCGAACAAGCCAAGCATTCTCGTTTACAAGTCGGCGGACAAGACAACGTCCACGATTCCTCTCGCCAACGGCGCGACGCCGTTGACCGGCGGCCTGCTAGTGGACGGCTCGCAGATGTACGTCGGCGCCAGCGACAGCAACGTGCATCGCATCGACCTCGGCGCCAACACCGACGCGCAGCAGATCTCGGTGGGATTTGTGCCCGATTTGGTGGCCGTGCGCCCGAAGTAAAATCCTCTTCAACGCAAAGACGCAGAGGCGGCAAAAGCTCGGCCTGAGGATGACTTCCGCCAGGAATGGTTCGCTCGGCGTGCTCGGTACTCCGGGGTGAATGGCGCTTACGTCTGCGGGACGCGCTTGAGTTCGCGCGCTACGCTGTCGAGCACGCCGTTGATGAACTGCACCGACTCGGGTGCGGAAAAGCGGCGGGCGATTTCCAGCGCCTCATTGATGATGATCGCGGCAGCCGTCTCGGGATAAGCGAGCATTTCGGCTACGCCGGCGCGAAGAATGTTGCGGTCCACGGCGGACATGCGGTCCACCCGCCAGTTTTCGGCGTGCTGCTCGATGAGCTGATCGATTTCCGCAGCGCGCCCGGTGCCCGCCCCAAAAATGGATTCGGTGAAGCCGCGGACCTCGTCGGTGATGTCGGCGCGCTCGGCCCAGAAGGTCTTGCGGACCTGATCGGGCGACTGCTTCGCCATGTCGGCCTGAAAAAGCATCTGCAGCGCGAGCTCGCGGGATTTGCGGCGGGTGCCCATGCTTTCGATAGTAACAGTGATTGGCGACGAGGGATTTGGTCGTCGGTCGTCGGTCGTCGGTTAAAGGCTAAGCCAAAGAAGCAACTCAATGGCGACGGTGTCTGCGTTTGGCCGCTTTGCCGAGAGCCGACTGCCGAGGGCCGACAATGTCTTTCAGATTCGCCATCTCCACCGCCGAGAGCGCCGCCTCGAATCCCTTGTTGCCGCCCTTGAGGCCGGCGCGGTCGATGGCCTGCTCGAGCGTGTCGCAGGTGAGGACGCCGAAAGCATGGGGCACGCCGGTTTCCTGGGCCGACTGGCCGATGCCGCGGGCGCACTCGTTGGCGATCACGTCGTAGTGCGCGGTGTCGCCGCGGAGCAGGCACCCAAGGCAGATGATGGCGTTGAAGCGGCGCGAGGCCGCGAGCTTGCGGGCGGCAATCGGAATTTCGAAGCTGCCGGGGACGTGCACGACTTCGAGGTCGCCTTTTTTCGCGCCGGAGCGGCGCAGAGCGTCGAGCGCGCCCGCGAGCAGGCGCTCAGTGATGAAGGCGTTGAAGCGCGCCACGACGATGCCGAAGCGTTTGCCGGCGGCGGAGAGCGAGCCGGCGTTGCTTGTTGGCTCGGGCTTGGGCTCGTACGAGAACACGGCAACACGCATGCCGCCGGCGGCCTCGAGAATAAAGAGCCGCGCGCCCCACTCCTGGTCTGAAATTTTCTGAACGATGCGCAGCTTGCGATTCTTCGCCAGCTCGAAGTAGGCGTCGGCGCTATCGACTTCCAGCACCAGTTCGGCGTCTGGGAAGCCGCGGCCGTGTCCGATCTCAATACCGCCGAGGGGCGCGCGCAATTTCGCGCCCCGGCTGCGCTTCTCGTTCCACGCATCGCACTGCTCGAGACCCAGCGATTCGAACAATTCAACGACCGAAGAAAATTCGCGCTCGGAGCGGGCGACGCGGAGATGGTGGAGGGAGAGAATCATCTGTCAATTGCCGATTTGCGGAACTGCGGAACTGCCGAATTGAAAGCCGAATGGAAAACCACTGCCGCCGTTCTTGGCAATTCGGCGCTTTCGCAATTCGGCAGTTCGGCGGTGTTTCACTTCCCCTTGAACTGTGCCGGGCGCTTTTCCAGGAATGCGCTGGTGCCTTCTTTCTTGTCCTCGGTGGCGCAGGCGACCGCGAAGAGTGTTGCTTCCAGGTAGAGCCCTTCTGAAAGTGGCATCTCCATGCCGTGGTTCACGGCTTCAAGCGTGTACTGCACGGCGAGCGGCGCATTGGCGATGATCTTCTGCGCGATGGCTTCGGCGCGCGGGATCAACTCGGCGGGCGCCGTGACTTCATTCACCAGGCCGATGCGGTGCGCTTCCTGGGCGGTGATCATGTCGCCGGAAAGCAGGATCTGGTTCGCCAGGCCCTTGCCAACCAGGCGCGGCAGGCGTTGCGTGCCGCCGTACCCAGGAATGATGCCGAGCTTGACTTCGGGCTGACCCAGCTTCGCATTCTCACTGGCCAGACGAAAGCTGCAGGCCATGGCGATCTCGCATCCGCCCCCGAGGGCGAAACCGTTGATGCAGGCGATGACCGGCTTGCCCAGGTTCTCGATCAGGTCGAGCACGGCCTGGCCGCGATGCGTGTACTCCTTGGCGGAAACCGGATCCTGCTTGGCCAGTTCGCCGATGTCGGCGCCGGCGATGAAGGCCTTCTCGCCCGCGCCGGTGAGCAGGCCGACGCGTATGGCCGCATCTTCTTGAATGTCGCTGAAGGCCTGCCGCAGGTCTTCCATCGTCGCCGCGTTCAGGGCGTTGAGGACCTTCGGTCGGTTGACGGTGACCGTGGCGATGGGCCCTTTTTTCTCGAAAATGATGTTTTCAAAGGTCATAAGCGCCAAGCCTGCTTACCACGGATGAACACGGACTACACCGACCACAACCAAAAACCGTACCGCGGACTGACGCGGAGAATTCTGTTCTGATTTCCCCGAATCCTCACTTCTCCCCGGCTCCGCGCCTCCGCGGTTCGACAAAAACCTCAAAACTCCCCCGGCACCGGGTTCTGCGGGTCCGACCAGTCGTAAAACCCTTTGCCCGTTTTCTTCCCGTACCAGCCGGCCAGCACCAGGCGTTTGAGCAGCGGCGGCGAGGCGAAGCGGCGCTCCTTGAACTCGTCGTACATCACGTGGGTGATGTAGTACGTGGTGTCGAGGCCGACGAAGTCGAGCAGCGTGAACGGGCCCATCGGATATCCGCAGCCGAGCTTCATGGCGTTGTCGATGTCGGGGATCGAACCCACGCCCTCTTCGTAGGCGCGGATGGCGTCGAGCAGGTAGGGCACCAGCAGGCGGTTCACGATGAATCCCGTTTTGTCCGAGGTGCGCACCGGAACTTTGCCCAGCCTTTTGCCGAACTCGACGGCGGTGTCGAGGACCGCCGGATCGGTAGCGATGGTACGCACGACCTCGACCAGCTTCATGAGCGGCACGGGGTTGAAGAAGTGCAGGCCGATGAAGCGCTCGGGGCGCTTGGTCGCCGTCATCAGCTCGGTGATGGAGATGGACGAGGTATTGGAGGCGAAGATGGCATCGCGCTTCACGATGGAGTCCAGCGCCGAGTGCATCTTCTTCTTTTCTTCAACGTTCTCGATGATGGCTTCAATGACGATGTCACAGTCGGCGAGGCCGCTCTTGTCGGTGGTACCCTGCAGACGAGCGCGGATTTCTTTCGCCTTTTCGGGCGTGATGCCGCTCTTGTCGGGCTTCTCGGCCAACTTCGCGAGCGACCTCTCGATGCCGGCGAAGCCTTTGTCGAGAAAGCGCTGCTCGGCCTCGAGCACGGTGACGTCGCAACCCGCAGTGGCTGCGACCTGGGCGATGCCGGAGCCCATGAGACCGCAGCCGAGTACGCCGACCTTTTGAATTGCCATAGAGATCAAAACCTCTTACCGCGGCTTTGCTTTGCTCTTAGATCCCGAGCGAAGCGAGGGACCTATACCCCAAGCAAACACTTCGGGCGAAAGATCACGCCATGACGGATTCGTGCCCACAAATAACGCGATTTTCTTCTCGCGACGGTATGCCTTGATCTGAATTTCACGGCGTCGCGCCGCATATGAATCAGTCATCTTTTCGAAGCACATCAAGCGATTGATCTTGTACCGCTTTGTAAACCCGTCGAACACGCCGTCTTTATGCTCGCGCAAACGGCGCGGCAAATGGTCGGTGAGGCCGACGTACAACATCCCTGAGAGACTAGCGAGAATGTAGACGTAGTAGAACAGCCTGCCCTTCGCAATCGGTCGTGGCAAGGTATGGTTCCCTCGCTTCGCTCGGGATAATCTAAGAAAGAGCCTCCACAATCACTGCAATTCCCTGCCCGCCGCCAATGCACGCCGTTGCGAGTCCGTACTTCTTTCCACGCCTGCGCAATTCGTACAGCAGCGTAATCACCAGCCGCGTGCCGGTCGCGCCCAACGGATGGCCGAGCGCGATGGCGCCGCCGTTCACGTTGGTCTTGTTGCGATCGAGGCCGAGTTGCTTTTCGACAGCGAGGTACTGGCCGGCGAAGGCTTCGTTCACTTCGACCAGGTCAATGTCGTCGAGCTTCAGCCCGGCTTTTTGCAGGGCGATCTTCGAGGCCGGCACCGGGCCCGAGCCCATGATCTTCGGCTCGACGCCGGCGATGCCCCAGCTGACGAGGCGGCCGAGCGGCTTGAGTCCACGCTTCTGCGCGCTTTCGAGCGGCATGAGGACGACGGCGGCGCCGCCATCCACGATGCCGCTGGCGTTGCCGGCGGTGACGCTGCCGTCTTTGCCGAACGCGGGCTTCAGCCTGGCAAGGCCTTCGAGCGTGGTTTGCGGGCGGCGGTGATCATCCTCGGAAAACGACTCGCCGGTGGGCTGGCCTTTGCGATCGACGAGCTGCACGGGGACGAGTTCTTCCTGGATGCGTCCGGCCTTGTAAGCCGCGTCGGCGCGCTGCTGCGAGAGCAGCGCAAACTCGTCCATGTGCTGGCGCGTGATGCCGTGCTGGCTGGCGTAGAGCTCGGCGGTGTTGGCCATGTAGAGGCCGCATTGGGTGTCGAGCAGCGCGACCATCAGCGAGTCTTCCAGCTTGCCTTCGCCCAGGCCCAGCCCCCAGCGCGCGCCGCGGATGACGTGCGGCGCCTGCGACATGCTTTCCATGCCGCCGGCGAGCACGGTCTTTGCTTCGCCGAGCTGGATCAGTTGCGCGCCGCTCACAATGGCCTGCATGCCGGAGCCGCACAGGCGGTTCACGGTAAGCGCCGGCGTTTCGATGGGCAACCCGGCTTTGAGCGCGACGTGGCGGGCGCCGTAGAGCGCGTCGCCCGACGTCTGCTGCGCGTTGCCGAAGACCACATGGTCGAACTCGGCGGGCTCGATGTTGGCGCGCTGAATGGCGCACTTGCCGGCGATCGCGCCGAGTTCCTGCGCGCTGAAGTCGCGCAGTTTGCCGCCGTATCGGCCCATGGGCGTGCGCGCCCCGGCGACGATGGCGATGTCCTGCGGCTGGAACATGGAAGACCCTACAGATGAAGTCCGCTTGCGCGGGGAAACACGTCAGTTTAGCAGAAGAGCGATTCACCGCGGAGGCGCGGAGACACGGAAATATTCCATCTCCAACCCGTTCGTGCAGGGGCGGAATGCATAGGTCCTGGGCCGGCAAGAGGCGCGGGCCCAGAATGACCCATCCACTAGCTTGGACACTTCACCACACTCTGCACGCATTCTGCCGCGCCATGGGCTGGCCGGCTTTGCAACTGAAGGCCTTGGCGAAGTCCTCCGAGTTGCTGATCACGTTGTTCACACGGTACTTGTTGAGCGAATGCGGATTGGTCAGGACGACGGTGCGCATGACCTGCGGGCGCAGCGTGCCGCACCACTGGTTGGCATAAGAAAGGAAGAAGCGCTGGCGCGGCGTCCAACCGTCGGCCCCTTTGTCGTCGAGGCCCTTGCCATCCTGCTTGAGCGCCTCGGTGAGAGCCATGAAGGCGATGCGCAGGCCACCGTTGTCGGCTGTGTCTTCGCCCTGGGTGAGCAGGCCGTTGGTCTTCACCCCCAGTTCAGGGACGTCTTCGGTGTACTGGTCGGCGATGCACTTGCCGCGCTTCTCGTACTCGGCCGCGTCCTTCTCCGTCCACCAGTCCTGGAGATTGCCCTTGGCGTCGAATTTGCGGCCCTGGTCGTCGAAGCCGTGCGTGATCTCGTGGCCGATGACGACGCCAATGGCGCCGTAGTTCACCGCTTCGTCGCGATCGGCATCAAAGAACGGCGGCTGCAGGATGCCCGCAGGAAAGTTGATGGTATTGAGCTGCGGATCGTAGTAGGCGTTGATGGTGGGCGGCGTCATCTGCCACTCGCTCCGGTCCACCGGTTTGCCGATCTTGTTGATGTTGCGGTGGAACTCGAAGGCGGTGGCCTGCGCCACGTTGGCCGGATAGTTTTTCGGAACGACCTTCACGCTGGAGTAGTCGCGCCAGCGGTTCGGGTATCCGATCTTCTCTTCGATGGCCTTGAGCTTTTCCTGGGCGCGCTGCTTGGTGCCGGGCGTCATCCAGTCAATCTCCTGGATGTCGCGGCCGAGGGCGTCTTCGATGCCCTTCACCATGCGCAGCATGCGCTGCTTGCTCTCCGGCGGGAAGGCGCGATCCACGTACGCCTGCCCGAGCGCTTCGCCCAGGTCGCGGTCCACCACCCGCACGCAACGGCGCCACTGCGGCTGGAGCTTCTGTGAGCCGAACAGCGTGCGGGCGAACATGTCGAAGTTTTCGTCGATGATGGGCTTGCTCAGGTAGGGCGCGGCGCCGTGCAGCTCGTGCCACCGCAGATACGTCTTCCAGTGGTCCAGCGGATGCGTCCTGAGTGCCGTTTCCAGTCCGCGGAAGTAGTCGGGCGAGCTGACCAGGTAGTGCTTGGTCGCGGGCGTGTTCAGCGCCTTGAAATAGCGCGGCCAGTCGAACGACGGGGTGAGCGCGCGAAGCTGAGCGAGCGACATCTTGTTGTTCAGGTTCTTCGGGTCGCGGCGCTTCACGTTGTCCATCTGCGCCCTGGCCAGATCGGTTTCGATGGCGAGCACCACGCCGGCGTCGGCCGTGGCCTGCTGCTCAGGCTCACCGGCGAGCACGAACATCTTCTTTACGTGCTCCTGGTACTTGGCGCGGATGTCTTTGGAGCGCTGATCGTCTTTCAGGTAGAAGTCGCGGCCGGGCAGCGCGGGGCCGCCCTGGTCAACCTGCGCGACCACGAGCGAAGCGTCGTCGAGGTCCTGTCCGCCGGAGAAGCCGAACAGCGGCGCGTTGGACTGATTGTTGTCGCCCTGCCATGCGCCGGGATAGCTGGAGTGCAGGCGAACGATCACGTCCACGATGCCGGCCTTGCTCTTGAGAGCGGCCGTCTGCGCCAGACCGGCGGCGATGGGCTTGATGCCGGAGGCGTCGCGGTTCTCCAGGTCCATGCACGCGGCGTAGTAGTCGCCGATCTTCTGTTCCACCGCATTTCGATTGGGATTGCTGGGCGAGTTCTTCTCAAGCGTCTGCCGCAGCACGCTCTCATTCCATATCTGCAGCGGGCTGGCGGTGCTCCACGTGGCCTGGTCCGCCGGGATGGGATTCACGGAGGTCCACTTGCGGCAGGCGTATTCGAAGAAGTCGGTACAGGGGTCGGCCGACTTGTCGGGCTGATTGGGATCGAAGTGGTTCAGGGTTGGAAGTGGATCGGAACCGGACTGCGCCGCCGCCGCGAGCGCCAATGCAAATATGGTGATGAGCAACGCCGTCCTGCGCATAGCAAACGCCTCCGAAAGAGCGCGCACAGTTTAGCAGCGGAACCAAGAAATTGGGCGACTGGCGGCTTTTTGCTGCGCCATTCGTCCCTGGGGCGAGCCGTGATTTCGATTCGTGGTCGCGTGCCGGCGGGCGAGGCCGCCGCTACGTTCTAGCGGACAATCCCGTGGTGCACTGCTCGCGGGCGGGGTCGCCCGCGTCCGCACGGTTCGGGGAAGTTAGGCCACAGCGGCGTTTTCAAAGCTGGCGGCCAGCGACTTGGCGTTGTTGCCGCCGGCGGCGCGCGCCGACTCCAGCGCGCCTTCCACGCGATTGATGAGCTCGGTAACGATGTCGACCGGATCGAAGCGCGCTTGAAGCACGGCTTCGGCGATGCCGATGGTTATGGGCAGCGGATTATCCGTACCGGGCACGCGCATGTTGCCCAGGAGCTTGCGCAGCTTGTCCACCACGAAGAAGGCGTTCTTGTCGTTGGTGTCGGAGAGCAGCAGCGCAATCGTGGAGCGGTCGTAGCGCACGGCTACGTCGTTCTGGCGGACGTGGGAACAAATGGTTTGCCCGGCCTGCTGCAGCATGCTTTCGACGACCGAGTCGTTCAGTTCGCGCAGCAGCGCCGGCGTGCCGAACTGCATGAGCATGAGCGTCATGGGCGAGTTCTGCTGCAGGGAGTGGCGCGTCTCCGAGAGCAGGACGTCGAGATAAGACGAGCGCTTGAGTAGGCCGGAGTTTTCGTCGGTCACGGCGAGCGTCTTCATCAGGCTGCGCAGGCGCGCGTTGCTGACAGCCAGCGCCATCTGGTCGGCGATGGTCTTGAGGACGACGACGTCGGTCTGGCGCCACGATCGCGGGGAGCCGCACTGCTCCATGATGAGGATGCCGGTGTGCTGCTCCGATTCCAGCAGCGGCACGGCGAGCACGGACTCGATGCCCAGCGTCTGTACCGCGTCGGCAATCATGGCCAGCTCGCCGGCCGATTTGACGTTATCGAGCCGCACTGAGCCCTTGGCTACCACCACTGACTGCAGCGTGGCGATCAGCTTCAGGTTGGCCATCACGTCGGAAGGCGCGACGCCGGCGGCGCAGTACTCCAGCGAGGCCGAGGGCGGCTTGCCGGGCGTGCACAGCGCGGCCACGGCGCGGCTGACATTCCAGTGGCGGCCAATGTCGTTCACCGCCGCGAAGAGCACGCCCTTCACATTGCCCTGGCGATAGATGTTGCGCGTGATCTCGGTGACGCGGGCGAAGTTGTCAACCGCGGCTTCGTCGGCGACGGCCTGCGGCACCGGAGTTACGGAAGGCGGCGGAGCGGCAGCAGCGGGCGCAGCCGCGGCGGGACGGGCAGGCGCCGCAGCGGGCAGGCCTCCTTCGTACTTGGGCAGGAAGCCGGCGTTGGTGTAGAGCGTGCGCAACTTCATGTTCTTCTCTTCTTCGCCGGGGAAGAGGCGGCTCACGCGCTCCAGCCGCTCTACCGCTCGCGACCGCATGGAGTACTGCAGGAAGATTTCCGCCTGCAACATGAGGTCTTCGAGCACGGTGGGCTCGGAGTCGACTACTTTCTGGTCTTTTTCGGCATCGCTCTGCTGCACCATGGCGCCGAAGCGGTTGGCGATGGCGTTGAAGCGGTTGGGATCGATTTTGCCGCGCAGCATCTCCATGCGGCGCTGGTGGCCGGCCTCGTAGGGATCGACCTCGGCGGCGCGGTCGAGCGCGTCGCCCGCCCGGAGAAACTGGCCGGCGGCGTAGTAAAGATCGAACAGTTTGATGAGCGTGGAGCAGTAGTCCTGCTCGCGATTGGCGGAGTTGAAGGTCTCGACCAGGTACTCGAGGAAATCGACCTTGAGCGGATGCTGGTCAGACATCTCCTTGATCAGATTGATGTACTCGCGGCGGCGGCCGCGCTTCTGCTCCGACTGCTCGAGCGCGTGGGCGAGGCTGAGCGCCTTGGCGTCCTGGTCGGCGTCGATCAGCGTTCCGATGAGCAGCGCCACGTCTTCCACGCGGCTGGGATCGGCCTGAAAGAGAGCGCGCACGAGCGGCTCGGCCTCTAGCGGGCGCTGCGCGGCCATGAGCGCGCGCGCGTAGGCGTCGCGAATTTCCAGGGAAGCGTTCGGGTCGCGGCCGAACGGCTCGAGCACGTGCAGGGCGTCATCAACGCGCTTCTGCTGGAGATACGCCTGCCCGCAGGCCAGCGCGGCATGCGCGTTCTGGGAATCGAGCCTGTAAGCGCGCTCGTACCAGGAGAGCGCATCCACTCCCGCCTGCTGCTGCAACTGCCCGGCGCGGAAGAACGATTCGGCGGCGCTGGCCCTCTCGCCCAGCGATTCGGCGAGTTCGGCTTCGCGGGTGAGGTGGTCGAACGAGGGATCGAGCGCGACCAGGCGCCGGCGCGCCGCCAGGGCGCGCTTCTTGTCGCCGGCGGCTTCGAAGTCCCGGGCGGAGGCTTCGAAGGCCTCCAGCGCTTCGCGCTTGCTCGACTTCTCGGAGAACTGGGCGAACTGGAAGGTCTGCTCCGTGGTCGGCTTGCCGCTGCGCGCCATCCGCTTATACGTAATGATGGCCCGGGGGCCGTCGCCCACGGCGGCCTCGTGGTCGAACATCTCGCTCAGCAGGCGGAAGGCCTCGTCGGTGCGGCCCAGGGTGATGCACAGGTCGGCAGCTTTGGCGCGGACGGCCTCGTTGCCCGGCTCGCCGCCGAGGATCTCGAAATACTCCTCCAGGGCGGCGTCAGGCTTGCCTTTCTGCAGGTATTTTTCGGCTTTTTCGAGGCGCTTGGCGATGTCCGACATGGGGTCCCGGTTGACGAAAGCGGCGAAAACGGGCTGCTGCGGCGCTGGCTGCCCGCGTATTGTAAGCGCAAGCCAACAAGGCCAGCAATCAGCAAAACCCCCAAAGCGCGCGGAGCGGAACAGGGCAATTCGCGCATGGGAACGCGTGGCGGAGATGGGGCAGCCGCGGGCTAAATCGGCCGCTGCCCGCGGATTAGGGCGCGAGTTAAGGCGCTCCCGATTACAATCTCCTCATGGCTGATGAGCTTCTACGGTTTCGCCCGCAGTTCCCCATCCTGGAACGCACTACATACATGATCAGCAACTCGCTTGGCGCGATGCCGCGCGGCGTGCAAGACGCCATGTCGGAGTTCACGCGCATCTGGGCCGAGCGCGGCGTCTGCGCCTGGGAAGACAAGTGGTGGATGCTGGCCGCCGAGGTCGGCGACCAGATTGGCGCGCTGATCAATGCCGCCCCCGGCACGGTGAACATTCAGCCCAACGTGACCACGTGCCAGGCGACCATCGCCTCGTGCTTCAACTTCAGCGGGCGGCGCAACAAGGTCGTGTACACCGACCTGAACTTCCCTTCAGTGATGTACTTCTGGGAAGCACAGCGCAGGCGCGGCGCGCGCGTGCACATGGTGCAAAACGACGATGGCGTTCACGTCAATACCGAGCGCCTGCTCGCCGCGATTGACGAGGAAACCCTGCTGGTGCCGATTTCGCACGTCATCTTCCGCAGCGCGTTCATTCAGGACGTGCCGGCCATCGTTGAGAAAGCCCACCGGGTGGGCGCGATGGTGGTCCTCGACTCGTTCCAGGCCACCGGCACAGTTCCCTTCGACGTGACGGCGCTGAACGTGGATTTCTGTGTTGGCGGTGTGCTGAAGTGGCTCTGCGGCGGAGCAGGAACCGCGTATCTATACGTGCGTCCCGACCTGGTCAATAAGCTGGAGCCCGGCTTCACCGGCTGGATCGCTCACCAAAACCCGTTCGCCTTCGAGACCGGGCCTACGCGTTACGCGTCAGGCGCGTACCGCTTCATGAACGGCACGCCCAACGTGCCGGCGATGTACGCGGCGCAGCCGGGGCTCAGGGTGGTGGCGGAAGCCGGCATCGGCAACATTCGCGCCAAGAGCAAGCGCCAGGTAGCGCGTTTGATGGCGCTGGCCGATGAGCGCGGCTGGCGCGTGAACACGCCGCGCGATCCGGAGCGGCGCGGCGGAACGGTGAGCATCGATATGCCCAACGCCGCCGAGGTCTGCCGCGAGCTGCTCAAGCGCGACGTGCTGGTGGATTACCGTCCGAAGGCAGGGGTGCGCTTCTCGCCGCACTTCTACAACACGGATGAGGAAATCGAGGTGGCGATCCGCGCAGTGGATGAGATCCTCGCGGAGATGAAGGTTGGGGTGCGGTAGGAGTTTCAAGTTTCGAGTTTCAAGTCCCGGCTGCTCGGGATCTTGTTCGGGGAAAATTATCAGAAAAACAGTTCACCGCGGAGACGCACAGGCCGGCGAGGGTCCCTTCGCTTCCTTTCCTCTGCGGACTCTGCGCCTCTGCGGTGAAGCTTTTACTGCGGGATGTCGAAGCTGGTGACGCTGGTGCTGTTGCCGTGACGCACCATCGTCACGTTGTCGCCGGCGGGCGCGCCGGCCAGCGCGGCGGCGTAGGCAATGCGCTCGCTCACGCGGATCTCGTCGTCCTTGATGCCGGTGATGATCTCGTTGACCGAGTCCGGCGCAAGGCGCGTGGCCAGCACCACGAAAATGCGCCACGCCGCCGTCGAGGGCCAGAAGCCCTTGAGCGCTTCGTTGGGCGAGTCGCTGCTCTTGTCTTTCTCGTAGAGTTCGCCGGCGGTGGCGAAACCGCGGTCAAGCACCTTGCGGGCAGCATCGGGCTCGTTCAGTCGCGCATAGAGGCTGGCGGCGCTCGCCAGGAACTGCACCCGCTCGCGGGCTTCGACGCGGTCAATCTGCTTCATCAGGTCATCGAGGGCTGATTTGGCCGATGCCGGCTCTTTGGCCGAGAACGTCTGCGCCAGTTGCAGCAGCGCCTCGCTGCGCGGATACGAGCCACCCAAGTCCGTAGGCAACGCGGCGGCGCGAGCAATCGCCTGCCTGGGATTGTCGGCCGCGTCCTTCACGATGCGCTCCACCTCGGCGCGGTACTGCATGCGCAGTTGCATGCCGGTGTCGGGCGGGGCAGCGCGATCGCCGCGGTCGCCCAGGCGAACGCCGGTGCTCACGCCGCCGCGCTCGCCGGGTTTCGGCGGCGTATCGCGCATCGTGGGATCGAGCGATTGCATTCCATCCGGATACTTCGCCATCACGGGCTGGAGCGGCTGCGCGTCTTTCAGCAGTTTTTCCGCTTCGCGCTCGTCGAGCTTGCGCAGCGCCGGCAGCACCTGGAAGAGCGCGTACTCGTAGAGCGAATTGAACGACGCGCTGCCGCTGGCCGAAGCCACGGAAACCTGCGCGGGAATGTCGGAGCGGGCCTTCGCCTTGTCGAGCACCAGGTGGATGGCTTCCAGCACGGTGGCCGGAGGCAACACCTGCCAGTAGCGGATCACCAGCGTGGCCATGCTGTCGCCGGCGCGGAATGCGGGCTGGCGCGTGTCTTCCTGGCGATAGTGCGCCAGCGCCTGCATGAAGATGTTCAGCCGGTCGGCGGCGCGCTCGGGCGGAAGCGCCATCATGACGTCGCTGGCGGCGCCGTAGGGGAACTCGCCCGCGTCAGCTGCGGCGGCGTTCAGCATGTCCATGGCGCGGGTGAAATCTTTGCGGCGCGCCGCGGCGCTGATCAGGCCTGCCTGCGCGCTGCGCTTGGCGTTGGGCTCGGCCTGCGGCGCAAGTTCAGCGACGGCGGCTGCGTCCAGCGGCAGCAGCGCACGCAGAATCTGGTTCTGCAGGCTGCCTTTGGTCTGCTGGTCGCGCTCAATGCCGAGCGACGCCGTAAAGGCATCGCGCAAAACAGCCGCTGCATGCGCGCGGTCCATGGGCGCCAAACCATTGGCGACCTGCAGCAGCGACAAGGTGCGCATGGGCGCTTCGAGCGCTCGCGCTTCGCCTTCGGCGACCTCGAGGATCTGCCGGGCGCGCTCCTGGTCTTTTTTGAGCTGTTCGGGTGTTCGGGGATCGGCGGCGGGGCGTCCGCCAACCACGCGCGTCTCCTGCTGCGAAAGCTGCTGCAGTTGCTGGGCAGCAGCTGGTGCGGCGGCAAGCGCGGCTACGAAAATGGCACAGGAAAAGCAACGCAGGGCGACGGGCATGGGCTTCTCTCCGGGCAGTGACTACGCCTCAGACGGACAGGAGGCTACGACGTAAGCAGCCGGATGTCACCCATCTGTTGACATTCGCCTTTTATTCGCTAATACTTTGCCCATGGCTATCACCAAGCGGCAGCGCCAGGTGTACGACTTCATCTCCGAGTTCGTGCAGCGGCACGGGTATTCGCCATCGTTCGAAGAGATCGGCAAGGGGCTGCGCCTCAGTTCGCTCGCCACCGTGCACAAGCACATCAGCAACCTGGAAAGAAAGGGCCTGCTCAAGCGCGACTACAACCGCTCGCGCTCGATTGACGTGCTGCCCATCCGCAGCCGCGCCCGCCAGCGCGTGGCAGAGGCCGCTTCCCTGCCGCTGGTCGGCCGCATTGCCGCCGGGCGTCCGGTGGAGGCGATGGAACAGCCGGAGACGATTTCGCTGGGCGACATCACGCGCTCCAAGGAAGTCTTCTGCTTGCAGGTGACCGGCGCCTCGATGCAGGACGAGCACATTGTGGATGGCGACTACGTCCTGGTTGAGAAGACGAACACGGCGCGGAATGGGGAAATCGTGGTCGCTCTGGTGGAGGGGTCGGAGACGACGCTGAAGCGCTTCTACCACGAGGGCGAGCGCATCCGGCTGCAGCCTTCGAATTCGGCGATGCCGCCGATCCTGGTGCCGGCGCACTCGGTCCAGATACAGGGCAGGGTGATTGGGGTGTTGAGGAAGTACTGAAGGCGCTGCTGGCTGCTGGCTGCTGGCCACAGCAATGACCTGCAGCTAAAGACCCAAAACAAAAAGCCCCTCACCGCGAGGGGCTTTGATTTTGCTGGAAGCCAGTAGCTAGCAGCCGGCAGCGGTCTTACACGTGCTTGTCGAGCGCCTTCTGGATGGCGTCCTTCGGCACAAAGCCGACAATCTGCTCGGCCACCTGGCCGTTCTTGAAGATGAGCAACGTGGGGATGCCCCGGACGCCATAGCGCTGCGGGGTGGCATTGTTCTTGTCCACATCCATCTTGCCGATCTTCACCCGGCCGGCATAAGCGGCGGCAACTTCATCAACCACCGGCGCGAGCGCGCGGCACGGGCCACACCACGCGGCCCAGAAATCCACCATCACCGGCTTCTCGGACTTGAGTACTTCGGAGTCGAAGTTCGCGTCCGTTACTTCCAAAATTCCGTTCACTGCCATTCCCTTGTTCTCCCCTGCATTGATTTGACCGGACCGCCGCAAACTGTCTCGCCTGCGTGCGGCAGGTGGTGCTTGGAAACGCCCCATCCTACCAGATCGTGCCCAGAACATTGGATGCCGATTACAGTCGAAAGTCGCAGCTCCCGTTCCCGGCCGGCGGCTTCTGGCGCCGGGTTGGGCCGTAAAGCGTTACCTGTCTCGGACTTGGAAGGCACGTGATCTATGTTATGACACAGATCTGGCCGGTGGCGGCGGCGTGGACGGCCTCTCCGGCAAGAGAACCGGACTGGCAGGAAGTCGCGTGGAGGCGGCAAGCACAATTAAAAGCGCCGCCAGCCAGTTTCGGCCAGCGGCGCCTCGGCAGCCCTCCCCCAGAACTGCCTTACAACACGGGATTCTAGGCAGGGCAGAAGAGGCGATAAACATCACGTTCGTAATCGGAAAGTAACATCGCGTAACCGCGCGGCTGGTTCCCTGCCCCGGCGAGGCGGTAAAGCCGCACCCAGCACGGGTTTGCGGGGACTGTGCTAGGATTCCGCGCTTCGCCGTTTCGGAGGAGGCGCCGCATGCAAGGGAACATGATGCGGTTCCCGCTCACGCTCAACCATTTGCTGGAGCGCGCCGGGAAGCTGTTCGCGCGCTCCGAGATCGTTTCGCGGCTCGCCGACCGCAGCCTGCACCGCTACAGCTACGCCGACTTCCATGGCCGCTCCCGCGCACTGGGGCAGGCGCTGGCGCGCGCCGGCATACGGCGCGGCGACCGCGTGGGCACGCTGATGTGGAACGGTTACCGCCACCTGGAGTGCTACTTCGGCATTCCCGCCGCGGGCGCGGCGCTGCACACCCTGAATCTTCGCCTCCACGCTGACGAGTTGGCCTACATCGTGAACCACGCCGAAGACCGTTTTCTCATCGTGGACGACGTGCTGGTGCCGCTGCTGGAGACTTTTCGCGACCGCATTAAGGTGGAACGGATTCTCGTGGCCGGTGAAAGCGGCGCCTACGAAAGCTACGAGGAATTCATCGCCGGCTCTGACGGTGACTTCACTTGCGCCGCTGTCGAAGAAGACGACGCCGCCGCTCTCTGCTACACATCAGGCACAACCGGCAAACCCAAGGGCGTGCTCTACTCGCACCGCGCGCTGGTGCTGCACTCGTTCGCCATATGCATGGCTGATACGTTCGCCATCAGTCACCAGGACACGGTCATGCCGGTGATGCCGATGTTCCACGCCAACGCCTGGGGCGTGCCGTTTGCGGCGGTGATGTGCGGGAGCAAGCTCGTCTTCCCCGGCCGGCACGTTGCTCCCGGCCTGCTGCTGGAGCTGGCGGCCAGCGAGCGCGTCACATTCAGCGGCGCGGTGCCAACTGTTTGGCTCGCGGTGGTGATGGCGCTCGACTGCGCGCCGCAGCAGTGGAAGCTTGGCCCGATGCGGGTGGTGATTGCCGGATCGGCGCCGCCCGAGTCGCTGATCCGCCGGCTGAACGACCATGGCATTCGCGTGATCCATCCGTGGGGACTGACGGAAACTTCACCAATCGCAACCGTGTGTTTTCCCAAGCAGCACATGCGCGGGCTCTCGCAGGACGAGCTGTTGCGCCTGACCACGCGCCAAGGCTTGCCGTGCGCGTTCGTCGAAATGCGCGTGATGTCTGACGCGGGCGAGGCGCCCTGGGACGGGCAGAGCATGGCCGAAGTGCAACTCCGCGGGCCGTGGATCGCGGCGAAGTACTTCAAGACCGACGAACAGACGGATAAGTGGACCGACGACGGGTGGTTCCGCACCGGCGACGTGGTCACGGTGGACAGCGAGGGCTACATGAAAATCGCCGACCGCACCAAGGACCTGATCAAGTCGGGCGGCGAGTGGATCAGCTCCGTGGACGTGGAGAACGCGCTTGTCGGCCATCCCGCGGTGGCGGAAGCGGCGGTGATCGCCGTCGCCCACCCGACGTGGCTGGAGCGCCCACTGGCGGTTGTGGTGCTGTGTCCCGGAGCGAAGGTCAGCGCCGAAGAGCTACGCGCGTATCTCGCCGAGCAGCACAGTTTCGCCAAGTGGCAACTGCCGGATGACTTCGTGTTTGTCAGCGAGCTGCCGCACACCTCAACAGGTAAGCTGCTCAAGACGGAACTGCGCCAGCAGTACGCCGAGTGGAAGTGGCCCAGCGGCCGCGATACGTCGCTGTGACCGGGCCCTGCCGGGCCGGGGCCAGCGGCGCGCGTCTTTGGCAACTTTTTTGGTAACTCTCTACCCATCGGAGTCGTCCTCTCCCCTAAGACAATGGCAGAAGGGGCCGGGGTACGGGTGATCGCCGACGAGAGGGAGCTCGTAGCCAGAATCCGCGCTGGGAAGCAGGTTTCCACTCAACGCCGGCTCAAATTGCCGTACTCGCTGTTGTAATGCAGCTTGATCTCGCCGCACTTGCCCTGCTCTTCCGAATACACCACGCAACTGTCGAACGGCCGCGAGTAGACGTGCAGGCTGACCGCGCGCGCAGCGAACTCGGCCGGGTTGTACACCTTGTGCACCGGTTCGTTCGGGTCGACCGCGCAGGGGTTGCGCGGGTCCATCTCTACCACGTCTGAGGGAACGATGTGGCAACTGCCGGCGCTGAGGTCTTGCTGGAGCACGCGGTAGTTCTGAACCAGGAGGCGGCCGATGGGCACCGCCATCCAGCAATTCTGGTCTTTGTGGTTGTGGATCGAGCTGCACTGGCCCACTTCCCAGCAGATAGCGATCAGCTCGTACAGCGGCGTCTTATCAATGAGGTTGCGCGTGTAGTGCTGGCCGTCCCACATTAGATAAGGAGTGAGGGTTTCGGGCGCCACCGGAGCGCGGCGCAACAGTTCGCGGATCTCACCGATGTGCTCGAAGCTCGCGGTGTTACATCGCCGCAGTTCGGCGACCAGGTCGCCAATCGGAACATTCGCTGTCGTAGTAGGCATTTCGCTCCTTCGCTCGTTGACGTGCGCCCCTATTTCTGCGCCGGCGCGAGCTGCTCGATTTTGGCGGCCATGACGAAGTCGCTCTCGGTTAGGCCGTCAATTTTGTGTGTCCACAGCGTGACTTCAACTTTGCCCCAGGCCAGCATGATATCGGGATGATGTCCCTGCTGCTCGGCCAGCTCGCCCACCTTGTTGACGAAGTCGAGCGCCGAGCGGAAGTCGGCAAGCTTGTAGAGCCGGTGCAGATGGTGCCCGTTCACCACCTCCCACTGCGGGAGCTGGCGCGCGAGCTGATTGAGTTCGGCGCCGGCGAGCGGAGGAACACCGCCCCGGCACGGCACGCAATTCTTGGCGGCAAGGTCGGCTGCGCTCATATCCTTATTATTGTGCCACGGCGGAGGACGCCATCAGCCGCCTTCCGCGGCCTTTGCATCTTTGAATCCGTAGGGACAGTGCCTGCATCCGGACTGGCAACAGAAGCCTCGCCGGCGCAGGTAGCCGGCGGTCCAGACGCGGTAGGGGCCTTCGTAGTAGAAGTCATCGCCTTCGCGGGGCTCAGCTTCGTCGGCCAGGGACTGTGGATCCATCGCCACCCACATTACACGCAATTCCCGAGGTGTGCACCGCATGGCCACGCATCAGCGCAGTCAATCCCGGCGCAAGCGGAGCCGGAACGCGGGGACTGAAACGCAACGCATTGCCGGCCAGATGAGGCGGGCATGGAAGGGCCAAGCCTGGCACGGGCCGTCGCTCAGCGAAGTCTTGCGCGGCATCGACGCTCGCGCCGCGGCGGCGCGGCCTCTGCCGGGGGCCCACAGCATCTGGGAGCTGGCGCTCCACATCGCCAGCTGGGACGTCGTGATCCGGCGGCGGCTCGCAGGTGAGGTGTTCGCGGTGACGAAGCAAGAGGATTGGCCCGCCGTGTCCGAACCGGCGACGGCAGCACAGTGGCGAAAGACAGTACGCGCGCTGGACGCGGCGCATGCCAAGCTGATTGCCGCAGCTCGACGCTTCCCGCAGGACCGTTTGCACGATCGGGTACGCGGCAAGAAGTACAGCTTCTACGTTATGCTGCACGGAATTGTGCAGCACGACCTGTACCACGCCGGCCAGATCGCGTTGCTGAAGCGCGCGCTCGTCCCGTGATGGACGGCAGCGCGTGGCATGGCCAGCCGCGCGCGCCTGCGCCTTCACAACCAGTCCATGAGAGGGCCCACGACTCACCCAGACTTATGAATGACGCTGCCAGCTTCGCCCACGTCAGGAAGATCTTCGAAGACGCGCCGTTCCTTTCCGACCTCGGCATCAAGCTGACGAACGCGGGCCGCGGCTGGTGCGAGGCGGAGATGAGACCACAGCCACGGCACCGGCAGCAGCACGGCTTTGTCCATGCCGGCGTGGTCACCACGCTCGCGGACCACACGGCCGGCGGCGCTGCGCGCTCGTCGCTGGACGACACCAACGACGTCATCACCATCGAGTTCAAGATCAACTTCCTGCAGGCGGCATCCGGCGCGCGGCTGCAATCGGTGGGCCGCACGCTGCGCGCAGGCCGGCGCATCGTGGTCGCCGAATCTGAGGTCTACAGCTTGGAGGATGGAGGCAAGCAGCTGGTAGCGAAGTGCGTATCAACGCTCGCGGTTATTCCCGTGAAGGCCGCCGCGGCGAAGGCGGCCGACGCTGTGTAATACTGGAATGGCAGTCTGACCTTTCTGGCGCCGGGATGGCGGAACTGGCAGACGCAGCGGACTCAAAATCCGCCGGGCTTCGGCCCTTGGGGGTTCGATTCCCCCTCCCGGCACCAGCGCTCCGATCCTCACTCCGCAAAGTTCTCGTAAATTGGATTCGTCAGCACCAGCAGCTTGCCGTCCGCCGCGCGGAGGTTGACGCGATACCAATGGCGCACGCCGTCGGTCGTGACCCTGAACTTCAGCGCGGTTTTGTCCGCGCTCACCTGCGGCTGCTCCAGCAATGACGCGGGCTTGCCGTCGCGGATCACCTCCACTTTTGTGCCGGCGCCGCCCTTCACTTCGACGGTGAACGCCACCGTGTCGCCGGCGCGCGTGTGGAGGTTGTCTCCGATGATGGCGGACTGCGCGCCAGCGGCGGCGGTGAACAATACGTTGGGGCCGGAGGGACTCTGCGTCTTGATAAACGCGTGTCCGGCCTTGATTCCGTCGAGCAGGGCCCTACGGCAAAAAATGCGCCCACGCGCCGCCACGCTACTGCGCCGCTCCTTCCCGCACCAGCGTGTCATACAACGGCTGCGCCGGCCGGAGGTCGCTGCCTTCCTCCGAGACGCTGATCGCCAGGATGCGTATGCGCTCGTTGTCGGGCAGCGTCAGCGTGGTTGCGCCCGAAGGGAGCGCAATCGGATAGGCAAACAGGTACGAGTACTGGTACGGCTCGTTGGCGCCGTCGGAGGCATGCCGATGCGACGCGAACCACGCCACCGTCGCTGGCTTGATGAACCCCGGCGTAATCACCCCGTTGAAGACCTGCGCGCGTACCGTCTGCGCGTTGTTTGTACCGGGGAGCGACACTTTCTCGTCTTTGCTCTCCCAGCCGCGGTTGTCCCACTGGCCGATGTAGCCGGTCCAGTCCTGAATGTTCAACTCGATCGGTTGTCCGCCCGCGCGCACAGTCGCGCGCTGGTCGCCTCCCATGGCGGCCGCAAGCAGGACTGCGCGCTTGAAGTTGCCGGCCGGCAACTTGATCTGCTGGCCGCGAGCTGTGACCGCGTTCAGGGTCCCAGCGGGTGCGAGCCGAAAGCGTACGCCGCCCAGATCGATCGTGGCCGGCAGCATCTCCGCGGGCAGCGACTTTCCCTGGCTCGCCGTCGGGCGATTGAGCGAGCAGTCGAAACAGCCCTCGGTGGGGCGGCCGTCGTGCGTGGCGACAGAGACGTCATACGCCAGCGCCACCGGCTGCGAGCGCGGCGGCATAACGCGAGCCGGCGCAGCGGCGAGCTTCACCGCAAACGTGCGCGGCTGATACGGCTTCAGCGGCGTGATCAGCTCGCCGTTTGCCACGGTCGCAGGCCCCACCGCCTGCTCCTGTCCATTCACCTCCCGCGCCGCCTGGATTGCCTTCGGGAATGCGATGCGGAGCTTCCGCTGTTCTTTGCCGTCGACTTCAACGACTCGCACAATGGTTTCGTCTGTCCGCTCCGCTTTCTTCAGCGCCATCACGCGCACGCGGCTGCTGCTCAGCTTCAGCAATGAAAATGTTTTGCCGAGTGCGCCCGGATGCCTGGCGCTTTCAAACGCAAGCAGCGGCTGATTGAGCCGATACGCTTGCCAGTCCGTTTCCGCTTTCTGCCAGTTGCCATCGTGCCCGGCGAGCCCGAAAACGAACTCGTGATGTCCCAGGTCCTGCGTGCCCTGGTCGGTGTAGGAGCCCCGCGTGCCGGGCGTGCGCACCAGCGTGAGGCGCAGGGTATTGTCATTCGGTTTGTCGGAGCCGTTCTTCGCATCGGTGAGCACGGTCACGCCGAACTGACCGCTTTGGTCGGCGAGATCAATCCACTGGTGCGACGCAACCTCGAATTGCCGCTCCTCCGCGTTCGGCCGCTGGATGGTGCCGATGTCCCAGTTGTAGGTCGCCATCTTGTTGACGGCGCTGAGCGGGAACGTGGCTTTCAGGTTCGCCCCTTTTGTAAGCCAGTCGATAGCATTCGCGAACTCTACACGGCTCCCCGCGTCCCCGGCTGACAGGCGCACCGTCTGCTCGAAATGCGAGCCTTCCGTGTCGCGCGTCACCTGGACCGCCACGCGGACCGGCCCGCTCTCCACCACGCGCACCTTCGCAGGGCCGCCAACGTAGGCGCGCGGCGCGCGCTGCTCGTCTTCAAAGTCCATGTTCCACGCCGGCCAGAACTGCGGGTTGTCCGTGGAGATGGCGAGCCGCAGCGGTGAAGCCAGCAGCTCGCGCTTCAACTTCTTGTCGAAGATGCTGGCCACATCGCCGGCTTCATTGAGCTTGATGGCATAGCGCTCGTTTTCAAGGGCCGAGTCGGTGGCGTGCAGGGCCGCCTCGGTAGCGCCGCCGTCACCCGGCTGTACGTTGTAAACCGCGTAGCCGACCGAGGGCACGCGAGCAATAAAGAGGATGCGCGTAAACGTATCGTTCGAGCTGAGCACTTGCGCGGGGACTGGCTTGCCATCCGGCCCAGTGACGCGCACCGCGCTGGCATGCGGCAGCGAAACCGTCGCGTCCACAACATCTTCACGCGGAATGTTGAGCGCGTTGTAGACCACAAGGGCCGTGCCGGGCCCTTGAGTGTCGAGCGCCGAGGCCACGCTCTGCGTGGCATCCGTCAGCACGCTCGCGAACTGGTTGAGGGCGAGCACGTCGTCGTTCCAGGTGAACTCGTATGCCTTGGGCGTGGCCGTGCCTGCCATGTTGTCGTGGAAGTGGCCGCCCATCACCAGCGTCCAGGCATTATTGAGCCGCTCCAGCGGATAGCGCCGGCCGCCCAGCCACTCTGCCACCAGCGAAGCCTTCTCGGCCGCGTCGCCGAGCACCTCGTTCATGCGGTTCCAGCGCTTGTGGTACGCCTGCGAGGTCAGCGACCCGGCCGAGTGATTGATCAGCTCCAGGTCGCCCTTATAGCGCGGCATCTTGTCTGTCGAGCAGCACTTCAAAATGTCGAGGAACATCTGGTCGGCTTTGGTAAACACGGCGCGGACCGGACCGTCGCCAACAGTGACCGGCGGGCCGGGCGGCGGCAGCGGATCGATCGGCTGGTTGCGCACGAAGTTGAAGCGCAGCGCCGGAAGCACAGCCTTGCTGCGCGTCTGGATCGCCTCCATCAGCCTCACCGATGTCTCGCTCGGCGCGCCGCCAATGTCGCCCGTGCCAACGTAGTGATAATCGGCGAAGATGCCGGTGAGCTGCCCGTTGATCTGCAGCCGCTTCGGCCAGTCTTCCAGCGTGCGCTGGCGGAAGTTGGCAGGGGGATTGGCGGGCGGAGGCGGCGCTGCCGGCGGCGTCTTGCTCAGGTCGTAGTCAACTTCGCTGGTGTAGCTGAGCGGATTCAACGCGGCGAGAATGCGCGTGCCGTCCGGACCCTCCCACAGGCCCACGTTGAACGGAATGCCCTCGGGACTTTTCTCCGGCGAATCCGGTCCGCCGACGTGCGGCGCCGGCTGCCAGTTCGACGAAAGCTTCTGCGTGGAGAAGCCCTTCACGCCGGCGTGCGTCAGGATGGTGGGCAGCGACGCCGGAAACCCGAAGCAGTCGGGCAGCATGAACTCGGCGCTGGCGATGCCGAACTCGCGCCGGAACCAGTTGTTGCCGTAAAGCACCTGCCGGATGATGAACTCGGCGTTGGGCGCGTTCACGTCGCCTTCTTCCATCGACGATCCTGCCGGATACCAGCGCCCCGCCGCGACGTACTGCTTCAGCCGCGCGAAATCCTGCGGGTAGTACTCCTTCATGAGCCGATAACGGTTCGCGCCGGTAAAGTTGAAGATGTAGTGCGGATACTTCTCGAAGAGCGCGAAATTACTGCGCATCGTCTTCGGCAGGTACTCGCTGATCGTCTGCGGATACTCCCAGCGCCACTGCGTGTCCAGGTGCGCGTAGGCGACGGCGTACAGCGTCGGTGTCTTGCTCAGGTCCGCGAAGGATGCTGGCCCGCCATTCTGCGCGCGGTTCTTGCCCGCGGCCGCGCTGTTCCCAGACGGGGCCGCTGTAGGGAAAGTCTTCTGTGCCGGGGCTTTCTGTTGAGCAGCGGTGGTCACTGCACACAGAAGCGCGCAGGACGTCAGCAGCCACAGTCTTTTCATGAAAGGAGGTCCTTGTCGCAAATTTTCTGGCCCCGAAGGCCTAGCTGACTTCGACTTGCAACTGCTGATTGAGAAACGCGGCCACGGCGCCGGCTTCCGCGAGACCGGCCAAACCGTTGCGGAATTCTTCCGACATCAGCCTCCGCGCCAGCTGCGAGAACACCTGCATGTGGCGGCGGTTGGCGTCGGCTTCGCGCAAGGCCAGCAGGATGACCACGCTCACCGGCGCATCGTCCACGGTCGTTCCCCAGTTCACCGGCTGGCTGAGTTTCAAAACGCACATCGATCCCGAGCGAACTGAGTTGGTTTTGCAGTGCGGGATCGCAAAACCGTGGCCGAGGCCGGTGGAGTAGGTCGCTTCCCGCGCCCAGAGTGCGTCTTCCAGCGCGTCCGGCTCGTCGGTACGGCCCGCGACGTAGAGCGCCCTGACCAGTTCGCGGATGACTTCTTCCTTGCTCGTGGCCTCGCTGTTGAGGATCACAAGCTCCTGACCCAGCAGCGGCCGGCGCTGGTCACCGGCGGAAACCTGCGCGAGCAGCTCGCTGACCTGCTCAGCATCGGCGCAAGCAATCGCCCGCGCCAGAACGCTCTTGCAGTCCGCTGCCGAAAGCTGGTGAACTCGCTCCTTCAGCAATGGAATCTCGGAGGCCGGCGCGCTGATCTCGTCCAGTCCCAGACCCACCAGCAACGGCAGGTTCGCGGGATCGGCCGCCATTTCACCGCAAACGCCCATCCATTTGCCGTGGCGCTTCACGCCATCGGCAATCTGCTGGAGAAATCGCAGGAAGGCCGGCTGCTGAACGCTCGCGATGCCGCTGACTTTCGCATTGCCGCGATCGGCCGCAAAAAAATACTGCGCCAGGTCGTTCGTGCCCAGGCTGAAGAAGTCGGCCTCGCGGCCGAGCTCGTCGAGCAGAAACGCCGCCGCGGGCACTTCCAGCATGATGCCGGCCGGCATTGCCGGATCGTACGCGACGCCTTCGTCCTGCAATTGCTTCTGGACGTCAGCCACCAGCGCTTTCATCCATCGCACCTCGGCGGCAGACGAAACCATTGGCGCCATCATCTGCACGCGGCCCACCGCCGACGCCCGCAGCAACGCGCGCACCTGCCGGCGAATGAGCGCCTCGTGCTCGGGATAAATGCGCACGCCGCGGAAACCGAGAAACGGGTTCGCTTCCGGCGGCAGGTTCAGGCTGGGCACCGGCTTGTCGCCGCCGATGTCGAGCGTGCGGATGATGACCGGCCGCCCCGCACCTGCCCGCGCGGCCGCGGCGTACGCCGCAAACTGCTCCTCTTCGCCCGGTAACTCATCGCGCCCGACGAAGAGCATCTCCGTGCGAAACACGCCGACCGAATCGGCTCCGGCCTGGAAGGCTGCCACGGCTTCCGCGGCGGACGTGATGTTGGCGGCGACTTCGATCCTCACGCCGTCCGTCGTCACGGCGGGCGCAGCCGCGCTGCGCTCCAGCACCGCTTTTCGCCGCGCCAGCACGCTGATTTCGCGCTCGTAGAAGCGCTCCACCGCGGGCGTGCGCTCGGGCACCACGATGCCGCGGTTCGCGTCGACAATCACCTGCTGCCCTGCTTTGAGGACCTGCGACGCGCCCTTCACCCGCACAATGGCGGGAATGCCCAGCGAGCGGGCCAATATCGCCGTGTGCGACGTGGCGCCTTCCGCCTCGAGCACCAGGGCGGCGAGCCGTCCGCGATCGAGCGCCAGCAACTGCTGCGGCGCCAGCGCACGGCTCACGACGACCGAAGCCGGACCGAGCTCCATGGCCGCGGCGTGGAAGTCCGGGCCGAGGATATCGGCGAGCAGCTGCTGGCAGACCTCCTGCACATCAATGGCGCGCTCGCGAACGTAGGCGCTCTCCGATCTGCTCAGCATTCCCGCGAAGAACTCGCCGGCGTCGGCAATCGCCTGCCCGGCTGAAGCGCCGCTTGCAATGCGCTGGCTCACGCTCTCGGTGAGCGAAACATCGTTCACCAGGGCGAGATGGGCGCGCAGGATGCCGCTCGCAGCCGGCGCGCTCTCGCGAGCAAGCATCTGCCGGATCCTCGCGCGCGCAGCCTGAAGCGCGTGCTCGAACTTCGCCAGCTCCCGCTTGGCGTCCGTGGGTCCGGCTGGGCCAGGTCCGCGTGGCAGCGCGATGCCGCCGGCCACCATCACCGCGCCTTGCGCGATGCCGCCGCTGACGGGAATTCCGGCATAGCAAACCACGCCTGCGTCGCGCAGCGCCCGCGGCAATCTGCCGCCGACCTTTGTCTTGGGCTCGCTCGAAGGCAGCGCCGCCCGCTCGCGTTGCCCCAGGTCGTGATCAACGAATCGCCGCAGCGCTGCCTGGAACTCGGCCTCATCGAGCCCCGTGATACGCACGCTGCACTCGTCACCATCTCTGATATCGGCGCCGATGATGGAGAGCACGCTTTTCGCGTTCGCCTGCGCGCCCGTTCGCAGGTTTGTAATCACGCACTCAGACGAAAATCTCGCGGCAAACTCAGCCAGCGCGCTGGCGGGACGCGCGTGCACCCCGGCTTGCAACCGGCAGGTGAACCTCAGCTCCAGCCCGGCGCTGGCCTTCGATGCCATCGTCAGCCCTGCACCCGCTGGAAGACGCCGTGCGGGTTCTTGATCGCTTCCTGCACCGGCACGCGCACGGTCTTCAGGGACTGAAACCGGTCGCCCTTCTCGATTTCGATGTCGGTCGCGAGAATCGCCGCCTGCGCGCTGCCGATGTCGCTCTCCGAGAGTTCGTTCTCAATTCCCATCGCGCCCTGGGTCTCGACCTTGATTTCATGCCCCAGCGCCCGGGCGGTCTTTTCCAGTTGCTCCGCCGCCATGTAGGTGTGCGCAATCCCGGTGGGACACGCCGTGACCGCCACGATCTTCACCCTGCACTCCTTTTCATCGCCGCTGCCGGTTTTGGCCGCTGGTAGGCCTTCCATGCGTCGATGGCAACGGCGGTCACCAGCGTGCCCGCCGCGATCGCGGCGATGTACGCCAGCCGATGCTCGACCACGGGAAGCACGATCGGTCCGCCGTGCGGCGCGTGGTCCCCGACGCCGGTGAGCATCGCGATCACCGACGCCGTCATGGAGCCGAGCACGATGCATGGAATCACTCGCAGCGGATCGGATGCCGCGAACGGAATCGCGCCCTCGGTGATGCCGATCATTCCCATCGCCAGGCCCGCCATGCCGGCCTCGCGTTCATCCTCGGTCCAGAGCTTGCGGTTCATCAGCGTCGCCAGGCCCACGCCCAGCGGCGGCGTGCAGATGGCGGCGGCGCACGCGCCCATCACGCGGTAGTCGCCCTGCTGAATCATCGCCGCTCCGAAGAAAAATGCCGTCTTGTTCACCGGGCCGCCCATGTCGAAGGCGATCATCGCGCCCAGGATCGCGCCCAGCAGCGCGCTGTTTCCCGCGCTCATGCTCTTCAGGAAGAGGCCGGCCGCCGTCATCAGCGCCGCGATGGGCGCGCCCAGCAGCTTGATCATGACCATGCCCATGATGAGCGACGCCGCGATCGGGATCACCAGGATGGGCATGATCGGCCGCAGGTATTTTGAAACCGGCGCCTTCTTGATGAGTTCGACCACGTATCCGGCGAGCAGCCCGGCCAGCAGTGCGCCGAGAAAACCCGCCTTCACCTGCCCGGAGAGATGGCCGCCCACGAATCCCGGCACCAGGCCGGGCTTTCCGGCGATCGAATAGGCGATGTAGCCGGCCAGCACCGGCAGCATCAGCGAAAACGCGGCCGCCCCGATGTTCAGGATCAGTTGCAGCGCCGGCGCGTTGGAAAGGTCCGGGCCCTGCGCCGTCATGGGAGCAAAGGCGATGGCCGCGGCAGTGAGCACGCCGCCGCAGGCAATGAAAGGGATGGCGTACGAGACGCCGGTTAGAAGGTGCTGCCGCAGTTTTGTGAGTTGCTCCACGCGTCCCCGCTGCCCTTGCCAGTCAACCTGCGGGATAGAGTTTCTTCGGGGAGAGAAAAGAAAGCAAGCCGCTGCTCAGCAACCTTTTGCCGTACGTCACGGGATGCGGATGGCGCGCGTGAACGACAGGCCGTAGCGGTAGTACGGGTCGCCAACGCCCATGTTCGCGCGGTGGTGGCCTGCGAATGCCCGCCGGCGAACTTGTTCTGGCGCAATGAGCGAATCAGCGTTTGGGCCCCGCTCTTTGCGGCTTTCGCGAGCCGTCCGACCTCGACATTCACGACCTCTTCGACGATGAAAGTGTGCTCAAAGCCAAACCCTCATTTCGCTACCTTGAAGCTGGCATCTGCCACCATACGCCATCCCTCACTTTCGTTTTGCCACGGGGGCATTCACGATATAAGGTGTGCGTCTGAATCGTTTCAAGCAGACCTTCGCTCCGGTGACGTCAAGAAAGCAAAAATCCGCCGCGACGGCCATCACCATGCGCGACATTGCCAGGCGCGCGGGTGTCTCCATCGGCACCGTCTCGCACGTCATCAATGAAAACGCGCCGGTGCGCGACAAGCTTCGCCGCCGCGTGCTCGACGCAATCGAGGAGCTAGGCTATCAGCCCAGCGAACTGGCCCGCGGCCTCCGCCGGAACAAGACCAGCATCCTGGGCATGATCATTCCCGACATCACCAACCCATTCTTCCCTGCCGTCGTGCGCGGCGCTGAAGACGTGGCCTACCAGAACTCGTACGAGCTCATGCTGTGCAACACCGACAACGATCCCGCCAAGGAGCGCGCCTACCTGCACGAGCTGCGCTCGTATCGCATGGCCGGGCTCATCCTGATCCCCTCGGTGAACAGCCAGATCAATCCCAGGTCCGACCTGCCGCGCGGCACGCCGATTGTCTGCCTCGACCGCCGCCCACCGCGCTGGGAGGGAGACACAGTCACGGTCGACAACGTGGCCGGCGCCACCGCCGCCACCAACTATCTGCTCGAGATGGGGCACCGTCACATTGCCGCCATCACCGGCAACCTTCAGCTCACCAACGCCAAGGCGCGGCTGGAAGGATTTCGCGCGGCCCTCGCCCGGGCGCGCGTGGAAGTCGATCCCGAGTACATCCAGGAAGGCCGCTTCGACCGCCTGAGCGGCTACGAGAAGACGCGCACGCTGCTGCAACTGCGTCCGCGGCCCACGGCCCTGTTCGCCAGCAACGACCTGATCGCGCTCGGCATGCTGACCGCCCTGCGCGAGGCCGGACTGCACTGCCCCGACGATGTTTCCATTGTCGGCTTCGACGACCAGGAATTCGCCGAGTTCATCCACCCGGCGCTGACCACCGTGGCGCAGCCCGGCTACCAGATGGGCGCAAAGGGCGCGGGCATGCTGCTGAAACGCGTGCAGGGATACGACGGCCCGTGGCAGCACGCCGTGCTCACTACGGAGTTGAAGATCCGGCAGTCAGTGGCCGCCTGCAAGACGCCGCCGCGACGCGCCAGGAGCGGTGGATAGCCATAGTCAATGGACGGAGGTCGTGCTCACCTCGCGTTCACTGTCCACTTTCCACTATTCACTGTTCACTGCTCTACAGTGACGTCGCCGCCAGCGCGCCTTCGTTCTTCGCGGCGAACTCCTCCACTTCCGCGCGCGACGGCACGGCAATCTGCGTCCCCAGCCGCGTCACCGAGAGGGCGGCGGCGTTGTTGGCGAAGCGCGCGGCATCGCGCAGTGACAGGCCCTCGCTGAGGCCGACGGCGAGCGCGCCATTGAAGTTGTCGCCGGCGGCGGTCGTGTCCTTGGCATCCACCCGCGGTGCGGCGATCAGCGTTGCGCCCTGCTTGTCCACCACGACGCATCCCTGATCGCCGAGTTTCACCACAACGGTGCCGGCGCCCTGGTCTTGAAGCTTGCGCGCCACCTGCACCGCCTGCTGCGGCGTGAGCCGGCTGGGCGGAAGTCCGGCAAGAATCGCGGCCTCCGTTTCATTTGGCGTAATGATGGTGCACGCCTGGAACAGCTCCTTCGGCAGCGGTTTCGCCGGCGCGGGCGCGGGGTCGAGGATCACGGTTGCCCCCGCCTTCTGCGCCAGTTGCGCCGCGGCCAGCACCGTTTCGGTGGGGTTTTCCAGCTGGAGCAGCACGACCTTGACGCCGCGGAAGCCGTTGGCGTCGTCCTTCACGTGGTGCGGGCCAAACTCGTCGTTCGCGCCGGGGACGACAATGATCGAATTTTGCCCCGTCTCGGCCACGAAAATGAGCGCCACGCCGCTGGTGCCGGGCACGATCTTGATGCCGCTGGCATCGCAGCCGACCTTCTCCAGGTTGTGCTTCATCTCCTGGCCGAACTCGTCGTCGCCGATGCGCCCCAGCATGGCCACCTTGCCGCCCAGTTGCGCGGCGGCATAAGCCTGGTTCGCTCCCTTGCCGCCCGGCTCGGTGAAGTACTTGTTGCCGATGATGGTTTCACCGGTCACCGGAATGCGCGGCGCCACGGCCACCACATCCATGTTCAGGCTGCCCACTACCACGATGTTCGCCACGATAGCCCCCTTGCGTTCTTGCGCCCGCTGCGTCCGCCCGCTTATTTCGGAGCCGGCGCCGGTGGCGCTGGCGGTTGCGGCGGCGGCTGGTTGAACACCAGCGCGTTCTTCGACTTTGGTGTCGGCGCTGACATGTGCTGCACAAACCACTTTCCGAACTTATCCATGTCCACATCCATCTGCGTGTGGACAACGGGATAGTCCAGTCCCGGCTTCACCCTGTCGTTCCATGTCACCAAATCGCCGTACGCGGCGCCTCGGTCCAGGTTCACGTCCATGTAGTACGGGACCTCGCGCGTGATCAGCGAGGGCTCGAGCCACGCCGCCGCCGCCAGTTCGTCCCACAGCGGCCCGCGTCCCGCGCGCGAGTAGCGCCACATGTACTGCGCCGTCGGGTTCTGCGATTTCACGATCTCCGCCAGCATCTCCTCGCTCATCTTCGTCTGCAGCGAGACGTCCACCGTGGTGCACACGATGCTCGGCCACTTGGCGCGCAACACGATGTGCGTCGCTTCCGGATCGAACCACAGGTTGAACTCGTGCCGCGGATTGGTGGCGAACTCGGCGACATCCGTCTTCGGCGCGATGGCGCCGCCCATGAAGATGAGCCCTTTGGTCAATTCAGCGAATTGCGGATCGAGCGCCAGCGCCAGCGCCAGGTTCGTCATCGGCCCGCCGGCGTAGATCGTCACCTGGTGCGGATACTTGCGCACCATGCGCACCATGAAGTGCGCCGCGTCTTCGTCGGCGACCTTGGTGGTCGGATTGCCTTCGCGCAGGGGCGGCACCTCAAACGGCGGATGGTTGCCGCGCGGCCCCCACGCCCCCTTGTAAACCACCTTGCCGTAGAGCTGCTCCCACAGCTCGGTTCCCTTCTGCGTACGCACCAGCGGGTACGCCGCGCCCAGCAGCACGGGTACATCCGTGCGTCCGACCAGCTCCAGCGTGCGCAGCGTGTGCGCGGCTTCTTCGTCGCGCCAAGCGTCGCCGGTCACCACCGTGATGCCCAGCACTTCCACGTTCGGCGCCTGCAGGAAAACCAGGATCGACTGCTGATCGGTCCCGCCCGGTCCGGCGGCATCCTGGTCGATGATCACGTAGCGCTTCTCCTGCGCGGCGGCGCACGCCGCCAGCGCGAGAAGCAGCACGGCAAGAAGGGTCCTCTTCATGGGTTGAATGGTTTTTCTCCTCATGCGTTGTAGGCCAGCGCGATCGCGCCCACGGCCGACAGATAGAACAGGAACATCAGTGACAGGTACGTCCACGCCTTGCGGTCGGCGCCCGCGAATTCCTTCCACACCACCACGCCCCACAGCGCGGCAATCATCGGCGCCGACTGCCCGATGGCGTACGAGATGGGCACGCCGACAAATCCCGCGGCAATGAAGTTGAACGAACCGCCCAGCCCCCACACGATGCCGCCCAGCACGCCCAGCAGGTGGTCCTTCGGACTCGCCTTGAAGTAGCCGGCAAACGACACCGGCTCGCCCACCAGCGGATGCCGCATGAAGTACGTGTTCACCACGAAGCAGCACAGGAACGCGCCCAGCGCAAACAGGACGGAAACCGTGTAAGGCGTCAGCGTGTGTCCTGACGTCAGCGAGCGCGTCACGAACGGCGCGAACGCGCCCATCAGCAGCCCGGAGATGATGTTGACCACCACGCCCTTCTTCGACAACCCGCCGGCGGCGCTGTTCAGCCGTTTGTATGCGGCCGCATCAAACAGAATGGCGGCGATCGCCAGCCCGAGCCCCAGCGCGAGAAACCCGATGTTGCCCTTCGGTTGCAGCGCGTAGCTGAGCAGCACGCCCTCCACGACAGCGATACCGATCGCGATCGGAAACGCGATCGCCAGTCCGGCAATGGCAATGCCGGCCACCAGCAGCAGATTGGCGATGTTGAAGATGAAGCCCGCGATCATCGCCATCACGATGTTCGAGGTATCGGCGTTTCCCAGGTTCTGCAAAAACGGCTCGCCGGTCGCGCCATTGCTGCCCAGCGTCAGCGCGAAGCCCAGGCTGCACAGCAGCACGCCGATGATGTAGTCCCAGTAGAAGAGATCGAACGAATAGTTCTTCGTGCCTTTGTATGTGTTCGCCCACGACCCCCAGAAAACGGCGCTGAAGATGGTCATGATGAGCGCCACATTGAACGTCGCCGGTGACCACATGTTGGTTCCCCTCCCGCTTTGGTGCTCCACGTTCGCGCGGCTTGGCGCCCCACGTTCACGCCGCGTTCTGTGCGGCGTGAACGTAAGGTAACGGCACTGTCTCTACCCCCGGGCGCCCGACGATACTCTGCCCACCAGCAACTCGAGAAACTTTTCCGTATCGATATCGACCGCTACTTTGGCGTTGGGCTTGAACTCCGCCAGCTCGGGTTTCGCGCTGCCCTCCGCACCCGGCGCCGAGCGCCGGATGGGCGCACGCGAGTAGCCGAGCGTCTCGCCGGCGGTGAACTCGCCCGCCGTCTCTACTTCCACGTAATAGTCCTGCAGTTTGCAGATGGTGGGATCGAGGAACGTCGCCACCGCTACCGAATCGTGCATGGTCGGCCCGCCCGCTCCGGCAAAGCCGCTGCGATGCATGCGGTCCCACGTCGCCCGCATGATCTTGCCCGCCGACTGGCTCACCGCGTCCGGCCCGGCCTCGAGCCGCTGGATGTGCTCTTCGCGCAGTTGCGCCTTGCGCGTCACGTCGAGGCCGACCATCACGATCGGCGCCCCGGCGTGAAACACCTCCTGCGCCGCCTCCGGATCAACGTAGATGTTGAACTCGGCCGCAGGCGTCACGTTTCCGCGCGAGAGCGAGCCGCCCATCAGCACGATGCTCTGCACCATCTTGGGCAGCGCGGGGTCTTCGCGGAAAGCCATCGCCAGGTTGGTCAGCGGGCCAACCGCAACGATCGTGATCTCGCCGTGATTCGCGCGCACCACGCGCCGTATAAGCTGCGACGCGGTCTCCTTTACCGGCTTGATCTTCGGCTCGGGAAAAGGCACGCCCCCCAGCCCGTTGTCGCCGTGCGCGTAGGCGGCGGTGACCAGCTTGCGCGTGAGCGGCTTGGCCGCGCCGGCCGCGACGGGAATGTCGGTGCGTCCGGCAATCTCCACCAGGCGCAGTGCGTTGGGCAGCGTGAAGTCCAGCGGCACGTTGCCGGCCACGGGCGTCACCCCCAGCACCTGAATTTCCGGCGAGCGCAGCGCCAGCCACAGGGCGAGCGCATCGTCCACGCCGGGGTCGGTGTCGAAAATGATCCGCCGCGGCCCCCCGGCAGGCGCTGCTGCCATCCCTTCTACCGCCGACGGCAGCGCGCCCGCCAAAACTCCACCCAGCACCGCGCCTGACGTGGCCGTCAGGAACTCTCGCCGGGTGCGGCTCTCCCCTTTGCTCCCCTGCTTCTCCATGGCGTTCCGCCCTCCGCGTGCGTCGTCGTTAGAACACGTACTTCAGCGCAAACTGGATCTGGCGGTTCGCATGTGACGTGGCCGTGATCTGCCCGAACAGCGCGTTGCCGAGCGCGGTGTTCGGGGTTGAGAACTGCGGATGGTTGAAGATGTTGAAAAACTCCGAGCGGAACTGCACCCGGCTGCTTTCCGTCACCGGGAAGTTCTTGTAGAGCGAAACGTCGAAGTTCGTCTGGTTCGGACCGTAGATCTCGGGCGAGCGCGGTGCATTGCCGAACGTCCCTGCCGCCGGCGCCGAGAAGCACGTCTTGTCGAACCAGTTCGTGACCGTCTGTCCGCTGCTCAACTTCCCGCTGCACGTCATGTTCGGACGATTCGTCAGGTTGGTGCCCGACTGGTTCGTCGCCGTCGTGAAGCCCAGCGGGAATCCGGTCGAGTAGAACGCGATCCAGTTCACCTCCCAGCCGCCGAGCGCCGCGTTGGGAATACGGCCCATGTTGTTGCCCCAGCGCTGGCCCCTGCCGAAGGGCAGCGAGTACAGTGCGCTTACCTTCAACGCATGCCGCTGGTCCGTGCCTGCGTAACCCTTGTCAGCGTCGGAGGGCAGCAACGGATAGAAGTCCACGCCCGGATCGCCGGTGATCTCCTGCCGCAGTCCGTTGCTCAGCGCCTTGCTCCAGGTGTAGGAGCCGAGCAGGTACAGGCCCTTCGCGGCCCGCCGCTCCGCCTTGATCTGGAGCGAGTCGTAGCGCAGCCAGCCGTGACTGTCGGTCACGAACACCGATCCGTAGTTCGGGAACGCGCGCGTGGCGTTGTTGTTGCCCGACCCGAGCTTCGTCGAGTTGAAGTCGAAGCTCTTCTGCATCAGCCGCGTGCCGTACGTGCCCGCGTACGCCACCGTCACCACCGTCGAGTAGGGCAGCTCCCGCTGGATGTTCAGGTTCCACTGCCGGATCAGGCCCATCTCGAATTTCGGGTCCCACGAACGCCACGCGCCGTGGTAGTTGGCCGGATCGGTCGGCGTCTGGTTCGGCGGGAAGCCTGTCGCCAGCGTCCGCACCGGCGTGATGTTGTTGGTTGCGAACGAAAAAAAGTTTGCGTAAGGCGGATTCGTGTATGGGCCCTGCGTGCCGCCCTGCGATGAGACATCGTGGAACAACCCGAATCCGCCGCGGACGACCGTCTTGCCGTTCGGCCACGGCGTCCAGGCGAAGCCGAAGCGCGGCTCCAGGCCGGTGATGTCGGTGTGCACGCCGATGGTGTCGGGGGTGTTGCCTTGTCCGGCCACAAACACCGTGTTGGTTTTCGGATCGAAGCTGCTGAAGCGGTTCGCCGACTCCGACATCGGCGTCGTCAGGTCGTACGCCATGCCCAGGTTCAGCGTCAGGCCCGAGCGCACGTTCCAGTCATCCTGGAAGAAGCCGCGGTATTCCTTCCAGCGGCGTCCGCGTTTGAAACCATTCAACTCGTCGTTGCGCGAGCCCGAAGTCGGCAACCCGATCAGCAGGCTGGCGATGGCGTTGCCCGTCGCGCCGTTCAGCGTCGTGCCGTTCAGCTGCGCGGTGAACAGACGATCGAACGTGAATGCGCCGGCGAACGCGTTATCACCCAGCGTGTTCTCCTGCATCGCGCGGAACACGAAGCCCGCGTGCATGTTGTGGCTGCCGTGCACGATGTCGAGCGTGTCGCTGTAGTGATAGATGTTCGTGCCGCCCTGGAACGGCGAGAACTGCCGGTCGCCCACCGGATTGAAGCCGGTAATGCTGATCTGGGTCATCGAAGAAGTTTCGATCGTGCCCAGGTTCGCGCCAGGAATTCCCAGCTTCTGCGACATGTTGGAGCCGTAGCCGAACGAGGTGATGTAGTTGAACACCCGGTTGTAGCCGGCGGTGAAGGTGTTGATCATCGTCGGCGAAAAGATGTGCGTTTCCGAAATGCCCGTGTTGCGCGCGTGCGTGGTGAACGTCTGGTTGCTGGCGAACGCCGACGCCGCGCCGAAATCGGGCAGCCCGGACGGCGTGAACTGCTTGGCGTTGTCCCACGTAAAGCGCGCAAAAATTCGGTCGTTGGCGTTGAAGGTGTGGTCAATGCGCGCGTTCCACGCGTAGTCATCGAGCCGCTTCACCGGGCTGGCCACGTAGTTGCCGCCCAGCCGGTCAGTGAAAGTTGGATCCGGATAAAGGTTGACGATGGCGCGTCCGATCGGGTCCTGCTGCGCCAGCGGGATGATGCGGCCGGGGAAAATCGGCCGGCCCGCCACGCGCCCGTCGTAGATGTCGACCGAGGGCGCACCGGGGAACGACTCGGTGAAGATGCCCTGCTTCATCAGCGCTGTCGGCACCGTGCTGGTGATCGTCAGGCCCTGGCGAATGCTGTTCACCTGGTAGTCGCCGAAGAAGAACGTCTTGTCCTTCCGGATCGGCCCGCCCAGCGAGAAGCCGTATTCGTTCTGCCGGTACTTTGCCTTGGTGGCGCTGCGGTCGAAGTAGTTGTGCGCGTCGAGCTTGTCGTTGCGCAGGAACTCGTACACGCTGCCATGGAACTTGTTGCTGCCAGACTTGCTGCTCACGATCACCGTCGTGCCGCCGCGGCTGCCGTACTGCGCCGAATAGTTGTAAGTGAGCACCCGGAACTCATGGATCGCGTCCACCGACGGCAGCAGCCCGATGCCGCCCGCCGTCAGCTCGTTGTTGTCGATTCCGTCGTACAGCCAGTCGTTGGAGTTCTCGCGCATGCCCTGCGCCGAGAGCGCCATCGAGCCGCGGAAGCTCACTTCGCTGCTCGCGCCCTGATTCAGGAAGGTTGCCGCGCGTCCCTGCGTCGTCCCCGGACCGAGTAAGGCCAGTTGCACGAAGTTGCGCCCGTTCAGCGGCAGCTCCGATACCTGCTCGGCGTGGATCGTCTGCCCCAGCGTGGCGTCGTTCTTCTGCACTTCGACCTGCGCCACCTGGCTCGAGACCACGACTTCAGTCGTCACCGCCGAAGGCTGCATCCGGAAGTCAATCGAACGGTTCTGCTGCACTTCCAGGTTCACGTCGCGGTTCTGCACCGTCTTGAACCCGGCTGCGCTCGCCGAGATGGTGTACGTGCCGACCGGCAGCTGCACAATTACGTATCGCCCGGAGGCGTCGGTGGTCGCCGTGCGCTGCTGGTTGGTGCCCTGGTTGGTGGCGGTCACAGTGGCGTTGGGAATGTCCGCCCCGGTTGCGTCGGTCACCTCACCGGAGAACGAACCTACGGCTTGGGCCGCCGCCACTCCGGTCATCAATGTGCAGATCAGGAACGACAGTGCGAATGCCGAGCAAGTGCGCTTCATCGCCATCTCCTCCGCCGTGCCGGAGCACGGCCCCTAGCCAAGGCCGGGTTCCGATCGGCCGCCGCCGGTTGAGTACCGCCATGCGGGCCGAATTTGAAACGTTTCAGAAATGGCCCGGTTTATACGCCCGCTCGCAATCCCATGTCAACTGGAAGTTAAAAACCGGACCAGCCGCTGGCGCCAACGTGGGTGGACTAAGGCGCTTCGCCTATGCCTCAGCGGCGGTCGCGCGCAGCATCTGGTGCGAGGTCCCGTCGGCAATGCCGAGGTCGGTCAGATGCGGACCTGGATTGCATGCCAGCGCCGTGCCTTCAATCGCCTTGAAGACGCGATACGGCGGTTGCCACTCGATCACTTCGCCCGCGGCTTCGCGCACGCGGGCAAAGGCGCGCGCAAGCTCCTGCGGCGGCGCTTCGGAGAGCATTCCCGCGAGCGGAAGATCGACCTTGGCGATCATCTTCCCTTCCTTCGCCACGGCCATTCCGCCGCCGGAAGCGATGAGCGCTTCGGCGGCGATGCGCATGTCGCGCGGGTCGCGTCCGAGCACGACGAGGTTGTGCGAGTCGTGCGAGTAGGTGGTCGCCACGGCGCCGCGCAACTCGCCCCAATCTTCCAGGAGCGCGCGCTGCGGGCCTTGCTCGTGGCGTCCGTGACGATGCTGCACGAAGATCACCGAGAACCCGGAAGGAACCACGGCGAAACCATGGGTGATTTCCACTTCAACCTGGCTGATCGAGGTAAAGCGCGCGCCCTTGATGGCGACGATGCGGGCCCGTCCTGAGCGCGCGCCAGGAACGGCCACGCGGAAGTCGTCATCGGTGTAAGGCCCGAGCGGAAGCGGGCCTTGCGGCAGCGCGGGCGCTTTTGCCGGCGCAGGCGCCGCGAGCATTCGTCCGCCGCGTGCGACGACACGGCCGGAAACGACCACGCTGTTCGCCGTGACCTCGCGCAGGTCGCTGAGCACCACGATGTCGGCGATGCGTCCTGCGGCAATGAGTCCTAGGTCGCCGCGGCGCAGGCGCGTCGCGGCGTTGAGCGTGGCGCAGCGGATCGCCTGAACAGGATCAAGGCCGTAGCGGACCAGGCGGCGCAGCACGTCGCACATTCCGCCGCGCTCCACCAGCTGGTCGGGCGGAACGTCGTCGGTGCAGATGGCGAGCGTGGAGGGAATCTGCGGCAGGCGCTTCAGCGCCTCGACGAACGGCGGAAGCACGTAGTCGTGCGAGCCGCGCAGCTCCACGAACAGTCCGGCGCGCAGCTTCTCGATGCCGTCTTCGGCCGACATGATCTCGTGGTCGCTGCTCACGCCTGCTGCGGCATACGCCTGTAGACGTTCGCCGCTGAGCCCGCGCGCGTGGCCTTCGATCAGCTTGCCCGATTCGCGGCCTGCGGCGAGGACCTCCATCGCGCGGCGGCTCTCGCCCAAAACGCCGTTCATGTCCATCATCTCGGCAACGCCGGCGACTTCGGGCCAGGAAAGCATCTCGCGCATCTCATCGCCGCCAAATTCCGCGCCTGACGTTTCCAGCCCTGGCGCGGAAGGCACGCACGATGGCGCGGCGGCGATAAAGCGCAGCGGCAATCCGCGGCTGGCTTCGATCGCCCAGCGGACGCCGGCGAGGCCGAGCGCGTTTCCCAGCTCGTGCGGGTCGCAGAAGATGGTCGTGGTCCCCTGCGGAACGACAACGCTGGCGTAGTTCGTTGGCGTCATGTGCGAGCTTTCGAAGTGGACGTGCGCGTCGATGAAGCCGGGCGCGATCCAGCAGCCGCTCGCGTCGCAGTGCTCAGCGGAATCGCGTCGCGCGCCGCGCGCATGCACGCTGGCGATCAGGTTGCCGACGATCCCGACATCGGCTTGGCGCAGCTCCGACGTCGCGACGTCGACCAACATGCCGTTCGTGATCAGCAGGTCGAAGGGCGCTTTGCCTTGCGCGGCGCGAATGGCGCGCAGGCGAAGCTCGGGTTCGCTCGAGTCCGTCATCTTCAGTGGCGCGTTCCCATCGTCCAGAAGAAGTAGAGCAGCGGAAGGGTGAGCAGGTAAAGCCCGAGCGGCAATTCGCGCGCTTTGCCCGCGAGCACGTGGATGAAAACGTAGCTGAGAATTCCCGCCGCGATTCCGGTCCCGAAGTTGTTGGCGACGAGCGTGACCAGAACGGTGAGGACCGCGGGAAACGCGCCGGTGAAGCGCGCGAGATCAATTTTTCGCAGGTTGGTGAACATCGCCAGGCCCACCAGGATGAGCGCGGCGGCGGTGGCTTCCTTGGGCACCATCAGGATCACCGGCGCGAACAGCAGGCTGAGCGCGAACAGCGCCGCGGTGACCACGCTGGTGAAGCCGGTGCGTCCTCCGGCTTCGGCCCCGGCGGCCGATTCGATGAGCGCGGTCATCGAGGGCACGCCGAAGAACGGGCCGATGCTGGCGGCGCAGGAATCCACCACGAACGGGCCGTTGATGCGCGGCATGTTGCCGCGCTCGTCGACCAGTCCCGCGGCCGCGCCCACGGCGAGCGTGGTGCCCATCGTGGAAAAAAACTCGGCCGCGAAGAACGCGAACAGATACGGCAGCAGCGACGGCCGCAGCGCCGCCAGGAAATCCAGCTGGAACGCGACCGCGCCCACCGAGTGCGGCAGGCCAAACAGCGATGGCGGCAACTTCGTCACGCCGAGCGGAATGCCGGCGAGGGTCGCGATCAGCATCGCGATCAGGATTCCGCCCGGGACCTTGCGCGCGTAGAGCGCGACCGCGGCGGCGAGTCCGATCAGGGCCACCAGCGCTCCGGGCGCAGCCAGGTTGCCCAGCGTAAGCGCGTTGATGCCGGCGTTGGCGACCACCAGCCCGCCGTTGCGGAAGCCCAGCAGCGCGATGAACAGCCCGATGGCCGGCGAAAGCGCCATCTTGACCGGAACCGGCACAATGCGCACCACGACCTCGCGCATGCCGAGCAGCGTGAGCACGAAAAACAGCACGCCCGACCAGAAGGCGATGGCCATGCCCGTCTGCCACGGTATGCCTTCGGTCGAGGCGAGCACGGTGGCAACCAGCGCCGAGCCCCCGATCCCCGGCCCCACGACGAAGGGCAGGTTGGCGTAGAGCGCCATGAACAACGTGCCCAGCACGAACATCACAATCACCGACGTGGTGACCGCGGCGCGATCCATGCCGCCCGAGGCCAGGATGTTCGGGACCACCACCGTCAGGTAGGCGGCGGTGACGAACGTGGTTGCGCCGGCGATGATCTCGGCGCCGAGGCGCGCGCCGCGCGCGCGAAATTCGAAGCGGCGATCGAGAAAACTCGCGGGTTGCGCTTCGATGACCGGCTCGGCGGCGGCGCCCGTTGTTGAAGACATGGGTGCGCGCAATGTGCGACAGCGCAAGCCGGACTGTCAACCTCGCCGGGCCAAGGCCCGCCTCTTTTTTGCCCGACGTTGAACGGCCCGAATGCCGCCGGCTTCGCCAGTTGCGCCCGCTTCCCCACGTTAGCGCCGCGCAATCGGCGGCGCGAGCGCGGGGCGCCATCCGCCAACATTCTCCGTGCGGCAACATATACCCCTCCTTCCCGGCTCTGATTGGAATCATGAACTTGAGGGCGTGATTTGCCCGGCCCCGGCGCGTGTGTTAGCTTCGCGCCAAGCCGGGGAAGACTGAGGAGGAGCCGATGGGCTTCTGGATTCTGCTGGGCGTCATCGTTGTCGCCATCGTGTTCGTGATCTCGGTGTACAACGGGCTGGTGCAGTTGCGCGTGCGGGCGGATTCGTCGTGGTCAGACATTGATGTGCAACTGAAGCGGCGGCACGACCTGATCCCCAACCTGGTGGAGACGGTCAAAGGCTACGCGGCGCACGAAAAAGGCACGTTCGAGAACATTGCCAAGTACCGGTCGGCGGCGATGCAGGCCACCGGGCCGGCCGAGAGGGCGCAGGCGGAGAGCCAGCTGACCACGGCGCTGCGCGGGCTGTTTGCGGTGGCGGAGAATTATCCGCAACTGCGGGCGAGCGAGCAGTTCACGTCGCTGCAAGCGTCGCTGGGCGAGGTGGAGGATTCGATCCAGAACTCGCGACGCTACTACAACGCGGTGGTGCGCGATTTGAACACGCGTATTCAGTCGTTCCCTTCCAACCTGATCGCGCGCATGTTCGGTTTCACGCAGCGGCAGTTCTTCGAGATGGACAGCCCGGCGGACCGGCAGACTCCGCAGGTGAAGTTTTGAACAGCGCTGCTGGCTGCTGGCTTTGAAGCTTGGTTCGCCTTTCACATCCCGAGCGCAGTGAGGGACCCATACCGCTACTGAGGAGCTGGGTAGCTGGATGGGTCCCTCGCTTCGCCCGGAACCTGAAACCAAGGCCATTCGGCGTCTTCCTGCTTCTTCTTCTCCTGTCCACGCTCCCTGCCCAAGCCAAGTCCTGGCGCATCGCGGCGTTTCACTCCGCCATCCGCGTGCATGACGATGGCAGCGCGCTGGTGGAAGAGAACATCGGGCTGGTGTTCATCGGCGAGTGGCACGGGATCCATCGCACGATTCCGATCGAGTATCCCGGGCCGCGCGGCGCCAACTACACGCTGTTCGTTGACCTGGTCGGCGTGAAAGACGGCGAGGGGCACGCTCTGAAGGTGGAGAGCAGCACAGCGCGCGGATATCGCGACTGGAAGATCTACATTCCCGGGGCGACCGACACGTCCAAACGCGTGGTGATCACCTACACGGTGCGCAATGGCACGCGCTTCTTCGACGACCACGACGAGTTCTACTGGAACGTGACCGGCAACGACTGGCCGGCGCCGATCGATCATGCGTCGGCATTCGTAACTTTTCCCGACAACGCGGCGGGGAGCCTGCGCGCGCAGGCGTTCACCGGCGTGTACGGATCGCACGACCAGGAAGCGACCGCCAGGGTGGAGGGCAGCAGGACGGAGTTCGAGACGACCAACCCGCTCCCCATGCGCGGCGGGCTGACGATTGATGTGTACATCCCGAAGGGCATCCTGCATGAGCCGGCCCTTCCGGTGCGCATCGGGTGGTTCGTGGCGAGCAATCCGGTGGCGCTGGTGCCGCTGGTCGCGTTCGTGGTGATGTTCGGGCTGTGGTACGTGAAGGGGCGCGATCCCGATCCGGGGATTTCGGTGGCGCCGCTCTATGAGCCGCCGGCGCAGTTGTCGCCGGCGGAGCTGGGCACGCTGGTGGACGACAAGGTGGACCCGCGCGACATCACGTCAACGCTGATCGACCTGGCCGTGCGCGGCTACCTCCAGATTGAAGAGGTCGCCAACGAGGGCTTCTTCACCAAACACAAGGACTACATCTTCCATCTGCTGAAGCCGATGGAAGAGTGGCCGAAGCTGGCGGCGCACGAGCGCATCATGCTGGAGAAGATTTTTGGCCCGGGCGGGCAGCAGACCAAGCTGTCGGACCTGAAAGAGCACTTCTACACGGCCCTGCCCATGATCCGCGACGAGATCATGCGATCGCTGAAGCGGCGCGGCATGTACACCGTGGACCCGAAATCGGCGGCGGGCTACATGTTCCTGGGCATCCTGGCGATCGTGGGGGTTTCGCTGCTGCTGCAGTACGCGGCGGGGGTGTCGCTGTTCGTGTCGGGAGTGGTGGCGTTCGTCTCGCTGGCGGTGGCGGCGGGGATCGTGCTGATCTTCGGACGGCTGCTGACGGCCAAGAGCCTGCTGGGAATGCGGACGTACGTGGGCGTCCTCGGGTTCCAGGAGTTCATGACGCGCGTGGAGGCCGACCGGCTGAAGCGCATGCCGCCCGACACGTTCGAAAAATTCCTGCCTTACGCGATGGCGCTGGGCGTGGAACAGCGCTGGGCGAAGGCGTTCGCCGGGATCATCCAGGATCCGCCACGGTGGTACACGTCGCCGGGCGGGGCGCCGCCCACCGGCTTCAACCCCATCTTCTTCACCAACTCGATGCGCAGCATGAGCAGCGACGCGCAGAGCGTGTTCGTCTCGGCGCCGAGGGCGTCGTCGAGCGGATCGGGATTCAGCGGCGGCGGATTCAGCTCGGGCGGAGGATTCAGCGGCGGCGGATTCGGCGGCGGCGGCGGGTCGGCGTTTTGACCGCAGTTGCCGGTTGCCAGTTCAGTTCTCAGTTCTCAGCTCTCTCGGTACTTGGCACTGCTGCTGCTCCTCAGGGCTGCTCCTCAATTTCCCTCTAAATCCATCAAACACCGCGTCAGGCGGGGTCATCGAACCAAAGTGGACTCAAGAGGAGAAGCTTATGGCAGAGAGGGTCCCGACGCCCGGCATCCCCGATTCTGATACTCACCCGGCGCAGCGCTCGGCGGGTTTGCGCCCTGAGCGCGAGCTGCCCGAGGGTGAATTCGAGCGGGAACGCGGCGGGATTGCGTCGCTGGCCGAGAGCGTGGGGCAGACGATCGGAAGCGCGTTTTCGGGGTTCCGCAATGCGCCGCTGAGAATGCGCGAGCTGAGGCGCCGCTTCACCCTGCTGCGGGGGCGGGCGCGAATGAATGCCGAGGGCGCGGCCGCCGGCCTGAAGCGCGAGGCCGGCCGGCGGCTGGTAATCACGCGTGAACGTGCGCGGCACATTGCGCGCGAATATCCGCTGCAGGTGATCGCCGTGGCCGCCGTGGTCGGCGTGGCCATCGGGGCGGGTCTGCGGCTGTGGAGGTCGAACCGTGATTGAGAACGCATATCGTGAGAAGTCGCTGGCCGCGCTGGCGGCCGAGATGAAGGCCGAGCTTACCCAGTTCGTGGAAACGCGCTACCGCATGCTGGCCAACGAGATCGGCGAAAAGGTGGCGACGATCAAGGCGTCGGCGCCGTTGCTGGTGGTGGCGCTGGCGCTGGCATGGGCCGGCTTCCTGATGTGGACGGCGGCGCTGGTCACGGTGGTGGCCACGGCGTTCGCGGGCAAGGGCGGATGGGCGCTGGCGCTGGCCATCGTCGGGTTCTGCTACCTGCTGGTCGCGGCGCTCACGGCGTGGTTCGCTTATCGGCAGATCACCAGCGCGGGCCTGAAGCCGGAGCGCACGCTGCGCGTGCTGAGGGCCGACCAGGTGTGGATCCAGCAGGAAGCGAGGTCGCAGCTATGACGGCACGAGTCCCCTTCGAGGTATTGGAAGAGCGCGCCGCCGAGCAGCGGCGGCAGATCCATGAGTCGGTAAGCGAGTTGCGGAGCGCCATTCGGCACAAGATGGACGTGAAGCGCAACGCGCGCGAGCATCTGGCGCCGGTGGCGGCGGTAGCGTCGGTGCTCGGACTGGCGGTGGGGTGGTCGCTCGCGGGGATTTTTGTGAGGGATTAGTAACCGAGTACCAGTTCTCAGTTCTCAGTTCGCAGTTCTCGGTTTTCGGTTCTCAGTTCTCAGTTCTCGGACGACAGCTGGCTACGCCGGCTGCGTGTCTTAACTCGCGCGCGCAAGAAGAGCGCGGGCGCGGGCGCCCGCGTCTCCACAGTTCGTGCTCGCCCTGCCTTCTGTGGTTTGTGCCGGCGGGCGAAGGGCGCCCGTCGCTACCGTGTGAACAGAGGCCCGCCGCCTGGCGGCCGGGCTCCAACGTCCGGATGCGGCGTCTGCGGCCCCTAATCGGGCTCGGTAGTAGTACTTAGAGCGGGCCTCGGTACCAGCTACTCTCTATCCCGCAGCAGCATTCCGTGATAGATATATGGGCGCCCGAACGGGTGTCTCTCCCCCGAAAAAATTCCCTGCGCGTCCCCCAGGACGCGGGGAGGAGCTTGAATTGGAAAGCAGAACGAGCCAGCGGTTTCCGCTGGAATTGCCTATCCAATTACGCGGCGGCGGAGCGGCCAAGACGCTGACAACACGCGACGTTAGCGCCGGCGGAGTGTACATACGCGCCAAGGCAGGGCTGAAGGTGGGCTCGAAGGTGAAGTTCAACCTCACCCTGCCGGGCAAGTTGCTGGGCGCGCCCAGGGACGTGCGGGTGGTGTGCGACGGGCGCGTGGTGCGCGTGGATGCCAGCAAGAGCAAGAACGGCAAGGCGCCGCCGCGCGTGGGCGTGGCGTGCGTGATTGACTCCTACAAGTTTCTGCGCAGTTGAGGTGTGATTTGCTGAAGATCATTCTGGCGGACAACCAGGCCATCTTCCGCGCGGGCGCGGCCAAGGTGCTGGCGGTGGAAGATGACCTGCGCATTGTGGCGCAGGCGCAGACGGCCGAACAAATGATGACGGCGATGGAGAAGTTCCGTCCGGCGGTGCTGCTGTTTTCCGCCGATTTCCATCCCGATGCGAAAACGGTGATCGCCGAGGCGGTGAAGCTGAAGACGCGGCCGGTGGTGATCGCCGAAAACGGGCAGGACCCGAAGAGTTTCATGCAGGCCGGCGCGGCCGGTGTGGTCTACCGCAGCGTGACCGGCACGGACCTGGTGCAGTGCGTGCGCAAGGTCGTAGCGGGCGAGACGTGGGTGGCCTCAGCGCCCGGGGACAAAGAAAGCAGCGAGACCGACCTGGTGGGCGCGCGCGTGCGCGACCGGCTGACGCCGAAAGAGCTGCGCATCGTGGCGCTGATCGTGCAGGGCTACAAGAACAAGGAAATCGCCACGCAGCTGGGCACGACCGAGCAGGTGATCAAGAACTATCTGCGGAACGTTTACGACAAGATTGGCGTGAGCGACCGGCTCGAGCTGGCGCTGTTCACCATCCATCACCGCATCCTTGCGGAAGCAGCCGCGGCCACGGTAGCGGGACAGCAATAGGGCCGTCGCCGGTCGCGGGCCTTTGGTCGTCGGCCAAACCGTTGACAGGCAGCCATTGTCATCCGCAACTCCTAGGAAGTGTCATCCCCAGCGGAGCCAGGGTCTGCGCTAGTGCGCGCACGAGCAGAAGAGGTCGCGTTTGCACTGCGCCGCGAACAGCCCGGCCGGCGGCCAACGACCGGCGACCGGCGACGCTCTTCTAGTCCCCTGCCGTCGGCGAAGCGCTGCGCTCGCTGCTCTTCAGCAGCTCGTTCACGATGGTGACGAGCTCTTCCGGATTCACCGGCTTTTCCAGATAGAGATCGGCGAGCGGCTCGGCGGCCTGGAAGGCTTCGGCCACGTATCCGCTGACGACGACGACGGGAGTCGTGGCGTGCGTCTTGGCGGCCTGCACGACGGCGCGGCCGCTGGCGTCGCCCAACCGCCAGTCGGTGACGACGGCGTCATAGGCGGCGTGCTGCAACTTATCAATGGCGTCACGGGCGGAGCCGGACGGGGTGACTTGGTGTCCCGCGGCTTCCAGAATTGCGCACTTGAGGGTGACTACGTGCGGCTCGTCGTCAACACAGAGGATCCTGGCCATGACGCCAACCTCTCGCGGGGCGGCTGCGTACAGAAGTGCCTAGCCGAGGCTCGGATGACTGCCCCTACTACTATGACTGCCCTACTACTTAGAACGTATTTTGCGGCGGGAAAGATGCCTGCGTCAATTTGTGCCGAAAAGCGCCAACGTCCTGAGCACGCGTGACCCCAGCCCAGGGAAGGCTTGAGCGGGGCACGCGGTACAGCCCGCTCCCCGCGTTAGCGTCGCGCCGGCGGACGTGGGGCGCCGTCAGAATCAGACCAGCTTCTGGCCAATGCTCTTGGCCTGCGAAAACAGGTACAGGTAGTCGGGACCGCCGGCCTTGGAGTCGGTGCCGCTCATGTTGAAGCCGCCGAACGGATGCGCTCCTACCATGGCGCCGGTGCACTTGCGATTCAGGTAGAGGTTGCCGACGTGGAACTCGCGCTTGGCGGCTTCGAGTTTCTCCTGCGACAGGCTGTAGAGCGCGCCGGTAAGCCCGAACTCGGTGTCGTTGGCGATCTGGAGCGCGTGCTCGAAGTTGCGCGACTTGATGACCGCGAGCACGGGACCGAACACCTCTTCGCACTCCAGACGCGCCCGGGGCGGGATGTCGGCAAAGATGGTCGGCTGGAGGTAGTAGCCTTCGCCCAGCTCCGTGGCGCGCCCGCCGCCGGTGAGCAGGCGGCCTTCCTGCCGGCCAATGTCCATGTACCTGAGGATGCCGTTCATGGCGTTTTCGCTCACTACCGGGCCCATCGGGCAGTTCTCGGTGGGATCGCCGAGCGTGATCTTGCGCGTGCGCTCCACCAGGCGCTCGAGGAACGTGTCGTAGATTTCGTCGGCCAGGATGAGGCGGGAGCAGGCGGAGCACTTCTGTCCCTGGAAACCGAAGGCGGAGAGGGTCACGCCTTCGACGGCGGCGTCGAGGTCGGCGTCGGGCTCGACGATGATCGCGTCCTTGCCGCCCATCTCGAGGATGGTGCGCTTGATCCAGATCTGGCCGGGCTTGACCTCGGCGGCGGCGCGATTGATGTGCAGGCCCACTTCCTTCGAGCCGGTGAAGGCGATGAAGCGCGTTTTGGGATGCTCGACCAGGGCGTTGCCGAAGTCGGCGCCGCCGCCGGGGCAGAAGTTCACCACTCCGTCGGGCAGTCCGGCTTCCTGGAAGCACTCGAAGAAGCGCGCGGCGATGGTGGGAGATTCGCTTGAGGGCTTGAGAACGACGGTGTTGCCGCAAACGACGGCGGCCATGGTCATGCCCGCCATGATGGCGCAGGGGAAGTTCCACGGCGGCACCACGGCGCCGACGCCCAGCGGGATGTAGCGCAGGAAGTCGCGCTCACCCGGCATCTGCACGGGCGGCTCGGCGGCGGCGAGCCGCAGCGCCTCGCGCGCGTAGAACTCGCAGAAGTCAATGGTCTCGGCGATGTCGGCGTCGGCCTCCCAGTAGTTCTTGCCGACTTCGAAGACCATCCAGGCGGCCAGCTCGAACTTGCGGGCGCGCAGAATGTCGCCCAGGCGGAACAGCAGCGCGGCGCGCTCTTCGGGGGCGACGCGGCTCCAGCTTTCAAAGGCGGTGAGCGCGGCCTGCATCGCCGGTTCGACGTGCTCGGCGCCGGCGCGCTGGTGCAGCCCAACGAGCTCGGACGGGCGCGCTGGATTGATGCTGCAGATCTTCTTCCCGGTGCGGACGCGGCGTCCGCCGATGATGAGGTCGTACTCGCGGCCGAGCTCGCTGCGCACTTTCTCGATCGCGGCGCGCATCTTGCGCACGTTGGCGTCCTTGGTGAAGTCGACGGCGGGCTCGTTGCGGAAGGGCTGGACGGTGGCGCGGCGGGGAGTAGCTTCTACGGTGGCCATGATCGGGACCTCGTCAAACCCCTATTTTAGCAGTCGCTGGTCGCTGGTCATCGGTCGTTGGCCGAATGCTCGCGGCAGAGTTGACTGGCTGCCGGGGCGGGACTACAACGTCGGGCATGACCGAGATCGGAATCGTCAAAGTGGTGCGGCGGTATCCGGTTAAGAGCATGCGCGGCGAAGACCTGGAGCGCGTGTTGTGACCTACGGCGGCGTGGCCGGCGACCGCGTGTTCGCGTTCGTCGATCCGGCAAAGACCAGCAACTTCCCCTGGGTGACCGCGCGCGAGGTGCCGGAGATGGCGCTGTTTCGTCCGCGCTACCTCGAGCCGGCGAGCGAAGACAAGCACTTTCCCGAGGCGCGCACTTACCGCGTGGAGGTCACCACGCCCGAAGGCACGAGGCCGACGTGGAAGACGCGGCGTTCCTGGCGGCGCTGGAGCGGCGGTGGAAGCGTCCGCTGAAGCTGCGCTTCAGCGAGCGCGGCATGCAGGATGCCGCGCCCGTGTCATTGTTCGGCCTCAAGACGGTGGAGATGCTGGCTGCCGAAATCGGCACGGCAATTGGGCATCGGCGCTTCCGCGCGAACTTCTACGCCGAATGGAAGGAGGGCGGCGCGCAGTTCGAAGATTCCCTGGTCGGAAAGACGATCCAGATCGGGCCGGAACTGCGCGTGCTCATCAAGGAACGCGACCCGCGCTGCGTGATGATCAACCTCGATCCGGAAACCGGCGAGCAGGACCCGGCGGTGCTCAAGACGGTGGCGCAGAAGCATGGCGCGTGCATCGGGGTGTACGGCGTGACGGTGCACGAAGGCGTGGCGAGCGTGGGCGATGCGATCCGCGTGGCGCCTTGAGTGAACTCCAAAGCCAGCCACAAAGGCACAAAGGACACGAAGGGCACGAAAGAATCCCAGCCACGTCCCCTTTGTGCCCGTCGTGGGTCCTTTGTGGTTGGCTTCAGGTCTTCGCGGCGCGGGCGTAGCCGACGGCGGCGGTGCGCTCCAGCTTGTCCCAGGCGAAGTGCTTCCCTTCCAGCGCGCGCTTCAGCGTGCGGAACAACACCACAGAAAACAACTGGCGGTAGATGAAGCGCTGGATCCAGACGTCACCCAGCAGGAGCACGCCCTCGCGGCTCTCCGGCTCGCGGCGCTCCAGGGCGAAGGCGATGGCGCTGGTGATGAAGTCAATGATGAGGAAGGCGAGGAAGAAGAGCAGCAGTTTTTGCAGGCTGCGCGCGTCGGCGGTGAGCGGGTGGAAGGCGCGGTCGAACAGGTAGGCGGCGATGCCGGCGGCGAACATCAGGTCAATGAACGGCGAAACCAGCGGCAGCAGGATCTGGAAGATGAGGATGTTGGGCAGCGCCACAAAGCCCAGCACACCTTTGCGTCCGAAGACGCCGCGGTGCTTCCACAGCGATTGCAGGATGCCGAACGACCAGCGGAAGCGCTGGCGCATGAGTCCGCGCGCGCTGGAGGGCGCTTCGGTGAAGGCGAGCGCGCGGTCTTCGTATTCCACGCGGTAGCCGCGCTGGAGCAGCGCCATGGTGAGGTCGGCGTCTTCGGCCACGGTGTCGGTGTGGTAGCCGCCGGCTTCGCGCACGGCTGCAGTTCGCCAGGCGCCGAGCGCGCCGGGAACGACGCTGACCGCCCCCAAGGTGTTCAGCGCGCGGCGCTCGAAGTTCTGGCTGGTGACGTACTCCAGCGCCTGCCAGCGCGTCCACAGGTTCACACGGTTGCCGACCTTGGCGTTGCCGGCGACGGCAGCGACGCGTTCGTTCACGAAGTGCGGGACCAGACGCGCGATGGCGGCGGGTGAAATGACGGTGTCGGCGTCAATGCCGACGAAGAGTTCTTCCGTCACATGGCGCAAGCCGAAGTTCAGCGCTTCGGCCTTGCCGGCGTTGGCCTGGGAGAGCGCAAGCAGGCGACCGGCGGCAATTTCTGCGCGGAATGCGCGCTGCACAACTTCGAAGGTCGAATCCTTGGAGCCGTCGTCAATCAGGATGACCCTTAAAGCGCCGGCGTATTCGGAATCGAGCGCGGCGCGCACCGTGCGCTCGATGACTTTTTCTTCGTTGTAGGCCGGGATGAGCACGGCGACGGCCGGCAAGTAAGTCGTCGCGCCGGTGGGAAGGGGCGTGCGGCGGCCGCGCAGGCGATCGAACAGCGCCGAAGTTCCGACCAGGAACAGGCGCGCGCTCATGAGCACGTCGCCGAGGAAAAAGACCAGGACGATGCCGTTCTGGAGCGCGCCGAAGATCCAGAAGCCGAAGCTGTCGAGCCACGCCGACCAGCGCTCGCCGGACGCGATGGCGGGCATCACCTCGGCGCGCGTCTTGCCGATGAGGCGCGAGACGGGAACGATCTGGAAGCCGCGGGCGCGCAGGCCCTGAATGATGATGGGCAGGGCGCGCAGGGTTTCGGTGCGGTCGCCGCCGCCGTCGTGCAGCAGGATGATGTTGCCGCAGCGCTGGTCGCCGGGCTCGCAGGGAGGGAGATGGCCGAAGATGCCGTGCGGGCCGTTGACGATGTCTTCGGCGGCCGGCTTTGGGTTCAGTTCCCAGTCGTGCGGGTCGAGCTTGGAGCCGATGGCGATGTAACCGGCCTCCTGCATGATCTCGAGCGGGCGCACCTGGTCGTCGGTGTCGGGCTCCTGGTCAATGCCATAGGGCGGGCGGAAATAGACCGGCTTGACGCCGAGCTTGGATTCGAACAGCCGCTCGGTGGCGTTCATCTCAATGCGCATGGCGGGGCGCGAGATGTCGCTGATGTCGGGATGCGTCCAGGTGTGATTGCCGATTTCGTGGCCTTCGCTGACAATGCGCTTGAGCAGCGCGGGATAACGCTCGGCCTCCGAGCCGATGATGAAAAACGCGGCGGGCGCGTGCTCGCGCTTCAGCACGTCGAGAATCCTGGGCGTCCACTGCGGGTCGGGACCGTCGTCGAAGGTGATGGCGATCTGCTTCTCGTCGCCGCCGCCGTATTCGGCGATCTGGTAGGGCGACGGCAGGCGGGAGAAGCTTTCGGTGGTGATGACGCCGGATGGGTCGAGCGTGATGGCGCGTTGCCCCGGCGTCGGCGCCTGCTGGATGCGGAAAACTTCGCCGCGGCCCTCGAAGTCGACGTCGCGGCCGGGCGGCACCAGCTTCAGCCCTTCGACGCCGGCGGCGTCGGCGGGATTGTCCCAGACCTTCCAGAGCGAGCGATCTTCGCCGCCCAGCCGCCAGAGCGCGAAAGTGTTGATGCCGAGGCGCTGCGCGGCGCGCATCTGGTTGAGCGCGGTGACGGCGTCGAGGAACCAGACGTCGTGGCGGACGTCCTCCTCGTCCATGTAGGCGAAGTGCGGGGTGAGGGAGTCGTCGTCGAACTCGACCTCGGCTTCCGACTCCTGCGCCTCGAGCCAGGCCTCCTGCACGCTCACGCCCTTCACCTCGGGCGCGGGTTTGCCGCGCTTCGGCTGCGGGAAGTTGTAGCCGTAGTTGGCGATGGCGCAAATGATTTTTTCCCGCGGCATCAGCTTCAGGTCGCGCTCCAGGTTCTGCACGAACCAATCCAGCGCGGCGACCGGGCCCGCCGGACCGCCGGGAAAGTGCTGGTCGTAGTTCATGATGACGACGCCGTCGGCGTGCGCCGCCATGAAGGCATAGTCAAAGTCCTCGTTGCGCGGCGGGACGCTGATGTAGAGCTTCAAGCCGCGGCGATGCAGGTCGTCGCAGAGTTCGGCGACCAGCGCGCGATATCCGGGCTGCGCGGCGAAGGGAAAGCCTTCCAGATCGAGCGCGAGGCCTTTGTAGCCGTCGCTGGCGACAAAGGTCATCAGCTCCTGGCGAAAGTGCGCGCGCGCGGCCGGCGCGGAAAGCATGCCGCCGATGTCGCTCACCCAGTCATTGGCGATGGGATCGAAGTTGTTGACCAGCGGGAAAACGTCCATCGGGAGTTTTTCCCGCTTGATCAGGTCCATGACGCGTTCGTCGAACTTGGTGACCTGCCCGGCCGGCTTGAGCACGTCGAACAGGACATTGTCCTGGTTGACGGCCTGCAGGTGGCCGTCGGCGGTGAGCACGTGCAGCCACTCGGGAAAGAGCAGGTCGATCTGGTGGCCGTATTCCTTGAGCGAGGCGAAGCTGCCCGCGTCCCAGGTGACGTAAAAAGCCGCGCGAATGCCTTCCCCGGAGTTGAGGACGACCTGCGAGGGCGCGGCCGTGGTCTTGCGCCGGGTGATGGGGCGGCGGGGGTACCTGCGGCGCTCGGTTTCCTTGATCGGGCGGTAGGGCCGCTTGGGCCCGGGCAGCAGCAGGTCAGGCAACGAAGTTTGCCGATAGAGGCTGAGCGCGAAAAACACGATTAGCAGGGTGGTCAGCACGCCGGCAACGTTGAGGATGAATCGCAGGCGCCTCCAGCGTTTGCGCTCCGGATCAAAGAAAACCTGGGTGGCCATGAACGGGGGTTTGATTTAATCGTAAGCTGCGGCAGAAGAGGCGTCAAACCAGGGTGATTGGTGATTGGTGATTCGCTACTTGTTATCTTGCCTGGGCGGTGAGACCCGGACCAATCGCAAATAACCACCCGACGGCAACAGCATTCGTTTCGTGGCGCCGGATGTAGCTTGAAAACCGGAGCGCCCGCGCGGCTACTCGTTGAGCGGCGAGTCGGTCATGCGGAAGCGAGTGCGGAAGTGCTCGGAGAGCAGCTCGATGGCAGGGCGGTTCACCTGCGGATCTTCCTTGGCCAGATACTTCATGGCCTCGACGAGCAGGCGCTGGCCTTCGAGGTAGCGGGGATCGTCACTGCGAGGCTTGCTGGGCTTACGGCCGGGCCGAACGGGGATGGTGAACACTCGGGCCATGCAAAAACCGGTTCCTTAGGATGCAAAGTACGAAGGGCGCGCCGTCAGTGGCCTAACTTGGCGCAGTATAGCGTTGCTTCTACTCGGGTTCTACGGCAAAGTTTGTCAAAGTGCCGCCAAGCGCAACGGCGAACTGGCAAAAACGGCAGCAAGGTCTTTCTCACTGTGGAGTTACGACCCGCGTCTTGCTCGTGGTCTTGAGCTTGAAAACGTCGCGGGGCAGGTCCTGGTTGAGCCTGATGTTGCTGTAGCGGGCGTCGCGGTAGTCCCCGGAGGGCTCGAGCAGCTGCTGACGCACGGCGATGCCGCGCGTGAGGTCGATCCACAGCAGGATGTGGCTGAACATGCTGCGCGCGCGCTCGCTCCTGGGCGCCAGGTCGAGCCTGGCGGCGCGAATGCCGTCCACGTTTTCCACGCCCGCGAATTTCACCTCAAACGAGTTTCGCAGCTCGTGGCCGCCGCCCCCGAAACCGAGGACGAGGAAGGTCTCGAAGTCGCCGCGATTTTTGGCGGTGCGGTACTGCGTGACCTGGTCGATTTTGGGTTCGTAGATCTGCACTTTATCGCCATCGTAGAGCACGTACTTGGGCGCGGGCGCAGTGATGTCGGAGCCCATCTGGATCTTTTTGCCGCTGCGGCGGAAGTAGATCTTCCCCTTCTGCGTGTCAGTTTCGTTGACCACTTTTTGATACGTGTCCCAGACAAAGTCGGCTTCGGCAGACTTGAACTCCGCGGCGGCCTTGTCCATGGTGGCAAGGACGGATTCCAGGTTGGTGGCGGCCTGGGGCGGAGCGGTTTGAGGTGCAGCCGTTTGCGCGTGTGCCATAAAGAGCGCCAGCGCAGCGACGCCCAAGCAGTGCAGTGTTCTCTTCACTCGAGCAAGCCCCTCAGGGGCTGGAGCCCCGGTTCCTGCGCGGCCGTGACGGCGCCGCGCTCGTTCTTCCCGTCCGGGGCTGCAGCCCGTCCCTGCCGGGCCGTGCCCCTCCGAAATCGAATCCTCAGTGCCGGCTGCTAATAACGCCGGACCCAGACGCGATAGAGCAGCGGATTGTTGCGCGCGTCGCGGACCAGTTCGTAGCGGTCGATCTCGACCTCGCCGGCGATGGGCTCGACGATGCGCAGCAGCTGTTCGCGCAGCGAGGCCTCGTCGGCGGCCTCAACGTCGGCCGCTTCAATCTGATAGATGAATCCGCCTTTTCCGTCGGGAACGACAACTACTCCGCTTTGATGCTCCGGAGCTGCTACAGGTTTGTCTTTGAAATTCACCCAGAGAGGCGTCAGGAAGATGAAGGCCAGGATGAGCGTGACCATGACGTCGTAGTGCAGCGAGCCGCGCTCGTGCGTCCAGAAAATGTAGCTGCGCATTGTGGACCAGAGGCTCAAGCAGTTGCCGGTTGCCAGTTGTCAGCCTTGATGATTGTACCTGTAGCGGCGTGGGCGCTTAGCCATTGGCATTTGGCGGTGAGGGGTCCGTGCCCGGGCGTGAAAAGTCAAAGCGTTCACACCAGGGACGCGAAGGAAATCCGGGCTTGCACGGCCCAAGGCGCCGTGCCAGGCGCCAATTGTGCCCGCTGCGGCGATTACGCCTTCCGCGGCGTGATGCGGTCAGTGCCAAGGTACGGGCGCAGGGCTTCCGGGACCACAACACTGCCGTCGGGCTGCTGGTAGTTCTCGACGATTGCCACCCAGGTGCGTCCGATGGCCAGGCCGCTGCCGTTGAGCGTGTGGACCAGTTCGGCTTTGCCTTTGCCGCCGTCGCGGAAGCGGATGTTGGCGCGGCGCGCCTGGTAGGCCTCGAAGTTCGAGCAGGAAGAGATTTCCTTGAACTGTTGCTGGCCCGGCAGCCAAACCTCGAGGTCGTACGTCTTGGCGGCGCTCGCTCCCAAGTCGCCGGTGGAAAGCGCCACCACGCGATAATGCAGGCCGAGGCGCTGGAGAACGACTTCCGCGTCGCGCGTGAGCTGTTCAAGCTGCTCGTAGGAGTTTTCCGGGCGCGCGAACTTTACCAGCTCCACCTTCTGGAACTGATGATTGCGGATGAGGCCGCGTACGTCCTTGCCGTAAGAGCCGGCTTCGCTGCGGAAGCATGGCGTCCAGGCGGTGAGCGAGACCGGCAGGCGCGAGGCGTCGAGCACCTCGTCGCGGTAAAGGTTGGTGAGCGGGACTTCGGCGGTGGGGACGAGGAACAGGTCGTGTGCCTCGATCTTGAACAGGTCTTCGCGGAATTTCGGAAGCTGACCGGTGCCGTACAGTGACTCCTCTTTGACAAGAAACGGAGGCAGGACCTCGGTGTATCCGTGCTCGCGCGTGTGCAGGTCGAGCATGAAGCCGGCGAGCGCGCGTTCCAGCCGCGCGCCCAGGTCCCAGTAGACGGCGAAACGCGCGCCCGAGAGCTTCGCGGCGCGCTCCATGTCGAGGATGCCGAGTTGTTCGCCGAGGTCCCAGTGCGGCCTGGGCGTAAAAGCGAACTCGGGCGGCGTGCCCCAGCGGCGCACTTCCACGTTCTGCTCGGCCCCGGCGCCGACCGGCACGGAATCATGCGGCAGGTTGGGAATGCCGGCGAGCAGAGCGCGCAGTTCGGCGTCGAGGTCGTTGGCCTGCTTTTCGAGCGCGTCGGATTCCTCGCGAATGCGCTTGGTGCGCTCGATGAGTTCGGAGGCGTCCTGCTTGTTCTTCTTGAGACGCGCCACCTGTTCGGAGGCGCGGTTGCGCTCGGCCTTGAGGGTCTCGGCCCTGGTGATGGCCGCGCGGCGCTCGGCGTCGAGCTGGCGGAAGCGGCCGAGGGCGGCGGGACCGAGCCCGCGCTGGCGGAGCTTGGCTTCCACGACTTCGAGGTGCTCCCGGACGTAAGCGAGGTCGAGCATGGAAATAACTAATGTACAGCATTCGGTGCTGCTAAATTCGCTGCCCGCTTCCCGCTGCCCGCTTCCGGCGGCTTTTCGCTCACCCCGCTCCGCTTCCGTCTTCCGCCTTCGCTGTCCGGTGAAGTGCCGGCCCGGGTTGCGGGCGCGTTACACTAGCCGGCGATGAAACTCCCCTTTTCTCGCGTCTTCATTCTCCTGGCCGCGCTGCTGATAGCGAACGCTACGGCGGCCGCATCGGCGTACAACGCGCGTCCCAAGCTGATTGTGGTGGTGGTGATCGACCAGTTTCGTGGCGATTACCTGGAGCGCTATCACGAGCAGTTCGGCCAGGGCGGCTTCCGCCTGCTGATGGAGCGCGGCGCCTGGTTCACCGACTGCAATTACGACTATCCGGCCACGTTTACCGCGCCCGGCCACGCGACGCTGCTCACCGGAACGTACTCGAGCGGACACGGCATCTTCGCCAACGAGTGGTGGAACCCGGCGAAGAAGAAGATGGTGACCAGCGTGGAAGACGACACGACCACGCTGGTTGGCGCGTCGAAGCCGGGCATTGGCGCTTCGCCGCGGAACCTGCTCGGCTCCACCCTCGGCGACGAATTGAAGCTGGCCACCGGCGGCAAAGCGCGGGTGTTCACCATCTCGCTGAAGGACCGCTCCTCGGTGTTGCCGGCGGGCTTTGCCGCCGACGGCGCGTACTGGATCGATCAGGCGACCGGCGTATTCATCACGTCTTCGTTTTACCGGCAGCAGCTTCCCGAGTGGGTGGCCGCCTTCAACAACGCGAAGCGCGGCGACAAGTACCTGGACCTGGAGTGGAAAGACGCCAAGGGCAATGTGCTGCGCTCCACTCGCGGCAACGGCGATTACTACCACTCGGTCGGCTCCACGCCCTTCGGCAACGACTACGAGCTTGAGTTCGCGCGCGAACTGGTGACGCAGGAGAAGCTGGGCTCCGGACCTGCCACCGACCTGCTGGTGGTGAGCCTTTCGGCGCTCGACATTCTCGGGCACGAAGTTGGGCCCGACTCGCCGCAGGCGGCGGCGATGGCGCTGGCCCTCGACCGGCAACTGGCCGAATTCTTCGCCTTTCTCGGCCGGCAGGTCGGGCTGGCCAACATCTGGATCGCGCTGACCGCCGACCACGGCGTGTCGCCGACGGTGGCGACGACGGAACGATTGCGCATTCCGGCGCCGGTGCTCGGCTTCCAGGCTGCCGACCGGCAGAAGGTGAGCGCGCTGATTGGCGCGCGCCTGGGCAGCACGCGGAACGACTTCGTCCGGCACCTGGAGTGGCCGTTGGTCTACCTGAACGATGAGGCGTTCGCGGGAACGAAGGCGGCGAGCGAGGCTGAAGCGGAGCGTGTGGCGGGCGAAGCGCTGAAGGAGCTGGGCGCGCGGGCGTACTTCACCAAAGTGCAACTGGCGGCCGGCGATGTGCCCAGCACCGACACCGGCCGCCGCTTCGCGCACGGTTACTCCCCGTACGGCGGCTGGTATCTGCTGGCGCAGATGCCGCCGTTCACGCTTCCCTGGCGCAGCGGCACCACGCACGGCTCGCCGTACAGCTACGACACGCACGTCCCGCTGCTGTTCTACGGCCTGCCCTTCCGCAGCGGGATTTATCGCACGCACGCGGAGCCGGCCGACATGGCCCCGACACTGGCGTCGCTGCTGGGAATCAATCAGCCCTCGAACGCCACCGGGCGCGTGCTCACCGAAGGCTTGGTGCCGCAGCCGGTGGCGGCGGGTGACCGCTGATGGCCGGCTTTTCTTCTTCAAGACCGCAAAGCGGCGCGGGCCAGGCCACGAGCCGGAACAGCTCCGCGCGTTCGCCGCAGGGGCCGCCCGACCTGACGGTGCGCTTCTGCGGCATCGAACTGAAGAACCCGGTGATCGCGGCCAGCGGGACGTTCGGCTACGGCGTGGAGTTCGAGGACGTGGTCGCGTTCGACAAGCTGGGCGGCTTCGTGACCAAGGGCCTGTCGCGCGAGCCGATGACCGGCAATCCGCCGCCGCGCCTGTTCGAGACCGCGGCGGGCATGCTGAATTCCATCGGCCTGCAGAACGTGGGCGTGCGCGCCTTCGTGCAGGAGAAGCTGCCGCTGCTGCGCAAGCTGAAGAACGTGGTCGCGATTGCCAACGTGTTCGGCTATACGCGCGAAGATTACGAAGAAGTGATCCGCGTGCTGAATGACGGCGAGGGCGTGGCGGCGTACGAGCTGAACGTTTCGTGTCCCAATACGAAGCGCGGCGGGATCCATTTCGGCTCCGATCCGGTGCTGCTGGAGGAGCTGGTGTCGGCGGCGAAGAGCGCGGCGCGGCGTCCGCTGATCGTGAAGCTCTCGCCCAACGTGACCAGCATTCCGCAGATGGCGCGCGCGGCGGAGAACGCCGGCGCCGACGCCATCTCGCTGGTGAACACGTTCGTCGCGCTGGCGATTGATCCCGAGACGCGCAAGCCGAGGATTTCGAACGTCACGGCCGGGCTTTCCGGTCCGGCGATCAAGCCCATCGCCGTCCGCATGGTGTACGAGGCGGCGCACGCGGTGGAAATTCCCGTGATCGGCATGGGCGGGATCACCACGGCGGAAGACGTCGTGGAATTCATGCTCGCCGGAGCGGCGGCCGTGGAAGTGGGAACGGCGAACTACTGGGACCCCGCTGCGACCGAGCGCATCGTGGAGCAGCTGGAGCGCTGGTGCGTGGCGCATCGGGTGGAGCGGGTGACGGATTTGATGGGCGGGATGGTGACCGAGTAGGTCACGTGCAAGCCGCCGAGGACGCGGCGGACGCACAGCTTCGCCGTAGCGGCATCGAGCACGGCGGCCCTGGAATAGTGCTTTACGAGGCAGGTGGCTGGGTTTCGCCGATGCGGACCTTGATCTCTTCCGGCAGGCGCTCGCGGACGGCCTCGGGAAGTCTTTCGTGGACGCGGCGCGCGCCGATGAGCGCGGCGTCGGCCATGACGGTGGGGGCGGGCGTGGCAATGGCCACCAGCACCCACACGACAGCGGAGACCAGGAAACCGGCCAGGGCCGCCAGCTGCAGCACGAAGGCGTGGCGAGGCAGGTAGTAGCGCAGCGCGCCGTAGGCCACCAGGAACATGACGGCGGAGAGCGACGCCAGCACGATCAGGCCGATATCGATCTGGCGATGCAGGCGGCGGCGCGAGCGGCAGCGCTCGCACTCGGCGAAGTGCTGTTCGTAGTCGCCGCGCATGTCGGGCGCAAGGCCGGAGATGTCATAGCGCCATCCCGCCAGGATGCCGCCGATGACGCCGTCTGTGCAGGGCTTACTCAAGCGTTGCTGCCGCTCCAGAACTCCATGGTCGAATTGCGGAACTGCCGAAGTGCCGAATTGCTCCACTCAGAATTGTACGGGCTGTTCAATCCGGCAGTTCCGCAGTTCGGCAATTCCGCAATCTCTATAAGGTGATCGGCGCCAGGGCCGCGGCTTGCGACGCCAGCACCACGCGGTTGCGGACCAGGTTCTGGCGCGGGCCCAGAGCCTGCTCGGCGGCGCGCCGGGCGATCTCCGGGTGATTGTTCTGCTCTGATAGATGCGCCAGCACCACAAACGTTGCGCTTCCATCATATTCGGCGGAGAAGAAATCGGCGAGCGCCGAGTTGGAGAGGTGGCCCACGCGGCTCATCACCCGCTGCTTCACCGACCACGGGTAGGGGCCGCCGCGCAGCATTTCAATGTCGTGGTTGGATTCGATCATGAGCAGGTCGCAGCGCTGGAGCTGCTGCGCCACGCTGGCCGGGAGATATCCGAGGTCGGTGACGATGGCCACCTTCACTCCCTCGGCGCGGAAGGTGAAGCCCACCGGGTCGGCGGCGTCGTGCGGCAGGGTGAAGCTGAAGACCTGGATGTCGCCCACCGAAAAGCCGCGGCCGGCGTGGAAGAACTCGCGCTTCTCCAGAACGGGCGAGGGGTCCTGCGCGTCTTTCAGCGTGCGCTCCCACTCGCGGCAGGTGGGCTCGGTCATGTAAACCGGCACGCCCAGCTTGCGGGCAAGCACGGCGAGGCCGTCCACGTGGTCGGAGTGCTCGTGCGAGATGACGATGGCGCTGAGCCGGTGCGGATCGAGGCCGACCGAGCGCATGCGCTTGAAGGTCTCACGGCAGGAGATGCCGGCGTCCACCAAAATGGCGGTGCGCGAGCTGGAAACCACCGCGCAGTTGCCGCGGCTGCCCGAAGCCAGCACTGTGACGCTTACCGCCATTGCAGGGAGAATAGCCGCTGAAGACCGAGGAAAACCAGTAACTAGATAGTGAATGTGAATGCGGGCGTTGACGTCCCGCGCGCTGCGGCATTAGCCTCTCGCGAGAATAAACACCGGGGAGGAACAATGCAACGAACCATGGTGGCGATTGCGGTGGCAGCGCTGGCGCTCAGCGCGCTCGCGCAGGAAGCGAAGCAGCCTGAGGGCAAGCCTGGCAAGCCGGCGGCGGCATCGGCCAGCGCAGCGTCAGCCGTGGAAGCCAAAATCCGTCAATCCTGGGAGGATTTCAAGGCTAAGAAGAAGGACGCCTACGGGGCAACGCTCACCGACGATCACACCGCGATCTGGATTGACGGCAAGGCGCGTGACAAGCAGGCAGCACTGCGCGGCGTGGACGAGTTCACGCTCACCAGCTACAAGATTGCCGGCATGAAGGTCACGCCGCTGGGCGCGAGCGCGGCGCAGGCGACCTATAGCAATCAGGTGGCCGGCGCGGCGGGAGGGCAGAACTTCTCCGCCAACCTGGGCGTCACCGAGGTGTGGGTGAAGCGCGGCGGCGAGTGGAAGTGCCTGCGCTATCATGAATCGGAGCTGAAGTAGGCTGCGGCTATCCCGCCTTTCTGGGTGGGTTTTTAATTCGGCGCTTCGGCAATTCCGCAGTTGGCTCACCTGTCTCCAGCCGCGGCCATGACCGCGCGATGTTTGAGGTCGTACTTCTGCCCGGCGGTGAGGAAGTAGAACTTCTTCCCTTCATGCTCCCTGCCGTCGTGGATTGCGACCTTGCTCTTGCCGATGACCTCGAAGCTCTCGCCGTGCACCACGATAGCGGTGCCCTCGTCGATGCCGATGCCGAGCAGCCTGGGAAATTTTTCGACGACCGGGTCGAGGTCGGCTTCGCGGTGGCGCGTGATGATGTGCTGGTCGATGGCCGAGTCGGTCAGCAGCGCGAACCCGGCTTCGTGCCCGGGCGACATCATGATGGTGTTGCCCTCGACGGCGCCGCGCACCAGGTATGAGCCCTGAATCGTTGCGCCGGCCGAGCTGCCGCCCACCACGCCGCCGCGCTTGAGCACGTTCTTGATTTCCTTTTCCGTGCGCGTGTTCAGGTAGGAGTCGGCCAGCCGCCACTGCCGCCCGCCGGGAATCCAGACGGCGCTGGCGTGGCGCAGCGGCTCGGTGAACTGCTTCGAGTCGGCGACCTTGCGGTCCTTGGTGTGGAGGACGGTAACGTTCGTCACGCCGAACTGCTTCGCAAAGCGCTCCTTCGTCTTCTCCAGGTCAATCGTGGGCTCTTCCGACGCGGTCGGGATGACGACGAAGTTAGCGTCCTTGCCGCCGGCCAGTTGCACGAAGCGCTGAATGATCTCCGGGCCGAGCTGGCCGCCGCCGACGATGACCAGAGTCCCCTGCTTTGGGCCGCGGGTGGCGGCGTTGGAGGCGATGGCGAACAAGAAGGCTGCGGCGCACAGGCCAGGACGTAAATGAGAGCGGATTCGCATCGGCGAAATCTAACACGCGAGTGGCTGAAATGTCGCGGGCGTACCCAGAGAACCTGTGGTCGGGTAAGGATGCTTCGACTCCGGCCCGCTGCGCGGGCCTCGGCTCAGCACGACGTCAGAATCAGTACTGGTAGAAGCCGCGGCCGCTCTTTCGGCCGAGCCAGCCGGCGTCCACCATCTTGATCAGCAGCGGGCAGGGGCGGTACTTGGGGTCGCCCAGGCCGGAGTGCAGCACGCGCATGATGTCGAGGCACACGTCCAGCCCGATGAAGTCGGCCAGCGTCAGCGGGCCCATGGGATGCGCCATGCCGAGCTTGAAGACTTCGTCCACCGCTTCCGGCGTGGCCACGCCTTCCATCACCGCGTACATGGCTTCGTTGAGCAGCGGCATGAGCACCCGGTTGGAGACGAAGCCGGGCGAGTCGTTGACCTCGACCGGCGTCTTCTCCAGTTTTTCCGAAAGCGCCTTCACCGTGGCGAAGGTCTCGTCGGCCGTCGCCAGGCCGCGGATGATCTCCACCAGCTTCATCACCGGCACGGGATTGAAGAAGTGCATGCCGATCACGCGCTCGGGCCGGCCGGTGAGCGCGGCAAGCTTGGTGATCGAGATGGAAGACGTGTTCGAGGCCAGGATCACGCCCGGCCTCGCGATCTGATCGAGCGCGCGAAACAGTTCCGACTTGATGTCGAACTTCTCGGTCGCGGCCTCGACAATGAAGTCGCAGGCGGCAAGCGCGGCGCGGTCCGTGGTGGAGCGGATGCGGCCCAGGGCGGCGTCGCGCTCGGCGGAGCTGAGCTTGCTCTTGGCCACCTCGCGCTCCAGGTTCTTGCCGATCGTAGCAACTGCGCGGTCGAGGAATTCCCGCTTCACGTCGCAGAGCAGCACGCTGAAGCCCGAGCGCGCGAAAACGTGCGCGATGCCGTTGCCCATGGCGCCGGCGCCCACCACGCCGGCGGTCTTGATGTCGCTGACTTGCAATGTGCCTCCCGAAGACGCGGCAGTTTAGCAGAGCGAGGGCCCTCGACGCAGAGGACGCGGAGGCGGCAGAGGAACGCTGAATCAGGCAGGGCCGAACGGCAGATCAATCACGTAGCGCCACGTGCCGTCGGGCTGGCGGCGGACGACTTCAAGGCTGGCGCCGGCACTTGTGAATGGCTTGCCGTCGGCGCCGGCGCCGCTGTAGGTCCACTCGCCGCGCAGCAGGGCGATGTCGCCGGCGGGGATGACACATGTTGTGCGCAGTTCCATGCGGCCGTTCTGCTCAAGATGGCCGCGCAGCAGTTCGCCAATTGCATCGCGGCCAGTGACGGCAGGCTGGCCGGGGCGAATGAAGACGGCTTCCTCTTCATAAAGGGAGGTCAGCGACTCGAGGTCGCGGGCATGGAGATACTCGCGCCACAGGGAGTGGCACTCGGCTGGAGTGCGGGCGGGCACGGCGCGCCTATTCGTTGAACGAGAACGTGCCCTTGATGCCGGCGACTTGCACGATGTCGCCGTCGCCGAGCTCGTGCTGGCCGCTGATCTCGGCCTCGTTGACCTTGACCTTGATGTCTTTCTCCGAGGCAGCGATGAAGTACTTGTTGTCGCGCCGGTTGATGACGGCGGCGACCTTGGGCGCGAACCAGCCTTTCAGCTTGATGCTGGCCATGTCGCTCTTGCCGATGACGCTGAGCTTGCCGGCCAGCACGTAGCTGGACTGGTCGGTCTTGCCCGACATGATGGTCAGCGTGCCGATGCGCTCCTTGCCGGTGGTGGCGATGGTGACGCCTCTTTCGGCGGCGGCCGCGACTTCGGCGGCCGCGCCAGGCGCGCTCTTCGCCGCCGCGGCGGCGGCCATCATCTCCTTCGCCTTCTTGGTGTCGAGCATCATGGTCGCTTCCATCTTGGGGACCGGCGGCGTGACGGCCTGCGTGGTGTGCGCCGGCTTTTCCTCTTCCATGCTGCCGCGGAAGACGAGGGTGTGCTTGCCGACCAGGATCTGGTCGCCGTCGTTGAGCGTCGCCTTCATCACGCGGCGATTGTTCACGTACGTGCCGTTGGTGCTGTTGTTGTCTTCGAGCACGTAGTGATCGGTCTCCCACTGGATCCTGGCGTGGTGCCCGCTGACGGCGGGATTATCAATGTGCACCAGGTTGTCGGGCAGGCGCCCAATCGTCACCAGCCCCTGGGAGAGCGGGATTTCCTTCAGGACGGCGGCTTCGAACTTCAGAAAGAGTTTTGCCATTGCGGTCCTCCGGCGTGCCGGAACCCTCTGAATAGTTGCTTGTACCACGGCAGGCGCTCAAGACGCACCAGCATGCAGGTAACGTTGTCGTCACCTCCGGCGTCCTTGGCGGCCTGAATGAGCTGTTCCACGGCGGCGTTGAGCGACGGCGCCAGCTTGATGATCTCCAGGATCTTGTCGTCGCTCACCAGCTTGGTAAGCCCGTCGGTGGCGAGCAGCAGCAGGTCGCCCTGCTGGGCGATCTGGTCGTCGAGATCGGGCTCGTGTTCTTCCGATCCGAGCGCCCGCAAAATGATGTTCTGCGCCTCGCTCTTCTCCGCCTCTTCGCGGGTGAGCAGCCCGCGGCGCACCTGCTCCATGACCAGCGAGTGGTCCTGGGTGAGCTGCTGCATCTCGCCGTGGCGGACCAGGTAGATGCGGCTGTCGCCCACATGCGCGACCGAAAAAAAGCCGTCTTCAACGAACACGCTCACGATGGTCGAGCCCATGCCGCGCTTGGCGGCGTGCTCCTGCGCGGCCGCCCGGATGGCTTCGTTGGCCAGATGGATGGCGCTGGCCAGTTTCTTGGCCCGGTCGCTCACGCCTTCCACTTCCTTGCCGATGATCGGGAACGTTCCGTTTTTTGCCGACTGCTTGAAGTAGGTGAGCACGGTTTCGACGGCCATCTTGCTGGCCACTTCGCCGGCCGCCTGCCCGCCCATGCCGTCGCACACGACGAAGATGCCGTAGCGCGTGTCGTAGCCGAAGTTGTCCTCGTTGTTGGTGCGATGGCAGCCAACATCGGTCTTGCCTGCGACTTCGACGGAGAAACTCATATTGAATATCGGGCCTTCGGGTTATCGGGCCATTGGGCCCAGCTTACCCGATATCTCTCAATCGCCGGTTGCGCCACGTGACGACGTTCTGCGACTCGCGGCGAAGATCTTGGTCAGCTCGCACGCTTCGTTGAGCAAGGGGACTAGCCGCTTGGCAGGCAACAGTCCGGATTCCATCAAGAGTTCGATCCAAAACACCGTCTCGTCTGCTTCCTCCAGTAGTGCTTCCGGAATGCTCTCCAGCCTACCCTCCGGTCCAATGACCCGATGGCCCGATGACCCGATATTCAATCATGCGCCCGCGGCGCGTGCCATCAGGTTCCTGATGTCCCTCGCCATGTCCGCGCCTCTGGCGTAGCGCTCGTCCGGCTTCTTCTTCAGCGCCTTGTCGATCACTTCGCCGCAGCCGGCGGGCAGGTCGGCGCGAATCTTCATGATCGGCTGGTGCGGCTCGTTGGCAATGCGGAACATCAGCGTGGCCACGCTCTCGCCGGTGAAGGGCTTCTCGCCGGTGAGCAACTCGTAGAGCGTTACGCCGAGCGAGAACAGGTCGGCGCGGCCATCCACTTTCGCGCCGGCCAACTGCTCGGGCGCCATGTAGGACGGCGTGCCCATCACGGTGCCGGTCGCGGTCTTCGATTGCGACGTGATGCGCGCGATGCCGAAGTCGGTGACCTTGATGGTGCCGTCCTTAAGCCGCATGATGTTCGCCGGTTTGATGTCGCGATGCACCACCCCCTGGCCGTGGGCGTAGTCGAGCGCGTCGGCCACGCGCGCGATGGCGTCCAGCGTTTCGTTCGTCGGCAGCAGCTTTTCTTTCGCCGTGAAGTCTTTCAGGTCGGTGCCGCTGAGCAGCTCCATGGCGATGTAGCTGATGTCGCCATCGTCGCCGGCGTCGTAGATGGTCACGATGTTGGGGTGCACGAGCCGCCCGGCCGATTCGGCTTCGCGGAAGAAGCGCTCCTTCATCGCCTTCATGTCGGCGGCGTCGAATTCGTCTTCGAAGCGCAGCGTCTTGATGGCGACCTCGCGGTTGATCTTCGGGTCTTTGCCCAGGTAGACCACGCCCATGGCGCCCTTGCCGAGTTCGCGCAGCACTTCGTAGCGGCCGAGCGTGGGCTTGGCCAGCTCGCCCACGCCGCCCTGCACCAGCACCGTGGACTCGCCGCCGCCCTTCTTCAGGCCGGCCGTGCCGAAGACCATGGTTTCGCCGGCGGCGCGCAGCTTTTCCATGCGCGGGGCGATGTCTTTGTACTTCTTGTCCTTGGTGGCGATGTGCTCGAAGACGGAAACGGCCTTGTTGAACTGGCGCTTGCGTTCGAAGTCGAGCGCCAGGTTGTACAGCGTCTCCTTCATCGAGTCGTCGACCGGGCACTTGCGGAATTTCTCGAAGGCCATGTCGAGCATGCCCTGGCCCTGGAAGCTGAGGCCGAGCATCTTGTTGGTTTCGACCGACTCGCCCTCCAGCACTTCCTTGCGCTTTTCGGTCACCAGGTAGCGCTTGGAGACGACAATGGTGTATCCGGCGACCAGCATGAGCGCGGGATAGAAGATCTTGATCCAGTAGCCGTGCGCGGTGAACAGCCACACGCCTCCGGCGAGCGTCGCGACGAGCAGCACGGCCGCGATGATGGCGCTCTTACCGGCGCTCAGGTGCGGGATGGCGAGCGAAACGAAGAGCGCGAACAGCAGCATGAGGCCGAGTTCAGCCTTGCGCGCCCAGTCCGGCCGGATGAGGAACGAATTCCCGAGCACGTTCTGAATCACGTTGGCGTGCAGCTCCACGCCGGGGAACAGATCGCCCACCGGAGTCACGTAGGCGTCGCCGCCGCCAGTGGCCATCATGCCGATGAGCACGATCTTGTCCTTGAAGGCCTCCATGTTGGTGACCTTCTTGCCACGCAGGTCGGAAAACGACACGGTGGGGAACGTCTTGAAGGGCGGGCCAATGTAGTTCACCAGCATCTGGCCCTTCTCGTCCACCGGGATGTGCGCGCGGCCGAGAACGAGTTCGCGCCCGGGCGTGAAGCGGTAGTCGTTCGATTCCAGGTTGTAGTAGGCGCGCAGGACTTGCAGTCCGAACGACGGGAACAGGTTGCCGTTGTACTCCATCACCAGGGGCACGGCGCGCTGCACGCCATCAGGCGACGGGGTGAGATTGGCCTGGCCGATGGCCTTGGCGCTCTTGGCGAAGGCTTCGTAGGGCGCGACGAAGTCCACCGCCGAGGTCACCGGGCCTTCGGCCTTGGCGTTGGCGATGAAGTTCTTCTGCACTTCTTCCGGAATGGCCTTGCTGTTCTTGCCGATCGCCTGCCCTTCCTTGAAGTACATGGGCAGGACGGCGTTCTGCGAGAGCGCGAGCGAATCGGAGAGGCGCGCGTCGTTGTCCAGGCGCTTTTCGGCTTCGTCGAGCGCGGCGACAAAAGTTGCGGTGGCAGCGGTGCCCTTCGGGTCGGTGACCTTGAGCTTGGGATCGGCAGCCCTGGCGGCGAAGGTCTGCTTCAGCGCGCGCACCTCGGCCAGGCCGGGATTGAGTTCGGGATCGGAGAAGAAGACGTCGAGCCCGATGACCTTGGCGCCCGCCTCCGAGAGCTGGTCAATGGCCTCGGCCATGTAGGCGCGCGGCCACGGCCAGCGTCCGATGGCCTGAATGCTGGGATCGTCGATGGCGACCAGGATCACGTTGTCGTTGGCGGCCGAATGCGCGCGCAGTTTGGCGCGCAGGTCGTAGAGTTTCAGCTCGATCGGATCGGCCCATTGCATGGCCGAAGCCAGCAGCACGACGGCGCTGACCACCACTCCGATAGCCACGTCGGCCCAGGCAATCTTCGGCTTCGCCATTACGCTCTCCGTGGAACGCCGGGAAGCGATGTGCAGGCTTCCTCGGTGTCCCGTAAAGTCATACGCCGCACATAGTTGCGAGGCGACGCACGTTTCCCAAGGCAGGGCGGGAAGCTGGCGGATTCTACTGAGAGAAATTGCTGATTGGCAAGGGAAAAGGGGACGTGGACGGGCGGATGTGAAAGGCTGATTTGCCACGAAGGCACGAAGACGCGAAGCCTATGCGCCAACGTTCAGTCCCGACGGTCTTTGCGTCTTCATGACTTCGTGGCAAACCCGCCGTGCACTCCGGAGCGGAGCTATAATTTCGGCGTTCGGGAGGAGGAGTTTTATGCGCTTTAGGAACCTCGCCCTGCTGACCGCCTGCATGCTGGTGCTCGCCGGCGCGGTTGTGGCGGCCGGCAAACCGGCGACGGCATCGGCCGCTCCGCAGGTGGCCGCGCCCAGCACGCCGCCCGAGTATGACTCGCGGCAGGAGCGCGATCTCCAGATCACCCAGCCCGCGGCCAACTTCCGCATGCCCGCCGCCGCCGACCTGGACCGGCTGCGCCGGACCAATCCCGAGGCCTACCGTCAGTTCATGAAGCGGCGGTGGAAGCTCATGTTCAGCAACGACAACACCTGCTACACCATGCACACCTTCTACTATGACCGCGTGAACGGCGGCGATGCCATGCAGCGCGTCGGGGAGACGACCTGCACGCCGTCGAACCGGTTCCAGCTGCATGAAGCCGGACCGCAGTGAGAGAACCATTCGCCTGAAAGACGCCGAGACCGCGGAGGGGAACCTGCTTAAGAGCCTCTGCGGTCTCTGCGTCTCTGCGGTAAAGCTTGTCTACTCGTACCTCGACGTTTCTACCGGATCGAGATTCGCGGCCCGCCGCGCCGGCGCGTAGCCGGCCGGCAGCGCTCGCTTCCGCGACTCGGCGGTGATGAACTACTTCTTGCTTGCCACCTGGAGCCGGACCTGGGCGCGCTCCAGGGACTCCTGCGAGCGTTGCACGTCCAGTTCGTCGGTGGGCTTGGCGAGGCGTTGTTCGGCGCGCTGCTTGGATTTTTCCGCGCGGGCGACGTCGATCTCCGCAGCCCGCTCGGCGGTCTCGGCCAGGATGGTCACCTTGTCAGGCAGGACTTCGGCGAAGCCCCAGGCCACGGCAATGTGCTGCGCGTCGCCGCCGGCCGCGGGCCGGTAGGTGATTTCGCCCACGGCGAGTTCGGTGATGAGCGGCGCGTGTCCCGGCAGGATGCCCAGGTATCCGTTCTTGCCCGGAACCTGGATCTCGGACGCCGTGTCGGCCAGCACCTGGCGCTCGGGGGTGACGATCTCGAGTTGGAGAGCTTCGGCCATTAGCAATCAGCAGTCAGCATTCAGCCCGCGAACGGTTTGGTGTTCTCAGTCAGCGATTAGCGCTCAGGGGCTGAATGCTGAGCGCTGAATGCTGATTGCTGCTTCTACGCTGCCGCCTTCATCTTCTGCGCCTCTTCCAGCACTTCGGCGATGGCGCCCTTCATGTAGAAGGCCTGCTCGGGCACGTCGTCGTGCATGCCCTCGATGATCTGCTTGAAGCCCTCGATGGTGTCGGCCACCTTCACGTAGCGGCCGGCCTTGCCGGTGAACTGCTCGGCCACGTGGAAGGGCTGCGAGAGGAACTTCTGGATCTTGCGGGCGCGCGCGACGGTGAGCTTGTCGTCGTCGCTGAGCTCGTCAATGCCCAGAATGGCGATGATGTCCTGCAAGTCTTTGTAGCGCTGGAGCACGCGCTTCACGCCCTGCGCAACATCGTAGTGCTCCTGACCGACCACGTGCGGATCGAGAATGCGCGAGGTCGAAGCCAGCGGATCAACCGCCGGGTAGATGCCCAGCTCGACGATCTGGCGCGAAAGGACGGTGGTCGCGTCCAGGTGCGCGAAGGTGGTGGCCGGAGCGGGATCGGTGAGGTCGTCGGCGGGAACGTAAATCGCCTGCACCGACGTGACCGAGCCCTTCTTGGTCGAGGTGATGCGCTCCTGCAGTTCGCCCATCTCCGTGGCTAGGTTCGGCTGGTAGCCGACCGCCGAGGGCATGCGGCCCAGCAGCGTGGAAACCTCAGAGCCGGCCTGCGTGAAGCGGAAGATGTTGTCGATGAACAGCAGCGTGTCTTTGCCTTCTTCGTCGCGGAAGTACTCGGCCACGGTCAGGCCGGTGAGCGCCACGCGCAGGCGCGCTCCGGGCGGCTCGGTCATCTGGCCGTAAACCAGCGCCGCCTTGGAGTGCTCGTAGTCGCCGGGCTTGATCACGCCCGACTCGGACATCTCCAGCCACAGATCGTTGCCTTCGCGGGTGCGCTCGCCCACGCCGGCGAACACGGAGTATCCGCCGTGCTGCTTGGCGATGTTGTTGATCAGCTCCTGGATGATGACGGTCTTGCCCACGCCGGCGCCGCCGAACAGGCCGATCTTGCCGCCCTTCAAAAATGGCTGGATCAGGTCAACGACCTTGATGCCGGTCTCGAACATCTCCGCGCTGGTGGACTGCTCGTCGAACGCGGGCGCGGGACGGTGAATGGGCGCGGTCTTCTTGGCGCCGATCGGGCCGAGCTGATCCACCGGCTCGCCGATCACGTTGATCACGCGGCCCAGCGTCTCCTTGCCCACCGGCACTCGGATGGGCCCGCCCATATCAATCGCCTTCATGCCGCGCACCATGCCGTCGGTGGGTTGCATGGCGACGCAGCGCACCCGCGCCTCGCCCAGGTGCTGCTCGACCTCGAGGACCACATTGATGGGCTGGGGGACGTTGAAGCCGTCGCTCACTACGCGAATGGCCTGGTAAATGGGCGGAAGCGCCCCCTCGGCGAACTGCACATCCACCGCGGGGCCGGCGACTTGGATGACTTTACCTACGTTTTCTGCCATAAGTCCTCAACAAGAAAGATCCCGAGCAAAGCGAGGGACCCATACCGAACCTGTGCCGTCCCTCCGCAAACACTTACTTCCTATCGCGATCCCTCGCTGCGCTCGGGACGTAAATCAAAGAGCCGCAGCACCCGACACGATCTCGATAATCTCCTTGGTAATGCTCGCCTGGCGCGCGCGGTTCATGGTGAGCGTGAGCGCGTCAATCATGTCGCTGGCGTTGTTGGTGGCCGAATCCATGGCGGTCATGCGCGCGGCGTGCTCGGCCGCGACCGACTCGATCATGGCGCGGTACATCTGCACGGAAATGTACTTGGGCAGCAGCGCGCGGAACATCTCCGCCGCCGGCTGCTCGTAGATGTAGTCCACCGGCGCAGCGCCGAAGGCGGCGGCGCGCTCGTCCATGGCAGCGGTATCGGCCTTGCGCGGGCTCACGCCGCTGGTGGCGGCCACCTGCGCCGCGCGATGCCGCTCTTCTTCGCCCATCTCTTCCGCATAACGGATGTCGGCCGCGCCGATCTGCTCGATGGGAAGAATCTCGTCCACCACCAGCCGCTGCGAGACCACCGACTTGAACTCGTTGTAAAGCACGTACACCGAGTCCACCTGGCCGGAGGTGTAGCGCTCGATGACGTTTTCGGCGAGGGCATTCGCGTCGGCGAAGGTCAGCTTGCCGAGCATGCCTGCGTGTTCGCCGGTGACACGAATGCGTGCGGCACGTTCCGGGCCCGCCTGTCCGGCGGGATATCGCCGGCGGAAGAAGTCGCGCGCTTTGCGGCCGACGGCTTCGATATCAATGGCCTGCTCGGGCTTGGAGGCGATGAAGCGCGTGGCCGCTTTCAGGATGTTGGTGTTGAATGCGCCCGCCAGGCCGCGGTCGCCGGTCACGACGACCAGCAGGATGGCCTTCTCCGGTCGGCGCGCCAGCAGCGGATGCCGCGGCTCGCCGGTCTCCGGGTCGTACACCTCGGCGCGCGAGACCAGCGACTTGAGCACGTTGGTCAGCATCTGCGCGTACGGGCGCGCGCTCAGCGCCCGCTCCTGCGCCTTGCGCAGCCGCGCGGCGGAGATCATTTTCATCGCCTTGGTGATCTGCCGCGTGTTCTTCACGCTGCGGATGCGGCGACGGATATCGAGGACATTGGCCATTGAAAATTCGCTGCTCGCTGCTGGCTGCTCGCTGCTCGCAAGTCGTTGCCGGCCTCGGCCTTTGGCCGGCGGCCAGCAGCTGGGAGCCAGCAGCGGTCTATTTCTTCTTCCCTTTTCCCGCCGCGGCGGCCTTGGCCGCGGGCCGGGCGCCCCCGGCCAGCATTCCGTTCATGATCACCAGTTGCCGCGCAATCTCGATCACCGCGATGGCCATGTGATGACCAACGCGGTCGTCAACCCGCGCCAGCCGCCGGGTGTCTTCCTGTAACTGGTCCAGTTCTTCGAGGGTCATGTTCGCTCCCCAGTCTTCTGTCCCGCCCCTCCGGGGCTCGCTCATTGTCTCGGCCCGGCCCCGGGCTTACGCCCCGGGCCAACTCGAATTCCGCCCTGACGGGCTCAAACGTTTCTGCTGTTCCGATGCCGCGGTTTCGTGAAACGTGAAACCTCGACTTCGAAACCTGCCCTTACGACGCTTTCGCCGCGAGCTTCTCGCCGGCGAAGCGTTCCTTGAATTCCCGGACCGCTTTGGTCATCTCGGCCTTGAGCGCGTCGTCGAGCTGTCCCTGTTTCTCGATCGAGGCCGGCAGGCCGGGATTGATCGTGTCGATGTACTGATACAGGCCGCGCTCGAAATCGCGGATCTGCTCCACCGGCAGATCGTCCAGGAGTCCGCTGGTGCCGGCAAAGATGATCAGGATCTGCTTGCCGAAGCCGAGTGGCTGGTACTGGTCCTGCTTGAGGACTTCGGTGAGGCGCTGGCCGCGATTGAGCTGCGCCTGCGTGGCCTTGTCCAGGTCGGAGCCGAACTGCGCGAACGCAGCGAGCTCGCGGAACTGCGCGAGGTCCAGTCGCAGCGAGCCGGCGACCTGGCGCATGGCCTTGATCTGCGCGTTGCCGCCTACGCGGCTCACCGAGAGGCCCACGTTCACCGCCGGGCGAATGCCGGAGTTGAACAGGTCAGTTTCCAGATAAATCTGGCCGTCGGTGATGGAAATGACGTTGGTCGGGATGTACGCGGAAACGTCGCCCGCCTGCGTCTCAATGATGGGCAGCGCGGTGAGCGAGCCTTTGCCGTTCTTGTCGCTCAGCTTGGCGGCGCGCTCCAGCAGGCGCGAGTGCAGATAAAAAACGTCGCCCGGGTACGCTTCGCGTCCCGGCGGGCGGCGCAGCAGCAGCGAAATCTCACGATAGGCGGCGGCGTGCTTGGAGAGATCGTCGTAGAAGCACACGGCGTGGCGGCCGCTGTCGCGGAAGTATTCGCCAATCGCGCACGCCGCATACGGCGCCAGGTACTGCATGGGCGCGGGTTCCGACGCGGTGGCCGAAACCACGATGGTGTAGTCCATGCAGCCGTAGTCGCTAAGGACTTTGACCACCTGCGCCACCGACGAGCGCTTCTGCCCGATGGCGCAGTAGATGCAGATCAGGTCCTTGCCCTTGCTGTTGATAATGGTATCGATGGCGACGGCGGTCTTTCCCGTCTGGCGGTCGCCGATGATCAGCTCACGCTGTCCGCGCCCGATGGGGATCATCGAGTCGATGGCCTTCAGGCCGGTGGCCATGGGCTCGCGCACGGGCTGGCGGTCAATGACGCCCGGCGCCAGCCGCTCGACGGGATTGAACCGGTCGGTGGCGATGGAGCCCTTGTCGTCAATGGGCTGGCCGAGCGCGTTCACCACGCGCCCGATCATGGCTTCGCCCACCGGCACGCTCATGATGCGTCCGGTGCGCTTCACCTCGTCGCCTTCCTTGATCTCGGTGTAGTCGCCCAGCAGCACCGAGCCCACCTGGTCTTCTTCCAGGTTCATGGCGATGCCGGCCACCGAGTGCGGAAACGAGAGCAGCTCGCCGGCCATGACCTTGTCGAGGCCGTACACGCGCGCGATACCGTCGCCCAGCGAGATGACCGTGCCCACTTCGTCCACCGCGATCTTGGATTCGTAGTGCTCGATCTGATCGCGGATCAGTTTTGTGATTTCGTCTGCCTTGATGCCAGCCATAGCGTTGTTAGCTCAACCTTCGTGGTGCTCGGGTACTTAGCACTTAGCATTTAGCACTCAGCCTTTGGCCCTGAAGCATTCCGGCACTGGACTGCTAAATGCTGATTGCCAAGTGCTAAATGCCGCGTTATCCCGCTGTCAGCCTCTCCTTAATCTTCTGCAACTGCCCTCTTACCGAGCCGTCGTAAATCGTGCTGCCCACGCGGACGACGGCGCCGCCCAGCAGGTCGGCGTTCACGCGATAGGTGGCGCGCACGCGCGTGCCGGTTTCGCCGGCGATGTTCAGCTCCAGCACCATGCGCTCGTCTTCGCCCAGCTCGCGCGCGGTGACCACTTCGGCCTCGGTGATGCCGGAGCGGCGGTCGAGTTCGGCGCGCAGCTCACGCTCGATGTCGGGCAGCAGTGAAATGCGGCGATGACCGATGATCACGGCGACGAAGTTGCGCACCGGCTTCGATAGCGTAATCCGCGAGGCAATGGCATCGAGCAGCGCAACCTTCTGCTGCGCCGGAATCGCCGGGTTCTGCCAGATGCGGCGCAGTTCCACGCTCTGGTCGAGCAGCTCGGCCACGGCGGCGATCTCGCGCTGCACCGAATCGCCATCGAGGCGCATGCCGCCGACCACGTCGGCGAATGCGCGCGCGTAGCGCTGGCTGACGGCCGCCACTATTGCCCGTCCTTTCCGAAGCGCTCGGCGAAGTTGTGCACCAGGGCGCGGTCGGTGTGCGCGTCCACGTTGATGCTGCGCGCGGCCAGGTCAACCGCCAGCTGGGCGGCGTAAGACTTCAGCTCCTGGCGGGCGGCGCGGGTGGCGCCGGCAATCTCCTGCCGCGCCGCGGCCACGATGCGCTTCTTGTCTTCCTCGGCGGCGGCGGCGCTCTGCTCTTCCTGCTTCTTCGCCTCGGCCTCGGCGGCGGAGCGCATGGAGCTGATCTCGGAGTCGATCTTCGCCAGGCGCTCTTCGATGCCGGCCAGGCGGGAGCGCGCCTCGGCGCTGGCGGCGCGTGCTTCCTCAATCTGCTGGCGGATGGCCGCAGTGCGCGCGCGCATGGCAGCCGGCAACTTCGACTTCAGAAAGAAGACGGCCAGGCCCGCCAGGATGGCGAAGTTGAGCACGACGAAAATCCAGTACGTGGTCTTCGGGCCCAGGCCGGTCTTGCGCGCGAACCAGCGCACGGAAGCCGACTGCTTGAACTGATCGCCCTCTTCCCCGGCGGCTTCCTTCGACGCCTCCGCCAGCTCGTTGCCGAGGGATTGCCTGTGTTCGCCGGCCTCGGCGGGCCTGCCTTCTTCGTGCTTCTGCGGTCCCGGTTTCTGCCCTTCCGCTTGCTGCGGCGCGGGCTCGGCTTTGTGTTCGGCCGGCGCGGGCTGCTGCGCAAACGAGGCGCGCGCGCCCACGAGAGCGAATAGGACAACAACCGAAATTCCCGCCCTCCGCCAAAGGCAGCCGGAGGCGTGGGGCGTCGGCTGTGCCGTTGAGCGCAGCTTCATGCCGCGCCTCCTGCGGATGCCGCTGAACCGAGCACCACGCGAATGATCTCCTCGGCCAGGCGCTTGCTCTCCGGGCCCAGCTTGGCGCGAGCGGCTTCGGCGTCGCTCTCGATTTCCGTGCGCGCTTGCCGGACCATCTGGTCGGCGTGCGCGCGCGCAGCGGCCAGCGCGGCGGCACGGGCCTCCATGGCCTGCTGACGGCGCTGTTCCAGGGCATGGAAAATGGCGGCGCGCGCCTCGCGCAGGCGCTGTTCGTACTCGGCGGTGCGCGCTTCGGCGGCGGCGATGTCGGCCTTGGCCTGCGCCATGGCGCCCTCAGTGCGAGCCTTGCGTTCGTCCAGGGTCCGCTCGAGCGCCCGTCCCAGGATCACCCGGTAGAGAACAAACAGAGTGCCCAAAAGCAGAATGGTGGGAATGGACGCGAGCAGTAATCCGCCCAGTTGTCGAAGCGTTTGTTCCATTGGTTGCCGGGTGCGAAGGCCTGCTTTGCTGGAGTGAAATGGGCTGTAAAACTACTCAAGTTAACAGCCTGTTAGCGGGAGTGTCAACGCGCGGAAGTGACGGGGCAGGTGAACACGTCGGCGGAGAACGCTGAACGCGGCAGAATTCCGCGCGTTGCGAATACAACCAGCGCGATCAAGAGACGCCGCATGGCCCGCTTCCCTCTTCCCGGCCGATTGTATCGCTCGCGGACCCCGAAAACAGGGCGTTGTGCAACGTTTCGGGAAGCGCAGCAGCCCGGAAATAAAGCCGCCCATTGCCTTGACACCCCGCCTGAGAGGTGTAGCATATTGATCATCACCTCCGATCCGATTCAGGGTCGAATGGGCTTACGGTCAAGGACACGTCACCGCTTCTTGGCCGCAGGCCCATTTTTCAGCGAAGTCCCCGGGTCGTGGTCCTCCCACAGCCGTCGTCCGGCTTAGAATTCCCGGATGGCCGGCACATCTCTGCACGACAAGATCCTCCAGCTCTCCAGCGCCTTCTGGACGTCGCGCACGCTGCAGGCGGTCGCCGAGCTCGGCGTGGCCGATGCCCTCGGCGATGAGCCGCAAACGGCGCAAGAGCTGGCCCGCAAGCTCAACCTGAATACCGACGCGCTGAACCGCGCCCTGCGGCTGCTGGCGTCGTTCGGCATTTTCGAGCAGCGCGACGGCAAGTGGGCGCATACACCCGAGTCTCGCCTGCTGCGCGAAAGCGACCCGCGTTCGGCGCGCGCCTTCCTTCGCCTGTTGGGATTGCCCTTCATCTGGGCGAGCTGGGGACACCTCGAGCACTCGCTGCGCACCGGCGAGCCGGCGGTCAATACGTTGGGCGCGAACGGCCCATTTGACTATCTCAGCAAGCACCCGGATGAGGGCGCCATCTTCCACGCCGGGATGGCGGCCAAGGCGAACCGTGAGATTCCGGCGGTGCTGGAGGCCTACGACTTCTCCGTCCACCAACGGATCGCCGATGTGGGCGGCGGGCGCGGACACCTGCTGCGCGCCATCCTCGACAAAACGCCGGGCAGCACCGGAATCCTGTTTGACCGGCCGCACGTGGTTGCTGACGCGCCGCCGCATCCGCGCATGAAGCCGGTCGGCGGCGACTTCTTCACCGGCCCGCTGCCTGAGGCCGACGCTTATCTGCTCATGGACGTGCTGCACGACTGGCCTGACGCCGACGTAGTCCGAATCCTGAAGAGTGTTCGTAAGGCGGCGCCGAACAACACGACCGTGCTGGTGATTGAGACGGTGCTGCCGCAAACGCCCGGCCCGCACCTGGCCAAGGCGCTCGACGTGAACATGCTGGTGATGACCGGCGGCCGCGAGCGCACGCCCGACGAGCACGGAAAGCTCATGGCTGCGGCCGGATTCCGCCTGGAAAAAGTGATCCCGACGGCGGCGCCATACTCACTGGTGAAGGCGGTCACCGCCTGGCGCAGTGGATAGTGGAGAGTTGAATCGTGGAGTGAAGGCAGAACCAGCAGAAACCGGCCGTCCTTCCGCGGTCCGTATCACGATTCAAGCTTGAACGCTCGGATTCAGCACTGCGAAGCCTTCTGCCGAGGCCGCATCTAACAGTTCGCTGTCGGCCGACGTGAAGACCGGTGCTGCGCCCCCTGAGCGCGCCATCAGCGAGCAACCGGCGAGTTGCAGCGCATCGAGCGCCCGCAGCGCGTACCGGTCAATGAGGCTCGCTGCCTCTGGCAGCAAGGCGTCACCGGTTGGTTGCTGGATAAAAAAATTTTGCGAGTGCCGAAGGAACCTGTCCAGGATGAGGTCCGATGCATTGCGATCGATATCACCGGCACGCTCTCGCCGGCGCAAAGCTGATCGCATCTCTACCGCTGAGAGGGTCAGCACCGCGAACTGATGGTCGGCTGACGCCGTTAGTTCCAGAAGGGCCTCGGTCCCCGATTCTCGGACGTAAAGCTTCACCAAGGCGCTGGTTTCAAGGTAGTAGAGTGACATTGGCTAGCGCCGGTCGCGCAGAATGGTTTCAGACAGCGCCTCGCCCCGAATCGCCACCGGCGCAAAGCCGGGCCCGGCGGGCTGCTGCGTCTCGACAGCGCCTTTGTCTTTTCCCCACTTGCGCTCCGCCTGCCTTAAAAACCACTCAACCTTCGCAAGCGATGGAATTCTGGCCTGGCCGCGGGCGGGCTGGAGTGAGCCATCGGGCCGATACCAGATGAACCGGTAGCCGTCCTGCACTTCACCGTCGGCATAGACGTATCGGACCTTTTGGAAGGCCAGGCGCCAGCCTTCGCGCTCCTGAGGTCCTCGGATCTCGTCTTGAATGATCACCCTGGTTTGCATATCAGTATGATCATACTGATGAGTATCATCAGAAGTCAACCCTGAAATTGAACGCGCCAAGCCTCCAGCCGCCGCAACAGCGACTCCGGCGCCTGCACGTCGAGTTCGACCACGCCGTCGCGGTACTCGCGCTTCAGGATGCGCGCCCTGGCCTCGACGAGCGACAGGGCCTTGCCCTCGGCTTGCGGCACGCGCAGCCGGGCGCGGCTCACCGGGTCGGCGGTGAGCAACTCGTCCACTCGCTCCAGCAGCGTACCCATCCCGCTTCCCTTCAGCGCCGAGACTTCGACGGCGCCGGCCGGCTGCGTGGCGCGCAGCCTTTCCAGGTCGGCGGCCGAAAGCAGATCAACCTTGTTCAGCACAAGCAGGCGCGGCTTGCCCTCCGCTTCCAGTTCGCGGAGCACCTTTTCTACCTGCTGCTCCTGCTCGGCGCGGCTGGGGCTGGCCACGTCGGAGACGTGGATGACCAGCTCGGCGCGCTGCACTTCTTCGAGCGTGGCGCGGAACGCCGAGACCAGGGCGTGCGGCAGGTTGCGGATGAAGCCCACCGTGTCTGACAGCAGCACCTTGCGGCGCGAGGGCAGCGTCACCGGGCGAATGGTGGGATCGAGCGTCGCGAACATGCGCGACGACGCTGTCACCCCCGCCTGGGTGAGCGCGTTGAACAGCGTTGACTTGCCCGCGTTGGTGTAGCCCACCAGCGCGACCGTGGCAACCGGCGCCGACTCACGCCGCTGGCGCTGCTGCGCGCGCGTGCGGCGCACCTGCTCCACCTGCTCGGTGATGTGGCGCACGCGCCGCGCGATCTTGCGGCGGTCGGTCTCGAGCTGCGTTTCACCCGGGCCGCGGGTGCCGATGCCGCCGCCCAGCTGCGACATTTCTTTGCCGCGTCCGGCGAGGCGCGGCAGCAGGTACTCCAGCTGCGCCAGCTCCACCTGGAGCTGGCCTTCGCGCGTGCGGGCGTGGCGCGCAAAGATGTCGAGGATGAGCTGGGTGCGGTCGATGACTCGTACCCCGGCCTCGGCTTCGATGTTGCGCTGCTGCGAAGGCGAGAGATCGTGGTCGAACAGGATGACGTCGGCTTCGGCCGAAGCCGCCGCGCCCTTCAGCTCTTCCAGCTTGCCGCGTCCGATGAGCGTGGCCGGGTCGGGGCGGTCCCGCTTCTGCAGAAACTCGCCGACCACCTCCGCGCCGGCGCTGGTGGCCAGCTCGCGCAGTTCGGCGAGCGACTCCTCGGCGGTAAAGGCGCGTGAGTTGCGGTCGGCGTCGCCGTTGCGGGCTTGCGCTTCGGCCTGGTCGCGCTGCCTGGCCACGTCGCGTGCCTGTGCGCGATGCGCGGTGTCGGAGGCAGGCGCCGCCACGCGCGAGGCGGACCGGTACTCGATGCCCACCAGAAAAGCGCGCTCGCGCCGACGCCCGGTTCTGTGGCCGGGCGCAGGCGTGGGAGGAAAGCTGGTGCTGGGGCCGCGCGGCTCACCGCGCATCCACTAGCCCTCCGTTCCGGAAGGCGCTACGGCCGGGGCCGCCGCCGTGTGCGACGCCGCGGGCCGCGGCTCGGCGGCATGCGCGCTGCGGCTCATGACCACGGTGGAGATTGCGTGCTTGAAGATCAACTGCTCCTGGTTGTTGGTCTCCAGCACCACCGAGTATTTGTCGAACGAACGAATCCGTCCGCTCAGCTTCACGCCGCTGAGGAGATAGATGGTGATGTTGACCTTGTCCTTGCGAGCGGTGTTCAAAAAAGAATCCTGGATATTCTGCGCCGGCTTGTCCATCTTGCCGATCTCCTTCTCAGGTTCACACCACGATCAGACTGCCATCGCGCCGAATGAGAGTTCCGGCGCACAGACTCGCCCAGCCACCACGGGCGGGTTCCCTACGATACGGCGGCGATGCGGGGAATTCAAGGGCGCGGGACGGCGTGTTGACTTTGCCCTTTCCGGCATGGGAGCATGCGCAGTTCGTGAGTTGCACACTTCTGGTGCACATCGCCCCGGCCGTCGCCGGAGTTAATCTCAAAGCCTGGTGTAAGGAGAGGAAAAATGCTGAACCTGATGGCGTTCTCCATGCCGACCCACACCAACACCGAGAACCTGCAGATCATCCTGCGGTGGGCGCACTTTTTGGCCGGCATCACCTGGATCGGACTGCTCTACTTCTTCAACCTCATCAACGTGCCCTTCATGAAGAGCGTGACCGAAGCGCCTATGCGGCAGCACATCTTCAAGAACCTCACGCTGCCGGCCCTGTTCTGGTTCCGATGGGGCGCGGTGGTGACGGTGTTCGCCGGCTTCTGGTACTGGGCGCAGACGATTGTCGCGGTGGACGCGCATAACGGCGGCGGGAACGCGGGCGCGGCCATCGGCCTTTTCCTGCTGCTGTGGACGGTGACCTTCGCCATTGAGTACGCCATCGTGCTCAAGGCGCCGGACATCGCCGCCATCAATAAAGGACCGGTGTTTGCCGTGATCGCGGCCATCCTGCTGGGCGCGGCGGCCTACCTCTTCGTCAACATGAACATGCACGGCTGGGAGTCGAGCCGCATGATCAGCATCGGCATCGGCGGCGGCTTCGGCTGGGTGATGATGTTCAACGTGTGGGGCATCATCTGGCGGAATAACAAGAAGATCATCAACGGCGCGCTGGCCGGCACCCCCGCGCCCGACGCCGCCAAGCTGGCGCGGCAGGCGTTCCTGGCCTCGCGCACCAACGCATGGCTCTCCATTCCCATGCTGTTCTTCATGGCGGCGGCGAGCCATTACGTGATCTTCGGATAGCAGCATTCAGCACTCAGCAATTGGCATTCAGCCTCTGAGCTGATTGCCGAATGGCCGAATTGCCGAACTGCCGAATTGAAACCCGTTGTTCGTATAACGGGTTCCAATTCGGCAGTGCCGCAGTTCGGCGGTTCGGCAATCGGTCCAGGGGCTGAATGCTGAGTGCTGACTGCTGAGTGCTTGTGTCCATGCTGAGCGACGAAACCCGCGCGCATCTCGAGCACGGCATCCGCCTGTTCAACGCCGGGCGCTACTTTGACGCGCACGAGGCGCTGGAAGACGCCTGGCGCAGCTGTTCGGGCGACGAGAAGCTGCTGCTGCAGGGCGTGACGCAGGCGGCGGTGGCGCTGCATCATCACTCCACGGGCAATTTGACGGGTGCGCAGTCGGTGCTGGCCCGCGCGCTGGCGAACATGTCCGGGTTTCCTGAGGGCAGCGCGGGGCTGCGATTGGCGCCGCTGCGGGCGAGTCTCAGCGTTTGCCTTGCGGCCATTGAGCGAAGCGAACCCTTGCCGCCGAGGCCGCACATCGAGCGAACAACGGAAGCAAGCGGGACGTAGCCAGCTGCGTCTCTACGCACCCCCTGTTGATTGGGCGCGATTTGGATGGCCGCGCGGCCCGGCGGTGCTAGAATCATGCACTCCCCGCAGCCCGTTTTCCCGACATGGCCCAGCCCCAGCGCATCACCGCAGCCAACCGCAAGCACGTCGAGGTGCCGCTGCTCGACCTGCGCCGGCAGTATGCCGCCATCCGCGACGAAATCCTCGAAGCGACCGAGCGCGTGTACGACTCGCAGCACCTCATCCTGGGCGAAGAGGTCGCCGCCTTCGAGCGCGAATTTGCCGCCTACCTGGGCGTGGCGCACTGCGTGGGCTGCGGGCACGGCACCGACGCGCTCTGGCTGTCGCTGATGGCGGCCCGCGTCGAGCCCGGCGACGAGGTGGCGACCACGCCGTTCACCTTCTTCGCCACCTTCAGCGCCATTGCCCGCGCGGGCGCGCGGCCGCTGCCGGTCGACATCGATCCGGCGACGTTCAACATTGATATCGCGCAGCTCCGGCGGCGGATCGAGCAGTATCCTTCGCGCAAGCTGCGCGTGGTCATGCCGGTGCACCTCTACGGCCAGTGCGCCGACATGGATGCGCTCGCGTCGCTCGCCTCCGAACACAAGCTGCGCGTGCTGGAAGACGCGGCGCAGGCCGCCGGCGCGGCCTGGCGCGGCAAGCGCGCCGGGACGCTCAGCTCGATGGCGGCGTTCAGCTTCTATCCCACCAAAAACCTGAGTGCGTTCGGAGACGCCGGCTGCGTCACCACCGACGACGACGCGCTGGCCGCCGAGCTGCGCGTGCTGCGCAACCACGGCAGCCGCCAACGCTACCACCACGACGAGATCGGATGGAACAGCCGGCTCGACTCCATCCAGGCGGCGGTCCTGCGCGTGAAGCTGCGCCATCTGGAAGACTGGAACACGCGGCGGCGGCGCAATGCCACGCGCTACGACCAGCTGTTCACCGCGGCCGGACTGGCGGGCGCGGGCCTGGACAACTCGCCAATCGTGCTGCCGCACTCGCGCGGCGAAGCGCAGCACATCTATCACCAGTACGTGGTCCGCGCGCGGCGGCGCGACGAGTTGCGCCGCTACCTGGCCGAGCGCGGCATCGGCAGCGAGGTCTACTATCCTGTCCCGCTGCACATGCAGCCCTGCTTCGCTTACCTGGGATATCGCGCCGGCGACTTCCCCCAGTCCGAGCGCGCGGCGGCCGAGGTGCTGGCACTGCCCATCTTCCCCGAACTCACGCCTGACGAACAGCAGTACGTGGTGGAGACGGTGGCGGAGTTCTACTGAACCTCGCTTTCCCGTTTCCCGTTGCTCGTTTCCCGTTACGCCACACGCGCGGCATCGCGGGGAGCGAGGGCGCGCACGCCCCGCTCGAGGACCGCGCGGTAGCCGTCGCCGGCTCGACGCAACCGCTGTTTTTCCTGCGGGTCGCCGGTGGCGCCCTCGGCCATGCGGCACCAGCCCACGCGAAACGCGGCGTAGGCCGCGAGGAAGAATGGAAGGCGCCGCGTGGGGTCGTCGGCCGTCGCGTTGCGATAGGCGTTCACGAAGAGTTCTGCAGCACGCTGGTCCATCGCCCATTCGATGATCGCGCCGGCCAGGTCCCAGGCGATGTCGGTCGGGCCGGGATAGAAGTGGTCGTCGCCGTGGCTGGCGGCGTCGAACTTCTGCAAGCGGCCGTCCGGCAATGGCAACCACTCGTGCGGCTGCATGCGGCCGTCGGTGATGACGGCTGGCGCGGCTTCGTAATGGACGTCGAACCGGTCGCCGGCTTCGAATGCCAATTCTTCCCGCACATTCGTCTGCAGCAGCTCGGCCAGCGGCGCCGGGTCGCAGATTCTGTCGGTCGCCAATGTCTCGCGGCGAAATGCGCAGTAGCGCGCCAGCTCCCGCAGGAGCGGCCCCGATAACGGTGCGGCCGGAAGGCGCTCGCCGGCGAGGATTTCGTAAGCCGCGAAACCCTGGCCGGCGTCGGCGACGCGAGGTCCGAAGCCGGCGCGGGCCAGTTCGGCGGAGCGCGCGATCGGCGCGCTGCCGTAGGCACCGAAGCCTTCGAACTTGAACAGCATGCGGCCGTCGCGCGAGAGGAACTTCGCACGCTCGACCGCGGGCCAGCAGGCGGGCCATCGCGCCGCTTCCCAGCCGAAATGCCTTCGCCACTGCCCGCCGCAGAGGCTGACGGCCGCCTCCGCGGGAACCTGGGGACCGCCCTCGACGGCGAGGCACTGGAAGCGCGGCCAGCGTTCGGCGGCCTGCGGCGCGCACATCATCTCCGGACGCGCCGCATGGCTGGCGAGCAGCGTGATCTGGCGCGCCGGCACGCCGTCGCGCTCGAGTGCCTCGGCAACAGACAGGAACGACGACCCGCTCAGGCCCGGGCCTTCGTCCACCACCAGAAAACGCGCCCTGCGCGCGACCATTGTGCCGATCCAGGTGCGCTGCTCTTCGGAGAACCGCGTGTGGCGGTCGAAGGGATGTCCGGCCGGACGCACGGTAATGCGCTCGGCGGGCAGGCTGCGACGCCGCGCCGCGGCCACAACCACGGCGCTGAGCGTCGTGCCTATGCTGCGAATGCCGATGACCGCGACGGGCGCCTCGGCAAGCAACGCCCGCTCGGCCAACTCCGCGTAGTGGCGCGGGTGCAGCGCGTAGTAAGCGAAACCCTCGGGCGCCGACACACTGAGCGTGGCGGGAACGGGGAAATTGCCGAATTGCCGGATTGCCGAATTGCGGAATTGAAGTCCGCGTGGATCCAGCAGTTGGTCGGCCAGGGAATCGGTGAGCTGCGCTATTGCCAGAGCCGCTCGTGACTCGGCATCGCCGAGCGCGCATTCCAGCTCGCCGGCGCGCACGAGCGCGTCAAGGATCGCTGCTTCATCCGGGGGAGCAGGCGCCAGGTCCAGACGAGCGACGGCGGCCTGGAGTCCGGACAGCAGTTCGCAGCCGGCGACCCTGCGCCGGCCATCGCGATACACCAGCATCGAGGGTAGGGTTCAGGCGGCGCTGCGGGTGCGAGAAGCGCGCGGCGAGCGGGAGACGTCGCCATCCTTGTCGATGAAGTACAGGTAGCGGTTGTCCCGCTCCACGGCGTTGGGCACCAGCACTTCGCTTGCGCCCTTGCCTGACTTGGACTTGCGGGCGACGTTGCCGCTGCCGTCGATAAAGTAAAGATACGACTTGTAGTCCCGCTCCAGGCCCAGTCGCTTTACCTTCTCCGCCATCGTGGGGCTCCTCAGCCCACTTGGATTCCCGCCCGCCGCCTGCCGATGCCTGCAAAAATTACCAAGGTACCCAAATCAGCTACGCTCGGAAACCATGAAACGACGCCCATTCGAGTAAGCTAAGAAGTGGAACTAAATCGCGCCGCTGCATCGATTAAGCCCCTGCTCGCATCGAACAACGTTGCCTTCGGCGGGGTAACCAAAGTACCGGCAGGGTTTTGCTCGTGCGCAAAGCGTGGGTCTGTCGTTTTGCGTAACTTCGTGGGTCGAAACTTACAAAGGCGGCCACTGTGAAGCAAGAAAACTTTGCCCGGTCAGCTGGGTGACGGCGGCGGCAACACAAACCGGGATCCTGGCACGCTCTTCCCCGCTGTTTGAGGGACTCACCGACGTCCAGGTGCGCCGCATCATGGAGTACGGAGAGATCCGGCGCGTAACTCGCGGAGAAGTTCTGCTCACGCACGGAGACCCGGTGACGCGCCTCTTCGTGCTGTTGAGCGGAATGGCGAAGTTGTCGCTCGTGACCGAGGCTGGCGCGGAAATCCTGTTGCGCTGGTTCACATCCGGCGAAGTGGCGGGGCTTCGCACCTTAGTTCCGCAAACGGCCGCGGTGGGGACGTTGGCAATGACCCGACCCGGCCAGGTGATCGTTTGGGAGCGGTCCAACGTATTGCGAATGAAGGCCGAGTTTCCCAGGTTGGTCGAAAATTCACTTCAGGTCGCCATTGGGTTCCTTGCCGATTTGACCCTGGGCCGGACGCTGATGCTCACGCGCAGCGCCGAGGACCGCATCCGGTATTCCCTCCTGGACCTTGCCCATCGCATCGGGATGCACAAACCGCAAGGTGTGGAGATTGACATCCGCAACCACGAACTGGCGGCGATCACCGGGGTATCGCAATACACCGCCAGCCGGATACTCAGCCGATGGCAGCGCCAAGGCTTGCTCAGCAAGGTGCGCGGCAAGATCGTGCTCTCCGAGCGGGGCCTTCGGGAGGAATTGTGAGCCGGGGGTTGCGATGTCTGGTGCCTGCTTTGCCCGCGGGCAACGACAAGGGCCACCAAAGTGGAACAGACTTCCGCCGATTAGCGATTCCAGCTCCCGCTTCGAGGTGACCCGTGGTGGTTGCAAAGCGCGGCGGCGCCCAGCGCCTAGGGCTCGCTTATCGCTCGCCCGAACTTCACGAGTTCAGGACGGCATCGGAGGTCCCGCGGCACATCCGGCACGAACTCGCGCAGGAGATCCTGCGCCGCATTCCTGGCAATGGCGACCTGCAACTGGGATTGCGCCGAAGGCTCACACCCGCTGAGGCGACACTGCTGATTCATTGGGCGATGCTGTACCGCTCGCTGCACCCACGCGAACTCACCCTCAAGCTCGAATTCGACACTGCAACGAATCAGCTCACGGCGCTGCTGTGGCCGCCCCTGGTCGACGCGATGCAGGGCGCGCCGATGCAGGCCCTTGAAAGGGCCAAGCGCGCCGGCAAAGACCACGGCAAGTCCGCCGGAAGGTAACGCCGTGCGCCTCTTCACCTGCCCGACCAGGTCCGGCGGAAATGGCGCGCTGAGGATTTGAGGCCAACCCGGCTCGAATGAACATCAGCGACTACAGCGATCCGGCGCTCATGGTCTTGGCGGTGCTCGGTGTGTTGTTCCTTGCCGCGTTGTTCCTGCCGCCCCGATTCTGGAGAAAAAACTAGCAACGGAATTGCTCCGTTGCCTGGAAGTAAATCGAAGTGTCCGGTCATGACCTGCTGCCGCGCTTGCCGGCGGCGCGGGGCAGCGGACGTGCTGGCTTCGCGGTCTCGCCGGGAGCCAGCACGCGGCGCACGATCGGACCGTTGAGCTTGTACTTGCGCGCCACCGGCTGATTGTCAACGCCCTGCACATTCAGGGTGAAGGTGGGCAGCGTGCCTTCCTTGTCGAAATTCTCGCTGCCGGTGCGCACCGGAAGCATGCCGAAGAGGTTGCGCTCGCGGTAGGCGGTCTCATAGCGATGCTTGCGCAGGTTCCAGGTGAAGACCCGCACCTGGTTGTAGTCGAATGGCTGTCCATCGCGCGGCTCGGTAAGCAGCACCAGGTACTGCGGCACTTTGTGGCCGGCGCTGGCGGTGTCCTGCGGCTTGGCAGCTGCCGAGACGGCGCTGCTCACGCCTCCCCCGGGCTCCGGCCGGTCCCAAGCGCGCTGCGCCTCTTCCTTCTTCGGGTCGTAATCGGGGTCGTCCACGGTATTGAGGACAAACGCCGCCACGATGCGCTGGCCTTCCGCGTATTGCGCGATGTCGAGCGGGACATCGAGGTCCACCATGCGCGCCAGCACCCATCCGGCGCGGCGCTCGGAGTCGCGAATGAGCCACCAGTCCTCCAGGTTCGGCGGCGGCGGGACAGGCGGCGCATTCTTCTTTCCCGGCGACGTGGCCGGCGTTACCGGCGCGCCGGGCCTTCCCGGACGCTCGCCCGTCGCGCGCCGGATGAGCTCCACGCGCTCACCCTCCTTGAGCTGATACAGGTGGTCGCTCTCGCGCTCGGGCGTAACGTGCATGTTCAGCGTGGAGCGGGTCACGCCGTGGCCCTGGACGGGCGCCGTGGCGGCTTCGCGCGCCAGCTTCTGGAAACCCTCATAAACCTGCTGCGACTCCAGGTAGCGCTGCTCCACCCAGCCTTCCTGTCCCGACTCGGTGCGCACGCGGACGAAGCGCTTGGCGCGCTCCAGCACCTCTACGCGCTCGCCGTTCTTCAGCATGCCGACGCGGTTGTAAACCGCCGCCACGCGATCGCGCAGCGTGACCTGCGGCGCCGATACCCAGGCATACTCCTTCTGCGTCTCCAGGCCGCGGCGGCAGCCGACCACGAGCACGATCGCCAGCAGACAGACCGCGACCGAGCCGAAGCCAGCCTTTCTTGAATGAACGGAAGTCACGGCGCGCTCTCAACGTCACTATAACCCGAGTTGCCGGTTCCCGGTTCTCAGGCGAGGGCTGCTGGCTGTGTGAGCGACACTCGGGCCATCGCTGGGCGTGAGCGGACGTGAAACGTGAAACGGGAAACGTGAAGCCTGGGTTTAGTCTCCGAAAGAAACGCCAATCGCCCTGGCGACCTGCACCAGTTCGCCGTTGGGATCAACTTTCTTCAGCTGGCCCACGGCTTCCGCCACGTCGACTGATCCGATCGAGGCGCCGCGCAGGCAGACCATCTGCCCGAATTTGCGCTGCGCGATCAGGTCCACGGCGGCCACGCCGAAGCGCGTGCTCAGGATGCGGTCGAAGGGCGAGGGGGAGCCGCCGCGCTGAATGTGTCCCAGCACGGTGACGCGGACCTCGCGCCGGCAGCACCGGCCGACGGCGTCGCCGACCAGGCTGGCCATGCTCAGGCGCGGCTTGGAGCGTCGCTCATTCTCGGGCGCGTCGCTGTCGAGGTCCGGCGGCCGGCGGATGCCCTCGGCCACCACGATGATGGTGAAGTGCTTGCCGCTGCGCTGCCGCATCTCCACGAACTCGCAGACCTTTTTGATGGTGAACGGAATCTCGGGAATCAAAATCACGTGTGCGCCGCCGGCGATGCCCGCCTCGATGCCGATCCAGCCGGCATCGCGGCCCATGACCTCCACCATCATGATGCGATGGTGCGATTCCGCCGTCGTGTGGATCTTGTCCACCGCGTCGGTGGCGGTGTGCAGCGCCGTGTCGAAACCGAAGGTGACGTCGGTGGCGCTGAGATCGTTGTCGATCGTCTTGGGCACGCCGACGATGTTGAGCCCGCGGCGAAACAGGTCGAGCCCGATGGCTTGCGTGCCGTCGCCACCGATCACGATGATGGCGTCCAGCCCAAGGGCGCGCGCGTTGCGGATCACGTCGTCGGAATAATCGCGCACCACCTCGCGGCCATCTTCCTTGACCATGTACTTGAAGGGATTGCCGCGATTGGTGGTGCCGAGGATGGTGCCGCCGCGCGGCAGGATGCCGCTCACGTCTTTCAGTTCGAGCGCCTGCGCTTTTTCCTCGGGCCAGATGAGGCCATCGAATCCGTCGCGGATGCCGATCACGCGCCAGCCGTACTTCAGAATGGCGCACTTCACCGCCGCGCGGATGACCGCGTTCAGTCCAGGGCAGTCGCCGCCGCCGGTGGTGATGCCGATGGTGCGGATCTTGTCAGCTTCGGCTGCCATCTCCGGCAGCTATTGTCACTGAACCGTGACCGGCGTGGAAGCGGTAATTGTGCCCACGGTGACGCTCACGACCGCCGTGCCGGCGGCCACTCCGGTCACCAGTCCCGATGCGTTCACCGTGGCGATGGCTGGCGCGCTGCTCGACCAGGCGCCGGTGCTGGTTACGTCGCGCGTGCTGTTGTCCGAGAGCGTGGCCACGGCGCTCATCTGCTGCGTGGAGCCCACGCGCACCACCGGATTCGCCGGCGTGAGCGTGACGGTGAGAATCGTGGCGTTGCTCACCGTGAGGGTGGTCTGACCGTTGACCTTGCTGTTGCTGGTGGCGTTGGCCGGGACCGACGCGGCAATCGTGGTGGAGCCCAGGGCGACGCCCGTGGCCAGTCCGGAATTCGAGATGGTCGCAATGCTCGTGTTCGACGAACTCCACGTCGCGCTGCTGGTCACGTCCTTGGTGTTTCCGTTGGCCAGCGTGGCGGTGGCGGTGAACTGCTGGGTGGCCCCCGGCTTCAGCAGGCCATTGGCGGGCGTGACCGCAATCGCGGTCACGGTGTCATTGGAGACGAAGAAATCGCCGCAGGCCGCCAGCAGAAGCAAGGCCGCGATCGTCAGGACGACGGTGAGGCGGGGGGAGCGCATCGGGTTCGTCACGTGAGAAGAACGAAATGATTTTAGCAGCTTGCGTGACGCCGCTTCCCTCTGCCCGCTCTCCCCACAGCTGGCGAAGCCAGCGGCAGTTTAGCGGCCCACAGCGTAAGCTGTGGGTCCGCGGATCCAACCCGGAAAGCTCCAGGCGAGCACTGCCGCGGTCCTCTCTGCGCGGGCCGATTTGCCGCGCACACAGCTGGCGAAGCCAGCGGCAGTTTAGTGGCCCACAGCGTAGGCTGTGGGTCCGCGGATCCAACGCGGAAAGCTCGCGAAGCGAGCGACACGTAATCGCCTCGCTCCGTGCCGCTCGCCTCGCGGGCCGGAGTGACCCCTACTTGGCAGAGAAGTGAGAAGCGGAAAGCGCTTTGCCGGGGAGCGGGAAGCCGGCCTAGGCGCTCCTGATTTTGTCGTCAATCGGCTTGCGCCCGGCGAAGCCTTCGCTCACGCCGTGCCAGTGCTCAATGGCCGATTCGCCCAGCTTCCAGCAGAGCAGGATGATCTCGCCGTCTACCCGGCAGGGGAAGTCGAGCAGGCCGACGTCGAGGTCTTTCACCTGCACGCCGGTGGCACTGATTTCGTCGAGCGTGTCCTTCAGCCGGTGCGCCGCCTTTTCGCCCTCGGCCTTGCGCCGCGTGACGGCGGGCAAGTCAACCCGGACGCCGCCCAGCAGGAAGATGCGGCCGGAGAGCTGCTGCATCTCGGCCTGCACTTCTTCCATGCGCTTCTTGCTGGCGATGGCCGATTTGAGCAGCGACTCCAGCACCGGCAGCAGCGCCTGCGCTTCCGGCAGCGTAAATGTGCGTTCGTCAGACACAACGAGCTCTTAGCAATTGGCTCTTAGCATTTGGCCCAGGCACGGCCTCGCGCGGCCAAATGCCAGGCGCCAAATGCTAAGTGCCGGCTCATTGAATTTCCAGCATCCGGTCCAGCGCCACGCGCGCCCAGCGCTTCACGTTGGCCGGCACCGTGATGCGGTTCACCACATTGCCGTCGGCCAGGTTCTCCAGCGCCCAGCACAAGTGCTGCGGCGAGATGCGGAACATGGTCGTGCACAGGCAGCCGGAGTCGTCGAGCGTGATCACCTTCTTGCCGTCGCGCGCGTGCTCCTTCGCCAGGCGATTCACCAGGTGGATTTCGGTGCCGACGGCGAAGCTCGTTCCGGCGGGCGCTTCGGCGATCATCTTACTCAGCTTGTCGGTGGAGCCGATGCCGTCGGCCTTCTCGCAGACCTCCCAGCGGCACTCCGGATGCACGATCACGCGGATGCCGGGATAGCGCTGGCGCACCGCGTCCACGTGCTCGGGCAGGAAGCGCTGGTGGACCGAGCAGTGTCCCTTCCACAGAATGACGTTGGCGGCGCGCAGCCGGTCGGGCGAAACGCCGCCTCCGATCATGAACGGGTCCCACACCACCATGTCTGTAAGCGGAATGCCCATGCGGTAGGCGGTGTTGCGGCCCAGGTGCTGGTCGGGGAGAAACAGAACTTTTGGGGTCTTGGCAAACGCCCAGCGCATGGCGCCAGGCGCGTTCGACGAAGTGCACACCACGCCGCCGCGCTCGCCGCAAAACGCCTTGATCGCCGCCGAAGAATTCATGTAGGTGATGGGCGTAATGCCCTCGCCCGCGTCGTTGGTCACGCCGGCCGCGACGAGCTGCTCCCAGCAGTCTTCCACCTGCGTGATCTCGGCCATGTCGGCCATGGAACAGCCGGCGTTCAGGTCGGGAAGCACAACCTGCTGCCCGGGACGCGCGAGCACGTCGGCCGATTCGGCCATGAAGTGCACGCCGCAGAAAATGATGTAGCGCCCGCCGGCCTGCGAAGCCACCTTCGACAGACGGTAGGAGTCGCCGCGGAAATCGGCGAACTTGATGACTTCGTCGCGCTGATAGTGGTGGCCAAGAATGACCGCGTCGGAGCCCAGGCGCTCGCGCGCCGTGTGAATGCGGGCGTCCATGGATTCGTCGGGCAGGACAAGGTAGTTGTCCAGCCGGCAAGCAGAAGCTACTGTTGCAGGGGTCGCCAATTTATTTGCCGCCTTCAGTCCCGGCGCGGCTCGCGGCCGCCCGGAAACGGGGATGTTGAAAGCATCCGCCGGCTCAGTGGCTACGCCGCCCTTGCGGGCCCTAGCCACGGGGTTGTTGTAGCCGACAGCGTTATCTCAACCAATTAGATGTCCCGCGGCCCGCCCGAGACTCGAAATTCCGGGCCCGCCCAGACCGCTCCAATCGGCTGAAGGAACACTATATTCTCGCAAATCCAGAGAAGAAGATGCAAGAAGCGCAAGGCCTTTGAACGCAGAGGACGCTGGCTACGCAGAGGGACGCCGAAAGAAGACATTCACAAGCCCGCAGATTCGAATCGGCAGATTTGTTGAAATGGTTTTCCTTTGCGTCCTCCGCGTCCTCTGCGTTGGAGTCTTCGGGTGTTAGAACCGCAGCGCCAGCCCGCCCGTCACCAGCACATTGTGCTGGCGTCCGCTGGCGGGCAGGCCGAAATCGGGCACGCCGGAGTTGTAGTCGCGCACCTCGCCGCGCAGGCTTACGAACGGCAGGATTTTCATGTCAACGCCGCCCCCGTACTGCGCCACCGTGGTCGTGTCCGACTTACCGGACTGATGGAAGCGCCCCAAACCGACGCCGACGGTGAGGTACGGTGAGAGGGGAAACTCAGGCGCGAGCTTCAGTTTGAGTCCCGGCGCAAAGAAGAAAGACGAGCACTCGCGCGTGAGCGCCGCCGGGACGTTCGCAATCGTGGCGGCGTTGCTGAATCCCCAGGCGAGCGGGACCTCACCGTAAATCGAGGCCAACGGCATGTGTGCCAGGCGCCCGGCGTAACTGCCTTCGATGGCGGCGCTGGCGTCAACGTTGAAGTTCTGGTTGGAGGCGAAGAGCCCGCCGCCGGTGAGCGCGATTTCGTGACCCTGCGCGTGGCGGCGACGGAAAGTGAGACTATGCAAACTGTGACAAAAACCTGGGCAGGTTTGAGCATGGTTCAGTGTTGGATGCCGCTTAACCACGATGCGCCTGCCTGAATATTCACCTAGAGAGCACAGAAAATGATGTGCGCCTGGGGATCGCAGCAGGCATTACTCCGGAAGGTCGAGCGTGGTCTGACTCATGCTTCCCTTGGTCTTCACGATTACTACGTTTCTCCTTGGGGTGGCGCCTGCCAAAGCAACGGCGAGCGCCACCCGCTCGCTGATCCTGATGTCGTCGTCCCGGATGCTGTCGATGATTTCGTTTGCAGCCTCCAGCGAAATCCGGCTGGCTAGCACGATAAATAATCTCCACACAGCCGTCGAAGGCCAGAATGCTTTCATTGCCTTATTAGGATCGTCGGGATTCTTGTCCTTGTCATACAGCGCCAGGGCGCACTTGGTCCCGTCTTGGATCGCCTCCTGAGCAGCATCCCTGTTGCCCAGCGTGAGATACAGATCAGCTACCGAGATCAGAAAAGTCGCACGGAGGTACTGGCTTTCGACATGCCCGGCAAGTCTTCTGAGTTCGCCAACCGCGGACGAAGCTGCGGAAGGATCTGACTTCAAGGCTACGCCGGCAATGCCTTGCAAGGCCGCTGCCCTTGCCCAATATCCGGTTATCACCTCCGGCAGGGAATCGGCTCGCGCCAATGCTTGCATTGGATTCGACCTGCTTGCCTCGATAATTCGCGCAACCTCCGCGCGGTACTGGGATCGAACCTGGGCGTCTGTATTGAAAGGTGTGACCAGCCCGTCACTCCCTTGGTGGCTGGCCTTCAACAGCAGTCCAACGTTCAGGCTGCTGTGTTCTCCAGGGCCGAGCGGCGTGTCGCGGATTGTGGGATCGAGCGACTGTAAGCCATTCGCATACTTCTCGATCACAGGCCGGAGTTGCGCGGTATCGCGGAGCAAGCTGTCCGCGTGCTGTGGATCGAGTTTGCGCAGGACAGGCAATACCTCAAAGAGGCAGTATTCATAATAGGAATTGAACGAAGCACTGCCCTCGGCTGTTGCCGCCGTGACTTGTACGCCTTCTTCCCCGTCGGCCTTCTTGGCCTTGGCCAGGATCTCCTCGATCGCTTCGAGTACCATGGCCTTGGGCAGCCAGTTCCAGAAGCGCGCCAGCATACGGGAGAACGTCTCACCGGTGACGTGCATGCTCGTGGCCGCCGGCTCTCCTTTGTAGTGATTGAAGGCTTGGCCGAATACGAATACCCGGTCGGCGTTCCGTTCCGCCGGGATCGCCATCATGAGCTCGGTCGCCCTCTGGTAAGGAAAGTCGCCTGGCTCGCCCGCTAGGCGATTAAGAATGTCGAGCGCACGATCAAATTGGTGATGTCGCGCTGCCTGCCCCATCAGAAGCCCGAGCGCCGCACGCCGCGGTCGCTCTTCAGCCTGCTGGGTGAGCTCATCAGCCGCCGCTTGGTTTAGGGGAATAAGGGCTTGTAGTATGAGATCTTGCAGGTAATCCTTCGCGGTTGGGTCATCTTGAATTGACGTCGCCGCGAGGAACGCCTCTCGCAGAAGCGAGACAGCATGATCGCGCTCAGAGAGCACCTCTGCTGCGGCGATCTGCGCCAAGGCAAGAGAGCGCATCGCGGGAGGCAAGGCGCGCGCTTGGGTTTCGGACTTTGCCAGCAGGTCCTTCGATAATTCAGTGCTGGGAGCCCGCGTGCTCTCCGGTGGTCGCTTGTGCCCACCGCCCGCCTGACTCGGGACTTGCGTCGGCGCGGCTCGCATAGGAATAAAGAAGGAGCCGAGCCCCGCCAGAAAAATCAGCGATGCTCGTCGGAATCGGCAATGTTTGCGAACACTCACACGAATGGCGGAAACTATCGCGGATTCGAACTCACCGCTACGTGCCTGACTTCTATGGCTGCATGCAGTTCCTCGGCGGGTCGCAACAGCATCCGCACGACATCCAGACGCAGATTGCGCACGCCCATTCCTGACCGCATTCCAAGCAGCAATCCGAACCCGATTCGATACCTTTCGAGGCAGATCGTGCCCAATAAGCCGGCGGGCAGCACTGCGGCGATCAGCTCTTGCCCCCTGTGCAGGGGTGAGTGCCGGCACTAGGGTCGCTCCCGGCTCCCCGACAGAAATGAGCCGGATTTGAGTCTTTCCGACGCCACTTGTAAAGACAGGATTATCCACCGTTGTGTCGAAATGGTCGAGAGGTTGAATTGACTCATTTCCGCTCTCGTCCTGCGAAAGACGATACACCGTTAGAGAAGCGGCCTTTTTCGACACGTCTGTGATCAATGGCACCAGAGCAAAGGCATACCCCGTCTGGAGGTCACCGAATTTTGCCATTCCGCCCTCATCAATCAGGAACTTACCAGCTTTGCCAGATGGGAGCGTAAACTCAAATAGCAATACTCTTTGCGAGACTGGAGTCGAGGAAAGCTTCTTCCCATTATTTTGCAGTCTTGTGTACTTTCCATTTTGAGCAGTAGCCGAAATACTAGCGAGTGCTAGTAACAAAATCCTGCCACCCTCGGAATCCTCTAGGGGTCGGCATCAGGAACCTCCTAAGAACTACTAGTAGGCGAGGTAGTAGCACTCAGATGCAAGCTTGTCAACAGTAATCACCATATTCCGAATCCAGGCCTTCTCGATTCGCGAATCTCTCGTAATGCGGTGCTTGCTGTAGCGACAGCTACTGTTTATGCCGAAGCTCACATGCCGTCGTAATTCGGCCCGCCGCCGCCCTCCGGCGGCACCCAGGTGATGATCTCGTACGGGTCCATGATGTCGCACGTCTTGCAGTGCACGCAGTTCGAGGGATTCAAGTGGATCTGCTTCGCCGCGGGCGCGTCCGATGCTTTGACCATCTCGTAGACGTTGGCAGGACAGAAGTACTGGCAGGGATTGCCGTACTCGGTGGCGCAGCGCGTGTTGCAGATGTTGGTGTCGTGGATCACCAGGTGCGCGGGCTGGTCTTCTTCGTGCTTGGTGCCGGAGTAGTAAAGGTCGGTGAGCTTGTCGAAGGTCAGCTTGCCGTCGCCCTTGGCCCAGCCGTCGTTCTCAGGATCGGCCGCCGAACCAACATCAGCCAGCTTCTTCATTCGCCTGTGCCCGGCGGTGGCGGGATAGCGCGCGCGCAGGCCGCGTCCGCCGGTGAACTGCTGGATGCCGGCGTGAAGCATGCCGCGCCAGAAGCCGTGCTCGAATCCCTGGTGGAAGTTGCGCACCTTCCACAGCTCATCCTTGATCCAGCTCGATTCAACCTTCTTCTGATACGTCGCGAGCTGCCCGGCGGAAAAATTCTGCGCCAGCATCGCCTCAAACGCCGTTTCAGCCGCGAGCATGCCGCTCTTGATGGCCAGGTGAATGCCCTTCAGCCGCTGCGAATTCACCAGTCCGGCCGAGTCGCCCAGGATCAGCCATCCGTCGCCGGCCAGCGGCGGCACCGCGTACCAGCCGCCGTAGGGCATGGACTTGGCCCCGTAGCGCACCATCTTGCCGCCCTCGAGCAGCTTCGCCACGAACGGATGCGTCTTGAAATTCTGCAAAACGTGCTGCGGATCAACCCGCGGGTCGGGATAAGCGAGGCCGATGACAAAGCCGAGCGACACGATGTTGTCTTTCGCGCCATAAATCCACGCGCCGCCGTATTCCTTCGTGGTCAGCGGCCAGCCCAAGGTGTACATGATTTCCCCGGCGGCGATGCGCCCCGACGGGACCTCCCACAACTCTTTTACGCCGACGCCGTAGGTCTGCGGATTGCGATCGCGGTCGAGCTGGAATGCGCTAACGAGTTGCTTGCTTAACGACCCCCGCGTGCCTTCCGCCAGGATCGTGATCTTCGCCTTCAGGTCGTAGCCGGGCTCGAAGTTGGCTTTCCTCTCGCCGTGCTTGTCCACGCCCTTGTCGTCGGTGCGCACGCCCTCCACGCGCTGGCCTTCGATGAGCAGCTCGCTTCCCGCAAAGCCGGTGAACAGCGTGATCCCCGCCTGCTCGACCTTTTCGCCCAGCCACTTGGTGAACCGGCTCAGCGAGATCACGTAGTTGCCGTGGTCGCGCAGCGGCGGCGGCGCGATGGGAAACTTGAACTTCGATTTCTCCGTCAGGAAGTAAACAGCTTCCTTCGTGACCTCGGCGTCGAGCGGCGCTTCTTTCTCGAAGCCCGGCAGCAGTTCGCGCATCGACCGCGGATCGAGCAGCGCGCCCGACAGGCAGTGCTGTCCAATCTCGCGCGCCTTCTCCAGCACGTAAATGTTCTCTTTGCTGAGCTGCGCGCCGGGATGCGCGGCGTTGTGCGCGTCAATGAGCTGCGCCAGCCGCAACGCGCACGCCAGCCCCGCCGGCCCGCCGCCGACGATGACCACGTCGGCCTCCATCTGCGGGCGCTCGATTCCGGCCAGAGGTTTGCGGAAAACGATCATTCAGGTTTCTCATGCTTTGGGAACGTAGCCGTAGGGCGATACGTTTCGATCCCCAACTCGCGACCCTTTCCCCAGACCGGCAAGTCCTTGTAGGAATGTCCCAAAGCAATCGCCTCCGACACAAGGGCATCGAAACCCCGAAACCTTGAAACCTCGAAACGTTATCCTTTCGCTTTCTTCACTTCTTCCGTCAGCGGCGGCACGATGTCGAACAGGTTCCCCACCACGGCGTAGTCGGCGATCTCGAAAATCGGCGCGTCGGCATCTTTATTGATGGCGATAATCGTGCGCGCGCCCTTCATCCCGACAATGTGCTGAATCGCGCCGGAAATTCCCAAAGCCAGGTAGAGCTTGGGCGCGACCGTCTGGCCGGAAGACCCGATCTGGCGGTCCATGGGTAGCCACCCCGAGTCGCAGATGGGACGCGACGCGGCAATCTCGCCGCCCAGCGCCTGCGCCAGTTGCTCGGCCATGGCGATGTTCTTCTGCTCTTTGATTCCGCGTCCGACCGCGACAATGATCTCGGCCTGCGTCAGGTCCACCGCCTGCTTGGCTTCTTTGAAGACTGCTTCCGGCTTGGTGCGGATCACATTTTCAGGAACTTCCACGTTCACCGTTTCGACGGGCGCGGCGTTCGCGCCCGCTTCGGCCTTGTCGCCGCGGAAGGCGCCGGCCTGGAAGGTGGCGAACCATGGCGGCTCGCCGGTGAAGCTGACGTCGGCGGCAAACTTGCCCTGAAACATCTGGCGGACGAAGAGCAGGCGGTCGCCATCCTTCTTATAGCCGGTCGCGTCGCTGATCAGCGTGCTCCCGAGCGCCGTGGCGAGCTGGGGCGCGAAGTCGCGCACCTGGTAGGTGTGCGGCATGAGCACCAGCCTCGGCTTGCGCTCGCCGATGAACTGCTTCAGCGCGTGCGTGAACCCGTCGGGCGTGTACGGCGCCAGGCGCGGCGATTCGATGTCGTACACTTTCGCCACTTTCTTCGCCGCCACTTCGCCGGCGACGGCGCCCACGCCGCTGCCCGCCACGGCGGCTTCCAGCGTCCAGCCGGTGTCGGCGGCGATGGCCTGCGCGCCGGCAATCGTCTCGTAGGAGACGCGGTTCAGTCTTCCCTCACGCTGCTCGACAACCACCAGGATGTTGTCTGCCATGCTCTGCCTTTCGTGACTGGACTTACTGTTGGTCCCGCGTCATCGCGTCGCCGCGTTGAATTGCGCCGAGCGCAACTAGTCCGAGGCCAATCAGTCCCAGGACTCCTGCGGCCACCAGGACGCCTACGCCTCCCAACCGGACGTCCTGCGGCACAAAGATGGCCGCCAGCACGGCGAACGCAACCAGCAGCCAGCCGGCCACGGTGTTGCGCTGGCCCCTTAGTTCGCGGCGTTGCCTGCCTTCGACAAGGTGAATTCGCTCCGGTTCCTGCTGCGGTGTTCTGTTTGCCAGGCCCATACTGCCCCCACTGCGGTTCGTCACCCTTTACAGCACGCGCGCTTCGTTGCGCAGCTTCTCCACTATTTTCTTCGCCACCTCGGCGGGCGCGCCGTCGAGCACTTCGGTCTTTTTCGTCTTCTGCGGCACGTAGAGCTTTTCGATCTGCTGCCTGTTCGGTCCGATCGCGGACTGCACTTCCGCCAGCGTCACCTTGCGCAATGGCTTGTTCTTCGCCTGCTTGATGCCGATCAGCGTGGCGTAGCGCAGCTTGTTGATGCCCGATTGGATGGTGAGCACGGCCGGCAGTGGCATCTGCACGTACTGGAAGTAGCCGGCTTCCAGCTCGCGCTTCACGCGAATGCCGGCGTCGTTCTTCTCGATGTGCATGATGATCGTCGCGTGCGGCCAGCCCAGCAGCTCGGCCAGGATCACGCCGGTCTGCGCGTAGCCGTAATCGTCCGATTGCAGGCCGGTGAAGATCAGGTCGAAGCCTTCGTCTTTGATCGCGGCCGCGAGGGCGCGCGCCGCGTTGCCGGCGTCGAGGCCGGCGAAAACCACGTCCTCCAGATGAATGGCGCGGTCGGCGCCCTTGGCCAGCGCCTCGCGCAGCACCTGCTGCGCGCGCGCCGGGCCGGCGGTGATCACCACCACTTCGCCGCCGTGCTTCTCCTTCTGGCGCAGCGCCTCTTCGAGCGCGTAGGCGTCGGGCTCATTCACTTCATAGGACACGTTTTCGCGATCCCACGCGCCCGACTCGAGCTTCAGGGGAGCGTCTTTCTGCGGGACCTGCTTCATGCACACCAGGATCTTCAATCGTGAACCTCGCAAGCGAAGCTGACAGGCGGGGGCCCGGAGTCACAAACCAACCCGGCAGTATAAATGACCCGCAACCTTGATCGGTGGGATGCGCCGGTGCTCGTCGAAGAGGCCGCGCGACAGCGCCGCCAGGCACGCAAAAGAAGGCCCAGCGCGGAGGGGACCCGTTTGAAGGCCGCGCTGGGCATCAGGCGCCGCGAGCGTGGGTGGGTGGCGCACGCCGCAGTGGGTTCAAAATCGGTATTACTGCTTGGGGTTGTCCTCCGTCGCCGGCTTGCTCTCCGGCTTCTTGTCGGACTTTTTGTGTTGGCGCGAGTGGTTCATGCGGGAAGAAGACCCCTGCACTGAAGTCTGGCTGTCAGCGCCGGAGGAGACGCTCGCTCCCGGTCCGTTCGCCTTCACGTCGGTGCTGGTGGAAGTTGCGCTGGCGGCATTCACATCAGCCGCGCCGCTGCCCACCGAGACGCCCGCGCCGGTGCTTGATTCGGCGCCCACTTCAGCGCCGCCCGGCTTCTTGTCTTCCGGCTTTGCCGGCTGATCGGCGGACTTGGCAGTCTCTGACGTGCTCTGCGTGGCGGTCTGAGCGGCGCCCTGGATTGTGCTCTGTGCCGTGCTCTGCGCCATGGTGTCGGCGCCGTTCTTGCTCTTCTTGCCGTGGCGCGACGTCTTCTTTGCCTCGGCGGAAGTTTCCGACGTGGCGCCGGCGGTCGCATCGTGCGCGCCGCGCGTTGCCCGCGTGCTGGTTTCGGTGGCGGTGGTAACCTCAGCGCCTGCGGCCCCCACGGTCGAATTCACTGTGCCGCCCAGCGTGCTGCCCAGACCGCTGGTGCCGCGCTGCGCGGTGCCCTGCGCTGCCGCGCCAACCGTGCCGCCCACGCCCAACTGCGCCGCCGCGGAAAGTGTGGCGGCGAGGGCAAACGCCGCTGTTGCGATGCCCAGTACTGCTCTCCTCATAGGTTCGTCTCCTTGATTACGAACCCCGGCGGACCGCGAGAATCCGCCAGGGCTTGTCTGCCAAAGCTTGTGGCGACGGCGCCAGGGGGCTAGTTGCCGACCGCCGCAAGCAGGCTTAAGGAGAGCAGCTTGGGTTCCAGAAGACGGCCGGTGTAAGTTGCTGCGGGCCAGCAGGATAGGCGCACCGATTACGCTTTGATTACTGGAAGAAACTACTCACGCCGGGAAAAGCCTGCCAAGCCCCCTAGTAGCGCTTGCGGAAGGCGTTGCGCATGGCGGCAACGCGCGGATCTTCCTTCGGTTTCTCCGGTTCCGGCTCGGGCACTTCGATGTGCGTGGGGACCGGCGTTGCGTCAAAGAACACCACCGACTGCACGCCGGAAACTTCAAAGCGCTTGCGGCAGCGCACGTTCTTGCACACCACCACGTCGTCACGGCGCAACATGTAGTTGCGGGCTTTGGCAAACCTGGCGCGGTCGCGCTCGTCGGCCTGCGGCGGCAGCTGCGGCTTCTTGTTACGCACCAGCCAGGCGAGCTCGTAGTCGTCTTCCAGGCGGCAGTGCGGACACGCCAGCCGCGCCGGCTTCTTCTGCTCGCGTTCCACGTAGAGGTCTTTTTCCTCGAGCGCCATGCGCTTCGATTATTGCATAATCGCGCTCGGCGGATGCCGGCATGGCGCGACGCAAAAAACAAAAACCATTTCGCGCAGCAGACGCGGTGAAGGCCGCCGCGCGCGAACATATCGGCTCGCCCCGGCCCACGCGCGTGGCGCGGTCGCGGCGGCGTCCGAAGGAAGAAAAGCACAAGCCGACACTGGGAAAACTACTGGAGCAGGAGTAACCGGGCGGTTTCTTCCTCCCGCCCGCGCTGGACGGCAAATCCTTCCGATTGCGAGCAGGAATTTCCCCGCTCCCGCGCGCTCACATTTTGCACAGGCGCGCATCTCCTTCAATGTGCTGCGGTTCTGGCGCCGCAGACGTGGCTGGTTTCATGCATTGAGACGAGTGCTTCGGCCTCCTCCAGGGAAAGATCAAGGGCGCACGTCTGCCTGCTATGCGAGTACCCAGCCCGTCGATCCGGGTACAACTGACTCTTGTGCTGGTCGCGGTGGCGGCATCCGCCTGCGCGCTGGTCGGCATGGTGGACTATCGGCTGTCGCGGGCCGCGGCCAACGAGCACACCCGGCAAATGTTGTCGCTTGCAGCAGAGGGCCGCAGGCAGTTGCTTTTCGATCGTCTCACGCGCGAGCGCGACCAGGTGCGTCACACGCTGGAAAGCGCCGAGAGCAACTGCGGCGCCAGCGGCGCGCTGAACACGCAATGCGTGCGCGAGTCCCTGGCCGAATACGTGCGCAACAGCGACGCAATTTGCGCGCTGCTGGTCACGCCGGGGCGGCTGCGCATCGGCGCGGGAGGCTGCGCCCGCTGGCTGGCCACGCTCGCCGATTCGGACGCCGGCCTGCAATTCGTGCCGAGCGCCAGCCAGCACCGCGTGGGCTATGTGCTGCGCACCCGCGACGCGGAGGGCCGGACCCGCCTGCTCGCGGGTTTTTACCGCGCCGACCTCCAGCAGATCTTTTCCACTTACGGGCTGGGCCGCAGCGGGCACGTGGACTTCGTGAGCCCCACCGGACAGGTGTTTGCTCCGCACAGCACCCGGCCGAACGCCTCGTGCCATGTCGCGCCGGTCAGCGACGGACATCTGCGCACCGTGCTCGACCTCCCCGAGATCGGCGGCTGCCTGATCGCCGAGATCGAGCAGGCGGAAGCGCTGGCCGGCACCGCGCAACTGCGCCGCGTCTCCATGGGCCTGGCGGCGCTGTGGGGTTTGGCGGCGCTGGCGCTGGCTTACGTGGTCGCCGGCCTGTTCTCCACGCCCATCGCGCAGCTTCGGCGGCGCGCTCTGGCTTTGCAGGCGGGCGATTTCGATTCGCCCGTGCCGCGCGGCGGCCCCATGGAGATCCGCGAGTTCGGCCAGGTGTTCGCCGACATGGCCAGTTCGCTGAAGCGATCGCGCGCGCAACTGCGCGATCGGGAGCGCGCCGACGCCAGCTCGAAACTGGCGGCGTCGCTGGCGCACGAGATCAACAATCCGCTCGCCGCCGTCACCTATGCCCTGGCGCTGCTGGCGCGCTCGCCCGGGCTCGACCCGCGCTCACAAACGCTGCTCGACGTGGCGCGCGAGGAAGCGGCCCGCATGACCCGCATATCGCGCCAGCTCCTCGGGCTGTATCCGACCGGCGCGCTCGCACAGGTCGACGTCTCTCGTCTCGTGGCCGGCGCCCTGGAGGAGCACGGGCCCGCGATGCGCCAGGCCGGCCTGCGCGTGCAGCGCAAGCTCATGCCCGGCTGCGAGATCGCCTGCTTCGAGCAGGAGCTGCATCACGCGCTGCTCAACCTGCTGCGCAATGCCACCGGCGCCGCCCGGCACGGCGACTGCATCTGGGTGCACGTTTACCGGTCGCGCGACTGGCGCGATCCGCGGCGCAAGGGAGTGCGCATTGTTCTGCGCGACACCGGGCCGGGCATCGCGCGCGACCGCCTGAACCGCCTGCTCGCGCCGTTCTCGCCGCTGCGCACCGAGCGCGGCAGCGGACTGGGAATCTGGGTGGTGCGCGCCGCGGTGGAAAAACACGGCGGACGCATCCGCGTGCGCAGCGCGACAAAAGGCGCGCACGGCGGCACGTGCGTTTCCATTTTTCTGCCGGAAAATCCGCGGGAACAGGCGGTGGCGTAAGCCATGCGCTGCCGGCTACCGGCTACGAACAGCTAGCAGCCGGCAGCGTTCTTCTGGCGGCTGCCAACTGGCAACTTACTTCATCGCTTCCTGCCACTCGGCCTGGCCGCGCTCCATCAGCGCCGGCAAGTCCTCTCTGAGCAGGAAGCGCTGCTGGATGAGCTTCTCGATCGCGGCCCGATACTTCCGCTGGTAATCGTCATAACTCGGATAGCGCTCCGCCAGCGACAAGCGCGGATCGTGGTTGGCTGCGCGCTCGGCGGCAGTCCTGGCGAACGGAATATACGATCCCAGAAAACTGGTGCGCTGCTCGGGCGCGCTGATCTGGGGCGAGCGGAGGTTCCAGCCTGTGTACGTCGCCAACGGGACGGCCAGCTCCGGTGGTGTGACGCCGCCCAGGTCGTTGCCGTCGGCGTTGGTCTGCGGCACGAGCGTGCCGAACGTCGCCAGGACCTTCGGCGGCTCCTGCGTGATGATTCCCTCGGTGAAGTGCGGGCCAAAATCGAGCTGGAACCCGAGGTTCGTGCTGCGCGGAACGTTGATGCCGGGAATCTTCGGGAACTTCAGCTTGTCCAGCGTGACCAGCGTACCGTCCGCGACGCGCGGGACCGTGGTCGGCGGCGGCTCCACGCCGCGCGCGACCCACGCGTCGAGGTTCGTGAGCATGGCGCGCCAGAAGAAGCGCACCGGGTTGGCGTTGTTGCGCTGCTGGCCTTCGGTGCGCTGCGGCGGAAACGGATCGCTGGCGTGCTGCAGCCCGGCGAACATGTAGATGCGCACCCGCGGGTCGGGCGCGAGATCGCCCTTGGCGTCGTAGCTGGTGTGGATGAGCGACGCTGCCCGGCTCCAGTACTCATACGACGTGTTGCTGAGAAAAATCTTCGGCGCCGTGTTCGACCCAGCGGCGCGGTCCAGCAGTCCGGTACAACCCTTGCACGGCCCCGTGGTGGCGAACGGCGGGATGTCCACGGGAAAGAAAAATGCGCTCATCGGCTGGCCGTCGCGGGAAGGTTGCGCGAAGCGGTGGTTGAAGCTGCCGCGTCCCGCGCCGGCCACGTGCGAGATCATGCCGTCGAACACCTGGCGGCCGTCTTCGTCGGCGTTGAAATCGTCGAAGAGAAATTGCCGCAGGAAGCGGCCACTCTGCGAAATCCCAACCGTGTAGGCGCGCGCGACGGGCGCGACCGCCTGCTTGTCGTTCTTCACATAGCTGGCGAAGTCGCGCACCGCGGCCAGGCCCAGTCCGGCGACCACCGGGTCCTCGGCGTAATAAACGAGTTCGTAAATCTTTCCCGGCTGGAAGCCGCCGTCGAGGTGGATCGAGCGGCGATCGGGCGTGAGCTTGCCTTCAGCCATGCGCGCGAACTTCCAGCGTGAGCGCTCGATCGGCTGGCGCGCGGCGAGTGGCGCGTCGCGCACGGTGAGCACGTCGTAGGGACTGTCCGCATCGGCGGCCGCATATCCCTGGCCGCCGACAATGTTGCGCACCAGGTGCGCGAGCGGCGCCTCGTCGCGCGCCTCGTTCAGCGTGAAGTCGGTGCGCACCGGCCCGCGCAAATGCGCTCCCATCGGCCCGCGCGCCACCGGCGCATACAAACGCACCAGGCTGGGATCGTCACGAACGTCCCACTGCCAGCCGAGCCACGCGACCGTGTAACCGTTGCGCAGGAGAAACCCGTCGCCGAACTGCTCTTCGGTGGTCGGGTCAGGCCCGGGGCGTCCGCCGTTCATGATGGCGAGAATCCCCTTGCCGCCGCGATTGGAAATCTCCAGCAGCAGCGCGCCGTTGCCGCGTGACGATTCTTTCGGACGCAGGATGTAAACGTCGGAGGAGAACTCCACTTCGCCGGCGGCGTTGCGGTCGGCGCGCGGCAGGTCGATGATCTGCCGGTTGTGCGCGTTCTCCGGCTTCACGCTGAAGTAGACGCGGCCGACGAGTTTTTCGTAAGCGCCGGCGTTGCCCCACGGCTTGCCGCCGAGCACATCTTCGCGGCGGGTAATCTCGACGCGCTGCACGCGCGCCAGCCCCTCGCCGGCGAACAGGCACACGATCGCGAGCAGCGCGGCGGAGTGCCACGCAGCCGCTGCCAAGCGCTGGTTCATGCGGTTCAGTGGCGGCGCCGCGTCTCGCGCAGCGCGAGGCCGAACGTGCGTCCGCCAAAGCTCGCGCCCTGGATCACGCTGCCGGTCACGCCCACGCGCGCGCCCCTGGACGGAGTGCCGTAGTTCTCGCTGATGACCCAGATCTTGCCGCTGCCGTCCTCCAGTTCGTAGGCCCCGGTGCCGAGCGCGCCGTACGACTGCGTCACCGTGCCGGAGACCGACACTTCCTTGTTGTAGTAGCGGCCCGGATCGGCCGCCAGGTCGCCGATACGCACGCTCGGCGGACACGCGGCGAGCACGAGCGTGGCGGCCACCACCAGCGCCAGGGCTGTCGTCTTGCGCGCAAGAGCGGTGTTCTTCATGCGGCGCCTCCGCCGGAAATCATATCGTGCTCTGGGGGTCCGCGGCGATCAGGCGCCCACAAAAGAGGCAAACTCGCGCGCCACGCGCGCGGCGAGGCCCTCGAGAGACTCCGCGCGCTTTGGCGGACGCAGATCGTGCCCTGCGCCGGCGACTTCAACCATCGCTGTGCGCGCCGCAATGAGTTTGATCGCCGCCTCCAGCTCCGCCGTGGTGGCGAAGTTGTCGCGCTCGCCGTGCACGAACATGGCGGGCGTTCGTAGTTGCGGGAAGTGCGCGGTGCGCAACTGCGCCGCGCGTCCCGGCGGATGCAGCGGGTACGTAAACAACAGCAGCCCTCCGGCAAGTGCGGGTTCGTCGGCGGCCAGCATCGTCGTCTGGCGCCCGCCGTAGGAGTGCCCGCCGGCGAAGATGCGCTCCGCGCCGGCTGCGCGCAGCGACGCGAGCGCGTTGCCGATGCCGTCGCGATCGCGCTCCGCGTCTCCCACACGCGGCGGTCCCGTGGGCCGCGCCTGGCGATACGGCAGCTGGTAGCGCAGCGCCGTGAAGCCGGCGGCGGCCAGCGCATCGGCCATCGCCACCAGCACCGGCGCGTTCATATTGCCGCCGGCGCCGTGCGTGAGCGCGATCGCCGCGCCATTCGCCGATGCCGGCGCGTGCAGCACGCCGCGCACCGCAGGCGAGCGCCCGTCATCGGAAAAAGCGGAAGTGGTGGAGACCGCCACGCTCTGGTTTTACACGCGCGGCGGGCGGCGCGCCAGTCCGGCGGCGGGGAATTACTTGCGCGACGGCGGCTGCGCCGAGCACGCGGACGCCGGCCCGTCGCAAACCGCGGCAACTGCGGCATCCGGCAGGCCGGCCACGGCCGCGGCGTGTGCCGCAAGCGGCGTTGCGCCGCGGCGGGACTTCAGCGACGCTCCCCATGCGCTGGCCGCGGCTGCAGGATGGTTGCGCGGGCCGGAAACGCGTGCCACGCGAGGCGCGGCGAGCCGGGCGCGGGCCCGCGCCAGAGTTTGCTCGCCGGGCAGGCGAACGGTTCTTCCCGCGCGCACGCGATTGGGATTCGTGATCTGCGGGTTGGCGCGCCAGATTTCCTTCCACAATCGCGCGTCGCGAAAAAGCAGGCGCGCAACTTTCCAGAGCGAGTCGCCGCGCCGCAGCGTGTAGTTCGTGCCCATCGCGCGCAGCACTCGATCTTCGTCGCCGGCGCCGCCAACGCGCCGGGGCGATCGCTCCGTTCTTCGCCGCGCGCTCCGCGGCCCGGCGCTGATTGCCGCCAGCGAACGCGGCGCGGTGCGCGGCGCGATCATCACCCGCGAAGCGGGCGTTGCCGCGCCCGGGCCGGTGCTGCGCTCGGCGAGCGCGTGCGCTTCACGTGCGCGCGCCTTCTCTTCGCGCAGACGGCGAGCGTACTCACCGAGCGAGAAGCTCCACGGCGCCTGGGCTTCGCTCGCTGCCGCCTGCGCCGGTTGTGGCATGGCCGGCGCGATGACGACCGCGGGTGCACTCGCGCTTCCGGCCGGGGAGGGCATTTTCTGCGCCGCGGCGCTGGAATCATTCGCCAACGTCGCGCGCGCGTCGTCGTCGAGAATTTTTTCCCGTTGCAGGTCTTCGTTGGTCAGCACCCGCGGGTGCGACGCCGCGCGCGCCCGGCGCTCACGTTCACGGCGCGCCACGTCACCCAGGCTCTCGCTCTGTCCTGCCGCCAGGGCGCAGCCGAACAGCAGCACAACCGTTCCGGCGCACAGCGCTCGCGTAAGTGAACGTTGCATTTTTGCTTGCGGGAAATCTCGACGACGGGCCGAGCGTTACCGGGCCGACGGCCGGGCTGGGGGGCCGGCTTGCGGCAAGAAATCTACCTCGGGCGCCCGATTTTTGCCAGAATTTTGTTGCGGGAGGGCGGGACCCTGGTTCCCGCTACGGGACACCGCCGGGATCGGAGCTTGGCGGAAGCAAGCGGTAGTCGAACCTGGGCCGCTTTGCGGGCGTGAGCGCAGCAGCGGGGGGCCCGCAGGCCAAGTCCCGAGCGATCGCGAGGGACCGGCGCAGCTGTGGCGGAAGCGAGTGGGAGTCGAACCCACCCTCGACACCACGAAGGCGCCGAGCGCCGGTTTTGAAGACCGGGATGATCACCGGACCACATGCGCTTCCGTGCCGGCTGTGCAACCTTATTTTTATAGCACTTTCATTCTTCCCGTTTTCAGGATGACGCTCGCAGCTCGGTTTTTTCGCAAGGCCAAAGAAGGGGAGTCCATGGGCCGGAGTCAAAGCATGAGGCGATGGGCCGCCGCGGCGGCGTGCCTGCTGATGGGCGCGCTCGCGGCCGGCGCGCAGGAGCGCCTGGACCGCGAGACCATGCGGCTGTTCGGTGGAACGTATCTCTCCGACTGCCGCAACAACAGCTCGCCGCGCATCACCGTGTTCGACAGCGCGCTGGTGTTCATCGCCGGCAACAACCGCGTGGCGTCGAACAACGTGCAGGCGTCGTACTCGTACTTCGGCAACAGCGCGCCGGAGAACTACAAAGTCGCGTTTCAGGGCGACATGCCGGACAACGCGCAGATGATCGCCATCGTTTATGTTGACCGGGCCGGCGATTACATCAAGCTCGACGGCGACCGCCCCGTGCAGGCGGCAGTCGGACGCGCCAACCTGGCGCTGAAGTATCGGCGATGCCGAGCATCGGCGACTGCGTTGGGCGGCGCAACGAAGGACGCAAACTCTGCGAGCACGCCTGGCGCTTCCGGCGCGGCGCCATCGCGCGGTCCGGCGCCCAGGTACGCCCTCGACCAGCTCACCGCGCCCGGTCTGCTCCAGGATCGCAAAGCGAAGGCGGCCTACTACCGCGCGCTCGGCCCGCTGACCCGCGTGCCGTGGCTGGCCCAGCTCGATGGGCCCAGTCCGCAGAACCGCAAGGTGGTGGTCGCGGGCAAGGAGTACATCCTCGCCGGCGCCTGCAAGAACCACGACTGCGCCGACAACAACGTGCTCATCCTCTACCACGAGCCGCTCGGCGTGGTGTACGGCAAGGTTTTTTCCGGGCGGCGCGACATGCTGATCGGGCGTCCGCCGATGCTGCTGGCCATCGAGATCGAAAAATTGTGGCGGCAGCAGTGGCGGCAGGGACAGTGACCCTCGGTGGAAGCGTCGGGCTTTAGCCCGGCGAAACCGGCTCGCAAAAACACGTAAGCCCGCTGGTGACGACAGTCATCTGCGGGAGTCGCCCTGGGCCCTGTCTTTTTCCCCGCAACGAAGAGCTTGGCGGCAGCGAGCGAAACATTAATAGAGCGACGCGCAGCTGGCGAAGCTAGCGAAACATTAGTAGCCCACAGCGTATGCTGTGGGTTCCTGGCGTCGAGAAAAGAGCCCGCGCAGCGGGCGGCACGAACCCGGTTAGCAGCATTCCTGCCGCTCGCTTCGCGAGCTCCCCCAAATGCCCAGCCTGCCCGCAGCTCACGCTGTGGGCTACCAAACTGCCGCCGGCTTCGCCGGCTGCTCAGAATCTTGTCAAGCCCCGAACAACGCAACAAGCACTCCAACTCGTTCATTCGCCGCGCACTAAATTTTCGCCGCACCTTCCCATTCGCCCTCCTCAATTTGCTAAGCTGGAAATAGCAGCCCAGCCGGCTCGCTTCCCCCTGTTGCCAGGCGCGATCGACCCGGCTGGGCCTTTGTTCTTTGAAAATCGAACGCGTTGCGCCGCTAACTCCCGCCTTTTCAAGATCGCGAATCTAAGGTTCGCCGGCTGAACACGTTGCGCAGGCGCCGCTGAAAGCAAAGCGTTTAAGACCTCGGTCTTAAACCTCCGGCTCTCACGATCTTGCGAGGATCCCCCCGCCAAGTGATTGCAGAATCAGGATCGCGGGGAGGGGGAAGGGGGCCATGTGGAAATCGCCTCGCGCAAAAAAAAATGGCGCGGGCCTGGGGCCGGCGCCACATCAACTCAGTACTCGGTACTGCCTTACTTCGGCTGCTTCACGAAGCGCGCGTAGGGCCGCGCGGCCTTCCACCCTTCGGGATACTTCTTCTTCGCGTCTTCGTCGGAGACGGCGGGAACAATGATCACGTCATCGCCCGGCTTCCAGTTCACCGGCGTGGCAACCTGGTGCTTGGCGGTGAGCTGCATGGCGTCGATGACGCGCAGGATCTCGTCGAAGTTGCGCCCCGTGGTCATCGGGTAGACCAGGATCAGCTTGATCTTCTTGTCCGGACCCACCACGAACACGTTGCGCACGGTGGCGTTGTCGGCCGGGGTGCGTCCGGCGCACGTGTCGCCCGCTTCGGCGGGCAGCATCTCGTACGCCTTGGCGATCTTCAGGTCTTTGTCGCCGATCAGCGGATAGTTGGGCGCGGTGCCGGTGATCGCCTTGATGTCGTCGGCCCAGCGCTTGTGGTCGTCCACCGGGTCCACGGACAGGCCGAGGATCTTGACGTTGCGCTTGTCGAACTCCGGCTTCAGCTTGGCCATGTAGCCCAGTTCGGTGGAGCAGACGGGCGTGAAGTCCTTGGGATGCGAGAACAGCACGGCCCAGCCGTTGCCGATCCAGTCGTGGAAGCGGATGGGACCTTCAGTGGTTTCCGCCACAAAGTCTGGTGCGGTGTCGTTGATCTTCAATGCCATGACGAATCTTCCCTCTTCCAATCACGACCATCGCGGCTGGATTCGAGCCAACATGGACAACGCTCGCCGCTGGTCTGAGATTATCCGGTTAGGATACGCAGCCGGCGCTTGGACGGTCAACACTGCCGGCCGCTGGTTTCCAGATGCCGGCGCAGCCCAGCCGGCTGCGAAGATTCTTGCCAGCCCCGGCCGGTGGCGGGCAGCAACCTGGCATGAAAAAGTTTCAATCGCGCGGCGCGCCGCCCGCGTCCAAACTGCTCTCTGGAGGAGGAGCGAATGGCAGAGCGCAAGTATCCGTTCGTGCAGCTCGACGTTTTCACCGCGCGCAAGCTGGAGGGAAACCCGCTGGCGGTATTCACCGACGGGCGCGGGCTCTCCGACCGCGAGATGCAGCAGCTCGCGCGCGAGATGAACCTGGCCGAAACCACCTTTGTCCTGCCCGGCGATCGCGGGGCGGAGGCGCGCCAGGGCGTGCGCGTGCGCATCTTCACGGTGCAGGAAGAGCTGCCGTTCGCCGGGCATCCCACCCTGGGCACGGCGTGGCTGCTGCGGCAGGAGCGCGGCGGCACGGCAGACCAGATTGACCTGCGCCTGAACGTGGGCAAAGTGCCGGTCGCCTTCAGCCGGCGCGACGGCCGCCTGTTCGGCGAGATGCGCCAGCGCGATGCCGAGTTCGGCAGGGTGCACTCGCGCGAAGAAGTGGCGCGGGCTGCCGGGCTCGAACTCGGCGATCTCGATCCTGACTTGCCCATCCAGACGGTTTCCACCGGCCTGGTCTTTGCGATCGTCCCCATCCGCCGGCGCGAAACACTGCGCAACTGGAAGTTCAGCTTCGCCCACGCCGCGTCGTACCTGGAGCGCAGCGATGCCAAGTTCTTCTACTTCGTGACGCTCGACGTCAGCGGGTTCGACGGCGAAGCGGCGAAAGCCAGGGTCCATGCCCGGATGATCTTCTACAACGGCGAGGACCCGGCGACGGGCTCGGCGGCGGGATGCTGCGCCGCGTGGATGGTGAAGCACGGCGTCGCCGCGCCCGATGAACCGGCGCTCATCGCGCAGGGACTGGAGATCGGGCGGCCGGGCTTCCTCCACGTTCGTGCCAGCAAGTCGGGCGATGCGGTGACCAATGTGCGCGTGGGAGGAAACGTGGTGGAGATCCTGCGGGGCGAAGTGGTGCTCTAGCGCGCCATCCCTCGCGGAGCGCGGCGCCTGTGCGCGAAGGCGCGCACGGCGGCGGTCGGTTGCAGCGCGCGTCGGCGCGGAGGGCAGCGAACCAACTCCGGGCACGTAATCACTGTGTTACCTGCCTGCAATGTTGAAAAGCTGTGAACGGCTGTGAACGCGCGTGGAAGCTGCACCGCGCGCGCAGCATGGACGAATCCAGAAAAGCTGGATTCGTCTGCGAAAACTTGCGTCGCGAAAAATCCAACACAATTTCACCGGGTTAATGCGCGCGGCACTTTACATTTCAGGTTCCGGGCCGTAGTATGCGCGAACGTTTTTTCGAACCGCCTTTTCTGAAAAATCAGGAAAGCAAAGTTCAAGCCGCAAGCGCGTGGCCCCGCTCTGGCGAACGCGCCCGGCAGCTGCGTCGGGGACCGGGACAGACATGCGACCCAAGAAGACGATTCTCTGCGTCGACGACAACGAACAGTCGCTCTCCATCCGAAAAATCATGCTCGAGACGCGCGGCTACCGCGTGGTGCCGTGCACCAGCGGCCGCGAAGCGCTGGAACACTTTCATCGCGGCGGCGTGGACCTGGTGCTGAGCGATGTGATCATGCCCGACGTGGACGGCCGCCAGCTGGTGGAACAGATCAAACAGCTCTCCCCCTCAACCCCCGCAATTCTCTTCTCCGGCAAGATTGCCGCTTTCGACAGCGATATGCCGGGCGACGTCTTCCTGCCCAAGGGCATGGTCGCTCCGTCTGAGCTGCTGGAGCGCATCCGGCTGCTGCTGGTCCGCAAACGCGGGCCCAAGAAGCTGGTGCGTCCGGCAGTGGAAGCGCTGGCGGTTCAGCCGGTGCGCGGCGTCTCGGTGGCCGCTTCCTGAAAACCTTACCGCGGATGAACGCGGATGGCGCGGATTGCAAGAGCGCTCTTGGCTTTCGGCTTTTCGCTTTTGCGCTCAGCCAAGAGCCAGCGACCAGGAGCGATTTGCCAAATCCGCGTTCTCCGCGTACATCCGCGGTAAGCCTTTGCCTTCGTGTAAACTCAAGCGTTTGCGCGTTCGCTGCCGCAACGACATGGCGCCGCCCATCATCATCGCCAAAGACGTGGTGAAGACGTACCGGATCGGCAAGGTCGGCGTGCCGGCGCTGCGCGGCATCTCGCTCGAGGTGGAAGCAGGACACTTTGTGAGCATCGTGGGGCCGAGTGGCTCGGGCAAGTCCACCCTTTTCTACGTCCTCGGCGGGCTGGCGCGGGCGGATTCCGGCCACGTGCTGGTGGATGGCGCCGACTTCGCCGCGATGGGCGATGCCGAGCGCACCCGGCTGCGACGGCGCAAGATCGGGTTCGTCTTCCAGAAGTTCAACCTGCTGCCCACGCTGGACGCGGCCAGCAACATCCGCATCGCGCGGAGCATCAGCGGAACCGATGACGCAGACGAGAAGCACTTCGACCGGATCGTGGACTTGCTGGGGATACGTGCACGGCTGAATCATCGTCCATCGGAGCTGAGCGGCGGTGAGCAGCAGCGGGTGGCGCTGGCGCGCGCGCTGATCAACAAGCCGGCGATCGTGCTGGCCGACGAGCCCACCGGCAACCTGGATTCGGAGAACTCGGCGGCGGTGCTGAACATGCTGCGGCAGTCGAACCAGGAGCTGGGGCAGACCGTACTGATGATCACCCACAATCCTGAGGCGGCGCGCTACGGCGACGTGATCATCCACATGCGCGACGGCCATATGGTCCCGCCCCAGGATGACCCGCAGTGGACCGAGAAATAGGCGCGAGAGGGCAAGCAATGACGGACATGACCAAGCCGGACGTGACCAAGCCGATTCTGCCGGGAACGGCTGCCTCCGATTACGAGCGCTATCTGCGCACCGACGAACTGCTGGCGCTGCAGAAGACGGTGGAGCAGCTGGCGCATCCGGACGAGCTGACGTTTCAGGTGGTGCACCAGGCGTCGGAGCTGCTGCTGAAGGGAGCGGCATTCGAGGTCGGCCGCGCCCGCGACCTGCTGCACGCGGGCGACGCGCTGAACGCGGCGCGCCTGCTGCGGCGCGCCAACCAGATGCTGGACTTCCCGATCGGGCTCCTGCACGTGCTGGAGACAATTACCCCGTACGACTACCACATCATTCGCGCCGGCCTCGGGCACGGCAGCGGCCTCGATTCACCGGGCTTCTCTGCCCTGCTGCACATTGGACCGCGGCTGGGCGACGTCTTCTTCGAGCAGTTGCACGCCGCAGGACTGAGTGTGCACGACCTGTATCGGCGGCACGCCGAATTCTTCGCGCTGCACGACGTGGCCGAGCGCATGCTCGACTTCGACGAGCGCATGCAGCTGTTCCGGTATCACCACCTGAAGCTGGCGCAAAGGATCATTGGCGGCGGCGTGATTGGCACCATGGGAACGCCGGTGGAGGTGCTGCGCCAGCGGCAGGAACACGTCTTCTATAAGCCGCTATGGGACGTGCGCAATGAGATTACCGCGAAGATGAATGCCCAGATGCAGAAGGAAACGACTGGGCACGGGTAGGACAACCGCTCTTGGCCATTGGCTCTTGGCTCTTAGCCAAAAGCCAAGAGCTAAGGGCCAACAGCGCATTCGTTCTTACTGAGCGCGCACGGTGCTCAGGTTGAGCGCGATCAGGCCCACCACAATCAGCACGAGCGAGCCGATCTTCATGAGGCTGGCCGGTTCGCGGAACCATATCATTCCGATCAGGAAGACCAGCACCGTCCCCAGCGCCGACCACATGGCATAGACCAGGCTGATGGGCAGCGACTTGCACGCCAGCGAGAGCGGCACCATGCTGGCCGCATAAAACAGGAACATCAGAACCGTCGGCACCAGGCGCTCGAGCCCGTGCGAGAGCTTGAGGAACACCGTACCGATCACGTCCAGTGAAATGGCGAACATCAGATAAAACCACGGCATAAGGCCTTCTTCTTCTACATTGCGCAAAGTCCTGCGGCGACACGGCTCCCAAGACACACCCGGCACGTGGGCCCCGACGCGGGTCGCCTGTTTCAGATCCTTTCAAACACCCATGGTGCTCAGTCCGGAAGGGGAATTAATGGTCCGGGAAGACGCGCAGTCGGGTGAATTTGAGGGTAGACGGGATGAATGCCGCTTGCATGGCGTCGCTCCGTTCTACTCCCATTAGATGCCTCCGGATGCCTCCGGGCTTCGGCCCCAAGTGCTTGGCGGACAATGAATTAAAAGGCCGCACCGGGATGGGGGCAGCTGCCCTGCGGGGCGCGCGGCGGGCAGCGAGGCGGGGAATGTGTCGCAACACGCATAGCTGGCGACGCCGGGCGAATGCCGGGAATCGCCGGCAGGAAGCTGCCCTCTTGACGGGAACGCCGGCCGGCTGCAAACCATCGTCCATTGCGGACATCCAAACAGGGTGAACTTTGTGACAAGCACGGCGAGCGAACCTATGGCGAGTGATTTCTCGCGCAGCAGGGTTTTTACTGGCGGAGAAGTTTTTCGCATTCATAGCGCCCGTTGAATGGGGCGGGACGCATGGGCGTCTTGTTGAAGCGGTATTTTTTCAGGCCTTTTTCGCAAACCTTCCTCGTCCTGATTGCAGCGGGAGCGGCTTGTAGTTTCCTGCTTACGAGTTCCGGCTGCAGCCGCCAGGAAAAGGCGAATGCCGCGCCCAACGCTCAGGCGCAGGCGCCTTCGGTAACCGTGTCGCCAGCCGGAAAGCTTGCGGTTCCCATTGAGATTGAAGCGATCGGCAACGCGCAGCCGTACCGCAGCGTGCAGGTGAAGTCCATGGTGGACGGGCAGATCGTGCGGGTTCTGCTCGAGCAGGGTGACGACGTAAAAGCGGGACAGCTGCTGTTCCAGCTCGACAAGCGTCCTTTTGAAGCAGCCCTGCACCAGGCCGAGGGCAGGCTGGCGCAGGACGAAGCGACGGCTTCGTACAACCAGGCCGAGGCGGAGCGCGACCGCGCGCTGGCGCAGGCGGGAGTGATTGCGCCGCAACTGCTGCAGCAGCAGGAAGCGATCGCGCGCTCGAGCGCAGCCGCAGTGCAGGCGGACAAGGCGGCGGTGGAGCAGGCGCGCGTGAACCTGGGTTACACCGACATCAAAGCGCCGATTGACGCGCGCGCCGGCGCGATCCTGGTGAACCTGGGCAACCTGGTAAAAGCCAACGACACCAGCGCGCTGACCACGCTGAACCAGATTCGGCCCATCTACGTGCTGTTCAGCATTCCCGAGTCGCAGCTGGCGGCGGTGCGGGCGCGCGGCGTGGGCAAAGTGCCGGTGTATGCCTTCCCGCAGAACGATCCCAGACCGTCGGAGGGCATGCTGACCTTCATTGACAACGGCGTGGACCCGGCGACGGGCACGATCAAGCTGATGGCGACGTTCGCGAACCGTGACCGGCGGCTGTGGCCGGGCCAGTTCTCGCGGGTGCAGGTCAGGCTCGGGACCGATGCCAATGCGGTCGTGGTGCCGGCGGCCGCGGTGCAGACGGGCACGCAGGGCAAGTACGTGTACGTGGTGCAGAGCGACGGCACGGCGCAGATGCGTCCAGTGCAGACGTCGCGCACGTACCGGCAACTGGCCGTGATCGAAAAAGGAGTGCAGCCGGGCGAGCCGGTGATCGTGGAGGGCCAGATCAAGGTGGCGCCGAATGGGAAAGTCCAGGTGGCGCGCACGGTCCCCCTGCAACCTGGTCCGGAAGCAACGTCTCCGGGCGCTGAAGCCGGCGGGGGTCCCGGGGACAGCCAGTGACGTCTCTCTTCATCAAGCGCCCGATCATGACCACGCTGGTCATGGCGGCGATCATCGTGTTCGGTGTGTTCGCCTACCGGGTGCTGCCGGTCAGCGACCTGCCGAACGTTGACTTCCCCACCATCCAGGTGAGCGCGGCGCTGCCGGGCGCGAGTCCGGAGACGATGGCCGCCTCAGTGGCGACGCCGCTGGAGCGGCAGTTCACCACCATCGCGGGCGTGAGCCAGATCACGTCGACGAGCCAGCTGGGCTCGACCAGCATCACGATTCAATTCGATCTCTCGCGTGATTTGGACGGCGCGGCGGTGGACGTGCAATCGGCGATCGCGGCGGCCGGCGGGCAACTGCCGCCGAACATGCCGACCCCGCCGACGTTCCGCAAGGTCAACCCGTCGGACCAGCCGATCCTTTATCTGGCGCTGACCTCGAGCGCGATGCCGATCTACGCGGTCGACGCCGCCGCCGAGACGACCATCGGCCAGCGCCTCTCGATGGTGCCCGGCGTGGCGCAGGTGCAGGTGTTCGGCGCGGCCAAGTACGCGGTGCGCGTGGCGGTGGACCCGAACCAGCTGGCGTCGCGGCAGATCGGGATGGACGAAGTGTCGGCGGCAATCCAGAGCGGCAACACGAACCTGCCGGTGGGCAGCATCTACGCGCCGGAGGCGAGCTACACGCTGGAATCGAACGGGCAACTGCTGAACGCGGCGGCGTTCCGGCCGCTGATTGTGGCCTACCGCAACGGATCGCCGGTGCGGCTGGGCGATCTCGGCCAGGTCTATGACGACGTGCAGGACAAGTACTCGCGCAGCGCCTTCAACGGGCAGCGGGCGGTGGTGATCGCCATCCAGAAGCAGCCGGGCACGAACACGGTGGAGATCGTGGATGCGATCAGGAAGATCCTGCCCGGCCTGGAGCAGACGATTCCGCGCTCCATCAGCGTGAACGTGCTGTACGACCGTTCGCTTTCCATCCGGCAGAGCGTGAGCGACGTGAAGTTCACGCTGCTGCTGGCGATCGCGCTGGTGGTGCTGGTCATCTTCCTGTTCCTGCGCAACATTTCGGCCACGATCATTCCCAGCCTCGCGCTGCCGATGTCCATCATCGGGACATTCCCGGTGATGTATCTGCTGGGCTACACGGTGGACAACCTGTCGCTGATGTCGCTCACGCTGGCAGTCGGGTTCGTGGTGGACGACGCCATCGTGGTGCTGGAAAACATTGTCCGGCACATGGAGATGGGCAAGTCACCGCTCGAGGCGTCGCTGGACGGCGCGGGCGAGATCGGATTCACCATCCTCTCGATGACGCTGTCGCTGGCGGCGGTGTTCATCCCCATCCTGTTCATGAGCGGGATCATTGGGCGGCTGCTGCACGAGTTCGCGGTGGTGATCACGTCGGCGATCCTGGTGTCCGGCTTCGTTTCGCTGACGATGACGCCGATGCTGTGCAGCCGCTTCCTGCGCCCGCCGCGCGAGGAGCGGCACGGGCGTTTCTACAACGCCACCGAGCGCGTGTTCGACCGGGCCCTGGGCTTTTACGAAAGCTCGCTGCGCACGGTGCTGCGCCACAAGATGGCCACGCTGCTGGTGAGCTTCGCCGTCATCGGGCTCACGTTCTTCCTGTTCCAGAGCGTGCAGACGGGATTCATCCCCAACGAAGACGCGGGGCTGCTGTTCGGGTTTGTTCAGGGGCCGGAGGGGATCGGGTTCGAGCGCATGGGCGCCAATCTGCAAAAGATTGCCGAGATCACGCAGCAGGACCCGAACGTGCTCTACACCATGACGTCGTACGGCACGCCGGTGAACCAGGGGCGCGTCTTCATGCATTTGAAGGAGGTGAAAGACCGCCCGAACCACATGAGCGCCGACCAGGTGATCCAGCAGCTGCGCAGGAAGCTGGCGGCGGTGCCTGACGTGCGCGTGTTCCTGCAGGTTCCGCCGACCATCAACGTGGGCGGACGCATCGCCAATTCGCAGTACCAATACACGCTGCAAGCGCCCGACACGAAGCAGCTTTACGAGCAGGCGCCCAGGCTGGAAGCCGAGCTGCGCAAAATCCCGCAGATCCAGGACGTGAGCAGCGACCTGCAACTGCACAACCCGCAACTGGCGGTGAAGGTGGACCGCGACAAGGCGTACGCGCTCGGGCTGACGGCGCAACAGGTGTCGGACGCGCTCTACTCCGCGTACGGGCAGCGGCAGGTGAGCACGATGTACACGCCGAACAACGAGTACTACGTGATCCTGGAGCTGGCGCCGCCGTACCAGAACGATCCCAAGTCACTCTCGATGCTGTATGTGCGCGCCAACGACAACCGGCTGGTCCCGCTGGATACGGTGGCGTCGGTCGGGCCGAGCGTGGGGCCGCTGACGGTGAACCACCTGGGACAGCTGCCGGCAGTGACGCTGAGCTTCAACCTGCGTCCGGGTGCGTCGCTGGGCACGGCGGCCAGGGCGGTGGAAGACGCGGCCAACAAGACGCTGCCGGCCAACATCACGCGCAGCTTCCAGGGCACGGCGCAGGCCTTCCAGCAGTCGTTCTCGAACATGGGACTGTTGCTGCTGGCGGCGATCCTGGTGATCTACATCGTGCTCGGGATTCTGTATGAGAGCTTCATTCATCCGCTGACGATCCTGTCGGGCCTGCCGTCGGCGGGCGTGGGCGCGCTGGCCACGCTGCTGCTGTTCCGCGAGGAGCTGAACCTGTACTCGTTCGTGGGCGTCATCATGCTGGTCGGCATCGTGAAAAAGAACGCCATCATGATGATCGACTTCGCGCTGGAGAACGAGCGCAACAAGGGCGAGACGCCGGAGGAGTCCATCTTTCAGGGCGCCATCGTGCGCTTCCGGCCGATCATGATGACGACGTTCGCGGCGCTGATGGGCATTCTGCCGATTGCGGTGGGCTGGGGCGCGGGCTCGGGATCGCGTCGCGGGCTGGGACTGGCGGTGGTCGGCGGGCTGCTGCTCTCACAACTGATCACCCTCTACATCACGCCGGTGTACTACGTGTACCTGGACCGGCTGCAGGGCCGGTGGCGCAGGCGGGGCGTGAAGGAGCCGGAGAAACAGTTCACGGCGGCGTAAAGGCCGTTCCCCGTTCTTCGTTTCCAGTTTCGCGCGCTGCCGGCTGCCGCATCGACGTCCAGTTTCCCGAAAAAGTGCCGGTTCCAGAGTCCGCGTGGCATCGGTCGGGCCCTGGTGTGCGCGTTGACCCCCATTTTTGGCCCGCATATAATCAACGTTGCCGAGCGGGAGTAACTCAGCGGTAGAGTGCGACCTTGCCAAGGTCGAAGTCGCGGGTTCAAATCCCGTCTCCCGCTCCAGAGATTTCGCCGCAGATGCGGTCTGGACCCTCGCCTCGGCGAGGGTTTCGCTTATGGGCTGGTTTCTGGGCCCAGGCCCGCCAGATTTGGTAGGCTGTTTCGAGTGAGGCGCGGTACCCAAGTGGTAAGGGAGAGGTCTGCAAAACCTTTATGCGTGGGTTCGATTCCCACCCGCGCCTCCAGTCCTTCCTGGCCCTGACAGCCGCGAGCATCGCCAGCCGCAGGCGTTGCAGGCAACGTCTCTACAAGACTGCAAATCCGCGACATTCACGTTTGGACCGGATAGCCCTGCTCTTCGCGGCGGGCGGCGAGCCAGGCTTGCAGGCGGAACCATGAGCCGGAGTCGAAGTTGAGGAAGCGGACGCCGGCGCGTCCGGCGGGGCGGGCCCAGATGATGCGTCCGCGGGCGCGCACCGGAGGCTCGCCTTCTTCGAGCTCGAACTCGATTTCCAGGCGGCCGAGAAAAAGTAACGGGTCCTGCAGGCAGTCGAGGCCCATGCCGGTGGAGCTCACGTTGGTGCTCACCGTGTGGAACTCCAGTCCCTGCGCGTTGCGTAACAGCACCGGGACTTTAAGGGTAGCGCGGAAGTAGTTCTGCTGGTCCGAACCCAGCGGCGCAACCGCCGAGGCGAGCTTGCGGGAGTTTTCCATCTGGGGCGAGAACTCACAATAAGCGAAAAACATCGCAGCCGCAATCGGGAGATTTGCCTTAGCGAAGCCGTCCGCAGTGCAGGCGGCATTCAGCCCTGAGCGGCTTGGCTTCACCGGCGGACAGGTGGCACAGCAGCACCGCGCGGCGGCTGTTCCCGCAGGCTGACAACGCGCTCCGTGGGATTTACACTGTTGCGCCTATGAAGCGCGCATTTTCCGCCGTATTGCTGCTGTCGCTGGTTTCCTTTGCCGCGGCTGCCGGGGCGCAGGACTGGGCCAAGGCGTCGCTGGAGAAGTCGCCGCGGCATCGCGAGTGGGTCAAGGTGAAGCACGACAACCGCGAGGTGCAGGCCTTCGTGGTGTATCCGGAGCGCAAGGACAAGGCGCCGGTTGTGCTGGTGATCCACGAGATCTTCGGAATGACGGATTGGGTGCAGAGCCTCGCCGATCAGCTGGCCGCCGCCGGTTACATCGCCATCGCGCCCGACTTGCTCTCCGGCATGGGGCCGAACGGCGGCGGGACCAGCAGCATGACCGATCCCCAGGCGGTGGGCAAGGCGATCCGCGACCTGCCGCCCGACCAGATCACCGCCGACTTGAACGCCGTGGCCGACTACGCCAAGAAGCTGCCGGCGTCGAACGGCAAGCTGGCGGTGACGGGTTACTGCTGGGGCGGCAGCCAGAGCTTCCGCTATGCGACGAACCGTCCGGACTTGAATGCGGCGTTCGTCTTCTACGGCACCGCGCCGGAGAACGTTTCTTCGATCAAGGCGCCAGTGTATGGGTTCTACGCCGGCAACGACGCGCGCGTAAACGCAACGCTGCCCGCGACGACCGAAGCGATGAAGGCTGCAGGAAAAACCTTTGAGCCGGTCACCTACGAGGGCGCCGGACACGGCTTCATGCGCGCAGGCGAAGCGCCCGAGCCAGGAGCCGACGCGACCGAGCAGCAGAAAACCGCGTACGCAGGCAACAAGAAGGCGCGCGCCGAGGCGTGGGATCGGTGGCTGAAGCTGTTGAAGGCGATGTAGGGAAAAGCAGCGCTCAGCAGACAGCACTCAGCATTCAGCCCTTGGGGGCGATTGTTGAGTGCTTTTCTTTTGTCATTGGCAATATGTTCAGGGGCTGAATGCTGACTGCTGAGTGCTGACTGCTACTTTCCCTTGCCCGGAAACACTGGAACCGCTGCGAAGGGACCGTAGGTGTCCTGGAGGGCGAGGACGGCGACGGGCTGGTTGGAGCTGAAGGTCAGCGAGCCGATGAAGTTGCCATTCGGGTACGCGTCGGAGATGACTGGCAGGTTGGACTGCGGGTTGAAGGCGATCTGGCCGTAGGGCGGGATGGTCAGGTTGGTCGTCGCCAGAAAGTTGGCGTAGCGGTCGTAAAGCTTCACGGTGACGCCGGCGGCCGTCGCGGTTGTGTTGGCGATGGCGATGCCCATGGTTTTTCCGATGGAGACGCCGGGCGGAGCCGGCTCGATCTCCTCCGGAATGGTGAATTCGGTCATGGGCGGGGCGGCGCCGAAGCCAATGGTGTTGGAGATGGCCCACTGGCTGTTGCCGGGAGCCATGTACTCCAGGATTTCGTTCACCCCGATGGGCTGATCGGAGCCGACCACGGCCCAGCTGACGGTGAGCGGGTAGTAGCGGTCTTCTTCTTCGGTTTGATAACGGAAGGTGCCGCCCGGGGAAAGTACGAGCGATTCCTGGCGGATAAAGTGTCCTGCCTGGTCAATGAAGTTGATCTGGCCGCTGGCCCCGAGTGGCGACGTCCCGGCGGCGGTGATCTTGGTGACGTATCCCCCGCCGATTACCACGTGCGGCAGGTAATAAAGGTACGGAAAATTCGGCAGCGGATTGGCGCTGATGGTGACCCCGGAGATGCCGCTGAAGGCCGGGTTGGTGACCTGCACGAAAAACGTAAACGGGGAGCCGGGGAACGTGACGGCGGGCACGTCGAACGTGAGCGTGTTCGGTCCCCCGGTGGCCGTCATGTTGAACGCGGCGATGACCGGCGCCGGCAGATTCGTGCAGAGTGCGGTCGTGTTTCCTGCGCCGCAGTTGAGCACGCCGAACGTGTGTGCGCCCACGAAGTTGAACCCCACCAGGTTATTCACCGTGACTTTCAGCCGCGGCGGCGCGCTAGCAAGCTGATAGAGCATCCAGTAAACGCCGCTCAGGCACTTGCCATTTGCCAGATCGGCATTCGGGCACACGACCTGACCTTTAATCAACACCGGCGGCCCATTGGGTTCTATGGGGACAATCGAGGAATGCTCCTGGTCCCAAAAGAAAGCATTCACATCGGTGCCGAAGAAGTTCGACGCGATGACGCGCGAGGTGTCAATCGGGACGGTCTGCGTTTGCGCCGATAGCGGGCATGCGCAAAGCAGCAGCGAGGAGAATCCGGACACAAGCCAATACCAGGCTCGTAAGGGGCACCCGATTTTGCCGATGCGACAGCGAGTCAAGCGTTACTTCGCAAAATGCGACCTCCGGGGGATGAGGGTTCGTTCATCCAATCACTTGCCCGGCGCCCGGCCCGGCATGACGGGCGTGGCCGAGAACGGGCCGTAGCTGTCTTCCAGCGCAACGGCGGCAATCGGCGTCGCGACGCCGGTCGACGTGGCAGCGACCGTCATGGAGCCGACGAATGAGTTGCCCACGTTCGGCGGTGGAGGAAACCCGGGGCAGCTGCCAAAGAATGCGTTGGTGTCGAAGGCGGTCTGACCGAAGGCCGGGATGCTGATGTCGGCCGGACACCCGGCGATGCCGGTCTGGACAACCGTGGAGCCCGCGGTGTTGTTTATCTTAACCTTCACCGTGACCGCATTGGCCGTCGGATTCGCGAGAGCGACCCCGACGGTCCGCCCGATTGGGGCGTCGTTTGGCTTGGGCTCGAGTTCTATGGGGATCGTGAAGTCCGACTCGGTGTAATTGACACGGGGCTGAATTGTGTCCGTTCGTTGGACGTTGAAGCCAACCGTATTGACGATCGCGTGGGGTGCGCCGGGCGCGGCAATGAACTCAAAGAAGAGATTCACTCCGATCGGCTGGTCGGAGCCGATAAACGCCCAACTCACCGCGAGAGGCTTGAACCGGTCCGACTCCGCCGTCGCCGTGCGGAAGGTGCCGCCGGTGGGAATCGAGAACGGCACGTCGAGGGTCAGGTTGCCTGCCTGGTCCACGAAGATGATGTCACCGCTGGCCGTAGTGTTCGACATATTACTGGCGGTGATTTTGGTTACGTAGCCGGCTCCGGAAGGAATGTGCGGCAGAATGTACTTGTGGGCCTGAATCGGCGTGGGGTTCACCTGAACCTGAACCGGCGGCAGCGTGGGATTTCCGGCGGTAACAATCCTGATGTAGAACGCGACCGGTTGGTTTGCGCCGGTCGGCAAATTGATGCTGAGATTGGCGCCGCTGCCGGTTGCGTTTATGGTGCCGGTTTGCCCGCCATTGTCGCCGCAAATCAGCAGGAGAGTGTCTGACCGGCACTGCATGATGCCCAGCTTGCTGCTATCGACGGTGGCGAAATTGAAACCGGGCAGGTTCGTGAAGTTCAGTGTGGTGTTCAGTGGCGCGTTCTGCACCTTGTACATCATGAAATAATTGTTACTCGTGCATTTGTTGCCCGATAAATCGGCCTGCGGGCAGACAATCTGACCCTGAATGCTCAGGATGCCATAGCTGCCAGGCTGGATTGAGACGGTGACGGAGGGAACGAGATTCCAGAATCCGGCATTACTGTCGATGCCGAAGAAATTGTTCGCTTGCTGAACCGAAAGGGGGATGCCCCACACGGCCGTCCCCCACGCCACCACCACCGCGCACACCACCACCCGACAGACGAAGCGCCGCGACATACCGCTACCTCCAGAAACTCTGAGACCGGGCTAGATGTTATCCCTTAATCCCGCCAGTTTCCAGCCATTTCCCCGATGTGAAAAGTGTTGCTATCCCCTGTGCGGACATGCAGTTTACGGTGGACAGGGTAGGGTGAAAGTGGTATCTCTTGCGCACGCTGGAACTTAGGGGACTAAGGTCCGGCGCTCCCCCAAAGGACCGCAGTTTCGGGTTTCGAGGTTCGGGTTTCGCGCAGAGATCCGGTTCTGACCGGAAGCTCGATCCGGCACTTTTTTGCCTTTGGACTGCGGATTTAGACCGAACCCCAGGGAATTTCAGGAGGTCACCATGCGCACGGGGATGCGCCTGCTCACAACCGTTCTGCTGCTTGTTGCCGCCACGCCTTTCAGCCTTGCCGCCAGCCAGAACGCCGTCATTTCCGGCGCGGTGTATGACTCGACCGGCAAACCGCTGGCGGGCATCAACGTGGTGCTGGAAAACGCGTCGCTGAACTTTCAGCGCACGGCGGTAACCGGCGACGACGGCATCTACAACATCGCCGAGGTGCCTCCGGCGGAGGGCTACAAGGTGAGCGCCTTCCGCGGCACGGAAAAGATTGACGCGCGCTCGGGCCTGACCGTCTCGGTGGGCGAAGAAAAAGACCTGTTCCCGCCGCTGCGCGAGAAGATCGCCGCCGCGACCGCGACCGGCAGCAAGGAAGTGACCGAAACCAAGGCGGCCGCCATTTCCAACGAGACGCTGAGCACGCAGATCAGCGGCGTGATTTCGGGCGACCAGTTGCGCTCGCTGCCGCTGTTCAACCGCAACTTCCTCGCGCTCGGCCTGCTCACGCCCAACACGCACGACGTGGAAGGCGGATCGGCGCTGGCGGGCGCGACCTTCTCCATTGCCGGCAACCGGCCCACGACGAACAACTTCCTGCTCGACGGCACCGACAACGTGGCGCGCAGCAGCAACCAGGCGATTCCCTTCCAGGTGAACGACGCGGTGCAGGAGTTCCGCGTGATCTCGTCGAGCGCCAACGCCGAGTACGGCGGCAACGGCGGCGGCGTGGTGAACATTGTGACCAACCGCGGAACCAACCAGTTCCACGGCAGCGTGTTTGGCTATTTCAACAGCGACGCGCTCAATTCCGATTCGCCCCTCTCGGTCTACAACGGCTCGGGCTTCGACAAGGCGGAGCAATACTCCGGCAGCCTGACGGCGAACAAATCGGCGTCGTTCGCGCCGGTCAGCTACAACAGCTACGTGGCCGGCGCCGAGGCAGTCGGCTGGTGCACCGATTCGATCGGGCCCTCGCCGGCGGCCGACAAACACGCCTGCGTGACCGGCGGCTTCGGCAAGAACACGCGCTTCAATCCCGCGGCGGTCCTGGCGGCCAACGACAGTCACAAGCAGCCCTTCAACTCGCGGCAGTTCGGCGGACGCCTGGGCGGGCCGCTGGTGAAAGACAAGTTCTTCATCTTCGGCAGCTACGAAGGCACGATCATCGACAATCCGAATCCCATCTTCGAGCGCGTGCCCTCCACCTTCGACCGCACCTACAACCCGTTGCGGACGGCGGGCGTCCCCGGCTCCACGAACTACTTCTTCAGCAACACCAGCCCCGACTATCTGCTGGCCAAGAAGGTGATGGCGCTGTATCCGGTGGCGAACGTGATTGGCGTGCCCAACGCGCTGGAGTTCTTCAAGGGCGAAGCGCCCAACTACACCAACGTGCACAACGGCCTGCTGCACGCCGACCTGACGCAGAGCCAGCAGTCGCGCTGGAGCATGAGCTACCTGGTGCAGCGGCTCGACCAGTTGCACGACGACACGCTGCCCAGCAGCAGCACGTACCCCGGCAACGGCGCCGTGCGCAATGCGCTCAACCAGAACCTGACGCTGACGCACACACACTCGCTGGGCGCGCGCTGGGTCTTGGACACGCGCCTGGGCTACACCCGCTTCCGCGTGAACGAAACGCCGCAGGACGCGGGCTTCGACGCCACCACGCTCGGCCTGCCCAGCCGCAACATGATGACCTTCTCGCTCAGCGGCCTCGATCCGCAGTACTCGGGAGCGAGCCTGAACGGGACCGGCGCCTTCGCCGGCTGGATTGACTCGTACTATCTCGACCCTGTGGCTTTTGGCCTGCCCGCCATTGACCGGCTGAACATGTTCCCCACACTGAACGGGCTGTTCCCCATGGCGCGGCTGGGAGCGCCGCTAACCGCGCCCGGGCAGCGCCGCGATACCACTTTGTTCCTGGAGCAGAACTTCAGCTTCTCGGCCAGCAAGCACATCATCAAGTTCGGGGCGCGGGCGCGCGACTTCCAGAACCGCGCCTCGAACGGCGCCTTCACGAGAGGCCTGGTGACCTCCACCAGCATCGGCGAGTTCACCAGCGACAGCCAGACGTGCATTTCCTGCTTCGAGGCGTTTTCCCTGCCGTCGTTCGACTACGCCATCCGCCAGCCATCGGACTACCGCGCGCGCATCCACTCGTTCGCAATGGATTCGTTCGTGCAGGACACTTGGAAGCTGCGTCCGCGGCTCACGCTCAACGCCGGCGTGCGCTGGGAGTACTTCTCGGCGCCCGACGAGGCCGACAACAAGCTCTGGAACTACGATCCGAAGGCCAACGGTATCGTGCAAGTTGGCCAGACGGCCGTAACCGACAGCTACGGCACACCGTGCCAGCAATTCCAGCCGTACTTCAACGAATTTCCGGCTGCGCTGAGATTCTTCCCCTGGGGCTGCACCAACACCGGCACGCCGAATGTTCCCACTGCGGGTAAATTCCACTTCAGCCCGCGTGGCGGCGTTGCCTGGGACATGATGGGGAACGGCAACACCGTGCTGCGCTTCGGCGGCGGCATGTACTACGACCAGGTGCCGGCCAGCTACCTGGGCCAGCTGATGTTCAACCGGCCCTCGCCGCTCAATCTGAACAACCCGATCGCCACTTACGGCCAGGTGTTCAACACGATCGTCAGCGTGGGCAATACGAGCATCCTTTGCTTCGCCTGCGGAGCAGGCAATGCCACTTTGGATCCGGCGAACATCGTCAACTTCTTCGGGCCGGGAATCGGGTCGCAGAACTACCAGTCGGCCAGCAACGCGTTCAGCGTTTCTGCCGTCGACCGCTCGAAGGCCGAGACACCGTGGGTGCGGCAATTGAACGCCAGCATCCAGCAGAAACTGGGCAATAACCTGGCGCTCGAAATCGGCTACGTGGGCAGTGAGGGCAACCGCCTGCCGGTGGTCAACAACACCAACTTCCAGAACGAATGGTTCTGCCTGAGCAGCTGCGACTTCATCAACCCGGTGTTCACGCTGATGGACCTGGGCGAATCGTCATATCACTCGCTGAACGTGCGGGTGCGCGGCGCGCAGTGGCACGGGCTGACGGTGAACGCGGCCTACAACTGGTCGAAGTCGATGGACAACGCTTCGAACGGCAATCTGCCGCTGATCCCGATTACGCTGCAGAACCAGATCTTCGGGTTCCTGTCGAACGCGCTGGGCAGTCCGTTCAGCACCAGCTCGCTGGCCAACGCGCGCTCGGTGCAGCCGACGGCGCTGGGCGCCGACGTGCTCACCAGCGGCCTCACCACCACCGGCCAGGGACAGGTGTTCGTGAGCCGCTACAACGTCCCGCAGAACCCGGCGAACTTCCTGGTTGACGACTACGGCCGCTCGGACTTCGACAGCAAGCACCGCCTGGTGGTGGATTACACCTGGGACGTGCCGTATGCGAAGACCGGCGGCTTCCGCGAAGGGCTGCTCGGGAACTGGAGGATTTCCGGCATCATCGTGGCGCAGTCGGGGCAACCATTCACCGTCTTCGCCGGGCCGATCGGCGGCGAGCTGACGCAGCGGGCGAACATCGTTGGGCCAGTCACGATCACCGGCAATCCGGACAACTACCTGAACGCCAGCGCGTTCACCGTACCGGGCAACAACGCCGCTTGCGCGTCGAACTTCGGCTTCGTGCAGGGGCAGCCGATCTTCGGCGGCCGCGCAGGCTCTGCCTGCACCGGCAACTCGCGGCGCAACCAGTTCACCGGGCCGGCGTTCGCCAAGATGGACATGGCGTTCCAGAAGCTCATCCCGTTCGGCGAGAAGCGCAACCTGAGCCTGCGGGCGGAGTTTTACAACATCTTCAACCGCGACAACTTCTACAACCCGATCAGCCAGATCAGCGTGGATGGACGCACGCTGAACTCGGACTTCGGCGTAATCAAGAGCGCGCACGAGGCGCGGCAGATCCAGATGGCGGCAAGGTTTACGTGGTAACCCCGCTGCTGGCTGCTGGCTTCTAGCTGCGGGCCTTAGACCGACAAGCGAAGGCTCCGGCTTGTGCCGGAGGCTTTTCCTGCTCGCCCGGCGCTCAATGCTGACGTGCCGACGGGCGAGGGCGCCCGTCGCTACAACCTGAGGTTCTGCGGCAGCCGGAGGCCTGTTGGTTGCGCGCGGCATATCGCTTGCTGAGCGGCAAAATCAAGTGAAAAACGGGTCAAGACGCGGCCAGAGTATCTGCTTTGGGAAGGCCCGGTTTTCGTGGTACTTTTTACCCCCAAAGCCTTTCTACTGCCGCCGTTTGCGGGCGTACGCGCCAGGTCCGCAAGCGACCCGGTTTGGCCGGCTGGGGTGAAGCTCCTGCGGCTGCCGCTTTATGGAACCTGAGAACAGCGTTACCCAGATCATTTCCGCGTCGCGGATGAACCCCGGCATGCTGGCGGAGCTGGAGAAATTCCGGCGCAAAGTCACCGTCATGTTCACCGACATCAAGGGCTCGACTTCCTACTTCGAGAAGCATGGCGACATTGCCGGGCTGATGATGGTGAGCGAGTGCAACGAGCTGCTGGAGAAGGCCGTCCAGAAGCAGGGCGGGCGGGTGATCAAGACCATCGGCGACGCGATCATGGCCACGTTCGACTCGGCCAGGGCCGGAGTGCTGGCGTCGGTGGAAATGCAGAAGAGCCTGGCCGGTTTCAACGCGCCCAGGCCGGAGCAGGACTGGGTGACGATCCGCATCGGGATCAACGTGGGTACCGGGATCGTGAAGAAGAACGACGTGTTCGGCGACGTGGTCAACGTGGCCTCGCGGGTGGAGAGCGTGGCGCAGCCGGAGCAGATCGTCATTTCCGACGCCGTGCACCAGGAGATCTCCACCGACCCGCAGTTCAAGTTGAGACACCTGGGCCGCTTCGCCCTGAAAGGCAAGGAAGAACAGCGCGACCTCTTCGAAGTGGTGTGGCAGGAAAAGAAGCTCGTGGCCAACGCGGCCGCGGTGCACACGGTGGTGATGTCCACGCAATCGTCGGGACTGACCGCGCCGTCACAGCTGAAAGTGCAGCAGGTGAAGCAGGACGGCTCGGTGGGCGCCGAGGGCGCGCTGAAGGACGGGCAACTCACAGTAGGCAGCGCGCAGGGCGACCTGAAGTTTCCCGGCGACCCGCGGCTGGCGCCGCTGCATGCGCGTTTCAGGCTGCAGGGCAAGCAGCTGGTGATCGAGGACCTGAGCGGAGATAGCGGCGGTGGCGTGTTCGTGCGGCTGGTAGGCCCGTACACGCTGCTGGACGGCGACCAGGTGATGATGGGCAACCAGGTGTTTCGCTTCCGCGAAAAAGCGGCGGCCATGGCGGCCGCGGCGGCCACCGGGACCGCCATCAGCGAGTTGAGTGCGATCCTGAACGAGCCGGTGGCGGAAATGGTGCGCATTGCGCCGCCCGATCCGGAAGAGATGCGGTTTCCCCTGATCGATGAGACCGTGACCTGGGGGCGCAGCAAGGGCACGTACACGTTTCCCAATGACGGATTCATGAGCGGCGCGCACTGCAAGATCTATCAGCGCGGCGAAAATTTCTTCCTGGAAGACGTGGGCAGCCGCAACGGCACTTTCGTCCGCGTGCGCGGCGCCGGGCCCGTGCCGGTGGGTTCCAGCGTGAAGGTTGGCGGGCAGATCCTGAGGGTGGTGCGGTAGATGGGGGCGAACCTTCTCAGCAAGATCGGGAAGTACGACGTCATTGACGTCCTGGGCAAGGGCGGCATGGGCGTCGTGTACAAGGCGCAAGATCCGCGCATCGGACGCACCGTCGCCATCAAGATGATGACCGGCGCGTTCGCTGAAAATCCCGACCTGCTGCAACGTTTCTACCGCGAAGCGCAGTCCACCGGAATCCTGCAGCATCCCAACATCGTCATCGTGCACGACCTGGGCGACCTGGACGGCAGCCCCTACCTCGTCATGGAGTACCTGGAGGGCGAGGCGCTCGACAAGCTGATCGCCTCCCGGCGCGCGGTATCGCTGGTAGAGAAGCTCGACATCATCATCCAGGCGTGCAACGGGTTGCACTACGCGCACCAGCGCAACATCGTGCATCGCGACATCAAGCCCGCCAACATCATGGTGCTGAAGGAAGGCGGCATCAAGATTGTGGACTTCGGCATCGCGCGCCTGGGCGACAACACGCTCACGCGCACCGGCCAGGTGGTGGGCACCATCAGCTACATGTCGCCGGAGCAGATCAGCGCCAAGCTGGTGGACCGCCGCACCGACATTTTCTCCGCCGGCGTGATGCTTTACGAGCTGCTCACTTATACGCTGCCGTTCGACGCGCCGGACACGGCTTCGACGCTGCTGAAGATCGTCAACGAGGACCCGCCGCCGCTTTCGTCGCGCCTGGAAAATGCCCCGCCGGAGCTGGAAGAAGTCCTGCAAAAGGCGCTGGCGAAGGACCGCGACGAACGCTATCAGACGGCGGAAGACTTTGCCTTCGACCTGGGGCGCGTCCAGGAAAAACTCAAGCGGCAGCTCATCGATGAGCACGTGGCCACGGCGAAGACGCTGGTCGCGAAGTCGGAATTGCCCAAGGCCAAGGAACTGCTGCTGCAGGTGCTGCGGCTGGAAAGCCACCACTCGGTTGCGAAGGACCTGCTCGCCGAAGTCCAGCAGCTGTTGCAGAAGCAGCAGCGCAACGAGCAGGTCCGCCAGCTGCGCTCGCACGCCGAGGAGATGTTCTCGCAGCAGCTGTTCACCGAAGGACTTTCTTCCCTCGATCAGGCGATTGCGCTCGACAAGACCAACGCCGAACTGCTCGACCTGCGCAAGGTCATGGCCGACGCCAAGGCGAAGAGAGAAGCGGCGGCCGAAGCGTTGCGGCGCGCCGAGTCGGCCCAGCAGAGCGGCAAGCTCGACAATGCCCTGGCGCTGATCGAAGAGGCGCTGAAGAAAGACCCGGACAACGCGCAGCTCAAGGCGATGCACTCCTCGCTCTCCGCCGAACTGGCGGAGCAGAACCGCCAGCAGAAGGTCCAGGGACTGCTCGACGAAGCGCGCAAAGGCATTGCGGCGCGCAAGTTCAGCCAGGCGTTCGAGGTCCTGCAGGAAGCGCAGAAACTCGACGCCACGCTGCCGGAAGTGCACGCGCTGCTGAACCTGGCGCAGAGCGGGCGCGAACAGGAGCGCAAGCGCCGCGAACTGCAGCAGTTCACCACCGAGATCGAGGACGCGCTCAACTCCGACAACTTCAAACTGGCGCTGGAAAAAGCCGAGGCCGGCTTGCAGAAGTTCCCTGCCGATCCCGGCCTGCTCAAGCTGAAGGGCATGGCGGAAAAGCAGCGCGAGTCGGCCGAGAAGCGCAAGTTCCTGGAAGAGCAAACCTCCGCGGCGCGCCAGCTGCTCGACAAAGGCGAGGCGCAGAAGGCGCTCGAAATCCTGGAGAAAGCGCTGCAAAAAGTTCCGGGCGAGCCGCGGCTCCAGGTGTTGATGGCGATCGTGCGCGACAGCGCCGAGCGCCAGGAACTGGAGCAGCGCAAGAGCAAGGTCATCGCCGAGGCAAAAGACGCGCTGCGCCGCAAGGACTACCAGAAGGCGGTCAGCATCCTGGAAGCGGCGCACGCGGTGATGGAGGGCGCTGGCGAGATCACCGACATGCTGCAGTTCGCGCGCGATGAAGCGGCACAGGCGGCGCGGCGGCAGAAGGTGGAGAGCGTGGCGCAGGAGTCGCAGAAGCTGATGGGCGAGGGCGAGTACGAGCAGGCCATCGCGCTGCTGCAGGCCACGGTGGGCGAGACCAAGGACGAAGAACTGGGACTGCTGCTCACGCAGGCGCAGCGCGCCGCCGACGACGAGCGCAAGAAGATCGACGCGGCCATCACGCGCAGCAAGCGGCTGGTGGAGGCGCGCAAGTTCGACGAAGCTGTCGGTTTCCTCGAGTCGCAGCCCAAGCGGTTCGCGCGCTCGGCGGAATTCTGCGCGGCACTGGAAGGCGCGCGCGGCGAGCAGGAGCGGCTGCAGAGTATCGTCAGCGCCCTGGAGAAAGCGCGCGCGGCCAGCGGGCGCGGCGACTTCAAGGCGGCGCTGGAAATTGTCGCTACCTGCCGCAAGGCCCACGGCGAGACGCCGGAGATCGCGGCTGCGACGACCGAGGTCGAGAGCAAGCGCGCCGGCATCGCCAAGACCGCCGTGGAGCGCGCCATCCGTGATGCGCGCACGCTGCTGCTGGCGCGGCAGTACGCGGCGGTGATGAAGTCGCTCGACGGTGTGGCCGATATGCTGCCGCATGCTCCGGCGGAGCTGGGAAACCAGGTCCAGTCGCTGCGCAAGGAGGCGGCCAGCGCGCTGGAGCGGCAGAAGAAAGGCGCGCAACTTGACAAAGTCGTGACCGCGGAGAGCGCGGCCTCGGCGGCGCAGCAGACGATGATCGCGGGCTCGTACGAAGAGCCGGCGGCCGAGCCCGTTCCGGCGCCGGCGCGCAGCACGGCGGCGCCGCCCGCGCAGCACACCATGGTGGCCGGAAGCGTCGCGCCGGCGGAAGCGCCTGCTCCAGCGGCTGCGCCGGCCCCGGCGAAAGCGGCCGCCGCCCCGGCGCCCGCGCGGCATGTTCCGCCGCCGGCGCCCGCGCCCGCCGCGTCGAAGAACCTGAAGCTGATTCTGGCAGCGGTCGCAGCCGTGGTGGTGCTGGCGCTCGGGTTCGTCGTGTACCAGAGGCTTTCCGGTCCCCCGCCGGCAACGACGTATATCGAAGTCAACGCGGTGCCGTGGTGCACGGTGAAGTATCTGCAGCCGGCCAAAGGACGCAAGATCGAAGTAAACCAGCAGACACCTGTGCGCGTGGCGGTTCCGCCGGGCGACTACACCATCGTGGTCGCGGGTCCCGATGGCGCCGAGCGCAGCGACCAGGTGAAGGCGAGCAATGAAGTTCCCGGCGCGTACAATGCCGTCTTCGAGCAGATTGATGTTGAAAAGCTACTCAAGAGCTACTAACGCCCTCGCGGTCGCGCTGCTGCTGGCGCTCGGAGCGACGTCTGCCTTCGCCGACAAGAAGGGCGAGCAGTGGAAGCTGGCCGACCAGGCCGGCAAAGAAGGCCGCTTCGAAGAGGCGGCGCAGCTCTACTGCGCGATCGCGGCGGAAGATCCGAAATACAAGAACGGCGACGTCGTCATGATGTGCAACGTCATGACCAAGGAGGCCGCGCGCGTCAAAAAGAAGTACGAAGACAATTTCAGCCAGGCTGTGAGCTTCTTCCAGTCGGGTCAACTGGAAGACGCCGAGCAGAAATTCCGAAACGTCAAAGACGGCCCCCACCTGGACGAAGCGCGATCGTATCTGGCCAAGATCAACGCCGCGCGCACCGAGGCGGGCCAGGTGGCCGCCTTCCAGAAGGCCGTGGCGGCGTACCAGGCGGGCAATTTCGGCGACGCGAAGGTCAGCTTCCTGCTGATCACCGGCGGCAAGGCGGGCGAAGCCAAGGACTATCTCGCCAAGATCAACCAGTACGAGCAGGCGATGGCCGCCGGGAACAAAGCGCTGGAAGCCAAGGACTACCGCGCCGCGACCGAGCGTTTTAACGAGGCGATCGCGATCAGGGCAGATGGCCCGGGCGATCCGCGCGGCAAGCTTTCGCAGACGCAGCAATTGATGGCCGCGGCCGCCGAAGCTGAAAAGAGGCAACAGCAGCAACTGGCAAGCGCGGCCGGCGGAGGCGGCTCGCATCAGGCCGGCGGAGGCGCAATCACGACGTCGGGCGGCGGCGCGGGACTGAGCGGGCAGTCGGGCAGCGCCCTGCAGCCAGCGAAGGTGGTCGGCGCAGTGAAGCTGCCTACCCGTACCCTGGACGTCGCAAAGACTCTGGAGGAGGCGGAAGCGGCCAAGAGCAAAGGTGACATGGCGCTGGCTCGCGGCAAGTATCTCGCCGTACTGGGTGTGGAGCCGGCGAACGTCACGGCGCGCGGCGGCTTGCGCGCGCTGCCCAGGCCGCAGGCGAATGAGAAGCCGAGTGCCGCCGCGACCGCCGACGCCGATACTCTGCTGGCACGCGGCATCGGCGAGTTCTACAGCGGACAGTTCGAAGATTCCGAGGTCCACATCAAGGAATACATCGAGTTCGGCGGCACCAAGACCGGGCTGGGGTTTTTCTACATCGGCGCCAGCAAGATCACGCGCTACTACCTGGGCAGCAAGGAGCGCCGGCTGTTGCTGGAAGCGAAGAATGCGTTCAGCCAGGCGCGGCAGACGGCGAGCTTCCATCCGCCTGACCAGAAGTTCATCTCGCCCGTCATCCTGAAGGAATACGAAAGCGGCGCGGCGGCGAACTAGATCCGGATTCGAAAACCGCAGGGCCCGGCGAACCGGTCGCGCCGGGCCTACGTTCTTTGCCGGGCCGGCAGCGGGCGCGCGAAGCTGCCGCCGTCAGGCAGCGGCGCGCGCGCGGCGCGCTTGGCGCGAGCGGCCCGGGCCAGGCGGCGCAAGTGCAGCCGCAAGCAGCGGCAGCGTCGAGCAAGCTGGGGAGCGGCGCTCATCGCAGCGCCTGCTCAACCACCGCCAGCAGATGTCGCAGCGGCGCGGGCTTCGCGATATAACGATCGAAGCCGGCGCTCAGCGCCTGGGCGGCGCAATCGTCGTAAGGAACGGTGCTGACGGCGATCATCTTCAGTCCAGCAAACTGTGGCTCAGTGCGCAACCGGCGCGCCACAGTCAGCCCGTGCAGCTCCGGCAGGTATAGTTCCATCACGACCAGGTCCGGGTGCAGGTCCATGACGTCGTCATAGGCCTGCTGGCCGGTCGATGCCTCGATGACGGCATAACCGCGTGACTGCAGCAGTTCGCGCAACAGTTCGCGGCTCACAGGATCGCTGTCGGCGACCAGGATTGTTTTATTGCGCGCAGCCTGCATCGTTCGCAGATTGCCGCCGGTGTTCGCTTCCGCCTCGGGTGTCATGACCAATTCTCCTTGCATGATGAGGAGCTGTGCTCCGTCCTGATGTGCAGAGTAGGCGGTGGCGCTGAAACGCAGAATCACGAGAGGGTGGTAGAGCGTCCCACGACGGTAACCGCGGCGGAAGTTCCGAAAGTTTGGCGCGGGCGACGGCCGGTGACTAACGTTTCGGAACGAGCTGGTGGTGGATTGCGAAGAGCGCCAGTTCGAGGCGGGTGGAAACGCCGGTCTTGTCGAAGATGTTGGTGAGGTGACGCTTCACGGTTTCTTCGCTGATGGAGAACTGCTGCGCGATGTCGCGGTTGGTGCCGCCCTCGAGCACCGCGCCCACGATCTCCAGCTCGCGCGCGGTCAGCCGGAAGCGGCGGCGCGGGGCGGGGCGTTCGGGCTCGGGGCCGGCCGTGCGCAGGATGTCGGCCAGGCTGCCGGCCACCTGTCCGCCGAGCCAGTAGCGGTCATGGAGCACGGCATCGATGGCGTCGAGCACCTCGCGCGCCGCCGATACTTTTGCGACGATGCCGCGCGCGCCCATCTGCAAAACCTGGTGGACCTGGTCCCGCCCGGTATAAGCGGAGACGACGACCACGCGCAGCGACCTGTGCGCCGAAGTCAGGCGGCGCAGCACGTCAATGCCGGCCGACAGATCCGGCATGGCGAGGTCGAGCAGCAGCACGTCGGGCTTGAGCCTGCGGACCAGGTCAAGCGTTTGGCGGGCATCGGCCGCTTCGCCGGCCAGCACGTATCCGGGACGCGACTTCAGCAGGTTGGCCAGGCCGATCCGCACCACCGGATGATCGTCGGCCAGCAGAATGCGGACCGGCGCAGGACGCCGTTCGGCCAGCGCGCCCATGGACGTGGCCGCGGCGCTCACGGCTCGGTCCTCGCCTGCGCCAGCCAGTCGCGCGCCTCCGCCTCGGCGTGGGAAAAAGCGTTCGCAATGGCGGTGGCCAGCAGCCTCAGGTCCCCGTGCGATGCGCAGCCACTCTGCTTCTCCAGCTCACCGCAGCGTCCCGCCATCTCGTTCGCGCCCACGCAGGCAGCGCTGCCGTGCAGATAGTGCGCGATCCGGCACACCGTATCACGGTGCTCCAGGTCAGCCGCGCGCAGAAGCTCGGCCACACGGCCGGGCGTGTCGGAAAGGAACAGACTCAGCAGGCGCACGGTGAGGTCGGCGTTTCCAGGCGCGCTCAGTGAGCGCAAAACACCCGCGTCGAGGGCGACCGTCGGCGCGCCGTCCGTGGCCTGTTCGCCGGGCGCGCCCCCCAGAACTTTCGCGTTGTGCATGGATAAAGCATCTACACGGGCGTGTCTGGACGCCAGCGTAATGCCACAAAAGGACACTCACTGGAGCCGGTGAAATTCCCAAATCAGGACTGGGCGAATCGGTGGCGGCCAGGCCGAGGGCAGCTTGGCTCCAGCAGGCAAGAAAAAAGCCCCGGAGAATTTCTCCGGGGCTACCTGGAGGATGCAGGGGTTACCAGGTTCAAGACTAGAAGATCAGCTTCACGCCCATGCGGATAATGCGGCTGCCGACCGCATTGCCCTGGGCGGTAAGGCCGAGGTTCTGCAGGTTGTAGTTGATGAACTGACCGGCAGCGGTGGTGTTCACGTTGATTCGCGTGGAAGGCGTGACCACGTTTCGAGTATTCGTGAGATTGAATATCTCAGCGCGGTACTCGAACTTCCAGCGCTCGGTCAGCTTGAACTGCTTGATGATGTTGGCATCCACCACCATCTGTCCCGGCGTGTAGTTGGCGTTGCGGCCTTCCACAATACCCTTGACGGGCTGGCTGCCGCCGTTGGCTAGGACGAAGTGCACGTCGTTGGTCGTGACGCAGGCCAGCGTGTCAATGTTCTGGAACCCGGTGGAGCAGGTCGCAATCGCGACACTCCTCGCACGCGTGTTGACCGGAGCATTGGGGTTGCCGATGTCCGGACGATCACCGATGGTCGAGCCGTCGAAATCGCGGTCAGCGCCCGCACCCTGGAGCACCGTGAACGGAATGCCGCTCTGGACGGTGATGATGGGCGAGAAGTTCCAGCCACCCAGCACCTGACCGAGGACGCCATTCTTGGGGCCGCGCACGTTCCACTGCAACGCGGTGACCCAGGCGTGGCGACGGTCGTTGTCCGACGGGCCGTAGTCGAACTCCTTCAGCGGATGAAGCGCCGGCGAGAGCGAGGGGTTCTGCGCCGACGAGTTGGTGGCGAAGATCTCCGATGCCGTGTCCATATTGCGCGACCAGGTGTAGTTGGAGGTGAAGCCCATCTCACCCAGTGGCGTCCAACGCAGCGGCCGCTTCACGCCCAACTGCATGGAGTGGTAGTTGCTGGTTGCGCCCGAGTCGCGGACTTGGATAATGCCCCGATTCGGGAACAAGCGCGCGCCCGGCGCGGTGTTGGTCGCGTTGGGGAGCTGCGGGTTGAGCGGGTTGGTGTAGAACAGCTGCCGCGCCAGCAGGCCGACGTACGACAGGTCCACCACCATGTTGCCGAACGTCTCTCGCTGAACTCCGAACGAGAGGCGGTTGGCGTAGGGGTTGCGGATGTTCTGGTTGAAAACCGACGTCACGGTGGAGAGCGGCGTGATGGCTACAGGCTGCAACGTGGGGATGATGTTGCGGATGTTCCCCAAACCGCGTGGAGTGGCTGCCGACGGCGCTGCCGGAATGTTCAGGTTGGTCAAGGCATTCGGCGAACCGGCCGCCATGTTCGACAACATGTTGTTGAAGAACGTGTCGTAGCTCACCGCGTATCCGCCGCGGATCACCGTCCGGCCGCTGCCCGTCAGCTTGCCCAGGAACCCATTCGACCACTGCGGGTTGTAGGCGAAGCCAAGGTTCGGGCCGAAGTTGTTGTTGTCCTGGTTCACGCGCTTGCCGTCGTTCACGCAGGCGTCGCAGAACCCGGTGAACGCCGGGAACTTGAAGATGTTCGCCGGCTGGCCGAAGTTGTCGTAGCGCAACCCGGCCGAAATCGTCAGGTTGGGCGTGAACTTCCAGCTGTCCTGGAAGAACAGGCCGTAAGTAAACAGATTCGGACGATACAGGCCGCTGCCGAACGAGATCGCCGCCACGTTCGAGGCCGACGTCACGAAATCGTCGACGAAGTTAGCCAGGCCGGTAATGGAGCCGCCAGTGAACACCTGCTGAGCGGCGTTGGGAGTGAAGTTGGCGTAGGCAATCTGACCGCGACCGTTGAACGGAGCGACCTGCCGCGCCAGCTGGCGAAGCACTTCGCCGCCGAAGCGGAAGGTGTGCTTACCCGCCACCTTCGACATCGTGTCCTGGTACTGGAAGCTGTTGGCCACGCGCCCCTGCGGGAAGGTGGATGGAACACCCAGGTTGTTGCCCGAGGCGAACAGGCCGGAGATAGTGATTTCCGGCAGCGTGGCGCCGATGCCGTTGGAATCCGCCAGCGGGAACTGGAAGTTGAACCGCTCAAAGCTGAAGCGGAACTCGTTCGTCCAGGTGTTGTTGATGATGTAGGTGTCGTTGAACGTCGCGCTCAGCGTGCGGCCCTGGAAGTTGCTGTCGAAGCCAGGGACAAGGCCGATGAACGAGGCGGTTGCGGTGGTGTCGTCATACAGCCAGCGGAAGCTCAGGGTCTGCTTCTGCGAGGCCACGTGGTCGATGCGCACGGAGTGATTGTTGTCGAGCACGAGCGACGGTGCGAATCGGCTAAACGTGCCGACTTGTACCGACTGGCCGGCGCGCGCGCCACCACCGCACGAGGTGTTCGCGATCTGGTTTGGAATGGCAATGCTGATCGGAGCACCCAGCGCCGTGGGCGCAACTTCGCCATTCAGCGTGGTGAGCAGCAGGGCCACGTTGGGGCATGTCGCGGCCAGCGGCTGCAGGGTTGCGATGCCCGCCGCCGTGGGAAGTGTAAAGTCCTGCTGCACGCCGCCGGAGGAGAAGCGGTCCCACTGCCCGGCGCCGAAGAAGAACGTCTTGTTCTTCCCGTTGTAAAGGTGGGGAATGATCACCGGCCCGCCGATGGTGAAGGCGGGGATGTTTTCCTTGTAGGCCGGCTTCAGCACGCCCGTCTGACCGGCGTTGAAGAAGGCGTTGAGCTGCGTCTGCGTGGCCGAGTTCAGCACTTCGCTCTGATAGACCTCCGCCACGGTGCCGTGCAGGCTGTTGGTGCCGCCCTTGGTGATCTGGTTCACCACTGCGCCGCCCGCCCGCCCGAATTCGGCGGTGAAGTTCGACGTCTGGACCGCCACTTCCTGGATCGCGTCGTTGTTGGTGATGGTGAAAGCCGGGCCGGCCACGGAGATGTCCTGGTTCAGCGCGCCGTCGATCAGGAACAGATTGGAGCGGGCGCGCGCGCCGTTCACCGAGCCGATGCCGCTGTCGAGCGAGCCCCCCTGGCGCGAGCGGACCACGCCGGGAAGCACCAGCACCAGGTTCAGCGAGTTCTGCGCGATGATCGGCAGGTTGAGAAGGTCGTGCGGCTGGATCGCGCCCCCGCGGACGGTCTCTTCGGTCTGGAGCTGCGCGGCGGCGGACTCTACCGTCACCGTTTCGCTCGCCTGTCCGACGCGCAGCTGGAAGTCGTAGCTGGAAGTGCGCTCGGCGTTGATGGTGGTGCTCGCCTTCACCTCGGCGAAGCCGGCGGCCTTCACCGCGACGGTGTAGGCGCCAAGATCAACCGCGTCGAAGCGGTACACGCCGGCGCTGTTGGTTTCGGTGGTGCGCGCGACGGTGGTCGCGGTATTGGTCAGCGTGACCGTGGCGTTCGCGACCACGGCGCCGCTGGGATCAGTCACGGTCCCTGTCAGGGTGCCGCGGCTGGTTTGCGCCAACGCCGGAATGGCCAGCAACATGGCCAGGGCCGCGATCAGCACAATTGAAACAGTGTTGCGGAAGTTGCGCTCCATCTCTCCTCCAAAAATTTGGTGCTGAGGGAACATCGCTGCTTTTTGCAGCCGCACTTCCAAAGCTGCTGCCGTAAGTTGCTCAATCTACAGGCCGCACTTGTGTGCCAGAGGCGCGCGAAACAGGCGTGAATTCCGCATTTCAGAGCGAGCCAGGAAGCGGGGGGACCAGTGTCCGGGACAATGAGTTTCCTCGATGTGACGAAGGGATGAGTGTGGTGATGAACGGCCAATCCGCGTTATGAATGGTGAGTTATGTAAATGTGGAAGGAAGATATGGGATTTGGCAGCGATGAGCGGCGCATTCAATGCGTCAAATGGGCCAGATTGCCGAGCGGAATTGAAACTCAAAAGCAAACACGACGGACGGCATCCGCCGGTGGACGAAGGCCTATCAAATTCGGCGGTTCCGCAATCGTTCTCGGCTGAGTGCTGAGCGCCGGCTGCTTGCCGAAAGAAAAAAGGCCCCGGAGAAAATCTCCGGGGCCACCTGGAGGATGCAGGGGTTTACCAGGTGAACTTAAGCGCCATCCTCATCGTGCGGCCGCTGGCGGCCAGCTGCGTGAAGTCGTAGAAAGAAGACGACGACGCAACCGTGACCGCGGGAACGCCCGTGAAGTTGATGGTGTTGAGGGCGTTAAACATCTCGAGGCGATACTGCAGATCCATGCCTTCGCGAATCTTGAAGTGCTTGATCACGTTCGCATCGACGATGTCGAAGCCGTTGCTGCGCTGGCTGTTGCGGCGGATGGTCGCGGCCGTGGGGTTCCCGGTTCCCACGATCCAGTGAACATCGTTCGCCGTGACGCAGGCGCTGGTGTCAATGTTGCGCAGGCCGCTGGCGCACACGCTGGTGGCCACCGAGGTGGCGCGGGTGTTGAGCGGCGCGTTCGGGTTGCCGACATCCGGACGGTCCGGACCGGCCTGGCCGTCAGAGTTGCGGTCCGTACCGTTCAGCATGGTGAACGGAGCCGCCGTCTGCCACCGCGGAATACCCGAGAGCGACCAGCCACCCAGGATATAGCTGAGCACTCCCGTCTTCGGTCCACGCACATCCCACACGAAGTTCATGACCAGGCGCTGCCGGCGATCGAGATCGGAGTCAGCGTAGTCAACGCGTGAGAACTGCGGCCCGAGCACCTGCGCGATCGACTGGAACGAGCTGTTGGTGTTCGCGGTAGCGAACGCCTCAGAGCCCGCGTCGAAGGTGTGCGACCAGGTGTAGGAGCCTTCCACCGCCATGGTGCCCACCGGCGTGGCGCTGAAGCGCCGCTTCACGTTGACCTGCAGCGCGTCGTAACGCGAGTTGACGCAGGCGCACCGGATGGAGCGGACACCCTGGCTGGCGTGCGACAGACCATTGACCGTGCCCGGAGACTGCAGTTCCGGATGCAGGCGGTCGCCGGTCGCGGCGTTCACGATGGGGTTCATGTCGAGCGTGCGGAAGAGCTTGCGCCCTGCCGTGCCCACGTACGACACGTCGAAGATCATGCCGAGCGGGGCCTCGCGCTGGACGCCCAGCGAATAGTGATACGTGTACGGGTTGCGAATGTTGGGATCGAACAAGCTGCTCTGCGCCGACTCCTTGGTCGGAGGCGTCGCCGTAATGCCGGCGAACTGATCGGAGAAGTTCCCCGAACCGCGAGGATTCGCCGCGTTCTGGATGGACGCAATGGAGCCGCCCAGGGTGTTCGGCGAAGAGCCGGCGATGTTCGACAGCAGGTTGTTGAACCAAGTGTCGTAGGTCACCTGGTAGCCGCCGCGGACAACCGTCTTGCCGTCTCCGAACAGGGCGTGCTGCCAGCCGGAGCTGCCACGCGGATTCCACGCGAAGCCGACGGTCGGACCGAAGTTGTTGTTGTCCGCATTCACTTTGTGCGGCGCGGCGAAGTTCACCGGGTCGTAGTTGGTGAAGGCGGCCACGGTGAAGAAGTTCACCGGAGTGCCGAAGTTCTCATAACGCAGGCCAAGGTTCAGCGTCAGGTCCGAGCGGACTTTCCACGCATCCTGGAAGAAGTAGGACTGGCGGAAGAGGTTCGGACGATAGCGGGCCACACCGAACTGCTTGTTGAGGCTGCCGCCGTTGCCGCCGAAGTTGTCGATGAAGTTGGCCAGCGCGGTTGCCGCTCCAACGCCGGTGCTCGCCGCATAGCTGAACGAGCCACGGAAGTTGAACGGCGGGTCCTGGGCCGCGATCTGCCGCAGGAAGTCGCCGCCAAACCGGAAGGTGTGCGTGCCCTCCACCTTGGTCATGGTGTCCTGGTACTGCCAGTTGTTGGCAATACGTCCCTGCGGGATGTTGGTCATCAGACCGAAGCCGGTCACACCGGTGATGGTGTAGCGCGGCAGGTCATTGTGGAACGCGTCCGGCGCGGCACTGGGGAAGCCGAAGTTGATGCGGCCATAGTTGAACCGGAATTCGTTGGTCCAGCTGGGGCTGAGCACATAGGTATCGGCCCAGGTGCCGGAGAGTGTGCGGCCCTTAAAGGCGTTGTCGAAGCCGGGCAGGCTGGCGAGCCCGTTCGGCGTCTGAATGCTGTCGTCATACAGCCAGCGGAACGTCATGTTCTGCTTCGCCGAAACGACGTGGTCGATGCGGATGATGTGGTTGTTGTCGAGGAACGGTTCGGCTTCGATGCGCGAGAACAGGCCGGTGGTGATGCTCTGGCCCGTGCGGAGCGTGCCATTGCACGTGGTCGTGCCGGCCGGAGCAGCAATGCTGATCGTGGTCGGAGAAAGCGTATCGCCACCGCGGATGGGGCCGAGGGCCTGGAGATAGGTGGCCACGTTCGGGCACGACGACGCCAGCGCCTGCAGCGTCGCGAAACCCGACGCCGTGGGAACGCGAATGTTGAGCTGGCCGCCCTGATACTGGCGGTCCCACTGTCCGGCGGCGAACCAGAACGTCTTGTTCTTGCCGTTGTAAAGGCCCGGAATGATCACCGGTCCGCCGGCGGTGAAGTCGGGGATGTTCTCCACGTACTTGGCCGGGTGCTTCAGGCCACCCAGGCGATCGTCGTTGCTGGTGGCGTTGAAGGCGTTGCTCAGGTAGTAGTGCTCCACGTTGCCGTGGAACGAGTTCGTCCCGGACTTGGTCACCTGATTGATGACCGCGCCGCCGGCGCGTCCGAACTCAGCGGTGAAGTTGGTGGTCTGAACCGAAACTTCCTGCACCGCGTTGTAGTTGGTGATGGTGTTGGCCGGCCCGGCGACGGAGATGTCGTTGTTCTCCACGCCGTCAATCATGAAGTTGTTGCCGCGCGGCCGCTGCCCGTTCACCACGAAGTTGAACGTGCCGTTGCTGAAGCTGGTCGTCGGAGTGGTGACGCCGGGAATCAGCGTGAGCACCGCCAGCGAGTCCAGGCCGGCGAGGGGAATGTTCTGGATGGTCCGCGGTGTGTAGTTGCCGCCGCGCACCTGCTCGGTGGTCTGCAGCACTTCCTGCCGCGTCGCTTCCACGGTGACGGTCTCGGTGCTGGCGCCCACTTTCAGGGCGATGTCCAGCGCGGTGACCACGACGGCGGGCACGTTCACGCCCACCGCTTTCGATTCGGCAAAGCCCTTGGCCTTGACCGAAACGTCATACACGCCCAGGTCAACCGCGTCGAAGCGGTAGATGCCGGCGCTGTTGCTGGTGGTGCTGCGGCTGGTTCCATTTGCCGCGTTGCTGATGGTGACGGCTGCGTTCGCTACCACGGCGCCAGTCGGATCTGTGACTGTGCCGGTGAGCGTACCGCGGCTGGTCTGGGCCAATCCTGGAATCGCCAGCGCCAGGGCCAGCGCCAGAACAACCCATGTCCTGCTCGTAAGACGGAAGTCGCGCTCCATCTCTCCTCCAAAACTGTGTTTTACTTGGGGGAACACGTACGAACTTCAACTTAGCAGCTTGGGTTCCAAAGTACCTGCCCGCAAGTCGTTCATCCCACAATGGCGGTTGTTGACACCTTGGATAACCTTCTCGTCCCTTTTCCTATATTTGAAATGTATCTATGAAAATCTGCATTTTTCCCGCTAGCACATTGGTGTTCAAAGAGTAATCGCCTGTTCGACAGGGTCTGAATCTCCCCTGACGGAAGTGGCAGGACGCGGGCGATTCGGGCTGGCATGCGGTTGGACTCCGGTTACTGGACTCGGCCGGGTTTGCGGCCCGGGTTTGGAGTTCCGGCTTATGCTTGGAGCAATGCGGAGCTCTGCCCAATTGCAAATCGGCGCGGCGCGCCAGGTCCTGCAGGCGCGGCGCGCCGAGTTTCGCGCCGGCCTGGCCGCCGATACAGCGCAACTCTGGTCGCGATCGCCGGGGCGCATTGCGGCGGTGCTCTCCGGCGGCGGCGCGCGCGGCGCCTACGAAGCGGGCGTGCTGCTCGCGTTCCAGGACGCTGCCCTGCCAACCCACATCCTCACGTCAACGTCGGTGGGCAGCATCAATGCGGGCTCGTACGCGGCGCAATCGAGCACCCTGGTGGGCAACGCGGAACCCGCGGTGGACGCCTGGTTCAAGGTGACCTCCACGGCGGTGGGCATCGACTGGGGCCGCTATCTGGTCATGCTGGCGGGGCTGATCGCGGCCACCGCCGGCTTTGGAAACCTGGCGCGAGCCTGGCTGTATCAGAAGAACGTTTACGTCCACCTGGAGCACCCCCGCCTGGCGTGGCTCTCCCTGGGACTGGCCGGGCTGGTGGTGATGTGGTTCTACGACAGCTTTCCCTACCTGCTGATCCTGCTGCGCCGGCAGTTGCGGCACGAGCACTGGAAGCCGCGCACGGAAAAGATTCTCGCTTCCATCGCCGGCAACGCGGTGGTGCTCGCCGTGGTGTGGAGCATCTTCGTGGCGATGCACCTGCACCTGGGGCGCAGCGGCATCGTGCGTCTTCCGATTGACGAGCGCCTGCTTCTGCTCGGGTCGTTGGCGCTGCTGGGCGCGCTGGGATGGCTGCTGCGGCGTCCCATCAGCCTGCTCGGGCACAAGTTTCTGCGCCTGCCGCTGCGCAGCGGACTGTTCGCCAACTTCGACCGGTCGAACTATCTGCGCGATTGCATTCCGGCGGCCGGGTTGCGCGCTTCCCCCATTCGCGTAGTCGTGACCAGCAGCGACATACGCAACGGCGAAGTGCAGTTCTTCACCAACGCCAATGCCGGCGAGCTGGCGCGCGATCCGGGCGTCGACGTGGACTTCGTGCGCAACGAGGTACGCACGGCCGAAGACCTGTTCCGCGCGGTCATCGCCTCGTCGGCATTTCCGCTGGTTTACGAACTGGTCCAGATGGAAAAGCATGACTGGACCGACGGCGGCATTGTGGCCAACCAGCCGATCCGCCCCGCCATCCGCCTGGGCGCCGAGGTGCTGTTCCTCATCATGGTGGAGCCGCGGCACGCGCCCGCGCAGACGGGGCGCATGAGTTTTCTCGACGTGGGCCTGCGCGCCCTGGAAGTGCTGGTGGCGCAGAACGTGAAGGCCGACCTGCGCTTCCTGGAAAACATCAACGGACTCTGTGAGGCCTCGGCGGCGCCGATGAACTTGCGCCCCGAACAGGTAACCATCGAGCTGGGCGCGCGGCGCTATCGCTATCTGAAGGCGTTCACGGTATGTCCCGAGACGCCGCTGGCGCCCACCGTGCTCGACTTCGACGGCCGCATCACCGCGCCCGCCATCCTGCAGGGGTACGCCGACGGCTGCCGCGCCGTGCTGGAATTCCGCCAATACCTGCTCGACCTGCCGCACGATCTTCCCAGGGTCACTCTGCGGCTCGCAGCCGAGCGGGCAGCGGGGGCCACGGTCAGCACCTAGCTGCTCCCAAGCTGGACAATTCCGCAGGGTTCAGGGTCTGAATGCCGACTGTTAAGTGCTGATTGCTGGTTTTTCCACAGCGGGTATTCACTTAGTAATTCCACGCACAGTCAGCCGGGCAGATACTGGCCGCAGCTCTGGTCGAACCCCGCAGTCCTGATGAAAATCACGCGGCGCACGGCTTCGGCGGCCGCCGGGACGATCGCGGTCCTGGCATGGTTCGGACTCGCAGGCGTATCAGAGGTGCTCGGGCAGGCCCGCAAAGACACAGCCGAGCGCGAAGTCCAGTACGTCAACACGCGCGGTTACAACGCCGCGCACCCGAAAAAAGTTGTCATCAATCAGCTCGGGTACAAGACGCCCGAGGGCCTGGAAGTGCGTTTTCAAATGGCGCCCGTTCCGCCGGAAGCGCCCTCGCACATGCCCGCGGGCCTGATTTTCCTGCTCTGCTCGGCCGCGATCCTCACCGGCCTCGTCCTGCTCGAGTGGCGCTTCCAGGTGCCGGTATTGACGTCATTGAAAATTTCCCTGCTGCGTCCCGTGCTCAGGCGCCCCGTGGTGGCGCAACCGGTGTTGGGAGAGCTGACCCCGAAGCCCCAGCCCGCCGCGCAGCCGCGTCCCGTGCCGACGCCGAAAGCGGCGCAACCGCCGCTGCCGGCTCCTCAGTCGCAAGCTGCGCGGCAACCCAAGCCAGTGCATCAGCCGCAACCAACGCGTCCGCCACAAGTACAAGTAACGATCGGTGCGCCGCCGGTGGAGCGGACCGCAACGCCGCCGTCGCTGAGCGCAACCGTCGCGTTCGGCATGTGGACGTCAAACACGTTGACCGGCGCGATCGCCGAGCGCGAGCGCGCAGCCAGCGCTCCGGCGCCGGCCGCGGCGTCCCCAGCGCCGGCTGTCGAAGCGCCCGCGGCTCGCGAAACAGAAGAAGTGAAGCCGCCCGTAGCGAAAGCGCCAGTAGCCGAAGCCGCCTCTCCGGATCCGGGCCCGCTCGCCGGCTCGCACCTGATGATCGTAGGTTCGCACAGCGCCGTGATCGAAGTAGAGAAACGCATCCTGGAGAAGGCGGGCGCGTGGGTGCTGGCGCTGCCCTCCTGGTCCGACGCGGTGGACCGGCTGCAAACCGGCACGCCCGACCTGCTGCTGATTAACGACATTACCGCCGACGGCTGGGCCGCGCCGCACATCCACGGCTGCCTGGCGCGTCACCATCCCGGCCTGGAGCGCCGCATCGCGCTCACCCTGGCGGCGTGCGACGACGAGGTCGAAGAATTCATTCGCACCAGCGGCGTGCCCTGCATGTTCCATCCGTTCCTGCCGCGCGAGCTGGTGCGGTTCGTGGCCGAAGCGCTGACCGAGGGCGTGCTGCGGAGCCCCGCGTTGCAGACGGACGTCGCCGCGTCGGCGTAGCAAGGTCTGCGCATCCGGCTTGTCCGCTCAAGAGGCGGCCCGAGTCTACGGGCAGTCCTCGCGCTGTGGATCGTGCGCCGGCACCGGACGCAGCACGCTGAAGTGGCGGCCCGGCCGATAGTGCGCCCGCCAGGCAAAGTTCACTACCAGGTCGTCCCCTTGTCCGCGGCGCAGGCGGAAGACGCCGCGCAGCGAACCCTCCGCGAGAAAGCGCTCCCACATCAGGCTCAGGTGCGGCGCCAGCTCCGGCGGAGTGATCGTATCCAGCCGCGTCCCGGCAAGCTCGTCGCGTTCGCGGCGCAGCAGCCGGCAGGCGGCGGGATTCACTTCGACGATCATGCGCCGGTCATCGGTGATGAGGATGGCATCGAGCGCCTGTTCGAACATCAGCCGGAAGTCGCCGGCGTCGGCCGCGACCGCGCGGTGGCGAAGCACGGTCCAGTCCTTTTGCCACTGGTCCAGCTCGTCGGTGTAGGCGGTGACCAGCCCGCGCCGCTTGCCGGCAACGCGGCGTACCGGCAGGCGCTGCAGCTCCTCAAAGCGCTGCACCGTGCGAATGCTCTTTTGTAAGTAAGCGGAGATTTCCTTCCAGCCGGTCAGAACCTTGCGGTCGGGATCGAAAGAGGCAGCGCGCATCACACCAAAATCCGATCTGGCGTATGTTGTCAGTCCCACGGCAAACCTGCCTGCCAAAATGGAATTTTCCACGGATGCGTGGACGCGTATTTTACTCAAAATAGGCCTCTGTACACGCTCTGACGCATTTTGACGCACCTGGCCTCCCCGACATTCCCCTAGAGTCCTGTTTTGCGTGGACACCGGCACCGTGCCCCGGCTAAGCTTGCCCTGCCGCAAGCCTCACGCTGTAAAGCACTTTCATGGCCTGAAACGTTGTAAGTAGCACCGGGGACTGAGTGCATTCCCGCAAGCGCCGCGCACTTGGGAGGCAGCGATGCACCGGCTGCAGGACACGAAGCTGGCGATCCTCTTTCTTGGCACCATAGTGGCCCTGGTTACGGTCGGGATCGTAGGGTACCGGCAAACCGCGGGTTTCACTGTGAATGCCCATTGGGTCAGCCACACCTACATCGTGATCCAGTCGGTTGAGCAGGTCCTTGCGGAACTGGGCGCCGCCGAAGCCGAGCAGCGCGATTTCCTGCTGACCGGCGACCAGCCCTATCTGGACGCCTTCCACATGCATTCCGCGCGCGTGTGGCAGCACTTAGAGGACCTGAACCAGCTCACCAAAGACAATCCGGTGCAACAACGCCGGCTGGCGGGTATCGAGCCCCTCCTGCGCGCGCGCTTGCAGCGGCTGGAGCAGGGCGCGGCATTGCGTCAGAGCAAGGGAGAAGCAGCGGCGATTGAATTCGTGCGCTCCAGCGGGGGGCCACAGCTTTCCCGCGACGCTCGAATGCTACTCGATGATGTCGTGGAAGAAGAAAGGACGCTGCTGCAGGACCGCGAGGCCATGGCCCAGGCCGATGCACGTTCGGTCGCCATCATTCTGCTGGCGGGCGGCGGCTTTTCAGTCCTGCTGGTGATCTTCATCTTCCTTCGACTGAACCGCGAGGTCGCCATTCGCCGCCATTTCCAGGACGAAGCCGAGCGGCGCAAACACGAGGTTGAACTCCGCAGCCAGGAGGTGGAGCGCGCCAACCAGCTCAAGAGCCAGTTCCTGGCCAGCATGAGCCATGAGTTGCGCACGCCGCTCAACGCGATCCTGGGGTTTTCCGAGCTGCTCAAGGACCAGGTGGCCGGGCCGCTCCAGCCCAAGCAGGTGCGCTGGGTGGAACACATCCAGAGAGGCGGACGCCACCTGCTGCAGCTGATCAACGACATCCTCGACCTTTCCAAGATCGAGGCCGGGCAAGTGGAGCTGGCGCCGGAGACGTTCGCCCTCGCCGCGGGGCTGGGCGAAGTGCTCTCCACAACACGGCCGCTGGCCATGACGAAGCGCATCACCGTACGCAGTTCGGTGGCGCCGGGAATCGCGGTTTATGCCGACCGGACGCGGGTGAAGCAGGTGCTCTACAACCTGTTGAGCAACGCGATCAAGTTCACGCCCGAGGGCGGATCGGTGACGATCGAGGCCGTGAACGAAGGCAAGATGGTGCGCTGCTCGGTGACCGATACCGGCGTGGGCATCAGCGAAGAAGACCAGAAGGTCATCTTCGAGGAGTTCCGCCAGGTCGGCAAGGCCTCGAGCGGTGTGACCGAGGGCACCGGCCTGGGGCTGGCCATCACGCGCCGGTTGGTGGCGCAGCACGGCGGCAGCCTGACCGTGAGCAGCCAGCCGGGTGCGGGCAGCAGCTTCAGCTTCACCCTGCCGGCCGCGGAACTGGCTGCCGGCATCGGTCCCCCGCCCGAGGCCATCGAAATCGCCGGTTCCCCGGAGGCGCCGCTCGTTCTGGTGGTGGACGACGAGATGGCCGCCTGCGAGCTGCTGGTCAGCCATCTTTCCAACGCGGGCTATCGCACGGCGGTGGCGAACAGCGGCAAGGAAGCGCTGGAAAGGGCGCGCACGCTGCGTCCGGCAGTGGTGACGCTCGATGTGCTGATGCCGACCGGAAGCGGATGGGAAACGCTCTTCGAGCTGCGCAACACGCCCGAAACGGCCGACATTCCCGTGATCGTGGTCTCCATCGTCGACCAGAAAAAGCTGGGCTTTTCGCTCGGCGCCTCCGACTACCTGGTAAAACCGGTCGACCGCGAGCAGCTGCTTGATGCGGTGCGCCGCAAGACTGCCGGGCGTCCCGGCCAACCCTTGACCTGCCTGGCGGTGGACGACGATCCTGACATGCTGCGGCTGGTGCGCGAGGTGCTGGAACCGGCGGGGTTCGGCATCCTTTCGGCCGCCAACGGCCTGGAAGCGCTTGCGTGCCTGGAGCGCGAGAACAGCGTGCACGTCATCCTGCTGGACCTGCTGATGCCGGAGATGGACGGCTTTGAGGTGCTGGAGCGCCTGCACGACAACGAGGGCTGGCGCCGCATTCCCGTTCTGGTGCTCACCGCCAAAGACCTTACGCCGCCGGAGCGCGAAACGGTGGCGCGCCGCGCCCGCGCGCTGCTACATAAGAGCGACGAGTGGCAGTCGCGGCTGCTGGAGAGCGTTCGCAACGCCACCGCGCAGGGCAAAAACTGGGCAGGGGTGGCATGAAGATACTGCTGGCGGAAGACAATCCGCTGAACCAGGAGATGCTCTCCGAGCTTCTCGAAAACTGGGGACATACGGTCGCGCTGGCGGAGAACGGCCAGCAGGCGCTGGACCGCATGGAGGCCGATGTGCCCGACCTGGTCCTGTTGGACCTGCAGATGCCCGTGCTCGATGGCTACGCAGTGCTCAGCCGCATCCGGCAGAATCCGAAACTGAACGGCGTGCCCGTGCTCGCCGTGACCGCCTATGCCATGGCCGGCGATCGCGAAAAAGCCATCTCGGCAGGCTTCAATGGCTACGTGACCAAGCCCATCGAAAGCGCGCAGCTGAAAGCGGAGATTGCGAGGGTGAAGCAGTGAGCATCGCGTCATCGGGTCATTGATCATTGGACCGCGTCAACCGCGCGTGCATCCAGCGACTCCATGGCCCGTGACCCGATGTTCAATCGGCGTCTGGTACCATCGCGCCCATGAACGTGATGCGCAGCGCGTTCCTGGCCGCTTCCACCAGCCGCTGGCTGCGTGAACGCGCGCCACGCTACCGGTTCGTGCGGCGCACGGTCTCGCGCTTCATGCCCGGCGAATCGGCCGGCGATGCGCTGGCTGCCGCCGCGACGCTGGCGCGCGACGGCATCGGCTGCGTGCTTACCCACCTGGGGGAAAACGTGGCCCGGCGCGAGGAAGCAGCGGGCGTCGCCGACCACTACATCGAAGTGCTGCGCACGGTGCGCTCCTCCGGCCCGGCGGCGGAAGTTTCCATCAAGCTGACCCACCTCGGGCTCGATCTCGACCCCGACTTCTGCTATGCCAACGTGCGCCGCATCATCGAGACGGCCGGACCGCGCAGCACGGTGTGGATTGACATGGAGTCAAGCCCGTACGTCGACGGCACGCTCGCCATTTATCGGCGCTCGCGCGCTGAAGGCGCCAACACCGGCGTTTGCGTGCAGGCCTACCTGCGGCGCACCGCGGCCGACGTGGCGGCGCTGCTGCCGCTGGGCGGAGCGATACGCCTGGTGAAGGGCGCGTACTTGGAGCCGCCCGAAGTCGCCTTTCCGAAAAAGAAAGACGTGGACGAAAACTACTTTGCCCTCGCCTCAACGCTCCTGTCAGAAAAGGCGCGGCGCGCCGGTTTGCGGGCCGCGATTGCGACGCACGATTTGTCGCTGATCGCGCGCGTCATCCAGCACGCCTCCGAGCGCAAGCTGGCCAGGAGCGAGTACGAGTTCCAGATGCTGTACGGAATACAGCGCGCCGAGCAGTTGCGCCTGGCGCGCCAGGGCTACCAGTCCATTGTGCTGGTGGCCTACGGCGACTTCTGGTTTCCCTGGTTCATGCGGCGGCTGGCGGAGCGGCCCGCGAACGGGTGGTTCGTGGTGAAGAACCTGTTTTCGTGAGTTGTCAGTTGCCAGTTGCAGGTTGCCAGTTCAGTTCCCGGTTCTCAGTTCTCGGTTCTCAGTTCGCTGGTATCGGTTCTCGGTTTGTTTCTCAGCCATCGTTTCCTGATTTGAAGAATCTCGAGGTTCGCGGGCATGCAAGCACAGCCGGCGAAGCCGGCGGCACTGTAGTGGCCCACAGCGTAAGCTGTGGGTAGACCGCGCGCCGACGCCCAAGCTCGCGTAGCGAGCGACACAAAAACCGTGTCAAGCCCCTGCCAACGCAAAATCCGCCGCAACTCATTCCAAACACGACGAAGAGAAATTCACCCGGCCTTCCCATCCGCCCAGCCCAGGCTGCTACCCTTGAAAGCAGGCCCGCGCACACGCGCGCGGGCATTGGTTCTTTGACAACTGCGCGCCTAATTCCTTTAGGCAATATACTTTGCCCCTAACCCCTTTAGATCGACAGACCACGAACATACTTCGGTCGCTAAGCTGATGATTCCATTCAGTGGCGGTGGGGGAGGGCATATGTTCGTGCCGCTCGCTTCGCGAGGCTGGCGCCCGCATTGAAGACCGCTTCGGAGCGGGTCTTAGACTGGCAACTGGCAGCTGGCAACTACTGCGCGCCCAGCTCGCGCTGAATCACGCCTGCAATCGCGTCGGCCGAGGCGCGCATCTTGGCCTCATCGGCAGCTTCGACCATCACGCGCGCCAGCGGCTCGGTGCCGGAGTAGCGCACGACCACCCGGCCTTCTTCGCCCAGCTCGAGTTCCGCGCGCTTGATGGCCGAGGCCACGGCGGCGATCTGGTCGAGCGGGCGCTTCTCGCGCACGCGCACGTTCTTGATGGTCTGCGGGAAGACCTTCAGGTCGCCCACCAGTTCGGCCAGGCTTTTTCCGCTCGTGGCCATGACCTGCATCACGCGGAGCGCGGTGAGCAGGCCGTCGCCGGTGGTGGAGTCGCCATCCCGGTAAATGATGTGGCCGCTCTGCTCGCCGCCCAGCGTTGCGCCCGAGCGCACCATCTCTTCCAGCACGTACTTGTCGCCCACCGGCGCGCGCAGCATCTGGATGCCGCTGTGGCGCAGCGCCGCTTCCAGTCCCATGTTCGACATGGTGGTGGCGACCACGGTGGCGTTGCGCAGCTTGCCGGCGGCGAGCATGACACGGGCGCAGAGCAGGAGCACGCCGTCGCCGTTCACCACGCGGCCCCTGGCGTCTGAAAAGAGCGCGCGATCGCCGTCGCCGTCGAAGCTGATGCCCAGGTCGTAATGCTCGAACGCCGACGCTTCGCCGATGGCTTTGGCCACAATCTCCGGATGCAGCGCGCCGCAGCCGTCGTTGATGTTGCGCCCGTCGGGCGCGGTGTTCATGAGCACCGCTTCCACACCAACAGCGCGCATGACCTCGCCGGCCAACTGCGACGTGGCGCCGTGCGCGCAATCGATGAGCGCCTTGAGGCCGCCCAGGTCGGTGCCGCTGACCTGCGCCGCCAGCCACTCCACGTAGCTGGAGTGCAGCGCCTCGTTGACCTCGAGCGCCTGGCGCCGCGCCGGCGGCGTGGATCCCTCGGCGATGTGCTGGAAAATCTCGCGCTCGATCTCGTGCTCGACGGCGTCGCTGAGCTTGTAGCCGTCGGCGCCGAAGACCTTGATGCCGTTGTCGTGCCAGGGATTGTGCGAAGCCGAAATCACCACGCCGGCTTCGAAGCCGCGCGTGCGCGCCAGGTACGCGACACCGGGCGTAGTGACGACGCCGGCGCTGTGCGCCTCGACCTGCTTGGAGCGAAGCCCGGCGGCGAGCGCTTCGGCAATCCACTGGCTGGACTCGCGCGTGTCCTGGCCGATGAGGACGCGAGCGGCGCGGCGCGTGCCCGTGCTGGCGCTGAGGCGCGCCCCGAGCGCGCGGCCGATATCGAAGACCGTGCTCTCGTTGAGCGGAAATTCGCCGGCAACGCCGCGAATCCCATCCGTGCCGAACAGCTGACGCGTTTTTCCCGGTTCGCCCTTCGCGCTCACTGCGCCGCCCCCGAACTCGATTTGCCCGTCACCACGATAACCCGCACGTGCGTTGGCGCCACGACGTGCACCAGGGGGTCGTCCACGTAGGCGCTCGCGCTGAAAACGGCGCGGCCGGCTGTGCCGCTGGCGTCAATCGTGTCCGTCGTAGCCGCTTCCACCGGCGTGACCCGCGTCTCCGGACCTTCGATCATCGCGGTGGGCGGATCGGCGGTCACGCTTTGGATCTCGTATCCCGGAGGAAGTGTTGCCTGCACGCGCGCCTTGATCGGCACCTGGCGCGTAACCCGGCGGTCGAAGCGCAGATGAAATTCGCCGGGCACCACCTGCACCACGGTAATGCCGTGCGGCGCGCGAATCTGGCCGGGAGCGAGTTCGAACGTGCGCTCGCCGGCTTCGCGGCGCACGCCGGCCAGGTCAATGGTGGCATGCAGGTCGTCGGCCCTGACGCCGCCCACCACGCGCTCGGGGCCGCGAATCCACACCTGCGCCTGCGGAGGAGCGTCGGTGACGACCGAAATGTCGTCGGCCATGTGGACGAACTCCAGCGGAATGGTATGCGCGATCTCCACCTGCGGCTGCCGAGCCACGCCCAGCCACAGCAGCAACGCACTGGAAAGTGAGAGCAGCTTGAGCCAGAAATTGCTGAAGACGTAGCGCCGGAGCAAGTCCATTTATGGCTCCTCTCCGGGCTTGGAGGCGGGCGACGGCACGCCTTCGCCGAGCTTGGGCGGGCGCAGCGGCTGGTCGCGCTCGGGCAGCAGATCGGACTCGGAGATCAGCGGCTGCGGTGCGCTCGTGCTCGGCGCAAAGCGCCAGTGCAGCAGATCGGCCAGGCGCGCACGCAGGTGGTCGGTCGAGATGTCGCGCTCGATGTTGCCGGAAACCGCCAGGCTGATGGCGCCAGTTTCTTCCGAGACGATGACCGCGATCGCGTCGGTTTCTTCGGTGATGCCGATGCCGGCGCGGTGCCGCGTGCCGAGCTGCGGGGAGAGCACCGGGTTCATCGAGAGCGGCAGGAAGCACGCCGCGGCGGCGATGCGGTCTTTCTGAATGATGACGGCGCCGTCGTGCAGCGGCGCGCTGGGACGGAAGACGGTGGCCAGCAGGTCGTAGCTGAGCTTGGCCTCCAGCGGCACGCCGCTCTCGATGTGCGTGCGCAGGCCGATGTCGCGCTCGATCACCATCAGCGCGCCGGTGTTGTTCTGCGAAAACAGGTTGGCGGCGAGCACGATGTCGTCGTAGGAGTCGCCCTCCTGCCCGGCCATGCGCGTGAAGGTGAGGCGGTGGCCGAGGCGCGCCAGCGCGTGGCGGATCTCCGGCTGGAAGACGACGATGAGAGCGAACACCGCGTAAGGCAACGCGGTGCTCAGCAGCCAGTTCAGCGTGGGCAGGTTGTTCTGCCGCGCCATGTAGAAGGCGCCGGCCAGGACGGCGACGCCGACCAGGATCTGCGTGGCGCGCGTGCCGCGCACCAGCACCAGGAACTGATAGATCAGCACGGCGACGAGCACGATGTCGAGCACTTCAAGTGCTGACACGTCTGTCCAGCGCTGCACCAGGTGCGTCGGCAAAGCGGTCCCCTCCCGGTCAGATTGCCGCGCGCGGCTGGGGTCATTGTAACGGGTGCGGGGACGGAACGCTGCTGCCCGCCAACTACTGTTTGGAGCCTCGGTCGCTCCCTTGGACCACCGACGTGATCTCGCCGCGCGCGACGCGGGCTCGGATCTCGTCCCCCGGCGCGACCTGGGCGGCGTCTTTGACCAGCTTGCCTGCGGCGTCGAACACGAGCGCGTAGCCGCGCTCCAGGACCTTCAGCGGCGAGAGAGCTTCAAGGCGCGCGCCAACGGCCTCCACGCGGGCGCGGCGGTCGGCCAGCAGGCGGCGCTGGAGTGAAACCAGCGATGCGCTGCGCGACTCCACTTCCCTGCGCGTGGCGGCGAGCTTGCGGCGGATGTCGTGGTGCCGCACGCGGGTGGCGGCGCGCTCCAGGCGCTGGCGGCAGTCGTGCACCTGCGCGCGAGCGCGCGAAATGAGCGCGAAGGTCAGTTCGTCGAGGCGCTGTTGGCGGCGGCCGAGCGATTGGCGCATCTGGGCGAAGGCGCCGTGCTGCGCGCGTTCGGTAAGCGCGTTGCGTGCGAGGAGCAGGCGATAGCGCGCGGCACGGCCGAGGCGCGAGCGCAATGCCGCCAGGCGCTCGTCAAGTTCGTCGCGGCTGCGGATCACCAGCTCCGCGGCCGCCGAGGGCGTGGGCGCGCGCAGGTCGGCGACGAAGTCCACGATGGTGAAGTCGGTCTCGTGCCCCACGGCGGAGATGACCGGCGCCCGCGAGTCGGCGACGGTGCGCGCCAGCGCCTCGTTGTTGAACGCAGCCAGGTCTTCGGCCGAGCCGCCGCCGCGGGCCACGATGATCACGTCCACAGGCCTCTTGCCCGGCAGGCGCGAGGGCATGTTGAACAGCTTGACGCCCGTCGCGACCTCGGCCGCCGCCGTCTCGCCCTGCACCTGCGCGCCATATATAAGGATGTGCACGTTCTCGTGGCGGCGGCGCAGGACGTTGAGAATGTCATGCATGGCGGCGCCGCGCGGCGACGTGACCACGCCGATGCGCCGCGGCAGCGATGGAATCGCCTTCTTGCGCTCAGCCGCGAACAGGCCTTCCGCTTCGAGCTTCGCCTTGAGCTGTTCGAAGGCGACCTGCAGGGCGCCCGCGCCCTTCGGCTCGAGGTATTCGACCAGCAGTTGCAGATCGCCGCGCGCGTCGTACACGGTGACGCGTCCGCGGGCGATCACTAGCTGGCCGTTGTCGGGACGGAAGCGCAGCAGGCGCACCTGCAAACGGAACATCACGGCGCGAAGCTGCGCGCTGCCATCCTTCAGAGTGAAATAGATGTGTCCGCTCTCAGCAGGCCTTACGTTGGAAAGCTCCCCCTCCACCCACACGTCGGTGTACTCGCGCTCCAGGCGCGTGCGCACCGCGCCGACCAGGTCGCCCACACGCCACACGCGGCGCGCCGCGGCCTGCGGCTGGAAGGTGAAGTCGAGTTGGCCTTCAGAAGACATTGCGGAATTGCCGAACTGCGGGACCGCGGAGTTGAAAGTCAAAAGCTAAACACAAAGGACACAAACCGAGCACAAAGGGCACGCAGGAAATGCAACTCGGCAGTTCGGCAATTCGGCAGCTCGGCAATTGCTTCACTCCAGGTCCCGCCAGTTCGGTCCCACGCCGACTTCCACCACTAGCGGCACGCGCAACGCATGCACACGCTCCATTTGCTCGCCGACGAGCGCGCGCACCGTGTCCACTTCAGATTCGGGAACTTCGAACACCAGCTCGTCGTGCACCTGGAGCGTCATCTGCGCGCGCAGCTTGCGGGCGGCGAGTTCGCGGTCAATCCGGATCATGGCCAGCTTGATCAGGTCGGCGGCCGTGCCCTGCAACGGCGTGTTCACCGCGGTGCGCTCGGCGAAGCCGCGCATATTGGTGTTCTTGCTGTTGATGTCGGGAATGGGGCGCACGCGTCCGAACAGCGTCCGCACTTTCCCATCGCGCCGCGCTTCGTCCAGCGTGCGATCGATGAAGCGGCGCACGCCGGTGTACCTGGCGAAGTAGGCGTCGATGAACTGCTTGGCTTCTTTCGTCTCGATGCCGAGCTGCTGCGACAGGCCGAACGGCGAGAGGCCGTACACGATGCCGAAGTTGACCGCCTTGGCGCGGCGGCGGTGCTCGGCGTTGATCATGAGCGGCGGCACGCCGAAGACCTGCGAGGCCGTGAGCGTGTGGATGTCGTCGCCGCGGCGGAACGCCTCGGTGAGCAGCGGGTCTTCGGAGAAGTGCGCCAGCAGGCGCAGCTCGATCTGCGAGTAGTCGGCCGCCAGCAGCACGTTTCCCTTCTCCGCGACGAAGGCGGCGCGAATTTCGCGCCCGAGTTCCGTGCGGATGGGAATGTTCTGCAGGTTCGGATTCGTGGATGAGAGCCGGCCCGTGGCTGTGCCGGCCTGGTTGAACGTGGTGTGCAGGCGGCCGCTCGAGCGATCGCAGAGCGCGGGCAGCGCGTCAACGTACGTGGACTTGAGCTTCGACAGCTGGCGGTACTCGAGCACCAGGCGCGGGACTTCGTGCTCGGCGGCAAGCCCCTCCAGCACATCGACCGCGGTTGAGATCGTCTTGCCCTTGCCGTACTTGACCGGCTTGGGCAGCGCGAGCTTGTTGAAGAGCACGTCGCCGAGCTGGCGCGGCGAGTTGATGTTGAACTCGGTGCCGGCCTTGTCGTAGATCTCGCGCGCTTTTGCGTTCACCTCGCGCTCCAGGCGGCGCGACATGGCAGCCAGCACGCCGCAATCAATCTTGACGCCGGCAATTTCCATGCGCGCGAGCACCGGTGCCAGCGGCAGATCGATGTCGTCGTAAACGCCGCGCAGACCGGCTTCGGCCACCTCGCCGCGCAGGAGCGTGATCAGGCGGCCGGCCACGTCGGCGCTCTCGGCCAGCCCGCCTTCGAGTTTGAGGTTGAAGCGGCGCAGCGCGACGGCGGCGAGTGAGTGTGAGGAGTAGGTGGGATCCAGCAGATAGCTATAAAGCAGCGCGTCGTCGGCAACGCCGGCGAGCGCGAGGCCCTTCCGAGCAAGCACACGAAGCGCCGACTTGAGGTCGTGCGTGGCTTTCGGCAGGTTTGGATCGGCCAGCGCTTTCCTCAGCCGCAATGATGCGCCGCCGTCGTCGAGCGAGAGCGTGAGCGCCTCGCCCGGCTGCGACGAGACTGCCACGCGGCGCGCAGGTTGGGCCGCAGTTTCCGGCGGCGGCGCGCTGAGCGGCAGTTTGCCGCTTGTCTCTTCCGCCTCCTCGTCCTCTTCCTCTTCCTCCGCAGCCGGCGGCGCCTCGGCCTGCGCTTCGAGGACAAACGTCAGCGGCTGCTCAGCCGAGACGCGCGCGAGCACGCGCTCGACGTCGGCGGCCGACTCTGCTTCGGTGTACTTGCGCTCGCCGAGATCGAGCGTTGGGGCAAAGTCCTTGGCGAGCGTGGTGAACTCCAGTTCGGTGAACAGCGCGCGCGCTGAGTTCGAGTCAGGATCGCGCGCGGTCATGGCTTCCACGTCGAGTTCCACTGGCACGTTGCAGTCGATGGTGACCAGTTCCTTGCTCTTGAGCACCACGTCGCGATTGTTGAGCAGCGACTCGCGATACGTTTTGCGCTCGACCTCGGCCGCGTGATCCAGCGCCGCTTCGACCGTGCCGAAGCGCTGGATCAGTTCCACCGAGCCCTTGTCGCCGATGCCGGGCGCGCCGGGAATGTTGTCGATGGAGTCGCCGCGCAGCGCCATCACGTCCACCACCCGCTCGGGCGGCACGCCCAGAATCTGCTCCACCGCCGCGCGGTCGCAGATGAGGTTGTCCTTCGGCGGATTGAGCACGCACACGCGCTCGTTCACCAGCTGCAGCATGTCCTTGTCGCTGGAAACCACGTACACCGGATGCCCGGCCTTCGCCGCCTTCTGCGCGAGCGTGCCAATCAGGTCGTCGGCCTCGTAGCCGGCGTACTCGAGGATGGGAATGCGATACGCCTCGAGCGCACGGCGAATGTACGGCACCTGTTGCGCCAGGTCGTCGGGCATGGCGGAGCGGTTGGCCTTGTAGCCATCGTAGGCCACGTCCTGGAACTGCTGCGTCTTCGAATCGTACTTGCGCACCGAAGTGATCGCCGCCGCCTGCTGATCGCGAAACGTGGGCGCGCCCACGTCGAACACCGCCGCGATGTATTCGGGCTTGAAGTCGGCGCGCAGCTTGCGCAGCATGTTGACGAACACGTAGGTGGCGGCGGTGGGAATGCCGGTCTTGGTGGACATGGGCCGCTGCCGCGCCATGGCGTGGTACGCGCGGAAGATGAACGACATGGCGTCGATGAGGAAGACGCGGCCCTTCCCGCGCGAGCCTTTGGGCAGCTGCGGCTTGGCCGGCGCGATGGGCTGGGGCTGTGACGCCGGCGCCGGAGCGGGCGCTTCCTGCGTGGCGACTGGGGCTTCAGCTTTGGATTTGACTTTGCGAGGCAACAGGTAAGTTTAACAACTGCTCCGGGCTCAGCGCGCTGGCTGAGTTGCTCGTTTCCAGTTTCTCGTTTCTAGAAACCAGAAACCGGTTTCGTTGCCTTCTCCAACATCTCCGCCGCGCGGTTCAGCGCCGCGGCCAGCGCGGCGGCCTGCTGCTCGATCTGCGCAGCATCTTTGTTCTCGATCGCCGTGGCGAGGCCGGGCAGCGGCGCCGAGGCGTATCCGGTGTACTCGCCGGGGGCGTAGATCGCATGCCGATACCATGCGCGGCCGGGAAGTCCGCCGGGCAGGAGCAGCGCGCGTCCGGCAGCGATCAGCGCGCGATTGAGCGCGGCCGCGTCCGCGGGCGGATTCTTCTGTGCTGCCGCAATGGAAGCGCCGGCGGCGGTGAGGCGCTGGGCGGCCGCGGACGCCGCGGTGAATCCCGCCGGCGTTGCGCCGGCAACGGAAGCGGCGCGCTGCGCGGCGGCGTCCACGTAGCCGGAGATTTCCTTTCCGTAGTCCTGCCAGTCATACGGCAGCACGTCGGCATTGGCGAGCCGCAGGACTTCCAGGCCGAAGAAGCGCGCCAGTTCCTGCGTGTAGGCGAAGGTTGGATCGCCGAATTTCATGAACCAGCTCAAGTTGTCGAAGACGGAGTGGTACACGCCGTAGCTGCCGCTGCTGCGCGCGTCGGTGGCGGGCACGCCGGCGTGCTCGAGGAAGGGCGTGAAGTCGGACCCGCTGCCCAGGTTGCCGACCGGCGGATCGCCGCTGACGGCCCCGCGCAGAGACGGCGTCAGAGTGCGTGAAGTTGGGCGCGCCGGCTCCGGTGTTGCTCGCCAGGCCTCATAGAGCGTGCCGCCCCTGGGACTCGGCACGGCGCGCGCCACGTCGCGCAGAAAATCCTTCAGCTCGCCCGACGCCCAGGCGCGAAAGTTAGGGCCCGAGGCGCCGCTGTCCATGTTGACGTACGCGGCGGCATTGGCGAGCGCGCGTTCGTTGTCTTCCACCCACTCGGTCGAGCCGATCAGGCCCTGCTCCTCGGCGTCCCAGCTCGCCAGGACGATGGTGCGCCGCGGGCGCCAGCCTGATTTGAGAAGTTCACCGATGCCGTGAACCGCTTCCAGCATCGCCGCCGTGCCGCTGCCTGGATCGACTGCGCCGTACACCCACGCGTCGCGGTGATTCCCGGCCACGACCCACTGTTCGGGCTCGCTCGAGCCGCGCAGGCGTCCGATCACATCCCAGATCGTGGTGTACGCGTAGCTCTGCTTCAGGCGCATCTTCACGCGTACCGGCCCGGGCCCCACGTGATAGGTGAACGGCAGGCCGCCCTGCCAATCGCGCGGCGACTCGGGTCCACCCAGGTTTCGAAGCAGCGGCTCGGCGTCGGCTGATGAGAGCGGCGTGGTCGGCACGCGCGGCAGGTCAGGCGCGCGCTCGGGAGCAATGCGCTGCGCGTCGGGCAGGCTCGGGACCGCGGCGATGCCCGGCGTGGTGGGATCACCGGCGTACTCGAACGCGAACTGAATGGAGCCGCGCTGCACCGCGCTCGACGGCCGCCACGGCCCGCGCGGATACACGTCACCGCGAACGTAGCCGTCATCGAACGGATCGGAGTAAAGCAGCACGCCGGCAGCGCCCCTCTCCTGCGCGATGTAGCTCTTCACGCCGCGAAAATTCTGCCCGTAGCGGATGAGCAGAATCTTGCCGCGCACGTCAATCTCCATCTGCTCGAGCTGCTTGAGGTCTTCCGGGCGGCCGTAGTTGGCGTAGACGACGTCGGCCTCAGCGTCGCCCGAGGGAGAAAAGCCGTTGAAGGGCGGGATGACCCGTGCGTCGTCCTGCCACGGGTCGCCCTCAACGCGTTCGGGGTTCGGCCCGTGCATCGCCACTCCCGGCGGTGCGACCACGTCAACACTGATCTCGCCAGGCCTGTTCATCCACACCCGGTACTCACGGATTTCCGTTTCAAGGCCCGCTTCGCGGAAGCGCTGCGCCACGTAGTCGGCGGTTTTGCGGTCCTTCGGCGAGCCGGCGATGTGCGGCGCCGACGCCATGGCGCGCAGGTGCTGCTCGGCAAGCTTGGGATCGGGCACGGCGAGGAAGCGGCGCTCGAGCTCGGCCTGGCGGGGAGCGTCGCGGAAGCCGATGATCGCAGGCGGCGGCGCCTGGGAGTTCTGGCCGCGGCTTGCCGCGGCCCGGCCCGGGGAAGGCGGGCTGAACGCGGTCGCCAAAGCCAGCAGAATCGCGCGCGCCCTTTTCCGCCGTATCGGCGCTGCGCCCTCTGCAAACTTATTTGCTCGTGTCGGCATGAAGAATCCGGCAACTCCGCACTCCGGCAATTCGCAATCGGCTCACTCAATCAGCATGCAATCGCCATAAGAATAAAACCTGTAGCGCTGCGCGACCGCATGGCGGTAGGCCGCTAGCACGCGTTCGCGGCCGGCGAAGGCGCACACCAGCATGAGCAGCGAGGAGCGCGGCAGGTGGAAGTTGGTGAGCATCGCGTTCACCACGCGGAACTCGTACCCGGGATAGATGAACAGCTCTGCTTCGCCGCTGCCCGGCGAAATCCCGGCGGCGTCGGAGAGTGAGGCCGCATACTCCAGCGTGCGCACCGTGGTGGTGCCGACGGCGACGATGCGGCGCTTCTCCCGGCGGGCGCGGTTGATCTGTTCGCCGGCCACACGCGAAATCGAGTAGCGCTCTCCATGCAGCTTGTTCTGCTCGACCACTTCGGCGTGCAGCGGCTGAAAGGTTCCCAGTCCGACGTGCAACGTGACCTCACAGGTTTCCACGCCGCGCGCGCGGACCTCGCTTAGCACCTCAGGCGTGAAGTGCAGCCCGGCGGTGGGCGCGGCCACGGAGCCGCGCTCGCGGGCGTAGACGGTCTGGTAGCGCTCGCGGTCGGAGGCCCCATCGGCACGCGCGATGTAAGGGGGCAGCGGCACATGCCCGATGCGCTCCACGCGATCGAAAAAGTCAGGCACGGAATCGAAGCGCAAGGTGCGCTCGCCGAACTCGCCGCGCGCGATCACCTCGGCATGGAGCGCGTCGCATTCGCGTTCGCCGAAGGCGAGCCGCTCGCCCACGCCGATCTTGCGCCCGGGACGGACCAGCGCCTCCCATTCGCCCGCTGTTCCCAGCGGACGCGTGAGCAGCACCTCCACCGTTCCCTTCAGAAATTCGCGGGCTGCGGGATTCCGCGGGCTGACCGGTTGCGCGCGCGCGCCGGAGCGACGCCCGAAGAGCCGCGCCGGAAAGACGCGCGTGTTGTTCATCACCAGCAGATCGCCAGGACGCAGCAGCCCGGGCAGGTCGCGGAATTGCCGGTCCGCGAGTGCGCCGCTTTCGACGCCGCGCCGCAGGTGCAGCATGCGCGCGGCGGCGCGCTCGGCGGCGGGCTGCTGCGCGATCAGTTCCGGCGGCAGGTGGTAGTCGAAGTCGGAAACCAGCACAAGCTTGAATCTACTATGCGGCGCCAAGGGCATGCACGGCAGGCTGCCCAAGGCCGGCGCCGCGCGTCTTACTCAGGGGCGTGGGCCCAGCGAACCGGCGCACGCCCCAAAATCGTCGCAGCGCCGCGGAAAATTGCGCCGCGCTTGCGAAACAGCAACTTACGATTCAGTTTGCCGCGGCAACCGAAAGCGGGTTAGGATGCTTTTTCCCCCCGACCTTCGAAGGCCCAGCACTTGAAAAGCGAGCGCCAATACCGGGAAGAGATTGTCCGCTTCGGCCGCATGCTCTACGAGCGCGGCTTCATCGCCGCCAAAGACGGCAACCTTTCCGTCCGCCTCGACGACGACACGATCCTGGTGACCTGCGCCGGCTTGTGCAAAGGCACGCTGTCGGCCGACGACATGGTGCTGGTGGATCCCGACGGGCGGCGCAAGTCGGGCGACCGCGCCGTCTCGACCGAGATGGGCATGCACCTGCTCATCTACCACGAGCGGCCTGACGTGCACGCGATTGTGCATGCGCATCCCCCGACGGCGACCGGCTTCGCCGTGGCCGGCATGGCGCTGGACAAGCCGATTCTCGCTGAAGTCATCGTGACGCTCGGCTCGGTGCCCCTGGCGCGCTATGGCACGCCGGGAACGCCGGAACTGGCCGACTCGCTCTCGCCGCTGGTGCCGCACCACGACGCCATCCTGATGGCCAACCATGGCGTGGTCGCCTACGGACACGACCTGGAGCGCGCCTACATGAACATGGAAATCGTGGAGCACGCGGCCAAGATCGCGCTCGTCACCCACCAGCTTGGGCGCGAGCAGATGCTCCCGGAAGAAGCTGTCCGCAAGCTGAACGCCCAGCGCGCGGAGTACAACCGCGCGGCGCAGGCGGCAGCCGCCGAAGCCCACCGCGCGACGGGCACGAGCAAGAGGCCGCAGTAAATCAGCAGTCAGCATGCAGCCCCTGAACCGCCCGGCAAAACCTGCCATTCGTAGCCGGGATGCTCAAGGGCTGAATGCTGAGTGCTGACTGCTGATTGCTGCCGTTAACCCCTCCCGCTCAAGTTCTTCGGGTCCTTCATCTCCGGTGGCGCAGGCTTCGCCAGGCCGAGGATGATCTGGAACAGCAGCAGCCAGCGCTTCACGTTGGTGGTCATCAGGAAGTTTTCCTTCACGTGCTCGCGGCCGTTGCGTCCCAGTTGCGCGGCGAATTCGGGGTGGGTGAGCAGGTAGCGGATCTGGTAGGCGCAGCCCTCCACCGAGTGCACCAGCACGCCGGTCAGCTTGTGGATGATCTGCGTGGGGATGCCGCCGACGGCGCCGCCGATGACCGCCTTGCCCTTCCACAGTCCTTCGGTGACGGTCAGGCCGAAGCCTTCCTTGATGGATTTCTGCACGACGATGGTGGCGGCGCGCTGCAGCGCGTTGATCTCCAGCGCCGACCACGGCGGCAGGTTGAGGATGATGATGTCGGGGTCGTCGCCCGCTTCGTTCATTACTTCCTGGAGGACGGCCGCGCCCTCGGGATCGTCGGTGGCGCCGCCGCCGGCCAGCACCAGCTGGCAGTCCACATACTTCTTCACCAGCTTGTAAGCCTGGATCACGCCCACCGGGTCCTTGAGGCGGTCGAAGCGCGAGACCTGCACGAGGATGGGGCGCGAGCGGTCAATGCCGAAGTCTTCGCACACCTTCTGGATGAAGCTCTCCTCGAGTTCCTTGTTCTTCTCCGAGAGCGGATCAATGCAGGGGCAAAACAAATACTGGGGAATGGTGAGCTGGCGCGCGAATGAGGGCGAGGAAAAGTTCGCCGCGTCATACTGCTCGACCATGGGACGCAGGAAGCCCCACACGTCAGGATGCGGATTGCTCAGGTCGATGTGGCAGCGCCAGATCCACTTGCCGCGGTCGCGCTTGGCGCGAATGAGGCCGACCGGCTGCGGATCGTGGATGACGAACAGGTCTTCCGCGAACTCCATGCGCTGGCGGTTCTGCTCGTTGTACATCATGAAGATGTCGAGCGCTTCCTTGGTCACGTTGTATTCGCCGCCGTGCAGCGCGTTGTGGAATCCCTTGGTGATCTCGTAGAAGTCGTTGCCGCCGGTTATGACTTCCCATTTGCACTGCACTTCCAGCTCATTGATGAGTGGAACCAGGCGATTGAGCATTTCGGCGACGCCGCCGCCGATGGCGGTGGAGTTCACCATCTTCACCGTCTTGCCGCGGAGGCGCTGGGCCAGGAAGCGGATTTCGTCGAGCTCGGCGCGGCCCACGATGGGCTCGTAGTCGTCCATCACCGGCGGCGGCGGCGGGGCCGGCGGGGTTTCGCTGATCTTTGGCCGCGGCCGCTGCCGGCGCTCAGGCGGCGCTTCGGTGGTGGTCGAGGCTGGGTTTCCGTTGCCCGCCGGAGTTCCCGGCTTCTGGACATCGGCTGACGTGCTTCCGCTCTGTCTGCTGTCAGTCATGCGACGCTTGTCTCCCGCTTACCCCAGGGCCGGCTCCAGCGCGCGCAGCATCTGGCGGCGGACGTCCTGCAGAGTGGAGGTATAGATGTCAATGCGATTGATGCGGTCGGCCACGGCGCCCAGGCCCAGCTGCTCCTCCAGCCAGAGCGAGAAGTCGTTGCTGTTGAGCTTGAGCCGCAGCCGCGCCTCGATGAAGTGGTAATGGATGCTGTGCACGCTCGCCTTCTCGATGCAGTCGGCGAATTCGCGCAGGTTGCGCGCCACCAGCTGCGTGGGCACGACCACGGTGTCGCTGGCGCAGAAGTAGAAGGGCTCCAGCGCCGCCCGCTCGCCGGCGCGCGGGTTGCGCCGCAGATAGTCTTCCACCACCCCGACCACGTTTTCGCGCAGCGCCTTCAGGCTGGTGTACTCGCGCACGTCGATGGACGCGAGCCGCTCCGCCAGCCCGACCTCGTTGCACGAGGCGAACGCCCAGTGCGCAAAGTCGTTGGAAAATCCCTCCTGGATGAAGTGGTGATCTTCCAGCGTCCGGAACATGTGCTGGAAAATGGAGTCTTCGGGCACGCTGCGCAGCCCTTCCAGCAGCTCATTGAGGTTGTAGCTCCTGGTGCGGCCGATGCGCATGAGGTGTGCCGCCGAGTTGAAGTAAAACGGCAAGCTCGCCCAGCGCGATTTTGGGGCCGTGATGGCCACAGTCTTCCTCCTGTTGGCTGACTCAGGTTGGATGGAAGTGCCCGGGTCCGGCGCTGCCCGTCAATCTTGCTTGGATGCCTCTTGGGACCGGGGTTGTTGTTCGGAAGCGCCGCCGGCCGGGAGGTCCGGAGGACGACGCCAGCCTTTGCGCGGCGCCAGCAGGAAGGAAAAAGCCACGCCTGCCAGCAACATCCAGCTCAGGGCTTGGCGTTCCGAGGTGCTGCCCACCGACAGGCTCCCCAGGGGCGGATACAGCGTGATGGCGAAGACCGCCACCGAGGCAACCGACCCGAGCATGCCCGCCACGGCGCCGTACCGCCATGCCAGCCCGAACACAATGATGAGGAAAGCAAACGGCAGCCAGGGCGAGGTGGGACGGGGAGCCGTGGCCGAGACCAGAATCGCCGCACCGGCCGCCAGGGCGACGCCCATCAGCACGCGCACGCCGTCGTCCAGCCGCTGGGGTAGAGGGTTTCGCATGACCGATCCCTTCTGTTGGATGCTCGGCGGCGCCCGGTTTCTTGTGAAAATCGGGGGCTCCAGCGCGCCCGTCTCAGATTGAGCAGCAGCTCTGGAATTCAATGGCGTGAGAACTCAACTTAGGATTAGATAGATCGCCGCTTTCGGCGCTCCCATGTCGCATGCGCCCGACATCCTTCTGCTGGAGCTGTTCGCCATCTTCGTGTGGGCGAAAGTCTTCGCCGAGGTGTTCGAGCGGCTCGCGCTGCCGGCGGTGCTGGGCGAAATTCTCGCGGGCGTGGTGCTCGGGCCCTACGCCCTGGGCGTGGTGCAGCCCAGTCCCACGGTGAACTCGATCGCGCAACTCGGCGCCATCTTCCTGCTGTTCGTCGCCGGGCTGGAAACGCATCCCAAGGAGCTGGTGCGCGTGGGGCGGCAGTCGCTCACGGTTGCGATCGCCGGAGTGATCGTGCCCTTCGTGCTCGGCTTCGGCTACATGCTGCTGCACGGCAGCCCCTCGCACGAGGCTACGTTCGTGGCGGCGGCGATGGTGGCCACCAGCGTTGGCATCACGGCGCGTGTGCTCAGCGACATGCACGTGCTGCAGACGCGGGTGGCGCGCATCATCCTGGGCGCGGCCGTGTTTGACGACATCCTCGGCATGGTGCTGCTCGCGGTGGTTGTCGGACTCGCCTCTGAATTGGGCGTGCAGTGGACCCAGCTCATCGTGCTGGCGCTGGAGGCGGTCGGCTTCGCGCTGTTCATGATCTTCATTGGGCCGCGCATCGTGGCGCGCATCCGGCCCGGGCTGGAGCGCATGAGCACCCGCAACGCGCCGCTGGTGCTGGCGCTGGCCATCTGCCTGGGACTCTCTGTCGCGGCGGAGCGAATTGGACTGGCCGCCATCATCGGCGCGTTCTTCGCCGGCCTCGCCTTCGCCGAATACTCCCGCGAGTGGAACCTGGAGATGCGCGCACACGCCATCAACGAATTCCTTGCGCCGTACTTTTTCTTCACCATGGGCGCGCTGCTGGATTTCCACGTGTTTGGCGCCAGCGGCGTGCTCACCGCCGCAATCGTGGTCTCGGTGCTGGCGCTCATCTCCAAGGTTGTGGGCTGCGGGCTTCCAGTCTTGCGCGATGGCTGGCGCGCGGCGCTGCGCGTGGGCGTGGGCATGACGCCGCGCGGCGAGGTGGCGCTGATCGTTGCCCTGATCGGGCTGAACATGCGGATCGTGAGCAACCGCACCTACGCCATCGTGGTCTTCATGACGGCGGTCACCACCATCGTGGCGCCGCCCGTGCTGCGCTGCCTGTTCCGCACCGGGCCGGAAGAGCCGGTGCCGGTCCGCGCCGCGGCCGGACCGGTCGCTGTCGAGTAAGCCTGGGCCCGCTGGGGGCAGTCGTGTGACCCGCCCCTTCCCGCTATAATCACGCGTTCCTGCAATCATGCCGCTTCCCACCACCAACCTGGAAGGACACGTCGCGCTCGTCACCGGCGCTTCGCAGGGCATCGGACGCTCCTGCGCGCTGGCGCTGGCCGAAGCCGGCGCCGCGGTGGCGCTCGCCGCGCGCAGCCAAGATAAGCTGGCCGCCGTGGTCGGCGAAATCACCGGCGCGGGCGGAAAAGCCGCCGCCTTCAGGATGGACGTGGCCAGCGAGGACGACATCAAGTCGGCCACGAAAGCGGCGATCGCTCGGTTTGGCAAGATCGATATCCTGGTCAACAACGCCGGCATCACGCGCGACACGCTGGTCATGCGCATGAAGCGCGCCGACTGGGACGACGTGCTCGCCACCAACCTCACCGGCGCGCACCTCTGCATTCAAGCCGTGATCGGCTCCATGCTCAGGCAGCGCTGGGGACGCATCGTCAACATCACCAGCATCTTCGGGCAGATGGGCCAGGTCGGGCAGGCCAACTACGCCGCCTCGAAAGCCGGGCTGATTGGGCTGACCAAGGCGGTGGCGCGCGAGGTGGCGTCGCGCAACATCACGGTCAACGCCGTGGCGCCCGGCTACATCGAGACGGCCATGACCGCCGCGCTCGCGCCCGAACTGCGCGAGCAGGTGCTGAAAATGGTCCCGCTGGGCCGCGCCGGCAGCGACCAGGACGTGGCCAGCGCCGTGCGCTTCCTCGCCTCCGATCAGGCGGCTTACATCACCGGGCACGTGCTGAATGTGAACGGCGGGATGTGGATGGGGAGTTGAGCTCCAACAGGCAATCCCGCGCACTTGCCGCACTGCTCATCACATTCGGCATCGTCCTGGCGTGGTCCGCGATTCGTCCGCACGACTACTTCACCTGGATTTTGGAAACCTGGCCGGCGCTGGCCGCGCTCCTCGTACTGGCTGCTACCTACTCGTCGTTCCAGTTCACGACTTTTGTCTACGGAATGATCTGGGCGCACGCTGTCGTTCTCCTCGTCGGCGGGCACTACACCTACGCCGAGGTGCCCGCCTTCAACTGGCTGCGCGACCACTGGCAACTGGCGCGGAACGACTTCGATCGCGTGGGCCACTTCATGCAGGGATTCGTGCCGGCGCTGATCGCGCGCGAATTCTTCCTGCGGCGGCGCGTGGTGAAGCGCCGCTGGGCGCCCTTCCTGGTGGTGTGCGTGTGCCTCGCGATCAGCGCGCTGTACGAGCTGCTGGAGTGGCGCGCGGCGGTGGCGTTCGGCTCGGCGTCAGACGCTTTTCTGGGCACGCAGGGCGACCCGTGGGACACTCAGGAAGACATGGCGACCGCGCTGGTCGGCGCCATCCTTGCGGTGACGCTGGCGGCGCCGCTGCACAATCGCCAGATCGCCAGGATGGATCCGGACGCCCTGGCGCGCTCCGCCACCGGGCCGGTCGCATAATTTCCTGCGCCGGATCGGCCCGGCGCTGCGTCTTTTAAGGGCAAGTGTCCTCACCCGCCCAAGACGCCATCGTCCTGAAGCAAGCCGAATCGCCATCGGAACTGGAAGCGGTCCGCGAGCTTTGGCTCGAGTATGCCAGGTCGCTGGGCTTCAGCCTCTGCTTCCAGAATTTCGAGCACGATCTGGCAAACCTGCCGGGCGACTACGGCGCGCCGTCGGGCACGCTGGTCCTGGCGAAGGTCGGCGCAGAGTATGCCGGCTGCATCGCGCTGCACGCGCGCGGCGAGGACATCTGCGAGATGAAGCGGCTCTACGTGCGCCCTGCGTTCCGCGGACGGGAACTCGGCCGTCTTCTGGCCGAGCGCCTCATTGCCGACGCGCGGGCGATGGGCTACCGGCGCATGCGGCTCGACACCATCCCCCGGCTGATGGGAACGGCCGTGGAGCTCTATCGCGACCTTGGTTTCTACGAAATCGCGCCGTACTACACCAATCCCATCGAGGGCGCGATCTACATGGAGCTGGAACTCTAGGCATTGCGGAACGGCCGAAGGGCCGAATTGCCGAACTGATGGACCCTGCATTCCCCGGCCCGGTTTCAATTCAGCAGTTCGGCACTTCGCAGTTCGGCAATTTCCTTTCCATTGCCGCTGTTAACGACTAACAAAAATTGTCCTTGCCAGAAGGTACTACTCTGGTTAGTATGCGTCGGACCCCCAACGCAGCCCTGGACTTAGCGCCACAACCCATGAACATTGGCGAGACGATAAGAAACTTCCGCCTACAAAAGGGCATGTCGCAGGGCGACATAGAAAAGCGCACCGGGCTGCTGCGCTGCTACCTCTCGCGAGTCGAAAACGGCCACACGATTCCCTCGCTCGATACCCTGGCCAAAATCGCCGGCGCCATGGATGTTCCGCTCGGCAACTTCTTTGCCGATAGCGCCGGGGAAAACGGCCATGCCAAGGCCGTCCCCCAGCTCAGCGAAGACGAAGTCCGCTTCCTCACACAGATCCGCCGCTACTCGCCCAGCCTGAACGAAAGCGACCGCAAACTGGTGCTCGCCATGGTGAAGAAAATGGCCGCCAGCGCCGGCAAGTAAGCAATCAGCAGTCGGCATTCAGTCCCCGAACGCCTTCTGCGATCGCGATCACGTTCACTTTTGGCCGGGTACGCGCAAGGGCTGAATGCTCATTGCTCAGTGCTGATTGCTGCCTCACCCGTAGTAATGAAAGTCCTTCCAGAACTCCGGCCAGCCCTGTTTTAATCCTCGGCAAACGTAGATCTCGGGATGGTCTTTCGTCTCCTCGTTGAGCACGCCGAGGTGGTTCCAGACTTTGGCCGCCACCTGGCATGACGTGAAGCGCCGCTCGCGGAAGCGCGCCGAAAATCCGAGAACGATCAGCGTCTGGGGCGGCGGCTGGGGATAGCCGCGCTCCCACATCGAATTCACGCCGCTGATCGCTGTCGGCAGCCCATACCGCGGCCCATAGAGATTGATGGCGCCCGCCTCGCCATAGTTCGCGGCCAGGATTCCGTAGCGCATGCGGTCTCCCGCCGGCAGCGCATCACGAATTTTGGCGACCGTCTCGACCAGCTCCGGCCAGCCGATTTCTTCTCGGAAGTTCTCCTGCACCGCGCATGCCGCGCCGAACCACTTCGAGCCCTCGGGCGCCAGCGGCAGGGTGAATGCCGCGGCGAGGGCGACGTCGGCGACTAGCGCCGCCCACACCAGCGCCTTCAGCGAAAGACGCCGGCTGGCGAGTGTGCCCTCCAGCCACACGCTGCCCGCGGCATAGAGCATGGGATACGCCGCCGCGAGATAGTAGCTGCGCCCCTTGGCGAGTATGAACACCACGAGGGGAACGATGTACATCCAGCCAAGGGTCCGGTAGCGTTTTCCTTGTGGCGAGAAAAAGAAGTAGTACAGGCCGGCGATGGCCAGCGGGAACGCGAACAGCGTCAGCTCGAGTTGCTCGGGCAGGAAGAGGCGGTGCCGGCCCTGGCTTACGTCGCGCTCGTGGATGTGACGGACAAAATCCAGGTAGATGAAGTTGTGCCGCACCTGCCATAGCAGGTTGGGCAGGAATATCAGCAGCCCCGCCGCCGCCCCGCAGAGGAACCACTTGCTTCGCAGGTGGCGGCGCGCCGGCGTCAGCAGCAGTCCGATGCCCAGCGCGAAGACCAGGAACGGCATCGCGTACTTGGAGAGCATTCCGAATCCGATGGCCGCGCCAATGGCCAACCACCAGCGGGGATCGTCTGACTGCAGCAGCCGCATGGTGAAGTACGCCACCAGGACCCACGCCAGATAGTCGAACGAGACGTACTGCATCACCGCGCCGGCCGCGAGGCAGAAGGGCACAGCTGCCGTGGCGGCGAAAAGCTGCGCCAGGCGGCGTCCGCCCAAATCGCGCGCCATCAGCCCGGTAAGAAAAACCGCAATCGCCTCGGCGATCGCCGCGAACAAGCGGAACCCGGTCAGCGACGTCCCAAACAGCTCCAGCGAGATTCGTGCGAAGAACGGCGTTACCGGCGGGTACGCGACGTATCCCCAGGCGAGATGGCGCGCGTCATCCAGCGTGGCCAGTTCATCGCGATGGAAGCCGTAGCGGTGGCCAACAAGCAGCTGAATGATTACCGTCGCGGCGGCGACATAGGCGAGGACAGCGGCGTCGCTCGACCAGGGACCCCGCCAGCGTCGCGATTCCGGAACCGCCGGCGATGTGGAGGTCGCGGTCACTGGCACATAGTTAGAGCAGGTTTGTTTGACTGTACGGGCGAGCAAAAAGCCGGCCGGGTGCGGCCGGGCTCCATCTTAGCGGAGTTCTGCGCGGGCGAGGCCTCGAACGGTTCGCTCACGTCCACACGGTTCTACTCCTCTTCTTCCGTGACCTCGCCGCGCTCCTTCTTGTACTTCTCCACGATCTTCTCCTGGATCATGCCGGGGACGACGTCGTAGTGCGCCATTTCCATGTGGAAGCTGCCCCGGCCTTGGGTCATCGAGGTGAGCTCGTTGCCGTAGCTGAGCATTTCGGCCATGGGCACCTCGGCCTTCACCACGGTGTTGCCGGCCTTGTTGTCCATGCCCTGGATGCGGCCGCGGCGCGAGTTCAGGTCGCCCATGATGGCGCCGGCAAACTCGTCGGGCACGGTGATTTCGACCTTCATGATGGGCTCCAGCAGCGTGGGCTTGGCCTGCTCCATCGCCTTCTTGAAGGCGATGCGTCCGGCGGTCTTGAACGAAAGTTCGTTCGAGTCCACGTCGTGGTAGGAGCCGTCGTAGAGCGTCACGCGGAAGTCCACCACCGGATATCCGGCGAGATATCCGCGCGCCGCTGCCTCGACGATTCCCTTCTCCACGGCGGGAATGAAGTTCTTGGGGATGGCGCCGCCGAAAATGTCGTTGACGAACTCGAAGTTGCCGCCGCGCGGCAGCGGCTCCATCCTGATCTTGCAGTCGCCGAACTGGCCGTGCCCGCCGGTCTGCTTCTTGTGGCGGCCCTGCACGTCGGCGCGCCCGCGGATCGTCTCGCGGTACGGCACCTTGGGCGCCTTCAGCGTGACCTCGGTGTGGTAGCGCCGCTTCATCTTGGAAACAACCACTTCGATGTGTTGCTGGCCGGTGCCCGCGATGAGGAATTCCTTGGTCTGCGGGTCGCGGAAAAAGCGCAGCATCGAATCTTCTTCCATCAGCTTGTGGACGCCGGTGCCCAGCTTGTCTTCGTCGGCGCGTGACTTCGGCTCGATGGCGAACGTGATCGCCGGCTCGGGCAGCGCGATGTTGGGATACTGAATGGGGTGCGCCTTGTCGCCCAGCGTGTCGCCGGTGAGGACTTCGCGGAGCTTGGCAACGGCGCCGATGTCGCCGGCGTGCAGTTCGGGGACCGCAATCGCGTTCTTCCCCTGCATCACCGAGATGTGCGAGAGCTTCTCGGCCGTGTTGCGCGTGAAGTTCTGCACCGTCATGTCGTTCTTCACCACGCCGGAGTAGACCTTGAAGAAGGAAATGCGCCCGGAAAACGGGTCGTTCACCGTCTTGAAGACATACATGGAAAGCGGCTCTGAGTCGGCCACTTTGCGCGTGGCGGGCTCGCCGTTATTGGGCTGCACGGCGGCGGTCACCGGCGGGCGCTCGGTGGCGGCAGGCAGAAACTCGCCGATGAAGTCGAGCACGCGGTCGGCGCCGATGTTGCCCAGGCCCGAAGCGAACAACAGCGGGAAAATGCGGCGCTCGCGCACCGCGTCGCGCAATCCGGGAATCAGGTGCTCGTCGGGGATGGTGCCCTTGTCGAAGAACTCTTCCATCAGCGAGTCGTTGCCTTCGGCAACCAGCTCGACAATCTTTTCGTGTCCCGCCTGGGCGGCGCCGGCCAGGTCGGCGGGAATTTCGCCTTCCTTGCCTTTGCCGTTGCCGCCGAGCTCGTAGGTGTAGGCCTTCATGCGGACCAGGTCGACCACGCCCTTCAGCCCTTTCTCGCTGCCGATGGGGAGCTGCACGGGAATCACGTTGCGTCCGAAGGCGGATGTTAGCGACTCCAGGGTGCGCGTCGCATCGGCGCGCTCGCGGTCCATGCGGCTGGCCACCACGATGCGCGGCAGCTCGAACTCATCGGCGTCGCCCCACACGCGCTGCGTCACCACTTCCACGCCGGCGACGCCATCCACCACGATGGCGGCCGATTCCACCGCGGGCATCGCCAGCTTGGCTTCGTGCACGAACAGGTTGAAGCCGGGCGCGTCTACCAGGTTGATCTTCTTTCCGGCCCACTCGGCTGCGGCCACAGCCGTCGAGATCGACATCTTGCGGGCAATCTCTTCGTCGTCGTAATCGGTGGTGGTGGTGCCGTCGTCGATGCGCCCCAGCCGCTGCGTGGATCCGGCGGTGAACAACATGGCGCTGACCAGGGAGGTTTTGCCGGCATGCGAGTGGCCGGCGAACAGTACATTACGGATGTTGGCCCCTTCGTAAACCTTCACCTATGGCTCCTTTCAGACTCTCCCCAAGAAACCGCTGCGGGGTGCGGCCGTCGGCGCGCCTCGGCGACAGAGCAGTGGAAATCGGCTATTGCAAAGGAAAAATGCTAGCACAGCGGCGCTGGAGTGCGGAATCGCCCCGCCTTTTTCACCGCAGAGAACGCAGTGACCGCGGAGCACAATTCGACGAAAAAACCGCAAATGCTTTTGTGAATTGCCTTCCGCTGCGTTCTCCGCGATCTCTGCGGTGAAGAGCTTTTCCAAAGCAAAAAGGCCCCGCGTCTCCGATTCAGGATCAGTTCCAGTCACCGATGCGGCTGGAACTCCGGGAAGACGAGAAGCCTTCTGCTGCTGACCAACCAGGCCCGGTACAGCGAGATTGGTCTGGCCCCTCCTCGGGGCCTTCCGCGCGGTAACACCGTGGCGCCGGCACGCGGGCCGGCGCGGTTCCTCAGGCCGCCAGCTCTCGCCCTGGTTGAGGCGGGGCGGCCCGGAGCTGCGCTCCTTTGTTGTGACGCAGCCGGCGCAGCAAAAGGATGGCTGCCACCACGGCCAGCGCCGCGCGCGGGTCGGGGAGGGCGGCAGCAATCAACGATGCGCGTATGGCGGCCGGCTCGGCCAGGGCCGGATTCGCGGCAAGATCGCGCGTGCGCGTCTCGGGGCCATTCCATCCCACACGCGCCGGCACGAACTCGTGCCGGCGGCCCGCATCTTTCACCAACTTACGGGGATCGGGGCGGATGGGCGTGGCAAAAGCGGCGGCGGCCAACAGCAAAACTGCTGCAAAACCCGGCAAAACGCGCGTCAGGAGCCTGCTTGCACCCACAACCGATTAGATGCAGGCTGGCGCAACAGGTGGTCTGCCATCGAATATCGGGTCACCGGGCCATGGCGTCACTGGACCCAATGTCCCGATGACGCAATGGCCCGATGTTCAACTCAGCGGCGGATGCCGCTGAAGAACTTCGCCATCCGCTCCAGCGCCTTGTCGATTTCCTTCATCGACGTGGCGTAGGAAAGACGGATGTGTTCCTTCGTGCCGAAGCCCTCGCCGGCGACCGTGAGCACGTGGACTTCGTTCATCAGGCGATCGGCCACGTCATTGGCCGAGCGCAGCGACTTGCCGTCGAAGAATGCGGAGACGTTCGGGTACGCGTAGAAGGCGCCCTCGGGCTTGGAGCAGGTGATGCCCGGAATGGCGCGCAAGCCGGCGACCACGCGGTCGCGCAGCTGGATGTAGCCGGCCTTCATCTCCTCCACGCACTGCTGCGATCCGGTGAGCGCGGCGACCGCCGCTTTCTGCACGATCGAGGTTGGGTTCGACGTGCTCTGTCCCTGGAGCTTGGCCATGGCCGAGATCACCGCCGCGGGCCCGAGCGCGTAGCCCAGGCGCCAGCCGGTCATCGCGTACGTCTTCGAGAGCGATCCAAGAATGACCATGTGCTCTTTGGCCGCGGTCACCGACCCGAGCGAAAAGTTCTGCCCCGTGTAATTCAGGTAGACGTAGCACTCGTCGGCGAGCAGCCAGATGCCGCGCTCCTGGGCCACGTGCGCGATCTCGGTCATGTCGGCCGGGTTCATCACCGCGCCCGAAGGGTTGGCCGGCGAGTTCAGAATGATGGCGCGCGTCCGCGGCGTGATGGCGCGCGTGATCATATCGGCCGTGAGCTTGAAGTTCTCGCGCTCGTCGGTTTGGACCAGCACGCAGTTGCCCCCGGCGTAGCGCACAATGTCCTTGAACGACACCCAGTACGGCGCCGGCAGAATGACCTCATCACCCTCGTCCACCAGCACCTGGATGGCGTTGAACAGCGCCTGCTTGCCGCCCACGGAGGCAACGCACTCCTCGCGCTTGTACGCCGAACCGAAGTCCGCCGCGTGGCGGCGAATGATGGCGTCGCGCAATTCCCCCGTCCCTCCGACCGGCGTGTACTTGGTGAAGTTGGCGCGGATGGCCGCGATGGCCGCTTCCTTGACGTGCTCGGGCGTGGAGAAGTGCGGCTCACCGGCGCCGAGGTCCACCAGGTCAATGCCCTGCGCGCGCAGCTTCTCAGCCGCGATGGTGGCGGCCAGCGTGGGTGACGGCTCGATGCGGTTGATGCGCTCGCTCAACGGATTGGCTGCGACGGTCGTGCTGCTCATGTCCTCCCCCAAAAAAATGCGCTCTCAGCTGTTAGCTTGAACTTTCGTGCGCCTTCGTGCCCTTCGTGTTCCTTCGTGTCCTTTGTGTTTCGCTTTTGCCTTTGATCCGGCTTTTGCCTTTGGTCTTGCTTGAGCCAAGGGCCAGGAGTCAGAGGCCAGGAGCGCCTTACTTCTTCTTCGTCCCCAGCGCCTGCCGGGCCTCGGCGCGGCGATCGGCCCGCCAGCCGCGCTGCCCGGGACGTCCGCGGCCGTCGGCGCGTCCCCGGCGGGCACTGTTCATCGCTTCACCGCTTCCCGGCGCCGACGGACGAAAACTTGCCGCCTGCACACGGCGCATGCGCTGCTTCAACTGCCCGGCGACCAGCGGCGGCACCAGCTCGCGCACGTCGCCGCCCAGGTGCGCCACTTCCTTCACCAGCCGCGAGCTCAGATACGAGTACGCCTCGGCCGGCATCATGAAGACGGTTTCCAGTTGCGGTTGGAGCTTGCGGTTCATCAGCGCCATCTGCAACTCGTACTCGTAATCGCTGATGGCGCGAATGCCGCGCAGCACCACCTGCGCCTTCTGTCCCACGGCGTAGTCCACCAGCAGCCCGGTGAAGGTGTCCACGCGCACGTTCGGCCACGGCCGCGTGAGCGCTTCCAGCATGCGGCGCCGTTCGCCGAGCGTGAACAGCGCTTCCTTCTCCGGATTGCGCAGGATGGCCACCACCAGCTCGTCGAAAATCTGGCTGCCGCGCTCGATCAGGTCGAGGTGGCCGTTCGTCGGCGGATCGAACGATCCGGGATAAATAGCGACAATCTTGCGCAATTTGCCTCGGGCAGCGTGGCTGGGACTGCCGCGATTTTATGCTTCATGCGCGCCGCGAGGCAATGACGAGCCTACTCGGACCCAGCGCCCGCCTGAAATCAATATCCCTAATACTCACTATTGGAAATTCTGTTCCACCGCCGTCTTGTGCAGCTCCGCTTTTCGATTGAGCAGCAGTGCACGCTTGCTCGCCAACCGACATCCCACACGGTAGCAAACTCTTCCGGAGGAGTCCGCATATGAATCGCAATTCCGCACTATTTCGCTGTCTGCGCGCCGGGTTGCTGGGCTGCCTGGTGATGGCCCTGCCGCTCTGGGCGCAGACGAGTGTTCCATCGCAGGACAAGCCGCAAAGCGGCAGGTCTGATGAGGCGCGTGAGCGCGACCGCAACCAGAACCCGCAGTCAGACCAGGCGCCGGCCACGCAGGAAAAACATGAGCACGGCGCCATGACGGCGCAAAGCTACCTCGACCACACGTCGCGGGCCAATGCGTCGGAGATCAGCATGGCCAGGCTGGCGCAGCAGAAGGCCAGCAGCCAGGACGTGAAAGATTTCGCCAGACAGATCGAAAACGACCACAACCAGGCGGAAGGCCAGCTGAAACAGGTCGCGCAAAAAGACAAGCTCCAGCTTCCGCAAAGCGATCAGCCTCCCGCCAAGGAAAGTCGGGAAGAAAAGGAACTCAGCCGCCTGTCCGGCAGTGAGTTCGACAAGGCTTACATTCGCCACGAGATTCGCGATCATCGCCAGGCGATCGCGATGACCGAGAAGGCCTCTAAGTCGCTTACCGATCCCGATGCCAGGCAGTACGCCGAGAACATGCTCCACAAGCAGCAGGAGCACCTCGGCAAGGCCCAGCAGATCGCCCAGAAGCTCGGCGTGAGCACCAGCATGGATATGGAGAAGGACCACGAGATGGAGAAAATGCCGCCCAAATGACCGCACCTGCAGTGCGCCTGACGTGTGAAAACTAAAAGGGAGCAGCACCAGGCTGCTCCCCTTTTTTGCAAAGTCCGCCGAGGGTGCCCCGCATCGGCCTTCCTTTGGCAGATGTGCGTGTCCTAGAGCGCCGTCGAATCCAGCATGCTCGACGTCGGACACCGCAGGCGCCGGCTGCCCCGCCGCCTTCTCGGCAACCAGAAAGTACCAGTGCTCGCCGGCGTGCTCCGGGTCGGTGGGATCGAAGCCGGGCTGCTCGCGAACCGTCTTGAAGCTGTTGCGCGCCAGGTCGTCGCGGACGAAGTTTTCCGGCAGCCGGTGCGCGCTTTCGTAGCTGGAGCGCTCCCGCCCGGGCGTGTCGGCCTTCTCGATGATGCCCAGCCGCCCACCCGGTTTGAGCGCGCGCATGAAGGCCCGGAGCATCGCGTCGTGCTTGCGGAATTCGTGGTACGCGTTGACCACCAGGATGGCATCGAGTTCGCCGGGCGGCAGACGCGGGTCGTCTTCCGCCCCGTCCACCACCTGCACTTGCCTCAGGCCGAGATCTCCCACCCGCTCCCGCAGCTTGCGCGTGGACTCGCGATCAATATCAACCGCGTAAACCTTGCCGCCCGGGCCAACGCGCTCGGCCAGATGCAGCGTGAAGTATCCCGGCCCGGCGCCAACGTCGGCGGCGCGCGAGCCGGCGCGCAGCCCGAGCGCGTCCATCACCTGCTCGGGATGCTGCCACTTGTCGCGCTCGGCGGCCGTCTGCCGCTCGCGGTATTGGGCACGGAGAGCCGGGACCAGCAGGCAAACCAGTACCGTGAGTAGCTCGGCCTTGCGAACACGCTTCACGATTCCGTTGGACGTCTGGCGACGAGAAAGGGTTCAACTACTGCGGGACATTGTCCGCGCGGGCGAGTGCCCGCTCGGCGATGCGGTTTGCGCTTGTGAGGCGCAAGCAAGCCGGCCACAGAGATGTCTTCATCCGGCAGTGGCCCGTGAACGCCGATCCCATGACCGATGATGCGCCAATGACTCCGCTGCTGAAAAGTAGCGCCCAAAAGCCGCGGAAATCTCGCCGAGGGAGCGCGAAACCCTCGCTTCCACGCTAGCGCCACTAGGGTTGAGCACAACTTCGCGACCTCGTCACCGCGCCCCACGTGCACGTGCGGAGGCTCAGCGCCTTCATTGCTGAAGAAGAAAAACCTGTAGCCTTTGTGGCGCAGGATTGTCGGCATTCGGTCACGCGCCGCTACCGCCGTGCCGGCGCCGCCGGCTTGGCCCCCGCGTGCGCCGCGGCCGCCGACTTCTGCTCCGGCGTCGCTGGCGCGGGCGACGGGACGGCGTGCACGCCAATGCCGAGCGCCTTGCGCACCTCGGCCTCGACCTTCGCGTAGATGTCGCGGTTGTCTTTGAGGAACTGGCGCGCGTTCTCGCGTCCCTGACCGATGCGCTCGCCCTTGTAGCTGAACCACGCGCCCGATTTCTCCACAATGTTGTGGTTCACGGCGATATCAATCAGGTCGCCTTCGCGCGAGATGCCCTCGCCGTACATGATGTCGAACTCGGCCTCGCGGAACGGCGCCGCGACCTTGTTCTTCACCACTTTCACCTTCGTCCGCGAGCCGACCACCACGTCGCCTTCCTTGATGGCGGCGATGCGCCGGATATCAATGCGCACCGAGCTGTAGAACTTCAGCGCGCGGCCGCCGGTGGTGGTCTCGGGATTGCCGAACATGACGCCGATCTTTTCGCGGATCTGGTTGATGAACACCAGGCAGGTGCGTGACTTGGAGACCGTGCCGGTGAGCTTGCGCAGCGCCTGCGACATCAGCCGCGCCTGCAGGCCGACGTGGCTGTCGCCCATTTCGCCGTCCAGTTCCGCCTTCGGGACCAGCGCCGCAACCGAGTCCACCACCAGCACGTCAATCGCGCCCGAGCGGACCAGCGCTTCGGTGATTTCCAGTGCCTGTTCGCCGTAGTCGGGCTGCGAAACCAGCAGGTTGTCCACGTCAACCCCCAGCTTGCGCGCGTAGATCGGATCAAGGGCGTGTTCGGCGTCCACAAAGGCGGCCATGCCGCCGGCTTTCTGCGCTTCGGCCACGACCTGGAGCGCGATGGTGGTCTTGCCGCTCGATTCCGGGCCGAAGATCTCCACCACGCGGCCGCGCGGGAAGCCGCCCACGCCCAGCGCCGCGTCGAAGGAAATAGCGCCGGTCGAGATCACCGAGATGGGCACCACGGCTTCCTTCGACCCCAGGCGCATGATCGAGCCCTTGCCGAACTGCTTCTCGATCTGGGAAAGCGCCAGGTCAATCGCCTTGCTACGCTCGTCTGCCATCTTGCTCTCTCTCCTTGAAGTCGCTTCAAACCCGCTCTGGACGCGGCTTTGCGCCGCTAACCCCCCAGCTGCCGTCCCGCTTCGCGGCATTATACACTGCATTCCGCCTGTGGGCGAACAAAAAGCGAATCAGCGCGCCGGCGCTGTTGCCGCCTCTGGTGCGGGCGCAAGCGCCACCAGCGCCAGCCCGATTACGAGAAACCCGGCCACGCCCGTCAGTTCCGTCCGTTCGATCACTCCGCGGTACGCCTGCGCGCCCATCAGCCCGCCGTGCGCCAAGCTCGACCACGCGGTGAAGGCGATCAGGCTGCGATGCGCCGAAGGCCTTCGCGACGCGATCAGCAGAAACACCCCAAGCGTCGCGTAAACGCTGAGCATCATGGCCAGCCCAGGTTGTTTGGCGAAAAACATCGTCATGGGATAGACCGCCGCCGCGAACAGCAGCCCAATCACCACCAGCACCGCTTTCAGGATCCGCTCTCGGACCACCGCCCACCTCCTCGTTCCACCAGCATTATGCGCCGAGCGGCGGAGGAATGCGCCGCCGCTCCCAAAACCTCGGTCTTTTACACCGCCGCGGCCCGGAACGGATGCGCCAACAAGCGCAACCAGGCGCGGTGCTTTATCATGCAGGGTTGCACACCGGGCCTGAGGCCCGACATCCGAGGTCACGCCATGAAACGCGCACTGCTGTTTACGCTGCTCCTCGCGCTCTTCGCCACGGTTGCCGCCCAGACCAAGGGCAAAGACACGACCAAAGACAAGGCAAAGACGAAGAAACCCGCGTCCGTCACCGTGGCGCTGAACGACGCCAAGGGTACGAGTGTAGGCGCCGCCACGCTGAAGGAAACCGGCAAGGGCGTGGACGTGAAGCTGAACCTGCACGGTCTGCCGCCGGGCGAGCACGCGCTTCATTTCCATCAGAACGCTCAGTGCGACGGGCCCGACTTCAAGTCCGCCGGCCCGCACTTCAACCCGGAAGGCAGGAAGCACGGCCTGCAGAACCCCGAAGGCCCGCACGCCGGCGACATGAGCAACTTCACCGCGTCAGCCAAGGGCAAGGCGACGGAAACCATTCATGACGATCGCGTGACCCTGGGCGAAGGCCCGAATTCCCTCTTCACCAACGGCGGCACCGCGCTGGTCGTCCACGCCAAGGCCGACGACATGAAGACCGATCCGGCCGGCAACGCCGGCGACCGCATCGCCTGCGGCAAAATCACGAAGTAGCATTCAGCACTCAGCAACCAGCATTCAGCCCCTGAACAGTCCGGCAAAACTGCAGGAAGCGTTTTGCCGGGATGCGCAGAGGCTGAATGCTGAGTGCCAGGTGCTGAGTGCTTACTTCACCCACGCCATCCCATCCACCCCCGGGCCCGTGGGCAGCTTGTCGGTGACGGCGAGCTTGTCTAAATCAATCGCGGCCACCGCGCCTTCACCGGCCAGCGCCACCCAGGCGCGATTGCCGAGTTGCTCCATCTGGATCCCCAGCGGCTGGCCGCCGGTGTGAATCCGCTGGATCTCCTTGTGCGTGGCGGCGTCGATCACCACCACCTCGCCTGCCTCGGGGTCAGAGACGAGCACCCGCTTGCCATCAGGCGTGAACTTGATGCGGTTGGAGTGCTTGGTCATGCGCGCGATCGTGTCGGTGACTTTCTTCGTCTCGACGCTGATAACAGACACGCCGCCATCCTGCGAGTGCGCCGACCACACTTCCTTCCCGTCGGGCGACATGTCGATGCCCTCCGGCCCGGCGCCCACGGCGATGTGCGTGGCGCGCCAGCCGCCGCCCGGGCCCTGCTCCAGCGCGGTCACCGTGCCGCTGGCGATGTTCGACGTGAAGATGCGCTTGCCGTCGGCGGAGAGCACGAGCATGTGCGTCACTCCTGCCCGGTGCCCATCATCCAGTCGAGCGTGCCCGATGCGGGATCGTAGCGCGCGATCAGCTTGTTGCCCTCGCAGGTGAAGTAAATCCTGCCGCCATTTTCCACGATGCCGTGCGGTCGCCGCAGCCCGCCCAGGTTCACCCGCTTCAGCTCCCTGCGCGTCGCGAGATCAATCACGCTCAGCGTGCTTCCCGGCGCCGGTCCCGTTCCGTAGTTGGCGACGAAGGCGGTCTTGCCGTCGGCCGAGACGGCCACTTCATGCGGCCCTTCGCCGGTGGGCACACGTCCGACCACCTTCAGGTTCACAGGATCAACAATCGCCAGCTCGTTCGCTCCTTTGTTGAGGACGACGAGCGCCGGCGAGGGCACCTGTGCGTAAGTTGCGGTGGCAAGCGCCATCGCGCCGCCAAGGAAGAGCAGTGAGCGTCCACGTTTCATTCTGTCATCCTGAGCGAAGCCCGCCGCAGGCGGGCGAAGTCGAAGGATCCCCAATGTCACCTCATTCTGTCATCCTGAGCGAAGCCCGCCGCAGGCGGGCGAAGTCGAAGGATCCCCAATGTCACCTCATTCTGTCATCCTGAGCGAAGCCCGCCGCAGGCGGGCGAAGTCGAAGGATCCCTAATGTCACCTCATTCTGTCATCCTGAGCGAAGCC